>Ga0105239_10000044_pt1 | contig 187680 bp, 166 predicted proteins | sample KBSC44metaG_FD_92761 | JGI IMG/M metagenome (GOLD analysis project Ga0105239, IMG submission 92761) | Corn rhizosphere microbial communities from Kellogg Biological Station, Michigan, USA - KBS C4-4 metaG | ecosystem: Host-associated > Plants > Roots > Rhizosphere > Soil | place: Michigan... | reverse complement strand
GGGCCGGCTTCGCCGTTCGCATGCGCTGCGCGCAAGCGTGGGCCAGCAAAGAGAAAGTGACTCGCTCGCCGGCAGGCGAGTGAAACGCCCGCTGCGTAAGCGGCCAGATCGCCCGAACACCCAAGCAAGAACCAAGCACTGACGCCACTGGGTGACCAGCTTCGCTGTTGTAAAGCGCTTCCGGCCTTCGCCTGAATGACGAAGTAGGAGGGGCTGCGCAAGCGGTCAGATCACCCGAACACCCAGGCAAGAACCGAGCACTAGCGCCACTGGGTGACCAGCTTCGCTGTTGTAAAGCGCTTCCGGCCTACGCCGGAATGACGAAGTAGGAGGGACTGCGTAAGCGGCCAGGTCGCCCGAATACACAGGCAATAACCAGATACTGACGCCACTGGGTGACCAGCTTCGCTGTTGTAAAGCGCTTCCGGCCTACGCCAGAATGACGACATAAGGTTGTGTAAAAGCAATGCGCATCAACAAAAAAAGAGGCGCACCAAAGTGCGCCTCTCTCCGATCGCTACCGATCAACCCACATCAAGTCCCCCGATGCGGATCCGAATCAAACGAAGCCGGCGGCTGATGATCTCCACCATCATGATGCGGCAACTTGCGCGACGGCTCATCGAGCTTATCGCCCAGCAAGCGACGTACGCTCACATAGAACACCGGAATCAGCAGCAGGCCGAGGAAGGTGGCGAACAACATGCCGCCGATCACGCCCGTGCCGATCGCATGACGGGAGTTCGCGCCGGCGCCGGTGGAGATTGCCAACGGGAACACGCCCAGGATGAACGCCATCGAGGTCATCAGGATCGGGCGCAGTCGCAGGCGCGAGGCCGTCACGACCGCGTCGAACAGCGACTTGCCCTGTTGCTGCTGTTCCACCGCGAATTCCACGATCAGGATCGCGTTCTTCGCCGCCAGGCCGATCACCGTGATCATGCCGATCTTGAAGTACATATCGTTCGGCAGGCCACGCAGCATGGAGAAGACCACTGTACCTAGCAGGCCCAGCGGTACCACCAGCAACACGGCGACCGGGATCGACCAGCTTTCGTACAGTGCTGCCAAGCACAGGAACACGATGACGATCGACAGCACCAGCAACAGCGTGGCCGAGTTGCCCGCCAGGATTTCCTGGTAGGACTGGCCGGTCCAGTCGGCGCCGAAGCCCTTGGGCAGGTCGTTGTCCACGATGCTCTGCAACGCGCCCATGGCCTGACCGGTGGAGTATCCCTTGCCTTCGCTGGCGACGATTTCCACCGCGGCGTAGCCGTTGTAGCGCGTCAATGCCGGCGAGCCCGTGCTCCAATCGGATTTCACCACGCTGGAGATCGGGATCATGTTGTACGGATTGACCGCCGAGCTGGTGTTGTTGTTGGCCAGCGAGCTGGGTGTGAACACGTGCTGCAGGGCGTCCGGACCCATGCGGTAGGCCTGGTCGGCCTGGATGTAGACGCGCTTCACACGGCCGCCATAGACGAAGTCGTTGACGTAGATCGGCGCCAGGGTGAGCTGGATGGCCGTATAGACGTCGCTGACCGACAAGCCCATCGATTGAGCCTGCACGCGGTCCACCTTGATGTCCCACAACGGTGCATCAGGCAGGGAGTTCGGACGCGTGCCCAGCAGTGCCGGGTTGCCCTGGGACTTGCCCAGCACCATGCCCATGGCCTGCATCAGTTCGCCGTGCGTCTGGCCTGCGCGTGCCTGCAGGTACATGTCGATGCCGCCGAACTGGCTGAGGCCACGGATGGTGGGCAGGTTGACCACGAAGATCTGCGCGTCGCGAATGCCATGCAGCACGCCGTTGGCCTGCATGATCAGTTCGTCCGCGGTGATCTTGCGCTCGCTCCAGTCCTTGAGCTTGATGAAGGCCATGCCCGCACTTTCGCTCTGGCCGACGAAGCTGAAGCCGCTGATCTGGTACATGCCGACGATATCGTCGTTCAGCGGGCTGTTCTTGATGCGCTCGCGCATCTCGGCCATCACCTGTTCGCTGCGCTTGAGGGTGGCGCCCGGCGGAAGGTTAACGATGGCCAGCGCGAAGCCCTGGTCCTCGCTTGGCACGAAGCTGGTCGGCAATTTGGTGTACAGGAAACCGGCCAACACGGAGACCAGGGCGAATATGACCATCCATCGTGGCGCATGACGCGTGGCGCTGCCGATGTGACCACTGTAGGTATGCGTGACCCAGTCGAACACCTTGTTGAAGCCGCGATACACCACGTTCTTCTTCTCGTGGTGCGTCTCCTTGAGCATGGTGGCGCACAGTGCCGGCGTGAACGACAGGGCCAGGAAGGCCGAGAAGCCCATCGACACGGCAATGGTCAGCGCGAACTGCTTGTAGATCACGCCGGAGGCGCCAGCCTGCAGCGCCGAAGGCACGAACACCGCCGCCAGCACCACGGTGATCGCCACAATGGCGCCGGTGATCTGGCCCATGGCCTTGCGGGTAGCCTCCTTGGGTGGGAGGTGCTCCTCGGTCATGATGCGTTCGACGTTCTCGATCACCACGATCGCGTCATCCACCACGATACCGATGGCCAGCACCATGCCGAACAAGGTCAGCTGGTTGATGGTGAAGCCCAGCGAGATCAGGCCGATGAAGGTGCCCATCAGCGCGACCGGGATCACCAGCGTCGGGATGATCGTGGCGCGGATGTTCTGCAGGAAGATCAACATCACCAGGAAGACGAGGATGATCGCCTCGACCAGCGTATGCACCACCTCGTTGATCGACACCTTCACGAACGGCGTGGTGTCGTACGGCGCAAACCAGGTGACACCTTGCGGGAAATCCTTCGCCAGCTCGTCCATCTTGGCGCGCACGGCGGTAGCCACGTCGAGCGCGTTGGCGCCCGGCAGCAGCTGTACGCCGAGGCCGCCTACCGGCTGGCCATTCCAGGTGGAGGTCAGGCCGTAGCTCTGCGGGCCGAAAGACACGCGGGCCACGTCGCTAAGATGTACCACCGTGCCGTCGCTGTTCGCGCGCAGGATGATGTTGCCGAACTCCTCGGGCGTGGAGAAACGTCCTTCGGCCGACACCGTGGCAGTGAATGCCTGGTCATCCGGTGCCGGGTCGGCACCCAGCGAACCGGCAGCGAACTGCACGTTCTGGGTGGAAACGGCATTGAGCACCGTGCTGGCCGACAGGCCGTAACCTTGCAGCTTGTCGGGGTTCAACCAGATGCGCACCGCGTATTCAGCACCGATCACGCGGGTGCTGCCCACGCCCGGGATACGACCGACCTGATCGGCGACCTGCGAGGCGATGATGTCGGCCAGGCGATTGCCGTCGATCGCCGGATTGGTGGACACCAGCGACACGAACATCAGGAAGTCGGGGTTGTTCTTGGCCACCACCACACCCTGCTGGGTGACGGCGGTAGGCAGGCGCGGCTGGGCCAGCGAGACCTTGTTCTGCACCTGCACCTGTGCGATGTCGGGATTGGTGCCCGTCTCGAAGGTGAGCGTGATGGTCCCCGAACCGTTGGAGTTGGAGGAGGAGCTGAAATACAGCAGGTGATCGATACCGGTGAGCTGCTGCTCGATCACCTGGGTAACGTTCTTCTCCACCGTATCCGCGTTGGCGCCAGGGAAGGTCGCCGACACCACTACCTGTGGCGGGGCGATGTTGGGGTAGGACTCGATACCCATGTTCAGCATGGCGATAGAGCCGACCATGGTGATGAGGATCGCTACCACCCACGCGAAAATCGGGCGGTCAATGAAAAAACTGGGCATATCGGTCGACTCCCGTTACTGCTTGCCGGCCGCAGGCTTGCCGCCCTGCGTACCGTTGGGCGGGCCGGCATCCTTACCCGGCTGCCAGGGCGAAGCCTTGGCGGGGGCACCCGGCTGGACGGACTGCAGGCCCGACACAATGACCTGGTCGCCGGCGGCGAGGCCTGCGGTGACGATCCAGTTGCCGCTGCTCAAGTCGTTGGCGGTGATGTTCTTGCGCTCGACCTTGCCTTCCTGGTTCACCACCAGCACGTAACCGCCGGCGACATCGCGTGCCACGGCCGGCTGCGGCACTAGGTACACGTTGTTCTGCTGGCCGAGGTTCGCCTTGATCGTGACGTAGGTGCCCGGCAGCAGGCGCTTGTCCGGATTGGCCAGCTGCGCACGCAGGCTGACCGTGCCGGTGGTCGGGTCGACCGTGGCGCCGGAGAAGTCGAGCAGGCCTTGCTGGTCGTACTTGCTGCCGTCCGGCAGCACGACCTGCACGGTGGTCTTGGTCGGATCGCTGAGACTGACGTTGCCGGCGGTCTGGGCGCGGCGCAGGCGGTCCAGGTCGGCGGCGCCGACGGTGAAGTTCACGTACAGCGGATCGAGCTGGTCGACCGTGGTCAGCAGGGTGGAGCTGACGCCGCTGTCGGCGTTGCCGTTACCCACGATGGCGCCTTCGGTGACCTGCTGCTGCCCGGCGCGACCGTCGATCGGCGCGGTGACGCGGGTGAAGCCAAGGCTGATGCGTGCACTTTGCATGGCGGCCTGGGACTGCTTGACCGCGGCAGCCGAGCTGCGCTCGCTAGCCTCGGCGGAATCCAGGTCCGATTGTGAGACATAGCCCTGCGGACGCAGCTGACGGGCGCGTTCGGCGGCCTTGTGCGCGTTGACGTAGGTGGCCTGGGCCGACGCGAGGTTGGCCTGGGCGGATTCCACATTGGCCTGATAGACCGCAGGATCGATCTCGAACAGCACCTGGCCCTTCTTCACGTCCGTGCCCTCTTCGTACACGCGCTTGAGCAGCACGCCGGACACACGGGCGCGCACATCGGCGCTGCGGAAGGCAGAAAGGCGTCCAACCAGGTCCTTGTTGAGCGGGGCGCTCACGGGCTGGGCCTTGACGACACCGACCTCCGGGGTGGGCATCTGGGGCGGACCTTGTTCCTTCTTGCCGCCGCATGCGGCCAGCGAGAGCAGGCCAAGGCACAGCAGGGGTGTGCGCAGTGACGAGGACTTCATGGGGACTCCATTCTTATTACGTAAACTTGGGGCGCCACCCCTTGCGGGGCGATGTTTAAATCGGAGAGCTTACTGCGGCGCAACACATTGCCCAGTGCCGATGGTCGGGTGAACCATGGCGTGGGCACACGGCAGCGAGCCGTCCGATTCGCTAGACGGTAGTAGACTACACCGTACAGTTTATAATTTGCCACGGATCGCGGTCTAGCCCCAGATGGGGGGGCAGCGCGGTTTTTCTGCGTATCGATGGCAGCAAGCATCCGCGGCTTCCGGCTGGGGAAGGGTGGGGCCAAGTATCGGCCCACCAGGGGGTGAGACGGATTCTGACGCAAATCAGTGCTGTGGGTAAGCGCCAAATGACTTGATATCGATCGATATCGATCTTTTTTTGCAGTAGTTGCCAAGAAAGCACACAGTCGACGTTCGCTGTCCTTAGCTTCGCGCATCATCCGTTTGTGTCATGCCTTCGTCGCATACATCGACAAATCTACCTGCATGAAGCCACAACATTGATGCAGTACAGCACGCATCACGGTGGATTCGCTTTCTTGCGAGGCGTATTCTTTTCCGGCTTTTTTCGTCTCCACTGACCAGTAGATGCCATGAATGCGATGCGTGCGTCCGGCGACCGTCTAATCCAGACCGTCGTACTCGAAGAACTCAAGAAGAATGGATTTTCAACGACGCGCCTTGAAGAGGCGCAATTTTTTATCGACGCTTTCTTCGCGCGGATTGCCGCCACCGACCTTGACCTGCATTCCAGCGCCGAATGGGCCGCGCTGATCGCCGGCCTGATCGAATTCATGCAGCAGCGCCAGCCGGGGCGCGCCTCGGTGCGTGTCGTCAACCCGGACACCGGCTTCGCCGGCCGCAGTCTGGTCCAGGTAGTGACCGACGACATGCCGTTCCTGGTCGATACGGTGACCATGAACGTATCGCAATGGCCCATCCATGCCGTGATCCATCCGGTCGTCAAGGTGACCCGCGACGACGCCGGCAAGCTGCAGCGCCTGGGTGACGATGGCGAGGCTTCCGAGTCGGTGATGCATTTCGAGATCGACCGAGTGGCCACCGATGCCGAACTGGTGCAGCTTCGCACCCAGCTTGAAGGGGCGCTCGACGATGTACGCGATGCCGTCCGCGACTGGGCGACGATGCGCGACAAGGCACTGGCGATCGCCGCGGATCTGCCGCAGCGCAAACTGCCGCTGGATGCTGCCGGGGTCAAGGAGGGAACCGAGTTCCTGCACTGGCTGGCCGATGACAACTTCACCTTCCTCGGCTATCGCGAATACGAAGTCAAGCAGGCTGACGGCGAACAGGTGCTGTGCGCCGTCGAGGGCTCGGGCCTGGGCATCCTGCACAAGCGCGAGCGCTCGATCGCCCCGCGCTCGTTGCGCACTCTGGTAGCCAGCGAGCTGCCGCAGTCCGGGTCGACCGATGCGATCATCCTGACCAAGACCAATGCCCGTTCGGTCGTGCATCGCCCCGGTTACATGGATTACGTGGGTGTGCTGAAGTTCGACGACAACGGCCGCCCGATCGCCGAGCAGCGTTTTCTGGGCCTGTTCTCGTCCAACGCCTATATGGCGCGCCCGCAGGACGTGCCGATGGTGCGCCAGAAGGTCGAGACGGTGCTGGCGCGTTCGGGCCTCAAGCGCGACTCGTATTCCGGCAAGTCGCTGCGCCACATTCTCGAAACGCTGCCGCGCGACGAGCTGTTCCAGAGCAGCGAGGACGAGCTCAACGCCACTTCCAGCGGCATTCTCGAACTGCGCCAGCGCGCACGTACGCGCCTGTTCATTCGCCGCGACCGTTATGGCCGTTTCTTTACCTGCATCGTCTACATCCCGCGCGACCGCTTCAACACCGCGGTGCGCGAGCGCGTGGAAACCTTGTTGCGCGATGCGCTGCACGGTGAAACGGTCGATTCGGCCGTGCTGATGGGCGAGGCCGCACTGGCCCGCCTGCATGTCGTGGTGCGTCCGAAGATCGGCGACCACGCCGTGTACGACGCACAGCAGTTGGAGCAGCAGGTTGCCGTGATCGTGCGCAACTGGCACGACGAACTGCGCGACATGTTGATCCGCGATCGCGGCGAGCACGATGGCGTCGTGCTCGCCAACCGCTACGGCAAGGCCTTGCCGGCCGGCTATGTGGAAGACGTTTCGCCCAGCGTAGCGGCCGAAGACGTACATCAGCTTTCGCTGCTCAAGGGCGACGATGCCATCCGGATGTCGTTCTACCATCCGGAGCATCGTCCGGAGGCGCTGCGCTTCAAGGTCTACCGCAGCGGTTCGGATCTGCCGCTGTCGGAGATCCTGCCGCAGTTGGAAAACCTCGGTCTGCGCGTGCTCACCGAGCACCTGTACGACCTGCCGATGGGCGATGGCACGCTGTACATCCAGGACTTCGAAGTACACCCGGTCGGCAACCTCGCCTTCGGCGTGGAGCAAGTCGGCAGCCTGTTCGAAGATGCGTTCGAGCAGATATGGCGCGGCAATGCCGAAAATGACGGCTTCAATCGCCTGGTGCTCGGGGCCAAGTTGAACTGGCGCCAGATCGCCATGCTGCGCGGCTACTGCAAATACGTGTTGCAGACCGGCGTGGCGTTTTCGCAGTCGTACATGGAAGACGCGCTCAATCGCTATCCGGCGATTGCCGGTTTGCTGGTCGAGCTGTTCCTGGCCAAGTTCGACCCGCGCCGCGAGCAGTTGACGGTCGACGAATTGAAGGCCGCCGGTAGCACCTTCACGGCCGAGATGCATGCGCTGATCCCCGAATCGATCCGTGCCGCCCAGCCGGCGTTGATCGACGGCTTGATCGGTGCCATGGCCCGCCCGCGCGCCGAGCAAATTGCCGTGCTCGAAGAAGCCATCGGTACGCTGCTCGAAACAGTCTCCAGCCTCGACGAAGACCGCATCCTGCGCAGCTTCATGTCGCTGATCCGCGCCACCTTGCGCACAAGCTTCTTCCAGCAGTGGGAGGGCGCGCATCGCGGCTACATCAGCTACAAGTTCGATTCGCATCGCGTACCGGACCTGCCCAAGCCCGTGCCGTATCGCGAAATCTTCGTCAGCGCGCCGCGCGTGGAAGGTATCCACCTGCGCTTCGGTGCGGTGGCGCGTGGCGGCCTGCGCTGGTCGGACCGTCGCGAAGACTTCCGTACCGAGGTGCTGGGCCTGGTCAAGGCGCAGATGGTCAAGAACACCGTGATCGTGCCGGTCGGCTCGAAGGGCGGTTTCTTCGTCAAGCGTCCGCCGGTCAACGGCGATCGCGACGCGCAGCTGGCTGAAGGCATCGCTTGCTACCGCATGTTCATCAGCGGCCTGCTCGACATCACCGACAACCTGGTCGAGGGTAAGGTGGTGCCGCCGCACGACGTCGTGCGCCATGACCAGGACGATCCGTACCTGGTGGTAGCTGCCGACAAGGGCACCGCGACGTTCTCGGACATCGCCAATGCGATTTCGGTGGAGCACGGCTTCTGGCTGGGCGACGCGTTCGCATCGGGCGGCTCGAACGGCTACGGCCACAAGGGCATGGGCATCACGGCGCGCGGTGCGTGGGAATCGGTGAAACGCCATTTCCGTGCGCTGGGCCGCGACAGCCAGAGCCAGGATTTCACCTGCGTCGGTATCGGTGACATGTCCGGTGACGTGTTCGGCAACGGCATGCTGTTGTCCAAACATATCCGCCTGCTGGCCGCGTTCGATCATCGCCATGTCTTCCTCGATCCCAATCCCGATACGGCGCGCTCCTTCGCCGAGCGCGAGCGCATGTTCAAACTCCCGCGTTCGAGCTGGGACGATTACGACAAGTCGCTGATTTCGGTGGGCGGCGGCGTGTATTCGCGCACGCTCAAGTCGATTCCGATTTCGCCGGAAGTACGCGCGGCGCTGGGCCTCAAGCCCGAAGTCACGCAGCTGGCGCCGAGCGACCTGCTGAGCGCGATCCTGAAGGCGCCGGTCGACCTGCTGTGGAACGGCGGCATCGGTACCTATGTGAAGGCATCGAGCGAAACGCATGCCGATGTCGGCGACCGCGCCAACAACGCACTGCGCGTCAACGGTGGCGAGCTGCGCTGCAAGATGGTGGGCGAGGGCGGCAACCTGGGGTTGACCCAGAAGGGCCGTATCGAAGCCGCGCAGCATGGCGTGTTGCTCAATACCGACTTCATCGACAACTCGGCCGGCGTGGATACCTCCGATCACGAGGTGAACATCAAGATCCTGCTCGACGATGCCGTGCAGCGTAACGAGATCACCGTCGAGGGTCGCAACAAGCAGCTGGCGGTGATGACCGATGAGGTCGGCGACCTCGTGCTGTGGGACAACTATCGCCAGAATCAGGCGATCACCCTGATGGAGCACCAGTCGGTGCGTCGCCTGGGTTCGATGGCGCATTTCATCCGCATCCTCGAAAGCGAAGGCACGCTCGATCGTCAGGTCGAGAACCTGCCCAGCGAGACGGAACTGACCGAGCGCAAGGCGCGCAGCCAGGGGCTGACCCGTCCGGAGCTGTCGGTACTGCTGTCCTACGACAAGCTGCGCCTGTATCAGCAGCTGCTCGATTCGGACGTGCCGGAAGATCCGTACCTGTCCAAGGAACTGGTGCGCTATTTCCCGGCACCCTTGCACGAAAAGTACGCGGCGCACATGCAGCGTCATCGCCTGAAGCGCGAGATCATCGCCACCGCGGTGACCAACTCGACCATCAACCGCATGGGCGCCACCTTCATGATGCGCATGCAGGAAGACACGGGGCAGGGCCCGGCGGCGATCGCCAAGGCCTATACCGCCGCACGCGAGATCCTGGGCGCCCGTGATCTGTGGGCACAGATCGAGGCGCTCGACAGCAAGGTGGCCGAGGACACCCAGATCGACGCGATCATGCAGGTGTGGTCGTTGCTGCGCCATTTGACGCGCTGGCTGCTCAATCGTCCGGGCGGCACCCTGGATATCGCTGCCAACGTCGAGCGCTATCACGCCGGGGTGAGTGTGCTGAGCAGCGCATTGCCTGGCGTGTTGACCGCCACCGGCCATGGCGACTTCTCCGCCAGCCAGGAAAAGTGGGAAGGCCTGGGTCTGCCGCCCGAGCTGTCGCTCCGCCTGTCGCGTCTGCCGGTGCAGCGTCCGATGCTGGACATCGTCGAGGTGGCCCAGCAGAGCGGTCAGCCGATCGATCAGGTAGCCGGCGTGTTCTACGAATTGGGTGAAGCGCTGGATCTGGAATGGTTGCGCGACCAGATCGAGGCGTTGCCGGTGGATGGTCACTGGCATGCGCAGGCGCGCGGTTCGCTGCTGGACGAGCTGACCCATCAGCATCGCGCGCTCGCCCTGCAGGTGCTTGCCCTGGCGGGCAACAGCAAGGACGTGTCGCCGGTGCAGGCGTGGCTCAACCGCGACGACGCCACGCTGAAGTACACCCGCAGCATGCTGGCGGAAATCCTGACTCAGAACGCCGACTATCCGATCGCCTCCGTGGCGGTCCGTCGTCTGGCGCAGCTGGCGCAGGTACCGCTCGGCTGATCGCCGCCGGCCCGTTACAGGGGCCGGGCGATAAAGTGTGAAGGCGTAAGATCATCCCGGTCTTGCGCCTTCATGCTATCTGGGCTCAACTGAGCACTTCGATCAAGGATGGCTAGCCGCCCATGCGTTTTGCCTTTGTCGCCAGCGAGACTACGGTTGCCCAACAGGCCCGGCGCAAGTTTGTGGATCGCTACAAGGACGTTGCGCCCGCCGAAGCCGACGTGATCGTCGCCCTGGGCGGCGACGGTTTCATGTTGCGCACGCTACATACTTACCGCGAAACGGCGGCGCCGGTGTACGGCATGAAGCTCGGTCGCGTCGGCTTTCTGATGAACAAGCACCGGACCGACGACCTGGCCGAGCGCGTCGAGCGCGCGCATGCTGCCCTGCTGTATCCGCTGGAAATGCGGGTGACCTGCGGTGGCGGCGACGTACACCAGGCATTGGCGTTCAATGAGGTGTCGCTATTGCGCCAGACCAATCAGGCGGCCCATCTCGAAGTCAAATTGAACGACGCGGTGAAGCTGGAAACCCTGGTCTGCGACGGCATCCTGGTCTCCACGCCTGCCGGCTCGACCGCTTACAACCTGTCGGCGCACGGCCCGATTCTGCCGCTCGACAGCAATGTGCTGGCGCTGACGCCGATCAGTCCCTTCCGCCCGCGCCGCTGGCGTGGCGCGATCCTGCCGCACCGGACGGTCGTCAGCCTGCGGGTGCTCGATGCGGGCAAGCGCCCGGTCAGCGCGACGGCGGATTTTCATGAGGTGCGTGACGTACGACTGGTCGAAATCCGTCAGCAAACCGAGCATGGCGTACGCTTGCTGTTCGACCCGGAACATAACCTCGAGCAGCGTATTCTCGACGAGCAATTCGCTCCGGACTGACTTGCCGACAACTCCGTCTGTTAGATTGCTTGCCATGACACGCCCAACTTCCGACGCTCACGACCCCAAGGCCGCTGCCGACAATCGACTGGTCGTGGCGATCTCTTCGCGCGCATTGTTCGATCTTGGCGACAGTCACGATCTGTTCGAGCGCGACGGGCTGGATGCTTATCGGGCGTTCCAGATCGAGCACGAGAACGAGATTCTGCAACCGGGCGTGGCATTTCCGCTGGTGCAGAAGTTATTGGGCTTGAACAAGCTCGCCGGCGACCTGCCGCCTGTAGAAGTGATCTTGCTGTCGCGCAACTCGGGCGATACGGGGCTGCGCATCTTCAATGCGATTCAGCACTATGGCCTGGAGATCAGCCGCGCGGCGTTTACCAGCGGCGCGCCAACCTCGGACTACATTGCACCGTTCAAGGCCGACCTCTTTCTTTCCGCCAATGCCGAAGACGTTGGCCGCGCGCTGGCCGCCGGTGTCGCCGCCGCGACCATCTTGCCATCGGTCGCACCACCGCGTGCGACCGAGCAGTTGCGTATCGCGTTCGACGGCGATGCCGTCATTTTCGGTGACGAAGGCGAACGTGTATCGCGTGAAGAAGGTCTGGAGGCATTCCATCGTAATGAACGTGAGCAGGCCGATACGCCCCTGTCGGTAGGCCCGTTTCGCGGGTTTCTTACGGCGTTGCATCGCCTGCAGACGGCCTTTCCTGCCGAGAATTCGCCTATCCGTACAGCTCTCGTCACGGCACGTTCGGCGCCGGCGCACAAGCGTGTGATTTTGACGCTAAGGCGCTGGGGCGTACGCATCGACGAGGCCCTTTTTCTGGGTGGCCGCGACAAGGGGCCGTTCCTGGACGCTTTCGGTGCGGATATCTTCTTCGACGATTCGCCAGCGAATGTCGAGTCGGCACGCAGGCATGTTGCGACGGGTCATGTACCGCATGGCGTCAGCAACAACTGATAGTCCGTGCCCTTGGTAAATATCTTTTTAATTCAGATGGCTAGCTGGTTTTTTCGCTGTGGCTCCATGTTTTGGCTCGAACAGAACGCATTTTTCTCCGATTGAATCTTCAATTTAATCGGTTGCGCCAAGGCGCCGACCCTTCTAATTTTGTTGTCGACCCCAGCACATCTTCGCCGCTCGATATCGACGGGTAGCGTTGTGTCGGGAACAGCTCATGAAAGGATTCAGAGCTATGGACATCGACTACCCGCGGCATCCATGCCAAAGGCATTCACGTTTCGCGACCCGTCTTCGTCGGACGGGTGAAGCTGGAACGGTGCTTCAAGAGCGCGAGCGATTTTGAGGTTGCGATAGCCGAGTCGATGCTCATCGGAGTAACTGTGTTGATACAAACCTGTGTTGACACGGCGGGTGCTGTCTTAAGGAAAAGGATGTGTCTTCAAGGCAGTAATGATAGACCTTCGAGCTTCGCTGACATGGAAGTGTCGAAAACATTGCAAGGAGAGCCGGCGATGAAACGGAAGATGCCACCGCTCAATTCGCTCAAGGCATTTGAAGTAGCTGGTACGACGGGTAACTTCACCCGGGCAGCGGAGTTGTTGAATGTTACCCAGAGCGCGGTCAGCCGGCAGGTACGCCAACTGGAGATTCAACTGGGCGAGCCGCTTCTGCTGCGACGCCATCATCATCTGCAACTCACCGATGCGGGGCGTCTGTTGCTGCGTGCGCTGAAGCAGTCCTTCGACAAGATCGAACTCACGGTGCGCGATATTCGAGACCGGCGGCATGTGAGCCGGCTACGTGTCAATGCGCCGCCGACGTTTTCGGGTCGCTGGCTTTTGCCCAGGCTCTCAAGCCTGCGCGAGCTGCATCCCGACATCGAGATCACCCTGACGAATTTTGCGCGAGACAACCTCTCGGGCTCGGGAGGGATCGATTGCGCCATTCGTTGGGGCGATGGCGAGTGGAGCGAGCTCGACAGCACCTTTCTGATGCGCGAACGAAGCGTTGCCGTGTGCTCGCCCAGCCTGTTGCGTACAAACGGTAATGACGTACCTGATTTCTCCCGGGTCCCGCTACTGCATGTGTTGTCGGCCGACGGCCAGCGGCAGCGTAGCTGGTCGCGTTGGCTGGAGGCGGCGGGAATCACCGGGGTTAACGTCGATGCAGGTTACGAGTTCGATCAATCCGATATGGCGATTCGCGCTGCGGTGGATGGGCTGGGTATAGCCATCGCTGACTGGCGCATGGTTGCCCGCGAGCTGCAGGAGGGCCCGCTGGTCCAGGTGCTCGATGTCCATGTGGAAGGCCACCAGTCCTATTGGTTTGTCACGCGTTCCGACCCGGCTCCGGCAAAGTCATTGCAGGCGTTTCGACAATGGCTTCAGCAAGAAGCAGGCGCCCCGCCTTCCTCGTTCACCAACGGGAATACGCCGGGTCACGCCGACCAGGCTATTGCGGAGTCCCATCGCTCAAAACCGAGCTAGTGCCCTGTCTCCAGGCTGACGATGGCTGGGCGCACCGTGGACGCCGTACTGCCTTCTTTGGGCCGGGGTTCAGGCATTGCGGGGTGGAAAACCCTTCAAAACGCTGTCTGGGGCCCGTTTTCGAGGGAGCTGACGCAGGGTTGCTACGCGTCATGACCGGCGGGTAAGGGGCAGCTAGAATAGCGGGCTTGTCCATCGCCTTTTCGGAAGCTGAAGCATGTCCGCTCGTTTGAACCCGTTCGACCTGTATGACGTCCGTTCGATGCTCTCTGACGAGGAGCGCATGGTGCAGGACACCGTGGCGCGATTTGTCGACGAGAAAGTCCTTCCGATCATCGGCGACTGCTTTGACCAGGCGCGCTTCCCGAAGGAACTGGTCCCCGAGATCGCCAATATGGGTCTGCTTGGCGCCACTATTCCCGAGGAATACGGTTGCGCGGGGATGAATGGCGTCAGCTATGGCCTGATCTGCCAGGAACTGGAGCGTGGCGATTCGGGCTTGCGCAGCTTTGCCTCCGTGCAGAGCTCGCTGTGCATGTATCCCATCTACGCATACGGCAACGAAGAACAGAAAAAAAACTATCTGCCGCGGATGGCCGCGGGCGAAGTCATCGGTTGTTTCGGTCTGACCGAGCCGCACGGCGGTTCCGATCCGGCGAACATGAAGACCCACGCCAAGAAGGACGGCGGCGACTGGGTCATCAATGGCGCCAAGATGTGGATCACCAACGGCAACCTGGCGCACATCGCGATCGTCTGGGCACAGACCGAGGACGGTATCCAGGGCTTTATCGTGCCGACCGACACCAAGGGTTTCACCGCGCAGGAAGTGCACAAGAAAATGAGCCTGCGCGCGTCGGTGACCTCGGCGCTGTTTTTCGACAATGTGCGCGTGCCCGATAGCGCGCGCCTGCCCAACGTCAAGGGTTTGAAGGGCCCGCTGGGCTGCCTTACCCAGGCGCGTTACGGCATCACCTGGGGGCCGATCGGCGCCGCCATCGCGTGCCTGCAGGAGGTGCGCGACTACACCCAGGAGCGCATCCTGTTCGGTCGCCCGCTGGCTGCCAACCAGGCGATCCAGTTGAAGATGGCCGATATGGCCCGTCGTATCACCACCGCCCAGTTGCTGTCGCTGCAGTTGGGCCGGCTGAAGGACGCCGGTGCGATGCAGCCTACTCAGGTCTCCCTGGCCAAGTGGAACAACTGCCGCATGGCCATCGATATCGCTCGCGAATGCCGTGACATCCTCGGCGGTGCGGGCATCACCACCGAACACTCGGCGATCCGCCACGCCTTGAACCTGGAGTCGGTCATCACCTATGAGGGCACCGAGACGGTGCATCAGCTGGTGGTCGGCCGCGAATTGACCGGTATCAACGCGTTCTGAGCACGCCCCTCCGGGGTGCCGGAGGCGCAAGTGCTGGGAGGAAAGCTGCAGTGGATTGGCAGAGTATCCGTATCGAAACCGAGCGTTTGATCCTCAGGCCGCCGAGGCTTGAGGATTTCGATGGCTGGGCCGCCAACATGGCCGACGAAGAAGCCGCGCGTTTCATCGGCGGTTATCAGCCGCGTGCGGCTGCGTGGCGCAATTTTCTGGTGATGGCCGGTGCCTGGCAGATGCAGGGCTTCGCCTTGTTCTCGGTGATTGAGAAAGCGACCGGCCGGTGGATCGGACGGCTCGGTCCCTGGCAACCGGAAGGCTGGCCAGGCACCGAAGTGGGCTGGGGGCTGGCGCGCGAAGCGTGGGGCAAGGGTTACGCACTGGAGGGCGCGTCGGCGAGTATCGACTGGGCGTTCGACAACCTGGGCTGGACCGAGGTCATTCACAGTATCGATCGCGACAACGATGCCTCGCAGGCGCTGGCGCGTCGGCTGGGCTCGACCAACCTTGGACCGGGGCAGCTGCCTGCGCCGTACGAGCACGTGCAGATCGATATCTGGGGGCAGACGCGCGAGCAATGGCGCAGCCGTCGCGCATGAACGATCCGTTGCAGCAAACCCTGCAAGAGGCCTTGCCGGATCTGCAACGGCTTTGTGCTGACCCGTGGGTGCTCATCGGCAGCGCAGCGGCACGCCTGGTTGGCGCGGACGTCGGTGTGGCCGATATCGATGTGCTGACCAGCTCCGCGGATGCCGACCGCCTGGTCGATCATTGGCGGGCACGCCGCGAGTCGCAGTTCGAGCCGACTGGCGCCGAGCGTTTTCGTTCGCGCTTTGCGCGGTTCCGTTTTGCGGGGCTGCCGCTTGAAGTGATGGGCGGACTGCAGCTGCATGACACGCGGGAATGGGTGCCTGTGCTGGCCGGCGAGACCATGCTTGTGGCTTTCGGCGGCATGTGGATACCGGTGCCGCGGGTCGCCGAGCAGATTCGCATTCTGGAAAGTTTTGGACGTCCCAAAGATTTGCAACGCGCGGTGTTGCTGCGCGCCTTGAGCTAGTCACGACATACGCTTTTCGCGCGATGACATCGCGCAACTTAAATCCCTGGATACCGACATGTCTGTTCCGTTCGCCATTACCGCTCGTCACAAAGGTTTCAATCGCGCCGAGATCGTCGATCAGAATTTCACCGAGTTCGTGCAGTTCTGGCAGGGCGACGTGCACGACATGCCCGATGACGATGCGCCGGTATTGCCAGGCAGCGAGTTGAACGCGCAGGGCTTTCGCGAGTTGCTCGAGTCGCAGCTGATTTCGCGGCATCTGGATCTGATGGCTCGTGTGTTGCGCGTGCAAAACAAGGTGTTCTACACGATCGGTTCGTCCGGCCACGAAGGCAATGCGATGGTCGCGCGGCTGACGCGCCATACCGATCCGGCCTTCCTGCATTACCGCTCCGGCGGTTTCATGGCCGAACGTTTCCGCAAGTTGCCGGGCATGGACCCGGTGATGGACTCGGCGCTGTCCTTTGCCGCCAGCAGCGAAGATCCCGCCTCCGGTGGGCGCCACAAGGTGTGGGGCAGCAAGCCGTTATGGGTGTTGCCGCAGACCTCGACGATCGCCTCGCATCTACCCAAGGCGCTGGGCACGGCCGTGGCGATCGAACAGGCGCGCCGCATCGGCCATACCTTGCCGATTCCGGCGGACTCGATCGCGATCTGTTCGTTTGGCGATGCGTCGAGCAATCATGCGACCGCGCAAACCGCGTTCAATGCGGCCGGCTGGACGGCGTATCAGAAGCTCCCGGCACCGGTGCTGTTCGTTTGCGAAGACAACGGTATCGGTATTTCGGTGAAGACACCGACCGACTGGGTAGCAAGCAATTTTCAGCAGCGTTCCAACCTCGATTACTTCTTTGCCGACGGTCTGGACCTGGCCGAAGGCTATGCGCAGGTGCAGCGCGCGGTGGAGCATTGCCGCAACACCCGTCGGCCGACGTTCCTGCATTTGAAAACCGCACGCGTGATGGGGCACGCCGGTACGGATTTCGAAATCGAATGGCGCAGCATCGAGGAGCTGGTGTCGGTGGAGGCCACCGATCCTCTGCTGCGTTCGGCGACGATCGCGTTGGAGTCCGGCCTCTACAACAAGGAGAGTTTGCTGTCCTTGTACGAAGCCACCCGTAAGCGTTGCTTCGCGGCCGCCGAAGAGGCGGATCGCCGTCCTAAGTTGACCAGCCTGGCGGACGTGTTGAAGCCGCTGGCGCCTTACACTGCCGATGCGGTCAAGCGAGAGGCGGAGCGCACCGATTATGCGGAGCGCCGCGTCGCGGCTTTCGGCGGCGAAGACAAGCTGCCTGAGAAGCAGGCGCCGCGTCATATGGCGATTCAGATCGGTCAGGCCTTGCACGACCTGATGGCCAAGTATCCGCAGTCCTTGCTGTTCGGCGAAGACGTAGCGCAGAAGGGCGGCGTCTATACCGTCACCAAGGGGCTGCACAAGGCCTTCAAGAACAGCCGCGTCTTCAATACGCTGCTGGACGAAACGATGATTCTCGGTCTGGCCCAGGGCTTTGCGAGCATGGGTATGCTGCCGATTCCGGAAATCCAGTATCTGGCGTATTTCCACAACGCCTGCGACCAGATTCGTGGCGAAGCATGCAGTCTGCAGTTTTTCTCCAACGACCAGTATCGCAACCCGATCCTGATGCGCGTGGCCTCGCTGGGTTATCAGAAAGGCTTCGGCGGTCATTTCCATAACGACAACTCGATCACCGCGCTGCGCGACATCCCTGGCCTGGTGGTCGGCTGCCCGAGTCGTGGCGACGATGCGGCGACCATGCTGCGTACCTTGTCCGCGCTGGCTCAGGTCGATGGGCGCGTCTGCGCGTTCCTGGAACCGATCGCCTTGTACATGACCAAGGATCTGTACGAAGCCGGCGACGGTCAGTGGCAGTTCGATTATCCGGCGCCGGGTTCGGCCATGACGTTGGGTGAGGGCCGTATCTACCACCCCGAGGCCAACGACCTGGTGGTCTTCACCTTCGGCAACGGCGTGCCGATGGCGTTGCGTGCCGCACGCCAGATCGAAGCCGCGCAGGGGTGGAAGACGCGAGTCGTCGATCTTCGCTGGCTGGCGCCGTTGAACAATGCGTTCATTGCCGAGCAGGCACGCGATGCAAGGCGGATCATCGTGCTCGACGAGGGACGTCGCAGCGCGGGCGTCGGCGAGGGGGTCATCACAGCGATCGTCGAAGGCGGTTTCGGCAAGACGCCGCTGCGTCGTGTGGTGGGCGAGGACACCTATACGCCGCTGGCGGGTGCTGCGCTGCTGGTGTTGCCGGGCGAATCGGATGTTGTGGCCGCCGCCGCAGAGCTGGCTTAGGACTTGCGCGCCGAGGCTCTTGCCCTCGGCACGCTGGGCGTCAGACGCGCATCGAGCTGTACCCGATTGCGCCCGTTGACCTTCGCGCAATACATCGCCTGATCGGCACGCTCGACGATCGACTCCACGGTGTCGCCCGGCGAACGCATGGCGACACCGATACTGACGCTGAGCGCAAGGTGCTTGCCATCGACCGGTATCTCGAGTCGATGCACGCGTCGGCACAGTCGCGTGGCTACCTGCATCGCGAGTTCCTGATCGATGTCATAGAGCATGGCTACAAATTCTTCGCCACCATAGCGACCCAGCAGGTCGGCAGGGCGCAGCTCATGGCGTAGCGCCGCCGCCACGGCTATCAGCGCACGATCGCCGGCCGCGTGCCCTTGCTTGTCGTTCAAGGTCTTGAAGTTGTCCAGATCGAGAAACAGCAGTGCAAGCGGCTGTCCTGGTGCCGTGGCGAATATTTCCCGTACGCCTTCGGTCCAGGCCCGACGATTGAGGATATTGGTCAGCGCGTCGTTGTCGGCAAGCACGCGAACCATGTCGCGATCGCGCCGTACATTGAGCGCGCGATCGGCCAGGCCCAGCGAAAGGACGATCGCCTCGAACGCGCCGGCAGCAAGGCTGGCATCGTTGAGCCAGAGCACATGGGGCAGTGCGCCGCCGATCTGGCTGCTGCATAGCGCAGTCAACACGAGCAGGGGCGTCCAGCCCAGCAGAAAGAACCAGGCATGGCGAGAGCCGCGCGCCACGGCCACGATGGCTGCCAGAAGCAGCAGCAAGGCGCCGAGAATCAGCAACGGGTTGATGAGCACTTGCGCGGTGTGTTCCAGCACGTCGACATGGCTGCTGCGCAATAACAGGACCAGAGGCATGCCTATCGCCAATGCGATCACCGGCGGATGCAGCCAGGGTGCATAACGACGCAACTCGCAGAAGCGCGCCATGAAAAGAGCGGCAAACGCTACGGACAAGGCAACTGCGAAGGTAGCCCATGTCATCGCCGACTCGACCAGGAACTCCGCACCCAAGGGGTGAAACAGATAACCCGTCTGCACGCTCTGGATCAGCATGTAGCAAAGTATGTATCCGGCGTACCAGGCAAACGTCGGATCGCGCAGCAGGGTCGCGAAACACAGCGCCATCAAGGCCATCGCCAGCATTACCGCAAAGCATGCACTGGCGAAGGCGAGCCAGCTCGCATCGTCACGCTCGTACTCGATGCGGTTTTGCAGGATGAAACTGACCGGAGCTGCGATGCTCGATGTCCGTTCGAATTTCAACAGCAGCGGCTGCGAAGCGGATATCTCGGCACCGATCCGGAACGTCACGCGCCCGTGGCCATGCATCGCCGCGGAGAAATCGTTCAATGCGTTGGTCTGGCTCGCCCCGTTCGCGTCGTACAGCGTGATCTTGCCCAGCGGGGGCGGATACACCGACAGCTGACGCTCCACATCGATCCAGGGGCGATCGGCCTGCAGGACGACCCAGCTGCCGTCCTGTGGCAGGCGTTCCAGCAGGCTTGGATCGAAAGGGTGGAAATCGCCATGCCGGTAGGCAGCGAGCACGGTTTGCGGCGTGTCGCCGGCGCGCACGTCGCGCCAGGCACCCTGCAAGGTATCGGCGGCATGGCAAGGCCCGAGCAACGCGGCCAGTAGCCACGCTACGTTTTGCCACCGTCGGCGGCGTCTGGCCTTTTCGACCGACTCTCCGTCCATCCCCTGTCCCCTGTGTCGCCAGTTTGTCCTGTCGACGTATCCCCGGCCGCCCGCCGGAGGGCATCCGGTGGGGGTCAGGTGATCTTGCTCACAGAATAGGCTAACCGGATAAAAATGTGCCGCAATTCACAAAAATTAACCTGTGGCAGTCGTCACGTGCCCTGAATCCGTCCCCAGCCAGACTGGCCGGCGGCGCCAGCGGGGCGCGACCCATCGAGAGGAGCGGCTATGAGCAAGGTGAATGTGGCGGTATTCGTCGGCAGCCTGCGCAAGGAATCGTTCAATCGCTGTCTGGCCCGTGCGGTCGAACGGCTGGCGCCCGCGGATTTCGCCTTCAACCACATCCGCATCGACGATCTGCCGCTCTACAGCCAGGATTTCGATCACGACTACCCGGCCAACGCTACGCGCCTGAAGCAGCAGGTCGAGGCTGCCGATGCCCTGTTGTTCGTCACACCCGAATACAACCGTTCGATCCCCGGTGTGCTCAAGAACGCCCTGGATATCGGTTCGCGACCGTGGGGCACCAATTCGTTTGCCGGCAAGCCGGGCGCCGTGATCGGCACCTCGATTGCCACCACCGGTTCGGCCATGTCCCAGCAGCATTTGCGCAACGTACTGGCCTACCTGGATGTCCCCTTGCTGGCGCAACCGGAAGTGTTCGTTCATTTCAAGGAGGGCCTGTTCGACATCGACGGCAACATCAGCGTGGAAAACACACAGAAGTTCCTGCAGGGTTTTGTCGACCGCTATGTCGCGTGGGTGCGACGCTTCAAGCCGTAGCCTTGGCAAAAGAAGCCATCAGGCCTCGTTGGAAGCGCCGACGCCGCAGATCTTTTCCAGCAGTTGCGCCTGCACGTTGCGCTGGCCGGTGCTCGACGGGCGCAGGTATTGGCCGTCCGACTGCAGCTGCCATGCGCTCGTGTTGTCGCTCAGGTAAAGATCGAGTTCCTTGCGTACGCGTTGTTGCAGCTTTTTACCTTCGATCGGAAAGCCAGTTTCGATGCGGCGGTCGAGATTGCGCTCCATCAGGTCGGCACTGGCCAGATAGAAACGCTCCTCGCCGTCGTTGGCGAACCAGTACACGCGGCTGTGTTCCAGGAAACGGCCGACGATCGAGCGCACGCGGATATTCTGCGACACGCCCGGCACGCCGGGACGCAGGCAGCACATGCCGCGCACGATCAGGTCGATCTTCACGCCGGCCATGCTGGCCTTGTAGAGCGCGCGGATGACCTTGGGGTCGGTGATGGCGTTGACCTTGGCGATGATCTGCGCCGGCTTGCCGGCCACCGCATGAGCGGTCTCGGTCGCGATCAATTCCAGCAGGGTCTTTTTGAGGGTGAACGGTGCGTGCAGCAATTTCTTCATGTGCTGCACCTTGCCCATACCGGTGAGCTGGCTGAAAAGCTTGTGCACGTCTTCGCACAGGGCTTCATCGGAAGTCAGCAAGCTGTAGTCGGTGTAGAGGCGCGCATTGCCGGTGTGATAGTTGCCGGTGCCCAGGTGTGCATAGCGCACCAGTTCGCTGCCTTCGCGACGCTGGATCAGCATCAGCTTGGCATGCGTCTTGACGCCGACCACGCCGTAGATCACCACGGCGCCGGCTTGCTGCAGGCGCGAGGCCAGCGTCAGGTTTGATTCCTCGTCGAAGCGTGCGCGCAGCTCGACGACCGCGGTCACCTCCTTGCCGGAGCGGGCCGCATCGACCAGCGCGTCGACGATTTCCGAATTCGCGCCGCTGCGATAGAGCGTCTGCTTGATCGCCAGCACGCTCGGGTCCTTGGCAGCCTGATGCAACAGGTCGACCACCGGCGCGAACGATTCGTAGGGATGCAGCAGCAGTACATCCTGCTTGGCAATGACCTGGAACAGGTCTTCGGCCTTCTTGAGCGACTTGGGGATCGCCGGCGTGAACGGCGGATAGTTCAGTTGCGGGCGCAACGTCTTGCTGGCCAGGCCGAACAGGCGCGCCAGATTGACCGGCCCGTTGACCTCATACATTTCGGCCGCGGTCAGGCCGAACTGCTTGAGCAGGTAATCGGTGAGGTTCTTGGGGCAGTTGTCGGCCACTTCCAGGCGTACCGCATCGCCGAACCGGCGCGAATACAGCTCGCCGCGCAGTGCACGTGCAAGATCCTCGACGTCTTCCGGATCGATGGTGAGGTCGGCGTTGCGGGTCAGGCGAAACTGATAGCAGCCCAGCACCGACATGCCCGGGAACAGTTCGTCGGCATGTTCGTGAATGATCGACGACAGCAGCACGAAGTTGTCGCCGCCTTCGCATACCTCATCGGGCAGGCGGATCAGGCGCGGCAGCACGCGCGGCGCCGGGACGATCGCCAGGCCCGAGTCGCGACCGAAGGCATCGACGCCTTCCAGTTGCACGATGAAGTTCAGGCTCTTGTTGACCAGCAGCGGAAACGGATGCGTGGGATCGAGGCCGATCGGCGTGACCAGCGGCGCGACCTCGTGGCGGAAATAGCGGCGCACCCACAGCTTCTGCTTATGCGACCACTGGTTGCGACGTACGATGCGCATGCCTTGCTTGTCGAGCTCGGGCAGGATGCTGTCGTTGAGGATCGAATATTGGCGCTCGATCTGCTTGTGTGCGATTTCGCTGATCTCGGCCAATGCGCGCTTCGGGGGAATGCCGTCCGGCCCGACGATTTCGTGGTCGAACGCGATCTGACTCTTCAGGCCCGCCACGCGGATCTCGAAGAACTCGTCCATGTTGGTGGAAAAGATCAGCAGGAACTTCAAGCGCTCGAGGATCGGCTTGCTTTCGTCCAGCGCCTGGTCCAGCACGCGGATATTGAACTGCAGCTGCGAAATCTCGCGATGGATATACAGGCTGGCGTCATTCAGATCGGGCGCCGGCATCGTTTCGACAGCGGTGATTTCCGGCGCGGCCTTCTCGGGGCGCGGAAGGGGAGCGGGCGTGGGGCTGTCGACGCTTGTATTCATTGAGATGCCATCGCGTTAGTCGGGTTGTCGTCGTGGGGCGAACAACACGAGTCCAAAGACAAAGCTAACCTATTAAGGACGTCGGAGTGTTACAGACGTATGATGCTGCTGGCCGTTTCTACGTGTCGGCGGACAGGCCGTTATTGGCAAGGAAGCGGCTGGGCGGTGCACCGAGTACGCGACGAAACACCGCCGACAGCGCGCTGGAGCTGTTGTAGCCCAGCTCCATCGCCACCTGCGTGACCGGCTCGCCGTTGCCCAGCCGCGTCAACGCAGCCAGCAGGCATGCCTGCTGCCGCCATGCGGCGAAGCTCATGCCGGTCTGTTGGCGAAACATGCGCGTGAAGTTGCGTCGGCTCATACCGGCGCTCATCGCCATGTCGTCGATCTTCACCTCTTGCGAGGGATGCTCAAGCAAGTGTCGGCACAACGCCGCCAGCCGTCGTTCACGTGGCAGCGGAGTATTGAGTGCAAGCGTCGGCATGCGCCTGATTTCTTCCAGCAGCAGGCGCATGACCATGCCATCACGGCCGTCGAGCTCGTAGAGAGCGGGCAGATCCACCGCCTCGATAAGCAGCTCGTGCAGTAAGGGTGAGACCGCGATCACTTCGCAGTGCGTGGGCAGGCCGGTCGCTTGTGCAACGTTGTCGAGCACGTAGGCGCTGCGTGTGGATGTCGGGCCACCCATATGGACTTCATGTGTTACCCCCGAGGGAATCCACAACGCACGGCGCGGCGGAATCACCCAGCTGCCTTCCTCAGTGATGACCGTCATCACTCCAGTCATCGCGTAAAGCAGCTGGCCACGGCGATGCGAGTGCGGGCTCAGCACATAGCGAGCCGTGTACTCGTTGCCGGTGGTCACGACGTCTCGCGGAATGTCCTCGTGGCGGTCGATACGTGCATTGCGCATGGCTTGGCCCAAATTCGCCGATAGTTGACCCGATAACGTGTGCGGGCCGCCCGGCTTGACTCTAAGGTGTCGATCCATGGCGATGCAACCCAAGCCATTCCCCGTCCCCCAGCGACCCGGTCACCATGCAAGCTCAAGTCGAGTCATCTTTAAGCCCTGTGGCGCCTCCGGTATTGCCCAGTGCCGCTCCGGCAGAGCATGCCGAGCCGAAAACCGAGTTCAGCATCATCGGCGCGATCAGCTTTTCGCACCTGCTCAACGACATGATCCAGTCGTTGATCCTGGCGATCTATCCGATCCTGAAGGGCGATTTCCACCTGAGTTTCGGCCAGATCGGCCTGATTACCCTCACCTATCAGCTCACCGCGTCCTTGCTGCAGCCTCTGGTCGGCATGGTGACCGATCGCAAGCCGATGCCGTTTTCGCTGCCCATCGGCATGGGGTTCACCCTGTTCGGCTTGCTGCTGCTGTCGGTCGCGCCCAGTTTTCCGGTGCTTCTGCTGGCTGCCGCCCTGGTCGGTACGGGCTCGTCGGTGTTCCATCCCGAGTCGTCGCGCGTGGCGCGCATGGCCTCCGGTGGCCGGCATGGTCTGGCGCAATCCCTGTTCCAGGTCGGCGGTAATGCCGGCTCCTCGCTCGGCCCGTTGCTGGCGGCCTGGATCATCGTGCCGCATGGCCGCGGCAGCGTGGCCTGGTTCGCTCTGGCAGCCTTGCTTGCCATCGCGGTACTGCTCCAGGTCAGCCGCTGGTACAGCGCGCATCATGCGGTGCGCGGCAAGAGCCGGGTAGGGCATGCTTCGGCGATAACGCTTACCCGCGGCAAGGTCGCCGTATCGCTGTCCATCCTCGGCCTGCTGGTCTTCTCCAAGTACTTCTACCTGGCCAGCATCAGCAGCTATTACACCTTTTTCCTGATCCACAAATTCGGCGTGTCGGTGCAGAGCGCGCAGACGCATCTGTTCGTGTTCCTGTTTGCCGTCGCGGCCGGTTCCCTGTTCGGTGGCCCGATCGGCGATCGCATCGGACGCAAGTGGGTGATCTGGGTATCGATCCTGGGCGTGGCGCCGTTCACTCTGATGCTGCCGTATGCCAGCCTCTTCTGGACCAGTGTGCTGACGGTGGTCATCGGCCTGATCCTGGCTTCGGCGTTCTCGGCGATCCTGGTTTACGCGCAGGAGCTGATTCCGGGGCGCGTCGGCATGATTTCCGGGTTGTTCTTCGGTTTTGCGTTTGGCATGGGTGGTATTGGCGCGGCGGTACTGGGCCACGTCGCCGACGCGCGTGGCATCGACTACGTGTATCACTTGTGTGCGTTCCTGCCGTTGATCGGTGTGATTACGGTGTTTTTGCCGAACCTGGATGTGGCAAAAAAGGCCGCAATCAGGAGCTAGAAATCGATTTTGTAGGAGCGACTTCAGTCGCGACCCACGGTTACGTCACGGCCGGTCGCGACTGAAGTCGCTCCTGCAAGCTAAGGAGTGTTTCGAGAGCCTGGGGTTAGCGTCGCAAATTCGTCATCGCCAGATCGATCAACTCATCGCCACGTCCATTCATCACCGTGCGCAATGCCCACAGGCTGAACCCCTTGACCTGTTCCAGCTGAATCTTCGGCGGCATGGACAACTCCTGCCGATTGGTCACCACATCGACCAGCGCCGGCCCCTTGTGCGCAAAGGCTTCGCGCACCGCGTCTTCCAGCCCACCGGCATCTTCCACGCGTATCCCGTGAATGCCCGCCGCGCGCGCCATCGCGGCGAAGTCCGGGTTATCCAGCGTAACGCCGACCGGCAGAAAGCCCGACGCTTTCATTTCCAGCTCGACAAAACCCAGCGTGCCGTTGTTGATGATTACGATCTTGACCGGCAGTTTGTGTTGCACGAGCGTGAGCAGATCGCCCATCAGCATGGCGAAGCCGCCATCGCCGGAAAGGCTGACGACTTGCCGCTTGGGATACGCCGTCTGCGCACCGATGGCCTGCGGCATCGCGTTGGCCATGGAGCCGTGATTGAACGAGCCGAGCAGACGGCGCTTGCCGTTCATGTGCAGATAGCGTGCCGCCCAGACAGTCGGCGTGCCGACGTCGCAGGTAAACACCGCATCGTCGTCGGCCAGATCACTGACCACGCGCGCGACATGCTGCGGATGGATCGGCTTGCTGTTGCCCTTACCGGAGGCCAGTTCGTCCAGACCTTCGCGTGCCTTCTTGTAGTTGGCCAGGCTGGTTTTCAGATGGGTTTCGTCGCCGGTGGGCTTGAGCCGCGGCAGCAAGGCTTCGATGGTGGCCTTGACGTCACCGACCAGGCCGAGGTCGAGCTTGCAACGGCGGCCCAGATTTTCCGCGCGAAGATCGACCTGACAAATCTTGGCATCGGTGGGGAAGAACTGGCGATACGGGAAATCGGTGCCCAGCATGAGCAAGGTGTCGCAGCTCATCATTGCCTCATAGCCGGAGCTGAAGCCGATCAGACCGGTCATGCCCACGTCGTACGGGTTGTCCCATTCGACATGCTCCTTGCCGCCGAGTGCATGCACCACGGGAGCCTTAAGGGTTTCGGCGAGACGCACGACTTCATCGTGTGCACCGGCGCAACCGCGGCCGCAGAACAGCGTGACCTTGCGACCCTTGCCGAGCAGAGCGGCGAGACGATCGAGATCGTCGGGCGTTGGCGTGACGACCGGCTTGGACGGCAACAGGCCTTCCTCGATCGCGGAAATGGCCGTGGCTTCGGACAAGGCGACATCGCCCGGCAGCACAATGACTGCCACGCCGCGCTGGCCAACGGCAGCGCGAATCGCGTTACCGACCACGCGTCGAATCTGCGACGGGCTGCTGACCAGCTCGCAATAGTGACTGCATTCCTGAAACAGATTCTGCGGATGCGTTTCCTGGAAATAGCCGCCGCCGATTTCCGCCGACGGTATGTGCGCAGCGATAGCAAGTACCGGCGTACGCGTGCGCTGCGCATCGTAAAGGCCATTGATCAGGTGCAGATTGCCCGGCCCGCAGGATCCCGCACACACCGCCAGTGTGCCCGTCAGTTGCGACTCGGCGCAGGCGGCAAAGGCGGCGGCTTCTTCGTGCCGGTAGTGGATCCAGTCGATGTCCTTGCGCTGGCGCAAGGATTCGGTAATGCCGTTGAGGCTGTCACCGACCACCCCATGGATACGCTTGATCGATGCCTGGGCAAGCATCTCGGTCAGGACGTCGGCGACTTTTACCGTGCTCATACGATGGCTCCCGGGAAAGAAGCTATCGTGTCAGGGGCAAGCTTTCAAAAGCGTGAAAGTCAAACCCACGAAAACCTGCCTAGCTTGTAGGAGCGACTTCAGTCGCGACCCACGGCTACGTCACGGCTTGTCGCGACTGAAGTCGCTCCTACAAGATTGGGTATGCCGCGATAACCCCGGATCCCTCAGCGTTGCCCGATCACCACCGGCTCGGGCTCCAGCGTCACGCCGAAACGTTCGCGTACACCGGCGACCACCTGTTGCGCCAGCGACCACAGCTCCGCACCGCTGGCCTTGCCATGGTTGACCAATACCAGTGCATGGCGATGCGATATGCCTGCATCGCCTTCGCGTAGTCCTTTGAACCCCGCCGCTTCGATCAGCCAGGCGGCCGAGAGTTTGGTCCTGCCGTCCTGTCCGGGCCATGCGGCAAGCTCCGGCTGCGCCTGCTTGAGCGCATCGGCTATGGCGGTATCGACGATGGGATTCTTGAAGAAACTTCCCGCGTTGCCGATAACCGCCGGGTCGGGCAGCTTGCGCGAACGCAGGTGCACGACCGCTTCGGCGACATGGAACGGCGCCGGCTTTTCGATGCCCATGCGTGCAAGCTCTTCGCGAATGCCCGCATAGTCGAGCCGAAGTTCGCGCTGGCGCGGTAGTACGAAGCGCACGGCGGTCACGATATAGCGCCCCGGCTCGCGCTTGAATACCGAGTCGCGATAAGCGAAGGCGCAATCGCGCTTGCTCAACACTGCGACACGACGCTCGCGCGTATCCCAGGCTTCGACGCTTTCGATGAACTCGGCCACTTCAGTGCCATACGCGCCGATGTTCTGAATCGGCGCCGCACCGACAGTGCCGGGAATCAGGATCAGGTTTTCCAGGCCGGCCAGACCCTGGCCCAGCGTCCAGCGCACGAAGTCGTCCCAGCGTTCGCCCGCGGCCACGGCGATACGCACGACCTCGCCGTCCTGCTCCAGTTGCACACCACGCGTGCCCATCGCCAGCACGGTGCCGTCGAAATCACCGGTGAAAAGCATGTTGCTGCCTTCACCCAGCACCAGCAGCGGCCGCTGGCGGATGGCGGGAAAATCGAGCAGCTCGGGTAGCTTGGCAGCGTCATGTATATCGGCCAGCAAGGACGCACGCGCATCGACACGCATGGTATTGCGGCCGAGCAACGGGGCATTCTCGGTCAGCGTATAACCGCCCATATCGGTAACTTCAGCCCGCATGCGCGGCTCCATGCTGGCGACGAATTTCTTCGACGCATTCGCCGATCAGATGCGGGCCGCGATAGACCAGGCCAGAGTAAAGCTGGACCAGATTCGCTCCGGCGGCGATTTTTTCCGATGCGTTGTCACCGTCGAGAATGCCGCCCACGCCAACGATACCGATGTCCTTGCCCAGTCGCTGACGCATGCCACGCAGGACTTCGGTGGAACGCGCAAACAAGGGCTTGCCGGAAAGGCCGCCCGTCTGTTGTGCATTCGGGTCGCCGGCCACCGCGCTGCGATCGATCGTGGTATTGGTGCAGATCACGCCGTCGACCTTGGCCTGCAACAGCACCTCGGCGATGGCGTCGAGTTCGGTTTCGGACAGATCAGGGGCGATCTTCAACAGCATCGGCTTGCGCGCGCCACTCTGCGAGCCAAGCTTTTCCTGTGCTTCGCGCAGCGTTTCGATAAAGCGGCGTAGCGTGGCTTCTTCCTGCAGATCGCGCAGGCCTTGCGTATTCGGCGAGGAGATATTCACCGTGATGTAGCTGGCGTGCGTGTAGACGCGCTCCAGGCAGAACAGATAGTCGTCGACCGCGCGTTCGTTCGGCGTGTCCTTGTTCTTGCCGATATTGATGCCCAGCACGCCGCGATAGCTCGAACGCTGCACGTTGCGCACCAGGGCATCGACGCCGTCGTTATTGAAACCGAGGCGGTTGATCACGGCTTCGTGGTTGGGCAGGCGGAACATGCGCGGCTTGTCGTTGCCGGGCTGTGGCCGTGGCGTGGTAGTCCCGACCTCTATAAAGCCGAAACCGAGCGTACCCAGCGCATCGAGGTAGTCGGCATTCTTGTCCAGCCCGGCGGCAAGCCCGACCGGGTGCGGGAACCGTATGCCGAAAGCCGTCGTCGGCAACTCTGCCGGTGGCTTGGCGATCAGATGGGCAAGGTTGCTTCGCTGGGCCACGCCCAGGCCGTACATCGTCAGGTGATGCGCGGCTTCCGGGTCGAGCATGAACAACAGAGGGCGTAGTTTTTCGTACATGTCTTTACTCGAAGCTGCCGATGTAGACGCGGGTGTCGTAATCGAAGCTGACGCGGCCATCGTCCGCGCAAGCATCGAACAGCTCGCGCAGCGCGACCATCATCGGTTCGTGGTTGATATGTCCCGGCTTGGGAGCATACGACGAAGACATCAAGCGGCCGCGCAGCTGGTCGAAATCCACTTGCTGGCCGTGATCGAAATGCGCCGTGCCACGGTAGCCGCTGCCAAACCACTCGCGCATGAATGCATCGTCGGCATAGCGTTCGGCGACGGTGACGTAGTCCGTGCCATAGGTCTTCAACAAGCGCTCGTAGCCTTCGCGGAACGGCGTGCCGACGAGCAGGCGCGAGTTCCAATAGATCGCCACCAGCCCGCCGGGACGCAGGATGCGCTTGAACTCGTTGCGGGTCGCTTCCGGCTCGAACCAATGAAACGCCTGTGCGACCGAAATCAGGTCGATGCTATGGCTATCGAGCTTGCTGGCATCGGCCTGGCCGTCGGTTGTGCTGAAGCCAGGATAGTCGGCCAGCCAGTGTTCGGCGGCGCCACGCATCGAAGCGTTCGGTTCGACAGCGACGACGCGGTGGCCGGCATCGAGAAACATCTTGCTGGAAATGCCGGTGCCTGCACCGATATCCGCTACCTGCCAATTGGCGGTGACGCCTTGCGTCTTGTGCAGCCAGTCGAGCAGGGCTGGCGGATAGTCCGGTCGATAACGCACATAGTCGTCGACGCGGTCGCTGAAACGTTCGGTGGCGTTGGGATGGGACATGCTCGTCACCCGGTAAGCAATTGGCCGCCATCGACGCACAGCGTCTGGCCAGTGATCCAGCCGGCCCATGGAGAGGCGAGGAACAGCACCGCATGGGCGATGTCTTCCGGCCGACCGTAGCGGCCGAACGGGATCTTCGCCAGGATGCTGCGATAAAGCTCCGGTGCTTCGGTCTTGCGCTTGTCCCACAGGCCGTCGGGGAATTCGATCGAGCCGGGCGCGACCGCGTTGACGCGGATGCGGTCGGATGCCAACGCCAGCGCTTGCGACGTGGTGTATTGATTGAGCGCGGCCTTGACGGCGGCATAGGCCGGCCCGCGGACGCCCGGATGAAATGCGGCGATCGACGAGGTATGCACGATGCTCGCGTGCGATGAGGCTTTCAGATACGGCAGCGCGTAACGCGATGCGCGCACCGCCGCCATCAGGTCGACGTTGAATCCAGCGGCCCAGCCTTCGTCGTCGTCGCTGAAACCGTATCCGCTGGCGTTGTTGATCAATATATCGATGCCGCCCAGCGTTACGGCGGCTTGCTCGATATAGCCTTCGATGGCCATGCCATCGGCCAGGTCGCAGGATGCCGCGTGCGCTACGGCGCCCGTTGCGGCGATGGCGGTGCGTGTTTCATCGAGTGCCGTTTGTTCGCGTGCGCAAATCGACACGGCTGCGCCGGCGTAGGCAAATGCCAATGCGATGCTGCGACCGATACCACGACTGCCGCCAGCAACTACGACGCGGTAGTTGCGGAAATCGAAAGCTGCGGAGGAGGTGGGTGACATGCGGCCTCAATGAATCGGCTTTGTGGGACGACTTCCTGGAGCCTCTAACCTTCCTACCCGTCATCCCGGCGCAGGCCGGGATCCAGTGGCGTTATAGGTCGGTTGTCGCATCAGCACTTCAGCTTGTTCGCGAAAACCGACAACCGGTCTCACTGGATCCCGGCCTACGCCGGGATGACGAATAGGGGAGGCGAGTAGGCTCCCCTATGCTGCGGCCTGACTCAAAGATCGAACTTGATGCCCTGCGCCAGCGGCAGCGAATTGGAGTAATTGATCGTGTTGGTCTGGCGACGCATATAGACCTTCCACGCATCCGAACCCGATTCGCGACCGCCGCCGGTTTCCTTCTCGCCACCGAACGCGCCGCCGATTTCCGCACCCGAGGTGCCGATATTGACGTTGGCGATACCGCAGTCCGAACCGGCCGACGACAGATACTGCTCGGCCGACTTCAGGTTCTGCGTGAAGATGGAAGAAGAAAGACCCTGCGGCACGCCGTTCTGCAGCTCGATCGCTTCATCAAGCGTCTTGAACGGCATGACGTAGAGAATCGGCGCGAAGGTTTCGGTCTGCACGACGTCGTCGGCGTTCTTGACGCCCGTGACGATCGTCGGCAACACGAAGTTGCCCTTGCGATCGCTCAGTGCAGCGCCGCCGGTGCGCACGGTGCCGCCGGTGGCCTTGGCCTTTTCGACCGCGGCCAGATAGGCCTTCACCGCGTCCTGGCTATTGAGCGGCCCCATCAGCGTGGTGGCCAGGGTCGGGTCGCCGATCTTGCCTTCGACCTGCTTGTACGCAGTGACCAGCTTTTCGGTGACATCGTCGATGATCGACTCGTGCACGAACAGGCGGCGCGTAGTGGTGCAGCGCTGGCCGGCGGTACCGACGGCGCCGAACACGATCGCCGGGATCGCCAGCTTTAGATCGGCGGTTTCGTCCACGATGATGGCGTTGTTGCCGCCCAGCTCCAGCAGCGAGCGACCCATGCGCTTGGCGACGCGCTCGCCGACCTGGCGGCCGACCTTGGTCGAGCCGGTAAAGCTGATCAGCGGAATGCGCTTGTCGTCGACAAAGGTCTGGGACAGATCGGTGCCGGCATCGTTGAACAGGAAGAACAGGTCCGGATAACCGGCGGCCTTCAGGGCATCGTTGCAGATCTTCAGTGTGGCGATGGCCGACAGCGGGGTCTTGGGCGACGGCTTCCAGATGCAGATGTCGCCACAGATGGCGGCCAGCATCGCGTTCCAGGCCCACACGGCCACCGGGAAGTTGAAGGCGCTGATGATGCCGACCAGGCCGAGCGGCTGGTACTGCTCGTACATGCGGTGGCCCGGGCGCTCCGAATGCATCGTGTAGCCGTAGAGCATGCGGCTCTGGCCCACGGCGAAATCGGCGATATCGATCATTTCCTGCACTTCGCCATCGCCTTCGGGCTTGATCTTGCCCATTTCCAGGGCGACCAGCGAGCCGAGCGCGTCCTTGTGCTTGCGCAGCGCCTCGCCGCACAGGCGGACCGCTTCGCCGCGCTGCGGGGCGGGGGTGACGCGCCAGATCTTGAAGGCCTCCTGGGCGCGCTTGACGATCACTTCGTAGTCGGCGGTGCTGGAGGCGTGGACGCTCGCGATAACCTCGCCCGTGGCCGGGTTGACCGGCTGCAGGCGGCCGGCGTCGGTGGTCTTGGACCACTCGCCCTGGCCGAGATACGTACCGGACTGTTCGCTGCCCAGACCGAGCGCTTTGAGGATTTCGTGCGACATGCCTACTCCTGAAGCCGACAAGGCGCCGTTCGGCGCCGGGGAAACGCCAATTCTAGCAGGCCGGCCGACGCCCGGCCTTCACCTCACCCAACGGCCTTTCGGGCCCTTTGTAGCGACTTCAGGAAACCTCGAAAAACCTCTCCTATTCGTCGTCCCGGCGAAGGCCGGGACCCAGCGCCTTACGCTACAACGTGTTAAAGGCGCTGGGCCCCGGCCTTCGCCGGGGCGACGATGAAAACTGAGGTTTTTCGAGGTTCCCTGAAGTCGCGACCAGCCGTGACGCAACCGCCGGTCGCGACTGAAGTCGCTCCTACAAACTCAGGGAGAGAGAGGTCAATTGGGGGTTTTCGGCGGTAGGGTCGATTGCGTCCAAAAACACCATCCGCGGCGGCGGGTGCATCAGGAAATTCTGGTGCGAAATATTCCAGGCATAGGCGCCGGCCAGGGAAAACGCCAGGCAGTCGCCGGGGGCTAGCGCGGCGATCGGCTGTTGCCGGGCGAGCACGTCCTTCGGGGTGCAAAGTTGCCCGACGAGGGTGACGCGCATGTCCTGGACGACTGGCTGCTGCGTGCCGCGTAACACCACAAAGGGATGGTCGTGTCCTTGGGCAGGCGGCGTGCGGAAGTGGTGGGTGCCGCCACGCGCCACCGCAAAGTACTCGCCATGGCTGCGCTTGATATCGAGCACCTCCATGACGTACCAGCCGCAGCCGACGCTGACATAGCGGCCCGGTTCGAAACGCAGCCGTAGTGCTTCCTGGCGTTCGCTCAGCAGGCGTTTGAGGCCATCGCAGAAGTCGAGCCAGTCGAACGAGCGAGCGGGTTCGCCATAGTCCACGCCAAAACCGCCGCCGGCGTTCACCACCCGCACCTTGATCCCATATTCCTCTTGCCAACGGTGCACGATATCCAGATAGGCGCGGACCAGCATGAGTTGCGCGCCGGCATCGCGCTGGTGCGACATCAGATGAAAATGGAAGCCTTCCAGATGCAGTTGTGGGTAACCGCGCAGGGCTTCCAGGGCGGCAGGCAGGTCGGTCTCGTCCAGGCCGAAGGGTGTGGGCTTGCCGCCCATCATGAGCCGCGTATCGCCCATGCCCGGCACGCCGATATTCATGCGCAGGAAGATCGGTGCCTTGCGGCCGAGGCGTTTTGCGATGGCGGCCAGCCGATGAAGTTCGCCCAGGCTTTCCACGTGCAAGGTGCAGCCTGGCTGGTCGAGTGCCAGTTCGAGCTCGCTATCGAGTTTGCCCGGACCGCCGAACAACAGCGGCTTGCCGGGCTGGGCTTGGCGCAACCAGCGCAATTCGCCACCGGAGGCTGCTTCGAAACCGTCGACCCAGGGGGCCAGCGTTTCCAGGATCGGCGCTTCCGCGTTGGCCTTGGCCGCGTAGTAAAGCTCGCAGCCTTCGGGGAGCGCCGCGCGCATCCAGCGGACATGGCGCTGCAATGCGTCGAGATCGTAAACGTAGGCACAAACGGGTTCGCTCGATTCGACACGCAGTCGGTCGACGGCGGCACGCAAGCGCGGCAGCGAATCGCTGGTGTTCATGCGGCCACTCGTGTGCGGGCGGGGCGGAGCATGGGGTTGGGCAACCCGGTGTAATCGGAGTCGCGATCGGCACGCTTGAACAACCGGGTGCGCAGGTTGTTCTTGCTGGGCAGTGCATCGCCCTCGATCAAACCCTGCAGTAACGCCTGATAACCATGACGCTGTTGCCAGCGTTCGGCGATGTCGGCGATCGATTGCCATAGGCGTTGTTCGAGCGCGTCATCCTGGCCGGCGAGATGAAAGATCGTCTCGGCGAGATTGTTGACCAGGGCGCAGTAAGCCACGCGTTTCCATCCCATCGCAGCCGAGTAATGCACCGAAGCGCGTGCTCGCGGCGAAAGCTCGCCCAATCGATGGTTTGGCCAGAAGCTGTCGACCAGCTTGGTACCTTCCAGGTCACGCACCCATACCCGAGCCGGCATGCCGCGTTCGAAACCGACGACGGTGTTCTGCAGGTGCGGCTCCAGAATGATGCCGTGCCCGAAAAACGCGAGCCAGATACCATCAAGCAACAACGACGCATAGGCCTCGAACCACGCTTCGGCCATGCTCGCGTAATGCCCGCCCAGATCTTCCACGTGTTGGCGACAGACACTCTTGCCGTGGCGATCAGTGGTGAACAACGCTCCGGCGACCTGCGGCTGGTAGTACATGCGTTGCAGCGCCGGCAGGTTTTCCCGATAGAGCATGCCGAAGCTCTCGGTCATGTCGCGCAGGGCGTCGCTATCGTCCGATAGTGGACTGAAATCCAGCGTAGTCGCGGCCGGCTCCGGCATCACGTCGAAGCCGGGCACTTTCGACCTCACGTCCTGCCAGGACGGCGCGAGGAGATCGGTCAGGACCACCGCGCTTTCCAGTTCGTACCAGGCGTTCTTGCGCACGCAGTTGGTCAGGCGCACATGAATGGACAGCTTCAGAAAATAATCGAGCTCGGGGTGATACATGGTGCGCACGGACGAGGTCGGGTAAAGCGCCTTTCCGACAGGTCCAACCGGCTCGATCCAACCGCGTTCTATCGCTTGCTGCATCAGCGGCTGTGCGAGCAGGCGCTGCGCTTCCCAAGGGTGGCACGGGTAGAGATGCGCTTCGCCCGCGACTTGCTCCAGGGTCGAACGCACGTCGCACCCATAGCTGCGCAACAGGCGCGGATCGATACGGAACCAGTACAGTGGCACGCGCGTGCGCGCTTCGGGAGAGGCGTCGAGGACGACAGCCACCGGCAGGCCTTCGCGGCTCTTGGGCGTGGGATGCAAAGCGTGTCCCCACAACATGCCTTGCTCGGCATCGAGCAGTGCATCGCCGGATCGTGGCGCGTCCAGCGAGAGGGCGAGGAGCCGGCTTGCGATCTCGATGCTGTTGAGGGTCTGGCTGAGTAGCTCGTTGTTGAAGCCGCACTCGGGTGCCAGGCGCTCCAGCAGGAAGTGCACGACCGCTGCGGCGTCGACACAACGCCATGCTTCGCCCAGACGCTTCACATACGGCGCCGATAGGTAGTCGCAACGGCCCAACACGCTGACTCGCGCTACACGTATGCACAGCAGATGACCGGCATCGGCAAAGTGAATGCGCAGTACTCGACCTTCGCCGAGCAGCAAACCGGCGGGCATGTCGAGTCCGCGATAATCCAGGTCGACCTGTTCGCGCGGTAGCGCGAATTCACGCAGATAGCAGTTGAGCCAGCAGGCAATCGCCTGCGATTCGGCTTGGGCCTGGTGCCACTGTTCACGCATCGCTTGCGGGGACATAGAGCTGCCTCTTCTGGGAACGGAAGACATAGGCGGCCGTGCACGCGGCGGCGAGGCCGGCAAGCGTGGCGGCGACAAAAGGCGTGGACAGTCCGAAGCGTTGCACCAGCGCGCCGGCCATCAGGCCACCGCAGGCGCCGGCCCACTTACCGCAGGCATCGAACAGACCGAAGATGCGTCCGGCGGCGCTGCCGCCCGCACGTGCGCCCAGGGCGCGATTCAAACCGCCGATGGCCAGCAGCATGCCGGCGCCGTAAAGGCAGCGCGCGGGCGCCAGCCACAGCGGTTCGCTCATCCATGCCTGTGCAAGGCAGGCGATCGAGAACAAACAAAGTCCAATAAGCAGGGGACGTTGTGGTGCCAGCGCCGAGCCGCGCCACCAGGGCAGGGCGATCAGATAGACCAGGTGCGGCAGGCTATAGAGCACGCCGGCAGCGCTGTCGTGACCGATGCCGAGGTGTTCGCTATAGGGGATGAAATACGGGAACGTCACCACCATGGCGAAATAAAACAGGAACTGCACCGTAAGCAGTCCACTCCAGCTTTGCCAGGCGCGTTCGGGTAGCGCGGACTTTTGCGACGACGATGTCGGCGTGGCGACACTATCGGTCGGCAAGGTGAGTGTCACGACAAATGCTAGCAGCGGCAGCAAGGCAAGATAGCGATAGAGCTCCTGCGCCAACCCCCAGCCGGTGGCGATGCCGAGCAGGGCAGGCGCGGTCACCATCGCCAGTCGCGCCGAGAACTGTGTCCAGTCCAGGGCGCGGGCCAACGTTGTTTGTGTATGGCCGGCGTTGAACTGCGTCGAGAGATAGGCATTAGCTGCCGCGAGCGAGCCGCCGCAGGTGCCCTGGATGATCAGGGCCAGCATGAACCAGGCCAGGTTGGGGGCGAAGCCGGCGAGCACAAAACCCAAGGCCAGCCCTGCCTGCGCACGCAACAGAGAAAGCTTGCGGCCATAACGGTCCGCCAGCCGGCCCCATGTCGTTGCCGTGAGCGCTGTGCAGATGGTCGGCAAGACATACAACGCGCCAGCCAGCCAGCTGGGAGCGTGCGGCGCCAGTTGTTCAAGTACGCGCGGCATGAATACGGGCATGCCAAGCGCGGTGAACGCTGCCAGATAGTGTGCGGTCAGCACGGGGCCGAGCACGCGCATCAGCGGGCTCCGCCGCGTAGCCGTGGGTTGAGCAGGAAGTTAGGGCCGCTTTCGCCGTAGAACTTGTTGATGTCGGCGGCACCCGTCGCCTGCTTGCTGAGCAGGCTGCCGGCACTGAGCAGATATTTCACCGGCAAGCGATCGGCGGTGAGCAGTCGACGCGCCGGCTGTACATCGACGCCTTCGTCCTGCAGCGTGGCCAGCGTGCTGTCGAGCGTGTCGCAAAGCACCTGATAGAACGGCAGGCGGCAGGTCGGCTCGTACTCTGCGATACCTTCCAACACGGCAAGCAGGCAAAGCTGCAAGGTGATGGTGCAGAACATGCGGCCCAGGGCATCGTCGTCGCTCACCACGATGCGCTCATCGCGCGGCAGTCCAAGCCGTTCGAGTTCGGGCAGCTCGGCGAACAGGCGCGGCACCAGCGTGCGCGCGGCGTCGTTGTCCTTCATGAGCAATCGTGGAGCGACGCCCGCCTGATAGATCAGCACCGCGTTTTGCTGGTTGGATTCCAGTGCCACACCGTGGCGCAACCATAGCCGCAAGTGCACGTCGCATAGCAGTGCCGTGTATTCGCGCCACCAGGCCAGTACATCGCCGTTGTAGTAGCGATCGGCAACGTGCGCGGCCAACGGGCGTTGGTCCGGCATCGACGCGCAAAGCGCGGCCACCGGGAGAATCGTTTCCTGCTCGAGCGCCGGGTAGGTGCGCACGATATATGCAAGGTGCCGTGCATCTTCCACGTGCCCGCCATGCGACTCGTCGACATGGACGTAGTGTGAGCGCAGCTTGTCATCGTGCTCGCCAATCGCATTGAGCACCTGTTCGAACCAATGGCCGTCGTAGATGGTGGACGGCTTGATCAGGCGCAGGTTGAGCGCACCGAGCGTACGCATCAACAGTGGCAGCTTGATGTGATGGTACGGATGGTCGACCGGCATCACCGTGCGCACGGAAAGCGTTGGTCGCACGGCCAAGTATGCCTGCGGTGCGCGTACGCTGCCCGGTGGCAGGCCAAAGTCATCCAGGCGTGTCCAGTTGAGTGGATGCACCGGAAGCGCGTCGTGCGTGGCATCCATGTCTGCCGACAGTCCCAGCATGGCCATCGTTGGCCAGAAGTCCGGCGGCGCGGTCGTCAAGGTCAGCACATCGCGTGGAACGGCCAGCCAGCGCAGTTCGAACACCGGTGCGAACTCGGGTGCGTACGCATGCAGGTCGGCTGCATCGAAGCCCGACTTCGCCCGCGCGGTCGGATAAAAGGGATGGTCGCGATGGCTGGCTACCTGGTCGCACAACAGGGCACGCTCGAAGGCATCGTCATGGGTCAGTGCCTGCGCCAGCTGCGCACGGTGCCGGGCAAAGCCTTCGCGGGCCAGGCCGCGGTGTGCAGCGGCACAAGCCGCCTCGTCGGCATACTGGCGATGTAGCGTGCGCGTTTGCTCGTCTAGGCCTTCGCTCAGGAGGTGCAGCCACTCGGAAGCACCTTCTTCGTAACGTGCGGTACCGTCCTGCTCGCGTATCCATCCGTGGCTGAGCGCACCGATGTCCTGCATATAGTCGGTTCGCGTGACAGGCATCCAGATGACACCACCGGGCAGGTGCGCAACGCGCCACCACAAAGCAGGGAGCGCATGCGGCCATGCAGCCACGATGATGTCGGTCGGTGTTGTCGCCTGTCCAAGACGCACGATATCGCGCAGGTTTTCGCGCAGGCAGGTATCGATGATCCGTCGCGCGATATAGGCCTCGTCGACGTCGAGCAGGTTATCTGGCTGGGTATCGAGCTGGGCATTCATGAACCCGCTCCAGTCGACGCCTGCTCGGCAGCGATGTCCCAATGCAGTTGCGCTTCGGCGACATGCAAGGTGTCGTGCAGGGCATCTTCGTTGTCGGCGACAACGTGCAGGATGCCCAGGTAGTCCTTGTTCGAATACGACAGGCGGATGTCGTCTCCGGCTTGGCGCAAGCTGCGGTAGTTGCTGTAACCCAGGGGAGCGGAATGGCTTTGATCGGCGCTGGCCGAAGCCAATCGACCCTCCTGCCGGGCGACGTAGTAACGCACCAGTGCGTGATCCCGCGTTGCTCCTGGTAATGCGAGGCGCTCGCCCCGATGCAGACGCAGGATGGTTTCGAACCATTGCCGGTCGAACATGCGATCGAGCATGAATTCCCGGCCGTCGCCGATGCTGCGATAGTTGATCTCGACCAGGACCGGTCCTTGCGCCGTTAGAATGAACTCGCTGTGGCAGACGCCGAAACCGATACCGAATGCCCGGACCTGCGTTAGCGCTTCTTCCCGCCCGCGTTTGACGGCATCACCATTCCAGCGCGCTTCCAGCTCGATAAAATGCGGCGGCTCGGACAAGGTGACATCGAAGCCGCCGACGACATCGACGCGCTCACCGTCACTCAAGGTTTCCAGGGTGAACAACGGCCCTTCGAGGAACGCTTCCAATAGCACCGTGCGTCCGGGGTAACGTTGCCAGAAGGCGTCCAGATGCCCGCGCAAGGCTGGCTCGTCGGCGCAGAGTTTTACATCCAGGCTGGCCACGCCTTCGCGTGGCTTGGCGATCACTGGCCAGGGCGTGTTTTGCGGTAGCGCTTGGCCGGGTGCGAGGCTGTGAAACCAGGGCGTGGGCAAGCCGAGTTCTTGCAGGCGTTCGCGCATGGCCGCCTTGTTCTTGGCGGCGTAACAGATCCGCCAATCTTTCGCGGGTAGCCCAAAGCTTGTAGCGACAAGCGCGGTAGCCGTTTGCAGATGATCGCTATTGGAGAAAACCGCGGCCGGGCGAATACCGGCACTGCGCAAAGCGTCGATAACACTCAGCGGATTAAAAACGTCGCATTCGATTATCTGTAACGGTGCATTATCTGTCACTGAGCTGAAATAATGCAGATGATCCAGACGATGATCGGTAACCAGCACGACCGGCGAGCCCAATCGATGGGCGGCGGGCAGAAAACCCTCGGTAACGGCGGCATGCCGGACGTGCGTAAGGATGACAAGCGGGGAAATATCCATAACCAGCTTCGCCTAGTGGGAGATTAAGTTGTCCTGCGCGCGGCCCATGGGGGAATGGCCGCGCGACTTTTACTTAAGATTAGAAGGTCAGCTCCACGCCGGCTGTGACGGTGCGCCCGGGAGCGGGTTCTCGGCCCCACGGACTGGTGTCGATACCGCGGAAGTAATAGCGACGGTCGAACAGGTTGTTCACCGCCAGCGACCCCTTGAGCGTGGTGTCGTTGACGCGCAGGAAGGTGTGCGACACCTGGGCGTTCCAGACCGCGTAGGACGGCAGCTCGCCCACCGAAGCGATGGCGTTTTCCTGTTTGGTATTGGCGGCATCGGTAAATGCACTGCTGAAGTAATAACCGTTCAGCGCGAACACGGTGCGGCCCAGTTCGTACGAGGCGCCCAGATTGAATTGATTGCGCGAGGTGTAGGGAACGCGCAGGCCGGCGTATTGCCCGGACTGCTGGCTGGCATCCAGATAGGCGTAGCCCAGGTCGAGCTTGAGCTGGCGCAGGCCGAGCGGGCTCCATTCGAATTGGGCTTCCGCACCCTGATGCCGCGTCTTGCCGAGATTGGCGTAGGTGCGCGTGGTGTTGTCGAGCGCAATCTGGTTATCGAAGTCGATGCGGTAGACGTCGACATTGAGGCTGGTGCCTTCGCTCGGGAAATAGCGCGCGCCCGCCTCGTAGTTCCATGCCAGCTCCGAATTCAGGTCGTCGCCGAAGACGATCTGCGTGACCTGCGGCGGGCGCAGCGAGCGCTGCGCATCGGCGTAGACGTACCACTTCGGTGCGAGTTTGTAGCCGATGGTCAGGCCGGGCAGGCCGTTGCGGATATTGTTCTGCGTGGTCTTGCCGCTGACCAGATCGTGATAGTTCGAGTCCAGATGTTCGTAGCGCACGCCGGGCGTTACGGTGAGACGATCGTCGAAGAAGCCTATCGCATCGCTCACGTAGGCGGCCAGGGCGCGGTCCTTGAATTTCCAGTTGCGCACCAGCGTGTAGACGCCATTGTCCAAGCCGGTATTGCCGACGACGAAATCGATATCTTCGCGTTCGGCACGCACGCCGACCGTCCATTGTTGCGTGACGCCGCCACTTTCCATGTGCAGGGCCAGGCGCGGCTCGGTGCCGTAGACGCTGAAGCCGCGCGGCGCACTCTGCAGCAGCTGCGGCGGCAAGTCGGAGCGCCAGGTTTCGGTGGACAAGCGGCGCATGCCGACGATGAAATTGCGCGAGGTTTCCGCGCCGAAGCTGGTCCAGTTGAATTGCGACTGGTCGAACGGGCCCCAGGCGCCGAGGTCTTGCTGATAGGTGAGCGAACTGCGTGTAGTGCGCCCGGTGAAGCGGTCCAACGGACGCGTCGCCTGACGTGGGTCTTGCTCATAGTCGGCCACCGACAAGGCACCGGCCATATCCATATTCGCGACATAACGGCCGATATCGGCCTTGATCACCTTGTCGTCGTCCAGCCACCACTCGGTGCGCAGCCGGACGTTCTTGACGTCGGTATCGCTGTGGTCGCGCCAGTACTGGCCCTTGAGCCAGTCGGCATCCAATTGCAGGCCAAAGTTGGGCGAGAGATAACCGCCGGTGCTCGCCGAGGTGTCCTTGAGGAAATGCCCCGCACCGCCGCCGGTAATCTTTTCGCCGATCGTCGTGGTCCAGGTCTCGGGAATGGGCTTGCTGACCAGATTGATGACGCCACCGACATTGTTCGGACCGTATTGCACGGCAGCGCCGCCACGCACGATGTCGATGCGATCGATCTGGTTGATGGTGACCGGAAACAACGACAGGCTGGTCTGGCCATACGGTGCCAGCGAAAGCGGAATACCATCCTCCAGCACCTGCACGCGACCGCTGCGACTCTCATACAGGCCGCGCAGCATGATCTGCGGCAGCACCCCGGTGCCGGTTTCGTCGAAGATCTTCACGCCCGGCACGTGCTGCAGGGCGTCGTCCAGCGAACGATACGCGCCGGTGGAAAGCGCTTTCTGGTCGATCACCTGGCGACTGCCCGCATAGGTGCGTACGTCTTCGACTTTCGATGCGCCCAGCACATTTCCCTGGACGGTGACTGCTTGCAAATCGCGCGGCTTGGAGCTGTCGACTGTGTCGTCGGCGTAGGCTTGCGCACAGAAAAGAGCGCAGCCGATCGCAACGCTAAGGCACTGGGGGCGGTACTTGAAACGCAAGGTCTGAATCCTTCAGGAAGAGGCGGTAGTTGGAGAGGAAACATGTAGCGCACGTCGCCGGTCGCGCAGCGCCGTCATCAGCAGTCCACGGTCTTCGCCGGCCAGCAGCCAGCGCGGGTTGCGTGTGAACCAGTAATCGCGTTGTTTTTCGTCGCGGGGGTTGGCGCAGAAAGGTATGCCCGCGGTATCGCAATACGCAGCCATGCGCAGCAACTGATCCCAGACGTGTTCGTGCATGGGTTGCGGCCCCAGGCCCATGTCGAGCGCGAGATCGAGGGCGCCTTCCATGACCAGTGAAATGCCGGGCACGGCAAGGATCGCGGGCAGGGCATCGACGCCGGCCGCGCTTTCGATCATGGGTACGACGCGGATGGCGTCACGCGTCCAGGCGATGTAATCGTCGAGCGAGGTCTTGCCGAATCCGGTGACTCGACCGCCGGTGATGCCACGTCGACCGAACGGCGGAAAATGTGCGGCTTTGACCGCGCGCTCCGCCTGTTCGGCGGTTTCCAGGCGCGAAATCACCACGCCTCTCGCACCCGCGTCCAATACGCGTCCGATCAATTTTTCATCGACTTCGGGTACGCGCACCCAGGGCTCGCAGTTGCCTAGTTCGCAGGCACGTATGGCGTGCTGGAGCTGATCGGGCGAGAGCAGTTGATGCTCAAGATCCAGCACTACGAAGTCGTAACCCGCGTGCCCGAACATCTCGCACAGCAAGGGCGACGGAACCGAATTGAGTAATCCGACGGAGCAGGGCATGGTTTGGTGGGCAGTAAGGGAACCTGTGCAAGCTATCGCGAATGCGAACCATTATCAATAGCGATAATGCCAACGGAGCCACACATTTGTGCTGTGCAAAAATCGGCTTTGAAGGATGATGTTGTGTTGAGGGGGGCGGTCGCGACTGAAGTCGCTCCTACAAACTCAGGCAGGCATGGCTAGCTTGTAGGAGCGACTTCAGTCGCGACCGCAACACCACATGCGTGACTCCGTGCGATTGCTCTTACAACGCAAGGTGTTCGAAAGCAGCCGAATCCGCATCCTCGCGCTTTCCCCCCATCCCCGTTCCCCGCTATCCTTTATCGGATGGCCCCGTAGCTCAGCTGGATAGAGCGACGCCCTCCTAAGGCGTAGGTCGCCCGTTCGAATCGGGCCGGGGTCACCAGTGATTGAGCCATGTGGCGATGTGCAACCGCATCGATGATTCGCCCTTATCGAGGGTGAATGGCTGGCGTTTTAATCGCCTGATTACAGCATTTTGTTCACTTGGCTACCGGTAGTGTATCGACCGGTTTGGGGCCACCAACGGCCTGAACTGCGGCTCGAGAGCCGGCCATTCTGAGACTCTCATCACGTCGGGGGGCGGTGCCGGATGGCGCTGCCGAGTCGCCATTTGCCATGCTGGCACTAGTCCAGGGAACATTCCTGGCGCCAGGTAGGGTTGGCTTACCAGGCTTTTCTCATCCACCTTTAAAGGGGACGTCGCCATGTTCGGTTCGATCAACTCGCAAAACCGCTTCTCCCGCCCTGCCGTCATGGCCGGTCTGCTTGCGCTGGCACTTTCTACGCCGGTGTTGGCCGATGACCCGCAGAGCAATGGCCTGGGTCAATCCTGGCCGAATGCACAGGATGTAAGCTCCAGTCCGAATTTTCACGTGTATGTGTTCGTACGCGATGGTGTGCGCTACCTGCAGGTCAACGACGCGAACGGCCAGGTGCGTGGCGCCGTAGCCGCCGCCGCTGGCCAGTTCCTGGTATTGCCGCTGGGTTCGGATTCGCAGCGTGTCAGTACGCCACAGACATCGGCCGCGCCGGTGCCGTCGGGTGTACAGGCCGGTACGCCGCAGACGGTTTATTCCGATAGCACTTCGCAGACGCAAGTCACCGTGACTCCGCTCAGCAACGGCACCATGCTGATGAGCACGAGCATCTGCAAGAACCCGGAAGACTGCTCTTCGGCTGCCGCTGGAGCAAAGTAACCACGTCGCCCCAAAGTAGTGGGGATGGAGAATGGGGCGAGCGTGTCAATCCATAAAGTGGGAGTGTTGAAGTTGCGTAACGGGCTTCGGCGCGTTATGCAACTTCAGCTTCCGTGAGAAGCAGGGTAATACGCGGGCGGCCTTCGGTGGATCGCATTCTTACGTTGCCGCCGTAGACTTTGGCCTGGCCGCGCAACGCTTCGAGATCCATACCGCTTGCGCCAAGGTGGCGCTGCAGCATGCTGCCACGAATGAAGGGCTCGTTGGCGGCCTCGCCACCTTCGATACTCATCAGCGCCCAGACCCGCTCGCCAGTGACGCCAACGCGCAAGCGCAGGTGGATGCGTTTGCTGTGATATTGCGTACAAAGGTGCAGTGCCGCTTCGCATGCAAGGCGGTAAAGCGCGATAGGCAATGCCGCCCCAAGCTGACCTGGGGCACGATTTTGAACATCGCAACGATAGGCGACGCCCGCTTCATCCAGTGCACGGGCCAACGTGCCATTGCTCAATGTCACGGGCAGGTCTTGCTCGCGCTGAAGGCGCGGCGAAAGTCCGCCGGCTAATTGATAGAGCTGCTGTTGCGTTTGTGCTGCATCCCGGCGGAAGCCGCGCTGTTCGGCCGGCGACAGCAGGCGCTGGAAGCGATCGAATATGTAGTCTTGCGACACGGCCATGATGTCGCGCATATCTTCCAGCGCTTCGGCCGCCTGATGCAGGCGCCGTTCGCTTTGCAGAATGCTGCTCTGTGCAAGCTGGATGGCGCGACGCTCGTCGATGCGCTCCTGCTGCTCGCGCGAATGCAGCGCGCTGATGCGGCTGCCGAGCAACAGCAGAATGCCGCTGGTCAAAGCAATAAACGCCTGCGCAGCTACCGTGCCCGGATCGCGGGCCGCGGGCATGGCGATGATGACGCAGATGCTGGCCATTGCGCTGCCAATAGCCGCGCCTCGCCAACCGTTGCGCAGAGTCAGCGCCGCGACGGGCAGGAACATCGCCATCCGCGCGATTTGTGCTATCTCATCGCTGCCCCTGATCGCCAGCCAAGTCAAAAAGAACAAGGACGGTACAAGAATAACGGTGCTTTCCAACGCCAGCCGACTGGAAACGAATTCGTTCCAGAGTTCACGCCAAGTCGATTTGTGGCGCGCCTCGTTGAGCCACAGCAGCAGCGGCGTCAGCGTGATAATGCCCACGCACTGGCCCAGGAAATAACGTTCCGCCAATAGATGATATGGCGGTGATACGTATCCCGCCGGCGTACGCAGCATCGAGAAGATCACCAGGCTATAAGCCGCCCACACGGCCGATACGGCGAGCGTGCAAGCCAGCAGGGGTGCGACATTGGCCGAGACCTTGTCGCCCAGCCGAGGCCAGCGATTCCGAAAAGCGCGAATAATCGGCATGGCCAGTACGACAGTGGGGAACGCGCGAAACGCCGCCCAGCCCCAGCCATACAGCGGCCCGCACTCGATAGCCACCGCGCCAAGCGACGCGAGTTCACCCACCGCCAGGGCAGGCCAGAATCGATAAGGCAATACGAGGAGTAAAACCAGCCGCAACCCCGCGTAGGGCTGAAAATGTGAAATGACGAATTGCTGCGCGATATAACCGACAATTCCATAGCCTACGGCTACGGCCGCTTGCTGCAGCCAATTAGGCATTCCCTTTGCTTTCAACATTCCCGCACTCCCTGATCTGGAAAACGGCATCCCTTGGAGGCACGCCGTTTACGGGCCACGCGTTGATGAAAAATACACCCTGGACGTCGTCCGCTCATCCCCCGACGAGTAGGCTCTTGGTTCGCGATGTTAGCAGCCATATCGGCCTTTTGCGCAAAGTCTGAAGCCGCCTTGAGCAGAATGTGATGCAAAGCAAAATCCTGTGTCGATATGACCGAATTTCATAGGTTTATCTGATGTTCGTCGTCACGAAATCGTGACGAAAGGTCCACAACCATGGGCCGTCCTGCCGGCACCTGCGCCGTGGGCCCATAAGAGCGAGAAAGCCATGGCTAAGACATCACGATCCGGGGCGTGGTTGTGGGTGACGGGGCTGCTTTTCATCGTGCTGGGTCTGGCATTGGCCGTCGGGGGAGGCTGGCTGGTGAGCCTTGGCGGCTCCTGGTATTACCTGATTATCGGCCTGGCTTTAATCGTCGACGGCTATTTGTTAATCGGAGCTCGTCGGACAGCTTTATGGCTTTACGCCTTGATATTGCTGGGGACGGCTATCTGGTCGGTGCTCGAAGTGCGCTTCGACTGGTGGCAACTGGTGCCCCGTATGGCGGTCTGGTTTGTGCTGGGACTCTGGCTGGTGATGCCCTGGATCAGTCGGCGCCTGGTCGTGGGCGATACGAATGGGCGAAGGGGAACCTGGCCGGTCTGGCTGGCCCTGGTCGTGAGCCTGGCGGTCGGCGCGGTTGGCTATTTCACGGACTACCACACCCTGGCCGGTAGCGTGCCGGAGGCCAACATGGCGGCGGTGGGGACGGACGGCTCGGGCGTCCCACCGGGCGAGTGGGTGGCCTATGGCCGTTCGGGCCTTGGCCAGCGTTATGCCCCCGCCGCCCAGATCACGCCGGCGAATGTCGGTCAGCTGAAAGAGGCCTGGACCTTCCATACCGGCGACTTCAAGGGGCCGAGCGACCCATTCGAGATCGCCAACGAGGTCACCCCGCTCAAGGCGAACGGCAAGCTGTATATCTGCACGGCGCATAACATCGTGATCGCGCTCGATCCGGACACCGGCAAGGAACTGTGGCGGTTCGATCCGAAGATCAACCGCGATGCGAAGACCTACCAGCACATGATCTGCCGTGGCGTTGCCTACTACGACTCCGGCAGTTATGCGGCTACCGTACCGGCGACCGCGGCCAGTGTGGCGACAAAACCCGCGACATCCGGCGCGCCGGACAAGCCGGTGATGGCAGCCCGGGGCGCCGTACCTGCCGATGCGATCCATTTCGACAGCTGCCCACGGCGCATCTTTGCGCCGACCGCCGATGCGACCATCGTGTCGATCAATGCCGACAACGGCCAGCTATGCACCGACTTCGGCGACAAAGGCGTGATCGGCCTGTACCAGGGCATGTCGATGACGCAACGCGGCTTTCTCAATCCGACCTCGCCGCCGGTGGTTACGCAGCATGTATTGATCGTGTCGGCTGCCGTGACCGATAACGACTCCACGCACGAGCCTTCCGGCGTGATTCGCGGCTACGACATCGACTCGGGCCGCCTGTTGTGGAACTGGGATTCGGCCAACCCCGACGAAACCGCGCCGCTGGCACCCGGCCAGTTCTACAAGCACAACTCGCCCAATTCCTGGAGCGTATCCAGCGTCGATGAAAAGCTCGGCATGGTGTACATCCCGATGGGCAACCAGACGCCGGATATGTGGGGCGGCAATCGTTATCCGGAAGGCGAGAAATTCAACAGCTCGATCGTTGCGCTCGATATCGCCACCGGCAAACTGCGCTGGGTGTTTCAGACCGTGCACCATGATCTGTGGGACATGGATGTCGGCGGGCAACCCAACCTGATGGATCTGGATACACCTCAAGGCAAGGTGCCGGTGGTGATCGCCTCGACCAAGCGCGCCGACATCTACGTGATCGATCGACGCGACGGCAAACTGGTGGTGCCGGCACCGGAGCAGCCGGTGCCGCAGGGTGCCGCCGAAGGCGATTACAGTGCACCGACGCAGCCTTTCTCCGCGTTATCGTTCAAGCCGGAGCGGCGGCTGCGCGAGAGCGATATGTGGGGCACCAATCCATTCGATCAGCTGACGTGTCGCATTCTGTTCAAGCAGCTGCGCTACGACGGCATCTTTACGCCACCGTCGGAGCAGGGCTCGCTGATTTATCCAGGCAATTACGGCGTGTTCGATTGGGGCGGCGTCGCGGTCGATCCGGTGCGCCAGGTGCTGGTCGGTAACCCCAACTACGTAGCCTTCGTATCCAGGCTGCATCGTCGCGACACGGTCGATGCCAAGGGCGGCACCGGTAGCGAGCAGGGCCTGCAGCCGATGACTGGTACGCCGTTCGCGATCGATCTGCATCCCTTGCTGTCGCCGCTGGGTATTCCCTGCCAGGCGCCGCCGTGGGGCTATGTCGCTGCCGTCGATTTGAAGACCATGCAAAAGGTATGGATGCATCGCAACGGTACAGTGATCGACAACGCTCCGCTACCGATCCCATTGCCGTTGGGCGTGCCCAGTCTGGGCGGTGCCATCACCACGGGTGGCGGGGTAGTTTTCATGAGCGCCACGCTCGACTACTACTTCCGCGCGTACGATCTGCGTACCGGCAACAAGCTTTGGGAAGTGCGTCTGCCGGCCGGCGGTCAGGCGATACCGATGAGTTACGTATCGGACAAGACCGGGCGCCAGTACGTCGTGCTGATGGCCGGCGGTCACGGTTCGCTGGGCACGAAGATGGGCGATTCGTTGATCGCCTACGCCTTGCCACCGTCGGGAATGACGCAACCGGCGCCAGCCCAATCGGCGCCGTGAGCAGCAGGCGCTAGGGTTCGGCGGTGAGCGGTGCGATGCACGCGCAGGCGATGCCATGGCAAGCCGTGGTCATGGTCTGCATGGCGCTGTTATCGGCCGCCTGTGCGCCGATAAAGCCATCGCCGTCTGTTGACGCCACGCCTCAGCACGAAGCGGTCGATTGGCTGGCCCAGGCGCGTAGCTGGGCGACGGATGCATCGCATCAAAAACGTCCCGAATTCGCGCAGCGCGGCTGGTTGCGTTGCGCCGCTGCCGGCTATCGCGCGCTTGCTAGCGATGCGGGGCAGGCGCGCGAGGCCTTGCGTTGGTACAGCCTGTGTACGACGCGTCTGGTGGACGACGTGTTCGATCGCGATGCGGACGGTTGGACCTCGCGCAGCTTGAGTTTCGGCGACGACAACATGTCGCTCGTGATCGAACCGATGCCGGCGAGTCTGCATGGACCGTTGCAGCTGGTACCGGCCGATAGCGTCATGATTCCCGAAAGCTTCGGTGTGCGTCACACGGTGCCAGGCGTGGGCGTGCCTTTGGTGGTAGCGGCGCAGCGTTGCAGCGACAAACCGTTGTGCAAGCTCTATCCGCCTGAAGGGGTATCTCGCGCGGCGACGGCGTGGATCGATGTCGATGCACAGGATCGACATCGTCTGCATATTACCGATCCAGAGCATGAGCCGGACATCGCGATCGGTTCGACCACCTATCCGCTGGCACGCGATACCACCGCGCCCTATGCCTATCTGTTCGATCAATCCAAGCTCAAGCGTCTGGCCGTATGGAATCTGATCGGCGGCAAGGAAATCGGCTTGCGGCAGGGGCTTTATCTGCTGGAGGACTACGATCCGCACAAGACGCCGATCGTGATGATTCATGGCCTGGGGGCCAGTCCGCTGATCTGGGGCAAACTGACCAACCGCATCCTGGGCACGCCCGAGCTGCATGCGCGCTATCAGATCTGGCATGTGGTTTATCAAACCGATGCGCCGCTGCTGGTAAGCCGATTGCGGGTGCAGCAGTTTCTCGATCAGGGCTGGAAGCTGCTCGATCCTTCCGGTGCCGATCCGGCGAGACAGCAGACGGTATTGGTCGGTCACAGCATGGGCGGCGTGATCGCTCGATTGCTCAGTGCGGACAGCGGCGATCTTTTATGGCGTACCGCATTTACCGTGCCGCCGGAAAAAATCAAAGCGAGCGCGGACGATCTGGACATGCTCAAGCGCCTGTTCTTTTTTCATCCCTATCCGGGCGTAACGCAGGCGATATTCCTGGCTGCGCCGCATCTGGGTAGTCCTGTGTCGCAACGTCTTCTCGGCCGCATCGCGGTGCTGGTACTGAACCCACGCGGGCCCGAACTGGATGCGTTGCGACGTATGGCCAAGAACGATCCGGCGGCGGTGCAAAGCAACCTGCTGGCGGTGTATCAATCGGCAGGTCTGAGCAGCGTAAGCACGATGCGCGATAACCAGCCGGTCAGTCACGCCAGCCAGTCCCTGATGCCGGCGCCGGGTATCCGTTACTACACGATCGCCGGTGATCTGCCAGGTGCCAGTGTGCGTGGGGATGGCATCGTGCCGTTGAGTAGCGCGGTCATCCCCGGTGCCGTATCGACCACCATCGTGGCATGGGGACATAAGCTCTATAACAACTCGGAAGCGGTCGACAAGGTCATCGGCATCCTGAACGAGAAGCCGGTAGATCGAGAAAATATGCCGCGTGACGCTTTGTCGCAACAGAAACCTTGAACCATGGTCCAGGGTTTGTGGGATGATCCCGTCAACGTGCATAAGGGGCACTTGAGAACGATGTCACGCAGGGCGATCCAACGACGATGTGTGGCTTGGCTGGCTATTGCCGCCATGGCCCTGGTCGCGTTCGCTCCGGGCATTTCCCAATACCTCGTTGCCGTCCATGCGATGACAAGCGTGGATGCACTGTGCCCCGAACATGCGGTGCAGGCCGATCATGCTCATGCCGGTCATGGCATGCCGGACAAGCCGATGGGCGAGCACGGCGATGCCTGCGGCTATTGCACGCTGCTGTGCCATTCGCCGGTAACACCGACCGTGTTTCGGCTTCCGGCCATCGCCACGCAAATGCGTGCCGATGCGCCGATACGTGTTCCGGTCATCCATAGCGATAGTGCCGTCGTCCTTAGCGCGGAGCCGCGCGGGCCGCCTTATTTTTCCATCGGTTGAATATTCGTGCCGCTTCGGCGGTATGTCTTTCATGATGCTTGAAGCGGCGCTCGACATGAGCGTCGCCGGTATCGCGTTCCTGCGTCCAGGTACCCGGCGCAGACTACCGATTGGAAAAACAAAATGGATGCCCCTGATATCCGGCGCCTGGTCGCGCTGCCGTTATCGCTATTGTCCGCCTCGCTCTGGCTGGCTCATGCGGCCGATGCGCCGCCCGATCCCCAGATCACCGATCTGCGTGCCATGAAGGTGACCGCCAAGGCTCCGCAAGGCGAGCCGCACTTTCCCGCCGTGCAGGTCAGCGTGCCTGCGGCGCGCATTGCCGCCACCGTCAATGCGGTCGATGTCGAGGATGCGGCCAAATACCTGCCCAGCGTGTTCATTCGCAAACGCAACTACGGCGATACGCAACCGGTATTGGCCACGCGCACCTGGGGCGTGGGATCGAGTGCACGCACGCTGGTGTATATCGACGACATTCCCATCTCTGCCTTGATCGCCAACAACAACACGATCGGTGCGCCTCGCTGGGGCATGGCCTCGCCCGAATCGATCGAACGCATCGACATGCTGTACGGTCCGTTTTCAGCCGAATATGCGGGCAACTCGATGGGCGGCGTGATGCATATCGTCACGCGCATGCCGGAGAAAACCGAGGTCACGATAAAACAGACCGAAGCCGTGCAGGATTTCGATCTCTACGGCACGCACGATCATTTTTCCACCAGTCAGACCAGTCTCACGGCGGGCGGTCGTCACGGCGACCTGGGCTGGTTTTTCTCGGCCAATGCGCTCAATAGCTTCAGCCAGCCGTTGTCGTTTATCACCAGCCCAGGATTTCCCGCCGGTACGCAAGGCGCCGTCGCGGCGAAAAACAAACTCGGACAAACCGCCAATGTGCTCGGTGCGGGTGGCCTCTTGCATACGCGCATGCTCGACCTCAACGGCAAACTCACCTACGACATCACGCCGCAATGGCGTGCAACCTATATGGCCGGCTTCTGGAGCAATCACGGTCAGTCGCAGGCGCAGACGTATCTGACCGATGCCAACGGCGCGCCGAGCTTAGGTCGCACGGCAGGCTTTGCCAGCAATATCTATGACCTGAGCGCGCATCACCTGATGCAGGCGTTCTCGTTGAAGAGCGACACGCGCGGCAACTTCGATGGCGAAGCGGTCGTGACGCACTATGCGTTCCTGAAGGATCAGCAACTTTCACCAGCCGGTGTGCTCGGTGGCACCGACCTGACGACGAACGGTCGCCTTGCCAGCTATGGCGGTACCAACTGGTCGACCGTCGATCTGAAAGGTTACTGGCGCCCGCAGGGTTACGGCGGGGGGCAGGAGGTTTCCTTTGGCGCACATGGCGATCGCTACGAGCTGGTCAATCCGACGCGCAACCTGAGCGACCGTGACGATGCGGCAACCGCGACAACACTGTTCTCGGCGGGTAGCGGCAAGACCACTACGCAAGCGTTGTGGATGGCCGATAACTGGCAATTTGCGCCAGCATGGTTGTTGACGGTCGGCGGTCGCTACGAGTGGTGGAAGGCCAGCGACGGCTTCAATTTCAACGGTGGCAAGGCGGTGCAGCAGCCGGTCGAGAAGAGCGACGGGTTTTCGCCGAAGGCAACGTTGCAATGGCAGCTGGATCCGAGTTGGCGTATCACCGGCTCTCTGGCGCGCGCCATTCGTTTCCCCACGGTGAGCGAGCTGTACCAGCTGGTTTCGACTGGCTCGACGTTTACCTCGCCCAATCCCGACCTGAAGCCGGAAAAAGTGCGTAGCGGCGAACTGGCCGTCGAACATGCGCTATCGCAAGGGCTACTGCGGCTGTCGCTGTTCCAGGAGAACACCAAGGATGCGTTGATCGCACAGACGGCGTTTCTGCCGAATGTGGCGGCTCCGGTCAGCTTCACCACCAATGTCGGCGAGGTGAGAAGCCGTGGTGTCGAGCTGGTGGCCGAGCAACGCGATGCCTTGATCCATGGATTGGAGTTGTCGGGCAGCGTCACTTTTGTCGACTCGACCATTCTTTCGAACGACAGCTTCGCCAGTGCTAACGGCACCACGTCGACCGGCAAGCACGCGCCGAATGTTCCGCGCTGGCGTGCCACGGCCGTGGCAACCTATCGGCCGGACGATGCCTGGGCCTTGACCCTGGCCGGTCGCTACAGCGGCAAACAGTATTCGACGCTCGATAATACCGACAACACGGCGCATGTGTTCGGTGCATTCGACAGCTTTACCGTGTTCGATGCGCGCGTGCAGTACCGTATTAACGAGCATCTGACGGCGTCGGTTGGTGTGGATAACTTCACCAACGAGAAGTACTTTCTGTATCACCCGTTTCCGCAGCGTACGTATGTGGCGGATTTGGAGTTGAAGCTTTAGGCTCGCTTCGCTTCGCCTCTTGCTCCCCCTCACCCCAACCCTCTCCCCCGGCAGAGCCAGGGGAGAGGGGGCATGTTGGGGGCAAGCTTTCAATGCTGCGCGCTTTTGCTCCCTCTCCCCTGGCTCTGCCGGGGGAGAGGGTTGGGGTGAGGGGGCTCTAAGCCCTCAAGGCGACAACTCCTCCAACACCCGCCCCTTTGTTTCGGTAGCAAACAACGCACACGTCACCGCACCGGCAATCGCCACCACCGCAAAACTCAAAAACACCGTATGCACCCCTGATTCGGCCACCACAAAGCCGATCAATGCCGGCCCAGCCATCGAGCCTGCGCGCAGCCATGCACTACCGATACCGGCACCCACTGCACGCATACGCGTCGGATAAAGCTCGGCCGAATACAGATACAGCGAATAGGTAATCGTCTGGATGATCGCGTAGGCGCAGGTGGCAAATACCAGCACCTGGATCGCCGTGCTGGCGCCGATGATCCACAACACGCCCAGAGGAATGACGGCCAGCCCGAACGCGCCGATGTACCAAGGCCGGCGCCCCACCTTGTCGATCGAGATGGCGCAGACAAAGGACACGACAACCGCCACGGTGGTCATGATCAGCCCATACAGCAGACTCGTTCGCAAGGGGATATTGAATACGGTGCGATAAAGCGTCGGCAGCCAGGTCGCCAGGCCGTTGTTGATCAGGTACGAACAGAACCACAGCACCCACAGCGTCAGGGTGCGTTTGCGATAGATGCCGGAAAACAGATCGCGCCAGGAGCCACGTTCGAACGATGCCACGATGCCTGTGGCGCGTATCGGCGGCGGCAGTGCGATGCCGCGATCGGTGACGTCTTTTTCCAGACGGGAAATCACGGCCTCGGCTTCTGGAATGCGCCCATGCGTGAGCAGCCAGCGCGGCGATTCCGGCAGGAAGAAGCGCAACGGCACGGTCAGCACCACCGGCACCACACCGATCCAGAACATCATCTGCCAGCCGAATCTCGGCACCAATTCATAGCCAATCAGCGCGGCGAACACCAGGCCGACCAGGAACAGCAATTCGTAAAGCAGGAAAAAGCGCCCGCGACTGCGCGCACCGACGAATTCGTTGACATAAGCACTGGCCACCGGCACTTCGCCGCCGGTACCGATGCCCTGGATAAAACGGAACACGATCAGCGACGTCGCGTTCCAGGAAAAGATGCAAGCCACGCTCATGATTGCGAAGATGCTGACCGTGATGGTCAACGTGCGTAGCCGTCCGATGCGCTCGGCCAACCAGCCAAAGAACAGGGCGCCGATCAGTTGCCCCAGATAGCCGGAGGAAATCACCAGCCCGACTTTCGACGGCGGCAGTTGCCACAGCTTGGCGAGCACCGGCATCGCATAGGCGATGGCGAGCGTCGTGTAGCCGTCGAAGAACGTTGCCGAGCCCACCACCATGCGTGCCCATACCAGCGGGCGCGATACCGGCAGCCGTTCCAGTCGGGCTACGATCCCGGCGGCCGAGCGGTCCACGTCCGCGTTTTCTTTGATCGTCATGCGTCTCTCCACCAAAACCATCCCGGCACGGGCAGCCACGAGCGGCCGCATTGGCGCCTGTCTGAGCGTTTGCTAGGCTTGGGACGCGGATGGCGCGCCAACGCCATCCGTATCCTTGGAGCTTCAACGAGTGTCTGAGGGGCCGTCGGCGTGTGCGGTCGGAAAAATCGTCACGCCGATGGTTTTCATGCCGCTGCCTGCGACTTCAGGAAGCCGGCGCCTCTTACCGCGGCTTCGATCGTCTGCAGCGCGGCACCTTCCGGAAGACGCGTCGGCGGTTGCACGGTGGCCGATTTCAGAATACCGGCCAGCGACATCGCCACCTTCATGCGGGCATGTGCATCGCCGGTCGGCTCGCCGCCACCGTAGACCACGTCCTTGAGCGGATTGATCTGTGCCTGGATCGCCTGCGCGGTCTTCAGGTCGCCGGCTTGCACGGCGGCGTAGAGGTCGATGATCTTCTGCGGAATGAACGAGGCAAAACCCACCAGCGCGCCGTCGACACCCTGGATCATCGAGGCCAGCAGGTATTCGTCGTGGCAGGTGAGGATGGTGACGCTCGGGTCGGCTTCGCGAATGGTGCGGATGTCGCGGGCATACTTGTTCATGTCGCGCGTGCCGATCTTCATGCACTTCACATGCGGCAGCTTGGCCAGCGCGGCCAGCGTCTCGAACGAGTACGACGCGCGCGTCCAGGCCGGGTAGATATGCACGATGATGTCGAGCCCGGAGCCTTCGCCCACCGCGCGGAAGTAATCGACCACGTTATCCGGCTGCTGCATGCCGAAACGCAGCCAGCCATGCGGCGGCATCAGCAGGATCGCGCTGGCGCCGGCATCGCGTGCCATCTTGGCGTGTTCGACCGCTTCGGTGATGCCTTCGCAGCATACGCCCGACACCACCGGCACCTTGCCCTTGGCTTCCTCGGCGACGATGCGTGTGACGCGTGCACGCTGTTCGGCGGTGAGCGCGAACACTTCGCCGGTGTGGCCATTGGTTACCAGACCGCCGATGCCCTGATGCGACACCAGCCATTGCGTAAAACGGCGCAGTTCTGTCTCGTCGATCGACAGGTCGGATTGGAAAGGAACCTGCAGGGCAGGGAGGATGCCCTTGTAAACCTGACTCATGATGTGACTCCGTTGTTTCGGGGAGGAAATAAAGTCAAAAGCTGGTACTGCCACTTGCTTCCAGTGCGCGGGCGATCTGCTTGGCCGCCGCGCGCACGGGTTCGAGCGCTGATGCCTCGAATTCTTCGATGGTCGCCCGCACCGCCGGTGCGGCCACGCTGATCGCGCCGACCGGATGCCCATCCACATCGAGCACCGGGACCGCAATGATGCGTAGCCCTTCGGTCAAGGTGGACGGTGCCAGCGCGTAGCCCTTCTTGCGGATCTTGCGCAGTGCCGGCATCACATCGGCCACGCTGCGTTTGTCCTGGTAGCTGTGCGTGCGATTGGCATCGGCGATGACGATGCGCTTCATGTCGGGCTCGGAAAGAAACGCGAGCATGCTTTGGCCGATCGCGCTGATATGCGCGGGAAGGGTCGAGCCGACGCGGATGTCGACGCCGAGGCGGATGGCGCCGGCGCGCACGCGTTCGATGTAGAGCACGTCTGGCCCTTCCAGGACGGCGAAGCTCGCTGCTTCGCCCAGGTGTCCGACCAGGTCGCGCAGGTAAGGGCGCACGATCGCGCGCATGTCCTGATGCGCGAGTGCATTGAAGCCAAGGTCCAGCACTTTCAGCGTCAGCCGGAAACGCTTGGTCTCGGGGATCTTCACCACATAGCCGAGGCTCACGAGCGTGGCGAGCATGCGATGGGCGGTGCCCGGGTCGAGCCCGGCGGCGAGGCCGACTTCGCTCATCGTCAGCTCGGGCGTCTCGGCGGTGAAGGCTTCGAGGACGCGAAATCCCTTGGCCAGCGACTGCACGGTGCTGCGCATGTCAGGTGCGGCCAGACCGGTACCGGCAACGCGGGTGGGGACGGTGCCCTTGAGCGGTGTTTTCTCGATCGGCTTGACCATGGTCGCCTCTTCTGTAAACTTCGGAATGCGAAAAAGTTTTCGTATTTCGAAATTAGAATCTGCCCCGATGCTGCGCCGATCAAGTTGCGGCGCAGCAATGTGCTTTGTGGCTGTGTTTGGGCGACATGGGAAAGAAGCGGCGCATGCAATGGCGCGGCGAAAAGCCCCCCTCACCCCAACCCTCTCCCCCGGCAAAGCCAGGGGAGAGGGGGCTGACTGAGGGAGCTTCGATATTTCGGCAAAGCTGGAGAGACGGGGCTGAGGAAACTCCAGTACTTCGCTCCTGCGTAACGCGCTCCCCCTCTCCCGACAAAGCCCAAGGGGAGGGGCCGACTGAGGGAGCTTCGATACTTCGACAAAGCACTGGAGAGAGGGCGGCCGAGGAAACTTCAGTACTTTGCACTCGCGCAACTTGCTCCCTCTCCCCTGGCTTTGCCGGGGGAGAGGGTTGGGGTGAGGGGGGCTCTTAGCGCTCTTACTTAGCCACAGGCATCGTAAATTCCGCACCCTTGCCGATCGAATCCGGCCACCGCTGCATGATGCTCTTGTAACGCGTATAGAACCGCACGCCTTCATCGCCATAGGCATGATGATCGCCAAACAGCGAACGCTTCCAGCCGCCGAACGAATGCCACGCCATCGGCACCGGAATCGGTACGTTGATACCGACCATGCCCGCATGCACCTGACGACCGAAGGCACGCGCGGTAGCGCCGTCGGAGGTAAAACAGGCAGCGCCGTTACCGAACTCGTGTCGATTGATCAACTCCACCGCCGACTTCAGATCAGGCACGCGCACCACGACAAGCACCGGCCCGAAGATTTCCTCGCGATAGATTTTCATCGCTGGCGTGACATGGTCGAACAAGCTGGCACCCAGGAAAAAACCCTCGCCATGCGTCACCGAGTGTTCGCGGCCGTCGACCACCAACTGTGCACCTTCCGCCGCACCCGCTTCGATATAGCCGGCCACCTTGTCGCGATGAGCCGCGGTCACCAGCGGCCCCATCTCGACGTCCTTGCGCATGCCATCGCCGATGGAGAGCGTCTTGGCACGCTCGCGCAGCAACGGCACCAGCTCGTCGCCGATATCGCCGACAGCCACGGCCACCGAAATCGCCATGCAGCGTTCACCCGCCGAGCCATAGGCGGCACCGACCAGCGCATCGACGACCTGTTCCAGATCCGCATCGGGCATCACGACCAGATGGTTCTTGGCACCGCCCAAGGCTTGCACGCGCTTGCCGCGGCGGCTGGCTTCGGTGTGAATGTATTCGGCAATCGGCGTCGATCCGACGAACGACAACGCCGACACGTCCGGGTGCTCGATCAAGGCGTCGACTGCAATCTTGTCGCCATGCACCACATTGAAGACACCCGCCGGCAAACCGGCTTCGGCCAGCAGTTCTGCCAGGCGTACCGATGGCGCAGGGTCGCGTTCGGATGGCTTCAACACAAACGTGTTGCCGCAGGCGAGGGCGACGGGGAACATCCACATCGGCACCATCACGGGGAAATTGAAGGGCGTTATGCCAGCCACCACACCCAACGGCTGACGCAGGTTCCAGTTGTCGATGCCGCCGCCGACGGCATCGGAGTGATCGCCCTTAAGATGGCTGGTGATGCCGCAAGCGAATTCGACCACTTCAATGCCGCGCGTCACTTCGCCTTGTGCATCGGAAAAGATCTTGCCGTGCTGGCGAGTGATCAGCGCCGCCAGTTCGTCGCGATGCTGTTCGAGCAATTCCTTGTAGCGGAACATGATGCGTGAGCGTCGCAGCGCGGATGTATCCGCCCAGGCGGGAAACGCAGCCAACGCAGCCTGTACGGCCTGGTCGACTTCCTTGGCGGTGGCCAGCGGCACCTGCATGTCGATACCGCCGCTGGCGGGGTGATAGACGGGCGCGGTACGGCCCGAGGTGCCGGCGACACGCTTGCCGCCGATGTAATGCTCCAGCTCCGCGTTGTTCGCGGTGGCTGTGGGATGCGCGTTCATCGTCGATGCCTCGTCAGTTGAGCCGCTTGGGCTGTCCGGAGTTGTCGTACCAGTCGTTGGTGACGCCGCTGGTGTTGATGGTGACGGCGCGCGGCTCGGAGAACTGGTCGAACGATTCGACACCTGTTTCGCGGCCGGTGCCAGAGTTCTTGAAGCCGCCCCACGGCGAGGCCGGATCGAGTCGGTGATGGTCGTTGATCCAGACCATGCCGAAGGTGAGCTTGCCGGCGACGCGATGCGCGCGCGCGACATCGTTGGTCCATACCGATGCGGCGAGACCGAACTGCGTGCCGTTGGCAATGCGCAGTGCGTCGGCTTCGTCGTCGAAGGGCATGATCACGGTCACCGGCCCGAACACTTCTTCCTGGCCGATTTCCGAATGCGGATCGACGTCGTAGAACGCCGTCGCCTGCAAATAGAAGCCCTCGCCCGGCACCGCGTTGCCGCCAGCCAGCAGCTTGGCGCCGTCTTCGCGTGCGCGCTCAAGCATGCCAAGAATGCGATCGCGCGAGCGAGCCGAAATCACCGGTCCCAACTGCGTGGATGCATCGGCGGGATTGCCCACGCGAATGCTTTCCACCTTCCCGCGGAAACGCTCCAGGAACGCGTCGTAGACCGAGCGCTGCACCAGGATGCGCGCGCCGCAGACGCAGGTCTGGCCGGCACCGATAAAGGCCGCGAACGCGGCGCCGTTGACGGCGCGCTCCATATCGAAGTCGTCGAAAATGATCACTGCGCCCTTGCCGCCGAGTTCCAGCGTAGTCATCGCAAAGTGCTGTGCGGCAGCCGCACCGATTTCACGGCCGACTGCTGTGCCGCCGGTGAAGACAATCTTGGCGACATCCGGGTGCTTTGCCAGCGCCGCGCCCGCATCACGGCCTTCGCCGTTGATCAGGTTGACTACGCCATCGGGCACGCCGGCTTCCTTGAGCAGACGCACCAGCAGCAAGCTGGTAATCGGCGTCTGTTCGGACGGTTTGATCACCACGGTGTTGCCCGTGGCCAATGCCGGCGCCAGGCTCTTGGACAGAATCATCAGGGGATGATTGAACGAGGTCATCAGCGCGCACACGCCCAGCGGCACGCGCTGCGTGTACACCAGATACGGCCCCTCGACGGGAATCACATCGCTGCGACGGGTCAGCGCCAACGCAGCAAAATAGCGGTAGAACTGCGGCAGGCGTGAGATCTGCGCGCGCGTTTCCGCGACGGGGCGACCGTTGTTGAGTGTTTCCAGACGATAGAAGTCCTCGATGTTCGCCTCGAACAGATCGGCGAAACGATTGAGGATGCGGGCACGCTCGTGGACGGACAATCCACTCCACACACCGCTATCGAACGCACGTTGCGCGGCTTCGACAGCGCGGTTCACGTCGGTTTCGCCGGCAGCGGCAAGTGCGCCGATGGCGCGTCCGGTGGCCGGGTTGACGATATCCATCGTGCGCCCGCTGGCGGCGGACGTTTCCTTGCCGTCGATAAACAACGGTACATCGAACGGTTCAGCAGGTTTCACGGTCATGACTTGTCTTCCGTTTACGCAGCCGCTTGTGTTCTAAAGCGGCGGAGGGGGAGTGATATGGGTCAGGTGCGTATCGCGGGGAAATCGCACATCGCCCGCGGCGACCTCTTCCAGGCCGCGGCCCTTGGGCTCGACGCCCCAGACCGCCACCACCACAATCTGCAACAGCAGCAGTGAAAGCATCATCGCGAGCACACCGGTAATGCCGTAGTGACCGAACAGCCATACCACCGCAAAAGGCGTGAGGATGGTGGCGCCGCGGCCGAAGGTGTTGCAGATGCCGGCGGCGCGCAGGCGGATTTCGGTGGGAAACAGCTCCGGCACATAGATGCCGAACAGCAGGGCCACCAGCACGTACACGGGGATTACCAGCAACAGGCCGACCAGGGTCAACAGGATCGGTTGATCGACGAAGGGATAGATCGCACCGAACACGATGGCCATCAGCGACGCGCCGATGATCACTGTCTTGCGACCCCAACGGTCGGCAGTGAGTGCGCCGATGCCCGAACCGATCGGCGCACCCAGCGACATCACGAACGCGAACATGAACGACTTGGCGATATCCATGCCCTGGCTGACAAAGAACGTCGGCAGCCAGGTGACAAAGCCGTAGAGCAGGGTGTTAATTACGATCAATACTAGGCAGCCGACCAGCAGGCGCGGAAAGATCTGCGGCGAGAACAGCGATGAGAACGCGCGCGAGAAGGTCGGTGCAACCGTCGTGGCGGGTGGTGGCAGTGGGCCTTTCTCCGCCGCGACTTCCGCCTCGATCCGGTTGAGCAGTTCGTCGGCTTTGCGATCATGCCCATTGGCGGCCAGCCAGCGCGGCGATTCCGGCAACTGCTTGCGCGCGTACCACACGGCGATCGCACCCACACCGCCCAGCACGAACATCACACGCCAGCCGAGCATCGGTACCAGCAGCAAGCCTGCGAGCGCACTGATCGGCAGGCCGGTGACCACGAATACCGCCATGATGCCTTGCAGCCTGCCGCGCGCCTGCGGCGGTACGAACTCGGTCATGGTGGCGTAGCCGACCACGTTTTCCGCGCCCAGCCCAAGGCCCATGAAAAAGCGGCACACGATCAGGAACAGCATGTTCGGCGCGAACGCGGAGGCAAGGGAGGCCAGGCCGAAGATCATCAGGTTGGCCTGATAGGTAAAACGCCGGCCAAAGCGGTCGCCCAGAAAACCCGTGGCGAAGGCGCCCAGCGTCATGCCCAGGAAGGTCATGGACACGAACATGGCGTTCTGCGGCAAAGTGGAGAAGCCGCTTTTCAAAGTGGCGCCCAGTACCGTCGAGGCGACATAGATATCGAAGCCGTCGAAGAACATGCCGATGCCGATCAGCCACATGATGCGCCGATGAAACGCCGACATCGGCAGCCGGTCCAGTCGTGCGCCTGCGTTGATGGCCATGAACATGTCCTCCAGCAGCATCGAGACCGACCGGCGTGCCGGCCGGTGTCAAGGTTAGGATCGATCGGCTTGCAGGCGCAGTGTTTGCACGGTCAGCAAGTCAGTAGCGTGACGGAAATTACAGTCCATCGATTGCGCCTGCGCGGCAAGGAAGTACGCCTTGCACTGGCGGGTGCCTTCGGGGTCCATGGCCAGGATACGTTCGACCAGCCGGTCGGCTTGCGTGCGCAGCGTGTCGTGCGGGCAAACCGTAGTGATCAGGCCGATCTCCAGCGCGCGTGCCGGGGTGAAGTCGTCGGCCAGCAGGATCAGCGGAAAGACGTGTTTGGGCAACGCGTATTGGCCGAGGTAAGCCATGATCGCCGCGGGCGGCAAGCCCTTGCGCATCTCGGGGAACGACAGTGTGGCGTGCTCGGCGACCAGGGTGAAATCGCACAGCACTGCCAGCCCGATGCCGAAGCCGGCGGCGTCGCCTTGTACTTCGGCGACCGAAATCATCGCGGTTTCACGAATGGCCTGCTTGAGTGCGATCAGGCGGGCGACCTCGGTGCGGATGCTGGCGGCATCGCGGCCGGCCCGTTCGCGGCCGCGGCAGAACACCTCGCCTTGGGCACGGATACGCAGCACCCGAGCCGTGGGAGAGGCGGCTTCGGCACGAAGGCTATGCAGCATGTCCTCGAACATCGCACCGGTGATTTCGTTGCCGGCCTGGGGATGGTCGAGCGTGAAGATCAGGCTATCGCCTTCACGGGCAATGTCGACCTTCGCGGGAGAGACGTTATCCTTCATGAGCGGGCTCTCAACAAGATTGTATACACTGTATACAATTCATGTGACGCATGCACATTGCACTGCAGCATCCGTTCTGACACGCACCATGACACGCTCCAACCAAGGGAATGCACGCCATGTCTGATCCGCTTACCGCCATTGCCGAACGCCTTCGCGCCAACCGCCGTCCCGCCAGCGGCAGCGGCGAGGCGCTGAGTGACGTCGTGGTCATCCCCGCCTTGCGTGAGGCCATCGTCAGCAACCTGCTGCCGCCGGGCGAGCGGTTGACCGAGGTGACGCTGGCCGCCCGACTCAATGTGAGTCGTACCCCGGTGCGCGAAGCCTTTGCGCAACTGGAGCGCGAGGGCCTGGTCACCATCGTGCCGCGCGCTGCGGTGTTCGTTCGCGAAGTCAGCGAGCGCGATGTCGAAGAGACCTATACGGTGCGCGCGGCGCTCGAATCCCTGGCGGTCGAGTTGGCGACCAAGCGCCGCTCGCCGATGGCTGCCGCGCGTCTGGACGAAGTGCTCGCGGACATGAGCGCTGCCGTTACCCGCGAAGATGCGGTGGCGTACACCGATGCGCTGGACCGTTTCTACGCCACCATCATGCTGCTCTCCGACAACATCACCCTGCATGCCACGCATACCACCTTGCTCGGCCCGGTACGTCGTTTGCGCCGTATCGCCATGAGCCAGCCGGGCCGTATGGAAGCCTCGCATCAGCAGTCATTGAAAATTCGCGATGCGATCGTCAACGGCGATGCTTCGGGTCCGCAATTGATGCGCGAACAGCTCGCCAATGCCTGTCATGCGGCGATGGATGTATTGCGCGCGGGACATTGATGTCATGCGTTTTTTGTAGGAGCGACTTCAGGGAACCTCGAATAACCTCACTATTCCTATCGTCATCCCGGCGTAGGCCGGAATGACGAGTAGGAGGTTATTCGAGGTTCCCTTCAGTTGCGACAAGCCGGGACGTAACCGGGACACGCAGTCGAAACCGTCCTTATGAAATTTAGGAAGCGGAGATCGACTGCCATATCGATTGAAGCGTAAGAATTTGCTGTCTCCGATGCGATATGTGTTTCTCCAAATTAGAAATTAAAAATCCATCAGTTAAGGCTGGTGTGGCGATTAAACGTTGTGTTTCTTTATTTCGTGATTTAAAGCACAAACCATTTCTTGATAGAACGCTATCAAATTCGAGGCGTCATCTTGTGCGATTTAGCACGCTCGATAGCTGATCGATGACGCCATGGGGAAGTACGTAAATCTGGTGGTTTTGCTGGTTGGTAACACCGTCCAAGTTTAGTCGGCTCTCGTTTTCGGACGGGGGTTCGAGCACGATTGCCATTCTGTTCTGCACGCTAAAGCGTCCGGTAGACCGGTGCGCTTGAAGTCGTCGTGGGCTGGCATATGTATTTCCACTTCTTACCTCCTTGGCCGCAGTCAGACGGAGAACGACGAATGAGCGCATTAAAATGGATTCGAATCCGACCCCGCTACGTCATAGCCATGATGTGCGGTGCGATGGCCGCTTTCTGTTTCACGGCGCAAGCCCAGATCAATTCCTCGGCGTCCGCGCCCGCGGCAGCATCCCCGAGTCGAGTTGAGATCAATGCCGCAGCTCCGCCCAAAGGTCTGGATGACTGGCGAGCGGTCATGGAGTCGAATTTCAAAACCACCAGAAATGCGGCGGTCAGGGTCAACGCGGCCGCCGAAGGTTGCTTCCGAGCGACCTATCCGCAAACACAGTGGGAAAGCATTCCCTGCGTGACGGCGCCAGTGCAACCCTATGCACCCAAGTCTTCGCGTCAGTTCCTGCATAAGGGCGCGCTCAGGAGTCCGGTGCAGACCGAAACGGTGGGCAATGGCACGGATTACTCTGCAGCTGTCTCAGGTGCACGGCTGACCTTTGCGCAGGGCTCATTTGACAGCGTGAGTGGCCTGACATCGGAGAACGGCAATGGAACCGCCAACCTGTACTCGCTTCAGCTCAATGCGAGTCCGTTTGCTACTTCGGTTTGCACGGCTGCGCTGGGGCCTAACTGCCAGGGTTGGCAGCAATTTCTGTATACCCCCGAATTCGTCGGCAGCACCGCTTACGATGTCTACATCCAGTATTGGCTCCTGTTCGTAACTCAATGCCCCGGCGGTTGGACGGCTTCGTCCGGCGGCTGTTTCAAGAACAGCTCCGCGGTTTCCGTCCCTAATGGGGTCAATGCGATCACCAATCTGAGTAACTTGACGCTGAGTGGCAGCATCGCCAGCGGCAGCGACACCGCGACCCTGGCGTCGGGCACGACCATCTACAAGATGTCGGCCAGCGATAGCGTCCTGAATCTGGCAGGGGGATGGGACTACGCCGAGTTCAACATCTTTGGCGCGGGCGGCGGCAATCAGGCCACGCTCAATAACGGCTCGACTCTGGTGGTGCGCACCACCGTGGACAACGGAAGCTTGACTGCGCCGGCGTGCCTGCTGAGCGGCGAAACCGCCGAAACCAATAACCTCAACCTGGTCAACCCGTGCTGTCCTTATGCAGGCATTGCCGCAAGCGGTACATCAAGCGGAATGAGGCCGTCGATTGCATTTGTCGAGTCCAACGCCACGAGCTTTCCGGTTGTTACCTGCTCAAATCGGCCGCCCCTGACCATCATGACTGTGGCCGGCGGGAACGGTCGTGGTTATTCCGGCGATGGCGGGCAAGCGCGCGCGGCGCAGTTGGAATACGACAATGAGGTAGCCGTAGATTCTGCAGGCAACGTTTACATTGCCGACAAGAGCAACCAACGAGTCCGTAAGGTGAACCCCTCTACCGGGATTATCACGACGGTCGCCGGAAATGGCGTGCAGGGTTATGCCGGCGATGGTGGGCTGGCTGTCAATGCAGAGTTGAATTATCCCGGAAGTATCGCGCTGGATGCCGCGGGCAATTTATACATTGCGGACGAGGGTAGCTATCACATCCGCAAGGTGTCGGCGACTACAGGCATTATCACGACGATAGCGGGCACGGGTAACTATGGCTTTTCCGGAAATGGCGGACCTGCCACACAAGCCGATATGGTCCCTTGGGCCATTGCGGCGGATGCCGCCGGCAATGTGTATGTGACCGACCAGACTTATCGGATCACCAAAATCACCGCATCGACGGGCATCCTTTCGACGCTCGCCGGAAACGGCACATCGGGCGATACCGGTGATGGTGGAGCCGCCGTCAATGCCGAGGTAAGAGGTTACGGTATCGCCGTCGATGCATCGGGCAGTGTGTACTTCTCGCAGATCAGCGACAACGTGGTGCGCAAGATTGACGCTTCGACCGGGATCATTACTCAGGTCGCCGGCGTCGCCAACTGCTGCGGCATCGGTGCCCTCGGTGATGGCGGTCCGGCATTGAGCGCCACGCTCGACTTTCCCAACGGCTTAGCCGTGGACCATGCTGGCAACCTTTATATTTCGGAGGGCCTGCACTACCGCGTGCGCAAGGTGTCCGCATCGACGGGGATCATTACCACTGTCGCCGGAAACGGCACAGCAGGCTCTCCGGGGGCTGCGCCCATCGGCGATGGCGGTCCGGCAACGAGTGCCGTGATCACGCCCAACAACGTAGCGTTGGACGGTGTTGGAAATATCTATGTCTCGGACGGTGAGAGCTATAGCGTCCGGGAGATTGCGCCGCCGATCTACTGATATCGGTCCGTAGCACGGGTATGGGGTGCCCCGGAAGCACCCTATATTCGCGCGTCGTTCGTGCGGCGTACGCCCAATCGTACGGACGCTGCCGTTTCCTCTTGGCGAGACGCGCAAACAGCGATTGAATATGTGCTGGAGCCGGTTCGCAAACAAAAAAGCCCCGGAGTGTCTATCCGGGGCTTTTCGGCTGGTATGAGTTGGTGGAGCGGAGGAGGATCGAACTCCCGACCTTCGCATTGCGAACGCGACGCTCTCCCAGCTGAGCTACCGCCCCACGAAGCTGCAATCATATCAACCCTCAGGATTCCTGCCAATATCGGTCCCGGCAGGCACCCACAAAGGCGCGCCAAGGGTTTGTCGGGGGTGGTTGCCTCATCCTCAGGAAGGCGTTGGGGGCAATTTGGGGCAACAGCGGAAGGCGGTGTTCCCCCCTGACAAGCATCAGCAAACTTGGCGAAGGTTTGGAAGACCGAAGGGACCGATTGAACATCCGTGCCAGCGTCCGTCGGAATGATGTGCGGGGCATGCGGCGTGACCTGGGCCAGTCGTTTCCTTACGAACCAAACCATGCCCGATCTCGTACCGATGCTGTTGGGCTGATCAAAGCATGAGTGACTGAGCAGGTGTTGAACCTGCCTGCGTGTTCTCCGTCAGCTTGGCGAATGGTAAGCCTTGTTGGATTACGGAATGGGGCACGAATGCAAGTAGAAGCCGCCCTTCAGAAGAACATTCGCGTAGCTCGTCTATGCCTCAGTCGCGATCGAGTTCTCGATCCCGTCCGCCTGCAACGCCTGCATATGGATTGCCCCGCCGTCGCCGTGAGACATGATCTGAAGGGATTTTGTGTGGAAGCCTGGACGTCTATACGTCTCAGCGCATGAAGTTCTTTGGCGAGTCACGGGATCGTAACTTTTGCACTGCATCATTTGCGCACTGACGCGCAGATTCGCACGATCCAGGGGAAGTTGTTTGTGTCGCGCTCTTCGCGCGCACGCTGGTGCCGCGCCGCATGTCGGCGCCATTCCTGTTGAACTCCTACCCGGGGCGATCTGCGCCAAGCATTGTTGTAATCCGATGCCGTAGTGGCCTGGCCGCTTTGGCGAGCGTTCTTGGCGCGACATCACTTGAGGAACTCCATGATTTTCGATCAAAGCAGAGCGTTTCGGTTGCCGGCGACGCCTATCCATTCCGTGCTCGGAGAGCCTTCCGTGCGTGGAAGGGTGCATTCGGAGCGCAAGCTCGCAGGCGCGAGCGGCAAGGCCAAGCTATTGGCTGCGAGCATACTGGCCGTGTTGAGCGCCATGGCGCATGCGGGCAGCAGCGACATGCCGCCGACGCCGGTCCCGGTTGCGACGGCCGCTAGCGGGACTACGGCGATCGCCGGCACGCCGGACAACGCCACCCAGGACACCGCCAAGCAGCTCGACGTGGTGAACGTCTCGGCGAAGAACAGCACGCGTTCGGCAGTATCGCTGAGCGGCTCGGAGATCCAGAAGATCCTGCCCGGCACCAGTCCGCTGCAAGCGATCCAGACGCTGCCAGGTGTGCTGTATCGCACTGCCGATCCGTGGGGCAACAACGAGCAGAATGCGTCGCTGTTCGTGCATGGCTTCAACGGCCAGCAGCTTGGTTACACCATGGATGGGATACCACTGGGTGATCAGCAGTACGGCAACTACAATGGCCTGACTCCGCAGCGCGCGATCATCAGCGAAGACATTAGCAGCGTCACGTTGTTCTCCGGCGCCGGCGACCTGGCCACCGCATCCACCTCCAACCTCGGCGGCAGCGTTGCCACCTTCTCCAGCGATCCGGCGGCTGAAATGGGTGGTCGTTTTTCGCAGACCATCGGCAGCCACGACGCCACGCGCACCTACGCGCGCTTCGACACCGGCCGCTTCGCCGGCGATAATTCGGCCTATATCTCGGTAATGCACCAGGATCAGCGCGCCTGGGATTTCCGCGGCCATCAGCGCGGCAACCAGCTTGACGGCAAGTTCGTGCATCACGACGAGCATGGCACCTTCACTTTCTTTGCCGACTATTCGGACAAGACCGAGCCGAACGAGGACTCCATCTATCACGGCACGGTGGCGGGCCAGGGCGGCATGCCATACACGCGCGCCTTCATGTATCCGGATTTCCAGCAGGCGCTGAACTATCTCGGTGCCAACGGTGCGCCGCCGGCCGCGGACGGCAACAACTATCGCAACTACTACAGCGATGCGCAGCGCACCGACTACCTCACCTACGCCAAGTACGAGTGGAACCTCAGCGACTCGCTGACCTGGTCCAACCAGGTGTATTTCCACCATGACGATGGCGCCGGCGTCGTGGCCGGGCCGATCCAGGTCGCCGGTCTGCCTGCGCTGTTCGCAGTGTATTTTCCGAACCAGAACCTGAAGCAGGTGTTCGGCGGATCCGGCTATGCGATCCGCACTACCGAATACGATATCAATCGCCGCGGCTGGCTGTCCTCACTGAACTGGAATACCGACACCAACGAACTGAGTGCGGGTGTCTGGTGGGAACACAACCAGGTGTCGCAGGACCGGCGCTGGTATCCGCTCGATGTGAACAATCCGGGTGCTTCCACGCCGTACTCGCGGCCGAGCAATCCGCTGATCACCCAGTACGAAGACAAGGCACGCAGCGACGTCATTCAGCCCTACGTCTCCGACCTGTGGCGTGTTACGCCGGACATCACCCTGCAGGCCGGCTTCAAGTCGAGCTTCCAGTATGCCGACGGCTGGTACCCGGTTGAGCCATTGCCCAATTCCACCGTGGGCGTGACGCAGTATCCCAACGGCAGCATCAACAGCCACAAGGCCTTCCTGCCGCAGCTCGGCGCGACCTGGGAGATCAGCGCGCACGACGAGCTGTTCTTCAATGCGCAGCAGAACATGCGCCAGTTTGCTACCGCCAACAACCTGTCGCCATGGAGCCTGGGCAGCCAGCAGGCGTTCAACATCTTCAAGCAGACGGTGAAGCCTGAAACGGCGTGGGTGTATGAGCTTGGCCTGCGTTCACAGCATGATTTTGATGTCGGTCCGTTCACCGGCCTGGATAGCCAGGTCAGCGTCTACCACGTGAATTTCTCCAACCGCCTGCTGCAGATCAGCCCGACGCCGGTGATTTCCTCGATTGTCGGTGGTGCATCGATCATCCAGAACGTCGGCAGCGTCACCACCGATGGCGCCGATCTCGCAGCGACGCTGCATATGGGCGAGCACTTCAGCATCTACGACGCGGTGTCCTACAACCACTCCAAGTACGACGACAACTATTTCAGCGGCACGACGTTGGTGCCGACCGCTGGCAAGAAGGTGCCGGGCAGTCCGGAATGGATGAACAAGTTCATCATCAGTGCGAACTACGGACGCTTCACCGGTCAACTGAGCGGTGACACGGTCGGCAAGGTTTACGCGACCTATACCAACGACCTGTCGATATCGGGTTATTTCCTGATGGGTGCCCAGGTCAGCTACGCGCTGCCGCTGGACAGTTTCCTGCACGACGCCAAGCTGAGCCTGAACGTGACCAACCTGACCGATCGCAAGGGTAACTACCAGGTGGTGGTGGGTGCCGCTTCGGGTACCTACAACACCTATCCGATCGCGCCGCGGCAGTGGTTCCTCACCTTCTCGACGAAAATCTGATAGGACGCTCTATCAGGTATTCGCTAGGGCGCCTCGACATCGTTCGAGGCGCCCTTTCGAGTCAATGATGAATCGTTGAACTAAGTAGCGTATCGAGCCGCCAGCATCGGGCGCTGGCATGTACGGCTCATGTCACATTTCAAAAAAAGCAGAGGCAAGACATGCGACACGTTGTTTTGATGATTGCGGCCGTATGGGCGACCTGCGCGATGACAGCTCACGCAGCAGAAAAGCCCCTGGCGGCCAAGGTGCTGGTGATCGGTCATCGTGGCGCCAGCGCGCTGCGCCCGGAGCATACCCTCGCCTCATACGGCAAGGCGATCGCCGATGGCGCCGATTTCGTCGAGCCCGATCTGGTGATGACCAAGGACGGTGTGATGGTGGCGCGCCACGAGAACGAGATCGGTGGCACTACCGATGTCGCCAGCCATCCCGAGTTCGCCAGCCGCAAGACCAGCAAGATCGTGGACGGTGAGACCATCACAGGTTGGTTCACCGATGACTTCACCCTGGCCGAGCTGAAGACGCTGCGGGCGCGCGAGCGGCTGCCGCAGTTGCGCGGCACGAAGTATGACGGCGAGTTCCAGATTCCCACCATGGACGAGATCATCGACTTCGTCGCGGCGGAGTCGGCGGTGGTCGGCCGGCCGATCGGCATCATCCCGGAGATCAAGCACAGCACTTACTTCCAGAAGCTGGGCCTGCCGATGGAGGACAAGCTGCTCGCCACGCTGGCGGCGCACAGCTATACGCGCACCGCGCCGGTAGAGATCCAGTCGTTCGAGATCGCCAATCTCAAATACCTGCACGAAAAGCTGGGTGGTGCGCAGGCACGTCACGAGCATCCGAATATCCGCTTGCTTCAACTGCTGGCTGATCTGCCCGAAAGACAGACTTACGATGTAACCGCCGCCGGCGGCAAGCTGCGCTTTGCGGACATGACAACGCCCGCTGGCTTGCGTCAGATCGCCAGCTACGCCGATGCGATCGGGCCATCCACGCGCATGATTATTCCGCTCAAGGCCGACGGCACTCTGGGCCAGCCGACGGCGCTGGTACACGACGCGCATGCCGCTGGACTGGAACTGCATCCCTATACGTTCCGACCAGAGAACCAGTTCCTGGCCAAGAATTTCTGGCAGGGCAGCGATCCGAAGACTTTCAACGAATCGGGGTCAATCGCTGAGATCCGCGCCTATATCGACGCGGGCATCGACGCGTTTTTCACCGACGATCCGGCCATCGGTCGCGAGGCGCTCGACAAGCGCTGAAGCTCATCGGGAGCAGCCGGGTGTTTGCGATCTAGATGGAAGCGGGCAATCCGCATGCGAGAATGCTCGCTTTCGCATTTTATGGCTCAACCGGCACATAGAAGTCGATCACGGCTCCCTGCCGGTTCGGTGCAAACTCGCCGTCATAGAGCTCGAAGTCCGGACTGGCGGCTACCTTCAATCCGGTGGCGGGGATCAAATCTCCCCAGATCATGGCCATCGCAGCCTTGACCTGTGGGTGCAGCGCACCGCCGTTCAGCGTGATGCGGAAGACCACATATGTCGCCACCGGGATGTCCTTCGTTACGAACCCGTCGGGCGGCACCGTGCCTGGCTTTATCTCGACTCCCGCCATGTAGTCGAAGCTTCCCTCGGTCTGATCGGCACCCCAGACCACGCCATAGGTCGCCCAACTTGGCGACTGACCCTCGAACGGGAGGGCGCCCATCAACTGCGACCAGAGCTGAGGAATGTCTGCCTTGGTGGAGTCGTCGAAACGACGCGATCGCCCGGCGACGGTGAAGGCTTCCATGATCACGAGATCGGGTAGCTGGAGAACAGATGTCGAGACGGCATCGGGCATGGTCATGGGATATTGTCCTTCTATCGGAGCTACGGCGAACCCTTGGCGAAAACGACCGGGGGGAACGCCAAAGATGCGCCTGAAGGCGCGGGTGAAAGCTTCCTGTGAGTCGAAGCCGCAATCGAACGCGAGGTCGATGAGTTGCACATCCGGATTCTCGACAAGCCTGCGAGCTGCTTTCACCAGGCGCCGGCCGCGCACATACGCCATGACGCTTCGTCCCATCCGCGCGGTGAAGAGCCGAGAAAGGTGATAGGGCGAAAGCCCGGCTTGGTCGGCGATCTGGTCCAACGTCAGTGGATCTTCGAGATGACGCTCGATCCACTCGGCCAAGTGGATGAGACTTTCCATACGATGGGGGTTCGGTTGATCCATGCGCTCATCGTGGTGCATCACCACATGCCTGTCTTGACTGATCTTGCTATATGTTCTCGAGCGGGGAGCCTTAAAGGCGGAGACCCGAGGCGTCCGATACATCAAATGCCTATAGGCTTGTTCGGATGATCGTGATACCACGCCACATCAATGTAGGTCACGCACCTACTCAGTTCATAAGTAGAGGCAAGCTCGGCCTCCGGGTCCTTTTTTTTGTCGCAAACCACTCCGTCGCGCTGCGCTACAGTTAAAGCGCGGGCGTGGGATCCCAGGATGGCGATAGTCCCGGCGGGCTGACGATGCGGCTGTCACTGGTGGTGAGACGATGAATCGCCGCCATGTCCTCGGGAGTCAGAGTGAAATCGAACACGCTGATGTTCCCGGCGATGCGTGCGGGGTTGGTTGTGCGCGACAGTGCGACTACACCATCTTGTTGAATCAACCAGCGAAGAACGACCTGAGCAACGGTTTTGTCGTATCGCGTAGCGATGTCATTGAGTATCGGGTCCTCGAAAACCCTGCCCACGGACATCCCGCAATACGCCGTTACGGATACCCCGAGCCGGCGGCATTCGTCGATCAGGAGTTTCTGGTTGAGGTAGGGGTGGTACTCGAATTGGTTGGTCACGATGGGGGCCTTCGACAGGCGCGTTGCTTCGTCCAGGAGCTGCCGGTTGAAGTTGCTCACTCCAATATGTCGCACCTTGCCTGCTTCAACGGCCGCATTGAGCCCCATGATCTGCTCAGCCAAGGGCACAGCGTGGCTGGGCCAGTGGAGCAACAGCAGATCGATATAGTCGGTTCGCAGTTTTCGCAGGCTCTCGTCGACCGATGCGCCAAAAGCGCGCTCGGAATAGTTGGCGACCCAAACCTTGGTGGTAAGGAAAACGTCGTTGCGATTCAATCCGGATGCCGCCACGCACTCGCCGACTTCTTCCTCGTTGCGATAGATCTGTGCCGTGTCGATGTGCCGAAACCCGACGCGCAATGCCTCCGGCAACGTGCGCATCATGTCGCGTCGCGACATGCCGTAGGTGCCAAAGCCGAGCGCGGGAATGTTGGCGCCATGGGCGGATACGAATTTCACGGATGAGTTCCTGTTGATGAAGGGGCTCTGTGGGCAGTAGCAACTACAGGGAGTCTCTAAAAACCTTTGGTCGCCCGGGCCGGGAAGAAATCAGACTTCCTAGCTTGTAGGAGCGACTTCAGTCGCGACAACGATCTACGGTGAGGCACGCTTGTCGCGACTGAAGTCGCTCCTACAAAAACTAGGACGTTATTCGCGACATGGTTGGTTTTTAGAGGTTTCTTACAGGCCCCCTTCAGCGACCAAGGTCTCGCGAATGCTCTCGATATGTGCCTCGCCCACGCGTAGCGCTTCGACGGAGGTGTGAACCGAGTAATAGCCCAGCGCCAGATCGTGTGGATGCGGGACGGATGAGCCGAGGACAAACTCTGCGTCTGTTCGAGCGGTGAATTCAATCGCTCCGGTAGACGGTTCGAAGGCGACGATCTCGCCCTGTTCGAGCAGATCGGGTACCTCGACGCTGCCTTTGCTCATGCCCACCCAGAGAACCGTATGTCGGGCAGGCGGCTGATAGCGCCACCACTCCCCGGCTTTGAGTGCCACCGCGAGGTAGTTGATCGGCGATGGGGCCGTGATGGCGCTTGATGCGCCTTCATGGCTGCCAAGCAGCAGCCGTGCCGGTCCAACCTGGGGGATGTCTTCAACGCTTTGGTAAATGCTCTCCGAACCACCGAGTTCCAGATGAGGCGGAAGGGCGATCCAGAGCTGAAAGCCGCGAGTCCGGCCGGGATCGCCCGCGCCGCCGCTGTGCCAGACACCTTTGCCGGCACGCATCCACTCCACGCCACCGGCACGCAGGATTCCCGAGGCCCCGTTCGTATCCTGGTAGCTGACGCTGCCTTCGGCGACATAGGTCAAGGTGGCCAGGCCCGAATGCGGGTGCAGACCGAAGGTGGGGAACGTGTCGCCCTGGTTGTCGAAATAGTCCAGGAAGACGAACGGTTTAAGGATCTGACCCAGATCGCCGGGGCTCATGAGTCGCGTGATGTAGCCATGGGTGACACCGCGCGAGCGGTAGGCGATATGGCGAACGGAATCCGGACGGGGCGCAACGAGGGCGGACATGATGGAACCTCAGGACAATTGTGGGAAAAGGCATCGGGCTCACCGGAAGTGAGCTCGATGCATGGCTGGGCTTACTTGGCCAGCTGAGGTGCAACGGCGCGGAACGACGCGCGACGAGCAAGCCAGCCGTCGATCGAGAACTTGCCCGCACCGAAGGCGGCGACCTGGAGCAGACCACCGGTGATCGCGACGTTCTTGAGGAAATGGATCATCTGGTTCTGGTCGGCAAAGTTGTGATGGAAGAACACCGCCGTGGCGAGCGTGAAGAGCGCCATACCGATTGCGACGGCGCGAACCCGCACGCCGGCGATGAGCAACAGACTGCCAATGACCTCCACGCCAAGCGCGACGGCGTAGGCGATGACAGGGGCGGGCAGGCCGACTGCGGCGATATAGGCCTGGGTGGCTGCGGGCGCGGCGAGCTTGCCGAGGCCGCTCAAGAGGAACATGACGCCGATCAGGACACGACCGGCGAGGGCGAGCGAATCATTCTGCTTGTACATGGCGTATCTCCACGAATTAGGGATGGTGAATGGGCTCCCGCGACGTTGCGGTCTGAGCGTGTGGAGACAGTAAGTCTTTCAAGCTATTAAAAAAAATCGTAAAGTCCTGAACGAAACTTACAGGAAATTTGTAATGTCAATCACCGGCACCCCGACCATCGAGCAGCTGAAGGTCCTTTTGGTTGTCGCAGAAACAGGCAGCTTTACCGCCGCTGCAAAGCGCCTCAAGCGAGCGGTGTCTGCCGTGAGCTACACCATTGCGACGCTCGAGCAGAACCTGGGCGTCGCATTGTTCGATCGCGAGCAGACGCGAAAACCGATGCTTACCGAAGCGGGCACGGCGGTGCTATCGAAGGCGAGAGTCGTGGCCGCCGGTGTCGACGACCTTCGTGCCAGCGTCCAGGCTCTGCTCAATGGTCTTGAGGCCGAACTCACGCTCGTCGTCGACGTGATGTTTCCCAGCGCTCGATTGGTTGACGCGGTCCAGGCTTTCGAGGCCACGTTTCCGACGGTCAAGCTGCGTTTGCACCTGGAGGCCCTGAGTGCGGTGGCACAGCTCGTTCGTCAACGCTTTGCTGTCGTCGGCGTCGGCGGTGGTCTCCTGGAGACCGAACCCGATATCGAACTGATCCACGTGGGCGACATCGAAATGATTCCCGTCGCAGCGCCGCATCATCCTTTGGCGCTAAGTCGACCCAACCCGCCGGGCGAAGCGCGTCGCCACCGGCAATTGGTTCTCACGGTGCGAACCCCCTTTTTGGAGGGACCGGATATCGGCATTTTTTCGGCGGAATCCTGGCGAATGGCAGATCTCGGAGCGAAGCACGCGCTGCTCTTGGCCGGGGTGGGATGGGGCAATATGCCCGAGCCCAATGTGCGCGCTGATCTGGATGCAGGCCGCCTGGTGCGCCTTGAACTCGCTGAAGCCAAGAGCGGGTCGTATTCGTTCAAGGCGATGCATCGAACAGATACGCCGCCAGGCCCCGCGGCCGCGTGGTTGATTCAGCGCTTTGCCGACCAGGCGGCGTTCACCGGATAGGACGGCCTGTCCGTGATCCGCCAACTACTCGTGCAGACTCCTCAACGCCATAAATGTCTCCGAACAAACGGCCACCGTGCTTTAAATCGGGGAACAGCCATGTTGAAACTCAGACCCAAAGAAACACTGGATGGCGGTGATCACGGATGGCTCCGCGCGCGCCATCATTTCGTGGTCACCGCGAACGGCAATCCTGCCAATGCACCGCTTGGCGCCCTGGTGGTGTGGAACGACGATGAGATCGCTCCGGGCACGGGGTTCGGCAGTCACTCGCATGCCGACATGGAAATCATCACCTACGTTCGGCAAGGCGTCGTCACGCACGAAGACAGCTCCGGCAACGTCGGCCGCACGCTCGCGGGCGACGTCCAGGTCATGAGCGCCGGGACGGGAATCAGCCATGCCGAGCGCAATCAAGGCGAGATTCCGCTCAGGTTGTTTCAGATATGGCTGCTTCCTCGTCAGCGCGGTGGGACGCCGCGCTGGGCGAACCGCAGTTTTCCAAAGGCCGATCGCGCTGGACAATTGATTGCACTCGCGAGCGGAGATCCAAAGGACACAGGCGCACTCCCGATCCACGCCGACGCTCGAGTTCTGGGTGCCACGCTTCTGGCAGGAACGACCATCACTCACGAGCTGAGAGGGTTTCGGCATGCCTATCTCGCTCCAGCTAAAGGAGTGGTCGTCGTCAATGGGCAACGGGTCGCAGCCGGCGATGGCATTGCCGCTATCGATGAGCCGGACCTCAACATCACGGCAGAAGAAGATGCGGAGTTCATTCTTGTCGATACCGCCTGATGTCACTCGCGTGCAGGGTCAACTGCCAAAAATACGGTTCGTTGGAAAGCTTATGGGGTCGGGGAGAATATTGCGTAGCCAGCCCCTTTGCTGCTGACACGAAACGCCTCATGATTCGTGCAGCCTCGCCGAGGCGCGCGGGATCGGAAATTTTTCAAAGTAGCGAGGGGCAGGATGGTCGAGGCGGCGACGAGTCTTGGTATCGAGGAGCTGCATACTTACTGGGCTCGCCAATGCGCACCAGGGTCTGCTGCACCGCTACCGCAGGATGTAGAGAAGGCATTGCTGGCTGGCCTGCGTCTGAACGTGTTGGAAACCCTGCGTTATTTACATCACCAGCGGCCAAGTTATGCGCAGTTCGAAGCCTGGGTCTGGGAGCGCAATGGTGGCGAACTGGCAGAAGCCTCGCTGGATCGCTTGCGGCGTGCATTGGCCGGCGAGATGGTCGGCGCCGAAGTCGGCAATCTCGATCATGTAGAAGGCCTCGGCGCGGACGATCTTGCACACTGGCACGAGCACGGCTACGTCATCCTGCGCAATGCGATCAGCCCGGAAGCGGCTAAAAACGCAGAGATGGCCGTCTACGATTTTCTAGGGATGGATCGCGACGATCCGGAGTCCTGGTATCGCCCATCGCTGGGCCATTCCATCTGGGTACCGCTGCTGCGGCATCCGGCGCTGGTCGCCAATCGCCGCTCGCCACGTATTCATAAGGCTCACGCGCAATTGTGGGGGCGCGAAGATCTTTGGGTAACCATCGACCAGGGCGGACTTAATCCGCCGGAGCGCAAAGACTGGCCCTTCCCAGGACCGCATTTGCACTGGGACGCCACGCTCGCCGAGCCGCACTGTCTTGAATTGCAGGGCATCCTGTATCTCGACGACGTTGCCGAGGACCAAGGGGCCTTCAGTTGCGTGCCGGGCTTTCATCGCACGCTGAAGCAGTGGCTGAAAAGCGTTCCCGCAGGTGTGAATGTGCAGGATCACGCACGGCGCACCTTGACGATGAAGCCGGTTGCCGCAAAGCGCGGCGACATGATCATCTGGCATCACCTGCTACCGCATGGCAGCAGTCCGAACCGAGCCCAACGACCGCGCGTCGTGCAATATATGTCGCTACGACCCACGCGCTTTGCCTACACCGAGGAATGGAAGTCTTGATGGCGGCGGCACTCAGGTAGCTGCCTCAACATCCCTCGCCAGCCTGGGCCTGCGGCTCCGACCCTGATCGAATGGGGCGGAGAAATGGGAAGCGCATTGGGCGAGCCAGATGCTGAGACGGAGCGCCCGAAGCGGCGCAATCACGCTTGCGACAGGCGCGTGAAAAATATCACGCGATCATCGGCTCGCTGCGGTGGCGTGACCCATCACACATAATGTCGACAAGACCCGCCTGAAAATCGGGTATGCTGATTGAATCGTCATTTTGGCGAATGTGGATACCAAGCCCAGGACCTCGTGTCGTCGGGCATCTCGCGTCAAGGTTTTGGGCGAAGAGGTAAGGGATGCAAGGAGCAAGGTGGGGCGAAGCATTCAAGCAAATCATAACCGCGCTCGGTTATGCAGCTGGCTATTGGATGCTTCAAAAAATTTCGTTTCCCTATTGGGTTCTCTTTGCGGGTTTCAGGCTCGCAACGTTGATTTTCATTCCTCAACGTTACTGGGGCGCCTTGGCGCTGGGTGAATTGGCCCCATTAGGTTATCTGGCGGTGTCGTGCGCTCCCCAATACGGCATGGCCTGGGCAGCATTGACTGCCTTCCCGACGCCGATCGTTCTTGCCATGCCTCTGGTGCATGCCTGCAAGAAGTGGCTGCGCATGTTTCCTGTCCGCGGCGGGGTTCGCATGGGAGTTCTGCTGCTGTGCATGTTGGCGGTAGCTTCTCTGTGGACCCTCATGAACACCGGACGCCTGGCGGTCACGCGAGTACCGGCTGATTATCACGTCGATTATGTTGCCGCGCTGGCACGCTGGTTCATTGGTAATTTCCTCGGCGTGCTGACAGTGGTACCGCTGGCGGTATGGGTGCGCGAGGCCTGGCGCTCGACGACAGTGGAGGAGCGGTGGCAGCGCGTGATGGATAGCCGCCTGCTTATGGAAGGCGCGTTTCTGCTGGTGCCTGCGCTGGGCTTGCTGGTGTGGATCGCCACGCACGCGACTGCCGGCAGCAGCGAGGACGCCGCCCGGATGGCGATGTTCCTGCCGGTGGTGGTTCTGGCGCTTCGACATGGCTGGCAGGGCGCGGCAGTTGGCGGCACCTTGGCAAGCGTGGCCGTGGTGCTGACCATGGAAGGCATGGACGATGCGGGGGCCATCCAGGCGGAGACTTTCATCGCATTCGCGATCAGCAGCATGTTGTTGTTGGGATCTCGTATCAGTGTGCTGAATCAACGCGATGCCATGGAGCGCGTACAGGTCCAGGATGCCCTGGTGCTGGCGCGCCGGAATATTGCGATCGGCGAGGCCCGGCTACGTGTCGCTGCGGAATTCCTCGAACAGATTCGCGAAATGATCCATGTGGGTTATGAGCACATGCTCACCCAGCTCCGGCATACGCCCTCGGTCGACAGTCGGCTCTATGCCAGGCAGGCAGCGCTCGCCCAGGAGCAACTGTTCCGCTTGTCCGATGGGCTGTACCCCACCGGTTGGCGGGACAAGGATCTGGTGTTGGCCCTGCGTCAGGGCCCGCTCGCACGCGCGCTGGATGAGGCAGGCGTGAGCTATTGGTGCGAAGCCCGCGGCGATTTTTCCAAGGTCTCGTCAGCGCTTCATCTAGCGGCGTATCGGCTCGTGGGCGAGTGTTTGGCGCTGACCTGTCAGGACTTGCCGCCCACTCATGTTCGGGTACGGTTACGTGCCGGCCATCGCGACGGCCAGCCCTGGGTCGGGTTGCGCTTGCGGGCGTCGACGGAAGTCGATCGTGTCGCGGCGATTCGACTGGATGATGTGCGGCTTCGTCTCGGCAGCGCAGGGTTGAACTGGGGTGCGGCGGAAGATCGTGCGCGCTCCTATCAAGGCCGGCTTCGTCAGACTCATGTGCCCGGGGGTCAAGTGATCACTGCGGTGTTGCTCGACCCGGAGCCTCGGGCGCGAGCCACCCGCGATCCGACATCGTGGATCGCGGGTGGAAAGGTCACTGTGCCGGGGCAGCCATGATCTGCGTGTTGCAGGTGATCGGATCCTTGCATGCGCTGACGGCCTGAAGGCGTACCGTGCCGTTGCGCTGAGGCTGGGCGGTGATCGCCACCTCATCATCCTGGTAGACCGGCTCGGCGCTGGCGGCCGGCGCTGCCGCAGGAGCATCGGCGGCCGGGGCATTCTGGACGACCACTTGTGCGGCCGTGCCGATCGGCAGGACCAACATCTGGCCGCCAGCCGTCGCCAGGGCACCCCGCACACGACCGGCCGAGTCATTGATCTGGATAAAGCGAACCCCGTCCTTCACAAACACAAAGACGTGGTAATGGGCGCTGGAACTCAGGTCCGGCGCATTGGGCCAGGATTGCCCCAGGCCTGAAGACGCCGGCGAGTCGGCCAGGGCAGCGCCAGAGATGAAAACGCTTACAGCAACGAGATACCGCAATAGCTTGCTCATAAAGCCCCTTAATTAGGTAGTTACAGGCGTGTAACGGGCCTCAATCTAGCCCAATTTAGATGGGTGACGGGGTGAAAACCGGGGTGAGCAGCGCATTTTTCATTGCAGGGCTTCCCGGGCGCCCCGTAATATCTGTTCAAGCGAGACAGGACCCTCGTATGGCTATGTTTTCCGCACCCCGACGGGTCACTTCGGCGCTTTCAGTACCAAGGAATCCGGTGCACATTTCCATGCTCACTTCTGCGACGGATTTGATACGGCCGATCAATTGGCCCTCCCGCCAGCACAATTCCGGGGATCTTCCGAGCCTTGAGAACAGTCACCTGGTGTTGGCCCAGATTTTTGTGCCTGCGCAACCGCGGGAGATTCCCACTGCATGACACTGACTTTCTTTGCCATCGACGCATCTAGGGAAAAAGCAAATAGTAGAGGCGGTCAACGCTCAAAAGCGTTTGTTGGAAAGGGAAACTTATGAACTTTGAATCGACCGGTTCGGTCGCCATCGATCGTCAATACGACATCGAAATTTATGTGCCACGAATCTTGCCAGGCGATGGACTTGATGAGCAGGAGTATCAATATCACGTTCGAGTGAAAGGCCGCTCCGATGGCATCGGATTTTTCGGAACGAGCTCATCCAAGAAAGTTGGCGACCATCAAGAGATCCGATCGGTGCTCTCGCTGAGTCCGGATGGAGTACTGGAGTGGTTTCTCAATCTAAAAAGAGAACTGGCCGTTCCGGGGGATGACTATTCATTTCTCGTCGACTTTGCCCATGGATTGCTTGCCGTCTTTGCGGCCGATTCATCTCTTTTTACCAACTACGGCTATGCCATACAGGCAAGCGAAGCGTCGCTGGCCCGCTTGAGTGTTCAGGTGCCACCCGATGCAAAGCGTGGTCATGATGGAAACCTGGTGTTGGCGGAGCTCTATGTACCTTGTCGTGGCGATGCGGGTTCAGAGGGGTAACTTGTGAGTTTTCCTTTTGACGACTTCGTTCGGACGACGATGGGCGCCGCAACTAATGTCGCGGATGGGAGCAGGCTCACACCCGAACAGATGCGTGAGGTGGCGCAATACCTAAGGTCGCCTGGTTCGGGTGTGGATGCCACCTCGAGCTTTGAGGACTTTGTAAGCCATAACATGGCGACGAACCCACCGAAGCTGCCGGCTGGGGTTGATTACATCGCCTATGCAGGCACGGACAGCAGTGGTCAATCCAACTTTAAGAATGCCAAGGCATACAGTGTCAGCAAGGGCGGTGGGGCAGCCATCATCGGAGATAGCCCTTGGGGTAATTTCATCGAAGATCCTGCGCACAATGCCGATTTGCAGGTCATGGGCGATAAGCTTGAGAGGTATATGTCCAAGGAGGGCATTGCGCCTCTGAGGCAAGACTATAAGGGCGCGCTCAGAGATGTCATGTGGAACGCAGGCAGCGAACCCTTCATGTCCAATGCCATTCAAAGCGGTCGTCCCGTGGTTGGCTTCGTTGAAAATGCCACGGCGAATCGAGGGTTCACCAATTTCGAGCTGACCACTGCTCTAAAGAGTCCCGAAACTGTTTTTAACGGTTATCCCATGAGTGCCGTTACCGGAGACCCGGTGGCATTTGCAAGCAAGTCAGCCACTGAATTTCATCAAGTCGAGAACGATTTGGCCAAGGCGGCTACTTCGAACAGTGGGCGCACGGTGAGCGTGAGCGACATCCGGGCCAACATGGACATGGCCGGCGGCTACGACGCCGTAAATAAGACGATGTTCGGTCAGCCGCTGCACGAGTTCAATCAGCTGAACTTGGACCAGATGAGTGCAGCGAGCAAGGCTTGGTCCGCACAAGAAGCTGCGCGCATGGCGAAGGCCAGCCCGACCGAACCTGCCGAGCACGCGCGATCGCCCGTGATGGAACACCGCGCTCCGCGTGGGCCGCCAGGTGCCGAGAACATCCATCCTTCGCAAGTCGACGCCGCCGCGCATGCACGAACGCTTTCGATGTGGAAGCCGGCGCCGCAGGAAAGGTCGGGCCGGGCATTGCAGCAAAAGGGTTGGGCTATGCAGGCGCCGCCGCGGTTGTTTACGACGGCGTCAAAACGTACGGTCACACGTCCGACTTGTTGCATGCAGGCAACGTAACCGGCGGCCAATCCGAGGTCCTCCATTTCGCTGGCCGAAACCTGGGCATGCTGGCGGGCGCGGAAGTAGTGGGCGGTGCGGCGGCGCTGGCGGGAGTGGAGTCCGGGCCTGGCCTGTTTGTGTTTGGGGCGGTGGGCGCAGTGGCCGGTGCGGTCGGCGGCGACAAGGTCGCCAACGCGATCGACAATCACCGGATCTACAATCAGGACGACAGCCACGGGAAGAGTTGGCACTACGATCCGGCGCATCCACAACAAGGCTGGACGCGCACGGAGACCGTGATGAAAACCGCGCCCGATGGCGCGCCGTATTTCGAACGTGAGCAACGCAGCGCCGATGCGGCACTGACAAACACCCTGAACTACAAAGCGTCGAGCACGGCCGTTGATCTGGCGCTCGCGCACACCAATACGCCGAAAGATCCTTACTCCCAACCTGCAGCATCGAACGACACGCACAGCGTTCGCGACGCGGCTTGGGTGCGGGACTCGCAATCGCACGTGTGGTCGCGTCAGGTCACGGACCAGGTGCTCGAACATGGCCTGACCAGTTCGCACACCGAGATCGCTTCGCCGGCACGGACCGCGCAGTTGGAACAATCAGCCCACGCGACGATCGCCGCCAACCTCGCTGATTCGCCCAAGGGCATCGCGCAGCATTACCTGGATGCCTATCAGCACAATGGCTGGCAGTCTCAAGGCCCTGTGCCCGGGTCGGTGACTCATGCGCTGAAGCAACCGGACAATGTACGCGAGGCATCCGATGGGGACACCTACACCCGCGGTGCCGACGGTCATTGGCGTACCCCCGGCATGCTCTATGGCACGAACGAAGCCGCCGGAAACATTCGCGACGAACTCAATGCCACGCAACTGGCATCACAACAGCATGCCGGTGGGGCGACAACGGAGGAGGCTGCGGCAGCGCCGCATGCACCGACAGCCAGCTTGTCACGTACGATGGATTTGAAAGGGCTGGACGAACACGCACGTGCACAGGCGTCCATGCATGGGGGCGATGCGGCGGCCCAGAACCAGGCGGCCAAGATTGCCAGCGATGCGCAAAAGGTCGAGCGGCCGGGTGAGCACCAGCCCGAACATGAAGCGGCAGAGCAGGCTCAGGCGCGCCAGGATGCGTTGCGCGCGCATTCGAACTTGACCCAGGCGAACGTGCGCGAACATCAAGTCGATAAGGCCGCGCACGCCGATGCGGTAGCTCATCACCTGGCGAACGCTCAGCAAGCCGCCCAGGCACATGTCGCCGACCACGGGCCGGCGGTGGCGGATGCGGCACGTCAAGAGGCGCAGCAACAGCAGGCTCAGGTCCAACAGGAGCGGGAGGCATCGTCTCGGCAGGAGGCACAAGCCCGGCAGAGCGAACGCCAACGCGACCAGGCTCACCAGGACACTCGTGACCGGCACGAACAGCAGGATCGTCAGCATGAGGAGCGTCAGGAAGCCACGGGCAAAGCCGCGGAGTCGACGCACCATGCCGACAAGCCTGGCGACCAAGCACAGGCTGCTCACAGTCCGGTGTCCGAACATTCCAGTGCCCCAGGCCACCCTTCCATCCTGGCCGAGGCGGCGGCCCAGGCCGTCCGTTCGCCAGGCACACCTGAAGCGCATACCCAACCGTCGGTGGCCGATGCGCACAAGGCGGAACAGGCCAGGCCGGACGCGCACCCGCAGGAGGCCGACCGCGAGATCGGCCAGGGCCACGCAACCGTACCGCCCGAGCCGGGCGCGCATCACGCTGCGGAGCCGATGGCTACCGGTGTCCCGAAGCAAGAGAAGCCGGAGTCCGCGGCGGAGCCAGAGGCCGCAAAACCCGACTACGCTCCGGACCAGGCGCAGGCAAGCACCCACGCGTTGGCGCAGGAGGCGGCCCATGCCCCCTCAGTGCCTGAGTCGTCCAAGGAGCCGCATGCACCACAGGAACCGGAGCCTTCTGCCGCACCAATGCCAGAACACGCGAGTGCTGCAAGTGGACGCGATCCGGAAGACCGGTCCGCTTCCGTCACCCGACCAGAGGAAGGAACACCGCCATCTGCGGCTGCCCATGCCGGGCTGGACGGCCGGCAACCCATCGAAGCGTCCGGGCCCGCTCAGCCCGGGTTGGACATCGGTGCGGCCGACAAGCGGATCAGTAGTGGCGCGGGAGGTCAGGAGTCGGCAGCGCCCGCTATCGGTGGATCGCAGCGCAATCCGTTTGGCCACGGTGAGGCCATGGAAGACCAGGGGATCGCCGACCTGTGGCAGGCCCTTCAGTCGAAGGACGGCCACGCCATCGACCAGGCGTGCGATCGGCTCGCACAGCGCCCCGAAGCGCAGGCGCTGCTGAAAGAAGCCGACAACTTGCTGGTCGCGCAACAGACGCAGCAGGCAAAGGATGCCGTGGCGTGGGGTGGTGCGGAAGCGGCCCAAGCCCAGGTGGCGCAGATGCCTGAGCACATGCAGCAAGAGGCGTCCGTGAGAATGATGACTTTAACCCATCCGCAGATGGAGCCGCCGGGAGGAAGAGGCGCGCCGTCCGGCGCTGGAGGCGGTGGTGGTGGAGGCGGAGTTTGAGAGGATGACGAACGAACAGGCGAATACCGAAACTGTCGCGAAGGAGGCGATCGTCACGATCGCCATGCTGCGCTCGACACTGAAAACGCAGGCAGACGAACTTCAAGCCGCCATGCGTACCGAAGTACGCAAAGCCGGCGAGGGTTTCAGGCAGGAGGCCAATGCGGCAAGCACCACGCTAAACCGCAAGCTCGAAGAGATGATTGCCAAAGCGGATCGCGCCGTCGATGACCTGGCGAAAGCCCAGGCTGCCTTTGCATCGCAGCGGCGGCGACTGTTCTGGGGACTGGGTGCGGTCGTGTTGCTCTGTCTGGTGAGCCTGGTGGCGACCTATGAAGGACTCTACGGCTTCTATCAGGCACGCTACGACAAGCTGGTCCAACAGGTGACGTATCTGGATGCCGTCAATCGCTCGGACCTTGTGCCATGCGGTGATGGACGACTGTGCGCACGCGTGGACGACAAGGCGCCACGCGTGGGCGACAAGAAGCAATACCGGCAGGTGGAACTACGCTAACTCTTGTGTGACGCGCCAAGCCGTCGGGTCTAGGCGGGAAGCAGGGCACTCAGCGGGGCGTGCAGCACGTCCCGACGCCAGCCTTCGAGGAAGTCCGGCCATTCGGCGGTGACGACGTACTCCTCCAGCGCCTTGCGCGGGCAGAGCAGGCCGGCGGGCAGGTCGAGTTCTATCGCCAACGCATCGACCTTCTGCTTCATCACACCGAGCGCCTGCTTGGCGGCGCCCTGCGGCATCATGGGGATCGCGGCGGTGTTGGCGATTTCTTCTTCGCTGATCGCCGGTGCCAGCAGTTGCAGCAACTCGGCACGCTGCGGCGAGCGCAGTGCGCGCTGGCCGCGGCTACGTTGCTCGAGATCGGCAGCGTTGCTCGGCGGCTGCTGGGCGAGGTTCATCACCAGCGCGTCTTCGAGCAACCAAGGACGCGGGCGGTCTTGCGTGCGTGCGGTCTGGTCACGCCACAACAAAATGCGACGCAGCCGTGCGCGTTGCGCGGGCGTCCATTCGGCGGCACCACGGAAGGCGCGCTGCGGTTGCGGGTCGCCTTCACGGAAGCAGGCGCGCTGCTTCAGTCGTTCGCAGTCTTCGGCATGCCAGGCCTCGCGGCAGCGCTGCTTCAGGCGTTCGGACAACTGCTCATGCACCGGCTTGAGATACACCACATCGAGCGTGGCATAGCTGCGCTGCGATTCGGTCAGGGGACGCTGCAGCCAATCGGAGCGGGTCTCGCCCTTGTCCAGCTCGACCCCGACCAGTTCGGCAACCAGGGCGCGATAACTGATCCCCAAGCCCATGCCGACGAAGGCGGCGGCGATCTGCGTATCGAATAACTGGCGGGGTCCGCCGGGCAACATGGACGAGAGCGCTTCGAGATCTTCGCTCGCGCTGTGCATCACGGTCACGGCATTGCCATCGCCCAGCAGCGGTCGCAAGGCGTCGCCGATGGAAAACGCCAACGGGTCGACCAGCGCATAGCGCTCGGCAAAGCCCAGCTGCAACAACGCCAACTGCGGATAGAACGTGTTGCGCCGCATGAACTCGGTGTCGAGGCCAAGCGCTGCGTCGTGCGGTACCGCTTGCAGCCATCGATCGAGTGCGTCGCGATTGTCGATCCAGTCGGCGTGGGGCACCGGGGGAAGGGATTGCATCATTTACGTCCTTGAAACCGGTGGAACGCTGCTCATTGTCCTGTCACCGGTTTGTGCCTATGGTTAGCAGCGCACCATAGCAGGCCACCCAAGGACGCACACTATGCCGAGCAAGGAAACCGTACTTCGTCAACGCGCCTTCGGTGGTGCGCTCGGCGTCGTTCTGCTCGGTATGGCGCTGGTCTATCACTTTTTCCCGCGTGTCTTTCACGTCGATCCGGCCCAGGTGGCGCCGCGGCGTTCGATGAGTGTGGGGCCGATGACCTCGTCCTCGTTTGGCACGCCCCGCGCCGCGCTGCCCGAAGCGTCCGAAGTCGACGCCGGCCCGCCGCTGACCCTGGCGCCGACCGATGTGATCGTCGCCCGCATGACCGCCAGGAACACCCAGTTGCCTGAGCAGAAATCGGCCGATACGCCGCAGGTGCAGGCCTTGCTGGTCGATGCCGGCAAGGCCTTGCGCGCCGGGCAACTGGTGGGCGACAAGAACAGCGCCGCGGCGCTCTACCAGGAGGCCCTCAAGCTCAAGCCCGATAGCCGCCGCGCTGCGCAGGGCCTGTTCGAGGTGAAGGCGCGCCTGGTGGCCGCCATCGGCCAGGACGTGGCCATGGGCGACGCGGATTCGGCTAACGAGCTGCTGACCGCATTGAAGACCTTGCCCGACGCCGAGGAGGACGTCGCTTCGCTCAGCCAGGAGATCAAGACGCTGAACGAGGTCCGCCCCTTGCTGGCCAAGGCCGCCAGCCTGTTACAGGAGGGCAAGGCCGATCAGCCCAAGGGTAACAACGCCCTGGAGATCTACCGGCAGGTACAACAGCTCGATACGGATAACGCCGTGGCGCAACAGGGTCTGCTGCAGGTGCAGCGTGCCGTGCTCGACCGCGCGCTGGCCGCCGTGGCGCAGAACGATTTCAACGGCGCCGAACAGGCCCTGACCCAAGCGGCCGACGTACAGCCCAACTCGCCGCAACTGCGGGATGTGCAGGGACGGGTGGACAGCATGCGCAAACAGCGCGGCAGCACCTTGATGGTCCAGGCCCGCTCGGCCCTCGATGCGGGCAACCTGAGCCTGGCCGAGCAACTGGCCGGTCAGGCGCAGGCCATCGGTGCCGATGCCGACGCGCTCAAGGACTTCAACGAGCGCCTGACCAACGCGCGCCTTTACGCCAGTTTCAAGCCCGGCCAGACCTTTACCGATCGTTTTGCCGATATTCCCGGCCAGGCGCCGTCGATGGTGGTCGTGCCGACCGGCAACTTCGCCATGGGGGCCGCGGACAACGACGATGGCCGCAACGACAGCGAGACACCGCAGCACGAGGTCGTGCTCGACAAGGGTTTCGCGATGGGCCGTACCGACGTTACGGTGGGCCAGTTCCGCGAATTCGTGAAGGCCAGCGGGTATCAGCCCGATTCGCAACGGCTGGGCGGCGCCAGCGTCTATGACGAACGCAGCGGCTCGATGCGCGACGATACGAGCGCGAGCTGGCAATCGGACTACGCGGGGCGCAATGCCGACGACAAGCTGCCCGTTGTGAACGTGTCCTGGAACGACGCCAGGGCTTACGCCGAATGGCTCAGCCAGCGCACCGGGAAAAAGTATCGCCTGCCCAGCGAGTCGGAGTTCGAGTACGCGCTGCGCGGTGGTACGACGACGAAATACTGGTGGGGCGACAGCAGCCCCAAGAGCAGGGTCGAGAACCTTACCGGTGGCAATGATCGTTCCTCCAACGGTCGCCGTTGGAGCAACGCATTCGCAGGTTACCGCGACGGCTTCTGGGGCCCGGCACCGGTGATGAGCTTTGCGGCCAATCCGTTCGGTCTTTACGACATCAACGGCAACGTATCGGAATGGGTGCAGGACTGCTGGCACGACAACTACATTCGTGCCCCGCGCGACGGCAATGCCTGGCTCAATCCAGGCTGCAGCACGCGCGTCATCCGTGGCGGTTCCTGGGGCAGTTCGCCTGATCAGGTGCGCTCCGCTTATCGGCAAGGGGCGGACGCCTCGGTGCGGAGCGGACGCGTAGGATTTCGCGTCGTACGTGAGCTCTAAACTGTCGAGTCAGCTTTAACCGGGCGTAAACGTGCAACGGAGTTACTATCCCGGTGTAACAAGGTTCTGCCAGACTGGCTCTGTCGCGTTTCCGCGAGATCGCCCCGAACACAAGGACCTCCCCGTCCACCCCTGTGGCTCGGCTTGGCCGTCTCTCCTCCAGACGTATTCGAGGTGGCGCCATGGTTCCGGAAAAAATACGGCTCTTTGTGCCTTTCACCGCCGACACCCCGTGGGTCGTTCGTGGCGAAGCCGCTCGCATGGGTACTTTTGCCAGCCGCGCGGAAGCGGTATCGGCAGCGATTGCCATGCGCTCACGTCTGGTCCGCGCCCATGGCCGTGCGCATCCGCCGGTAAGGATCCAGGAAAGCGATGGCAGCTGGCGGGACGTGGTTGAAGCCGAGGCGTAAGGAACCGCGTCACGCCACCGCGCTACCTGCCTACATGCCATGTAGGGCAGTGCCTACAGAAACCACTATCGATCCCGGGCTTAATTGATGCGCCTGCGGAGAGCTTTTCGAGATGATTCCTCTCGAATCTCCACAAGCGCCCCCCGGTGATCGCCCCCCGGTCACCCTTTAGGCGCTCTGGTTTTCAGAGCGCCTTTTTTGTGTCCGATGTTTATCGGCGACTGATCAGGGCAGCTTGTCGGCCAGCACCTGTGCTTTGCGGATATTCGGGGCTTCGGCAAGTAGTTCGCTAGCGTTGGCCATCAAGGCCGCCGCCACGGCACCATTCAAATGCGCATCGCGCCCGCTTTCGTCATCGAACGCATCGAAGATCGCAAACGTGTCTTGATCAAGGCGTATCGCGAACCAGGCCACCGTAGCCGGTTCGGCGTTCACCAGCGCCTGCGCGCTGGCGAGAAAGGCAGCAACGTCTTCTTCCTTGCCGGGCTTGGCTTTCAGTTCGACCGAGAGTGCATAACGTGTCATGACGTCGATTCCTTAGGGAGGGCAGGTGGGTAGTTGGACGGAAAAAGCGCGCGACGCGCTTCGTCGTCCATGTCCTTTTTGAAGAGATGGTCGCGAGCGACGCTACGTGCCCGCGCGGCCGCGGGACGTGCATCGATCTCTTCGAACCAGCGTTGGATATGCGGGAATGCGGCCAGGCCGCCACCGTCGCCGGGCAACACGCGTGGTGCGCGGTCGATCCAGCCCCAGCCTGCGATATCCACGATCGAATAGGTGTTGCCGACGATGTAGCGCCGGTCGCGCAAGTGGTCATCGAGCACCTGATAGTGACGTTCCGCTTCGCGGCGGTAGCGATTGACCGCGTAGGCGGGCTTGTCCGGTGCACTGTGCTGGAAATGTACGGCCTGACCGGAAAACGGGCCCAGACCGCTAGCGATGAAAAACAGCCACGACAGCAACTCACCACGATCATTGGGCGTACCGATCAACTGTCCGGCTTTTTCGCCGAGATAAAGCAGGATCGCATTCGAATCGAATACCCGTACCTCGCCGCCGACGCCATCGGTATCGACGATGGCCGGCAGCTTGCCGTTGGGGTTGATGGCGCGAAACGCGGGAGCGTGCTGCTCGCCCTTGCTGGTATCGACCGGTATGACTTCATAGGCGAGGCCAAGCTCTTCGAGCAGCAGGGCGACTTTGGCGGGGTTGGGCGTCGGGTGGTAGTAAAAGCGGATCACGGCGTACGTCCTTCAGTCGTTGAACGATCCCGAGCAAAAACGTCGCTCGATCAGAGCGACGTCGTAAAGCGTGTCAGCCATTCCGGGCTGATCGACACCAGAAACGCTTCGAGCTGTCGATCCAGGCCAGTCAGTATCAATACGCCAAACAGGATGAAGAAGGCGCCCATGGCGATCTTCACACCTTTGCCCCAGTTCGCCAGCGAGCCGCGCACGCGCAACATGGTGGCGTTGGAAAGCGTACCCAGGACCAGCAGCGGCATGCCGGCGCCGAGTCCGAACAACGCCATCAACAGGGCGACATGGCCGAGGTCGCGCCCCTGTGCTGCGAGCGTGCTTGCTGCCCCCAGGGTCGGGCCGACGCACGGACTCCACACCAGGCCGAGCAGCAAACCGATCAGAAACTGGCTCCAAGGACCTTCACCCTTGATGTTGCCCAGCGCCTTCTGTCCACCCGAACCCACGCCCGAGGTGATACGCGCAAACCACTCCCGCAGCCGCGGGATCACCATCACCAGGCCGAAGGCCACCATCAAGGCGGCAGCCACGCGACGGAAGGTTTCCGAATCAAGCCCGATCGAGACGCCAATCGTCGCGATAAAGATGCCGACTACGGAGAACGACAGCGCCAGCCCACCCGCAAGTGCGACGACACCTAGTCGGCTGCGCGACAAGGCAGACGCGATCAGGATCGGCAAGATCGGCAACACGCAGGGCGACAGCAGCGATGCGGCGCCGGCCAGAAAACCCAGCGCATAGGTGCCCGCGGTGAAATCCATTACAACGCCTCTTGCAGCGTCGCGCGGATCGCCGATTCCTGTGTCTGGCCGGTGGAGCGGCTCACTTCATGGCCCTGCTTGAACACCACGAAGGTCGACTGCTGGGCGATGCGCAAGGATTTCTTCAAGGCGCTTTCCTTGTCGAAGTCGGCAACAAACACCGTCACCGGCTTGAACTGCGGCTCCTGCACCAGGCGATCCAGGATGGGTTTCTGCGCGCGGCAGGTCGGGCACCAATCGGCATGCAGATACACCACGGTGGGCTTACCGGCGGCTACGGCCTGATCGAACTGCTGCTGATTGAACGGCACCTCGTCGGCAAGGACGTGGCCGACGAAAGCCAGGCCGATCAAGGCCAACAGCGTTCTGACGATGGGTTTATTCATAGTGGTGCTCCTTGCACGGTCATCGAAATACCACGGGACAGGTCGTCCCGTGCAAGGAGTATTCGTGGGGATGGGCGGTTGGGTTACAGGCGGCGTCTGCCAAGCTGAGAACCTAGCTGGTTCTTGTGCCAGCGACTCCAGGTCTTGCCGAACCCCCTCCTGATCCGTCATTCCGGCGCAGGCCGGAATCCACTCCTCAGCGTGGATACCTTGCCACATGTTGTCTGACAAGCGAGGACTGAGGAATGGATCCCGGCCTCCGCCGGGATGACGACAAAACTGAGGTTGTCCCAGACTCCCTTAAGCCCTTTAGCGGCAGAAGGACTCTCTAGAACCCCTTCCTACCCGTCGTCCCGGCGAACGCCGGGACCCAGCGCCTTACCCTTCAACGCACGGAAGACACTGGACCCCGGCATCCTCCGGGGCGACGACAAACACCAAGGTTTCTCGAACCCGCCTCAATGCCCAAAAAACAAATACGAAGCCTTATAAGGAACACGCGCCTCCGCGCCAACATGCGAAGCATCACACCCAGCTCCCGGCGCCACACCACCCTCAGTACGAGTCCGCACCACATAATCCACATTCGCCAACACACCATTCCCCGCATGCGACTTCGCATGCAACACAATCCAAGGAATCGCACCGGCCTGCGGCGATGGCGACACACTCACCGGCTCACCCACCACCGAACTACCATCCGTCCACTGCCAGGTCGGCCCGGCAAAGTGATGCACAACGGCCTGACCTTGCGCATCGCGCAGCGTTGCATCCGGCGCCTTCAGCACCCAACTAACACCGGCATCGCTTTGCTTACAGGTATAGATCTGCACACCTTCAGCAGAAAGCTCAATAGCAGACGGCTTTGCCGCTGAACCTTCGGCATGAATGACGGCGCACAGACCAAAAAACATCACTGCCGATCCGATCCACTTCGTTTGCATGAGTGCGTGCCTGGGCATTGGGGAAAACGTATTAACACCAAATTCCACCCATCCGTCCAATCCAAATTTCGGATCGATGCGATAGCTGCTTGCTATGTGCGACGCAAGAAATAGCTGTCCTGTGTCAATGCAACGATAGCTGCCAATTAACGTTGCATTCCAGGTGCGATCCGCTGCTGCTGAAATTACTGCTGTTGTTGCTGGGTGTTTTCCTGATGCTGTTGGAACTGCTGCATCGTCTGCGGCCCATTCTCTGCCGGACTCTCTATCTATTGAAGTACTTCTTTTTCAGGACAGCTCCTGACGAATCGAAGATGTAGGTCACGGCCATCTTGTCGCCGGGCACAGAATACGGAGGGATATCTCCAACATAGTCGGGGGCGAGCGTAACTTCAATGGTGCTCTCGCGGCTGACGATGTCCAAGTGAAACTTCTGCACCTTTGGCATATCAGCTCGATACATCTGCGTTGCCGACGTAATTGCAGAAAGCTGTTCCCGAGACAGTGCACACCCCTTTTTGGAACAATCGACAGTCTCCGGAAGCGTATCCAGGGGAACACCCGTAACCGGCGGAAGGTTCATAGCTGCAACCTGATCTTGAGTCGCCACGCACAACTTTTTGGAGCAATCCACGGGCGCAGGTGTCGTTGAAGGCTGCGCCTTATTCGGCGGTGGAGTCTGGGCGCCGGCTAAACAGCCTAGTCCACAAATCACAAACGCGAAGATGCCTCGCCACAGATATTTATTCACTTCATGCCCCTATCGAAAAGACCACTACGTTCAGATCACTCACTCTGCCTACTGTTGCGCTTTTGGTTGCGATTCGTCCGGCGGGGGTGGCGGAGGTGGCGGCTGCTGGTCCTGTTGCTGCTGGACCTGAACCACATCTTGAAGATTAAGTACCTGTTTTGTGGACGGGAGGTACATCAGATACTCGTTGCCGGGTGTACTAAGGTAGGCTCGAAAGACTCCGTTATTTTCGGACGACAGAGTGTCAGACCGGTCAGTGTCCTGCTTGGAAAAGTGGTCGCTACCCAAATTGTCCTTGGATGGATCGTTAGTCAGCGTGAACGTCCCATCCTTATGCTTGATGGCGTAGTGGCCGTGCGTATGGTAATCCCCTACAACTGGTACTCCAGGAGCGGGCGTAACACCACCGTCCTCCTTCATCTGTATCGGTGTGGTAGCCACGAACTGCCTATCAACAATAGTGATCCAACCACTGTACTCATGGTTGGTAGCTATTGAGGTGGGGTTGATGTACCTCAGCGCATCATATGCAGCCATCTCGGGCGTCTTGAACTTATCTCCTGGCTTATCACCGTACTCGTCCGTGTATCTAGATGGCGCGTTGTTGGCATAGACGAACCTGTTTATAAAGAACAACGCGCCAGTCGATACTGGGTGTGGATCTACTGAGATGAATCTGCCTAGCGACGGATCGTAGTAGCGGGCCTGCATATAAATCAGACCCGTATCAGCGTCATTCGTGTGACCTGTATAACCCGGACCGCTCGGTGCAGTGCCTAGTGCCTGAGAGCCGTATGGTCTGTAGTCAAATGTTGCAGTGACCGCCCCATTGGCGTCCGCCTCAGCCAGCGGCGTCCCCTGAGGATCAGTGTAGACATAGGTAACTTTGCCAGCCTGTGCTGTGAGCACAGTTAGGCCGAGCACTAAGACTAAACAGATGCGCCGACTACTCATTTCCCTCACCCCCTGTGATGATGCGGCTTGCCGATACTACCCCGTTATAGCCCGGCTTCACCTCTCCCTTTGAAGTTCCGCAAAGGCGCAAAGGGGACAGGCGCAAAGGGGGCGGGGTAGTTAACGGACTATGTACTGATGAGACGTGAGAATTTTCCAGGGGCGACCGCTTAATTTAACTACTCTCGCCCCCTTTGCGGGCGGGAGTAGGGGGCATAACATTGCTGTCCGGCAACGTTCTCGTCAAACTGGAGACGACCATTTTCATCCCGATAGCGGGTAAAAAGGGCGTCGATTGAATATCGATATATAGGAGGTGAACGTGCTGCTGTCAGAGCTGGGGGCACGCATTTGCATCCTGGGGCCGTCGAACAGTGGCAAGTCGACACTCGCCGTGGCCATTGCGCGAAAACGTGGCGTGAAAGTGGTTCATCTCGACCAACTCCATCACCTTCCCGACACGGACTGGCAGCCGCGTCCAGTCGACGAGTTTCGGGTCTTGCATGATGACGCGATCGCTGGCGAACAGTGGGTCATGGAGGGGAATTACTCCGCGTACATGCCGCAACGATTCTTGCGTGCAACGGGAGTGATCCTGCTGGACGTATCCACGCCCGTCAGCCTGTTTAGGTATATACGGCGCACGCTGTTTGAAGCCAATAGGGCAGGTGCGCTGGAAGGAGGTCACGACAGCATCAAGTGGAGCATGCTCCATTACATCGCAGTGACCACTCCAAAGAATCGCCGACGCTATGCGGATATTTATCGTCAAATCAGCGTGCCGAAAATATGCCTGCTGTCTACGGATGCGATCCGTAGGTGCTATCAAGAATGGAATTTGGAGCGATGATCTATCGATATTTCGCTCATCATCCAGTGATGAGTAGCAATTTTCGTTCGCGAAAGTTTTCCAGGAGTGACTGCGTCGCTTAACTACCTCCGTCCCCTTAGAGTTGGTCAGCGTGTCACTGACGTTCGTAGCCTGTAGTGCCCAGCTGGTATTCAGACCAGGCAAGCCCATGGCTTTGGGCATAGGAGACGGATCGATCTCTATGTCATGGATTGAACGCCCACGAAGTTCCGTAACAGGGCGAATCGTGTCGCGGACGGTTTGGGTGCTCATGACCGAGCCCCCTTGCGCTCCGCGTCCCTGGCAGCCATCGCTTCACATATGGTGTCGTGAAGCAGCCAGAGGACATCATCTCGGATGGTATCGTTGAGGCCACTGAATGCCTCCAACCCTTCTCCGTACAGCAGGGCAGAGAGTCCTGCGGCCTGCCTTAGACGGCGATCCAGGGTGTTTGTCGCACCCTCGTTTAAATTGCAGGTAGCGTAATCCCAGCGCGAATCTTCAGAAGCAATCTGCGAACCGTTATCTGGTGTTGAATGCTCAAACATTACGTGCCCCGTACATTGCCTAGATAAAGGCGTCACCCGAACCATTGCGGCAAGGGTGGCGGACGTGCAGGGGTAGGAATACCGGTGACTAAGGTAACCGGCCAGCGCAAGGCTGCCCTACACGCCCACCATAAGATGGCGCGACGCAACGGGCACAAAAAGAGCGCCATAGGCGCTGTTACGCCTTAGTCAAAACAGGTTCCTACGCCTGGTCGCCGAATTTGCAGCGACAGACAAAACATGCGCCGGTTTCTATACGTTGTCAACTGCCATGCGCACAGGTGAAGGTGATCACCATGTAATTCTTGGCAAGATCTCCAAATCCCCAAACGAGCGTTGCTACGGCCAGGACAACTGCATTCAGGATACGAACAAACCAATTGATCATTGTCGTGTTCTTCTTCAACCGAACGTGGATATCTTTCAGCGAGCTCGCTCCAGTCAGAGGGAAATGTTTGGTTATCTGTTCAAACTTGTAGAGGGCCCGTTCTTCGCTGAGTTGAAGCGACTGTTTGTGATCGTACAAAGCGAAAAGAAGGGCGGCCGTAGTTGCAACGGCTCCCGAGCGTTGTAGATACATCGAGTCACAATGATCTGAGTGCAGAATTCCTATCCAATAGCAGACTACTGATACAAGTGCGTTTATCACGGGAAGTAGTGCGAACTTCCAGATCGACCACCATGGTCCGAAATTCTTCTTGAACTCTGAAAACGTCATTGTTTTCCCCTGTGATTGGCTACGCTTTCTTGGGCAGTAGTCAATTTCGCTACGGACGTTGGTTGGATCATTTTAAAGATCGGGCAAACTTTCCCCTTCTTCCAGTTCTCCAAGTTCATGTGCGCATGCCTCAAGGAATGGCGTCATGCGCTTACGAATTGCTCTTGCTTGACTGGGAACTTGGTGCAGGGATTGAAGTAATTTAAAGAGACTTGCATAGTCGTGGCTATCTCTTCCGGGTAAGAATTTCTCAGTGACGCTCGTCACGAGACCCAGGATGAGTTCCGCGTCGCGAATTGCTGCTGCCAATGCAACGCCATGATCACCACTTAGATAGATGGCTTCAGAAGGATTGAAGGTTCGGAGCAAGGGGCTCATCACATCGCATCCATGTTGCATATGCTCGACGTTTTCTGAGACGAGCAATACCTTGTTGCCAGGCATCGCATGGAGCGCCGCGATCGCATCCTTCTCAATTCCTCCTATCATCGCCAACACACCCGCCATCGGAGAGTACAGACTGGCCATCGTCAATCGCGCACGCGCGCGCCGCTCTCGATCTCGGCGCCAGCCATCACTCAGTGCGATACCGAGTGCGACGATCGCCGCTGCGAATGCTCCCAAACCGGCGAACCAGGTCCCTTGATCGGTAGCCGTGAGCGACAACCACCACCGTACACTCGGCCAAGAATGTCCAAGAGCTTTCGCCCCTTCACACAGCGGTTCCATAGCCATACGCGAATCCCTTATCCCGTTTAGTACGCCGATGTTGCCACGTCTATTGCTTTCCAGCGCGACGCTCGCGAATCCTCCTAAGCGCCTCGGCACCATGATTCTTGGGTCGCAGGTTGCACCAGCCGCCAACCATGGCCGAGATCAAGGCGACTACGCCAAATGCAAAGAACAATAGTTGCAGCCAGTCCGGCATCGGCGTAACAACAAGGCCACGCCGATCATTCCAAGGTGATCCACGGTGGAGCCCCCATCCTGTCCAGTGGTGCCATGGTGATAGCGTCTGGGGCTTAATCACAACCGGAATGCATGACATGAGCAACGATATCGAGCAGACCCTAACGCTGATTGCCGCCCTGGTTACCGGCGATCGTTGGTTGTCAGCTGACGCCTGCGCAGTCTTCCTGGGTATGGTTACGCCGGCAGGCAAGCCGAACCGCCGCGGCTTCCTTGAGCGCGTTGCGTGCCGGCCAGACTTTCCTAAGGCCAATCCGGTGACGCGGTCATGGAAGAAATCAGAGGTTGACGACTGGGCGAATGAGCAGCGTCGCCATATCTGATTCGAGCGAAAGAAGGCATCAGTGAGAAATGGTCTCACGCGCCCTCTCATGTCCGACAGTAAACGCCTCTTCTGCAGAGTTATAGTGCGCGCCTTCTCGTATTTTGATTGGCGGCAGACCATCGACCGCCACTTCTTCAAGGCTAAACTCGGTAGCATCATTGCTTACATATATGGTGAGCATGTAGACGATGCCGTTGTATCGGCCCTCACGAACACGTACGCGTACGTCTCGATAGTCGATCATGCGTGAACCCCCTAATGTTTGGTGCGCCGATCACGTATCCGCTTTAGAGCTTCGGCCCCATGGCCCTTGGGGCAAAAGCTGCGCGAAATGAACCCTGAACCCATGACCGCTGGGCGCGGGGAGGCGGGGTGATGTCAGCCTCCGTCTTGAGCGATCAAAGCCTCAGCTGCTGCGCGGCCAGCAACCCTGGCATCGTCAAGGGCCTCACCTGCGACACTTCGCTCAACCGGACATTCGCCGTCAGCTACGGGTTCGCTTGAGACAGATGGGTCGGTCACGGACCATCGCCCGCTGTACCCGAGGCCCTTGGGTACAGATGAAATGAACTCCCATGCCCGCACCTCGTACTTTCCGACCATGAAGAAGCTCATTCTTGATTCCCCTATCCCGTTCGGTGCGCTGAGCATAGCGCTTGGAACTCCCGGCTCGCATGACGCGCTACCTGACCATTGCCAAATTCTCGGCTGAGTCGGGGTACATCGAGGACGCCATACGCGCGGAGATCAAGAATGGCGTTTGGTTAGAAGGAGTCGTCTGGAGGAAAGCGCCGGATGGCACATGTAGAAAAGGCACCTTTGAGGGGTGCCTTTTCTAACGAACTCAAAAAACTTGCTTGCGATCGAATGATCACTCGCCCTGCTTGTCACCGTTGGCATTCTCAGTTTCGGCCATGGCACGAACGACCGACACAAGTCGACGCTTGTTGTCTTCTGTCCAGGGCTTCATGGCCTGGCCGGTGGGCGCGGACAAATTTGCTGCATTCGGCTTGGCAACGTTCGCCTGATCTTGACCCGCCGCGTACTCAGCAAAAGAGATCACGTTTTTGGTCTCGATGTTCATAGCCATTCCCTTCTTCTCAAAATCAAAATCTATCTGGTTGAGTCTCTTCAGACCGGTTCCAAGGTTGTTTGTTCCATCCACCAGGTTTAGCAGCTTCGTCTCGCCACCGGTCCTAGGATCGCTCAAGCCAGCACTGCGCACGGACGTCTCGGCGCAACGATTTTCCGCAAAACACCGATGCGCATACTCAGCACCTGTGCCAGCGAAATACGCCACGTCGTCGAACGGCAGATACCAGCCATAGCTGAACAACACATCACCCGTGCCCGCTTGAAACACTGTCACCATGATCGAGTCAGGTTCCCCTAACGGGGTCACAGTTTCCGTAGCAGGTGCATGGTTCGACGGCATTGGTGAAAGAAACCAATCCTTCCATGCCTCGATCAGCATCCCGTTGCCGGCGCAAATCATTGCGCCACTTGCACGCCAAGCGATCTTGTCAAAGTCGACGTCGTCAACGTAGATCACGTAACCATTTTGGATGTAAGACCAGCGTGAATCGCTGGCAATCACGAGCTGCTGCCTATCAATTGCGTTCGTAGTCATTAATGACGTCCATATGCACCCACATCATCTCTCGCCTTCTGGCGAAAGCCCCCTAGAACTGATGCGAAGAGCGCTCAACTGGCGCGTTGGCGCTTAGCAAAACCTAGCTACTATAACCAATAATAAGCTTGACAAACAATATTTCTAAGTTTTCGAAATCGTCAATATGCCATCGATCGTAGTCCATCGGACTACGTCATCAATCATGGCTATCGGCACAGAGGCTAGTTCCTGAAGGTTTCAGTAATGGCTCAGCCGCTGATTTGGAGAGCTGAGCTACGCCCCTGTCGCGCTTGATGGCTACGACCCGCAGCCCATCGAGATAGTCTGACCATGCCTGCATCATCTGCTTATGCGCATCGAGATACTGGGCGGCGAGGGTGACGTATTGGCCAGAGAACCCATCGATCGCGCGTAGGAGCTCGCCGATCTGCTTGGGGTCGTCAGTGTGGCTCTATGGGTCGGTTTGGGCGTGGTGAACAGTCCGCGTAGGCTGGCGGTAATGTCGCTATGCGTGCGGCCCTCGAGCACCGCCCATCGAAACACTTGCCCGGCATTGATCTTCACTCGGCTGGCGGTTTCGCGCTTGCCGGCTTCCTCGGCTTTCCTGAGCACATCACGCAGCTCGATCGCAGTGATCTCGGTGATGGGGCGCGCGCCGATGTTCGGAAGCAGGTACGACTCAAGGCGCCAGCGGTCCTTTTCTGCCATGGTCTCCGCGGTATCGCCTTGAGCTTCGCGCAAGGTCACCCAGTCTCGCGCAACACGCTCAAAGGTTTCCGCGGCTACAGCTTCTGCTTGAGTCTTGGCGACCTTCTCGGACTTACGCAGCGCACTGGGATCTTGGCCCAAGGCCAGGAGTCGTCGAGCCTCCTCGTAACGCTGACGAGCATCCTGAAGTGACACCGCAGGGTAGGGGTCAAGTGCGAGCAATTTCCGGCGACTCGATGCTTCCACCGCCAGAGCTTCGAGCCGGTCGGATTGACGAGCAAATAGAGGCCATTGCCGGCGGCAATCTTGTAGGGCTTTTCGTGGGCCTTCGCTTTGCGCAGAGCGACGTCGGTGATCGTTGCCATCTTGGGGTATCCGGTGATCGGGCTGGGGGTAGATCACCCTTCGTACCCCCAGACATACCCCCAAGAGGGGTGAGATTCCAGTAGATGGCACTGGACAACATGGGACGATCAGGCATAAAAAAAACCCGCATATCTGCGGGCTTTTCCTTAGTTCCTTGGACTCTATCGGACGTCCTGAAACAACTTACTGGTACCGGTGATAGGACTCGAACCTACACGACATCGCTGCCAGTGGATTTTGAGTCCACCGCGTCTACCATTCCGCCACACCGGCACGTAAGCCGCACATTATGCATAGTTCAGTGGACGGGGTCGAGCCCCAATTTGCGTTCCTGGCGCTCGTAGTGCTGATCGGCGTCGACCGGCTTGAAGACGGCGCAGCGGGTCATCTGGCCGGAGTAGATGTGCAGGCTGACGGCGACTTCGTCGGTGGGATTGCGGATGGTGTGGTACTCGTGCGGCGGGATCAGGCTGCCGGCGGAGCCGGGGCCGGCCTGGATCGAGCCGACCGGCTGGAAGCGCCAGTGGCCTTCTTCGTTGGCCAGGCGCTCGTATTGCACCACTTCCAGCGCGCCGCTCCAGACGCCCTCGACGCACCACATGCCGTCGTGGTCGTGGATCGGGGTGCCCTGGCCGGGGCCCCAGGTCATCGCCACGACGCAGTAGCCGTGCTCCTCGCTGCAATAGAGTTCGCGGCGGGCGTAGCGGCCTTCGGCGGTTTCGAACACGCACTCGGGGAGCTTCACTTCCTTGCCACGGATGAGCTGGCACAGGCTGTTGCGCAGGCTATCGGTGATGGCCGGGGTCGTATCCTTGATCACGGCGGCGTCGATCGCATCGATGAGTTTGCGACAGCCTGGAAATTCCATAGTAAGCATGGTGGTTCTCGGGGGACGACGGATGCGGCGCCAGTTTACCAGCCTGCGGAAAAGCCTGCGTTAGGCCTTAAAGCTGAGCCAGAAACCCGCCGATCGCCCGGCTGTAGTTCTCGATATCGACCAGGAAGGCGTCGTGGCCCTGGGGGGAGTCCAGCGCGACGAATTCGACCCGCGCTCCGGCCGCTTCCAGCCCCTCGGCGATCTGCTCTTGCTGTTCGAGCGGGAACAGGATGTCGGTGCTGACGCCGATCACCATCGCCTGCTCGATACGGATGCGCTTGAGGCCTTCCTGTACGTTGCCGTTGCCGTATTCGGCCATGTCGAACCAGTCGCTGGCGCGCGACAGGTAGAGGTAGCTGTTCGGGTCGAAGGTGTGCACGAAGCGGCGCGCATGGCCTTCGAGATAGGACTCCACCTCGAACTCCAGGCCGAACGGATCGTCGTCGCGCTCTTCCGGGTTCAGCCGGATGCGGGCGAAGCGGCCGTTCCATTCCATCGCCGAGCGATAGGTGATGACGCCGAGCTTGCGCGCGATCGCCATGCCGGTATCGGGATAGCGTTCGTCGGTGTAGAGCCCTTCGTTCCAGTTCGGATCGAGGCGGATCGCTTCGCGCTGCAAGGAGCGGATCGCGATGGCGAAGGGTTGTGCCTGCGGTGCCGTGTCGACGCTGATGTGTGCGCGCACGCTGTCCGGATGCAACAGCATGTAGGCCAGCGCGCTCATGCCGCCCATCGAGCAGCCGATCAGGCAGGCCAGTTTTTCGATGCCCAGGCCGCTTACCGCCGCATGCGCCGCGTTGGCGACGTCTTCCAGCGACAGCTCGGGAAAGCTTAGGCGATAGGCGTTGCCGGTGGCCGGATCGATCGACGCGGGGCAGGTCGAGCCCTTGTCGCTGCCCAGCGAATTGACGCAGATGACGAACCAGCGATTCGTATCGATGGCCTTGCCGGGGCCGATCATCGCTTCCCACCAACCGGGCGACGGGTCCTGGTCGTTCGACGCGGCATGCGCACTGGGCGACAGGCCGGTGAGGATCAATACGGCATTGTCGGCGGCAGCGCTGAGCTTGCCCCAGGTTTCAAAAGCGACCCGCGCGCCATGCAACTCGCCGCCGCGCTTCATGGCAAAAGGCGAGGGCAGTTCGTGGTAGCGGCGCGCGTCGTTCATCAATGAACCTTGTCGATGGTGATCTTGATCGGAGTCTTGCTGGCCACGTCGACCACGCCGGCATCGCCTTCGAGGTCGCCGCTCTGCGCGATCGCCTGGCCGCTCTTGCTGATGCGGGCGCCGACAAATACACGGTTGGCGGTGGACAGGCGCAGCTGCGGCGCCATTGCCATGGCGTCCGTCAGTGTGACATGCATCGGCCATGCGGCCGGTGCGATTTTGGCGACGGCCAGCGGCATGGGTGGACCTTGCTCGGCACGCGCGTAGACGAACAGCGCGTCGCCCGGAGCCAGCTTGTTTTTCAATGCGGGCGACAGGCTGACTTCGACTTGCAGAGCAGGGCCATTGGCAGCGGCTGTCGATGCCGAAGCTGGCTGGATGCCGGCGCGCGATTCGGCGACGGCAATCTGCTCGGTGACGGCCTGCGCCACTTTCGAGCTCGGGTCCAGCAAGGGTTGCAGCTTGCGCCAGGTGGCCGCGGCTTCGGCGAACTGATCGTGCTGAAACTGGCTGATACCGAGCAGCCACAGGCCGCGTTGATTGTCGGGCTCCAACTGCACCGCGTGCTGCAACAGTTCCAGGGAACGACCTTCGATCAGATGATCGCTGCGCTGGACCGAATCGGCTTCGGCCCAGCCGACCATGGCGGCGGTGTTGTTGGCATCGAGGTCGAGCACCTTGCCGTAGGCATCGCGCGCTTCGCTGCCTTTATGCATCGCGTTATAGGTCTGCCCGAGCAGCAGCCAGCCCTGCACGTCGTCCGGCTTTTGCACCAGGTGCTGCTGAAGTTCGGCCACGGCCTGGTCGATATTGAGCGGCGCTTGCTTGGGTACGCCATTGAGCGCGACCGGCGTGCCGACCACGAGATACAAACCGACGGCCGCGAGCGGCAGCAGCAGAGTGATGACCAACGCCAGCACGAAAATCCGGCCAGGGCTGCCTTCGCCGCGCGCACGCCGAATCATCGGAATCAGGACAAGCGCCAGCGCCACGACAACCATCGCGGTGGCGATGGCGTAGAAACCAAATATCACCAGTCGTCCCCTTGATCGATCGTAGTCGTGTCGATCGGTGTACCGCTGCGACTGCGCTTGCGCACGGTAAACACGACAACGCCAGCACCCGCCAGCAATATCACCAACGGTCCGAACCACAGCAGCAAGGTGCTGGCCTTGACGGGCGGATCGTACAGCACGAAGTCGGAATAACGGTCGACGAGATATTGCTTGATCTGCGCGTCGCTCTTGCCGGCCTGCATCTGTTCGAACACTTCGTGGCGCAGGTCGCGCGCGAGGTCGGCATTGGAATCGGCCAGGTTCTCGTTCTGGCAGACCAGGCAACGCAGTTCGCTGGTCAACTTCTGGAAACGCACTTCTTCGGCGTGATCTTTGAACGGCAGCGGATCGATCGCCTGCGCGGCAAGCGTGCCGCACATCAGCAACAAGGCAATGCAAACGATATGACGCAGGGCGCGCATCACGGCTGCTCCTTCGCCAACGCGGCGATGGCCGGCTTGAGTTCCTTGGCGATCACGTCGGATGTGAGCGGGCCGATGTGCTTGTAGCGGATAACGCCCTTGCCATCGACCAGAAAGCTTTCCGGTGCGCCATACACACCGAAGTCGATTGCCGTGCGGCCTTCGCGGTCGACGATGATCAGGTCGTACGGGTTGCCATGCTGCGTGAGCCATGCCTTGGCATCTTCCGGCGCGTCTTTGTAGTTGTAGCCGACCAGCGGCACGCCGATGTTCTTGCCATCGGCCATCAACACGGGATGTTCTTCGCCGCAGGCGACGCACCAGCTACCGAAGACATTGATCAGGTACGGCTTGCCCAGCAGCGTGTCGCGGCTGACGGTTTGCGCCGGATCGTCAAGCTTGGGTAATGCGAAAGCAGGCGCCGGTTTGTTGATCAGCGGCGACGGCACTTCGCGCTGGTCGTGCTGCGTGTTCCACCAGATGCCGAAGCCGAACAGCACCACCAGCAGCAGGAAGCCGAAGAAAGGAATCAGCCGACTCATGCCTTGGATTCCTGCAGCGGTGATGCCTTGGTGGTCTTTGCGGGTGCTTCCGCACGGCTGGCGCGGAAGCGACGCTCGCCTGCACTGACAAAGCCACCCAGCATCATGAACAGGCCACCGAGCCAGATCCAGCGGATGAAGGGCTTGTGATAAAGCCGCAAGGCCCACGCGCCTTCGATACTGTTCGGATCCATCGGTTCGCCGAGCGCCACGTACAAGTCGCGGGTAATGCCCGGATCGATCGCCGACTCGGTCTGTATCTGCCCACGCGTATACATGCGTTTCTGCGGATGCATCACGGTGATCGGCGTGCCGCTACGCGACACGGTGACCGTGCCCTGGTCGGCTTTCCAGTTCGGGCCTTCGGTTTCGCGCACACCATCGAAACGGAATTCGTAGCCGCCGATGACCTGCGTCTCGCCCGGCGCCATGCGCACATCGCGTTCGACGCTCAGGGATTCGGACAACAACACGCCGGCCAGGAAAATGCCCACGCCAAAGTGGGCCAGCAACATGCCGGCCATTTCGGCCGGATAGCGGCGGCCACGTGGCATTTCGCGCCAGCGCTTGAACACATAAAGCAGCGTGCCGACGCCGGTCCATATTGCCGCGGCAACACCCGCAACCGCCTTGGCATTGCCGTCGGTAACGAGCGCGGCAACGATGGCGCAGGCAATCGCGACAAGGCCCGCACGCAACAACACCTTCTTGAGCGTGGGCATGTCGCTCTTGCCCCAGCGCAGATACGGGCCGAACGGCAACAGAAGCACCACCGGCAACATCAGCAGGGTAAACAGGAAGCCGAAGTAAGGCGGCCCGACCGAAATCTTGCCCAGGTTCAAGGCGTCGCCGATCAACGGAAACAGCGTGCCCAGCAGCACCATCGCCGCGGCGACAGTAAACATGAGGTTGCCGATCAGCATCGCGGTTTCGCGCGAGACCAGGGCGAATGCCTTGCCGCCGGCGACCTTGGGCGCGCGTAGCGCATAGAGCAGCAGCGAGCCACCGACGACGACAATCAGGAAACACAGGATGAAAAGCCCGCGGCGCGGATCGGACGCAAACGCGTGCACCGAGGTCAGCACGCCCGAGCGCACCAGGAAGGTGCCGAGCAAGGACAGCGAGAACGCAAAGATCGACAGCAGAATCGTCCACGCGCGCAAAGTGCCGCGCTTCTCCGTAATCGCCTGTGCGTGCACTAGCGCCGCACCGACCAGCCACGGCATGAAGCTGGCGTTTTCGACCGGATCCCAGAACCACCAGCCGCCCCAGCCCAGTTCGGCATACGCCCACCAGCTACCGGCGACGATGCCGGCCGACAGGAAACCCCAGGCGATATTGGTCCATGGCCTGGCCCAGCGCACCCACGCCAGTTCGAGCTCGCCGCCGAGCAGGGCGGCAATGGAGAACGCGAACGCCACCGAGAAACCGACGTAGCCCATATAGAGCACCGGCGGATGGAAAGTCATGCCGGGGTCTTGCAGCACGGGATTGAGATCGCCGCCGTCCGCCGGCATCGGCAGCATGCGCAGGAACGGGTTGGAGGTGAACACGATGAAGGCGAGGAAGCCGACCGCCACCAGACCCAGCACGCCGAGCACGCGTGCAACGAATACCTCAGGGAGATGCCGGCTCAATGCCGCCAGCGCCACCGTCCACAGGTTGAGGATGAAAATCCACAACAGCAATGAACCTTCGTGCGCACCCCATACGGCGGCGATGCGGTAATACCAGGGCAGGGCGAGGTTCGAATTGTCGGCCACATAGCGCACCGAAAAATCGAAATGCAGGAACGCGCTGACCAGGATGAAAAACGCCGCGGCGACGAACACGGCTTGTCCCGCAGCCGCGGGACGCGCGACGGCGATCAGCGCGCGATTGCCGCGCCAGGCGCCGATCAGCGGCAGCACGCCCTGCGCCAGGGCGAGCAGCATGGCGAGGATAAGCGCGAGTTGGCCGAGTTCTGGGGTCATGATTGCTGGGACTTGAAGGGGGAGAAACACACGACGGAAGGGAAAAGCTCAACCATGTGAATTCCGTTCGTGAGTAGGTCGGTTCATGCTATTCGCCCTCGGGCCGCGCCGCGTTGCCGCCCAATCCGGGCTTGCCCTGATGCGCCTTGGCCATGGCGTCCTTCAGTTCCTTGGGCATATAGGTTTCGTCGTGCTTGGCGAGCACTTCGTTGGCGATAAAGCGCGCGTTGTCCATATGGCCGGTAGCGATCACCGACTGGTTGTCGCGAAACAGGTCCGGCAGGATGCCGGTGTATTCGACCGGCATGTTGCCGCCGGCATCGACCACGGTGAAGGTGACCTTGAGCGAATCGGGGCTGCGCTGGATCGAGCCCGCCTTCACCATGCCACCCAGGCGGAAGGTCTTGTAACGCGTGGCCTCGCCCGACTGAACCTGGCTCGGTGTAAACAGGTAATTCATGTTCTGCTGCAGGGCGAACACGATCAGTGCCACCGCGACCGTAGCCGCGGCAACGACGAGAAGCACGATGATGAGCCGACGTTTGCGAGTGGGATTCATGGAGCGCTCGTTGGGGGCTTCGCGTTACGACGAAGCCGATGGAGTACGGGGCGTGCGTTCCTGCCGCGCGGCCTGACGCGCGAGACGCGCACGCAGTTCGCGCAGGTTGCGGCGACGACGCAGGGCGGGCGCGATGAAGTCCGCGATCAGCACGATAAAAAACACGGCATAGGCCGGCCAGACATACGCGGCGTAACCGCCCATCGCAAAGAACGCATTCATGGGCGCGCCTCGCTCTCGGCGATCTGGCGCACCCAGTCCTTGCCGCTTTCCATCGCCAGCAGATCGGTGCGTGCACGGCCGAACAGGCTGGCGATGTAATAGAACTTGGTCGCGGCCATCATCGTCAGCAGCGGCCACAGCATGCTGCCGACCATCTTCGAGGGGCCGAGCAGGCGCACCGTGGAGCCCTGGTGCAACGTGTTCCACCAGTTCACCGAGAAGTGCACGATCGGCACGTTGATCACGCCGATGATCGCCAGGAACGCAGCGGCGCGTGCGCCTTGGCGGCGGTCTTCGAAGGCGTGATAGAGGCCGATGACGCCCAGGTACAAGAACAGCAGCACCAGCTCGGAGGTGAGCCGCGCGTCCCAGGTCCACCAGGTGCCCCACATCGGCTTGCCCCAGAGCGAGCCTGTGACCAGGGTGATAAAGGTGAACGAGGCGCCGATCGGCGCCGACTCCATCGCGATGACTTCGGTCAGCTTGACGCGCCAGACCAGGGCGATGAACGACGCTATCGCCATTACAAAATAAATAAAGAGACTCATCCATGCGCATGGCACGTGGATGAAGATGATCCGGTAGGCATCGCCTTGCTGATAGTCGGCCGGCGCAAGCACCAGGCCGCCATAGAGCGCCAGCGCGGCCAGCACGATCGCCAGGGCGATAGCCCAGGGGCGCACGATGCCGGCGAAGCGATAGAAGATCGGTGGTGAACCGAGCTTATGTACCCAGAGCGGGATCCATTTGGCCATACGGTCAGGCGTCCAAGGCTATGCGGAGTGCGATGGCACAAGCCAATGGAGCGAGTACCAGCGCCAGAACCAGTCCGGCACCCAGCCAAGCAATCGGCGCTAACCACGGCAGCCCTTGTTGTGCCGCGGCGACAGCGCCGGCGGCAAAGATCACTACCGGCACGCAGAGCGGCAGCAGCATCAAGGCCAGCAGCATACCAGAGCGTCGCGTACCGGCCGTCAGCGCCACCAGCACCGCGCCGAGCAGGCTGAGCAGGGGCGTTGCCAGCAATAACGCCAGCATCAAGACCGGGATGACGGCGTTCGGCAGATGCAGCATGCCGGCCAGCAGCGGCGAGATCACGATCAGCGGCAGTGCGGTGGTCAGCCAGTGCGCAAGAATTTTCATGCCGAGCATCAGCGCCAATGGCTGCGGCGCGACGACCAGTTGTTCCAGCGAGCCGTCTTCGATATCGCTGCGGAACATCGCGTCGAGCGCCAGCAGCATGGCTAGCAGCACGGTGACCAGCACCACGCCGCCGGCAATGCGTTGCAGCAGGGTGTCTTCCGGGCCGAGGGCGAACGGGAACAGCGTGGCGACGATCAGCGCGTAGAGCACCGGCATGGCGATGTCGCCGCGGCGGCGCAAGGCGAGGGTGAGGTCGCGGCGGAGGATGGCGGAGCAGGCGGCGGTCAGGGTGGGGCGGGTCATGAGAGCGCCCCCTCACCCCAACCCTCTCCCCCGGCAGAGCCAGGGGAGAGGGAGCAGCGTGGGGCAAGATTCGAGGACTCGCCTAGTTGAGCCCTCTCCCCTGGCTCTGCCGGGGGAGAGGGTTGGGTGAGGGGGGCTCTTGCACGCATCTCACCCATGCAACCGAATCCGCTTGGGTTCGCCACCCACAAAGCTCACCGCACCATGACTGGTCACCAACACCGCACCACCTTGAGCCACCTGCTGCTCGATCAACCGATTGACCAGCTCGATACCATGACGGTCGAGATTGGCGTAGGGCTCATCCAGCAACCAGACCGTTGCCGGCACGATCAGCAGTCGAGCGAGCGCAGCACGCTTCTTTTGCCCCGCGGACAGACGTCGGGTCGGCTCGTCTTCATAACCTGACAAACCCACGGTGGCGAGCGCCGCCTCGGCCTGCACGCCATCGCGGCATCCATACAGGCCCACCGCTGCGGCTAGATTTTCACGCGCGCTCAAATCGGCCTTGAGACCCAGCTGGTGCCCCAGAAAAAGCACCTCGCCCGCGCAAAGATCCCGATGCCACGGCGCATCGCGCCAAAGCAGCTCGCCTTCGTCGATATGCAGCAAACCGGCCAGCACGCGCAGCAAAGTCGTCTTGCCGCTGCCGTTGTCTCCCTCGACCAGGGCGACTTCGCCCGCGTGCAGGGCGAAATCGAGCGGGCCGAACACAGGCTCGTCCTGCCGATAAAACGACAGGGCGCGCGCTTCGAGCAATGGGGTGGCGGCGGTCATTCCGTCGATTGTCCGCAATGGCTGGCGCGCTTGTCCATGCGGCGCGCTGCCGCTCAAAGGATGCGCAGCATGGCGGGGCCGGCAGCTTTGCCGTGGACGTAGGCGTTCTGCCGGTAGCGACGGGCATAGGTATCCATCGTTGCCGTGTCCGGACCGATCGTGAACAGGCTTGCCTCACGCCATGAGCTGCCGACACCTTCGGCCGCGACGATGGCCTCGCAGCAGGTTTTCAGTTCGCCCAGCAAGCGATGCTGCGCATCACGATTGTCCACCCGCGATCGGGGTTCGGAGTGTGGGTTCCAGGCGGTCAGCACGCCCCAGCAACCCGTGCCGACCAGGGCGAGCAATGCCGGCGGCAGCGGTGCATCGATGCGGATGGCTGCCCAGCCGCCACGCGCCAGGCGCACCCGATACGTGGTGGCCCGGTACGCGGCGAGCAGGGTTTCATCCATGCCGCAATTCGGGCAGGGGCGGCAGGGTGGCGAGCAGGGTCGTTACCGCAGCATCCAGATTGACGCTGGCCGCTTCGGTCGAGCCGCGCAGCAATTGCTGCAGCAATTGGTCCTGGGCACGGCCACGCTCGAACGCGTAGGCGTAGGGCAGATGGGTAAAGGTGACCATGCGATAGCGCGCCATGAAATGCTGCGGTGCGCGCTCGGCCAGCAAGGCGCCGAGTTCGCGCTTGGCCAGATAGTGCGGATCGGCGACCGAGTCGCGCATCTCCACGTAGTTTTCCACCGCCATCGCGGCAATCGCGTTGGCGTTGGGCTGGCGAATGCGCTGGAACTGGCCGAAGACCCCGGCGGTGTCGTGCGGCTGCTCGGCCAGCAGGTCGGCCAGAACTACCGTGTCCTCGAAGCCGCAGTTCATGCCCTGGCCGTGGAACGGCACGATGGCGTGGGCGGCATCGCCGATCAGCAGGGCGCGGCCGTCGATATGCCAGCGGTCCAGATACAGCGTCGACAGGCTGCCGACCGGATGACTGTCGTAGTCCTCGGCGAAATCCGGAATCAGGGGCAGCAGGTCGGGGAAGTCGTCGCGGAAAAACGCTTCCGCTTCCGTGGCGGTCGGCAAGGTGGCGAAGCTGGGATGCGGCCCCTGCGCGGGCAGGAACAGCGTGACCGTAAAGCTGCCCTCGGTATTGGGCAGCGCAATGCACATATAGCCGCCACGCGGCCAGATGTGCAGCGCATGCGGCTCCAGCGCGAACTGGTCGTGACCGCCGGCTTCGCGCAGCAAATCGGCCGACAGCTTCGAGCCGGGCGGGATTTCCAGTTCCTTGTACGCGTGGCCGAGCGCTTCGACACGTTCGCCCAGCGGCGAGTGGGTATTCATGGCCATGCGCAGCGCGGAGCCCGCGCCGTCGGCACCGATCACGACCGGGGCATCGATATCGCGCTGTGCACCTTGTTCATCGATCAGGCGGATACGGCCAGCGTCGAAATCGGCGTCATGCAGCGATTGCCCGAAATGCAGTCGCACACCGGCCGCTTCTGCAGCATCGAGCAACAGCATGTTCAAAGCACCGCGCGATACCGACCAGATGACCTCGCTGTCGTCCACGCCATAGCGTTGCAGGCCCGAACGACCATCGCGCGTATGCACCATGCGTCCGCGCATCATCACGGCACGTTGCATGACCTGGTCGGCAAGACCGGCGGTGCGCAGTGCCTGCAGGCCGCGTTCGGCCAGGGCCAGATTGATCGAGCGCCCGCCGATAAAGCCCGCTTTGCGCGGGTCGGGGCGTTTTTCGAAGACATCGACCGTGAAGCCACGACGCGCCAGTTGCTGGGCCAGCAGGGCGCCGACGAGGCCGCCGCCGATAAGAGTGATCGATGCTTGCGCCATGCTGCGACCCGTCAGAAGAATCCGTCCACTTTGTGCAAGGCGAGGCCGTTACGCAAGAGGTTGCATTTGCAAGCAATCGGGCCTTATTGCCAGATGAGGCAAGCACGATGCCGCGAAGCAGCACGTGTTGTGCTGCAACGGTCTGTTACAGGTATCGCAACCCGTGTAGCGGCGATCAGCCGGGCTTCTTGGGACCGGGGCGATTGGCGGGGTTGGCCGGATTGGCCTGTGTCGCCACGTCCAGGAAGCCGCGCTGCATCGATTTCCAGGCATCCATGTTGCGCTCGGTCAGCTCGTTGAGCATCGACCACGGGGTCTGCCCAAGCAGGCTGTTGAGCTGGGTGCGGAATTGCTGCTGCTGGTCCAGGAAGACCTGCAGGCTGCGCTCCAGATAGGGGCCCATGAAGCCCTGCAGCGAATCGCCGTAGAAACGGATGATCTGGCTGAGGAGCTGGGGCGACAGCATCGGCTGCCCCTTTTCCTCATGCTCGGAGATGATCTGCAGCAAGACCGAGCGGGTCAGATCCTCGCCGCTCTTGGCGTCGCGGACTTCAAAGGTTTCACCGTCCAGAACCAGCTGACGGACTTCTTCCAGCGTGATGTAGCTGGAGATTTCCGTGTCGTAGAGCCGGCGGTTCGGATACTTCTTGATGGTGCGAATTGTTTGTGCCATGCGTCACAACCTAACAGAAGGTATTGCGGCGCACCAGTCGCTTAGATGAAATTTTTGCTGCACCCGAAGGTGCAGCAAATCTGTATACAGCAAGTGGTATTTCAGTGGCCTACGGCGCCGCCGGCACTGCCGAAAGGCGGCTTGGCCAGCCAAAGCAGCGGAATCAGCGCCAGGAACAGCACGGCGCACACCCAGAACACATCGTTGACCGCCAGCGTGAGGGCCTCGCGTGTGACCAATTGGTCGACCAGTGCCAGTCCGGTTTTTCCTGTCGCGCCCATCTGGGAAAGCTGCTGCAGAAAGCTGGTTGCGCCCGTCGAGGCGGGGTTGACGCTTTCGGTCAGCACGGCATGGTGGAATTCACCGCGATGCTGCCACAGCGTCACGGATGCCGCGGTCGATACGCTCGAGCCCATGGTGCGGCAGAAATTGGCCAGGCCCGAGGCGCTGGCGATGTCCTCTCCGGGCAGGCCGGACAGGTAGATCTGGTTGAGCGGGATAAAGAAGCAGGCAATACCCGCACCCATCACGAAGCGCGGCAGCACCAGCGTAGAGAACGAGGCGGAGCTGTCGAAGCTGGCAAACCAGTAGGAGGTGCCCGCGAAAATCATGAAGGCCAGGGTGACCACGGCGCGCAGCTCGAGCCGGTTGATATTGGCGCCGATCACCGGCGCCATCAGGAAGGCGAGAATGCCCACCGGCGCGGTGGCCAGACCGGCCCAGGTCGCGGTGTAGTTCAACGTGGTCTGCAGCCACAGCGGAAACACCACGTTGATGCCGAAGAACGCCATCATCCCAAGCGATAGCGCGGTGACGCCGACAGTGAAGTTGCGTCGCTTGAACAACGAAAGGTCCACTACCGGATGCTTGGCATGGATCTCCCACACGATCAGGAAGGTCAGGCAGACTAGCGCCGTGATGCCCAGCGTCAGGATCATCGGCGAGGCGAACCAGTCGTTGTCGTTGCCGTTGTCCAGCATGAATTGCAACGAGCCCACGCCGACCACCAGCAAGAGCAGACCGATCGCGTCGATCGGTGTACGCGACGTTTTGGTTTCCCGCTTGCGCAGCAAGGCCCAGGTGATCACCGCGGCGAGCAGGCCGACCGGCACGTTGATGTAGAAAATCCACGGCCAGGAGAAGTTGTCGGTCAGCCAGCCACCCAGGATCGGGCCGAAGATCGGCGCTACCACTACGGTCATCGCCCATAGCGCCAGGGCAATGCCTTGCTTGGCTTTTGGATAACTCGACAGCAGCAAGGTCAGCGACAACGCCACCATCGGGCCGGAACCGGCGCCCTGCAACAGACGGCAGATCACCAGCATCGGCATGCTGTTGGCCAGGCCGCACAGCATCGAGAAAATCACGAACAACAGCACCGAGGCGACAAAGGTCTTCACTTCGCCGAAGCGCTTGGCCAGCCAGCCGGTCAGCGGCTGCATGATCGCGCTGGCCAGCGCGTAGGAGCTGATGGTCCAGGTACCTTCGCTGGCGCTGACACCGAGGCTGCCGGCGATATGCGGCACAGCGACGTTGACGATCGTCATGTCCAGCACCTCCATGAAGGTGCTGAAAGCCACGGCGATCGTCAGCAGCACCAGCGGACCGCCATGCAGCGGTTTCAGTGGAGCGGCTTCGTTAGGCGTTGAGGACATGGTCGAGTGCCGTCAGGGAAAGGGAGGAAGAAATAGCGAGACGGGTCGTTACCTCAGTTCGCGCTTGCTGCCTTGCCCAGATTGGCTTGAATGACCTGATCGGCTTCCGCATCCGCCTTGCTCGCCATCTGGTCGTAGACCGAGGTCTGCGCCAACGGCTTGTCGGATGGGGCTTGCGCCAGGGCGGCGCCGCGGTCATCGGTGATGTCGATGGTGACTTCGGTCGACAGGCCCACGCGCAGCGGATGCTTGTCCAGGTCCTGATCGTTCAATGCGATACGCACCGGCACGCGCTGCACGACCTTGATCCAGTTGCCGGTGGCGTTCTGCGCCGGCAGCAGCGAGAACGCGCTACCCGTGCCGGCGCCCAGGCCGATCACCTTGCCGTGGTATTCGACGCTGCTGCCGTAGACGTCGGAGACGATCTTCGCCGGCTGGCCGATGCGGATGTGGCGCAGCTGGCCTTCCTTGAAATTCGCGTCGACCCATAGATCGTGCAGCGGCACCACGGTCATCAACTGCTGGCCGGGCTGCACGCTGTTGCCCAGCTGCATGCTTCGCTGCGCGACATAACCGCTGACCGGCGCATAGATGTCGTTGCGCTGGGCGGCGACCCAGGCGGCGCGGAAATTCGCGCGCGCCTGTTCCACGGCCGGGTTGTTGACGACCTGGGTGCCTTCGATCGACGCGTGCGCGGCCGAAGCCTGGGCCTGTGCGGTGACGAGGGAGGCGCGTGCCTGATCGACCGAGTCGCGTAGATGCTGGATGTTTTCCGGCGCTTCGGCCTGTTCGGCGATCAGCGGCAGGCGACGCTTGAGATCCGCCTCGGCCTTCTTCAGGTTGATCTGCGCGGTGACGACCTGTGCATCCGCGCTGCTGGCCGAATCGGTCTGCTGACGGACTTGCCGCACGGCCTGTGCCAGCTGGCTGCGTGCCTGGCGCAGGCGTACGTCGGCATCGGTGCTGTCGAGTTTTACCAGCACCTGGCCCGCTTCGACGCGCTGCGTATCGTCGGCAAAGATGGCCACCACGGTGCCGGGCACCTGGGTGGACAGCGCGACCTGGTTGCCGCCGACATAGGCGTCGTCGGTGGTCTCGCGCTTGGAGAACACGAACAGCCACAGCAACAGCCAGGCCAGCGCAGCGAGGATAAAGAGCGACGTAACGATCAGCAGCGCACGACGGCGCTTGCCCGGATCCTTGGCAGCCAGGCCGCTGTCGTTTTCGTCCGTGGGCTTGGCGGTGGATTCACTGGCGCTCATGGGCGGCGTCTCCGGAAGAGGTGGAAGGCGTGGAAGTGGAGGCTGTCGTGTCGGACGTCTGGCGATAACCGCCGCCGAGCGCCTTGATCAGGCTCAGATCGGTGGACAGCGCCTGCGCATGCAGGCTGACGGCATCGTCCTGTTGCTGCAGCAGCTGCGCCGTTGCGGCGAGTTGTTCGCGTGCGTCGCGCACACCTTGCCGGGCGCGCGCTTGTGCCGTGCCGACCAGACGCTGGTTGGCATCGATCTGTTTGGTCTTTTCCTGGCGGCGCGCGGCGAGTTGTTCCGCGCCCAACGCCTGGGTGGCGACATCGCGCGCGGCATCGGTCACCGTGCTGTTGTACTGCGCGATCGCTGCATCCAGCTGCGCACGACTCACACCGTAGGCAGCTTGCAGGCGGCCACCTTCGAAGATCGGCAAGTGCAGGGCGGGTGTCAGGCCGAAGACGCGGCTCCCGCGCGAGAAGATATTGCCGAGATCGCCGCTGCCCCCGCTGGCCAGGCCCGGGAGATTCGGGCCGCCCTGGTTGGTGCTGGACAGGCCGACCATGGCGCTCACGCTGACGTCGGGATAGAACTGCGCGCGCGCTTCATCGGTCTGCTTGAGCGCCGACTCGACCTGCCAGCGGCTGGCCGCGATATCGGGGCGTCGTGCGACCAGATCCAGGCGGGCGTCATCGGGCAGGCCGCTTTTGATTTCAGGTAAGGGCCGCGGCGAAAGCGCCGGCAGTTCCGCCTGTGAGACGCCGAGCAGCGCGGCCAGTGCGGCGAGACGAATCTTGCCGGAGCCGTCGAGCGCCACGCGCATCTGCCGCGTCGCCGAAAGCTGGCTTTCCGACTGTTGCACGGTATCGGACAGATCCACGCCCTGGCGTACGCGCAGTTGCGCGATGCGCAACAGACGCTCCTGCGTGCTTATCGCCTGATCGGCGAGCTGCAGGCGTGCGTGATCGGCCAGCCAACCGAAGTAGGTATCGGCAACCGCGTTCTGAATCGTCAGCGCGGCGGCACTGCGTTGCGCTTCGGCAGCGTGCGCCTGATCCAGCGCGGCATCGATGGCGGATTTTTTCTTGCCCCACCAGTCGAAATCGTAGTCGAACTGCACGCCGAGATCGGCCTGGTTGTACCAGGTGAAACCGAGGAACTGCGGCGGGATCATGCCGTGTTCGCTCAGGCGCTGCCGCGTGACCTGGGCGCTGCCGTTGATCGTCAGGCCGGCCTGCGCGGCGGCGACGCGCACGTTCTGTTCGGCGTTCTGTACACGCGAATGCGCCTGCGCCAGATCGGGCGATTGCTTCATCGCCAGCTCGATCAGGTTGTCCAGCTGCGGGTCGTTATAGACCTTCCACCACTGCGCATCGGGCCAGCCCGCCCGGTTAGCGGTTTGAAGGCCGGCCAAGGGCACGTCGTCGCGTAGCGTCGGATGCGAGATCTTGGCCGGTATCGCACAACCGGCCAACAAGGCGGTCAGCGCGGCGGCGAGTATCCAGCGCGTGGATGTCGTCGGAGCTTGCTTCATGATTGGGCGTCCGCGTCCAGATGATCGAGATTGACCGCCAGTTTGCGCAGCAGGCGGCTGAAACTGCGTTTTTCGGTGTCGCTGAAACCGACGAAGACTTCCATCAGCTGGGGGAACATCGGCGGCAGCATCTTGCGTACGAATTGTCGCCCCGCCGGGGTGATGCGGATGGTGACGCGGCGTCGATCGTCCTTGCTGTTCTGTCGGGTGATCAGGCCACGCTTGACCAGCGCATTGGCGATGCGCGTCATGTTGGTCGGCCCCTGCGAAGTGAATTCGCACAGTTCACCCGGTGTCGACGTCCCATCGGGTCGACTGAACAGGATATTGAGCGTCATGAATTCGCTGTCGTTGAGCTTGTGCGGCTTGAGCTTGCGCGCCAGCTCTTCTTCGACACGCGCGCCGACCAGCCGTATCAGCCGCGCGATGGTGGCTTCACAGGCGGGCAGGTCGGGGATGTTTTCTTTGATCTGCGAAATGCCCTGGTCGAGCATCAGGATGCAGGGGTTCAACTTGGTCATTTCATCAGAGCATAGTTCATCGGTGAAATAAAACGATAGCAATAGAGTTGAGGTGGCAGCAAGTGTCGTGGGGCATGTGCGGCGTTTGTCGCGAGCACCCGGCCCCCTCACCCCAACCCTCTCCCCCGGCAAAGCCAGGGGAGAGGGGGCACACTGAGGCTAGCTTTCAACGTTGCGTGCTTTTGCTCCCTCTCCCCTGGCTTTGCCGGGGGAGAGGGTTGGGGTGAGGGAGGGCTTTAAGCCCTCAACGCCACATTGAACAACCTCGCCGCATTGGCCGACGTCGCCGCAGCTAGGCTCTCGGCACTTTCCCCGCGCAACTGCGCAACCGTCTCCAGCACTTCAACTAGAAAAGCAGGCTCATTGCGCTGCCCACGATGCGTCGCCAGCGGCTGGTCCGGCGAGTCGGTTTCCAGCAGCAGGTACTCGATCGGCATCTCCGCGACGACACGGCGCAGGCGTTGCGCGCGTTCATAGGTGATCGGGCCGCCGATGCCGATGCAGAAATCCAGCTCGAACAACTGGCGTGCCTGTTCGGCACTGCCGGAGAAGCTGTGCACCACGCCGCGCAGCCCGCTGTGACGCCGCAAAGCCAGCGTCACTTCCTCCAGCGCCTTGCGAGCATGCACGATCACCGGCAGCTGCATGTCGCGCGCGATATCCAGCTGGCGATGAAAGTAGAAGCGCTGATCCTCGGCACAGAGGCCCTCGACAAAGAAGTCCAGTCCGATCTCGCCGACTGCAACCGCGCCGCCGTCGGCCAGCCAGCCGGGCAGGGCGTCGAGGTGTTCGGGGCGATGCTGTGCCAGGAACATGGGGTGCAGGCCATAGGCGGGGTGCAGGCCCGGGTGACTGTCGCAGAGCTGTCGGATCTTCTCCCAGCTGGGCGCGTCGACGCCGGGAATGATCTGCGTGTTGACGCCGGCCGTAAGGGCACGCGTGATGGAGGCGTCGCGGTCGGTATCGAAGCTGACGTCGTCCAGGTGTACGTGCGTATCGACCAGGGCATGCATAGGTGCGTTCGTTTGGCAATCGTTCAAATGGAAATAGCGGATTCGTATCACGTTCTGTCAACGGCAGGTGGCCGTTAATGTCGCGTGTCGGTTCGGTCTAGCCCGTATTCAGTTAACGAGCGGTATCAATGCCGCCGCTGGTCCGCGCTTTGGGGGCGCATGGCGTCGACGCGACCAGGAACACTTATGAGGAGAGTCACCATGAACAGGTTGATAGTCAATGCGCTTTATGTGGGGATGTCGGCAGCGCTCGCGCTAAGCCTGTCTGCCTGCGACCGCGATGCCAATGCCGACCCGGGTACTACCGCCGGTGCGGCAGGGGATAACGGGGCCAAATTCGGCCGCGTAGTCAGTGTCGACCCGGTGCATGACACGGCGCCGCAGCGCGTCTGCCACGACGAGGTCGTCACCCATACCGCGCCGCCGAAGGATCAGCATCAGATCGCCGGTATGGCTATCGGTGCCGTGGCAGGTGGTCTGCTCGGTAACCAGGTCGGCAGCGGCAAGGGCCGTACGCTGGCCACGGTGGCCGGTGCGGTCGGCGGCGGTTATGCCGGCAAGCGCATCGAGGAAAGCCATCAGCATGGCCAGGTCACCCAGCAGGTCGAGCACCGTTGCTCGACGACCGCCGGCGACCCGAACAAGATTGTGGCGTACGATGTTCGCTACGAGTACAAGGGCGTGACTCGCACGATACGCATGGATCATGATCCGGGCGATCGCGTACAGATTCAGGAAGGTGTGGTTGCCGTTTCAGACGCCCGCTAAGGAGGCGACATCTATGCTTACGTCAAACAACAAGTGGATTGCGGGTGTGCTGGTAGCCGCCAGCGTCAGTCTGGCCGGCTGCCAACCGTACGACACCCGTCCGCGCTACACCGATCGTCCGCCGCCGCCCGTGCAGCAGGGGCGTTATGGCTGCCAGTGCGGCGTGGTGCAGAACATCCAGCAGGTCAATACCGGCGGCGGTGGCAATGGCGGCACCTTGGGCGCCGTGATTGGTGCCGTGGCAGGCGGTGTGCTGGGTAGCACCATCGGCAAGGGCGATGGCCGTACGGCCGCTACCGTGGTCGGTGCGGTGGGTGGTGGCGTGGTCGGCAACCAGATCGGCAAGAACAGCGATGGTGGCGGTTACGCGTTCCAGATCAACATTCGCATGGACGATGGTCGCTACGCCACGGTAACGCAGCGCGAAGATCCGCAGCTTCGCCCTGGCGACTATGTGGAAATTCGCGGCGATCACGTTTATCCGCGTTGATTTATTTGGACGTCTAGACGTTTAAATGATAGAAAAAGAAAAGGCCCTCGAAAGAGGGCCTTTTTTTATGCCTTGAACAAGGCGACAGGGTGTTCTGAGTTTTATTAGTTGACGCGATAGAACGTGTGTTCGCCGATGGTGCTGACGGCTTTGCCGTTATTGTTGCGCGACCAAAGCGGCGATACGGCTACAGTGGCGAAGTGATCTGCATGAGGAACAAGCAGGCGACGCTCCGCAAGCGGCAGCGCCCAGTTGTTGATCGATTCGCCGGCAATCTTCCATGCTTTGTTGAATGCATCGAGATTGCTGACGTCGAACGTTGCCGGTGTGGTGGCTGTCGCAAATTGATGCGGCGATTTCACCACTTCGCATACAGTGTTGCCCCACTGGCCGCGTTCACGCCGGCGCAGTGCTACTTCAGCCACGGCGAACTGCCCGTTCGTCGGCTCACTGCGGGCTTCGAGATACACCGTCGTTGCCAGGCAGGTCTGGTCAGCGAGGGGTTGAGGCAGCACGGACGCTAACCACAACAACATAGAAAGTTTCATTTCTGCCTCCAACGTGCTGTACGCGCGAAGTCAAAAAACAACTTCGAGCGCCGTTGCGGTGGACGGGCGGGCAGGCCGTTCCACCTGGATTACTCGTTCATGCCGAAACTTGTGGCTGAACGCTTTGCCGCGGGATTGCGGCTTACTTGAGCGGCTGTCCGGGAGCCGCTCGCGTATTCGTTGCTGACACAACAAGACGCAGTGCCCTCAAAGAGCACTACATACCTGCAACAGCTGATCCGCACGGTGGCGGTTGTCTACTCCGGCATCTTCAGCCGGGTCGCGCCGATCCGGACCCCTCCGGTTCGTCGCGTAATTGGACACCCCCGTTTGGAGGCATCTCTCATTTGACCGGCGGAGCCTAAAGGTCGATTGCTGAACTGGCAAGTGCCGTAACTATCGAATTCACGTGGCGCTCACGTTTATGTTTTTGCGATACGCATTCAACTGCGATGAATCTCTCAATTTGGCCAGCGCTCGCTGAAAGTTACGCGAACTTTTTCATGAACGATCTCTAACGTGTTGTCGTGCAAGCCTTCAAGTAGTTCGTCGGCAACGACAGCGAGCGCGTTGTAACGATTGTTTTGCTCGACAACATCGAGCAAACGCAGCGTCTCGCGCTCTTCGCTGCGCCATACGGTGCCTGCGTCAACTTGTCGCGACAATATGACACTGTGCATATGCCGCTTGTTCCCACCGCGATAGTGCAGGCGTGCAACGATTTCCTGTCCCGGGTAGCAACCCTTGTCGATGGATACTGCTTGCAAGTGATGCAATGAAATCATCGGCGGCAACAGTTGATTCAATGCATCGTCCGGCAGCCAGGGCCAGCCCATGTGCAGTTGCGGCAAACGCCATGCGTCGTCGCTTGCTTCACCGATCACCAAACTGTGCGTATCGCAACCAAGCGATGTGCGTGCATCGTCATGTTCGACGGCGTGCATGTTCATCGCCGCACTTGTCGAAAGTGCGCGCGGAGCAAAAGCGGTAAGCGTGACTTTCGAACGAAACACGAAACGCTTCATCGCATCGACGATGTCTTGCGCGCGACCGCCGCGCAACAGCAGCAACAGATGATCGTCGGCGATGCGCGCCACATGAAACAGTGCGATCACGCGTCCTTTCGCATCGAGCCAGGCGCTGAAGCGCCATTGCCCTATCGGGATATCGTCGACGCGGCTGCTCAGCTGGGCCTGCGCGAAAGCGATGGCATCGGGGCCTTCGATCGCAAGAGTTTCGGCGAGATAGGGTGAAGTCATAGACCATCGAACCTGGGGGCGGGCGGTACCAAGCTCAAGTGTCCGGAGGCTTGTGGCGGCATGTGTCTTGCAGGTCTGGCGGCGTCCGTCAAGGTTGTGCTGTATTGCCGCAAGTATTACGCTTCCGCGGCTTTATAAAACCATGTCCGATACCTCCTCTCAAACCGAAACCAAGCCCGTGCCCGCTCCCGCGGGGCCTGCCGCCGTGCCTGTCACGCCGGCCACGGACAAGGCACCGGTCGAGCGGCCGGCGCCCGATCCCACCCGCTACGGCGATTGGGAAAAGAACGGTCGCTGTATCGACTTCTGACTAGGTCTGCGCCGGCGTTGGCGTCGGCTTGGGTTTGGACAGGGGTGGGCGGTAAGGGCATCAGCGATTCCAAACCAGGATAGCCGCCATGGCAGACACCCGACGACCGCTCTCTCCCCATCTACAGATATATAAGTGGCAAGTGCAGATGGTGACCTCCATCGTGCATCGCGCCACCGGCATTGCTTTGGCCGTCGGTACCTTGATGGTGCTGTGGGGCTTGCTGGCGCTGGCCGGCGGCGAGTCGACGTTCAACCAGTTCAAGACCTGCACCGGTAGCCCGATCGGGTTGATCCTCCTGTTCGGCTGGACCTGGGCCCTGTTCTACCACCTGTGCAACGGCATCCGTCACCTGATCCAGGACGTCGGCGCGGGCTACCAGATCGCGCAGTTCGTGCGTTCGAGCTGGGCGTCGATCATCGTCAGCGTGATTCTGACCGTGGCCGTCTGGGCCTACGTGCTCTCCGCCGGAGGTGCCGCATGAGCGCCAACGACAGCAACAAGGTCGCCAAGGATTTCCGCAATCCGCTCAAGCGCGCCCGCGGCCTGGGTTCGGCCCAGTCGGGCGTCGGCCATTGGTGGACGCAGCGCCTGACCGCCGCCGCGCTGGTGGTGCTGGTGCTGTGGTTCGTCGCCACGGTGCTCGGCCTGCTGCATGCCGACTACGCCACCGCACGCGCCACTGTGGCCAAGCCATGGAACGCCGTGCTGCTGGCCGCTTTCATCATCACCGTGTTCTGGCATGCCGTGCTGGGCCTGCAGGTGGTGATCGAAGATTACGTGCACACCCGCTGGAAAGAAGTTTCCTCGATGGTGTTGATCAGGTTCCTCGCGGTGTTGGGCACGCTCGCTGGCGTGCTGGCCGTGCTGCGCATCGCTCTGGGGGCATAAGAGCCAATGGAAAGCTACAAGATTCAACAACATAAGTATGACGTGATCGTGGTCGGCGCCGGTGGCGCGGGTTTGCGTGCCACGTTTGGCCTGGCCGAGAAGGGCCTCAAGGCGGCCTGCATCACCAAGGTGTTCCCGACCCGTTCGCATACGGTGGCGGCCCAGGGTGGTATTTCCGCCGCGCTCGGCAACATGGGCGAAGACGACTGGCGCTTTCACTTCTACGACACCATCAAGGGGTCGGACTGGCTGGGCGACCAGGACGCGATCGAATACATGTGCCGCGAGGCCATTCCCTCGATCATCGAGCTGGAACACTACGGCGTGCCGTTCTCGCGTACCGAGGAAGGCAAGATCTACCAGCGCCCGTTCGGCGGCATGACCACGCACTACGGCAAGGGCACCGCGCAGCGCACCTGCGCCGCGGCCGACCGTACCGGTCACGCGATCCTGCATACGCTCTATCAGCAGGCGCTGGCACACGACGCCACGTTCTTTATCGAATACTTCGCCATCGACCTGGTTTTTGACGAAGAGGGCGTCTGCCGCGGCGTGCTCGCACTGGACATGAACGAGGGCACCTTGCACTTCTTCCGCGGTCACGCGGTGGTGCTGGCGACCGGCGGTTACGGCCGTGCCTACTTCAGCGCCACTTCGGCGCATACCTGCACCGGCGACGGTGGCGGCATGGTGCTGCGCGCGGGCCTCGCGCTGCAGGACATGGAGTTCGTGCAGTTCCACCCGACCGGTATCTACGGTTCGGGCTGCCTGATCACCGAAGGCGTGCGTGGCGAAGGCGGTTACCTGACCAACTCCAACGGCGAGCGCTTCATGGAGCGCTATGCGCCCAACGCGAAGGATCTGGCCTCGCGCGACGTCGTCAGCCGCGCGATGACCATGGAAATCCGCGAAGGCCGCGGCGTGGGTGAGCACAAGGATCACATCCATATCAACCTGATGCACCTGGGCAAGGACGTGATCCACGAGCGTCTGCCAGGTATCGCCGAGTCGGCGCGCATCTTCGCCGGTGTGGATGTGACCAAGGAGCCGATCCCGGTGATCCCGACCGTCCACTACAACATGGGCGGTATTCCGACCAACTATCACGGCGAAGTCGTGCAGAAGCGCGGCGATAACGTCGATGCGGTGGTGCCGGGCCTGTTCGCCATCGGCGAAGCGGCCTGCGTATCGGTGCATGGCGCCAACCGTCTGGGTTCGAACTCGCTGCTCGATCTGGTGGTGTTCGGCCGCGCGGTGGCACACCGTTGCGCCGAGATCATCAAGCCCAACACCTCGCACAAGGATTTGCCGGCCAGCGTGCTGGACAAGGCCCTGGGCCGTTTCGACGGCCTGCGTCATGCCAAGGGCAGCCTGCCGACGGCGAAGATCCGCGCCGAAATGCAGCGCACCATGCAGTCCGATGCCGCGGTGTTCCGTACCGACGAGTCGCTCAAGGAAGGCTGCCGGAAGATCACCAACGCCTACGACTCTTTCAAGGATGTCGGCGTCAGCGATCGTTCGATGGTGTGGAACTCCGACCTGATCGAAACGCTGGAGCTGTCGAACCTGCTGGGTCAGGCCGTGGCCACGATGTATTCGGCCGAGCAGCGTCCGGAAAGCCGCGGTGCGCATGCACGCGAGGATTTCCCGGACCGCAACGATCACGAGTGGCAGAAGCACACGCTGGTGTCGGTGGACGACAACGGCAAGGCGTCGTTCGACTTCCGCCCGGTGCATATGTACACGATGACCAGCGACGTCGAAGTAGTGCCGCCGAAGAAGCGCGTCTACTAAGCGCGCTTCTTTTATCGAATGCTGTAAGGCGCCCGCCTAGGCGGGCTGTCAGCCAAGTAAAACAGTGAGGCAATCGTGGCCGAGTTCACGCTACCCAAAAATTCGAAGGTCCAGCAGGGCCAGCACTTTCCGGCCAAGGACGCGAAAAAGCCGCGTACGTTCCGGATCTATCGCTGGACGCCGGACGACGGCAAGAATCCGCGCATCGACAGCTACGAGGTCGATCTGGCCGCATGCGGCCCGATGGTTCTGGATGCGCTGCTGAAGATCAAGAACGAAATCGATCCGACGCTGACGCTGCGCCGCTCGTGCCGTGAAGGCATCTGCGGTTCCTGCGCCATGAACATCGATGGTACCAACACCCTGGCGTGCACCCGTGCGATCGAAGATTGCGCTTCGGGCGACGTCAAGATCTACCCGCTGCCGCACATGCCGGTGGTGAAGGATCTGGTGCCGGACCTGACCCACTTCTACGCCCAGTTCGCCTCGATCAAGCCGTGGCTGCGTACGCAGAGCCCGGCACCGGCCGACAAGGAGCGCCTGCAGTCGCCTGAAGACCGCAAGAAGCTCGACGGCCTGTACGAGTGCATCCTGTGCGCTTGCTGCTCGACCAGCTGCCCGAGCTACTGGTGGAACGGCGACAAGTACCTGGGTCCCGCGATCCTGCTGCAGGCCTACCGCTGGATCGTCGACAGCCGCGACGAAGACACCGGTGCGCGCCTGGACGATCTGGAAGATCCGTTCAAGCTGTATCGCTGCCACACCATCATGAATTGCGCCCGCACCTGCCCGAAGGGTCTGAACCCTGCCAAGGCGATTGCGGAGATCAAGAAGCTGATCGTCGAGCGCCGCGCGCCCTGACGGCGATGTCCGGCGGGGACCGATCCCCGCCGGACATATCGCGGTTTACGGTCTGAACGATATGGACGAAGCCCGCATCAAGCGCCTGCGCTGGCGCACCCGCCGCGGTACCCGGGAGCTCGACGCCCTGTTTGGCGGCTGGCTCGAAGATCATTTTGCCGGCGCCGACGAAGCTACCCGGCAGGCATTTGATGAGCTGCTCGACGTACAGGACCCGGATCTCTGGGACTGGGTGATGGGCCATGCCCAGCCCGAACGCGCAGACTGGAAGCGCATCATCGATGACATCCGAGCCCGGCATTCGCTTTGAGTATCGGCGGTCGCGTGCGCCGTTGCGCTTGGCGTTGGGTGGCTTGAGTCTGGTGTTCCTGGCGGTGTTCGCCGCCGATATTCCGCTGGTCTTGCGATTCTCGATAGCAACCGTGGCGCTGGTATTGGCGTTCTATCGACAGCGCCATGCGGCGGATCGCGCTGTACGCCGAGTCCAGTGGGCCTCCGATGGAAACTGGACGATCGACTTGGCCACTGGCCGCGAAGTCGCTATGGAACTGGATACGTTCCGGACATTTGGTTCGCACGTCGTGCTGAATCTGCGCTCTGGCAATGTCGCCGGACCGACTCTTTGGCTGGCCGGCGACAACACCGATGAGGCGACGCGGCGGCGATTGCGCATGCGTTTGGCCCGAATCGCATCTGGGAACCCGGAAAAGCCCCCTAGCTTGTAGGAGCGACTTCAGTCGCGACCCACAGTTGCGTCACGGCTTGTCGCGACTGAAGTCGCTCCTACAAGGATCTGAAAGCCTGTCGAGCCCCGGGAGAAGTTGTCGCGTTGACCCGAATCGCACTTGGGGGCAGAAAAGCCCCCCTAGTTTGTAGGAGCGACTTCAGTCGCGACCCACGGTTACGCCACGGCCTGTCGCGACTGAAGTCGTTCCTACAAGGACCTGAAAGGCTGCCGGGACCCATGAAAACTTGCCGCATTTCCTCGTATCGGGCACTTTAGCCAGCGCAACGCGGTCATATGCCCGATAATGCATGCTCTGGGCGGCCATAGCCCTGCGACTCCTACAAGCGACCCATTCATGTTTCGACCGCTAGAGCTTTTCATCGGCTTGCGCTACACCCGCGCCAAACGGCGCAACCAGTTCATCTCCTTTATCTCGGCGGTTTCGATTATCTGCATTGCGATCAGCGTGACCGCGCTGATCGCCGTGTTGTCGGTGATGAACGGCTTCGATAGCGAGTTGCGCTCGCGCATCCTCGGTGCGATTTCGCATGCGACCGTCTCCGGGCTGCCGGGCGAGAGCGTGCAGGATTGGCACAAGGCGGTACAGGTGGCCGATGCCAACGCACACGTCAAGGGCGCGGCGCCTTATGTGGAAGCGCAGGCGATGCTGTTGGGCCGGCGTTCCAGTGGCGCGATCGTGCGCGGCATCGAGCCCGATCAGGAGCCGAAGGTTTCCGATATCAACACACATATGGTGGAAGGCACGCTGGACGGCCTGACACCGCGCAGCTGGAATATCGTGCTGGGCAAGGAGCTGGCGCTGCAGCTGGGCGTCAATACCGGCGACACGGTGATCATGGTGGTGCCGCAGTTCCGTGGCACGCCGATGGGTTCGGTGCCGCGCCAGCGCGCCTTCAAGGTCAGTGGCGTGTTCGAACTGGGGATGCAGGAGTTCGACTCGGGCCTGGCGCTGGTCAATATGACCGATGCCGAAGTGCTCAATGATCTGACCGGTCCCACCGGCGTTCGCCTGAAGCTCGATGATCTGTTCAACGCGCGACCCGTGGCGCGCGAACTGGCCGACGCGTTGGGCCAGACCTATCGCGTCGAAACCTGGATGGACAGCCATGCCAATTTCTTCTCCGCCATTTCGATGGAGAAGAAAGTCATGTTCATCATCCTGTCGCTGATCATCCTGGTCGCGGTGATCAACCTGATCTCGATGCTGATGATGTTGGTCACCGACAAGCAGGCGGATATCGCCATCCTGCGCACGCTCGGCGCGACGCCGCTGAGCATCATGGGCACCTTCATGGTGCAGGGCGTGCTGGTGGGTTTTGTCGGTATCGGTGTCGGTGTCGGCTTGGGTTCGTTGCTGTCGTGGAAGCTGCCGGTCATCGTCAAATGGATCGAGCACACCTTCCATGTGACCTTCCTGTCGCCGGACGTCTACTACATCAGCGAGCTGCCCAGCCAGTTGATGGCCTCGGACGTGGGCTGGGTGACGCTGATCACCTTCGGCTTCTCCTTGTTGGCCACCTTGTATCCCGCGTGGCGCGCCTCGCGCACGCAGCCGGCCCAGGCGCTGCGCTATGAGTGATTTCATGAATCAGACTGCTCCAGACCAGCCCGTTGTGAACCAGCCCGTCGTGCTGCGCGCCAGGAACATCGCCAAGACGTACGAAGAGGGCGGTTTGAATACCGAGGTGCTGAGCGATGTGAGCTTCGAGCTGCGTCGTGGCGAAACCCTGGCCATCGTCGGCGCATCGGGTTCGGGCAAGAGCACGCTGCTGCATATCATTGGCGGCCTGGATACGCTCACCGCCGGTGAGGTCGAGGTGGAGGGGCGCCTGCTCTCCAAGCTCTCCGACGCCGAGCGCGGTCGCGTGCGCAATCGCTCGCTGGGTTTCATCTATCAGTTCCATCATTTGTTGCCGGAGTTCACCGCGCTGGAGAACGTCTGCATGCCGTTGCTCATTCGCGGCGTAGCCATCGCGCAGGCGGAAAAAGAGGCGAAGTTGCTGCTCGATCGCGTGGGCTTGAGCAAACGCATCGAGCACAAGCCAGGAGAGCTTTCCGGCGGTGAGCGCCAGCGTTGCGCGGTCGCGCGCGCCTTGGTGACCCGGCCGGCCTGCGTGCTGGGCGACGAGCCTACCGGCAATCTGGACGAAGGCAATGCCGCGCAGGTCTATGAGCTGATGCTGGAGCTCAATCGCGAAATCGGCACCAGCTTCATCCTGGTCACGCACGACAGTCGTCTTGCCGGGCGCATGGATCGAACTCTGGAACTGCACAACGGCAGTTTGATGGAGCGTCAGCGCGCCTGATTCTCACGCGCAAAGCCTACGAGGCTTTCGGCCTGGAACGAGACGCGCGTCGATCGGGCTGACTTCATCCTTGCGGGATGATCGGTCTGTCACGATTTACCGGCGTAGTGCCGCTGAGCCTGAGCATGCTCGGCGGCACCATCACTGTCGCCTGTCTACCGAACCTGTTGTCGCGCTATGGCGTTGCCGCGATTGCCTTGGGCTTGCTGGCGGTGGCTTGCCGTTGGGGTTGGTGCCGATTACCGGCATTCTTTGCGCTTGGTTTTGCCTGGGCCACGATGCAAGGTTCACTGGCGATGGAAGCCCGCTTGCCAGATGCCTTGCATGGCAAGAACATACTTGTGACCGGACACATCGACGGCCTTCCGGTGCCCCGTCCAGACGCAACCCGTTTCGTGCTGCGGATCGAGCAGGCCGAGCTGGATGGCCAGCCACTCGACTTGCGCGGCAAGCTTCGTCTCTCCTGGCATAGGACTCGCCTGAACGTGCCGGCCTGCTCGCGCTGGCGGTTGATGCTGCGGCTGAAGCGTCCGCGTGGCCTGGTCAATCCTGGCGGCATCGACAGCGAACGTGTCGCGCTGACCAATCGCATCGTAGCGACCGGCTATGTGCGCGAAGACGCCGCGAATACGATGCTCGCCGATTCAGGCATGTGTGTGGATGGTTGGCGGGAGAGCTTGAGCCAGCGCATTGCCGAGCGGGTGGCGGACCGCCGCGATGCGGCCTCGTTACGAGCGTTTGCCGTAGGCGATACGCGGGGGCTCGATAACCATGATTGGGAAATCGCGCGAGCGAATGGCATTCCGCACCTGATCGCCATCTCCGGCTTTCATGTCGGCGTCGCGGCGACCGGTGGCGTGTGGCTGGCGCAATTGCTTTATCTGTTGTGGCCGGCGCTGGGGCTACGTATACCTGCGCCGATCGCTAAAGCTGTCATGGCGCTACTGGTAGCCGCAGGCTATGGCTTGCTTGCTGGACTTGGCGTTGCGACTGTTCGAACCCTGTTGATGATTGCAGTCATCGCATGGGCTCGCTGCCTTCGGCGACAGCCCGATGCGGCAGTGTCGCTGGCCATCGCGTTGATCGCGATGCTGTTGCTCGATCCGCTTTCAGTGCTGACTGCCGGATTCTGGCTGTCGTTCGTTGGCGTGGCCTTGCTGATGTTCTGCCTCAAGACGCGGCAGGGCGGCTGGCGCGGCTTCATACGCGAGCTGTGTTCGGCGCAATGGTTGATGACGGTTTCGCTGCTGCCGTTGACGATGTGGTTCTTCGGCGAGGCTTCTCTGGTCGGCGCACTCTCCAACTTGCTAGCGATCCCGGTGGTGAGCCTGTTCGTGGTGCCGGGGGTCTTGTTGAGCATGGTCTTGCTCGTGCTGTGTCCGCCTTTGGCTACGCCGCTTCTGTGGCTGCTTGCCGCGCTGATGCATGGGCAATGGTGGGTATTCGAACAGTTGGCGCGGTTGCCGGGTGCGCATTGGTATCTGCCGCAGGTACGGCCATTGGCTTTGCTGTGCGCGCTGATCGGCGCCGTATGGATGTTCTCGCCGCGTGGCGTGCCTTTGCGCATACTCGGCGCGTTGTTGTTTCTGCCTCTGCTGTTTCCACCGCTATCGCGCCCTCGGCAAGGGGCATTTGAAATGTGGATGCTGGATGTCGGGCAGGGGCTGGCGATCCTGTTGCGTACACAACATCACACGCTGGTGTATGACACCGGTGCGGGATATTCCGCCGATTTCAATATGGGCGATGTCGTGGTGTTGCCTTCGATGCGGGCACTGGGCTGGAACCGGCTCGACCGACTCATCGTCAGCCATGCGGACAACGATCATGCCGGTGGTGCCCAGGCGGTGATGCGTGCATTTCCCGAAGCCGTCGCAACCACAGGTGAGCCGGAGCGTCTGCCTGGCCTTGCGCGATGCGAGCCTGGCGAAAGCTGGATATGGGATGACGTGCGCTTCAGCCTGATCCAGCCGCCCAGCAGTCCGGGTAGTTCGAATAACGATCGATCCTGTGTGCTGCTGGTGGAGGGACGGGGCGGCAGTCTTGTCATCGGCGGCGATATCTCGGCGAAAGTCGAAGCCAGGTTGCTGGACCGGTTTCCGCTTTCCTCGACCACCGTATTGCTGGCGCCGCATCACGGCAGCCGCAGTTCATCCAGCGAGCGTTTTATTGCCGGGGTCCGGCCTTCGCTGGCGTTGGTCTCTGCCGGTTGGCGCAGCCGCTTCGGCCATCCGCATCCGCTGGTGGTCGAGCGTTACGGCGCAGCCGGCGTTCCCTTGCTGAATACGGCCGATACGGGGGCCGTTCGCGTCGATTTTCCGTCCGATGCCGAGCCGCATGTTGCGGCACGATGGCGCCAGGTTCGGCGCCCATACTGGCGCGAATAGCCCAAAAGGCGGGTCACCCCTGGGAACCTGCGCGATTGCACGGAAACGAACGACGGCGCTGCTATGATTCGCGCTTCGTTAACGTTTGGGAGCGCAGGGCTCGTGCTGGATATCCTGATGGCTGGTGGTTGGGCGATGTTGCCCATCCTGATCTGTTCGGCGATCGCACTGGCGATCGTGCTTGAGCGCTGTTGGACCCTGCGCCGCTCCGCGGTGCTACCGGCGGGCCTGGGCGACGAGGTGCGCAACTGGGCGCGATCCGGTCAGCTCGATCCGGCCCACTTGCAGACGCTGGCCAACGGCTCGCCGTTGGGCGAGCTCCTGGCCGCCGCGCTTGCGGTGCGCAATCGTCCGCGCGAATTGATCAAGGAACGCATCGAGGACACCGGCCGCCATGTCGTGCACAACATGGAGCGCTATCTCAATACCTTGGGCACGATCGCACTGATCGGCCCGCTGCTCGGCTTGCTTGGTACGGTAATCGGCCTGATCCGCATGTTCATGGAAGTGATGCGCGGCGGCGTCGGCGACCCGATGAAGATGGCCGGCGGTATCGGCGAGGCATTGATCTGTACTGCGTCGGGCCTGGTCGTGGCGATTCCCGCCTATGTGCTGCACCGTTATTTCCGTTCCAAGGTCGCCGGCCACGTGGTCGAAATGGAAAAGCAGGCAACGGCATTACTGGACGAACTGACCCCGGCACCCCCGGCACCGCGCGCGCGTCGTACCAGCGCGGCAAGCGCCGAATCGAGCGCGGGCTGACACGCATGCGTATCGGCAATGATCGCCGCCAGGACGATTTCGAGATCAACGTGATCTCGCTGATCGACGTGCTGCTGACTCTACTGATGTTTTTCGTGCTGACCACCACGTTTATCCAGCATTCGCGGATGCAGGTGACCTTGCCCAAGGCGAGTGCGGAAGAGCGCGACATGCAGGCGCCCGCGGTGACCGTCGTAGTCGACCGGGATGGTCACTTTTTCGTGGGTAGCGATGAAGTGCATGGCGAGGGCATCGAGCCGCTCAAGCAGGCGATCGAACAGGCCGCCGGCGACGATCATGATCGTCAGGTCACGATCCGTGCCGATGCGATGACGCCGCATCAGAACGTGGTCATCGCGATGGATGCGCTCGGGCAGCTGGGCTTTACCAAGCTGTCGATCGCCACCACACCGGCCGAAGCGGGCGGCGCCAAGTGAGCAAGAAAACCGGTTCTGTCTGGGGCAGCGACTCCTGGCAGACTTATAAGCGGCTGCTTGGCTATCTCAAGCCGTATCGCGCCATCGGCGCGATATCGTTGGTCGGCATGGCGATTGAAAGCGGCTGCCTGGCTGCTTTCGTCAAATTGCTGCGCCCGCTGATCGACCAGTTGCTGGCCGAGAAGGACCCGTATCTGATTTTCTGGATGCCGATCTGGATCATCGGCATTTTTCTGTTGCGTGGCGCAGGGATATTCATCAACGACTACGGCATTTCGTATATCGGCCGTAACATCGTGCAGACCATGCGACGCGATGTGTTTTCCGCCTATTTGCGCCTGCCAGCACGTTTTTTTGGCGACGAGCATTCCGGCCAACAGGTCTCGCGCATCACCTATACCAGTGAGCAGGTCGCGTCCGCGTCGACCGATGCGGTGAAGGTCGCGGTCACCGAAAGCCTGACCGTGCTCGGCATGCTCTACGTCATGCTGAGCAATAGCGCCTACCTGACCATGGCCTTGTTCGTGATGGTGCCGGCTATCGTCTTGATCGTGACCGTGGTGAGCCGTCGCTATCGGAATATCAGCCGGCGTATCCAGGGCACCATGGGCGCGGTGACCGGCACAGTGGAAGAGTCGGTCGGTGCGCACCGCGAAGTGCGCATCTATGGCGGCCAGGAACACGAGTCCAAGCGATTTGAAGAAGTCACCAACTACAGTCGCCGCCTGAACCTGAAAGTATCCGCGACCAGCGCGATGTCGAGCGCCACCGTGCAGACCGCCGCGGCGTTTGCGCTGGCGCTGCTGGTCTACCTGGGTACGCGCCCCGGTGAGATCGACAAGATCTCGCCCGGCGTGTTTATTTCCGTGCTCACTGCGATGGGCGGCATGATGCCGTCGCTGAAGCGACTGACCAATGTGCAGTCGAACGTGCAGCGCGGTCTGGCCGCGTGCGATGACCTGTTCGAGATCATCGACATGCCGCCGGAGATGGATCACGGAACGCGCGTGCTCGAGCGTACGCAGGGCGATATTGCCTTCAAGGATGTGCGACTGATTTATCCGCGCAACCAGTTCGAGGCGCTGCGCGGCATCGATCTGCAATGCCGCCCCGGTACGGTGACGGCCCTGGTCGGCCGTTCGGGCAGCGGCAAGAGCAGTCTGGTCAGCCTGTTGCCGCGTTTTTATGAACCCAGCGGCGGCACGATTACCGTCGATGGCGAGGACTATCAAGGCTATACGCTTGCCTCGTTGCGCCGGCAGATTGCCTGGGTGGGGCAGAGCGTGGTGCTGTTCGACGGCACCGTCGCCGACAATATCGCTTACGGTGAACTCGCCGGATCCAGCGAAGCGGCGATCGTTGCCGCGGCGGAGGCTGCCAATGCGATGGAGTTCATCGCCAAGCTGCCCAACGGCATCCATACGCCGATCGGCCAGGGCGGCAACATGCTTTCCGGCGGTCAGCGCCAGCGCATCGCCATTGCACGTGCAATTCTAAAAAACGCGCCCATCCTGGTGCTGGATGAAGCGACCAGCGCCCTGGATACCGAGTCGGAACGGCTGATTCAGCAGGCGCTGCAGCGCTTGATGCGCGATCGCACCACCTTGGTCATCGCGCATCGCCTGTCCACCATCGAAGGCGCCGACCAGATCGCCGTGATGGATCAGGGGCGCATCGTCGAGCGCGGTACCCACGATCAATTGTTGGCGATGAGCGGCCACTATGCCGCCTTGCATCGCATGCAGTTCCACGAGAAGCCGAGCGACTGAGGCGCCCACGACGGTGCTGGCCGATACGCTGCAATCCGCCTGGTATGGAAAGGGACCCGTGCCCTGGTGGGCGTGGCCGCTGAGTGCGCTTTACGGAAGCCTGATCCGCTTGCGTCGTGCGCTTTATCGCGCCGATACCCTCAGCAGCGAGCGCTTGCCGGTGCCAGTCGTCGTCATCGGCAATATCAGCGTAGGCGGCACCGGCAAGACGCCGCTGACCATCGCGGTTGCCGAAGCGCTGCAGCATTATGGTTTGCGCCCTGGCGTGGTCAGCCGCGGATATGGCGGCACGCAACGTGAGCCGATGCTGCTGGGTGCTGCACCCGATCCGGCGCAGGTGGGCGACGAGCCATGCCTGATCCGTGCGAGCGGGGTCGAAGTGGCGATCGGGCGCGATCGCCCGGCTGCCGCGCGACTATTGCTGGAGGCCGGCTGCGATGTCGTGATTGCCGATGACGGGCTGCAGCACTATCGCCTGGCTCGCGATATCGAAATCTGCGTCATCGACGGTCAGCGTCGCTTCGGTAATGGCCATCTGCTCCCGGCAGGCCCGTTGCGCGAGCCGATGGGGCGACTGGCCTCGACCGATTTTCGGGTTTGCAACGGAGGCCAGCCCGAGGCCGGCGAAGTGCCGATGACGCTCGTCGGCGGCCAGGCACGCGCGCTGCTGGACGGGCATACCCAGGCACTCGCTGAATTTGCCGGGCAGCGGGTACGCGCTATCGCGGCGATCGGCAATCCGGGGCGCTTCTTCGACAGCTTGCGCAGCTACGGTCTGGACGTAGTGGAGCAGGCCTTTCCCGATCACCATGCCTATACCGCGGCCGAGCTGGATTTCCACGACACTTTGCCGCTGCTGATGACCGAGAAAGACGCAATCAAATGCGCGCCGTTCGCCCAGCCGCACTGGTGGGCGGTACCGGTGCGAGCGGAGCTGCCTGCGTCGTTTCTGGCCGCCCTCGTTCAGCGTGTCGGGGCCCTGAAACGCTGAGCGTGGCCGGGGCTGGTTTATCATGTGCCTTCGGGCTATCCCGCAAACCTATTCTGTAAGCGCTTTTCGGAGACGTCATGAGCCTTATTCAAACGCCGGTGTCCTACGGTGAACTGATCGACAAGATCACCATTCTCGAAATCAAGTCACGTCAGATTACCGACCCGGCCAAGCTGGCCAATGTGCGCAACGAGCTGGATCTGCTCAATGCGACCTGGGCCAATGACGCCGCTTCGCAGACGGATATTTCCCGCGAGCGTGCCGACCTGCTCAAGGTCAACGAAACCCTGTGGGATATCGAAGATCGTATTCGCCTGAAGGAAAAGGCGCAGGCGTTCGACCAGGAATTTATCGAGCTGGCTCGCGCGGTGTATTTTCGCAATGACGAGCGCGCTGCGTTCAAGCGTGAGATCAATCTCAAGCTCGGGTCGCAGTTGGTGGAAGAGAAGTCCTATCAGGATTATCGCGCGTCGTGAAGTTGCGGGCTTAGAGCCCCCCTCACCCCAGCCCTCTCCCCCGGCAAAGCCAGGGGAGAGGGGGCAGACTGAGGCAAGTCTTCAATGCTTCGCGCTTTTGCTCCCTCTCCCCTGGCTCTGCCGGGGGAGAGGGTTGGGGTGAGGGGGCCGGGTGCTCGCGGAATCCTTTCTACTTCTTCAAAAACGCCGCACACGCCTCAAACCGCTCGATCACCGCATCCACCGAAATCAAATCCATCACCCCGGGCTTTTCGATCTTCGTGCCCCAGGGAATCTCATTCGCCGGCTTGCCCAGATACTTGCGTGACGCCGCGTCGTACATGTTCACGCACCAGCGTCGATCCGAGTAAGGACCGGAACGGTCTGGATTGCTCGCCGCATGCAAGCCCAGCACTTTGCAACCGACCGTATTGGCCATATGCATCGGCCCCGAATCGGGCGTCAGCAGCATCGGTGCACGAGCGAGCATCGCCATCAACTGCTTGAGGGTGTCCTTGCCGGTCAGGTCGAGCGGCTTATGGCGCGTCGTGGCGAGGATGGTGTCGGCCATGCTGCGCTCAAGCGCCGACGGTCCGCCGACCAGCACCACGCGCCAGCCCTTGGCGACGGCATGGTCCATGACCTGGGCGTAGCGCGCCGGTTCCCAGTTGCGCAGTTCATGGCTCGACGTCGGGCTGACCAGCAATGTCGGCGTATCGCCGGGAAGGTTTTCCGCTGCCCAGGCATGGGCTTCATCGGGAATCGGGATATCCCAGCGCACCTCGTATTGTTTCAGCCCCAACGGCTCGCAGAAGCTGCCGATGGCGTCGAGCACATGCTCGCCGGTGCGCGCGGGAATACGTTCGTTGATCACCAGGCCGTGCAGGTCCTTGGCGCGTGCGTGGTCGTAACCGATGCGGCGTTTCGCGCGAATCCCCAGACTCAGGAGATTCGAACGCATGGCTACCTGCATCTGCAGCAAGGCGTCAAACCGTTGATTTCGCAAATTTTCGCGTACGGCGCGCATGCCGGCCCAGCCAGCGCCCTTGTCGAAGGTGACGAACTCCACGCCAGGGAGGTCGCCGACCAGCTTGCGCTCGAGTTTGCCGACGATCCAGGTCAGCCGTGTTTGCGGCCAGGCCTGCTGCAGGGTCCGGATCAGCGGGACGACATGCGTGACATCGCCGATGGCCGAGGTGCGCAACAGGCAGATCGAGGTGGGAGCGGACATAAGGCCTTCGGCTAGAATGGTCGAACGAGTTGAACCGGGCATGATGATGCAAGAACAGGTCCGTGAGGACGCCGGTGGAGCGATTTTGTTCGACGCCGCCGCATCGCCACAAGTCGACGGTAACTGGTTCGCTCCGGCCTACTGGAGCGAGCGGGGTGCCTTGCGCACCCAGGCGGGTGGGCGCGGCGGCATCGCGATCGTCGCTACGCCCGCGGGCGAATGCGTGCTGAAGCATTATCGGCGCGGTGGCATGGTGGCCGCATTGATGGGCGATCGTTATCTGTGGAGCGGTGCCGATCGCACGCGAGGCTTTCAGGAATTGCGCCTGCTTGGCGTGATCGCCGAACTCGGATTGCCCGGCCCCAGGCCCGTGGCGACGCGGTATGTGCGCCATGGCCTGTTCTACAGCGCCGATCTGCTGACTGGCCGTATTCAAGACGCCTCGACGCTTGCCGAGTATCTTGCCCAGGGGCGCCTGGACGACACGCTGGCCGTTGCAGTCGGCGATGTGATCGCGCGGTTTCATCGCGCCGGCATCTGGCATGCCGATCTCAATGCACACAATGTGCTGATCGCCGATACCGGCTTGTACCTGATCGACTTCGATCGCGGTGAACGGCGCACGCCCGAACGCACCTGGCAGCAGGCCAATCTGCAGCGGCTGCGCCGATCGCTGCTCAAGCTTGGCGCTGCGGGGCAGGGCGAGGCGGCATTCGATGCGGCGATCTGGAAGCCCCTGATCGAACGCTACGAGCGTACCCTTACGTCATGAACTGGACTCTGCATTTTCTCGGTGTCGGTGCGGCGCATGCGGTCGAGCTGGGCTCGTCCGCCGCGGTGCTCGAATGCGACGGCAAGCCGGTGCTATTGATCGACTGCGGTCCGGACACACTCGATCGTTACATGGCCGCCTATGGCGAGCCGCCGCGTGCCTTGTACATCACGCATACGCATATGGATCATGTAGCCGGCCTGGAGCGGGCGTTCTTCCGCCTGTGGTTCGACGAAGCCTTGCGTGGCCAGACGCGCTTGTTCGCGCACGCCGGTTTGATTCCCTGGCTGCAAACCCGTGTTGCGGATTATCCGGGCGTACTCGCCGAAGGTGGGGTGAATTTCTGGGAGGCGTTCCGGCTGGTGCCTTGCAGTCGCGGCTTCTGGCTGGATGGCCTCTGGTTCGATGTATTCGCCACGCGTCACCATATGCCCGGTACGTCCTACGGCATCGCGTTAGGTGGCAGCTTTGCCTATACCGGCGACACCCGCCCGATACCGGAAATGCTCGCCCGCTACGCCGGCGGCAGCGAAATCATCGCGCATGACTGCGGCATAGCCGGCAATCCGTCCCATACCGGCGTGGACGATGTCGAGCGCGAATACCCGGCCCAATGGCGCGAGCGTTTGCGGCTTTACCACTACGGTAGCCATGCCGATGGCGCGAGCTTGCAGTCGCGCGGTTTCCAGATTGCCATGGCCGGCGATCGCATCGCCTTGCCCACACCGCCGCCGCCGCGTGCGGACGCCGGCTGATCCCCCTTAGAACGAGAATCGAAGCATGAGTACGCAATCGCTGCGCCGTTTCGCCCGCTACAAGGCCTGGGCTGACCGGATGATTTTCGAGGCCGCTGCCAAGTTGCCGGAAGAGGAACTGCTGCGCTCGCGCCAGGTGGTCTTCGGCAGCATGCTGGCGATGCTCACGCACGTGTACACGATCGACAAGGTTTTCCAGGCCCATCTCGAAGGTCGCGAGCATGGATTTACCGCCCGTATCACCAGCGAAAAGATCGCGCTGGATGAGCTGGCCCGGCGTCAGTTCGAACTGGACGAGTGGTATGTCGCCTGGGCCGATGGGCTTGGCGAGGCGGACGTCGACGAGACCGTGCAATTCGGCTTTATCGGTGGCGGCGAGGGCGCCATGACCAAGGCCGAAATCCTGCTGCACCTGGTCAGCCACACCAATTATCACCGCGGGTTTGTCGCCGATATGTTCTACGGAGCCGGTACGAGGCCGCCCACCACCGATTTCCCGGTCTTCCTGCGCGATGTGGCCCAGGTTGCCTGAGACATGTCTCTTGTCACTGGTCCCGCCGCCCGCTATCCTTTCGCCTCTTTGCCGGGCCAATAGGCCCCGCAGCGCAGGTTTCACCACCGCGGAGAGGTGTCCGAGTGGTTGAAGGAGCACGCCTGGAAAGTGTGTATACGGCTTATCCCCGTATCGCGGGTTCGAATCCCGCCCTCTCCGCCAGTGAGTGAACCCTCGCAATAAAGTCTATGGTGGCCCTGTCGGTCCCCCCGCGACGATAGTTCGTAAACTCCGCCAGGTCCGGAAGGAAGCAACGGTAGCGAACGATTCGGGTGCCGGGGTGTGGCTGGCAGGGCCGCCGCCTTTTTGGGCCGCTGCGCGGCCGGTTAGGTCGGCCGCATAGCGGCCTGTGAGGACTCTCGTGTTGCTCGCTGTCAGGGGTGAGGAGCACCTAACTCCTAACAGGCTGCAACGCAGCCGTCCTCACAGCCCGGAGGGCGACCTCACCGGCCATGTAGCGGCCGGGCTGCAAAGCAGCGCGCACCTTGGCACAATCGTCCTTCGCCCCAAGGTATTAGCGAATGTCCTATCAAGTCCTAGCCCGCAAATGGCGTCCCCGTAAATTCGCCGAACTGGTCGGGCAGGAGCACGTGGTACGTGCGCTTACCAATGCGCTCGACACCGGGCGCATGCACCATGCCTACCTGTTTACCGGCACGCGCGGTGTCGGCAAGACCACGATCGCGCGCATTTTCGCCAAGTCGCTCAACTGCGAGCGCGGCGAGTCGGCCGATCCCTGCGGCGAGTGCGCGGTCTGCACGGCCGTCGACGCGGGGCGCTTTGTCGACCTGTTGGAAATCGACGCGGCCAGCAACACCGGCGTGGACGACGTGCGCGAGGTGATCGAGAACGCGCAGTACGCACCGGCGCGCGGTCGCTTCAAGGTGTACTTGGTCGACGAGGTGCACATGCTCTCCAAGCCGGCCTTCAACGCCTTGCTCAAGACGCTGGAAGAGCCGCCGCCGCATGTGAAGTTCCTGCTCGCCACCACCGATCCGCAGAAGTTGCCGGTGACGGTGTTGTCGCGCTGCCTGAAGTTCAATCTCAAGCGCTTGCTGCCGGATCAGATTTCCGGCCAGATGCGCCATATCCTCGGTGCCGAGAATATCCAATACGAAGACAGCGCCATTGTCGAGCTGGCTCGCGCCGCCGACGGTTCGCTGCGCGATGGCTTGTCCTTGCTCGACCAGGCTATCGCCTATGGCGGCGGCGCGCTGCAGGCCGATGACGTGCGCGCGATGCTTGGCAGCGTGGCGCGCGGGCAGGTGCTTGGTTTGCTGGAGGCACTGGCGGTCGGTGACGGCCAGCAGCTGTTGAACGAATGCACGCGGATTGCCTCGTTCTCGCCGGATTTCGGTGGCGTCCTGGACGATCTGGCCGCCGTGCTGCACCGCCTGCAACTGATTCAATTGGTGCTGGGTTACCGCCCTGAGGGCGGCGATGCCGATGACAGCGCGCTTGTCGCACTGGCCGAGCGCCTGCAGCCTGAGGACGTGCAGCTTTACTACCAGATCGCCACCTCGGGTCGCCGCGATCTGGCGATTGCTCCCGATGCGCGTACCGGTTTTGAAATGGCGATGCTGCGCATGTTGGCCTTCCGTCCGGCCGATGGCGGCGAAGCGCCGCGCCGTGAACGTCCTGCCGCCGCTCCCGTCGCGCGTCAGGCCGAGCCGCCTGCGCCGCGTGCGGCACCGCCGGCACCGGTGGAACGACAAGCCGCGCCGCCGATGGCTCGGCCCGAGCCTGTTGCCGCAGCGCCCGTACCCGCGCAAGCGCCGGCACCGCGCGAAGTCCCGCGCGATGCGCGTGGCCTGCCGGTGTGGGAAGCCCTGATCGAACAGGCGGGCTTGCGTGGACCGCTGGGCCAGTTGGCCCAGAATGCGCATCTGCGCGAACGCGATGGTCAGACACTGGTCATGGGGCTGCAGTCGGCGCATATGCACTTGGCCGTGGAGCCGATGGTCAGCCAGATGGAAGAACGCATCAGCAACGCGCTGGGCGAGCGCATTCGGTTGCGTTTCGTCAACGACCAGAGCGTTGCCGCGCATACGCCGGCCGCACGCGCGGCCAACGCGCGCGAAGAAGCGCAGTCGGCCGCCGAGGCATCCATCGACAGCGATCCGCTGGTGCAATCCTTGAAGCGCGAGTTCGGCGCCAAGGTGGTCCCGCAATCGATCAAACCCTTCGAGCCATAAGCGCTCGTTACCGATAAAACCTGAGTCACCGGAGAAGATCATGAGAGGACAAATCGGCCAGCTGATGCAGCAGGCGCAGCGCATGCAGGAAGACATGAAGCGCGCGCAGGAAGAAATCGCCAAGCTCGAAGTCACCGGCAGCGCCGGCGGCGGCCTGGTCACGGTGGTCATGAGCGGTGCGCACGAAGTCCGCCGCGTCACCATCGACCGCAAGCTGTTCGCCGACGATCCGGAAATGGCCGAAGACCTGGTGGCCGCCGCGATGAACGATGCGGTCAACAAGGTTGCCGAGGCGAGCAAGTCGAAGCTGGGCGGTGTTACGGCGGGCATGAACTTGCCGGCCGGGTTCAAGATGCCGTTCTAAGAGCAGGAGAGAGTGAAGAGGAGTGAGGAGTGAGTAGGCGCTCGCTAGTCCTCACGTTTCGCTTTCACTCACTTCTCACTCCTGATCACTCACTACTGGGTTTTATGTCTTCCAGCTCCCCCCTCCTTGCCGATCTCATCGAAGCGCTTCGTTGCTTGCCCGGCGTGGGCGGCAAGAGTGCGCAGCGGATGGCGTTTCATCTGTTGGAACGCGAGCGCGAGCGTGGCCTGAAATTGGCCGGTGCGCTGGAGCAGGCGATGCGTCGCATCGGTAACTGCAGCCGCTGCCGTAATTTCAGCGAGGACCCGGTCTGTAACCTGTGTGCGAGCGCCAGCCGCGATCGCCACACGCTGTGCGTGGTCGAGTCGCCGACGGATCTGGCGGCGATCGAGCAGGCGACCGGTTATCGCGGTCAGTACTTCGTGCTGCTCGGACGTCTTTCTCCGCTCGATGGCTTAGGTCCGGAAGAGCTGGGTCTGGGGCAGTTGAACGAGCGCTTGGCCGAGGGCGAGGTCGAGGAAATGATCATCGCGACCAACCCCACCGTGGAAGGCGAGGCGACCGCGCATTACCTTGCGCAACTGGCGCACCAGGCCAAGGTACGGCCCAGCCGGCTTGCGCATGGCGTACCGCTGGGCGGCGAACTGGAATACGTCGATCGCGGCACGTTGGCGCATGCCTTCGGCAGCCGACAGAACGTGGACTGACAATGCCCGTACTGACGTTGGAAATCCCAGGGTCCGATGAATACCGCGCGCTGCGTGTGGCGGCGCGTCTGAGCGCCAAGAGCGCCGAAGCCGCCGATGCCGGGCTCAGGAACAGCTGGGCCTCGGTGTGCGTGCGCGAAAACGGCGAACTGATCGGCATGGGGCGTATCGTCGGCGATGGCGGCCTGTTTCTGCTGGTGGTCGATATCGCGGTAGCGCCAGCCTGGCAGCGCAAGGGCTGGGGCGCGAAGATCATGCAGGTCTTGATGGACGAGCTGCACGCCCGCGCGCCCAAGAGCGCACATGTCGCCTTGATCGCCGATGGCACCGCGTCCCAGCTTTACCAGCGTTTCGGCTTTACGATGTCGGCGCCAGGCGCGCACGGCATGCAGATGCGCCTGTAACAAATCATTGTAAGGAGCAGCTTGTGGGCGACACCATTTTCGGCAAGATCATCCGCCGCGAAATTCCCGCGGACATCGTTTACGAAGACGATGACGTACTGGCGTTCCGCGATCTAAACCCGCAGGCACCGGTGCACGTGCTGTTTATTCCCAAGCGTGCAATCGCCACGCTGGATCAGGCCACGGCGGCGGACGCGGAACTGCTCGGCAAGTTGCTGCTCGCCACGGCGGCGTATGCGCGTAGCGAAAACCTGGCCGAGCAGGGTTATCGCACGGTGATCAACTGCAACCAGCACGGCGGGCAGACGGTGTTTCATCTGCATGTGCATTTGCTCGGCGGGCGGCAGATGCATTGGCCGCCGGGCTAGAGCCAGTAGAGCTAAGGAGTGAGTGAAGAGGAGTGAGTAAGAGCAGCGCGCCTTTCTCTCACTCCTCACTCCTCTTCACTCACTCCCAAAAAGAAACGCCGGCCTTAGGCCGGCGTTTCTTTGATCGTATGCCGCTTACTTGGATGGCCCACGCGGTACCACGATCACCCGGGTCGGGCGATAGTAACCGCCGCCCCAGTACGGGCCCCACGGACCACCCCAATACGGGCCCCAGCCCGGACCCCAGAACGGGTCGTAATAAGGGTAGGGGGCGACCGCTACGCGCTTGGGCCACAGGTAGACCACGTCGGCCTCGACGCGCGGGTAGGCATAGTCGTATTCGCCCACCTTCTGCGACACGGTGCCGTGCAGCGTACCGGTGACGGTCACTTCACGACCGCGCGAGAACACCTCCGGGTCGTAGAAGCCGGCGCGGCAAGCCACGAAACGCCCGCCGCCTTCGGCCTGGCTACGTCCTTCAGGACGGGCTTCGCTGTCGAGCGGACGCGACATCAGGTAGAAGCAGGTCTCTTGCGGACCCGGTTCCGTCTTGATGATCTCGCCGCCCCAGCGGACCTTGCTGCCGCCAGCGCCGCCCTGCTGGGCCTGCGAGGTGGATATATCGGTATATGTGCCTTGCAACGGTTGGGGAATCGTTGCGCAGGCGGCCAGCGTGGCAGTCATGGCTGCCAGGGCCATCGTCTTGTACATGGGCATGATGGCTTTCTCCTTTGGGGCCGGAAGCATGCTTATCCTCCTAACACCTTCATTTGACCACGCGGCGTGGTCGAAAATCCCGTACGGCTCGCCGAAAGGCGCGCAGCGATTCAGGGGGCGGTTCGTCATGGGCGTAGCGCAGGTCGAGATAGCTCCTCATCAGCTGTTCCAGCCTATCGCGCTGATGGGGCAGGGCCCTGGCAGCACGACTCAGGTAATGCTGCGGTCCCTCGCTGTGACGGCGTACGACAGCAACGCCGGCCAATTTGTGCTCCAGACGCGCCATGGCCGCTCGAAGCGGATCGGTTTCACGCTGTCGCCATAAGGCCCATACAAGACCGATCATGGCAAACAGCACGCAACCGATGGCCAGCAGCAACCCGAGTTTCTCGGCATCGGTTTCGCGAATGCCCAGTGGCGACAGCAGGCCGCGCTGACGTAGCGCGCTGAAGCCGATAACGCCTTGGTTCCACCAACGGTTGACGACGTCCCAATGGTTGCGTGCATCACGTAACCATTCGCTACCGAACCAGTTTCCCTGATCGCCTGCGACAGCGGCAGCACCCAGGCTGACGCGATCGGGTCGTACCGCGGCGGTGGGATCGACACGTACCCAGCCGCGTTCGGCGATCCACACTTCGCCCCAGGCATGCGCGTCCGATTGCCGCACCAGCAGATAGTTGCCCAGACCGTTCCAGTAGCCGCCCTGGTAGCCGGTGACCACGCGCGCCGGAATACCGGCGGCGCGCATCAGTATCGTAAAAGCTGACGCATAGTGTTCGCAGAAACCTTCGTGCGTGGAGAACAGGAAGTCGTCCATCGCATCGCGCCCCAACGGCGAAGGCGCCAGCGTGTAACGGAACACGCCGTTGTGGAACAGGGTCAATGCTTCGCGCACGATGGCGCTGGTGTCGTCGCCATGGCGCTGGCGCCAGCTTTGCGCCAAGGCGATCGTCTTGGGATTGAAGCCGTCGGGCAGCTGCAAGGCGCGTCGCCGCGAGCGGTCGTCCAGCACGGGTTGCAGGCGATAGGCGAGCGCCGATTCCATGGAATAGTTCAGTGCGTCGTTGACCGGTCTGCTGGCGACGACTTCGCGATCGCCGCCGAGTTGCCCCTGCGGCGGTGCCTCGACCGGCACGTCCATGGCAGGCAGGACCGTCTGTCCGCTGGGCTCCAGGCTGATCTGGTATTTGATCGTGCGTTCGGCGATCAATGACGCCGGTTCGCGCGGATAGTCGGCATAGGCCCAGCTGCGGCCGTCATAGCGCCACATGACGTAGGCGCGAAAATAGCGAAAGTTGTTTGGCGGTGGCGTGCCATCGAAGCTGACGCGCATGGCGGGACGATCATCGGTCAGCAGGTCGGCGAAATCGCCCGGTGACATGCGATCGCTCAGGCCGGTGCGCGCTTGTGACGAAGGCGGCGCACCCCATAAGGGCGAGCTCAGTCGTGGCACGGCGACAAACGCGAATAGCGCAAGCGGCAACGACAGGCCGAGCATAGTGAGTACGGGCAGGAGTTCGCGTTTGAGCGTTACCGGCACGCGCGCGGGCTCCAAGGCGCGCAAGGCCGCCAGCGCGGGCAGCAGGCCGAGGGCGACCAGGAAGGTAATGACCATGCCCTGGTCGAACAGCAGGGCAGTCATCAGCGCAAAGCAGGCGAAGGCAATGCCGACGCGCGCATCGCGAGCCGTTTCCGATTCGAGCAGTTTCAATACCAGCAAACCGACCGCGAGCGCGGCGCCGGCCTCGCGCCCGAACAGGCTGCCGTAGCTGGTGATGATCGCGATGGCGAGCAGGCCCAGTAGCGGCAGTTTGAGATAGACCGGCGCACGTCCGGGTTGCTCGCGGCGCTTCCACCAGCGCCAGCCAAGCAGCAGCGCCAGCACCATGCTCAGCCAGATCGGCAGGTGTCCGATATGCAGCACGAACACGCTGGCGATGGTCAGGCACAGGAGATCGAATGCGCGGTTGTCGAGCGGCTGTTCGTTACGACCGGTACGGCGCAGGACGAATTTCATGGCATGCGCGCCAATGCGTTCATGCAACGCTCGTAATGCGATCGACCGCGACCGGAAGGAATGTCTTCTTCGGGCAGCCAGAGACTGCTGGCGCGCCCGGCGTTTTCCGCTTCGCCGACCCAGCGCGCCAGGCGCTGTATGCGCGACTCGTTATCCAGGTGTTTGACCACCCGCCAGTCCAGTTGCCAGTCCTGCCGACCTTCGGGTTGCTCGAATTCCTTCACCAGCAGGCTGTGGTGACGGGCGCTGACCTTCCAGGCGATATGCCGCATCGGATCGCCGGAGTGATAGTCGCGCAGCGCCGCCAGGTCGTCGCCGCGGCGCAGCTGGCGACGCTGATCTTCGTCGCTGGATGGCAGATTCGGCGGCGGGCCCATGGCTTCCGGGCGCGGCCATACCAGTACCTTCTGTTCTGGATAGACCCAGCTCCAGGCGCGAAACAGGCCGAACGGCCAGGTGCTCCAGATCTTGATGCGCGGCAGCGGCTGCCAGCCGCGCTCGAAGGTGGGCATCGGCAGATCGATGTGTATTTTTTCGTTCGCCTGCAAGGCAAACGCGCGCGACTGACCGTCGATGTCCACGCGCACGCTCTGGTAGATGCGCCCGTTGCCGGAAAAATGCAGTCGTACCTCGATCGGTTCGCCGGCGATCGCGTGGCCGGACTGTATCGTCGTCAGTTGCAAGCCGTTCAATGTGCGAAACGCGACCAGCATGCTCGACGATGCCGCCGCGCCGAGCAGGCAGGTCAGCAGCAACGCGGCGTTATTGGCGTAGTTCAGTGCGCCCACCAGCATGACGATCAGCAGTACGCAGAAACCCATGCCGAAAAACGAAGGCACGATGTAGATGCGGCGGCGATGCAGCCGAATCGGCAGGGACTCGGCACGTCGATAACGCGTCAACGCCGGCAGCCGGCCTTCAGCCCAGCGCTGTAGACGCCCCAAGGCCTCTTGCATCAGTTGACTGCCACCTCGGCAAGCAGGCTGCGCGCCAGCGTATCGCCGGTCGCGCCACGTGCGGGCACCAGGCGATGCGCGGCGAGCGCTACGAACAAGGCCTGGACGTCTTCCGGAATCACATGACCACGGCCGGTCAGCCACGCCCACACACGAGCCGCGCTCAGCAAGGCCAGACCGGCACGGGGCGACAGGCCGACGCGAATGTCGGGGTGTTTGCGGCTGGCGGCAAGCAGGGCCTGCAGATAGTCGAGCAGGGCCGCACTGGCATTCACCGTCTGAGTTTCACGTTGCAGCGCCGACAGGTTGGGGCCATCCAGCTGGGGTTCGAGCTGCGCCAGCAGGTCGCGTCGATCGCTGCCGACCAGCAAGGCGCGTTCGGCTGCCGCATCGGGATAGTCCAGCGACACGCGCAACATGAAGCGATCGAGCTGCGAATCGGGCAGCGGGAAGGTGCCGTTGAGGTCGAGCGGGTTCTGCGTGGCCACCACGAAGAAAGGCTGCGCCAGCGTATGCGTCTGACCGTCTACGGTGACCTGACCTTCGGCCATTGCCTCGAGCAGGGCGCTTTGCGTTTTCGGCGTGGCACGATTGATTTCGTCGGCCAGCAGCAGGCCGGTGAAGATCGGGCCGGGATGAAAACGGAACTGCGCGGTCTCGCGCTCGTACACGCTGACCCCGATAATGTCCGACGGCAACAGGTCGCTGGTGAACTGCACGCGCTGGAAATCGAGGGCGAAGCTGGCGGCCAGGGCATGGGCCAAGGTGGTCTTGCCGACGCCAGGGACGTCTTCGAGCAGGAGATGGCCGCCGGCGATCAGGCAGGTAAAGGCGAGTTTCACCTGGCGGGGCTTGCCGAGCAGTACGCGATTGACCTGGGCCATGGCGGCATCCAGGCGGGAGCGTAAGGTTTCGTCGTGGAGCGAAGTAATGGCAGACATGGGCGATGGGCGACCGGCAGTGGCGGGACGGGGGAGATCGCGTGCGTGAGGAAAGCAGTGTAGCGGTCGAACTCAGGCGCTGGCGAGACGCTTTTGTCACGGCGTTCGTCGGCCTGCTGGCGATCAAGCTGCTGATTGCCTGCACGCTGTCGCCGTTTGGCGACGAAGCGTTCTACTGGATGGAGAGTCGCCGCCTGGCATGGGGCTACAGCGATCTGCCGCCTCTGACCGCGTGGTTGATCCGTTTGGGCGAGAGCATTGCCGGTCACAGCCTGATCGGTATGCGCTGGCCGTTCCTGCTGCTTGGGAGCGTGCTGCCCTGGCTGGTCGTGTGGTTTGCCCGCGAAGCGTTCGATCGACGGGCGGGTTGGCAGGCTGGCCTGCTGTGCCTGGCGTTGCCCCTGGCGGGAAGCCTTGGCGTGCTGGCATTGCCGGATGTCCCCCTGACGGTTGCGATCATGCTCGCCATGTTGGCGCTGTTGCGGGCGATGCGTGGCAATCGGGTGAGCGACTGGATATTGCTCGGATTGGCGCTTGGCATGGCATGGGCGACGCATTACCGCGCGGCCATGGCGATGCTTGCGGGTTTGCTACTCCTGTTGATCACCGAGCGTGGACGTCTGCAATGGCGTCGCGGCGGCCTCTGGCTGGCGTTATTGCTTGCCGCGCTGGGACTGGTGCCCCTGGCGATCTCCAATTGGCAGCAGCGTGGCGCCGGTATCGCGTTCCAGCTGGTCGAACGCAATGCATGGCAGTTCCAGGTCGATGCGCTGGTACAGCCTCTGGAGCAGGCCGTGGCATGTACGCCCTTGCTGTACGGCATGCTGCTGTGGGCGGCATGGATGTGCTGGCGTCGTCGCAAGGAGGGCACGCCCTGGGATCTGATTGCCGTGGTGTCGCTCAGCTTTATCGTGCTTTATTTCGGGCTGGGCCTGTTTGCCGACGACCTGCGCTTTCGTGCGCACTGGCCATTGCCGGGTTACTTGCCCTTGCTTGCCGCCTTGCCCGTGCTGTGGCGAACGCAAGCGGTAAAGCGCGGCTGGCGTGGCTTTGCATGGTTTGCCTTCGCACTGGCGGCGATAGGGCAGGTAAGTGGCATGGCCTATCTGGGTTTGGCGGCATCGCGCGATGGCGCGACTACGCTGGCCTCGCTCAAGGCATTTCCTTCCAATTTCGTCGGTTGGCGTGAAAGCGCAGACAGCGCGCGCGAATTATTGCGAGACAAACCTGCGGTGCTGGTCGCCGATAATTTCATGCTGGCGGCCGAGCTGAATTTTCAGTTGGGTGCCGGCCAGCCGGTCTATGCGTTGGACAGCCCGCTCAATGTGAAACATGGTCGTGCGCCGCAGCTAGCAGCGTGGCAATGGGACGAAGGCGGCTTGCGCCATACGCATGCAGGCGAACGCGTGCTGCTGGCCGTCGACGAAACTGCATTGCGCGAGCGCGAACGCGCTGCATGGCTGGGCAGCGTCTGTGAGCGCATCGAAAACCTGCAGCCGCTTGTGCGCCTGAGCCTGTTTGCGGGACGCAAACGCATTGCGTTCTACGCCGGTCGTGTTCCCGGTGCGGCATCGCCCGTGCCCGATCCGGCGCGCTGCGTGGTATGGCGGCGCGCCGTTGCGAACGAGATCTAGCGACACTGAGGCGGCAGGTATTTTTCAGGCAGGTCCGAACTGCAGCTCCAGTCCGATGTGGCGGACACCGGCGCAGTACTCAGCAACAGGTGCTTGCCGTTGATGGCCACGTTAGTCGAACGAAGCGTCACTTCCAGCGCGCACCGATTTGCATCGCCGCTGGATGTGCCGATATTGATCGCGCTGATGTACTGATCTGAATATTCCTGCGCCTCCAGCAAGCCAGTGTCGCCGTTGACCGGGCAGTGTTGCTCGCGACGATATGCCTCGATCAGGTTCGGCTTCAGCGTTTCGGCGGTGTGGTACGCGTTCGCTATCTGGCTGCGCATCACGTACATCTGGTACTGCGGTATCGCGATGGCGGCAAGAATGCCGATGACGGCAACGAATACCATCAACGCGACGACGACGGCTACCGCTGCGGCCACGCCGCTGTTTTTCTGGCGCTCGGGATGGCGGGTATATGCCCAGCGATCCACCACAAGGGTGCTTGACAGCATGTCATGCAAAGTCTGCTTGCGCGAAGTGAATAGCGCAAAGAGGTAACCGAGGCAGAAAATCAGGCCCGAAAGCATCCGGCCGAACCAACGGCCGACGGCGCGTCCCCAGCCGATTGGCTTGCCATCGAGGTTGGTCACCTTGATGCCCAGCGCGCGCTTGCCGAATGTGGCTTGGTAAGTCGAGCTTTCCTGCAGGCTGTAATAAAGAAGTGAGACCAGGAACAAGATTGGATAAACCCACAGGACGATCAGCGTTCGGTTGACCGATGCGCCGACCGTCGCGCCTATCACCGCGCCCACGATTGCGCCGACGACAACGCCGAGGATCCAGAGGATCAGTGCATCGAGCATGAAAGCAAGCAGGCGACGGGCAAAGCCTCCGTATATGACGGCACCCGCGTCGCTCGCGTAGCCCCAGTCCGCGACAAAACCCGATGGGCTGGTCGCGAACGGATTGGTCTCCACATACGCCGATGGTGTGGCGAGCGGCGGCGGTACCGCATCGGATGCCTGACGCAACTCGTGTTCCATGGCCGACAATGGTTGCCATTGCGTCAGACCTTCACGCCATACCAGGCTGGTGGGCCTGATCCGGCCTTCAGTCACCGCATCCAATAGTTGCTGCTGCGTTACCGGCCCTTTTCTCTGGCCGAGCAAATCCACGAAGTACCAGGTGACTTCCTTCTGCATCGTTGGTTTCCCCCTATAGGAAGCTTCACGATAGGCGAAGTCCTGGCGGGTGTCATTGGGGCTGTGCAGCCTTTTACGGCACCGAAACGCCCGCTTCCCTCAACAGGCGCGTCAGCCCGATCAGCGGCAGGCCGATCAGCGCGGTGGGGTCGTCATTGTCGATCCGCTCGAACAGGCTGATACCCAGCCCCTCGCACTTGAAGCTGCCGGCGCAATCGAGTGGGTTCTCGCGTGCCACGTAACGCGCGATTTCGGTGTCGTTGAGCACTCGGAACTGCACCCGGGTGTGATCGACGTGGAAATAGCGCACGCCATCGCGGGTATCGAAAAGGCACACGGCCGTATGAAAATGCACTTCCTGTCCAGAACTGGCGGCCAACTGGGCGCGCGCACGCTCGGCGACCCCGGGTTTGTCCAGCACCGCGCCATGCAATTCGGCGACCTGGTCCGAGCCGATCACCAGTGCATCGGTCTGGCCCGCGCCGGCGGCTTCGGCCTTGGCGATAGCCAGGCGCAGCGCGCGTTCGGCAGGCGCTTCTCCCGGCTGAGAGGACTCGTCGGTGCCCGGTGCACGTTGCTCGAATTCGGGATAGACCCGGCGTAACAGTTCGGCGCGATAGCTGGAGGTGGAGCCAAGAATCAGACGAGGAGAGGTCATGCATCGGTCTCGCGGCGGATTTGTTCGCGCATGGCGTCGTCCAGATCGTGTTGGGCCTGGTCCAGCCCGGCCAGGAGCGGGCGGAGCCGGTTGCGGGCTTCGCTCATGGTCGCCACGGCCTGGTCCAGCTCCTGCTGGGTGGCCCGCGGTGCCTTGTCGCGAATCCATATGCGTTGCTGCAGCAGCGAGCGTAGCCCGGCCTCAATCGCGTTGCGGGCTTCTTTTTCGCTCTGGGCCGGCAGGTCGGGGTTGAGCGACATGACGGCGTGGGCCTGCTGCAGGCCGTTGCGGCAGTTCTTGAGGTCGATTTCCAGGCGGTCGGCCAGTTCCAGCAGGTGGCGGACGCTACCCGTACGCCGGTAAAGTCGCTGGCGGTAGGCGATGGCGATGGCGCCCACGACGGCCAGTACTATGAACAGGGTGGTCAGGCCGGCCATCAGGTAGGCGTTCACGAGGGGCGTGGGCTCGAAGGCGTGTAAGGCGTTCAGTCTGCCGCATGGAGCCCGATCGACGCAAAACGATCCTTTGCCCCCGCCTTAAGCGCTTGTATGCAGTTGACTTCTCCCTTGCCTGAACCTAGAATTTCACGATTATGTCCGTGACACTGCCAGAGTCCGTGGACGCATGGCGCATGGTCGCGGCAAGGCGTTCGTTTCAAGGTGCCTTGCCGATCGCTGCCTTGCAGCGCCTCTCCGAGGTGCTCGCTGGCACGGATGGGGCGGCTCAGTACGAGTTGGATTTCGGTCGCGATGAGTTCGGTACGTCCTACCTGGACGTGCGTATTCAGGCACCGCTCGAACTGATTTGCCAACGCTCGCTGGAGCCGTTCGTGTTGCCGGTAACGGTGGATACGCGGTTGGGCTTGATTCGTACTGAGCGCGAGGAGTCGGCACTTCCCCCGGGAAGCGAGCCGCTGCTGGTTGCCGAAGACGGCAAGCTGAGCCTCGCGGACGTGATCGAAGACGAATTGCTGTTGGCATTGCCGCTGATCCCGATCAACCCGGAAAGCAGCCTGCCGGAAGAAGTAGTTGGCCCTGAGCCGGAGCAATCCGCGCCTGAGGGTCGTCCCGATAACCCGTTCGCGGTCTTGCGCGAACTCAAGAAAAACTGATTTAGCTGGAGACTTGCCATGGCCGTTGCCAAGAGCCGCAAAACCCCGTCCACCCGCGGCATGCGTCGTTCGCACGATGCGCTGAAAACCGTGCAGCTGGCCACCGATCCGACCAGTGGCGAGGTGCATCTGCGCCATCACGTCACCAAGGACGGCTACTACCGTGGCAAGAAGGTCATTCAGACCACCGCTTCGGTGGTCGAAGAGGATTGATCGAGCCCTGAGGGCCTGTTACCAGGCTCCCGGACTTTGGATCAGCAAAGCGGCGCGACTACGCGCCGCTTTGCGTTTTGGCGCTCAGGCAGCGTAACGTCGCGAGTTTGGCCGTCAGGATTTTCTGATCGGCTCGTCTGGCGCGCCGCGCGCCCCGTATTGGATAGTCAATGGCTCCGATCTACTCTCGTATCGTCGCGACCGGCAGCGCGCTGCCCGAGCGCGTGCTGACCAACGCCGACCTGGAAAAATTCGTCGATACCAGTGACGAATGGATTCGCACCCGCACGGGTATCCGCCAGCGCCATATCGCCGCCGACGGCGAAACCACAGGCGATCTCTCCACGCTCGCCGCGCAGCGCGCGCTGGATGCCGCTGGTATCAAGGCGTCCGAGATCGACCTGATCGTGCTGGGCACGACCACGCCCGACATTATTTTCCCGTCCACCGCCTGCCTGGTGCAGCACCGCCTGGGTGCCAACGGTTGCGCTGCATTTGACGTCAACGCGGCCTGTTCGGGCTTCGTCTACGCCTTGGGTGTGGCCGACAAGTTCATCAAGACCGGTTCGGCGAAAAAGGCATTGGTCATCGGTGCTGAAACGCTGACGCGCATGATCGACTGGAACGAGCGCGAAACCTGCGTGCTGTTCGGCGACGGTGCGGGCGCGGTGGTATTGGAAGGCAGCAGCGAGCCGGGTATCTACGCCACCTGCCTGCACGCCGACGGCGGGCACAAGGAACTGCTGTACAACCCGGTGGGTGTATCCGCCGGCTTTACCGACGAACCCAATCATGGCGTGCGTATTCGCATGTCTGGCCGCGAAGTGTTCAAGGTGGCAGTCAAGACGCTCGACGCCCTGGTCGAAGAAACCCTCAAGGCCGCCGGGATGGATGCCGCGCAGCTCGATTGGCTGATCCCGCATCAGGCCAACCTGCGCATCATCGAAGCGACCGCCAAGCGCCTGAACATGTCGATGGAGCAAGTGATCGTCACCGTCGACCAGCACGCCAATACCTCGGCCGGCTCCGTGCCGCTGGCGCTCGATCATGCGGTGCGTTCGGGCAAGGTGAAGCGTGGCCAGAACCTGCTGTTGGAAGCGTTCGGTGGCGGGTTTACCTGGGCATCGGCGTTGTTGCGCTACTGAGACGTGAGGACGGCGGCTTCGCCGCTCGTTAAGGTTGGACGTGAGGAGCCGGTGCAGCATGCCGGCTTTTTGCTTTTCCTCTTACTCCTCACTCCTCTCCACTCACTCCTTATCACCAGACAGCTGCGTACGGAGCCCATAACTGGCACCATTCCGCTTTTGGTACCCCGGACGCTTTCTACTCCATGACTCCATCCGCCTCGCTCGCTTTCGTTTTCCCCGGCCAGGGTTCGCAATCGGTCGGCATGCTGGCCGAACTGGCCGCCGCACATGGCGACGTCAAAGCTGCCTTCGATGAAGCCTCGCAGGGTGCGGGCATCGATCTGTGGACGATGAGCCAGCAGGGGCCCGAAGAGCAGCTCAATAGCACGCAGAACACCCAGCCTGCGTTGCTGGCCGCCAGCGTCGCCGTCTGGCGCGTCTGGCAGAAGGTCGGTGGCGCACAGCCGGCGCAGATGTCCGGTCACAGCCTGGGCGAATACAGTGCCCTGGTTTGCGCGGGTGCCTTGTCATTACATGATGCGGCCGCCCTGGTTGCCGAACGCGGTCGCCTGATGCAGGCCGCGGTGCCCGCCGGCGTCGGCGCGATGGCAGCGATTCTCGGTGGCGACGATGCGCAGATTGCTGCCGTGTGCGAAGAAGTGGCGCAGGGGCAGGTGGTGGCGCCGGCCAATTTCAATTCGCCCGGTCAGCTGGTGATTGCAGGCCATGCCGAAGCGGTCGATCGCGCGCTGGCCCGCCTGGCCGAACTCGGCGTGAAGAAGGCAATCAAGCTGGCGGTGTCGGTGCCGTCGCATTGCGCACTGATGCGCGATGCGGCCGAGAAGCTCGATGAGCGGATGGCTTCCATCGCATGGCAGCTGCCGGCGATTCCGGTCGTGCAGAACGCGGTGGCAAGGTCCTTCGATACGATTGCCGATATCCGCGGCGCCTTGCAGCAGCAGCTTTATATGCCGGTGCGCTGGACCGAGTGCGTGCAGGCGCTGGTGGCCGGTGGTGCAACGCGGATCGTCGAGGCAGGTCCCGGCAAGGTGCTCGCCGGTTTGATCAAGCGTATCGACAAAAGCGTCGAAGCCCGCGCCATCGGAACCCCTGCCGATCTCGATGCCGTACGTGCCGAATGGTCGTGAGCGTCGCTTCGAATTTTTGCTATCCGATGCATAAGGAATCCTGAGCATGAGTCATTCTTTGCAGGGCGAAATCGCTCTCGTTACCGGCGCAAGTCGTGGTATCGGCGCCGCGATCGCCGACGAACTGGCCCAGCGTGGTGCGACCGTGATCGGCACGGCAACCAGCGAGTCGGGCGCTGCCGCCATCGGTGAGCGGCTGGCGGCACACGGCGGTTCGGGTCGTGTTTTAAACGTCACCGATGGTGCCCAGGTCGAGGGATTGATCGATGCGATCGCCAAGGAGTTCGGGCCGGTCTCGATCCTGGTCAACAATGCCGGCATTACGCGCGACCAGCTCCTGCTGCGCATGAAGGACGACGACTGGCAGGCCATTCTCGATACCAATCTCACCTCGGTGTACCGCACCTCCAAGGCGGTGCTGCGCGGCATGATGAAGGCACGCAAGGGTCGCATCATTTCGATCGCCTCGGTGATCGGCCTGACCGGCAACCCGGGCCAGGCCAACTACGCCGCGGCCAAGGCCGGCATCATCGCGTTCTCCAAGTCGCTGGCGCGCGAGATCGGTACGCGCGGGATCACCGTGAACGTGGTGGCGCCGGGCTTTATCGATACCGATATGACGCGCGCGCTGCCGGAGGAGTCCAAGCAGGCTCTGCTGGGTCAGATCGCGCTGGGTCGGTTGGGCGAGTCGAACGATATTGCGCAGGCGGTGGCGTTTCTTGCGTCCCCGGCGGCGGCCTATATCACCGGCGAGACGCTGCACGTCAATGGCGGCATGTACATGCCCTGATGGTGGAATTTGAGGCCAGGCCTTGAAGCCTGGCCCGGGCGTGCCCATACAGGCTCGCGTCTCAGCGTATTGGGATATTTTTCGGCAGTTGTCGCCAGCGGGCAATTTTTAGGCGACAATTAGCCTTTCGCGTCGGCCCGATGGGTCGACACATAAAACCGCGCCGGCGGACCGTGGCGGCCAACAGGCTTAGCCATTACAATCCGCCGGCCTTGCCGGTCGGAAGGCCGGTTCAAGACAAGTAACTACTCCTTGGGAGGTATTGGCAACATGAGCACCATCGAAGAGCGCGTCAAGAAAATCGTCGTCGAGCAGCTGGGCGTGAAGGAAGATGAAGTCACGGCGAACTCCTCGTTCGTGGACGATCTGGGCGCGGATTCGCTGGACACCGTGGAACTGGTGATGGCTCTCGAGGAAGAGTTCGAGACCGAGATTCCGGACGAAGAAGCCGAGAAGATCACCACGGTGCAGCAGGCCACTGATTACATCAAGGCCCATACCAAGGACTGATCGTGACGAGGCCGGCATGCGCTTATCGCCTTGCCTGCCGACGAAAGCGATATCGAAAGCTGCGCCATATCGGCGCAGTTTTCGTTTCTGCAATAAGCAACGTCCGACCCCGTATGGTCGCCTTGTATCGGCCTGTGAGGGCCTCAAGGTATCGGACGGCGTGGCTGCAATCGATGCGGTAGTTTGCGACGGCGGCCGCGGAACCCCAAAGGGAAAGATCAGATGAGCAAACGACGTGTGGTAGTAACCGGCATGGGCATTATTTCGCCGGTTGGCAACGACCTCGCCAGCGCCTGGGACAACATCCTCAAGGGTGTCAGCGGTATCGGTGAAGTCACCCATTTCGACGCGACCGCCTATGCCACGCGCATTGCCGGTCAGGTCCGCGATTTCAATCCGGGCGACTGGATCGCGCCCAAGGACATCAAGAAGATGGATCCGTTCATCCACTACGGCATCGCCGCGGGCACGCAAGCCCTGCGCGATTCCGGCCTGGAAGTGACGGAAGAAAATGCACCGCGCATCGGCGTGGCGGTGGCGGCCGGTATCGGCGGCCTGCATACCATCGAACATACGTCGATCGAACTGCATGAGAAGGGCCCGCGCCGCGTGTCGCCGTTCTTCGTGCCCAGTTCGATCATCAACATGGTTTCGGGCCATCTGTCGATCATGTACGGCCTGAAGGGGCCGAACATCGCCTGCGTCACGGCCTGCACCACGGCCACGCACAATATCGGCCTGGCCATGCGCATGATCCAGTACGGCGATGCCGACGTCATGGTCGCCGGCGGCGCCGAATTTGCCACTACCGGTACGGCGATGGCGGGCTTCTGCTCGGCCAAGGCCATGTCCACCCGCAACGACGCGCCGACCAAGGCCAGCCGTCCGTGGGACAAGGATCGCGACGGCTTCGTGCTGTCCGACGGCGCCGGTGTGCTGGTGCTGGAAGAATACGAACATGCCAAGGCACGCGGCGCGAAGATCTACGCCGAGCTGGTCGGCTTCGGCATGAGCGGCGATGCGTATCACATCACCGCGCCGAGCGAAGGCGGCGAGGGTGCGGCGCGCTCGATGGAAGCCGCGCTGAAGGACGGCGCGCTGAACCCGACCGATGTGCATTACGTCAACGCGCACGGCACCTCGACGCCGCTGGGCGACCTGGGTGAAGTGCTCGCGGCCAAGCGCGTGTTCGGCGATTACGCGTACAAGCTGCCGGTCAGCTCGACCAAGTCGATGACCGGTCATCTGCTTGGCGCAGCCGGTGGTGTGGAAGCGATCTTCAGCATCCTGGCATTGCGTGACCAGGTGCTGCCGCCGACGATCAATCTCGACGAGCCGGGTGAATGCTGCGATCTCGACTTCGTGCCGAATACGGCACGCGAAGCGAAGGTCGACGTGGTGATCTCCAATTCGTTCGGTTTTGGCGGCACCAACGGTACCCTGGCGTTCCGTCGCGTCTGATCGGCGTGACAATATCGGTGCGTTACCTTGCCGGCCGGCGCGATCTGCTCGCGCCGGCCGCGCTGTTTCCGGAGCGCTATCCCTGCCTGCTCGAAAGCGTGGTCCGCGGCACGCCGCAGTCGCGCTATGACCTGCTGTTTGCGTTTCCACGGGCAAGCCTGACCTTGCATGCCGATGGACGCGTGCTCGATGACGCGGGTGTCCAGCAGCCCGGCGGTTTTCTCGATGCACTCGATCGTGCGTGGCAAGCCGAACGCACGGATGGATGCAACGACGAGTTGCCGTTTCATGGCGGTTGGGTGGTGATGCTGGCCTATGAGCTGGCTGCGGAAATCGAGCCCAGGCTCAAGCTGCGCCGACATGACGTCTTGCCGGTGGCGCTGGCCTTGCGCTGCCCGGCGGCGATCATTGTCGACCATCTGCAGGACCGTACGATTCTGGTGGCCGAACAAGGTAGCGAAGCGCTGCTCGATCAGCTCGAGGCGGATCTGGCTTCGCAGTTGGCGGCACAGGCGTTGCCGGTACCATCGGCTATCGATGAAGACGCGCCTGCGCTTTTCCTCGATGGCGTCGAACGCATTCACCAGCATTTGCGCGATGGCGATATTTTCCAGGTCAATCTGTCGCGTGCATGGCGCATGTCCTATGCCCATCCGCCCAGGCCGGCCGACGTCTATGCGGCCTTGCGCCAGGCCAACCCCGCGCCGTTTGCCGGCCTGTTGCAGCATGGCGACTGGGCGATCGTCAGCTCCTCGCCCGAGCGACTGGTCGAGACGCGCAAGGGCATGGCGCAGACGCGCCCCATCGCCGGTACCCGGCCGCGTGTGGCGGGCGACGATGAACTGGCGCGGATCCGTGAATTGAGCACGCACCCCAAGGAGCGTGCCGAGCACGTCATGCTGATCGATCTGGAACGTAACGATCTGGGGCGGGTCTGCGTGCCGGGGACGGTCGAGGTCGACGAGCTGATGGTGGTGGAGAGTTACGCCCACGTTCATCACATCGTGTCCAATGTGCGAGGTCGCCTGCGCACCGGAGTGACGCCAGGCGAGGTGATCCGTGCGACCTTTCCGGGCGGTACGATCACCGGTTGTCCGAAGGTGCGCTGCATGGAAATCATCGCTGCGCTGGAGGACGCCCCCCGCGGCGCCTATACCGGTGCGCTGGGCTATATCGATCGCAACGGTGACCTCGATTTGAACATCTTGATCCGCACGCTGACGCAGTCCGCCGGGCAGATCAGCCTGCGTGCCGGTGCCGGGATCGTGACCGATTCGGTGGCCGCCGCCGAGCTGGAAGAAACCCGCGCCAAGGCACGCGGCCTGTTGCGTGCACTCGGGGCTGCCGGTTGATGTCGACCACGCCGGTTCGCCTGCTGCTGGATGGCAAGGCGGAGGCTGCGGTGTCGCCGTTCGACCGAGGCCTGCTTTACGGCGATGGCCTGTTCGAAACGGTCCGCTTCGTCGCCGGCAGCGCGCCGCTGTGGGCGCGGCATATGCAGCGGCTGCAACACGGCTGCGAACGGCTCCATCTGCCAGCCATCGACGCCGCGCAGCTGGAAAGCGAAGCGCTGTGCGTGATCGACGGCATGGCCGAGGCGGTGGTGCGTATCACGATCACGCGGGGCATCGGCGAGCGTGGGTACCGCTTGCCAGCCCATCCGCAGCCGACGCGTCTGGTCGCCGCCTTTGCGCCGCCGCCATCGCCGCCTGAGGATTATCGCGATGGCGTAGCGGCACGGTTGTGTACGTTGCGGCTGGCCTCGCAGCCGTTGCTGGCCGGCCTGAAGCATCTCAACCGCCTGGAACAGGTGCTGGCGCGTGCCGAGTGGGACGATCCGGCGGTGTTCGAAGGGCTGCTTTGCGACGAAGCCGGTCGGGTGATTTCGGCCACCATGGCCAACCTGTTTGCGGTCATCGACGGCGTCCTGGTGACGCCGGCACTCGACCGCTGTGGCGTGGCGGGTGTCGCACGTGCCGAAATCCTGGCCAGGGGAGGCGTGCAAGTGCGCGATTTGCCGCTCGATTTGCTCTGGCAGGCCGAGGAGCTCTTTCTCAGTTCCAGCGTACGCGGCATTCTTCCGCTTCGGACGGTGGGCGAAACGGCCTTTGCCCCCGGTCCACACACCCGTGCCTTGCAGCAGCATTGGCGCGATCTGGGTTTTTCAGGAAGCCAAGCATGAGCCGTAGCAAGCAATCCGGTGGCGCGCTGTTTCGCGTCGTGGTGGTCATCGTCCTGTTGGCGATCGCCGCCGGAATCGCCTATGGCTGGTTCGACTTCGCGCGTTTCAGCCGTACGCCGCTCACCCTCACCACCACCAATCAAAGTATCGACATCGGTCGTGGCAGCAGCTTCAAGGACATCGTCGGCGAACTGCGCCAGCGCGGTTTTACCCAGGCGTCGCCGCTTTACTGGCGGCTTCTGGCCGAACAGATGCGCGTGGCCGGCAAGCTGCATGCGGGCGAATATGCGCTGAGCGGCGGCATGACGCCGCGCGACCTGCTGACCAATATGGCGGCCGGCAAGGTGTTGCAGCGTTACTTCACCATCGTCGACGGCTGGAATTTCCGCGAGTTGCGCCAGGCGCTGACGCATGCGGATCGTTTGCGGCAGGACGGCGCGGTGCTCGACGACAAGGCGCTGATGGAAAAGATCGGCAGTGCCGGCGAAGAGCCCGAAGGTCGCTTTCTGCCCGAGACCTATGCCTACGTGAAGGGCGATAGCGATCTGGATATCCTCAAGCGCGCGCATGCGGCCATGAGCAAGGCGCTCGACGCTGCCTGGCAGGGCCGCGACAAGGACCTGCCGCTGGCGACGCCTTACGACGCGTTGATTCTCGCTTCGATCGTAGAGAAGGAAACCGGTCGTGCCGACGAGCGTCCGCGCATCGCGGGCGTATTCGTACGCCGCCTGCAAATGCACATGTTGCTGCAGACCGATCCCACGGTGATCTACGGCATGGGCGACAGCTACGCCGGCAATATCCACAAGTCGGACCTGACCGCCGATACCCCATACAACACGTATACGCGCCAGGGTCTGCCGCCGACGCCGATTGCCATGCCCGGCAAGCCGGCGCTGCAGGCGGCGACGCATCCGCTCAAAGGCAGCGAGCTCTATTTCGTGGCGCGAGGCGACGGCAGCCATGTGTTCTCATCGAGCCTGGACGAGCACAATCGCAACGTCGCCTGCTACCAGTTGAAGCGCTGCTCATGACACGCGGACGATTTATTTCACTCGAAGGTGGCGAGGGTGCCGGCAAGAGCACCTTGCTGGCTGGTCTGCGCGACTACTTCGCGCAGCATGGCATCGAGCTGGTACAGACGCGCGAACCCGGCGGCACGCCGCTGGGTGAAGCGGTGCGCGCCATCGTGCTCGATCCGGCCAAGCGTGGCATCGCGCCCGAAGCCGAACTGCTGCTGATGTTCGCCGCGCGCGCGCAGCTGGTGCGTGAGTTGATCGAGCCTGCGCTGGCGGCCGGTCGATGGGTGCTGTGCGACCGCTTTACCGATGCCAGCTACGCCTACCAGGGCGGTGGCCGCGGTCAGCCGCGCGAACGCATCGAAACGCTGGAGCGTTGGGCTACCGAAGGCTTGAAGCCCGATCTCACCTTGTTGCTCGATTTGCCTGTCGAAACCGGCCGCGCACGTGCGGCCGGACGTGGCGAGGCCGATCGCATCGAAAGCGAAGCCGATGCCTTTTTCGAGCGCGTGCGCAGTACTTATCGGGAACTCGCCAGGCAGGAGCCGCGGCGTTTTCGTGTCATCGATGCCAGTCAGTCGGTCGATGGCGTGCTGCGTTCGGCCATCGATGCAGTCGCACCCTTGCTGGAGCAACACGTATGAGCGCGATGCCCTGGCATGACGAACACTGGCAGCGCTTGCAGGCGCGCAAAGCGCGCGGGGCGATGCCGCATGCGCTGTTGCTGACCGGGCCGGCTGCGCTGGGCAAACGCGCTTTCATGTTGCGGCTGGTGCGTGGACTGTTGTGTCCGCAGGCGCGCGATGGCGATGCCTGCGGGGAATGTCGCAGCTGCCTGCTGTTCGCTGCCGGCACGCATCCGGACTACGTCAATTTGAGCTATGGGCTGCGCAAGGATGGCGTGCAGCGTAGCGAGATCGTGGTCGATCAGGTGCGTGAGTTGTCGGCACGCCTGTCCATGGCCAGTCAGTACGGTGGATGGCAGATCGCCAGTATCGATCCGGCCGACGCCATGAACGCCGCCGCGGCCAATGCCTTGCTCAAGACCTTGGAAGAACCGTCGGCTCAGACCATGTTGTTGCTGGTGGCCGATGCTCCCTGGCGTTTGCCGCAGACGATACGCAGCCGCTGCCAGCGCATCGAGTTCCAACTGCCGCCGCGTGACGAGGCCCTCGCATGGTTGCAGGCGCAGGGCGTCAAAGATGCCACGGCAGCGCTGGATGCCGCCAACGGCAATCCCGGTCTTGCTCGGCAATGGTCGGAAGAGGGCGCTTTGGCGAGGCGCCATGAAGTACGCAAGGATCTTGCGGCGCTGGCCGGCGGTCGCGGCGAGACGATGGAGGTCGTCCGTCGCTGGCTCGACAACGAGCCGGAACAACGTTTGTGGTTTGCCGCCCAGGCCGCGGCCGACGAGGCGCGCGCCAAGGCCGGTGCGGTCGCCGGCCCTTGCGCCAGCGGACTGGATAGCGAAGGCCTGGATGATTGGTACATGGCCGCCAACCGCACGCGCGAATCCTTGCGTGGTCCATTGCGCGGCGACCTGTTGCTGCTGGAACTGTTGGCTCGTTGGCGCTGATCGGCTCCATGCTGCCCGTTCCCGATAAGCAGACCCGCTTGCTGGTAATCGCACCGCATCCGGATGACGAGACGATCGGGGCGGGCGGCCTGTTGCAACAGGTTCGCGAGGCGGGCGGCGAAGTACGTATCTGGCTGCTGACCGATGGCGACAACAACCCGTGGCCGCAGCGCTGGCTGGAGCATCGCCTCTGGATCGGTGCCACCGAACGCGAGCGCTGGGGCCGTCGTCGGCGCAACGAAGTGGCGCAAGCCCTGGCTGCGCTCGGCATTGCGCCGGAACAGCTGGAAGGTTTCAGTTGGCCCGACATGGGGCTGACCGGTCGGCTCAAGGGGCAGTTCGCCGCCATGCTCGACCTGCTCGAGGTGCGCCTGCGCGCGTGGTGTCCGAATGTCGTGGTATTGCCGGACCTGGGCGATCGCCATCCCGACCACGGCGCCGCGCATGTTCTTGCGCGGCTCGCCATGGCGCGCGAATCGCTGGCCCCGACCCTGTTGACGTATCTGGTCCATGGCGGGGCCATGGCTGGCGCCGGAGAGATCCTGAAGATCGATCCCGTGCATCAGGACGCCAAACGTCGGGCGATGGAAGCGCATGCCAGTCAGACCGCGCTGAGCGGTACACGCATGCGTCAATTGATCGAGCGTCCCGAGGCATTTACCCGCGTCGAGATTGGGCGCGGCAGTCCGTCGTCGTACAAGCTCCCGTGGCGGCCGGCTCCTTGGCTGAAACCTTTGCTGCACCTGACATTGGCCAGCCCTTCGGGTGTACGCAGCTGGTCCTGGCGCCGCGCTCCGCTGGTCGAACAAGGGCAGGGGCAGGTCATGCTGTCGCCCGAGATCGTCGCGACGGCAGGGCCGCATTTCGTGAAGTTGCATATGGATCTGCCATCGCCCTGGATTTTCGATGTCTGGGGCTGGCATGAAATCTCCTGACGTTGCCAAGCAAAGCGCACCGAAGCTGCGCCGGCTGCGTTAGGATGCCGCTCAAGTCATTCGTGCCGCAGGGGCAGACATGAATCCCGCCGTCAACGCCCGCCAGGGCATTATTTCCTTGAAGATCAAGGATGCCGCTGCGCTCTATAACGCGTACATGCCGTTCCTGAAGAACGGCGGGCTGTTCGCGCCCACGGCGCAGCGTTATGCCTTGGGCGACGAGGTGGTGCTGCTGGTCAACCTGACCGACGAAGGGGAGCGGCTTTCTGTCGCAGGCAAGGTGGTGTGGGTGTCCCCGGTCGGCGCGCAGGGTAACCGTACGGCCGGCATCGGGGTGCAGTTCAACGAATCGCCCGACGGCGAAGCGGCACGTACCCGCATCGAGAACCTGCTGGCCGGCGTCACGGCATCCGAGCGCCCGACCCACACGATGTAGCGCATCAGGCTGGCACCCACCATGGGTCCTGCCTTACGAATCCGCGAGTTGAGGCCGTCTTGATATCGCCTCGATGTGGCGATGCAAAAAAAGATGGCCGCGTTTGCTTTTTGCCTTGCCGGCAAATTTCATCGACAAATCAACGAAGCCGGGCCTTCGAGCGAGCCGCGCTGCGCACATTCTGCATGCCCTGTGCGCCATTCCCACTCCAAAGTGTCTTGTCGTCGCTGAACGCACTGATACAATGTGCCGATTGTATGAATTGAATCGAGTCAAACCGCCCCCTGGGGTCTGGTAACCGCTTGATCCGAGTTGCTTCCGAACCGTTCCCCAACGGTCCGCTGATGCGCCTTCGAGGCGCGGAGGTACGTTCCATCGTGCTTGCCGAATACTGGCCCATTCTGCTTTTTATCGCCGTCGCCACGGGCCTAGGCCTGGTGCTGCTGGCCATCGGCCTCCTGGCCGGCCCACGTCGTCCGGAGTCGCACAAGCTCTCGCCGTACGAGTGCGGTTTCGAAGCCTTCGAAGATGCGCGCATGCGTTTCGACGTTCGCTACTACCTGCTGGCCATCCTTTTCATCATCTTCGATCTTGAAGTCGCCTTCCTGTTCCCCTGGGCGGTGGTGTTCGACAAGATCGGCCTGATTGCGCTGGTCGAGATGGCGCTGTTCCTGGTGCTGTTGGTGGTCGGTTTCGCTTACGTGTGGAAGAAGGGAGCACTGGAATGGGAGTGATCTCTTCCCTCGACCGGGTGATGCACAACCCGCAGCCGTTGAACCTGGTCGACGACATTCTGCGTCCGGCCGGCGACAACCCGATCGTGCAGCGCGGCTTTGCCACCACCAGCGTTGATGCGCTGATGAACTGGGCGCGCACCGGCTCGATGTGGCCGATGACCTTCGGTCTGGCCTGTTGCGCGGTGGAAATGATGCATGCCGGCGCGGCGCGCCTGGACCTGGACCGCTACGGCGTGATCTTCCGCCCGAGTCCGCGCCAGTCCGACGTGATGATCGTGGCCGGCACTCTGGTCAACAAGATGGCCCCCGCGTTGCGTAAGGTCTACGACCAGATGCCCGACCCGAAGTGGGTGATCTCCATGGGCAGCTGCGCCAATGGCGGTGGCTACTACCACTATTCGTATTCCGTGGTGCGTGGTTGCGACCGCATCGTGCCGGTGGATATCTACGTGCCGGGCTGCCCGCCGACGGCCGAGGCGCTGATCCACGGGATTCTGCAGTTGCAGAAGAAGATTCGTCGCACCAGCACCATCGCGCGTTCCTAAGAGCTGTCTGGCCATGACTGATACGCAATCGAACTCGCTGGTCGAGCGCCTTGCCGCGCGATTCGGCGATCTGCTGGCGGTAACCGTCGCCCGCAACGAAGTCACCGCCGAACTGGCGGCCTCCGACCTGATCGCCGTTGCCACCGCGCTGCGCGACGAAGCGCCGTTCCGCTTCTCCGAAGCGGTCGACGTCTGCGGCGTCGACTATCTCGGCTACGGCCAGACCGAATGGGATACCCAGACCATTTCCGGCACCGGCTTTTCGCGTGGTGTGGAAGGCGAGGCCATGGGTCGCTTCAAGTGGGCCGATCGTCCGCGTGACGTCGAGCAGCCGCGCCGTTTCGCCGCCGTGATCCATCTGCTGTCGATCGAGCACAATCAGCGCCTGCGTCTGCGCGTCTTCTGCGAAGACGACAGTCTGCCGGTGGTGCCGTCGCTGACCGGTATCTGGCCGGGCGTGAACTGGTTCGAGCGCGAGGCGTTCGACCTCTACGGCATTATTTTCGAAGGCCACCCGGATCTGCGCCGCATCCTGACCGACTACGGTTTCGTCGGCCATCCGTTCCGCAAGGACTTCCCGCTGATCGGCAACGTCGAAGTGCGTTACGACCCCGAGCAGAAGCGCGTTGTCTACGAACCCGTGTCGATCGAGCCGCGCGTGCTGGTGCCGCGCGTGATCCGTGACGACGCCGACCTCACGCAGGCCAAGGCCGAAGCCGCCGACAACTGGCGGGAGAATTGAGCATGCAGGAAATTCGCAATTACACGATGAACTTCGGCCCGCAGCATCCGGCCGCGCACGGTGTGCTGCGCCTGGTGCTGGAGATGGACGGCGAAACCATCGTCCGTGCCGATCCGCACGTCGGTCTGCTTCATCGCGGCACCGAAAAGCTGGCCGAGTCCAAGCCGTTCAACCAGTCGATCGGCTACATGGACCGTCTCGACTACGTGTCGATGATGTGCAACGAGCACGCCTATGTCATGGCGATCGAGAACCTGCTCGGTATCCAGGCACCGGAGCGTGCGCAGTACATCCGCACGATGTTCGACGAGATCACCCGTATCCTGAACCACCTGATGTGGATCGGCTCCAACGCGCTCGACCTGGGTGCGATGGCGGTGTTCCTCTACGCGTTCCGCGAACGCGAAGAGCTGATGGACGTCTATGAGGCCGTATCGGGCGCGCGCATGCACGCGACCTATTACCGCCCGGGCGGTGTCTATCGCGATCTGCCGGGCCACATGTCGCAGTACCGCGAGTCGCCCTGGCACAAGGGCAACGACTTGAAGCGTCTGAACAGCTGGCGCGAAGGTTCGATGCTCGATTTCCTCGATGCGTTCACCAACGATTTCCCGGCGCGCGTCGACGAATACGAAGAACTGCTGACCAATAACCGTATCTGGAAGCAGCGTACCGTCGGCATCGGCGTGATCTCGCCGGAGCTGGCCCAGCAGTGGGGCATGACCGGCGCGATGCTGCGCGGCTCGGGCGTGGCCTGGGACCTGCGCAAGAAGCAGCCCTACGCCAAATACGCGCAGATGGATTTCGATATTCCGGTTGGCGTCAACGGCGACTGCTACGACCGCTACCTGGTGCGCGTGGAAGAAATGCGCCAGTCCAACCGCATCATCAAGCAGTGCGTGCAGTGGCTGCGTGCCAACCCCGGCCCGGTGATGCTGAAGAACTTCAAGGTCTCGCCGCCGTCGCGCGAGGAAATGAAGGAGGACATGGAAGCCCTCATTCATCACTTCAAACTGTTTACCGAAGGCTATGGCGTGCCGGCCGGCGAAACCTATGCAGCGGTCGAGGCGCCCAAGGGCGAGTTCGGTTGCTACCTGGTTTCCGACGGCGCCAACAAGCCGTTCCGCGTGCATCTGCGCGCACCGGGTTTTGCCCATCTGTCGTCGATCGATCCCATCGTGAGTGGCCACATGCTGGCCGACGTGGTGGCGATGATCGGCACCTATGACCTCGTGTTCGGCGAAGTCGATCGCTGAGCCGACGGGAGCATAAGCAATGAAAGCCACCGGAAATTACGAGCAGGTCAAGAACGTCGATCCGCTCGTCGTACTGAACGACCATACCCGCCATCACATCGATGAGTGGGTGGCCAAGTTCCCGCCCGATCGCAAGCGCTCGGCGGTGATCCAATCGCTGTTTGCCGCGCAGGAGCAGAACAGCGGCTTCCTGACTGACGAGCTGATCAACGCCGTCGCCAAATACCTGGACCTGCCGCCCGTGTGGGCGTACGAGGTGGCCAGCTTCTATTCGATGCTGGAAACCAAGCCGGTCGGCCGCAACAACGTGGCGATCTGCACCAATGTCTCGTGCTGGTTGAACGGCGCCGAAGACCTGGTGCGTCATTGTGAGAAGAAGCTCGGCATCAAGCTCGGCGAAAGCACCGCCGATGGCCGCGTCTATCTCAAGCGCGAAGAAGATTGCATCGCTGCGTGCGCCTGCGCACCGGCGATGACCGTCAATGGTCACTACCACGAGCGTCTCACGACTGAAAAAGTCGACGAGATTCTCGACGGTTTGAAGTAAGGGCTTCGGCAATGGCATACGGTCCGGCACCCAAAGAACATCAGGTCGTCTACACCACGCTTCATTTCGAGAAGCCGTGGGCGATGGAAAGCTACGTCCAGGTTGGTGGCTATGAGGCGTGGAAGAAAATCCTCGCCGAGAAGCCCGACCCGACTACGCTGATCGACGAGATCAAGAAGAGCAACCTGCGCGGCCGCGGCGGCGCGGGTTTCCCCACGGGTTTGAAGTGGTCCTTCATGCCCAAGGGCGACATGCAGAAGTACATTCTCTGCAACTCCGACGAATCGGAGCCGGGCACCTGCAAGGATCGCGACATCCTGCGCTTCAACCCGCATGCGGTGATCGAAGGCATGGCGATCGCCTGCTACTGCACCGGTTCGACCGCGGCCTATAACTACCTGCGCGGCGAGTTCCATCACGAGCCGTACGAGCATCTCGAAGAGGCGCTCAAAGAGGCGTATGCCGCGGGCCTGCTGGGTAAGAATATCCAGGGCACCGGCCTCAATATCGATATCTACAACGCGCTTGGCGCCGGTGCGTACATCTGCGGCGAAGAAACCGCGCTGATGGAGTCGCTCGAAGGCAAGAAGGGCCAGCCGCGCTTCAAGCCGCCGTTCCCGGCCAACTTCGGCCTGTACGGCAAGCCGTCGACGATCAACAACACCGAAACCTATGCCTCGGTACCGTCCATCCTGCGCAAGGGCGCGGACTGGTTCCTGGCGCAGAGCAAGACCAAGAACGGCGGGCCGAAGGTGTTCTCGGTCTCCGGCTGCGTGCAGAAGGGTGGCAACTTCGAAGTGCCGCTCGGCACCACCTTCGACGAACTGCTGGAAATGGCCGGCGGCCTGCGCCCGGGCCGTACCCTGAAGGGTGCGATTCCCGGCGGCGTGTCGATGCCGGTGCTGACCGCCGAGCAGTTGAAGGGCCTGCCGATGGATTACGACACGTTGCGTGATCTCAAGACCGGCCTGGGCTCGGGTGCGATCGTGGTGCTGGACGACACCGTCTGCACGGTGCGCTTCACCCGTCGCATCTCGCAGTTCTTCTACAAGGAATCGTGCGGCCAGTGCACGCCGTGCCGTGAAGGCACCGGCTGGATGAATCGCGTGCTGACGCGCATCGTCGACGGGCAGGGCACGATGGACGACCTGCATCGCCTGAAGGCCATCGCCGGCCAGATCGAAGGCCACACCATCTGCGCCTTCGGCGAAGCCGCCGCGTGGCCGGTGCAGGGTTTCCTGCGCCAGTTCTGGCATGAATTCGAGTACTACATCGTCAACGGTCGCTCGATCGTCGACGACAAGATCGGAGCTGCCGCATGAGCGCCCAACCCACCGCCGCCGTTTCCGATCTGCTGAACATCGAGATCGACGGCAAGCCCACGCAGATTCGCAAGGGCGCGATGATCATTGAAGCGGCCGACGCCATTGGCGTGGCGATTCCGCGTTTCTGCTATCACCGCAAGCTGCCGATCGCCGCTAACTGCCGCATGTGCCTGGTCGAAGTGGAAATGGGCGGCAAGCCCATGCCCAAGCCGCAGCCGGCCTGTGCCACTCCGGTGGCCGAAGGCATGAAGGTGCAGACGCGTTCGGCCACCGCGCTGAAGTACCAGCGCGACGTGATGGAGTTTCTGCTGATCAATCATCCGCTCGATTGCCCGATCTGCGATCAGGGTGGTGAGTGCGAACTGCAGGACGTCTCGCTCGGCTACGGCCGCGGGGTGTCGCGTTATACCGAGCGCAAGCGCACCATCGCCGATGAAAACATCGGGCCGCTGGTCGCTACCGAGATGACCCGCTGCATCCAGTGCACGCGCTGCGTCCGTTTCACCAGCGAAATCGCCGGCACCTACGAGCTCGGCGGCATGAGCCGCGGCGACAACCTGCAGATCGGTACCTACATCGGCAAGACGCTGGAAACCGAGCTGTCGGGCAACATCATCGACGTCTGCCCGGTCGGCGCGCTGACCAACAAGCCGTTCCAGTTCCAGGCTCGCGCCTGGGAGCTGATCGCCAAGCCGTCGGTGGCCTACCACGACGCGCTCGGTTCCAACCTGTGGCTGCATACGCGCCGCGGCGAAGTGCTGCGCACCGTGCCGCGCGACAACGAAGCAGTCAACGAATGCTGGTTGTCCGACCGCGACCGTTACAGCCACCAGGGCATGTACGCTGAAGACCGTCTGCGCGCACCGCAAGTGAAGCGCAACGGGCAGTGGACCGCGACCACCTGGGAAGACGCGCTCGCCGTCGCCGCCGAAGCCCTGAAGAAGGTGCCGGGTAGCGAGCTGGGCATGCTGGTGCATCCGGCCACCTCGAACGAGGAAGGCGATCTGTTGATGCGTCTGGCGCGTGGCCTGGGTAGCGCCCATGTCGATCATCGCCTGCGTCAGCAGGACTTCGCCGACAATGCTGTCGCGCAGACGTTCGCTACGCCGGTGGCCTCGCTGGACAAGGTCAAGGCCGCACTGCTGGTCGGCTCGGATCTGCGTCACGAACTGCCGCTGGTCAATCATCGCGTGCATCAGGCGGTGAAGAAGGGCGCCAAGGTCTTCGCGGTCAATCCGGCCGAATTCGATTTCAACTATCCGCTGGCCCATGAAACCGTGGTCGCGCCGCAGCATCTGGTCGATGCGCTGCTGGTGCTGGCCAAGGCTGCGGCCGAAGGCGGTGCGACGTTGCCGTCGTTCGCGACGGACGCCGCCGCGAGCGTGGAAGTGACCGACAAGGCTCGCGCTGCGATTGCCGCGCTGAAGTCCGGTCATGCCGCCGTGATCGTGGGCGAAGCCGCCGTCACGCATCCGCAGGCTTCGTGGCTGCGTGCGATCGCACGCTTCATCGCCGAAGCGACGGGCGCCGGCTACAACGAACTTCCGGTCGGTGCGAATGCGATCGGTCTCGCCCGCGTCGGCGTGCTGCCGGCCAATGGTGGCCTCGATGCGCAGGCGATGCTGGCGCAGCCGCGCAAGGCGTATGTCTTGTACGGCGTCGAGCCGCCGCACGATTTCGCCGACGGTACCGCGGTGCTAAAAGCCTTGCATGCCGCCGAACAGGTGGTGGCATTCAGCGCTTACGCCAGCCCCGTGCTGCGCGATGTCGCCGACGTGATCCTGCCGATCGGCCTGCTGCCGGAAATCGATGCGACCCTGGTCAATGTCGACGGCATGGTGCAGAGCGTGGGTGCCGGTTCGCAGGCTCCTGGCGATGCACGCCCGGGCTGGAAGGTACTGCGTGCACTGGGTGGCCTGTTGAAGGTTGCCAGCTTCGAGTTCGACGATCTGGCTGGCTTGCGCGATGGCATCACCGAGCGCGCGCATTCCACGCGCGGCGAGGTTGCCGCACGCCAGGCATTCAACGGCCTGAGCCGTCTGGCCACCTGGCCGATCTACCGCACCGATGCCGTGCTGCGTCGTGCCAAGGCACTGGGCGAGCATCCGCTCAACCGCGCACCGGCCATTCGCCTGAGCGCGGCTGAAGCACAGCGCCAGGGCCTGGCCGATGGCGGCAAGGCAACCATCGCGGGCGTGACCTTGCCGGTGGCGATCGACAGCACGGTGCCCGATGGCACGGTGTGGATCGAGGCCGCGCACAACGACACCGCCACGCTGCCGCCGTACGGCGCGGCCATCACCCTGAGCAAGGCGTAACCCATGGGCGAGCAGATTCTCAATCAGCTGGTTTGGCCGATCGTCTACATCGTATGCATCGTGCTGCCCCTGATCATCGGCGTGGCGATGTTCGTGTACTGGGAGCGCAAGGTCATCGGCTGGATGCACGTGCGCATGGGGCCGAACAAGATCGGTCCGCTGGGCTTGCTGCAGGCCTTTGCCGACGTGGTCAAGCTGCTGATCAAGGAAGTGATCCTTCCGACCAGCGCGAACAAGTTCCTGTACTACCTCGCCCCCTTGCTTGCGTTGATTCCGGCGCTGGCCGCGTGGGCGGTGATTCCGTTCAACGAAAAAATGGTGCTGGCCAACGTCAATGCGGGTGTGCTGTACCTGCTGGCGATGACCTCGCTGGGCGTGTACGGCATCATCCTGGCCGGCTGGGCGTCCAACTCGCGCTACGCACTGCTCGGCGCGATGCGTTCGGCCGCGCAGGTCATTTCCTATGAATTGGCGATGGGCCTGTGTCTGGTCTGCGTGCTGGTGCTGGCCGGTAGCTTGAACCTGACCGACATCGTGCATGCCCAGACCGGGCACAAGGGCCTCTTCGACTGGTTCATGTGGCCGCTGCTGCCGGTCTTCATCATCTATTTCATCTCGGGCGTGGCCGAAACCAACCGCGCGCCGTTCGACGTGGCCGAAGGCGAGTCGGAAATCGTCGCCGGTTTCCACGTGGAATATTCCGGTTCGGCGTTTGCGATCTTCTTCCTGGCCGAATACGCCAACATGATCCTGGTCAGCTTCCTGGCGGCCACCTTGTTCATGGGCGGCTGGCTGTCGCCGTTCCCGACCTCGTGGGGTTTCATCGGGCAGGGCGGCTTCCTCTGGCTGTTCATCAAGGCCTTCGTGTTTGCCTTCATGTTCCTGTGGTTCCGCGCCAGTTTCCCGCGTTACCGCTACGACCAGATCATGCGTCTGGGCTGGAAGGTCTTTATCCCCATCACGATCGTATGGGTCCTGGTAGCCGGCTGCATGAAGTATTTCGGCTGGGTCAGCATCGGCACGGGAGCTTAGAAAAAGCCATGTCTCGCGTAACTCACTATTTCAAGAGCCTCCTGCTCATCGAGCTGCTCAAGGGCATGGCGCTGACCATGCGCTACATGTTCAGCCCGAAGTACACGATGCGCTACCCGATGGAGCATATCCCCAAGTCGAATCGCTTCCGCGGATTGCATGCGCTGCGTCGTTATCCCAACGGCGAAGAGCGCTGCATCGCGTGCAAGCTGTGCGAGGCGGTGTGCCCGGCCCTGGCGATCACCATCGACTCGGCGCCGCGCCCGGGTGACGGCCAGCGTCGCACCACGCGTTACGACATCGATCTTTTCAAGTGCATCTTCTGCGGTTTCTGCGAGGAGAGCTGCCCGGTCGACTCGATCGTGGAAACGCATGTGCACGAATATCACTTCGAGCATCGCGGCGAGAACGTGGTGACCAAGCCGCAGCTGCTCGCCATCGGCGACCGCTTCGAGAAGGACATCGCAGCAGCTCGCGCGCAAGACGCCGCGTATCGCTGAGGACGGGACATCATGATCGATCCGCAACTGTTCCAACTCATCTGTTTCTACGCCTTCGGCGCGGTGACCATCATCGCGGCGCTGGGCGTGATCACCCTGAAAAATACGGTGCACGCGGTGCTGTCGCTGGTGCTGACCTTCTTCAGCACGGCCTGTATCTGGCTGCTGGCCGAAGCGGAGTTCCTCGCCATCGCGCTGATCGTCGTCTACGTCGGCGCGGTGATGGTGCTGTTCCTGTTCGTGGTGATGATGCTCGACATCGACAAGGAAAACGTCCGCGAGGGCTTCATCAAGTTCCTGCCGGTGGGCATCATCGTGGCCCTGGTCATGCTGGGCGAGATGCTGGCGCTGATCGGTGTGCGTGCGATGCACGCCCAGGTGATGGGCGCTAATCCCGCCACCGCCACTGGCCTTTCCAATACCGAGTGGCTGGGCAAGGCGCTGTACACGCAGTTCCTGCTGCCGTTCGAAATCGCCGCGCTGATTCTTACCGTCGGCGTGGTCGCTGCGGTGGCCCTGACCTTGCGTCATCGTGGTGGCGTGCGCCATCAGACGGCACTGCAGCAGGTCAGCATCAACCCGCGTGACCGCGTGCGCCTGGTGAAGATGGCGGCCGAGCAGCCCGCCGCTACGTCGCCGCAACAGGAGTCCGCCCCATGATCACGCTTTCGCATTTCATCGTGCTGGGCGCGGTGCTGTTCTGCATCGCGGTGGCCAGCCTGTTCATCAACCGCAAGAACGTCATCGTGTTGCTGATGTCGATCGAGCTGATGCTACTGGCGGTGAACATCAACTTCGTCGCGTTCTCGCGCTTCATCGGCGATCCGGCGGGGCAGGTGTTCGTGTTTTTCATTCTCACGGTGGCCGCGGCGGAAACCGCGATCGGCCTGGCGATCCTGGTCCTGCTGTTCCGCAATCGCAGCACGATCAATATCGCCGAAATCGACAGCATGAAGGGTTGAGTCGATGCAACTGTCTACCTCCATCCTGCTGATCATCGCGTTCGCGCCGCTCGTCGGCTGCGTGCTCGCCGGTTTCCTGGGCCGCTTCATCGGCCGAGCCGGCGCGCACACCGTGACGATCCTTGGCGTGGCCATCTCGTGCGCACTGTCGATCCAGGTGCTGTACCAGATGTGCACCGGCGCCGAGATCTACAACCACAACATCTACACCTGGTTCGAGATCGGCAAGTTCAGCGCCAGCGTCGGCTTCATGATCGACAAGCTGTCGGCGATGATGATGGTCGTCGTCACCTTCGTGTCGCTGCTGGTGCATATCTACACCATCGGCTACATGGCCGACGATGACGGTTACCAGCGCTTCTTCAGCTACATCTCGCTGTTCACCTTCTCGATGTTGATGCTTGTAATGAGCAACAACTTCATGCAGCTGTTCTTCGGCTGGGAAGCGGTGGGTCTGGTCTCGTACCTGCTGATCGGCTTCTGGTTCAAGCGTCCGACCGCGATCTTCGCCAACCTGAAGGCCTTCCTGGTCAACCGCGTGGGCGACTTCGGTTTCCTGCTGGGTATCGCGGCGATCCTGTATTTCCTGGGCACGCTGGACTACGCGACGGCCTTCAGCAGTGCGGACAGCCTGATCGGCCGTACCTTGCACATCACCGCCAACACGCAGTGGGATGCCGCCACGGTGATCAGCATCCTGCTGTTCATCGGTGCGATGGGTAAATCCGCCCAGGTGCCGTTGCACGTGTGGCTGCCCGATTCGATGGAAGGCCCGACCCCGATCTCCGCGCTGATCCATGCGGCGACGATGGTGACTGCCGGTATCTTCATGGTCGCGCGCATGTCGCCGATCTTCGAACTGTCCGAGTCGGCATTGAGCTTCGTCATGATCATCGGTGCGACCGGTGCCTTGTTCACCGGCCTCATCGGTATCGTGCAGAACGACATCAAGCGCGTGGTGGCGTATTCGACGCTGTCGCAGCTGGGTTATATGACGGTCGCGCTCGGCGTGTCGGCCTATGCCGGTGCGGTGTTCCACCTGATGACCCACGCCTTCTTCAAGGCGCTGCTGTTCCTGGGCGCCGGCTCGGTGATCATCGCCATGCACCATGAGCAGGACATGCGCTACATGGGTGGCCTGCGCAAGTACATGAAGATCACCTGGATCACCATGTGGATCGGTTCGCTGGCCTTGTGCGGCGTGCCGTTCTTCGCAGGCTTCTATTCGAAGGACGCGATCATCGAGGCTGTCGGCGAGTCACATCGCTGGGGTTCGAGCTATGCCTACTTCTGTGTCCTGGTCGGTGCATTCGTCACGGCGCTGTACACCTTCCGCCAGATGTACCTGACCTTCCACGGCAAGGAACGCTTCACAGTCGTTTCCGATCACGGCCATGGCCATCACGACGATCATCACGATGACCATGGTCACCATGAGCCGGGCGTGCTGCACCATGCACCGAAGGAATCGCCGTGGGTGGTGACCTTGCCGCTGATCCTGCTGGCGATCCCGTCGGTGGTCATAGGCGCCGTTGCCGCCAAGCCCATGCTGTTCGACGGCTGGTTCGGCAGTGCGATCCGCTTGCACGAAGGCAACAACGTGCTGGAAAAGGTGGGCGAGGAGTTCCACAGCTGGTGGCAGGCCGGTTTGCACGGTTTTGCGCAGCCGCCGTTCTGGCTGGTGGCCGCCGCTTTCGCCATCACCACGTACATCTATCTGTTCAACCCCAAGCTGGCCGGCAGTATCAAGTCGGCACTCAAGCCGCTGTGGACCGTGCTGGATCGCAAGTACTGGATCGACAACGTGTACTTCGCCGTGTTCGCCAAGGGCGGCGTGGCGCTGGGACGTGCATTGTGGAAGGGCGGCGATACCGCGGTGATCGATGGCGTCCTGATCGACGGCTCCGCCTCGCTGGTGCAGCGCATTGCCTCGGTCGCTCGCCGTCTGCAGTCCGGTTATCTCTATCACTACGCCTTCGCGATGATTCTCGGCCTGATCCTGCTGCTTGGCGGGTACTGGCTGGTCGGGCAATAAGGGAAACGTTCCATGTCCAATTACTTGCTCAGCCTGCTGATCTGGCTACCCGTCGTCGGTGCCATACCGGTGCTGCTTGCCGGTTCGGCCCGTCCGAACCTGGCGCGCTGGCTCTCGCTGCTCGTCGCCGTGCTGACCTTCGTGGTCAGCCTGATGCTGCTGCCGCACTTCAATGCCAGTGACGCGACCAAGCAGCTGGTCGAAAACTACAGCTGGATCACCTCGATCAATGTGCACTACGCCCTGGGCGTGGATGGCATCTCGGTCGCGCTGATTCTCCTGACCACCTTTGTCGGCATCCTGGTGATCGTCGGCGCCTGGGAGGTCATCCAGGACAAGCCGCATCAGTACATGGCGGCCATGCTGGTGCTCGAAGGCCTGATGATCGGCGTGTTCTGCGCGACGGACGCATTGCTGTTCTATGTGTTCTTCGAAGCCATGCTGATCCCGATGTTCATCCTGATCGGCATGTGGGGTGGTCCGCGCCGCGTGTACGCGACGCTGAAGTTCTTCATCTACACCTTCCTCGGCTCGATCTTCATGTTGATCGGCCTGATTTACCTCTACAACAAGACTGGCGGCAGCTTCGACCTGGCCACCTGGGCGGCGCAGCCGCTGAGCATGAAGGAGCAGAGCTGGCTGTTCTTCGCCTTCCTGGTGGCCTTCGCGGTGAAGGTGCCGATGGTGCCGGTGCATACCTGGTTGCCGGATGCCCACGTGGAAGCGCCCACCGGCGGTTCGGTGGTGCTGGCCGCGGTGATGCTGAAGATCGGCGGCTACGGTTTCCTGCGTTTCTCGCTGCCGATTGTGCCCGATGCATCCGAGTACTACGCCTGGCTGGTGATCGCGCTCAGCCTGATCGCGGTGGTCTATATCGGCTATATCGCGCTGGTGCAGGAGGATATGAAGAAGCTGGTGGCGTATTCGTCCGTGGCACACATGGGCTTTGTCACCCTGGGTATCTTCGTGGCGTTCCTGCTGGTGCGCGACCATAACAACCTGGATGCCGGCAACCTGGCGATGCAGGGTGCGATGGTGCAGATGATTTCGCACGGCTTCGTCTCCGGCGCGATGTTCTCGTGCATCGGCGTGCTCTACGACCGCCTGCACACGCGCCAGATCAAGGACTACGGCGGCGTCATCAACGTGATGCCCTGGTTCGGTTTCTTCTATGTGCTGTTTGCGATGGCCAACAGCGGCCTGCCGGGCACCAGCGGTTTCGTCGGCGAGTTCTTCGTGATCCTGGCCAGCTTCAGCGCCAACCCCTGGATCGCCTTGTTCGCCGCCTTCACCCTGATCATCGGCGCCGCCTACACCTTGTGGATGGTCAAGCGCGTGCTGTGGGGTGAAGTCACCAACCCGCACGTGGCCGAAATGAAAGACATCAACGGCCGCGAAGCCTTTGTGCTGATCGCGTTCGCCGCGGCGGTCATCGCCCTGGGCGTGTGGCCGCAGCCGCTGATTCACCTGATGGATGCTTCGGTGACGCAGCTCGTGCAGCAGTTGGCCAATCACAAGGTTTAAGCAGGGCTGATCATGAATCTTCCAAATCTCAATGACATTCTGATCCTGCTGCCCGAGGCCTACCTGACGGTTGCCGCGTGCTTGCTGCTACTGATCGATGCCTTCATGAAGCCCTCGCAGCGCGGGACGCTGCATTGGATGTCGATCGCGGTGCTGCTGGTCGGGATCTACCTGGTCATTGCCCAACAGCCGGATGTGAGCGTCACCGCCTTCAGCGGCATGTTCGTGCGAGACCGCGTGTCGGAGATCCTCAAGGTCTTCGCGCTGCTCGCCACCGTACTGGTCTTCATCTATGGCCGCCCGTACCTGACCGATCGCAAGCTGTTCGTCGGCGAGTTCTACACGCTGATGATCTTCGCGGTGATCGGCATCATGCTGCTGGTCTCGGCCGGTAGCCTGGTGACGATCTACCTGGGCCTGGAGCTGCTGACGCTGTCCTCGTATGCGCTGGTCGCGTTGAACCGCGATTCGCGTCTGTCCTCCGAGGCGGCGATCAAGTACTTCGTGCTGGGCGCCCTGGCCTCGGGCATGCTGCTGTACGGCATGTCGATGGTCTACGGTGCTGCGCATACGCTGGACCTGCACCAGTTGCATGCCGCCGCCGCGCATACCGACATGCCCAACCTGATGCTGTTCGGCATGATGTTCATGATCGTCGGGATCGGCTTCAAGCTCGGTGCCGCCCCGTTCCATATGTGGATCCCGGACGTTTACGAGGGTTCGCCGACCGCCGTGACCATCTTCATCGGTTCGGCGCCGAAGCTGGCCGCGTTCGGTATGGCTTACCGCCTGCTGGATTCGGGCCTGGGCGATCTGTCGCATTACTGGCAGCCGCTGCTGGCCTCGCTGGCGGTGCTGTCGCTGGCGATCGGTAACCTGGTCGCCATCGTGCAGACCAACCTGAAGCGTCTGCTGGCGTACTCGACCATCTCGCACATGGGCTACCTGTTGCTCGGCCTCGTCAACGCCGGTCCGGAAGGCTATGCCGCGGCGATGTTCTACGCGATCAGCTACACGCTGATGGGCACCGCGGCCTTCGGCATGATCCTGGCGCTCGCGCGCAGCGGTTTCGAATGCGAGAACATCGACGACCTGAAGGGCCTGAACCGCCGTTCGCCGTGGATGGCCTTCCTGATGATGCTGGTGATGTTCTCGCTGGCCGGCGTGCCGCCGCTGTTCGGCTTCTTCGCCAAGCTGCTGGTGCTGCAGGCCGCGATCCACGCCGGCATGATGTGGCTGGCCATCGTGGGCGCGGTGTTCGCGATCATCGGTCTGTATTACTACCTGCGCGTGGTCAAGGTGATGTACTTCGACCAGCCGGTGGAAGGCACGGAGATCAAGGTGCAGGGCGATGTATCGCTACGTCTGGTGCTGTCGATCAATGCGTTGGCGTTGCTCGCGCTGGGCTTTGGTTCGAGCCCGCTGCTTGCGTGGTGCCGTAGCGCGTTTGGTGCGTAACGTTGCTGTGTGAGGACGGGGCTGGCGCCGCCTGTGAGGTGTGAGGCGTTAGGCGGAAAGCAAAAAAAAGCCCGCAAATTGCGGGCTTTTTTCTTGTTCGCGGTGGGCATCGGTTTTAAGCCGTTGCCACCTCACACCTCACTCCTCACAGGCGACATAAGTCGCCGGCCTTACACTTTCGTGAAAAACTTTCACAAAACAACTTGCAAGAAATCGGCCATGTCGTTAGACTTCTCGAACTCTGATGCGGGGTGGAGCAGTCTGGCAGCTCGTCGGGCTCATAACCCGAAGGTCGTAGGTTCGAATCCTACCCCCGCTACCAGGATCTTTCTTAGAACAAGAAAGCCTCCTCGTGAGGCTTTTTTGTTGGGCGCAAGGATGCGTCGCATGAGCGTCACGGCTATCTTTCAAGCTAGCGGCGCCGGTGCCCGGGAAGCATCTGGACGAGTCGGGACATCGGCGAGGACGCTCTCACTGAGGGCAGGGAATGGGCCGCTTGAGCCCATTTTTCGTTTCTGGCGACTGGAAATTTTATGGATACGCAGGCACTCGCAACTCGATTTACCGAGGTTTTGGCCGATTTGGGGCTGGAATGCATCGGCGTGGAGTTCACCCCGTCGCAGGGGCAGAGTACTCTGCGCGTCTATCTGGACGTCGAAGGCCGTGAAGTGGGCCTGGACGACTGTGAGGCGGCCAGCCGCGAGCTGTCGGCGATGCTGGACGTGGAAGATCCGATTCCCGGCCATTATCTTTTGGAAGTTTCTTCGCCGGGTATCGATCGGCCGCTGTTTACTGCGGCGCAGTTCGCTAAATACGTGGGCGGAGAAGTGAAACTGCTGCTCAAGGCGCCGCTGGAAGGGCGCCGCCGCCTGAAAGGCAAGGTATTGGCAGTGGAAGGCGAGCGGATTTCGCTCGAAGCAGAAGGCAAGACATTCGATTTCGAGCATTCGGCAGTGGAAAGCGCGCGTGTGGTGCCCGATTGGGTGGCGCTCGGTTATGTGCCGCAGCCCAAGCCGGGTGGCAAGAAGCCGGCGACGAAGAAGGCTTCGAAGAAGTAATTCAACTAGAGCGATCGGACGCTAGGCGGCGTCGATGGAGTTGCTGCAATGAGCAAAGAATTATTGTTGGTTGTCGATGCGGTTGCCAACGAAAAAGGCGTGCCGCGCGAAGTGATTTTCCAGGCGATGGAAGCGGCGCTGGCGTCGGCCGCGAAGAAGCGCTATCCGGATGAAGATCCGAATATCCGCGTGTCGATCGATCGCCAGAGCGGCGAATACGAGACCTTCCGTCGCTGGGAAATCATCGCCGACGACGGCGAGATGGAATCCCCGTTCCACCAGCTGCGCCTGATGGACGCCGTGGACGAGCGCGAAGACGCGCAGATCGGCGAATACATCGAGCAGCAGATTGAAAATGCCGAATTCGGCCGCATTGCTGCACAGGCCGCCAAGCAGGTGATCGTGCAGCGCGTGCGCGAAGCCGAGCGTCAGCAGGTGGTCGATGCGTTCAAGGATCGCGTCGGCGAGTTGATCACCGGCATCGTCAAGCGCGTCGAGCGCGGCAATGTCTATCTGGACCTGGGCAGCAACGCCGAAGCGTTCATCCCGCGCGACAAGACGATTCCGCGCGAATCGGCCCGCGTCGGCGACCGCGTTCGCGGCTACCTGTACGAAGTGCGTTCGGAAGTGCGTGGCCCGCAGCTGTTCGTGTCGCGCGCCGCTCCCGAATTCATGATGGAGCTGTTCAAGCTCGAAGTGCCGGAAGTCGGCCAGGGCCTGGTCGAGATCAAGGGCTGCGCCCGCGATCCGGGCGACCGCGCCAAGATCGCCGTGGTCGCGCATGACAGCCGCACCGATCCGATCGGTGCCTGCATCGGCATGCGCGGTTCGCGCGTGCAGGCCGTGTCCAACGAGCTCAACGGCGAGCGCGTGGACATCATCCTGTGGCACGAGAACCAGGCGCAGTACGTCATCAATGCGATGGCGCCGGCTGAAGTGCAGTCGATCATCATGGACGAAGAAAAGCACTCGATGGACATCGCGGTGGCCGAGGACAAGCTGTCCCAGGCGATCGGTCGCGGTGGCCAGAACGTGCGTCTGGCCAGCAAGCTCACCGGCTGGCAGCTCAACGTGATGACCCAGGACCAGGTCACCGCCAAGAGCGAAGCCGAGCAGGAAGCCGCCCGCCAGCTGTTCATGGACAAGCTGGAAGTGGACCAGGAGATCGCCAACATCCTCGTGCAGGAAGGTTTCTCCAGCGTCGAGGAAATTGCCTATGTGCCCAGCGCCGAGCTGCTGGCCGTCGAGGGCTTCGACGAGGACATCGTCGAGGAACTCCGCGCCCGCGCCCGCGATGCGCTGCTGACCGAGGCGTTGGCGGTGGAAGAGGGCATCGAAGACCATCAGCCGTCCGACGAGCTGCTGGGCCTGCCCGGGATGGACGAAGCCACCGCGTATGTGCTGGCTTCACGTGAAGTAGTGACACTGGACGATCTGGCCGACCTCGCGGTCGATGACCTGATCGATATCGACGGCATGGACGAAGAGCGCGCCGCCGCGCTGATCATGGCTGCACGTGCGCCGATGATCGAGCGCCTGGAGAAAGGTGGCTGACCGCGGGTGGCAGCACCCTCGGATGGGTGCGCCCAGAGAGACTGCGATGTCTCTCACCAAGGATGGCGGTGGCTGTATGGCAAGCCGTACAGACGATAAGCGCGGGAACGGCGGAGAAAGAACACGATGTCAGATGTGACGATTAAACAATTGGCCCAGGTATTGAGCATGCCGGTCGACAAGCTGCTGACGCAGCTGTCCGAAGCGGGCATGCCTTTTTCCGACCCGGAGCAGGTCATCAGCAGCACCGAAAAGGTGAAACTGCTGGGCTTTCTGCGCCGTACGCACGGTAAAAGCGAGGCCGCCGTCGAGGCCGACGACAGCTCGCCGCGCCAGATCACGCTCAAGCGCCGCAAGGTCAGCGAACTGAAGGTCGCGACCCCGGGCGGTCGTGGTGCCGCTGCCGCCAAGACGGTCAACGTGGAAGTGCGTGCCAAGCGCACCTACGTCAAGCGCAGCGTGATCGCCGAGGAAGCCAGCGGCGATGCCACGCGCGAAGACGCGGTGCGCAAGCTGCAGGAATCGCAGCAGCAGCGCGACCACGAAGAGAACGAGCGCCTGGAAATCGAGCGTCGCCGCCACGCGGAAGCGGAGCAGCGCGCCGAAGAAGAGCGCCGGCAGGCCGAGGCCGCCGAGCTGCAGCGTCAGCAAGCGGAAGCCGAAGCGCTGGCTGCCCAGGAGCGTGCTCGCGAGGCGGATGAAGCTGCCACACGCGAATCGCAGGGTGAAGCGCAGGCGCCTGCCGCCGAAGCGACGCCTGCTGCCGCTCCGGCTCCCTCGCGCGCAGACAGAGACAAGACGCTGGTCATGCCGACGCAGAAGATTGACCCGAAGGCGCTGGGCATGATCCTGCCGCGCATTCACGAGCCGCGTCGCCGCGAGATCAAGCCCGTGGCAGTGCCGGCACCAGCACCGGCCCCCGCGCCGGCTCCTGCGGCCGCACCGGCCCACGCTCCTGCCCGTGCGGCTGGATCGCCAGCACCGGCGGCCAACGCTCCGGCACCGGCCAATGCCGATGCACGCAACAAGCCGCGTCATGGCGGCGGTGGCGGCGGGCGCGATCGCGACGAAGGTCCGGGCGGCAAGCGTTTCGCCTCCGGCGAACTGCATTTGAGCGATGCCGACCGCGCACGCCGTTCCAGCAAGCGTGGCAAGCCCGGCAAGGGCGGCAACAGCCGCGACAACTTCCGTGGTGGCGGTACGCAGGCAGCCAGCGGCACGCATGGTTTCTCGCGTCCGACCGCTCCGGTCGTGCGTGAAGTGGTCATCGGCGACAACAACGTCGTGGCCGAGCTCGCCAACAAGATGGCGGTCAAGGGTTCGGAAGTGGTCAAGGCGCTGTTCAAGATGGGCGTCATGGCGACCATCAACCAGACCATCGATCACGACACCGCCGTGCTGGTGGTGGAAGAACTCGGCCACAAGCCGGTCGACGTCAGCCAGGACAACGCCGAAGCGGCGCTGGCGGCACATACCCAGAATGCCGAGCTGGAGGGCGAGAAGGTCGCGCGTCCGCCGGTCGTCACCATCATGGGTCACGTCGATCACGGCAAGACCTCGCTGCTCGACTACATCCGCCGCACCAAGGTCGCCTCGGGCGAAGCCGGTGGCATTACCCAGCATATCGGCGCGTATCACGTGGAGACGCCCAAGGGCGTGATCACCTTCCTCGACACCCCGGGCCATGCCGCGTTCACCTCGATGCGTGCCCGCGGTGCGCAGTCCACGGATATCGTGGTGCTGGTGGTGGCGGCCGACGACGGCGTCATGCCGCAGACGGCCGAGGCCGTGCAGCATGCGCGCGCCGCCAAGGTGCCGTTGATCGTTGCAGTCAACAAGATGGACAAGTCCGACGCCAATCCGGACCACGTCAAGCAGGGCCTCGGCGTGCTGGAAGTGATCCCGGAAGAATGGGGTGGCGACACGCCGTTCGTGGCGGTATCGGCCAAGACCGGTATGGGCATCGACGAATTGCTCGACGCCATCTCGGTCCAGGCCGAAGTGATGGAGCTGACCGCCGTTGTAGACGGCCCAGCATCGGGCGTGGTGATCGAATCGAGCCTCGACCGCGGTCGTGGTCCGGTGGCCACCGTGCTGGTGCAGCAGGGCACGTTGAAGCGCGGCGACTTCGTCGTCTGCGGTATCGAATACGGTCGTATGCGCGCGCTGGTCGACGAGAACGGCAAGACCGTGCAGTCGGCCGGCCCGTCGATCCCGGTGCAGGTGCTGGGCTTGTCCGGCGTGCCGGAATCGGGTGACGACTTCGTGGTCGTGGCCGACGAGCGCCTGGCGCGCGAAGTGGCCGCCGAGCGTCAGTTGAAGCGTCGCGAAACGCGCATGGTCAGCAAGGCCAACCGCCTGGAAGACATCATGGCGCAGATGAGCCAGGGTGCCGAGCAGCAGACGCTCAACATCCTGGTCAAGGCCGACGTGCAGGGTTCGGTGCAGGCGCTGCGCGAATCGCTCAGCCAGATCGGCAACGAGAATGTGAAGGTCAACGTGATCGCGGCCGGCGTCGGCGGCATCACCGAGTCCGACGCCACGCTCGCCGCTGCCTCCAAGGCGCTGGTGATCGGCTTCAACGTCCGTGCCGATGCCTCGGCGCGCAAGGTGATCGATACGGCGGGCCTCGATGTCCGTTACTTCTCGATCATTTACGACGTGATCGACCAGGTGAAGCAGGCCGCTTCGGGTCTGCTGGGCATGGAAGTGCGCGAAGAGATCATCGGTGTCGCGCAGGTGCGCGAAGTCTTCCGCAGCTCCAAGTTCGGCGCGGTGGCCGGTTGCATGGTCATCGAAGGCAACGTCAAGCGCAGCAAGCCGATCCGCGTGCTTCGCGACAACACTGTCGTGTTCCAAGGCGAACTGGAATCGCTGCGCCGCTTCAAGGACCTCGTCGACGAAGTACGCAACGGCATGGAATGCGGTATCGCCGTGAAGCAGTACAACGACGTCAAGGTCGGCGATCAGATCGAGTGCTTCGAGCGTATCGAGGTGGCTCGCTCTCTTTGAGAGCAGTGAGGAGTAAGGTGTTAGGAGTGAGGAGGCAGGTCAGGACAGGCCTCCTCATCCAGCAGCAAGCTTTTTCTCCTAACCCCTGACTTCTAACCCCTAACAGATTTTTATATGCCTTCACGCGATTTCAAACGTACCGACCGCGTCGGCGCCGAACTTCGGCGTGAGCTTGGCCTTCTGGTTCATAGCGCAGTGCGTGACCACGGCCTGCCGTCGGTCAGCGTGTCCGATGTGGAAGTCACCCGCGACCTGGACTGGGCGACCGTCTGGGTCACCGCCTTGATGCCCGAGCAATCGCTGCAGGCGGTCAAGGCGCTGAACGAGCTGAAAGTCGAATTTCGCCGCGAGCTGTCGCGCTCGATGCGCCTGCGCCGCGTGCCGGAGTTGCGCTTCAAGTACGACGACTCGGTCGACAAGGGCGAGCGGATCGAGCAGTTGTTGCGCGATTCGGGCGACGCCGCTCCCTCGACGGATAACGACGAACCCGCGTGATTCTCTGTGGGAACGACTTCTGGAAACCTCGAGTAACCTCATTTTTCATCGTCGCCCCGGCGCAGGCCGGGGCCCAGCGTCTTCAGCAGGTTGAAACGTAAGGCACTGGGTCCCGGCCTTCGCCGGGACGACGGATAGGAATGGGGTTTATTGGCCCATTCGTCGTTACCAACCGTGACGCAACCGTGGGTCGCGACTGAAGTCGCTCCTACAACATCGATCAGCCTCGCCTAAATGCGCATCAAATTCCGCAGCCTGCACGGCATCGTCCTGCTCGACAAACCCCTGGGGCTCAGCTCCAACCAGGCCCTGCAGGCGGTCCGCAAACTGCTGCGTGCGGAGAAGGGCGGTCATACCGGCGCGCTCGATCCGCTGGCAACCGGCCTGCTGCCGCTGTGCATGGGCGAGGCGACCAAGATTGCCGGCACCTTGCTGGGCTCGCGCAAGGCCTATCTGGCCGAGTGCCGGCTGGGCGCCACCACCACCACGGCCGACCTGGAAGGCGAGATCGTCTCCGAGCGTCCGGTGCCCGAACTGAACGAGGCCCGGATCGAACAGGCCCTGTCGCGCCTGCGTGGCCGCATCACCCAGGTACCCCCGGTGTATTCGGCGCTCAAGCAGGATGGCGAGCCGCTGTACCTAAGGGCGCGCCGTGGCGAGGACGTGGCAGCGCCGCCGCGCGAGGTGGATATCTACCGCCTGGATCTGCTGGAGCGGGCCGGCGATCGCCTCAAGCTCTACGTCGAATGCGGGTCGGGCACCTATGTACGCAGCCTGGCCGTGGACCTGGGCGAAGACCTGGGCTGTGGCGCGCATCTGACGGCGCTGCGGCGCTTGTGGGTCGAACCTTTTCGCGCGCCGACCATGGTCACGCTCGAAGCCCTGCAGGCCGCGGCGGAGCAGGGCGACGCGGCCTTGCTGGCCCATGTGCTGCCGATCGCCGAGGGTCTGACCGACCTGCCGCAGCTGCGGCTGGACGCGGAACAGAGCTTTGCCGTCTCACAGGGGCGTCAGATTCCGGTCGAGCCGCTGGCCGAGGAGACCCGGCATGCCGTATTCGCCGATGACGGCCGCCTGCTGGCGCTGGCCGATATCCGCGAAGACGGGGTGCTACGCATCGCCCGCGGCTTCAATTTGCCGCCCGGCGGGGCAATTTGTTAGTCCGAGAGCTGTCATGCTCTTGTTGTCTAGGCGTATCAATCGTTAGAATAGCCAGCTTGTTCCAAATCATTCATTCACAAGGCGAAGCTTGCGCAATGTCATCCCAGTGACATTGCGCAAGCTTCGCATCGCCTTTTAAGGAAGAGATTCTCATGTCCCTTACTGCAGAACAGACCGGCAAGATCATTGCTGATTTCGGCCGCGTGCCGAACGATACCGGTTCGCCGGAAGTCCAGGTGGCCCTGTTGTCGGCCCGTATCGACCACCTGACCGACCATTTCAAGACCCACAAGCAGGATCACCATTCGCGTCGTGGTCTGCTCAAGCTGGTCAATCAGCGCAAGTCGCTGCTGGGCTACCTCAAGAAGAATGACCTGGGCCGCTATCAGAGCCTGATCGAACGTCTCGGCCTGCGCCGCTAATCGACATCGACAAGGACACACACAACGTGGCGAAAGTAACCAAGTCATTCCAGTACGGTAATCACGAAGTCACACTGGAGACGGGCGAAATCGCCCGCCAGGCGTCCGGCGCGGTCATGGTTTCCATGGGCGGTACGGTCGTACTGGTCTCCGCTGTCGCCGCCACCAAGGCTCGCGATGGTCAGGATTTCTTCCCGCTCACCGTCGACTACGTCGAGAAGTTCTACTCGGCCGGTCGTATCCCCGGTGGCTTCTTCAAGCGCGAAGGCCGTCCGACCGAGAAGGAGACGCTGACCTCGCGCCTGATCGATCGCCCGGTGCGTCCGCTGTTCCCGGAAGAGTTCAAGAACGAAGTCCAGGTCATCGCCCAGGTCATCTCGCTTAACCCCGAGATCGACGGCGACATCCCGGCCATGCTCGGCGCCTCCGCCGCGCTGACCCTGGCAGGCATCCCGTTCAAGGGCCCGATCGCCGCTGCCCGCGTCGGTTACACCGGCGGCAAGTACCTGCTGAACCCGACCGCCACCGAACTGAAGACCTCGGATCTCGACCTCGTCGTCGCCGGCACGCACAACGCCGTGCTGATGGTGGAGTCGGAAGCCAAGCTGCTTTCCGAAGAAGTGATGCTCGGCGCGGTGGTGTTCGGCCACCAGCAGATGCAGGTGGCGATCGAAGCCATCAACGCCTTCGTGGCCGAAGCCGGCCGCAAGACGTTCCATTGGGAAGCCCCGGTCCGCAACGACGCGCTGTTCGATTCGATCAACTCGATCCTCGGCGACCGTCTGGAAAAGGCTTTCGCCGTGCGCGACAAGCTGGAGCGCCGTGACGCGATCAGCGCGCTCAAGGGCGAGATCAAGACCGGTATCGCGCAGACCGCGCTCAGCCACGGCTGGTCGGATCTGGACATCAGCAACGCTTTCGCCGAGATCGAATACACCACGATGCGTGGCGGCGTGTTGAAGACCAAGGTGCGTATCGACGGCCGTCAGCTCGACGACGTTCGCCCGATCACCGTGCGCGTCGGCGTCCTGCCGCGTACCCACGGTTCGGCACTGTTCACCCGCGGCGAAACCCAGGCGCTGGTCGTGGCCACGCTGGGCACCACGCGTGACGCGCAGATCATCGACGCGCCGGAAGGCGAATCGAAGGATCCGTTCCTGTTCCATTACAACTTCCCGCCCTTCTCGGTGGGTGAGACCGGCCGCTTCGGCGCGCCCAAGCGTCGCGAAATCGGCCACGGCCGTCTCGCCAAGCGTGGCGTGCAGGCCGTCAAGCCGACCATCGAAGAGTTCCCGTACGTGATCCGCGTGGTTTCGGAAATCACCGAATCCAACGGTTCCTCGTCGATGGCTTCGGTCTGCGGCTCCTCGCTGGCCATGATGGACGCGGGTGTTCCGCTGAAGTCGCCGGTGGCCGGTATCGCCATGGGCCTGGTGAAGGAAGGCAGCGATTTCGTCGTGCTGTCGGACATCCTGGGTGACGAAGATCATCTGGGCGACATGGACTTCAAGGTGGCCGGTACCGCCGATGGCGTGTCCGCGCTGCAGATGGACATCAAGATCGACGGCATCACCGAAGAAATCATGAAGGTGGCGCTGGATCAGGCCAAGCGTGGTCGTCTGCACATCCTGGGCGAAATGGCCAAGGTGATCAGCACGGCGCGTTCGGAAATGAGCGAGTACGCCCCGCGCCTGCTCACCATCAAGATCCACCCGGACAAGATCCGCGAAGTCATCGGCAAGGGCGGCGCCACCATCCGCTCGATCACCGAAGAGACCGGCACCACCATCGATATCACCGACGATGGCACGGTCGTGATCGCTTCGGTCAACCGCGAAGCGGCCAACGCCGCCAAGGCGCGTATCGAGCAGATCGTCTCCGACGTCGAGCCGGGCCGCATCTACGAAGGCAAGGTCGCCAAGCTGATGGACTTCGGCGCATTCGTCACGATCCTGCCGGGCAAGGACGGTCTCGTCCACGTCTCGCAGATCTCCAACGAGCGCGTGGAGAAGGTCTCCGACAAGCTGAAG
>Ga0105239_10000043_pt1 | contig 196600 bp, 184 predicted proteins | sample KBSC44metaG_FD_92761 | JGI IMG/M metagenome (GOLD analysis project Ga0105239, IMG submission 92761) | Corn rhizosphere microbial communities from Kellogg Biological Station, Michigan, USA - KBS C4-4 metaG | ecosystem: Host-associated > Plants > Roots > Rhizosphere > Soil | place: Michigan... | reverse complement strand
GCTCTCGTCGCTGTGATGCGAAAGATGTTGGTCATCCTCAACGCACGCATGCGCGATGCCTTGCTTACTGCCACATGATCAAGACAGTTGCTCTCCCCCGGCGAAGCCAGGGGAGAGGGAGCCAAGTTATGCAAGCACGAAACACTGAGGTCACCTCAGTTTGTCCCCTCTCCCCTGGCTCCGCCGGGGGAGAGGGTTGGGGTGAGGGGGAGCTCTAGACCCCCACCTATCGACCAGCCTCCCAACTGCTCGATACAGGCGTCCACGCCGCAAATCCTGAACAACTGCCCTCCCCCCAGGCAAGTTGTCACATAACCGCGTATAATCGTCCGATTCGCCTTCTTGAAACCTGCCGCGACGGTCCAAAGCCGCCCGAGTCCACTCATGTCCATCGAAAATCTGCGCAATATCGCCATCGTCGCTCACGTCGATCACGGCAAAACCACGCTGGTCGATCAGCTCTTGAAGCAGTCGGGCACGCTCTCGGAGCGTACCGTGCTGGCCGAGCGCGTGATGGACTCCAACGACCAGGAAAAGGAACGCGGCATCACCATCCTGGCCAAGAACACTGCCATCACCTGGCAGGGCAACCGCATCAACATCGTCGACACCCCCGGACACGCCGACTTCGGCGGCGAAGTGGAGCGCGTGCTGTCGATGGTCGACACCGTGCTGATCCTGGTCGACGCGATGGACGGCCCGATGCCGCAGACGCGCTTCGTGACCCAGAAGGCCTTCGCGATGGGCTTCAAGCCGATCGTGGTGATCAACAAGATCGACCGTCCCGGCGCTCGCCCGCAGTGGGTCGTGGACCAGGTGTGGGACCTGTTCGATCGCCTCGGCGCCACCGCCGAGCAAATGGATTTCCCGATCGTCTACGCCTCGGCGCTGAACGGCTATGCCAGCCTCGACGACTCCGTGCGCGAAGGCGACATGACCCCGCTGTACCAGGCGATCATGGATCACACGCCCAAGCCTGAGGTCGATCCGGAAGGCCCGTTCCAGATGCGCATCAGCCAGCTGGACTACAACAACTTCGTCGGCGTCATCGGCATCGGCCGTATCCAGCGCGGTACGCTGAAGAAGAACATGCCGGTCGCCGTGATCAACCGCGAAGGCAAGAAGCGCCAGGGCAAGGTGCTGCAGGTGCTCGGCTTCCTCGGCCTGGAGCGCATCGAGCAGGACACCGCCGAAGCCGGCGACATCGTCGCCATCTCGGGCATCTCGGAACTGACCATCTCCGACACCATCTGCGCGCTGGACACGCCCGAAGCGCTGCCGGCGCTGACCGTCGACGAACCGACCATCAGCATGACCTTCCAGGTCAACAATTCGCCGTTCGCCGGTAACAAGGACCTCTCCGGCGGCAAGTTCCTGACCAGCCGTCAGTTGAAGGATCGCCTGGACCGCGAGCAGGTGCACAACGTGGCACTGAAGGTCGAGCAGGGCTCCGACGCCGACAAGTTCCTGGTCTCGGGCCGTGGCGAACTGCATCTGTCGGTGCTGATCGAAAACATGCGTCGCGAAGGCTACGAGCTGGCCGTGTCGCGTCCGGAAGTGATCATCAAGGAAATCGACGGCCAGAAGATGGAGCCGATCGAGCAGTTGGTGGTCGACGTCGAAGAAATTCACCAGGGTCCGGTGATGGAGCGCCTGGGCACCCGCAAGGGCCAGCTCAAGAACATGGAGCCGGATGGCAAGGGTCGCGTGCGTCTGGAGTACATGATCCCGGCGCGTGGCCTGATCGGCTTCCAGAACCAGTTCAAGACCCTCACCCAGGGTTCGGGCCTGCTATTCCACGTGTTCGACCATTACGGTGCGAAGGAAGAAGGCCAGATCGCCAAGCGCCTCAACGGCGTGATGATCGCCAATGCCGCCGGCACCACCCCCGCCTACTCGCTGGGGCCGTTGCAGGATCGCGGCAAGCTGTTCGCTGCCGAAGGCGACTCGGTGTATGAAGGCCAGTTGGTCGGCATCCATTCGAAGGACAACGACCTCACCGTCAACGCGATCAAGCCCAAGCCGCTGACCAATATGCGCGCCTCGGGCAAGGACGACGCGATCCAGCTCAGCCCGGCGATCAAGTTCTCGCTGGAGCAGGCACTGGACTTCATCGACGACGACGAGCTGGTCGAGATCACGCCGAAGGAAATCCGCCTGCGCAAGAAGCACCTGACCGAAAACGATCGCAAGAAGGCTTCGCGCGTATCCTGATCGGTTAGCAAAAGGCAAAACAAAAAGCCGCCTCCGGGCGGCTTTTTTTGTGGCGCGTTACCATGTCGCGGTTTTTTCTCATCAACGTGGGCGTCATTGACCGTACGTTCAAGTAAAGCGCGACCTCAGCCCGCCAGTCGCGTTACCCCACGCACTGGCGCGGCATCCACGCGATGCATGTCGAACACCACGATCTCGTTCGCCCCCGCCTTCAACCACGGCGCCGGACAATACAGGCGTTGCTGCGGCCCGATATACCAGTAGCGCCCCAGCAGTTGCCCGTTCACCCAGACATAGCCCTTGTCCCAGCCGCTCATGTCGATATAGGTATCGCCGGGTGTCTTGAGCGACATGTTCAACTTGAAGAATAGCCCCGGACGACGGGATGGCCCTGCCAGCGGTTTCAATGACGCGACAAATGCATCGTTCAACGGCAGGCCGTAGACGGACCAATCCTCGAGCGAAAGGTCTCCGAGCCTGACCTCGCCGACGATGCCCTTGCGATCGGCCATCGCCTGGCCGTAACCGATGTGACCGAAGCTGTCGACCAGGATGTCGAGTTCACCGGCAGGTACGTCTATCTGCGATACGTCGCGTACGCCCGACTTGCGCACACGCGATATCGCGTCGAGATAGCGTCCATCGCTGAATATCGCTGCGTAGTCGCGCACGCCATCGATATGCAGGTTGCCGCCTGCGGACAGGCGCTTGCGGTAAAGCACCATGCCGTGATCCTGCGCCAACAGGATTTCATTCGGCTGCGGATGCGATACCTGGCGCGGTGCGCCGAGATTGTCCCAGATCGAGGCATACGGCAGAGGTGTTGCCGCGTCGAAGGTGATAACCGGCGGCGGCGTGGGAATATCGGGAATCTTGTGCGCCACGCGTCTGGCAATCAGCTCGCGAAAGCGATGAAAGGCGGCGGTGGCTTCGCCGCGCTCGTTGATCGGCGCGCCGTAGTCGTAGCTGGTGATCACGGGCTCGAAGTTGGAATAGTCCTTGTCGGCATTGGCGCCGGCACCGAAACCAAAGTTGGTGCCGCCATGCACGACGTAGAGATTGAATGAGCGCTTCTGCTCCAGCAGTTCGTTCAAGGTATTCGCATAGTCGGCGCTTTGCAGCTTGGGATCGCCCCAATGCGTCAGCCAGCCGGGATAACCCTCCCCCACCCATACCGGTGCTTCGCCGGCCATGCGTTGAGCCGAGGCGAAATCCGTATCGCCATCGAGTCCGAGTGCCGTGCCCGGCAAATACGTCTGTTGTTTCTGGATCTGCCCAAGCCCGTCGGAAATCGAGAACGGACCGTCGATGCCGCGTTCCTTCCACATCGCGTGCAGCAGTTTGAGGTAGTCGAGATCGTTGCCGAACGAAGCGTATTCGTTCTCCACCTGCACCATCAGGATCGGCCCACCTGCGCTTGCCATCAATGGCTTGATGACCGGAGCGACCGCATCGAGATAGCGGCGCACGCCGGCCATGTAATTTGCATCGTCCTTGTGACGCACTTGACTGTTCGGGTCGCGCAGCAGATAAGGCGGCAGGCCGCCGAAATCCCATTCGGCGCAGACATACGGCCCTGGCCGCAGGTAGACCCACATGCCCTCCTGCTGGCACAACCGTATGAAATGCGCGAAGTCGCGACTGCCGGTCTTCAGATCGAATACGCCCGGCTCCTGCTCGAACGCGTTCCACATGATGTAGACCGCGATGGTATTGAGCCCCATCGCCTTGGCCATGCGAATGCGATGCAGCCAGTATTCGACGGGGATGCGGATCGGGTGCATCTCGCCGCTGCGGATCTGGAAGGGTTTGCCGTCGAGAAGGAAGCTTTGCCTGGATAAGGTGAAGCGATGGGGATGTCCGTCGGCGATGGGTTCGGCCCTCGCCGCTTCCGCGCCGTGCGCTAATTCGGGCAGCAAGAGTCCGGCAACAGGTGCCAGTAGCGAAATCTTCAGGAATTCCCGTCGTTGCATGTTGTTTCCTGGCTTTCGATTTGACAGAGCGCCCCCTCACCCCAACCCTCTCCCCCGGCAGAGCCAGGGGAGAGGGAGCTAAAAGCGCGCAAGATTCAAACTTACCTCATTGTGCCCCCTCTCCCCTGGCTCTGCCGGGGGAGAGGGTTGGGGTGAGGGGGGCTCCCGGCCTCCATCACATCGAAGGTACCAACTCCAGCGTCACCACCTCAAACGGCTGCAACTCGATCGCCGTCGGCTTGTCCGCATCGAACGTCACCGATGGCTTGCCGCTATCGGCCTTCCACGGGCTCTGCGCGCTGAAATGCGTAGCCGCTCCCTCAGGCAGCTCCAGTTGCCGCCGCAAATCAATCACCACGCTCTGCGCCCGCGCATCCGGATTGCGCAGCGTAACGATCGCCTTTTTAGGCGTCCAAGACGCCCAGCCATAGACATCCAGCCGCCCCGGATCGCCACCGATCCAATGTGTATCGCGCAATACATCGGCGTTCTCGCGCGACCAACGAGCCGACTCGGCCAAGGTATCCCAATCCGAAGCACTCAGCAGCGACGGCGTGATGTACATCTCCTGCAACTGCGTGCCAGTGCCGAAGTACGAATGCACTTCGTTCGCAAAATCATGCCCGGGATCGGTGTTGAGCCGCCGGTTTTCCTGCGCATAGATAATGCCGTGGAGCATCAGCGAATTGAGCGGATACAGCGGTCCTTTCAGCACGATATTGCGATAAGTCTGCGTATCGCGATAGGTAATCCACTTTTCACGGTTCGTACCGACACCGGTAAGATCATCGTCTTCGCCATCGCGCCAGATCGAATCGGCATAGCGAAGCCAGAACGGCGACGGCAGCGTACCGGTGGTGAGATTGATGAAGGTCCCCGGCTTCGCCTCGCGGATATCGTCGATCAACGCCACCGCGGCATCGAAATCGCTGGGGAATCGACTACCCGGAAACACCTTGTCGGCATTACCCGTACCGTCGAACTTGAACTGGTTGATGCCATCGTCCTTGAGCAGCTTCATCACCACATCATGAAAGCGCTGGTAGTACTTCGGCCCGGACAACGCAAAGCCACCATCGATGATCTCGTAACCCTGTGCCCTGCCGTTCTCGACGCGGATATCCTTGGGTTTGGAATACCCACCCCAGGGCGACAGCCAGATACCCGGCGCGGCGCCGTATTTGGCGGCCGCCTGCTTGACCGGCACAAAACCTTGCGGGAAATCCTTGCTGAAGTTCCAGCTGCCGCTGCGGTCGTCCCAGCCGTCGTCGAACAGAAAGGAATCGAGTTTCACACCACGCTTGACGCTCAGCTCCTGACCGAAGGTGTTGATGCGATCGACCGCCTGCTGCTGCGTATACGGCGTGAAATAACCAATGTCATACCAGGAGTTGTAGTGCAGGAACGGGCGATACGGGTGGGCACGTTCACGTTCGACGTAGGTCAGGAAATCGCGCCGCAGCTGTCCCTTGTGTGTCGCACCGATCACCGCCGAGTACGTGATCGACTGCCCCTTGACCAAAGGCAGGCCACGCTCGATCCAGAGATTGAGATTCTTGCCGCGCACCGCGCTCTCGGACAGCGGATGCTCGAAACCCAGGTAGTCCTGTCCGGCAACGATCGGCGAGCCATTGACCGTGCCGATCACCTCCGCTCCTGTCGCCTGCGTCTGCAGCAGATCGACTTTCTTGATGTTCTCGTCCGCCTTGAGTGCGGTGATCGTCACCTGCTCGCGCAGATAGTCCGAGCCTTCGCGCTGCACCCATTGCCAGTCGATGCGAAAACGCCCATCGGCATCGCCGAAGCTCGCGGCAATGGCCTTGCCGGGAATGCGCTCGGCCAGGCGCGGCGCTTTCGGCTCCGCCTTGAGCTTTATCACCTTGGGCTCGGACAGCAAATGGAAATCGCCTGTAGTGAGCTTGTTGCCATCGCCCAGTTCCAGTGCAAACGGCGTCGTGACCTTCAAGACCTGCTGATTGATGGCATCGGTCACCGTCATGTCGGTCAACACGTGATCTTTCAACGTCCAATGCGCATTGACGCTGGCGTTGCCGAACTGCTGCTGATCGCCCTGCCTGGTGAACGCTACCGTCTGATCGTCGGTCTTGGCGCTGATCACACTGACCAGGCTCGCCGCTAGCATCGCCGCCAGCAGACGACGATGTTCTACGAAGCGCTTCGCTTTGGAATGATGCATGCTTTCAAACCTCTTTTGCATGTTGAGGCGGCGATCACATGATCACCGCCCCAGGTGACTTACTGAAAGGTGTAGCGCAGCACCAGCTGCGTCGTACGCGGCACCTGCCAGGTGGCGGCACCATAGCTCGGGTTGAGAATCGGCGCACCGTTGTCCTGGAAGCTCCCGGTGTCATAGAGCTGATTGGAATCGATCCGTCCCTGACGATTGGTGACGTTCTGAATCTGCACATCGAGACTCAGGTGATTGTCCGAATCGATCGCCCAGTCATAACCTACGCCGAGATTCCATTGCCAGAAGAACGGAAGCCGCCCCGCGCTGCCCAGTGGCGACGGCACGTTGTTGCAATAGTGGCTGGCCGCACCGTAGAGCGACGCGGGATTGTTGACATCCGGATATGTCCCCAGGCAACTCAACGGGGTACCGGTATGCATCGTCAACGTGCTGCCGATACGCAGGCCCGTGTTGAAGTAGTAGACGCCGTTGATATTGAGCGCATGGCGGATATCGCCGGCCAGCGGACCGTTGTCGTGCTCCATCAGGCCAGGAAAATCCCAATAGATCTGTTCGCCAGGACCACCGCCGGTGCGCGTGCCCAAATTAAGCAGACCATCGTCGTTACCGTAGAGGTGTGCCCAGGTATAGCTCACGTCGAGGAACCAGGGCTCCTCGGAGTTGCGCACATGGGTCGCCTCCAGCGTCACGTGCGCGTACTTTCGCGCGGGTGCGGGACCAAATACATTTCCGGGAATCGTCAGCGACTCCAACTTCCCGTCACCGCGGTAGTCGCGTGTAAACACCTGCGCAATGCCCGGGTTGAACATCGGGCAGCCGCTGGCGTCGGTGTAATCGGGATAACCGTGGGCCCGCGCATAGTCGGTAATGCCCTGGTTGTAGCAAGTGTCGTCGATGATCCGCTTGAGCGAGCTGAAGCCCAGTTCCGTCAAGGTAGTCCAGCTCGTCCCGATCGTGTTCTGCATATAGACCTGGAACTCGTACTGGTAAGGCGCCTTGATGTTTGAGGTGGCCACGTTATTCGCGCTGGGCGCGAGACCATCGATCAGGGTCGACTGCGGCCCTATCTGAGTCAGGCCCGTCGGCGCCTGAGTCGAAGGATCGCGACCGGTATACGTAAAGTAACGATGCCATTCGTAGACGGCACCCGCCGCACCGTTATTGACGCTCGAAGGTATCGATAGCGCGTACTTTCCTAGATTGGCGCCCAGCTTCATGCTGCTGTCGCCGTGCACGTCCCAGGACACACCTAAACGTGGTGAAGTAATGGGCATATGCCAGATGTTCTGGCCATTGACGTTCTTGTTGATGAAGGTGTCGAAGCGCATACCGCCGTAAATGACCCAGCGATCGGCGACCTGCCAATAGTCGTCCGCGTAGAACGCCTTATTGACGGTATAGAAGGCTCCGCCCGTGCTTTCGAAGAACTGGTCCACATAGCGGCCGTCACCGGGCACAACCGATCCATTGGGCAGTACTGCCCCCGGTTGCGTGTGATACGTCCAATCGCCGCCTTCGCTCGTCGCGATGGTGTTATTGATGTAGTGCTTGTAGTGCTCGGCACCGATAGTGACTTTGTGATCGCCCAGATTCCAGGTGAAATCCCCCTTGAAACCGCGGCGCCAGTACTCGAACGGGAATAGCTGGTTGGCTTCGGTGGTCAGGCCGATGTTGCGCGACTTCTGGGTAAGCGGATCCACCTCGGTCACATACGGCAGACCGCTACCGCTGGTCGACGTAGGACTGAGCGAGGACTCGCTCAAATAGCCGCCCATCAGACGCAGACTCATCGTGTCGTTGATCTGCCAGTTGTAGTTACCGATCAGGAACTGATCTTTGACATGGGTGGCAGTCCAGCCGAAATACTTGCCCGCCGAACTCGGGTCGTAGTCGCGATCGAGCGTGTACTGGTTGTTGAAAGTATCCTTCCAGCTACGATTACCTACGACGTTCAGGCTTTGATCGTTGCTGATGTTCCAGGTCAGGTTAAGCAAACCGTTCTTGTTTCGACTGGTCGCATTCGTATGGAACGTCTGGCTATTGGTGGTGCTTTGATTGTTGGGCGAGTTGCCCAATAAGGCGAAGAAGAACAATCGATCTTTGATCAACGCACCCGATGCCCACAGATATTGATTGGCCACATTGGCCGCGTGCGTATTGGCGCTGTCGTAGTTGTAGTAGTTGCCCTGGGAATCGAACGAATCGCGCTGGCGCGGATTGAGCAGGCGCGAAGTCGGCGGCGTGAAGTACAGCGAATAACCGGCCTGAAAATGATTCGTTCCCTGGCGCACCGTGCCGGCAAGAATACCGCCGGTGGAACTTGTCCAGGTGGTCGTGCCGTTGCTCGAAATGACCTGAACCGAGCTCACCGCTTCGTCCGGCAGCTTGGTCGTACCCAGGCCGTTGTAGTCGTACGTGGTATCGAATTCGTTGTAGTAATAACGGTTTTCTGCCGGACTGGCACCGCCCATCTGCACCAGCTGCGTGGTCTGGTTGTCGTAGCGCACATTGGACTTGAGCAGGGCAATGCTTTCGAAGCTACGCCCGGTTGGCAGCTGGTTGACCAGGGCCATGTTGTAGTTGCTTGCAAGCTGTGGCGTGCTCACATCAATGGGAACGATGTCCGAATTGACCGTGTTCGCATTCACGTTGATGCCTGACAACGTCGAAGCCTTGGGCGAGCCGGCTGTCACAGCCGCTGTCGACAACGCCGCCACCGGCGTCTGCACGTTCGGTGTCACCATCACATCCCGCTTACCGACCTCCTGGCCGCCCTGCGAGATCGTCACCGTATAACGACCAGGGTTCAATCCGGCCAGCGTGTAGCGCCCATCCGCATCCGGATGCAGCTCCTTGTGATAGCCCGTCGCCGCACTGTCGACCGCAACGGTGACATCGGCACCGCCAGGCTCCTTGCCATAAAGACCACCGGTAATGGACTGCGCCTGCGTCACTCCGGCACCCAAGGCCATCAACAACCCCATCGCCAACACGGTCTTGCTACAACACCCGCGCCTTCCCCTTACGTTGTTCATGCCATGCCTCGTCAGTGGATTTAGAAAGCGTCGCCAGATCCCCTGCGACATCTCTCTGCGAATACGCCACGAGTTCCTCCCCGCGGCCTGAGACGTTCAATGCATTCGCGGCGGACCTCCCCAGGTCGTCGCCGCGAACTGGTGCATCAGAAGCGCTGCTGATAACGCACGTAGACGTAGCGACCGATGTCGTACGAGGCGTTGTAGTTGTAGGGCGTGTCGCTGCCGGCATAGCCGCCGTACACGTACGGCCCGACGCGATTGAAGAGGTTATTGGCGCCGATCGAGATCGTGCCCTTCCATGGCGCGTTCCAGTACAGCTGCAGATCGTGGAAAGTGACCGAACCGATCTGCGTCATCGGCTGCGTGCCGACACCGGCGGCGTAGTAATCAGGCAGACTGCACGGGAACGCGCTGCGCCCATCGGTGAATGCGCATGGCGCCTTCAACGGCGAGAAATAGCGCATGGTCCAGCTCGCGCCGAAGTCGCGCCATTCCCAGTTCAAGGTCAGATTGCCGCGCAGGCGCCACACCGAGGTGGCCGTGATATTCGACGAAATACCCGCACCGTTGACGACGGCGGAACCGATCGTCGGCAGCGTATCGAACCGGCTGACATACGTACCGCTCAGGTTCGCCTTGATGCGGCCAAACGAATATTCCGGCAACGCATAGGCCACCGAGAAATCGTAGCCGCTGGTCTTCTGCCAGCCGGCGTTGGTTTCCAGGTTCAGCAGGTTGTAGATCTGACCGGTGCCAGGCTGGCGCTGGAACTGATTGCACGCATCGACCATGCCGTACTGATAGCAGTTGGCCAGCACCTGGTCGTTGCCGATGCCGGTAATCAGGTTGCGGATGTTGTAGCGCCAGTAGTCGACGCTCAGGTTGAAGCCCTGCAACCAGCTCGGGCTGTAAACGAAGCCGAATTGCGAGTTGTACGAAGTCTCAGGCTTCAGGTTGACGTTGCCACCAGTGAAATTGGTGGTCGGGACCGCGCCGCTGCCACTCGCGCTGGTGATCGGCTGGCCGCTCACATCGACCTGCCGGAAATCAGCCGGCACGCCGGCGATACCGCCGTAGCCGCTCAGACATCGCTGGGCAACTGTGGCGTTGTTGCCGTAGGCGCCAGGGCCATACACCGCATCGCAGGGGTCGGTGAACGTACCGGCCGGATAACGGCCTTGATAGAGATCGTTGACCGTGGGCGCGCGGAAACCGGTGCCGTAACTTGCACGTACCAGCAGGTCCTCGATAGGCTGCCACGTCAGTTTGAATGCATTGTTGTTGGTGATACCGAAGTTGCTGTAGTCGGAATGGCGACGCGCCACGTCCAGGCTCAGGCTCTGCGCGCCCGGCAGGTCTTTCAGTAACGGCGCGTTCAACTCCACATAGGCTTCGTTGAGGCTGTACTCACCGCTATTGGACAAGACGCCACCGTCGCTGGACAGGCCGAGCTGCGCGTAGTGATCCGGATCGTCGTAACCGGAAACCCGGCGATGCTGGATGCCGGTCGCGAAGGTCAGGTCGCCACCCGGCAACGGGAACAGATTGCCGGTGATATCCGCCGCCGTGGCCTGCTCTCGGCTGCCGTAGCGCTCAACGCTGCTGATCGCCAGGTAGTCGAGCATCTGCTTGGTGAAACCGCCCGGGCCGGCCAGCGGGTTGATCGGCACGCACCCGGCGATGACGTTGCCGGGCGTACCGCAACGCACGACACCATCGCTGCCCATGAACGAGGGACCCAAGCCCTGCTGTACCTTGACCAGATCGAAGTACCCGGGACGGGTGTTGATGCCCTTGATCTTGCTGTCGTAGTGGTAGACGTCCCAATTGAAGGTGTGGTCGTCGCCGATAGTGAAGTTGCCTTCCAGCCCCAGGCTGTAGCGGTAGTTGGTCGGGTTGTTGTAGCTCTGGTTGGCGTACTGCAGATCCGCCATGCGGCGATAGAACTTGGTTGCCTGTCCCGGTAGCGGGTTGTAGTAGCTGTTGGGATCGAGCGTCGACGGATAGGCCAGGTTGCTGCCCATGCCGCTATAGAGCGTGGAATAGCCCGATTGCGCGTACTCGCGATCGATGTTGTATCCGTAGTTGAACTTCGCCGTCAGGTTGGACGTGAGGTTCAGATGCGCATCGATGTACAGGTTCTTGGTGGTGTCGGCGGTATGCAACATCGACTGTTTGCCGCTGTTGTTGTTATAAGTATATGAGCCGGCATCGGCGAGACTGCCGATATCGCCGGCGCCATTGAATTTCTGCGGGATGAATGGGCTGTAATCGGCGATATTGCGCGAATCGCCACCGGGATTGAGCACCATGCGCCCGCCCGGCGCATTGGTGATCAAGCCATTCGGCTTGGTATAGCTCAAGCCGTAATACGGATGCCGGTCGGTCCACGGATAACTCGAGAAACTGCGATCGCCCGCCCAGACCGGGTCCTGCTTCTGATACGAAGCACTGATCACGATGCCGCCGCGCTCCCCGCTCTTACCGGCCGTCACGCTGTACTGGTTCTGCTTGCCGTCGCTATGCGGCGCATACATGCCGTTATAGGTATCGATTTCAACGCCGTTGAAATCCTTGCGCGTGATGATGTTCACCACGCCAGCGATCGCGTCCGAGCCATAGACCGCCGACGCGCCAGTGGCCAGCACTTCGATGCGATCGATCACCGACGCGGGAATCACATTGATGTTGGTGTAGCCACCGTGCGCTGCGCCGATACGTTGCCCATTGAGCAACACCAGCGTGCGCGGCGCGCCGAGCCCACGCAGGTTGATGAACTGGCCACCCTGGTTGGGGCCGAGGTCGCCCGGTGCCGACATGCTGAGATCGGGTGTTGCCGCGGCGGAAACGTTCTGCAGAATCTGGCCGACAGTGGCAAAACCCTGGCGCTGGATATCGGCGGCGCTGATGGTGATCAGCGGCTGCGCATCGGCCACATCCACGCTACGGATGTTCGAGCCGGTCACTGTGATCTGCTGCAGGTTTTTTGCCTTGTCCGGCGCAGCCGAGGCCGGCGCACTCGCGTCCTGCGCAGCAGCTTCGTGGACAAATGCAAGACCGCCCAGGGCCAGCGTCAGGCAAGCTGCAAATGGGGACAAGCGCACGCCTGCGCGAACGCATTTCTGTTGGTTAAAACGCATTACAACCCTCCTCCCGGTGTTGCCCGATGTCCTGAGCTGTTGCTGCAGTAACCTCGGTACGTCGCGACGGCGCCCATGGGCAGCCGTCTTGTTGTTGTCAGTGCTGGTGGATCACCGACGGCTTGTCCCCTGTGACACGCCGCACGCGCACGCGAGGCAGCAAGGCCTCAACCGTGTCGCGTTCGACAAAACCTGTTTCTTCGTTCAATGCATTGGCGGCACCGCAGGCCACGCCCAACGCCAGCGCTTCGGCTAGCGGTACGCCGCGGTGAATGCCCACGGCGAGCCCTGCCAGCAGACAATCACCCGAGCCCACCGTGTTGCGTACATGCTCTATCGACAGCTCCGCGTGCCACGCGCCTTCGGTATCCGCGACGATGGCGCCCAACGCGCCCATCGACACCACCGGCATGGCAATGCCGCGCGCGCGCAGATCGCATGCAGCTTTGGCTGCCGAATCGATACCGTCGATGGCATAACCTAGCAACGCGATGGCTTCATCGCGGTTGGGCTTGACCAGGTAAGGCGCTGCCGTAACGGCCTGCTGCAGCACCTCGCCGCTGGCATCGACCAGGCAGCGCTTGCCGAAATGGCGCACACCTTCGGCCAGGGTGGCATAGGTCGTCGGTAGCATGCCGCGTGGCAGGCTCCCCGATAGAACCGCCAGCTCGCTCTCGTCCACTGCGCGCCAAAAAGCGGAGCGCAGTGCTTCGCACTGGCGCTCTGTCAGCAACGGTCCACGCCCCAATACTTCGGTAACAGCGCCGGCAGCGTCCTGCACGGCGATACAAAGGCGTAGATCCTCGCCAATCTCGACACCATGGAACAACACGCCGCGCTCGGCCATGCGCTGCGTGATCAAGTTGCGATGCGTCCTGTCGACCAAGCCGACCAGTTGCACGCGTTCGCCAAGCGCCGCAATGGTCTGCGCCACGTGCATGCCCTTGCCGCCCGGATAAACACGCTCGTCCAGCGCGCGACTGACCTCGCCGGCTCGAAACTGCTCGACACGCATCAAGCGATCGATCGCCGTATTGAAACCGGCGACGGTGATCATGCCGACGCGGCCAGCAAGGCGATGGCTTCGGCCTCGGTCGCCTGTCGCGTGGTACCGCCGATACCGCGCGTGGACAGGCTGCCGCACGCGCTACCCCAGCGCAGGCATTCGCGCAGGGGCATATCGCGCAGCCATGCGTGCAAAAAGCCCGCGTCGAAGGAATCGCCCGCGCCGGTGCTGTCGACGGCGTCGATATCGTAAGCCGGCGCACTGAGCAAACCGCCGCCATCAAGCGTGACGCAGCCGAGCCGGCCGCGTTTGACCACCGTGCGCGTGCGCCCGTTAGCCAGGTTGTGCAACGCATCGGCCAGCGAATCCCTGCCGGTTACGGCGAGTAACTCGTCTTCATTGGGCAAAAACAGATCGACCGCTTGCAGCGTGTCGATCAGGTCCACGCCCCAGATGCGGCGCGGGTCGAAACCCGGATCGAGTGATGTGGTCAGGCCCGCAGCCCTGGCGCGCTCGAACAGCACCTTGCACCGCGGTCGCAGCGCTTCCTGCAAATAGAACGACGACACATGCAGATGATCGGCCTGCGCCAACAGCGCATCGCCGACGTCCTCCGCACGCAGATCCGCAATCGCGCCGGCATAGGTCACCAAGGCGCGATCCTGCTGGCTCGACAGCGAAACGGTAACGCCCGTGCGCAACGATGCGTCCGGGCGCAAAGAGTCGGTGTCGATACCCGCACCACGCAGGGCACCCAGGCAATAGTGCCCCCAGGCGTCATCGCCAAGCTTGCCGTGAAAGGTCACCGCATCGCCCAGTCGCGCCAGCCCCATCGCACAGATCATCGATGAGCTGCCGGGCGTCATCAGCACGTCGTCGGCCAGCACTTCCTGGCCCGGCGTCGGTGCACCGCCCAGGCCCTTGAAGACGAGATCGACATTGATCTCGCCAACCACCAGGACGCGCTTGGCCGCGGAACTCACGGTGCCGCTCCGTGAATCGCGAACTCGCCTACCACGCGAGTCAATACGCCTTGCGATGGTGTGTCGGGCTTGTCACCTAGTTGCAGACATCGGAAGAAAGCGAGCAACTGGCCGACCACGACGTCCGCCAGCAATGTGGGCACCTCGCCGTATCCGGCAAGACCTTGCAGCTCGATCGCGATATCGCGCTCGTCGAGCAGATCGGCCGGAATGCCTTCGCCGACGATCAGCTTGCCCAGCCCAAGGCCCTTTCGCGAAAGCTCGCGCAGCAGGTCGATCTCGTAGCCGCGCACGGTCGCATCGGACGACAGGAAGGCCACGATCAACGTGCCTGGATGCACTGAAGACATCGGCCCATGCCGCAAGCCGAGAAACGTTTCGGCCAGCGTGATGACCTTGCCGCCGGTCATCTCCAGCATTTTCAACGCGGCTTCGTGCGCAACGCCGATGCCACCGCCGCTGCCCAGATACACCGCCGACGTCATCGGGCGCTGTGCAATGTCGGCAATCGCATCGCCATAGCGATCAAACACACGCTGCGCGTTCTCCGCCAGCGGCGGCTGCGCGTCGAGTTGCAGCGCGCTCGCGGTGTCGCGCAGCAACCCCGTACCGGCCAGCAGCAGATTGGAGAAGCTGCTGGTCATCACCAGGCTGCGGTCGTTGGTGCGCTCGTCCAGCACCACGACATCCACGCGCGGCTCATCGCGATAGAGCGTGGCGAGCTTGCCCTTGGCATTGCAGGTAATGACCAGATGACGCCAACCCGGTGCTTCGTCCAGCAGGCGGCTGACCACGCCGCAGCTTTCCGGGCTGTCGCCCGAGCGCGCCAGCGACACCAGTAAGCCCGAGCCGGGCGGCAACACGCCGCGCCAATGCGTGAGCAAAGTGCCGGCGGCAATCGCCTGCACCGGAATGCCCAGGCCGGCCTGCAAGGTCGGTGCGATCGATTCGCCGATATACATCGAGCTGCCCGAGCCCGTCAGCACGATGTGCGCGGGCTTGCTGGCCAACGCATGGGCAAAAATACGGGCCACTTCCGGCCGGTTCACCAGCTCGGCGGTGCCCTGTCAGGTGCCCGGCTGCTGCAGGATCTCGCGCAGGGTGTCGGTGTAGCCGGCCATCTGCTGTTCGGCGGCGGGGGCTGCCGCCAGGGCTTCAAGCACGCTTTTTGCTTTCGTTTTCTTATCAAGTATTGACATTTTGCTCAATTCACTCGAATGTGAAACCATCCGATCACGGATTCAACGGTATTCGAAATGAATAAGCACTTGCAACACCTTTCGAACTCTTACGAGTCGCTATCGAAGCTTTCGCTCTCCCATGGCAAGCGCACGCGCCTATGGCGCCTGCTCTACGGCCACGGCCCACGCAACGGCAGCCTGCTGGTGCTGCCGCTGGATCAGGGCCTCGAACACGGCCCGACCGACTTTTTCCCCAATCCCCCGGCGGTCGATCCGGACTACCAGTTCCGGCTCGCCGTCGAGGGGAATTTTTCGGCCATCGCCCTGGGCGTGGGCTTGGCCGAGAAGTACATGGGCGCGTATGCCGGCCAGGTGCCGCTGATCCTCAAGCTCAACGGCAAGACCAATATCCCGAGCGACGCCGACGCCACCTCACCGCTGTTCGCATCGGTGGAAGACGCCGTACGTCTGGGCGCCGATGCGGTCGGCTACACCATGTATGTGGGCTCGCCCCGCCAGCACGACGAGTTCCGCCAGTTCGAAAAAGTGCGCCAGGATTGCGAGCGCTACGGCATGCCGCTGGTGGTGTGGTCGTACCCGCGCGGCGCGGCGATCGAAGCCAAGGGCGGCAAGGGCACGCTGTTCGCGCAGGACTATGCCGCACGCGTCGCATTGGAGCTGGGTGCCGACCTGGTCAAACTGCACGAGCCCGACGACAAGCGCGCCAACGTTCCCGCGCCTTATGACAAGCTCGACGAAGACGCCAGTGCGCGCACCGAGCGCGTCGTGCGTTCGGCCGGCCGCACCATGGTGCTGTTCTCCGGTGGCGAAAAGAACGACGACGACGCGGCCGTACTGCGCAAGGTCGAGTTCTATATGGCCTCGGGCGCGCAAGGCGTGATGTTTGGCCGCAATATGTGGCTGCGCCCGCTGGACCAGGCAGTGGCGCTGGTCAAGCAGGTGCATACGATCATGGCGAAGTATCCGCGGTGAGAGGGAGGAGCCTAGGAGTGAGTGGAGAGGAGTGAGGAGTGAGAGAAGAGCGCTCACACGCCACCCCATACCGTCTTGGACACCCAGCGCGCAGCGCTGAAATATCCGTCCCCTTCACCACTCACTCCTCTCCACTCACTCCTAACTCCTCCCTCTCCATCGACTCCTCTCCCCATGCCCCATCCCTCGTCCTGCCTCTGCTGCTCTCCGCCCATCGGCGCAGGAAACGTGCGAGTGGAAAGCGGAAAGAATCAGCTGCAGACGCAGCCCGATGCGAGCAAGGCCGACCTGCGTCTGCGCGATTTCAAACCACGCAGCATGCTGCACGCATCGCGCACACCGATCGATACACCGCGCTTTCCGGTGATTGACGCGCACGCACATCTGACCTGGACTACCAACGTACGTAGCGGTGTGTGCGTTGGTGAAGAGGTTACTGTCTTTGCCGAGCCGGCCGATCTATTGCCGGTGATGGATCGCAAAGGCATCCGCACGATGATCAATCTCACCGGCGGCGTAGGCAAAGGGCTGGAGGAAAGCATCCGCCGCTTCGACCAGGCGGCGCCCGGTCGCTTTCTGACCATGACCGAGCCGTCGTACGGCCTGTTTGCGGAACCCAACTTTGCGCAGTTGCAGGCCGATGCGATCGAGCACGCGCATCGCGTGGGTGCCCGCGGCCTCAAGCTGCTCAAGTCGCTGGGGCTGTATCTGCGCGAGAACATCGACGAAGGCGAACTGATTGGCGTCGACGACACGCGTTTCGACGCGATGTGGGAAGCCTGCGCCGGCCACGGCATGCCGGTGTTCCTGCATGTATCGGACCCGGAAGCGTTCTTCCTGCCGACCGATGCCACCAACGAACGCTATGAAGAACTGGCCAACCATCCGGACTGGTCGTTCTACGGCCCGGAGTTTCCCAGCAATGCCGAGATCCTGGCCGCACGCGACCGTATGATCGCGCGGCACCCCAACACCACCTTCGCCCTGATGCACGTCGGCAACGGGGCGGAGAACCTGGCCGCCGTCGCGGCCTGCCTCGACCGCTTCCCCAATACCCTGGTGGACATCAGCGCGCGTATCGGCGAGCTGGGCCGCCAGCCGCGGGCGGCGCGGCAGTTTTTCGACAAGTATCAGGACCGCATCCTGTTCGGCACCGACGCGGTCCCCCCGCCGTTCGGCAACGACGTGCCGCAGCAGCTGTTCTGTGACGAGCTCTACGAGATTTATTACCGCTTCCTGGAAACAGAAGACGAGTATTTCGACTATGCTCCTGCTCAGACGCCGCCGCAGGGGCGCTGGTCGATTTACGGTCTGGGCTTGCCCGATGCCATCCTGCGTAAGGTCTACCACGACAACGCTGCCCGGTTATTGCGCCTACCTCATGAGTGAACAAAGCGCTGCACCTTCCAAACGCCTGCTGGCCGAAGAACGCCGCCGGATGATCGTGGATTACGTCGAGGCCCAGGGCCGCGCGACGGTGGACGAACTGGCCAATCGCTTCGGCATTTCGACGGTCACCATCCGCAACGACCTGGAGCAACTGGCGCGCAGCAGCGCGATCGCCCGCGCGCACGGCGGCGCCCTGCCCGCCACCCAGACCAACACGCACGACACGCCGCTCAATATCAAGGAAACGCGCTACCACGCACAAAAGCTGCGCATCGGCCAGGCCGCCGCTGCGCTGATTCGCGACGGCGAAACCATCATCCTGGATTCGGGCTCCACCACGGTGGAAATCGCCCGGCAGATCCGGCAGATGAAATTCGAATCGCTCACCGTCATCACCAATGCGCTCAATATCGCGCTGGAGTTGTCGGGCCTGCCGCATATCCGCGTGATGATGCTCGGCGGCCTGTTGCGCGATACCTCGTACTCGCTGGTCGGCCCGGACGCCGAACAGGCACTGTCGAAACTTTCCGCCGACAAGTTGTTCCTCGGCGTCGACGGCCTCGATCCGGTCGTCGGCGTCACCACGCCCGACCCGCTCGAAGCCTCGCTCAATGCACTGATGATTCGCGTATCGCGCGAAACCATTGCCGTGTTCGATGCGAGCAAGCTCGGCCAGCGCAGCCTGTCGGTGATTACACCCGTACAGCAGTTGCACCGCGTGATCACCGATAGCAGCGCCGAGGCCAAGTCGGTGGAATCGCTGCGCAATGCCGGTGTGAACGTCACGCTCGTCTGACCGCCGGTCTGCGGTAAACCCAACCTAGCTTGTAGGAGCGGCTTCAGCCGCGACCGGCCGTTACGTGACGGCCGGTCGCGGCTGAAGCCGCTCCTACAAGCTAGCCGTGTTTTCGCCCCGAATGCCAACACGATCACATGAAAGTTTTTCACTAGCTATCGAAAGCACTTGCAAGTCAATTTACTTTCGATAATCTTCGTTTGGCAAACTTATCTTTTCGATTGCTGCAGCCGCTTGCAGCCTTTAGACGCCTGCTTTCCGGCCGTTGCCTCGCTTCGAACGGCCTTCTTCGCACCATCGTCTTCAAGCCTGGGGAGGAATCATGCGACCTATCGCGTACCGTTTGACCGGTCTTTTGCTCGCGCTGTCCTGCTGTTCCGCATTCGCCCAAACCACACCCACCCAGGTACCCCTGGGTGGAAACGCCTACATCACCACCGTATCGCCGAGCGGCGACGAACTGATCGACGACAACGGCCTGCACAACTGGGATTCGACCCAGGCCGTGATCAGCACCTATTTCGATGTGCAGCAGGCCGGTCAGCTCGACCTGTCCCTGATCGGCTCGCTCAGTGGTGCCAGCCATAGCACGGTGAAAGTCAGCATCGGTCACCAGTCGCACCTGGTGAACCTGTCGAGCACGGGCACTGCACCGTTCTCCGCGGGGACGTTCACCGTCGACAAGCCCGGCTACGTCAAAGTCGACCTGCAAGGCGTGTCCACCGATGGCGGCTATTACGGCGACATCTCCAACCTGCAGATCGGCGGCAGTGCCACCGCGGCCGGTACGGTATTCGCCAACGATCCGACCAACTTCTACTGGTCGCTGCGCGGTCCGTCGGTGCACCTGGGTTTCACGGTGCCAACCAACACCGAGTACTTCTATAGCGAAATCACCGTACCCAAGGGACAGGATCCGATCGGTTCGTACTACATGGCCAACGGCTTCAATGTCGGCTACTTCGGCATCCAGGTAAATTCGGCAACGGAGCGTCGCGTGCTGTTCTCGGTATGGGATTCGCCGACTGCACCGACCACCCTGGTCAGGCAGGGTCCGAACGTCATCGTCGACACGTTTGGCGGCGAGGGCACTGGCGGTCAAAGCCATCTGGTATTTCCGTGGAAAGCAGGGCAAACGTATCGCTTCCTGACGCGTGCCCAACCCGATGGCAGCGGCAACACCTTGTACAGCTCGTGGTTCGGCACAGAGAAAAAGGGAAGTACCAGTTGGCAACTGATTGCCACATGGAAATACGCGGGTACGTCCAGCTATCTGGCCGGCGTGTATTCGTTCCTTGAATCGTTCGATCCGGCCTATGGCTACATCGGGCGTCAAGGCAACTTCGCCAACCAGTGGGCACGCGACGCGTCCGGCCAGTGGAGTGAAGTCACTTCGGCGTATTTCGATGTCGACCCGACGGGCTTGAACAAGCAGCGTCTCGATTTTGCCGGCGGCGTTCGTTGCAAAGAGTTCTATCTGCGCAACGATGGCTTCTTCAGCAATTCGACTGCATCGGGGCAGACGTTTACGCGTGAGGCTGGTGGCGTGCCGCCGGATGTGGATGTGAGCAAGCTTCCCTGAGGCAAGAGCCCCCCTCACCCCAGCCCTCTCCCCCGGCAGAGCCAGGGGAGAGGGAGCCAAAAGCGCGCACGATTAAAACTTGCCTCAGTGCGCCCCCTCTCCCCTGGCTCTGCCGGGGGAGAGGGCTGGGGTGAGGGGGGCTCTTCACTCAACCAACTGCGCCCGCTCCAACGCCGCAATATGCCGATCCAACCGCGGCCCCAAATAACAATGCGAACCGCACGACAGCAGCCCCACCTCGCGAAACGCCTTCAAATACCACCCAGGCGAACGCTTATAGAACCCCACATGATCGCCGTCGACATCATCGCGGCTGGTAAACAATTCAAGAAACGCGATGCCTTCGAGCATCTCGCCGATCCCCAGCAGCCCCGCGCGAATCTCGGTCGGCTTCAGGTAATGCAGCACATCGGAACAGACGATCAGATCAAAGCGCTGATCGAACCGCAGCTGCCCCAACTGCCCAAAGGTGGCCAGGCCGATATTGCGCGAACGCCCGTATCGCTCCACCACGTACTCGCTGGCGTCGAGTCCGCGATAATGAACACCAGGCCGTAACGCGCGCAGCGGCGCACGCCACACGCCCTCGCCACAACCCACGTCCAGCACGTTGCGGATGGGACGCCCCAGGTAATACTCCGCCTGCGCGACCACCATCGCCACTTTGCGTTTGAGCTCGGCAGCCGATCCGACGGCATGCGCCGGGTCGCGGTACCACTTGTCGAAATAGGCTCGGTCGTAATGCTTGGTCATGCGCGCATGGTAACGGCATCACCTGCCCCACACACCCCTGGCGCGAGCATGGAACTCAGGTTTCCCGACCCATGGAGCCCTCGCCATGCCCTTGATCCGTGTCCGCCTGTTCGGCACCCGTGCCAATGCCGATACTCTCATTTCCACGCTGCACAGCATCGAGGGCATCGAGCGCGTGGAAGAACTCGACGACCCGGCGCAGTACACCCGCGACGACTCGAGCTCCAGCGAATCGATCGAAGACAGCAGCAGCGATATGTTCTTTATCGAAGTGGAAGCGCACAACAGTAAACGAGCCAGCGTCGTACGCAATGTGATCGAACTGGAAGCCGCCCGGCTCGATACCGTGGCCGAGGTCGTCGACGAGTTCTAGCGCTCGTAAAATCCTGCGCCCGGCTCGGGAATGAATCGCCACCGAATACGGCCCGCCGATTTCGCGAAACCTGTCGGCGACAGCACAGGCTTTTGCGTTGAAGCTTGCAACGTCCTCAAAGCCGGTGCTCTTTCGCATGGAAATTCCGACCGCCCGACGCTCAGCTTACGTGTGGCTTGCTTTTGCCTTGACCTGCGTAGCCGCTACGCCTGCCCTGGCCCGTGAAGAAACCCTTAGTCAGGACGATATCGCCTGGCTGCGCCGCGACAGCTTCGATTTGAACAGCGCCACCGTCGCCCGCTACCGCGAGCTCGGCCGCTCCCGCTTTCTCGATGAGCAACTGACCGACCGCGGCACCGACAACCTGCCACCGGAAATCACCCAGCTGCTCGGTAGCTACGAGGTCAACAGCACACCCAACGACGAGATGCTGGTGCGGCTGCAGGAAGAACAACAAAAAATTAAGGACATGCCAGACGGCGACGCCAAGAACGACGCACGCAAATTCCAGCAACAGCATGCCAACGACTTACTGCAGCAGTCGCAGGAGACCGTCATGTTGCGCGCCGTCTACGGCAGCAACCAGTTGAAGGAACAGATGGTCTGGTTCTGGCTCAACCATTTCAGTGTCTATGGCGCCAAAGGACGGGTTCGCTGGGTCGTTTCCGACTATGCGCAGAACACGATCCGCGCGCATGCGCTGGGCAAGTTCCGCGACCTGGTGATGGCGACCCTGGAAAGCCCCGCCATGCTGGAGTTTCTGGACAACGCGCAGAACGCCAAGGGCCATATCAACGAGAACTACGCACGCGAGTTGATGGAGCTGCACACGCTGGGCGTCCATGGCGGCTACACGCAGCAGGACGTACAGCAGCTCGCCCTGATCCTTACCGGCGCCGGCATCGTGCCACCCAAGCGCGGTGGCGAACCGCCCAAGCTCAACCCGCAGATGCAGCCGCTCTATATTCGCCAGGGCGCCTTCGAGTTCAACCCGGCACGCCATGATTTCACCGATAAGACGCTGCTGGGCCAGACCATCAAGGGCAGTGGCTTCAAGGAAATCGAGCAGGCCGTCGACCTGATCACGCGCCAGCCCGCCTGTGCGCAGTTCGTCTCGCGCAAGCTTGCCGAATACTTCGTCGCCGACCAGCCGCCGCAAGCGTTGATCGACAAGATGGCTCGCACCTTCCGCCGCAGCGACGGCGACATCGCCAAGGTGTTGCGCACCTTGTTCGAGTCGAAGGAACTGCTGGCATCGCGCGGAAAGAAGTTCAAGGACCCGACGCAGTTCGTCGTCTCCTCAGTGCGGCTTGCCTATGACGGCAAACCGCTAGTCAATGCCAAACCATTGCTCAACTGGCTCAATCAATTGGGCGAACCGGCGTTCGGCCGCCTCACTCCTGACGGCTGGCCGCTCGACTCCGTCGGCTGGTCGAGTTCGGGGCAGATGTCCAAACGCTTTGAAATCGCGCGCGCCATCGGTACCGGCGACAACCGCCTGTTCACTCCCGAAGGCAGCCCGAAAGCCGGTGCCGGTTTCCCGATGCTGACCACGCGCTTGTTCTATGACGCGATCGAACCGAACCTTTCCGCCGCCACGCGCGATGCGCTCGGCAAAGCGGCCAGTCAGCAGGAATGGAACACCTTCCTGCTTTCATCACCCGATTTCAATTTCCGCTAAGCGATATCGAGGTCAGTCATGAATCGCCGCCAATTCCTGTTTACCGCCGCCACCGCCGCCCTTGCGGCGCCCGCACTGAGCTTTTCGGGCAAGCTGTTTGCCGCCCCCGCGACAACACCACGTTTCCTGCTGGTCTTTCTGCGTGGCGGCTATGACTGCAACAACCTGCTGGTCCCATACAGCAGCGACTTCTATTACCAGTCCCGTCCCACGCTGGCGATCGCCAAACCCGATCCGAACAATCCCAATAGCGCCATCGCACTGGACAGCAACTGGGGCCTCAACCCCGTGCTGCGCGATTCGATCTATCCGCTGTGGCAGCGCAAGCAAATCGCCTTCGTGCCGTTCGCCGGCACCGACGATATGTCGCGCAGCCACTTCGAGACGCAGGACAACATCGAATCAGGCGAGCCAAGCAACCAGCGTAATGACTATCGCTCCGGCTTCATGGCCCGACTTTCCGGCGCCATGACCACGGTGCCGTCGATCGCCTTTACCGATGCCCTGCCGTTGAGCTTCCAAGGCAGCAAGCGCGATATCCCCAACATCTCGCTACGCGGCGTCGGCAAGCCTGCATTCGATGAACGACAGTCGGCCATTCTTTCGGGCATGTACCAAGGTACAGCGTTGGCTGCCGCCGCCAGCGACGGCCTCGACCTGCGCCAGCGCGTGTCGAAAGAGCTGCAGGACGAAATGATGAAGGCGAACCGCGGCGCACCCACCGCCAAGAACTTCGCCGACGAAACCCAGCGCATCGCCACGCTGATGCGCGACCAATATCGACTCGGCTTTGTCGACGTCGGCGGTTGGGATACCCACGTCAACCAGGGCAATACCACCGGTCAGCTTGCCAACAACCTGAGCAATCTCGGTCAAGGGCTCGCTGCTTATGCCAATGCACTAGGCGACGAATGGAACAACACCATCGTAGTAGTCGTCTCCGAGTTCGGCCGTACGTTCCGCGAGAACGGCAACAAGGGCACCGACCATGGCCACGGCACGGTGTATTGGGTGCTGGGTGGCAAGGTCAATGGCGGGCGCATTGCTGGCGAACAAATGGCGATCAACCAGCAGAGCCTGCTGCAGAACCGCGACTATCCGGTGCTGACCAACTATCGCGACATGCTGGGTGGATTGTTAGCGCTTACATGGGGATTGTCAGGCAGCCAGATGCAGAGCGTCTTCCCCGGTGTAAAACCCAGGGATCTGCAACTCGTCTAACACACCCCTGTCTCCCCTATCTTGTAGGAGCGACTTCAGTCGCGACAGGCCGTGACGTAACGGTGGGTCGCGACTGAAGTCGCTCCTACAAAAACTAGGCAGCCTTTCGCCGATACTCGCCACGCATCACCGACTCCCAACTCAACCCACCATCGAACGAACTCTCCAGCGCCAAGCTATATCCACCATCATCCTTGAACACATACACATGCCGCGTCTGCCCACGCGACGAACTGCGCACAAAGCTCAGCTTGCTCCCATCCCAAAGCCCCTGCGCCGGCGACGACGGCACAAAGCCATAACTGTCGAACCAGAACAATTGAAACTGATCGTGCTCGGGACCGGCGACAAAGACCGCATGCACGGCCAGCGAAGGTTTTCCATCGCGCGTTTCGCGGTAATCGAGCACCAACGCCTTCCCACCCAGATCGAACCGCGCATCGATTTCCGCCGTGGCGGGGCCACCCTCGCCCCAACGCGTCGTCGCAATCTGTTCCTCGCCCACCCACTGACCGGCCAGCTTATGTAGAACCTCGGACATGCTTTGCGTCTCCAGGAATCAATTGCTCGAACGCGGCACCAGCAAATGCTTGGCGATATGTCCATGCATCTGACCCAGTGCACGCACCAGATGCATTGTGGCGAACAACAGGACAATGCCGAGCACGAACAGAACCACGACCGACCACGGCCCTGCAAACCTGATGTCGTCGAAATTCACATCAATACCGAGGGTATTGGTCCAATAACCCAATGGCGCCCCGATAAATGCCACCGACACCGCCAGCAAGGTAATAGTGAGCGTGAAATAGATGATCCCCAGCGGCAGCATCAGGACCATGTAGAACAATGTCGTCCAGGTATGCCCATCGGTAAACAAGGCACCGATGCGCTTCATCAACGACAACCCCTGGGTCGGATACGGCGGCCGGCGCGGCATGCGCACCCCGAGCATCGCCTCGACGATGCGACCTTCGATCAACGACAAGGCACGCACCGTTCCCAGGAACAGGATGATGAAGGGAATGCCGACGATCAGCACCGACAAGCCTGCCGACAACGACGTACCTGTCACCGCCCAGACAAAATAGAAAATACCCGTGGCCAGCGCCAGCACCATGTAGAACATCGAGCCCCACATGCGCGGATCGGTGGCTACACCAAAGAAGCGCCCCGCCCAGGTCCGGCGTTTCGGCTGCGGCGGCGGCCGCAAGGCACGCTGGATCTTGATCTCCTGGTCGCGATAGATATCGGCCACCTCTTCGGGCGCACCGTACGTACTGACCACATGCTCAAGCATGTCCTTCTCGCTACGCCCAGGCTGCTCGGCCAGTTCGGCGCGCAGGTGTTCCTCCGCGTCGTACAAGGCATCCTGGATCAGCGCCGGATCGGCGCCGCGCAAAGCGGCACGCAATTGATCGAGATACTCGGCGATCGTGCGCGGCGTATTCATGCAACACCTCCCTGCAAAACGGATTCGACGGAATCGCGCGTGGCACTCCACGCGGCAACCCACTCGCGCAAGACTTCGCGCCCCAGCTTGGTAATACGGTAATAACGACGCGGCGGCCCACTTACCGAAGGCTCCACCTCGCTAGCCAGCAAACCGGCCCCCTCGAGATTGCGCAGCACCGGATACAAGGCGCTCTGCTTCCCCGCCAGCACACCCTCGCCCACCTCTTCCAGCCGCTTGGCGATCTGGTAGCCATACAGCGCCTGGCGCGACTGCCCCAGCACCGCCAACAGCACCAGCGACACCGTCCCGGAGGCCAGTTCCTTCTGAAACTTCTTCAAATGGCTGGCGATGTCTTCCACGACTCACCTGCAGGGCGACTTATCTATGAGTCCATCATAGTGTGAAGTTCACACTAGAGCATGGGCTGGAGGTCATGGGGGATTTGCGGCCAGATTGCGGGCGTGACGCCAATGTATGCACCGGTTGTTGTGTGCGAGCCCCGGGGCTGTAGTAGATAAGGCCTCCACACGCGACGCGCTCCTACACATGCCTGCATAGTCGCGGCACTGCTCGGCGAGACGCTCCGACTGCGAGCTTGGCCGCCCCAGCTACTGCGGAAGTCGACGCAAACCACCCTCGCCTTCCAGGCATTCGGCCGAATACATCAACGACTAACGCTTTTTTCCGACGCCGGGCACCGCGGTGGCCTGCTTCATCCAGGCGATGATCTGGCGCTCATCGAGATCGCTGACTGATTTGGGCTCGACGCCTCTCGTGGCCTTGCCCATGCCGATGGGAGTTACGGGCGGTACGGGCTCGAGCATCGTGCCGTTCACGAACATCAGTTTGACGTGGCCAGCGAAGGCGCCACAACAGAAGCACCAACCATCGCCAACGCCGTACCACGATATGCCCCATTTGACGGAACGCTGAAGCCCCCGCAACGTCTTCGCCGCCAACGCATCCACTCGTTCTGCGATCTCACGCTGCGGTTGCGGCAGACTGGCAATGTATGCAAAGACCGGCTTGTCGCCGTCCGCTGCTTTGGCGGGACTGGCTCGGCCGGTCATTGCTTCAGGCAATGGCGTAGCACCTTTATTTTTTGCGGTGGTTCGTTTGGCCGGACGGCGTACGACGGCCTTGCGATCCTTGTCAGTCTCGGAAGTCGGCATCATCGTCTCCTCGTGGTAACTATGCCGTGTCTGCTATGGGTCGGAAGCGGACCTTGCCGCTCGTCCGCCTGGATGCTCATTTGCGACTGATGTCGAGCTCAGCGAGGCTGTTCACGCCATAAATCACTGAACCAATGAATAGCAAGCCAAACAGACACCAGAAGACGGTCCACGCGAACTGAACTCGCCTCCGCACCTTGTCGCCCCTGATCTTCCGCCGTGCGGCGTTCACGAAGCTTGCTGCAACGACGAATCCGATCACGACCACCCAAAAGACTACTGCTGTCCAATTCACACATCCCCCACTGGCCAGGTATCCAACAGCTTGTTCTGATGCGAGAGTCCGCTACGGGTCGGAAGCCGACCTTCTCACCGCAAGAAAAAATCAGTCCGCGTGGCCGAACTCTTGGCGATAGGCTTTTAGCACCTTGATTCGAGCGCCTACAAAAGTAGCCCGACAATTGAGTCGAGCATCATTGGCCATTCCTTCCGTCTGTCGCGCCACAACCGTGTAGTCGCAAGAATCCTGGGCGAACTGCTCCCAGCTCGTCTGGGCATTCATTAAGAGGTTGGCGGCCTTTTGATCCTTGGATCGAACAAAGCTCAAAGTGTCTTCATAGGTGGCAGCCAACTGTTGTTCGATCTGCTTGTCAACACAGTTCCTGATCGCTGCCATATTGGGCTGTTGCTCACAATCTTCTGCCGACACAGGTAACGCCACTCCAGCGGCGATAAGTAACGGGACGAAGTATCGGACAAGTAAGTTCATGATGACTTCCTACTTTAGATGTGGTTCGCAAGATCTGCTATGGGTCGGAAGCGGACCTTCCCAGCTTGCCGAAAGACCGACGTGGCCACAAAACCTACTACCGGCGAGAAGCAGACTTTGTGGCGTCAGGGGCAATCGTACGGAGGTCGCAGACCCTCATCTCATAGGACCGATGAGAGCATAACGATGAGCAGGCCCAGGACAACCGCTGTAAGCAGTACCAGACCGCATGCAGGTGCACACAGGAAGCCAAAAAACCGAACGTTCTTGCCCACGAAAATGTACCCGCATCCAGGGCAGCAAATCTTGGAGGATGCAGCGGGCAACGTAAAACCCTTGGAGGTGGCAACCCCGCCCCAAAGCAGAGAGCTGCGACCCTCAAAGTGCGCCGAGCATTTGGGGCAGGTTTCGAATCCCTTCATAACACCTCAATACCTCAATGTAGGGATCCGTAGGCCTGGCCGTCCAATCAATTGCCGAACTGCTCGCTTGGATCCGCTTCGGGTCGAAAGCGGGCAGTCAGCGGAAGATTTTCAGCACATACTTTGGTTGTCAAAGCGCCGCTGCTAGCCCGAACTAAAGCCATCTAACCTATTGTTTTAACTATCCATGCACGTACCTTGCTAGCAGTCGACAGGCAAAGTACGTACATAATAGCTCCAGGCCGCACATGCTTTGGTTATAGAACCTGCACATAACTTTGATGCCATGCCCAAATGTGGGCATGGCATCAATGTATATACCGGTTGTACAAACAATGGGGTCAAAGGGGGACAAACACGAGAGAAGCTCGTATAGATGCCTGCAGCAGTACTGTGGGCAGCTTCGGATTGAGGACGCCTTGCAAGCCACACGTAAAGGAGAATACGCAGTGATCAGCAACATGATGAAGATATCGTTTGGCATAGTCATCAGCGCTATCGGCGCACTTGCAACAACCGCCCGGGCTACATCGCTGGACCCCACGTTCGGTTCAGCAGGCATCACGTCCACCGCGTTCGGCAGCTACGGTTCCGCCGCCCGGGTTGTTATCCAACCAGACGGACGGATTGTCACCGCCGGCCAGGATGCCCTCGGCGACTTTGTACTGGCGCGTTATACGACGGGTGGCGCGCTGGATACGAGCTTTAATGGCACCGGCACGGTCACCACCTCGCTGTCCAGCAGCTGCCCGGGACAGGCGCGCGCACTCGCCCTGCAAGCGGACGGCAAGATCGTCGTTGTAGGTACCTCATGCCCGAACTTCACCTCCACCCGCAACTTCGCCATTTATCGCTACAACACGGATGGTTCGCTGGACAGCACCTTTGGCAGCTCGGGCAAGACGACCGTCAATTTCTACGCGGGGGCCTCGGAAGCTTGCGCCGTTGCCATACAGGGCAACTCAATCTGGGTTGCGGGCTATGCCGGTTCCGGCTTTGCGCTGGCGCGCCTTACCAGCAGCGGGACCCTGGATTACAGCTTCGGCAGCGGTTCCGGCACCGTCACCACAACAGTTGGCACCAACACTGCCTTCGCCACCAGCCTAGCCATCCAGGCGGATGGTAAACCCGTACTAGCCGGCTACGCGTCGAGCGGCGGCACCGTATTCGCGCTAACGCGCTACACCACGAATGGCGCGCTGGACACCACGTTCGGTGCCGGCGGTAAGGTTCTGACCAATGTGGGTGCCGCGTCCGCCCTCGCCACTTCCCTGGCGATTCAAAGCGATGGGAACATCGTCGCCGCCGGCTACGCGAACAGCACAGCCGGTGGCTACTACCGATTTGCTGCCGTTCGTTATACAAGCACCGGCGCGCTGGACAGCACCTTTGGATCCGGCACTGGCAAGGTCCTTACCGCCATCGGTAGCGGCGATGCCATTGGCAGCGATGTTGCCATAGACGCAAACGGAGGAATCATTGTCGGCGGCTACTCCACTGCGGGCAGCTACCGCCAGTTGACCTTGAATCGTTACGACTCGTTCGGCAACCAGGACAACAGCTTCGGGCCTGTTGCCACCAGCGTCGGCAGCGCGAATGCCGCTGTTCTAGGACTCGCCATACAAGGCGACGGCAAAATCGTCGTCGCAGGCTATGGCAACTCGCCAGTGACCTTTGTTGTTGCTCGCTATCAATAAGCTGTCGCTCGACATCGCCAACCTCAAGAGCAGCATCAGGAAAGCCCCTCTCGCTCGTTGCGGGAGGGGTTGAGGTGACGGCTCCTCGATAGCGGCGCGGCCGGCACGGCGTACCTGCGCGTCAAACCTGGCATAACCGCGCACCAATATGGATCACAAGAAAGCCCCCCCGGCCATACGCTGCATCAGGACCGCCGTTCGCTGCAGCGTCGGACTTCCGCAATAACTTTGATGTAACGTGATCGTCATGACGGACGCTCGACCGCACATACGCTCCACCCGCTGGATCTGGATCGCGGCCATCTGGTGCGCGGGCGCACTGTTCGATGCCAGTCAGACCATCCTCACCATGCGCGCCATGGGTTCGCAAGGATCGTGGCTTTCGCCGTTCCTGGTCGAGTTCACATCCTGGCTACCCTGGGCGTTGGCGACACCGCTCATCATCGAACTGGCGCGGAAGCTACCGATCGTTCGCGGCTCGGTGCTGAAGTCGGGCATCGCTCATCTGGCAACCTTTGCCACCGTCGGTTCGGTGGCCGAAGCATGGTCGGCATTGCTCCAAGTCGTCTTCAATCCGTGGGGACGCACTACGACACCCGAGTTCCTGCACACGTGGTACGCCTCACTCACCGATCAGCTTCTGACGTTCGTGATCGCCTACGTGTTGATCCTCGCCGTCACCTATGTCGTGGATTCGCGCGAAAAAGTGGCGCGACAGATGACCGAGACCGCGCGGCTCAATGGCGAGCTGTCTCGCGCCCAGCTCGCTGCATTACAGCGGCAGATGGATCCGCATTTCATGTTCAATACACTCAATTCGATCGTGGGTCTTGTACGCGATCATCGCAACGATGCTGCGGTCGGCATGATCGTGGGCTTGAGCGAATTTCTGCGCCGCACCTCGGAAGACTCCCATCGCGCGCAAGTCACCCTGAAAGAGGAGGTGGAATATCTGCAGCGCTATGTCGACATTCAGAAGGTCCGCTTCGGTGACCGCCTTCGCGTGAATCTGGATATCCCCGTCGAGCTCTGCGATGCGTTGGTCCCGAATCTCTTGTTGCAACCACTCGTGGAGAATGCCATCAAGCACGGCGTCTCCAAACGCGTCGTGGGCGGTGAGATCCGTGTGACAGGTACGCGCCTTGAAGACACGCTTCGTCTCACCGTTTACAACGATGCTCCATGGGTCCAGGAAGATAGTTACGCGACTTCCGGAGGCGTCGGCCTTGCCAATCTGCGCACGCGTTTGCAGATTCTGCACGGCGACCGATCCCGGATGCTGGTGCACCCCGATGAGACAGGCGGCGTGGAAGTTGTCGTGACCCTGCCCTTCCTGGAGACGTGAATGGCATCGGTCGAAAGCCATCCCCCATCGATCCGTGTTCTCGTCGTCGACGACGAAGCGTTGGCGCGGCGCAACCTGATACTTCTACTGCGCAATGATCCGGACATCGCATCGGTTACCGAGTGTGACTCGGGGCTTGACGCGATCAAGGAAATCAAGCGATCCAAGCCAGACCTCGTTTTCCTGGACGTCCAAATGCCTGAGTGCGATGGCTTCGACGTACTCGAAATGCTCGGCACGGATATGCCAGACACGGTCATCTTCGTCACGGCGTACGACGTGTATGCGTTGCGCGCCTTCGAGGCGGGCGCGATGGATTACCTCTTGAAGCCCTTCGACGATGCGCGTTTTCATCGCGCCCTGGCACGTGCCAAGGAAAAACTCGCGCGTTATGCGTCGTCCCAGCGACGTACGATAAACAGAATTGCGGTCAAGAGCCGCAGCCAAACGTTGTTCATTAACGTTGCAGACATCGACTGGATCGAAGCGGCAAGCTACTACGCTTGCATCCATGTCGGTGCGGCCACGCACATTCTGCGTCGAACGTTGCAAGAGCTCGAGCAAGATCTAGACGAACGAACCTTCGCGCGCATCCACCGTTCGATCATCGTCAATCTCGACCGGGTTCGAGGACTGGAGATGCAGGACAGCGGCGAGTATGAAATTGTGCTGGATTGCGCGGCTCGCCTACGCTTGAGTCGACGCTACCGCAAGCGCGTCCAGGATCGTCTGGCAGAGCTGTCAAACCGCCACTGATCGCACGCGCGTTTCGCCACACAACGCAAATAATCAGCAAAAGCAAAAAGCTGCCCATGCCAGCTAGGGTGACATGGGCAGAGCACCGCAAACGCTCAATGCCGCGTACTATCGTCTCCCTTCGTATCGTGGCTCATGCCTCCCTTCATCGCATCGCCGCCCTTGGCATTCTTGGTCATGGCCGTTTTGGCCATCGTGTCGTTGGACATAGCGCCTTTCTTCATTGCGTCATGCGCCATCGCGTTCTTTTTCATGTCGCTGTGCATGGTGTCGGTTTTAGCCATGGCGTCATGACTCATCGTGTCTTTCGGCATGCTGCTGTCCTGGGCAAAAACACTGCTCGTGGCAAGCGCCATACACAGGGAAAACATCACGATACCTACGTTTTTCATGGGTCACTCCTGACTATGTTGGGGTGGGTAAATGCGCACGACTCGTTCCGTGCGGGTTGAACATCAAATGGAATAATCGATGCCATCAAAGATCGGTAGTGACGTAAGCAAACAGCGTTCGTGGGGATGGAAATTGAAAGAAGCCGGGCGTGTATTGTGTTGACCACTCTTTGGTTGCCAACAGGTTCTGCACCTGCACGCGAAGGCTGCTTTTCTTACCGAAGGCCGTAAACTGATAGCGCCCACCGAGGTTCACCAGTGTCGCCGCGGGCGAATAAACGCGATTATCGACACTTGCTGGCGCCGTACCGAAATGCGTGGCCGACGCATCCAGCGATGTGGCTGACGACCACGGAAGGTCATAACTGGCGTTAGCCACATACGTAAGAAGCGGCTGACCCATGGCGACGTCACCCACTTTTTCAGTGGCCAGGTTTGGCCCCTGAATGCTGACTTTGCCTTCGAGAACGCCGATGTTGACGTGCAAGTGCTCGATCGGCTCGCCCGCGACAGAAAGCTCGATACCTTTCGCGCGTTGGACGCCAAGCTCCCGGTCGATATTATTCGTATCCAGATTGAAATAAGGCTTCTGCAGCTCGAAGACGCCCGCGATGATCTTGAACTTGGGCGTCACCACATAACGAATGCCCGAATCGATTTGCCATGTCCTGGATGCGGGAAGTACCGCGCCGCTGTTCGTGGCGGAATTGGGTGCAGTGCCGGAATTCTCGAGTCCTTGCGTGTAACCGGCGTAGAGTGTCCATTGCGGCGCGAGTACCACGGCTGCATTGCTATAAGCGCGTGGAACATGCGCTGAAATATTGGAGTCGGCCACACCGGGGGCGGTGACGGTCTCGCGGTAGTTTTCGTTTTGAACGCCCACTTCGAAGTCGACGCGCTGACGCCAACCGACGTGATAGGCCGAGCCGACACTCCACAAATCGGCGCGATCATAAGTAAGCGCCGAATACGTAAAGGCCGGTTCTGGCAGCGCAACAAGCGTACCGATAACGGCAGGCCCTTCGTCGATAACATTGTCGCCACCGTAGAGCGCATGGGTATCCCGGCCGCGCGCCATGAAAATAAGTTGTTGACGCCAATCGCCGCTTAAGAAAGTGCCCGTCAGGCGCACCTCACCCGAGTTGGACGACGTGTTCTGCCTCGGATACCCCACAACCAAATGCTCGGACTGCCCATTCGGTTGAATATTGACGTATTGATCCGCATAGCTGACGGGATAGTCGTTGGTCGAGCGAAACGCACCGGCCTTAAACTGCCACGCCTTGGTCAGCTTCGCCGATACGATGCCGCCTAGATTCATCGTCATATTGCGACCTTTCGCCCAGTCTTGACCCAGATAATTCCTGGAGATGGAGGGCGGCAGAAAATCCCCGGCCGTAAAGTAAAGCGGAAAGGTCTTTGCATTGCTGATTTGTTGCCAGTCGATAATTGCGCGCACCGTGATCGCGTCGTCAGGCGACCATTGAGGCGTTGCGCCGATACTGGTGATGTTCGACGTGTATCCGGGATAAGGACCGTAGGACGTCGTCTGCGTGCTGACTTCCGTGCTCACGCCCATTGGCACAACGAGCGTATTGCCGATCAACGGCAAGCTACCATCGATACTGATGCCGCGGGATTCATCGGGACCGACGCTTGCAATGACCGTTGCACTCGGTACATCGCCGCCAACATGGCGAAGATCGTAATCTACGATGCCGGTAGGCGCCGGAAAGGCATAACCGATTTCACTCACGCCCACCTTGATGGTCGAACCCTCGATCACGCGATTGGACAACACGCCTTGTTGATCGAAGTAGAGACCGTCGATCTGCATATTGCCGGCGGCTTGCGGATTGAATCCGCGCACCAGACCCGGGCTGTATAGGCCCACGGACTCCAATCCAAGCGTTGATCCGTACGCGTCGTCGGCAGCAGTCACAGGATTGTCGGAGGCGTGTTGCGCGCTGACTACTGTCACCTGACATGTCGCGGCAACGGCGATGACGACATAAAACGTCCGACGCTTCCTGGATATGATGCGCATGATGTCCCGCTTGAGATACAAGCATCGAGCTCGCGTAATGTCGCCGAAATGAGTCTAGGCGTGCGAGTTACATCGACCAATACCGCTTGCTGCAGCCAAACGACCACCCGCTGCAGAACGCGCACGCAGGCCGTTTTTTTGGAAACCGCTCGATGCTGCGTACCGCACGGTTCACGGATAGCGCATGGTTTCTTCGTGAGTACAACGGATAGGCGCGGCACGTAAACCGTGGAGCTTTTCGGTGTAAGTGCTTCGGCTGGCCGCTAACTTCCCGAACGCCCGTTTTCACCCAAAAGCGCATATAAGTGATGCGCGCTTTCTTTCTCCTGCCGAGGAAACAAACGGTTCAGAGCGAATTTTCAGAGAGCCATCGGCTGGTGGCCCTGAAAAAGAACCTGACTCGTCCATTTTAGACTCGGCTGTTTTACGTGTGCTCGCTGCTTAGCTCCTGCGCTCGCTGGAGCCGAAATCGAGCCCCCTCTCGTCGCAGACCGGGTCTCCAGTTCGACTGGTAGACTCGTAACGTGCGAGCCTTCCGTTTTTTGTCCCCTTTGCTTTGCGCTAGGGGTCCCAGCTCTTCATGCGAGATTGTCTACATGCATCCAAGCCTCATCGCCGTATTGCCCTGCAATGATCTTGACCGCACCGAGGCGTTTTTCGCACGGCTCGGCTTCAAGCGCGAGGAAAGCAGCCCAGATGACTATCGGATGCTCGCAGACGGCTTCGGTGGGCAAATCCATCTTAATCGGGCAGTCGAAGGGTGGCTCGTACCGGGGCGCAATCCGTTCGGGCTTTACCTCTACCGCGAGGATATCGACGAACTCGCCGCCGTGTTTCGTCATGAGATTCTCGGAAATGGCGACCCGAGCGACAAACCGTGGGGTATGTACGAGTTCGCCCTGAACGCTCCTGACGACGTCTTGGTAAGAGTCGGTTGGCCGACGCGCCTCCGTTAGCCAGAGGGTCCACTGGCATCAAATCTGTGAAAAGGTCCGGAGGTAGTTAAAAATCCCCCAAATGGGTTCTTTTAGCTACTGGACGTCCATCATGATCACGAATCTTCTGAAAACTGAGATCAGCGACAGGTTCAATTAACAACCTCGGGCCCATTTTTCAATAATCTTCACCCACGGCGATGTGCTCCAATAGCGGCATACCTGAAGACTCTGGCAGGCCCAATTGACGAGATTTCCAGGAACTGACCGTGAGAACGGAGAGGGACGGCATCTCCGTGCGCTATCGATTGGTACGCTTCTTAATCCGAGAGCGTGCACTACGCGGATATGGATGAGCGGTTCAAAATGCGGTAAAGAGTGGTAATAGCCGTATCAAATTAGGGTCGATCTTGGCTCGGAGCGTGGCTATCGGGCCTCCCGGCTATGAATACGGGCCGCGGCCGTTTACGACAAGCAAGGCGATGGCATTCACACTTTTTAGTACAGGCTGCAAGGTTCGGAGCACGATTTTGTCGATTATTTCGAATGGGCAGGCATCGTGTAAAACGACAGCTTAGTGCATTAGGTGGATGCCTCCATAAGCACCACAACGAACTTGGCGATAATTAATCGGACGAACGGTGGAATAACCACTGCAAGTTGATGCGCCAAGCGCATTTCCGTAGCTGCACCAAGGAGCTGGTATTTATGCATCTAGGTCTTGTAGCTAATCGATTGCATCATTGCAATCCACAAGCGGCGCTATTTCGTTGGCTTCGCCGTTGTGAAACGGGAGTTCGCGAATTGAATCTCGGCCTGCATGCGGTCGGCGGAACATACGATGCGATTACGCGCGCCGGCATGTTGAACAATTATTCCGCTTTATTTCGGTATCCCCGTGGTCGCGACGGCGGGTTGGTGAAGATGGTGGCCGAGGTAGTGGGGCTCGGCGACGAAGAGGAGGATGTACTGGACGGTGCGATCTATCTGGTCGATCCAATTGACGCGTCGTCGATTTTTCCTGAGGCACTGGCGCTTAAACGGCAATGCGTAGTCAATCAGAAACCATTTCTATCGACTGTGGCTGCCGCCTGCGACTGGATGGAAACCGAACGCATCCGTGCGGGCTTGGCACCCGACGATCGCGCCGACGCTTTTCATGCCATTCCATCTCAGACAGTGGCCTTCATCGCACACGATGCATTGAAACCGCAAATGACCGCCTTCGCGAACAAGCACTTCGATTTGTTATCGAAGTTCGCTCTCCGTGTTGCCACCGGCACCACCGGCAAAAACCTCAATGAACTTGCGTGGAGTCGCGGTTGGCCGCAGGACACGCCGTGGGTCAAACGTTTTCAAAGCGGCCCGATGGGCGGCGATGCGCAGATTGCGAATCTGGTGCTTAAGCGGCGCTGTCACCGTGTGTTCTTCTTTGAAGATCCACATGTAGCGCGCCAGCATGAAGCAGATATTCAATTGCTGGAGCGTGCCGTGACTGCCACGACCGACGACACGGTATGCATCACATGCCCCGCGGTGGCCACTCGTTGGGTCGAGGCTGCTGAACAGCGCGCCAGGTTGCGTTCGTTGGTAGTGAATGTTTGACCCGTTCAGAACAAAGAGGTCAGAGCAAATTTTTTAGAAACCCACGGAGCCCGCGGTCCGGGAATGACGTCAGGGTCACCATCAACTTCGAAGGCATCAAGCAATAGGGCCGCCGGCGCATTGAGAGCGTGATGGGGGCCAACGAACTCCATGCTCAATGCGCACCCATGCCTCTCGCATTTTTCAGTTCATTTCTTCGGCATGGATCCATTGACACCCGGTCTTTGCCGCGATGGCGGCATCAAGCAACGAAGCCGCGATGACCTGGGCCGGATTGACGCGAAACTTCTTTGGCAGGATCGGGGCCAGGACTCTAACCAGCGCGAGCGCTGCACTCTCGGCGCGTCGTGTCTCGTTGCGTTTTCCGCCAATGAGGCTGGGCCTGCAGATTGTCAGAGACCGGAATCCGATCTTCTGGATGCCCTGCTCTACCTCTCCTTTGGTCCGGTAATAGAAGCTACTGGAATCGATCGACGCACCCATGGCGGTCACCAAGGCGTATGTTTCCACGCCCTCTGCGTATGCCGCCTTGCCGAAGGCAATGGGCAGATCGTGGTCGACATATCGAAACGCCTGTTTCGAGCCCGCTTTCGCCTGAGTCGTACCCAAGGCACAGATGACGGCGTCGGGATGATAGGACATCAACGCCGGCAACAGCGCCTCCAACCGTGGCGCGATGAGGTTTACCAGTTTGCCGTTCGGTTCAAGTGGTCGCCGAGTAGGCGCTACAACTTCGGAAAAGCTGCTGCCTGACAATGCGAGAGTCAGTACATGACGCCCCACGAGACCTGTAGCGCCCAGCAGCAGAAGTTTCATCTGCAGGATCTCCATTGGATAGTTTCGGACATGCGGTCTACGCGTGCTGATGTCCCTGAGCCGCATTGGATACGGCTTCCCATTTCTCCCAGTTGCTCAGGCGCGACTGGTAGACCGCCTTGAATTTCGCGATCGTTGTCGACCCGAGTACCAGGCGAAGCGGCGGCTCATCGGCATCCACGGCTTTGAAGATCGCTGCGGCCGTAGCTGCCGGATCACCGAAGTCTTCCGGCTTGAATGACGAACGAATCGCCTGGCGTATCGTGTTGTAAGCATCGATGGCCGGTGGCGATTGCACCGCGGCGCGGAATCCGGTGGTGAAATGACCCGGCTCAATGATGGTGACTTTGATGCCGAATGCGGCCACTTCGGCAGCGAGTGCTTCGGACATCGCCTCGACCGCGAATTTGGTTGCGGTGTACGTGCCGCCGGTCGGAAAACCGATGACGCCGCCAATGCTGGATACCGTCAGGATATGACCGCTGCCCTGCGCCCGCAGAATCGGCAACGCCGCCTGGAGCACCGAGAGCGTGCCGAAAACATTGGTATCGAAACTAGCTTTGATCTGCTCCGGTTGCAGCTCCTCGATCGCCCCCATGTAACCGTAACCGGCGTTGCTCAGGACGATGTCGAGGCGACCGAAATGCCGTTGTGCCTGTTCGACCCTTTCGAATACCGCATCGCGATCGGTCACGTCCAGCGGAAGCACCAGGACCGTATCTCCATAAATCCCCACAACTTCATCCAGCGCTCGCGGGTTTCGCGCGGTAGCGACCACCCTGTCGCCACGTTTCAGCGCAGCCTCGGTCCAGACCCGGCCGAAACCCTGCGATGCCCCCGTAATGAACCAGACCTTCGATGCCGACATGTGTTCTCTCCGGTGAAATGCACTGAGTGCACAATACTGCACTTAGTGCATTTATTGCACCAAGTGCAATCCGTGTCAAGAGCAAGATAAACTTGGAAGGAAACTCATCGCCGCCGAAGTCACGACTATGCCCAGTTTGGAAAAGGCCCCCAACGACCTGCGCGAACGCAAACGACAGCTGACGCTCGATCGGATCGCCGAAACCGGCCTGAAGCTTTTTGTCGAAAACGGTTATGAGGCAACGACGCTCGATGCGATCGCAGCGGCCGCCGGCATCTCGCGGCGCACCTTCTTCTCCTATCTGAAGTCGAAGGAAGATGTGCTGATGGCACATGAGAGCGGCAACTTCCCGCTCGCTTTGCGGCCTACGTTCCTGAAGCAATCGCCCGAGCTGTCGCCTATCGACGCCGCTCGAAAAACCTTCCTCTCGCTTGCCTCGACGTACGAGACCAAGGAATCCATCGTAGCGGACCGCATCCTGCGTTCCATCGAAACGCTTCGGTTGCGCAAAGAGGCGCTGCTAGTGCAAATGGAAGAGCTGCTAGCAGAAGCCATGTACGAGAAGTGGCCCGATCAGACTCGGCGACCCACACTACGTCTTGCCGCGATGATAGCCATCGGTGCACTGCGGATCGCCAAGGACAATTGGCGACAGGATGAAGCTGCACATCCATTGACCTACCACATCGACAGGGCTTTCGACCTTCTCGATCATGTGTGATCTCAAGCTGATCGACAATGTCGACCTCTTTGAAACAAAGGGGTTGAAACAAAGGGGGCAGAGCAAATTTTCAGAGGACCACTGGACGATGGCCCAGGAAAATCAATCTGACCTGTTTTTTGTCAGATGAGCGACCAGGAAGGGGGATTGTCCACTTACTGAGCTAACCGCTTGCCGCCGTCGCCCGGTCTAAGACACACTTCGCGAATGAACGACAAGTTACAAGCGCTCCGACTTTTCGTGCGCGTTGCCCGCACCGGAAGCTTTTCCGCTGCGGCGAGAGAGCTTGATGTTTCACAACCGTCAGTATCGCGGATCATCGCGGCATTGGAGGAAGATGTTGGCGCGGCTTTGGTTACCCGCACGACGCGCGCTGTCACGCTGACTGACGCCGGCAGCGACTATCTGACCCGTGTCGAAGCGATCCTGTCATCGCTTGAGGAAGCCGATCACACTGCTCGTGGATCGCAGGAGCTACGCGGGTCACTACGCGTTGCCATGCCTGCAAGCTTTGGCGTGCGCGAGATCATTCCTCTGATGCCGGGGTTTCTCACGCGCCACCCTTCGCTAAACGTCAGCTTGTTGATGAGCGATCAACGGCAAGACACCATCAAGGAAGGTGCCGATGTCGCACTCCGACTTGGTGACTTGGACGATTCGAGTGCCACCGCTCGTATTATCGGTCGGACGCAGCGATTAATTGCGGCGTCGCCGAGTTATCTAAAAGCAAATGGCGCGCCCGAGGTACCCGCCGACTTGGCCGACCATGCGGCTATCGTCGGGCCCGTGGGAACCAGCTCCGGAACATGGTCCTTCCAGAAGGATGGCCAAAGCGTGTCGGCCCGCATCCATTGTCGCCTGACCGTGTCCTATAACGAGGCCGCGGTAGCCGCCGCTGTCGCGGGAATCGGCGTTGTAAATACATCGCTATGGGGCTGCCGCGCCGAACTCGCCAGCGGCGCGTTGATTCAGCTGTTTCCCGACTGGAAGATGGGCGAGGTTGAAGCCCACGGCATGTTCACGCCAGGCCGACGACCGAAGCCCTCGGCACGCGCGCTGGTCGAGTACCTGATCGCGGAACTTCGTCGCTAAGCTTTGAGCTTGCTTCGCGCACCTGTGGTGCCTCGATGGAAGTATGCCGCGAATGCGCCCACACATCGGTTAGCCGTCCGCTAGCCGGGCAGTTTCGCGGCGAGCAGATCGATCTGCTCGATACTCGGTGGCGTGCTGAGCAAGTCAGCTGCATTGGCCATCAATGCAGCCGCAATCGGGCCTCGCAGGTGGGCTTGGCGACCTTCTTCGTCAGCAAAGGCGTCGAAAACGCCAAACGTCGAAGGGCCAAACTGCAACGCAAACCAGACGACGGTGCCCAGCTCTGCATTGGCAAGCGGCAATGCACTGGCTAGGAAAGCGGCCACGGCGGCCTCTTGGCCGGGCTTGGCTTCGAGACGAACAAACAACGCATATTTGGTCATGGAGTGCTTCTCTTGAAGTGAAGGTCACGGTTCTGCGAATCCGTGGTGATAGGGCCTGCTCAGATGTGGACGATTCATCCCTTTCTTCGACGGCCCACTATTGGACATGTTCGCCCAGTTTGAGAGCGGGGAGCCATTCATTTGACGAATAAGTCTTAGTTGTCGATGCGCCTACTCACGCGTCCATCGATCGACGACAGTTCATCCAGACGCCAATGAGGCGCCATTAAATCAGGACGCAAATTCATGACTTCACTTACTGGCAAGGTCGCCATTGTTACAGGTGCTTCGAAGGGTATCGGTGCCGGAATCGCAAAGTTATTCGCCAAGTCCGGCGCCTCGGTCGTTGTGAACTACTCGGCCAGCAAGGAAGCTGCGAATGCCCTGGTCGCTGAGATCAAGAGTTCCGGTGGTAAGGCCGTAGCTATCCATGCCGACTTCTCGAAGACCGCCGATATCCAACGCCTGTTCGAAGAGTCGAAGCGCGCCTTCGGCACACTCGACATCTTGGTAAACAATGCGGGAGTTTACGCCTTCGCACCCTTGCAGGACTCAACGGAGCAGGAATTCCATCGTGAGTTCAGCACCAACGTGCTCGGCATCATCACTGCGACACAAGAGGCAGCGAAGTACTTCGGCCCGAACGGCGGCAGCATTATCAACATCAGCTCCATCGCCAGCGTCGGTTACATGCCCAACTCAGTGATCTACGCTGCGTCCAAGAGCGCCGTCGACTCTGTCACGCGCGTAACCTCGGTGGAACTCGCGCCGAAGAAGATCCGCGTCAACAGCATCGCACCGGGGGCCACTATCACCGAAGGCATCGCGGCTCTGGGTTGGCCGCAGGAAGCCGTCGAAGCTGTCGTCGCAACAATCCCTTTCGGTCGCCCGGGCATGCCGGAAGACATCGCTCGCGTGGCTCTGTTTCTGGCCTCTGACGACTCGGCTTGGGTGACCGGCGAACGGATCACGGCGTCTGGTGGCCAGCGCGCCTGATCGGCCTTCTGTCCCAGCGGTTGCGGTAGGTAATCGTTGGGACGCGTTCCTTCAGGCTTGGCGTCCGCTTCGGGTCGGAAGCGGACCTTACAGAGAAATCAGTACCTAACCGGCGCCCTCCTTGCGCGGCGGACCACCCATCAAGTCAATGTCCCTCAGTAATTGCGCAGCCGTATCGATGTGGCCTGTGGTCGAAGAGATGACCTTGCCGCGCTCGTTCAATTTTTTGGAGATGCTGCGGCCAGTGAGATAGATGAGCTGCGCTTCCTCGCCATACTTCCCGACCCATTGCAGGACAGCAGAACAAAGGGGTCAGAACAAAGGGATCAGAGCAAATTCGTTAGAAAGCCATGGACCCTCGAAAGCGGTGCTCTTGCCTTTGCTGATCCAGCCAGTCCAACGTTTGCGCGATGAGCCAAGCACCTGCTTGCCAGAGCTTCCAGTGAAACTCGATCTCACTGAAAGCCCCCTGTCGTCAAGAACCGTGCACCACCACCCAATCGGCAATCATCTTCAAGGCCACCGGTGACATGGTTTCCTCAATGCTGGCCGATTCCGCTGGCGTCCCGATGTTGGCCGTCTGAAACATGTGGTTGATGTTTGGAAGTTCGACAATCATCGCACCCGGATTACCCTTCAGGGCCACCTTGATGGCAGGCAGATTGTCTTCGGGCGGCACGAAGAGATCGCGACTGCCATCGAGGACAAGGACCGGTGTCCGGAGGGCGCGAAGGGTCGGGATGGGGTCGTAGTCGAAGGCCTGCCGCGCCCAGGGGCTGGTGACCTGATGGGCGAGCGTGTCCGCATTTTCGGGCCGGATGAGCTTATCGATAACTCCTTGCGCAATGTCCGCCTTGGCCAATGACAACGCTGCGGCGCTGCCGGTCGCGGTCGCAAGGTCGGCATAGAGCTTGTTGAAAAAAGCGCTTCGCTTTGCAATCTGTTCTTCGGGAACACCGGATGCCCTGGCAATCCGGGCGTCTTGTACGTTCAAAAGCCTGCCGATGCGCATACCCGGGCCAGCCATGAGTACGACGAATCGCGCTGCCGGATTGCGAACGGCGATCATGGGCGCTATGGCTCCGCCCTCCGAGTGGCCGATAAGACCGATATGCTTCGCCGCGATCTCGGGGCGCGACATCAGAAAGGTCATGGCCGCTTCGGCATCGGACGCAAAGTCGGGAATCATCGCCGTGGCAAAGTCACCACCCGACGCGCCGACACCTCGTTTGTCATAGCGCAACACGGCTAAGAACAAAGGGGTCAGAGCAAATTTCCTGGAAAGCCAAGGGCCTGCGGCCCAGGAAAATCAATCTGACCCGTTTATTTCGGACCCGTTTATTTCGTCAACCATATGATGGATCCATCCAGGCGTGAGAAATGGCACGGGTAGGAGATCGGTGATCTGACGTACGATCCTAGCCAAGTTACCGGTGTGCATACGCCCCAATCATCAAAGCTCGGCAATGGCGCGATCAGTCTGTCCAGCGCGACGGACACGCTGCGCTCATGCCTGAGCCAATCTCGCATGTAGACTTTGGAGAGCCGCGTGACCGCTACTAGTCATGTCATGAGTCACCTCCTCGCCTTCGCCTTGATACTCTCATGCGCTGGCTGTGCTGGAAGGGCATCGATCCACCCATCGCCCCCTGCGATAGCTTCTGCGGTGCGGGACACGGCCGCCAAAGCCGATTTCAATGGATCGATACTCGTCGCTCACAATACTCAGGTGCTGTATTCAGGCGGCTTCGGGAAAGCCAATTTCGAAACAGGGGCTGCCGCGACCGAGAAGACCAAGTATCAGACTGGATCGTTCTCGAAGTGGGTAGCGTCCGTGGTGGTCCTCCGGCTTGTCGACGAGGGCAAGCTCTCGCTGACCGCCCCTGTATCCACTTACTTACCTGCTTATCGAAAAGACACCGGCGGACAACTGACGTTGCACGTCCTGATGAGCCATACCAGCGGCCTCCCTAACGAAGTTATCGCTGCGTTCAAGAAAGACCCCGATCTGCATCACTATGAAAATCTCAGTACCAACGATGCAGTTGCCCGTTTCGCCAGTGGCGACCTGGCCTTCCCGCCGGGAACCCGCTTCGAGTACGCGCACTCCAACTGGATTGTCGTCGAGGCGATTATCGAGCAGATTACCGGGATGACCTACGCACAAGCGGTCGATACCTTGTTCGTGAAGCCACTAGGCCTTAGAAGCAGCGGCGTCATGCCAAAGGACTTCATGACGTTGCCCAACGCTGCGCAAAGCTACTCATCAATCTTACCTGTCCCGAAGGTGGTGCCGTCGGCACGGACATACCCCTTTCCCGCATTCGTCGGTGCATTTGGCGGCTTTTATTCCGACACGGCGGACATGGCCGTCATTCTTCACCGCGTCTATGATGGCAATTTCCTCTCCGAGACTTCCAGAAAGAAACTGTGGACAGTCAATGTTCCTGCCGAGAATTACACCTACGGTGGACGCGTACAGTCAGAAGCAGGGGTTAAGCCGCCGCACATGATGAGCTGGAACAACAATTCCAATGGCGCTCACAAATCTCTTGCTGTCCACGTCGACGACGGCTGGGACATTCTTATACTGAACAACACGACCATGGATCAGGAAGCGCTCAACACGATGGGCAAGGATATTTTGAAGGCCATACGTTCCGATTGAGATCGCCACCATAACAATGACTCGAAGCCACCAGGCAAAGAATGCTGTAAGTTTCTCACCTCGTTCAGTCCTAACCCGGCTTCGCCGGACACCGACTTGAACATAACTATTCCTTGGGTTCCGCCGATAGCAACACAGAGCCCACTCACGTCCGCTTCGGGTTGCGACTTCAGCCGGTTGACGCAACACAGTGCTGGAATCGTTCCGCCGGTGTATCGAAGTCCAACGTTTGCCGCGGTCGCTCATTGACCTGTCGCGCAAACACATTGGGCATGGCGCCGGCAGACACTTGTAAGTGTTAGCGGCCATGTAGTCACCGATGCCCATGACCGATGCATCGACGTCATCCGCAAGATATTTCGATATCTATCCGCAGCAACGCTACGCCTCGATGTAAGCCGCCCCTGATTCATGGAGACCGTGCCAAAACGGCCATGGCATCGCCATCGACAAGCGAGTATTCAATGAACCGTCTCAAACGGATCTTGATCGCTTTGTATCGCTACGAGAGAGGTGTCATAGCATCATGCGAAACTCGCGATCTATAACGCTTTATCTGGCCGTCGCCTTCGGGTTCGCGTGGGCGTTCTGGCTGCTCGCGTGGCTGATCAGTAAGAACCTCATTTCGCTTCCCCTGCTTCCGATGTTGTTCATCGGCTCATTCGGCCCGTTTATAAGCGCAGCGGTGACGACATATAGCGATGGCGGCTTCCGTCGAATGACAGGCTTTTTCCGTCGCGGCTTCGATCCGCGAATGGGGTGGAGTGTCTTCCTGGTTTCCTTCTTCCTGATGCCGATACTGGCGATTATTGTCGAACTCATACATGCACGACTTGCGAACCAGGCGCCGCACTTCACTATGACCTTGGCGGATTTTCCACTGAGCTATTTGTTCCTGTTCGTGCTGGGCGGTACTCTGGCAGAGGAGTATGGATGGACACTGCTGTCGGATAAGCTCGATGCGTTTCTGCCACTCAAGACTTCAACCGCGATCCTCGGCGCAATCTGGGCGCTGTGGCACCTGCCACTGTTCTTCATCGTGACCAAGGGCGCCATCCAAGGGTATACGCCGTTCTACATTTTTTTCATTGCCACGGTCGCTATGCGCTTTCTGTTTTCCTGGGCATATCACCGCGGCGGCCGAAGTATCTTGTCCAACATGCTCTTCCACACCGCATCGAACCTCGCCTATAGCTTGGCAGCGATTGCACCCGCGCCCGAAGATCTCTCAACGGGTCGCTTGTGGATGTTCACCCTTCTTACGTTGGTTTCGGCTGTCGTCATCTGGATCGTGGCACCGCCTCGCACGGAAAGTCCCGCTATCGTCAGCACCTAGGATCCCTTGGCTCAGCCGATCAGCACGCCTGACAGCTGACCGGTTGCACTTAAGCTCTTTTGCAACTCTCACCATCACATGTCCATGCGGCTCAAAACCCGAGGCTCCATTGATCGAGGGTCCCTGTGTTTCCCTTGAACGAATCGTCCACCCATAGCTGCCATTTGCCATTGGCTGGAAAAGTAGAGGCATCCACTGTCCAGATCTGATCGATGTTGGCGCCGCTGTCGTTGGGATCGGGCTGCTTCAGTATCGTACGGACCCCGTTTGGAGCTACCAGGGTGATACGCAGATCGCCACGATGCGGGTGAGTGATCTTGGCTTCCACCCTCAGCGTAGGTGGGCAATGGCCGCTGCGATCGCGAATGATGATCGGCCCCGCGACACTGCCCAGGTCCGGAATGGGCCAGGCGAAATAGCTCGCATAGACATTGCCGCGTGGGGTACCCCAATACTGCGTGACGTAATCGTTGAACTTCGCGATATCGAGGCTGCCCCAGCCGGTGCAGTAGTCCCATGTGAGAGTACAGCGATAGCCTGTAAAGCTCGGCGTCCCACCGGTGTAAATGCCGTTATAGCCGCCGACGATGTCGTGTGTTGGGGCGGGATCCCTGGAGAAGTGCTGGTACATGCGTTCTGTCGGCAAGCCCAGGCTGTTGTTATTTGCCGATTGGATGCGCGCCCATATGCCGGCGAAAATGGCCGAGGCGTTGCCGGTTGCGCCACCGTAGTGCCCGCCTCGATCGAAGGCCAGGTCAGGTACGACTCGCATGGTCACTGCACGACCCAAGGCGTCGCTCTGCCAGATCGGCGCGCGCTCGAACAAGCTGGCACCGCCTCCACTGCCGTACATGTCACCCTGCCAGTAATCAAACGTGGCTGAGAAAACACTCTCGCCAGCCCAGGTGAAATCCTGGTTCAGGGTTGCGTTCGTGGCTCCCACGGCAATCACATAGGGGGAACTGGCCGGTTCGCTGACCGAGTACTTGCTCAGATCTTTTTGATAGATAACGCCAGCGTAAGATTCATAAACACCGAAATCCCCGGAGGGCACCACAAAGGTCTGCCCCTGAGCCACCGCCTGCTTGAAAATCGCATCGTCCGCTGTTTGGGCGCCGGAGTTATGCGCCCATGTTTCGTCCTGGTTGTAAGCCGAATGAATGATCTTGGCGCGGTTGTCGGTCACGGCTCGGTTATACATCGCCGTAAGCGTTGCCTCCGTCAAATAACTGCCTACCTGGACCGCTCCGATATAGGCAGTCAACTTAGCCAACCCGCCGGACACGCCGACGATGGTCTCGGGCCAGCAACCCGGTGGCGAGAAGGGGTAAACAGTGCCCTGCCCCACCCCATCAGTGATGGGAACCAGGGTGGTGGGCACCCTCGGGAGATGCTCCTGATCGGTATAAGTATTGAGGGCATCGACCAGCCCGGACATGTCTCCGTTGCCCTGGCAGATAATGGCCACGCTCGTGTTCCCGCCGCTTGGCGTGCTGCCGGCGTTATAAACTTTCGTGTACTGAGCAGGGTCGGTAACGGAAACAGGCAGTGCGTTGCTCTTGGTTACCGGCGAAGTACTCTCGAAGGAGGCCCGCGGCCCGTGCACACTTTGCAGGCCAAGTACGGCCCCGACTGTATCGCCCAGTGCCTGCGGTACCTGCACTGGCGCATCGTTGGCAAATTGTTGCTGCCCTTCGGGCGTCGTGAATTGCCTGATCTGCGTGCGAAACGCCGCAGCTATATTCGTCGCATTGCCATCCGCTGAAATCAGCAAATTATTCGGAGCGGGCTGGATATGGGTGAACCCGGCTTGTTGTAAATGCGCCATGACCGCCTGAAGTTGACCGTCGGTGGGTGCGTAGGCCGCTTTGAACTGCTGTGGCGTAAGGAACTTGCCGTAAGCGGGGCTACCCGACTGATTGAGGTCATGTAAGAACGCATCGAGCTGCGCCTCGTTGCGCAGCTTCAGGCTGACCACGATATGCAGCTGTTTATCCGATTCCAGCAGAGTCACCAAGGCGTTCACCGGCGGCATATCGGCGGCATTGATCGTCCATGCCTGCGATGCGGCAGCAACCTTACCGGCCGAAGCATTACCTGACGGCACCAGGGTGGCTTTCGTCTGGGTTTCCACCCAGCCATCGGTAGCGTATGCGGACATGAATGCCGAGGCCATCAACAGAGCCAACGGCAACAAAGCCAGATTTGTGCGCCAGGACTTTTTATTCGAAACGTGGCTCTTGAGAGTCATCTCGCACTCCTTGGCTAAACTTTAAGAAGGGAGGAATCCAATGGAAAACGGCGTGGCCGAGCTCGCTCGACGAAGAGCTCATCAGCTACCGGATGAGACTAATATTTCAAACTGAAAAAAATGAGCCTGTGCTCAGTTTTCGAAATGACATCGACATCTGGCAGACGCTGTTCATGTAGCGAAAGACCGTGTGGAATCCCATCCGATAGCTCTTGATCAAACCGCATGGCGGCGATGAGCACTAACATCGCCGCCGCCCCTATCCACTACCTGCGCAACTTAGAAACGCACCGACATGGCCAGAGTCAGATCCTGATCTACGGTACGCTGGCTGCCGGCCTGGCCGGTATAGCTCAACGAAACCACCGCATCAGGTGCCAGGGTGAAATCCAGGCCGGCGTCGAGCACGCCGACGTTGCGACTCACGACCAGGCCATTCAGATTGTAGTAGTTGCCGCCGGCACGAAACGCCAGCGCGTGATCGACGTCCACGTCACCCATGGCATGGCGCCAGCCGATGCCGGCTCGTGCATTCACCGAGATGTTACCCAGTTGAAAACTGTCGGCTACGAAGTGCACGCCAAGAGTGGAATAGGTCACATCGGCTTCGTGACTGCGGCCCAGGAGCGCCGTCGGGCTACCGGATTCGTGGAACGACTCGAAGTTCTGCCGCACCTGGGCAAGCTGCAGATAAGGCTGCCATGTACTGCCGCCCCAACGCATGCCATACCCGAGTTCACCGAAGACCTGAGCGGTATGTCCGTAGTAATCCGTGCCAACGTGGGCTGCGGCCAGTCCGGGAACCTGCACGAACCTGTCGGTGGAAATATCGTGGCGCACATAAGCCGCGCCGAGCTTGAGGGTAAGCGCGCCCCACTGGGTGCCGGCGTAGGCGCCGTAGGTGGTGTCGTGGGTGCTGGCGGTGGAATCGCGGCTGTCGGCGGTGAGCGTCGAGTGGTCGTAACCGAACAACAGGCCCACGCGCCAGCTATTGTGGAAGATCAGCGTATCGACGCCACCCATCACACCGCCCATGTCGCGTGTGATCGCACCGGCGTTGCCGTTGTTGCCCTGCTGACTCCAGCCACCCGTGGCCTGCCCCCACAAATGGCTGCCGTCGGCACAGCCGGCCGCGCAGGAAAGTCTTGCAAACGACATGTCGCGGGCGAAATGGCTATCCTCGATCATCTGCGTGCCGACCGCTGCGTGGATCTCACCGGACAGACGGTCGTATCCGGCGCGTGCGCTGGCTGGGTCGGTGGGCCATTGGCTTTGCAGGGACGTCCGCAGCGGGCTACGCGCAGGTAGCGACTGCAAGGCGGTAGCAACCGCCACTTGATTGGGCGAGCCGGAAGCAACAAAAGGCTGGCTCTGTGCGATCGCCGTCGAGAAGGGCGTGGCGACCGCCAACGCGGCTCCGATGACCAGCAGGCACCCGACGCGTCGTCCGGCAGAATGTATGGATAGCTGATCGTGCTGGGCACCAACTCCCAGCGTGCCGAAATTACGGTTGCGGATACGCATGCATGGATCTCGATAATCGCCACCGGTCGTGGCAACTACCAAGTATCTTCACCGCACTGCAAAATTATGTGTTCGTAGATCTCGATCTCGCCGCTTATGCGGCAGAGATGCGGAGTGGCACACATTTACTTCAGCATCCATTTTGCGTGCCAACATGTGCACATCATCGATGAAGCATCGCAGCTGGATGGTTGATCTGTTGATCAGTCCACAAATTTTGCTTCTGGGCGACGGCAAAGCGCTACGACTTAACACATGCATATACATACAGATGTCATGTCAGCTGGCGGTGTATGACATCTGTATGTAGCAGCTGTACAAACAATCGCCTCAGCGGGCGCTCAAGCCACCCGCATCCTGGGCCATTTCAGATAAGTCAGCCCGCGCCAAAGCCATTCCACCGGACCGAAACGGAAGCGCCGGAACCACCAATGGCTGAATAGAAGCTGCGCCAGGTAGAACAATACGGCAGCAAGCATGTTCCAGGCAGGACCGACACGCCCGTATAACCCCGTCACGATACCGCTGTAAAAGGTCACGAAGAAAATCGACTGCGTAAGATAATTGGTCAATGCCATGCGCCCCACCGGCGCGAGCCACAGTACGCGCGCCCGCCATCGTGGATGCTGGAACAGCAGCGCCAGGCCGGTTGCGTACCCGCAACTTGCCAGGGGCATGCTGACAAGATTTGCCAGCCTCAAGATCAAGGTCAATATCGTTTGCGGCTGGTCCGAACTGACAAGATGGTGCGCGACTACGCAAACCATCTGTGTCGTCAATCCCAGCGACAACGTCCATGCGCAGATGCGCCGCAGTGCTGTTTTTCGCTCGAGCAACGTCTGAACCCACCCCTTGCGCCACACATACAGACCCATCAGGAAGAGAGGCAGGCTGAGTATCACCGTGAACGGCACGAACGATATCCATTGACGCCACATCAGGCCGTTCTCACGTATAAGGCCGCCCAGATTGGCGTGTGCATATGTAGCGACGACCTGCTGCACCTTCGTCAGGTCCGGAGGCGCTCCGGTACTGGCAAGCCAGCTGAGTGCATTGATATGAAACTGCTTGGCCATCCAACGCCCTATCGCGAGCACGAATGACAGCATCCACAAGCATGCACCCCAGGCCAGCACTGTCTTTGGGGCTGCCTTGCGGAACCAGAACAGCAGGAAACCGGTGCATGCATAGGGCAGCAGGATATCGCCATCCCAGATCACGAAGCCATGGACGAATCCAAACAACGCCAACGCACCCAGCCGCCGCAAATAGAACCATGGAAAGCTTTGGCTGCGCGCTTGAGAACGCGTCATTTGAATCGCAAAACCAAGTCCGAAAAGGAAGGCGAATAGCGTATAAGCCTTCCCTGAGATAAACACATCCAATAGCGCCTGTACCCAGACATCGGGCCATGACGGAAAAACTTTTTCCGAGGCATCGTAAAGCATCAACGGCAAATTGAAGGCGCGCATATTGGCCGCCAGCACGCCAAACAGCGCAAAACCGCGTAGCGCGTCGACGATAACGAGGCGCTCATCGTCCAATACAGGACCCGCGCTCTTCGAGATCGAAACATTTGCGACTACGCCGGCTTCCTCTTTCTTATTCACGCAACCCCCCTGGCATTGAATCCGACAATTAGCCGGTCGGACCATACACCGTTAGGTTGATTCGTATAAGTGGAGGACGTCGTGCAAACCAAAGGCCGGCGACCATACATATGCCCGGCCCTGCGGCCATTACCCCCGACCACAGTCTCTGACCCATGGCACGTGCCACAGGAATCGCTTCTGCCATTCCCAAAGCCCGACCCATCTTCTCGATCCGGTGTCTGCTCATGCCTTTGCGACACGCATCACGATCTCCCCTGGCGTTGCGGTGCTTCCATAGACAACGTTGTCATTTTCCTTCAATACTCGAAGGCATCAGTGCTGTTGTACCCCCCATATACGTAGTTACGGACGTGGATGCGTCAAGCCGTGTCTCCGTGACAGGGAGGGATATCGTTGTCAAACCGCCAGCGTTATTTGAGCCCATACGGAGATAGCCCCATGAGTCAAAAGAGTTTGCCGAAATGGTCCACCTTGCCATTGAGTGCGATAAGCACAGCGATGGGCGCCGTGTTGTCCACCACCTTATTGACGATGACGCCGACACAAATGGCGCAGGCCCAATCGGCGCCCGCCTGTGCGGCGACATGGAGTGCATCGACGATCTATACCGGCGGGCGGCAAGCGAGCGAAAACGGCGTGAATTATGTGGCCAACTGGTGGACGCAGGGCAACGACCCGGCAACCAACAACGGCGGCTCCGGTAGCGGTCAGCCATGGACCCAGGTTGGCACCTGCGGCTCGTCAGGCTCACCGCCTCCGCCACCCCCGCCACCTCCGCCGCCGGCACCACCCGCGCCACCAGCCTCAGGAGGCAGTACCACCGGCACGATCAATTTCCACCTGCTGCTTGGCGCGGGGTCCGCTCAGGATCAACTCCCTCTGACCGGCGACAATTACACCGACCTGATCATGTCGAACATCATCGCCGGCGTCATGTATGGCCATCTGGTACAGGAGTACTACCCCGGCATCCAGTTCAACAAGGATTACACCTACGGCTCGATCCTGGCGCAGCTGCTGCAGGAAAATATCGCTACCCAGTACTACGTCAGCTCCAGCACACTGATTGATCCTTCACCCAATCAAGCCGCGGTGATGAGCGTTGGACAGGGCGGCCCGTACCAGATCAACAACTACGCCGCCGACATGGTGTCCGGAACCTATACACCGGCCGGCCATTCGCTGATCAACTACATCGCGATCCAGAAGAACATCGGCTACACCATGGCTACGGCGGCCACGCAATACAGCAAACCTACACCGGCGTCATTCAACAACAAGTATTACGGCCCGATGTTGACGGCGTACTTCCACTACAACGACTTCGTAGCCTTGATTGTCACGGGCACAGGGCCTGGCGGCTGGACCACGCCGTGGCAACCGGCTTTCAATAATGCGTTGACGAACTTCAAGACGCTGCCAAACAACTTCTTCGATGTCTTGTTGAACGTGGCCTACAACCAGGGCTACTACGGCGGCCTGGTGGGCAGCTATAGCAGTCTGGGCGCAACGGCCACCGCATCGACCGTCGCTTCGGTGGATTCGTACAGCTCAGTGTGGGGCGTGCAAGACACGTATCGGCAGTATCCCTATCAGGTTCGCTACTACCTGGACCAGATCTACGACAAGCCGATTCCGACCACGAGCGCAACCAATCTGGCCACGCCCACCAATCACGTGAGTTTCAATATTGCGTCGTTGCAAGGCGTGTTTTCCAATGTGTTCCAGACGCTTGCCTATGTGAACAAGTCAGGCGTCTCAGTCTACATTTCGGCGGCGCAAGCGCAGACGGCGTTCACCACCGCGCTGAGTCAAGCAGGTGTTGCCAGCACGGCAACGCTGGATCTGAGCAGCACGGCGGACCGGGCGAAGATCTTCAGCTTGCTGGAATATGCCATCGGCGATCTGGAGACGAATCTGGGCATGCCGTTCAACGCTACAACTCCATCGCAGCTTTAAAGCCGGTAGAAACCGGGGCATCGACTGAAAGGTTGATGTCCCGGCTCAGGTATCTGGGCGCTTGAGGTCAAAACAGGGAGACAAGCATCTTCGCCTGACCACTTAAGCTGACCTCACATCTAACCTTGAAGTGCTAGCCTGAATATTTCACGTGAACAATAGAACGAACCATCGGTGGGACTAAGCACAAATGTATGACTAAATGTATGAGGCGGGTCGTCATCTGTCTTGATTTGACCAAGCACGCTTATCAAAACCCCACCGTCAGACATTGGCTGGCAGTCAATTGAAGAAACAACATGTTGAATTCTACTGAATGATAGTCCGTTAAATTTCTCCATTATCTTTGCCTTTCCCTGAATTTGCTGCCCTTCGAAACTCATGATCGAGTCTTCTGCATAGAAGCCTGCCAAATTCGCCTTTGAGCTTGCATCATCGAATAGCGAGTAATATTGCTGAACGAAGGACTTCCCGATTTGCTCGTATTGCGGATTTAGTTTCTGACTATCCATTCTCTGCTCCACGCAAGATAAGAGACGAAATACAGCCATAAAAATGTATAACTTATTATGTACTTATCCAGTGAAATGTTTATTAGTTATTTTTCCAACCATTTGCCCTAACTAAAACTGGCACGAATACTTGCGGACTGAAGTCCACGGGTAATTAGCTACCACCCGCCCCTTTTATGCATGGGTGCTATGTCAAAAAGCACCCACGATGTAGTCCCTCAGCCACCGATGTGCCGGGTCGCGATGGGAACGTTCATGCCAGAGCATCGCCATTTCGTAACCTGCGACCCCGATAGGCGCCTCGACCACGCTCAACCCAGGACTGTTACGGACCAGGCGCTCAGGCAGCATCGCCACCAGGTCGGTACTCTCCACAACCGACCTGACAAACATGAAATGCGGCACGGACAGCACGACCCGGCGCGTCATACCCACCTTGGCGAGCGCATCGTCAGTTCCACCATGAAATCCCCCGCCATCGGGCGAAACGATCACGTGTTCGAGCTCGCAGAATTGCCGGAGCGTCGGCCGACGCTTCAATCGCGGATGCCCTGCCCGACCCACGAGCACATAGCGCTCAGCGAACAGCACACGCTGGCGCAAACTTGGCGGGGCATCGTCGCGCGTATGAAAGGCCAGGTCGATATCGCCCTGCTCCGCCTGTCGTGCGATGCGCGATGGCGTGAGCGCCAGGACAGCCAGACTCGTTCCCGGCGCGGCCACGCGTAAGCCGGCTAGCAGGGGCAACACGATCGTGGCCTCGCTGTAATCGGAGGCAACAATATGCCATGTGCGCTCTGAACCTGAGGGATCGAAAGGGCCGGAAGGTGCGACAGCGAGCTCCAATGCCTCCAGAGCCATGCGCAGCGGTTCGCGCAAGGCATCGGCTCGCGCCGTCGGCCGCATGCCTCGTGGCCCTGGCAGCAGCAACGGGTCACCGAATATCTCGCGCAATTTGGCTAGGTGCACGCTGATCGACGGCTGAGAGAAATTCAGCCTCTGCGCCGCCCGGGTGACATTGTGTTCGGCAAGCAAAGCATCGAGAGTGACCAGCAGGTTGAGGTCGAGCCGCCGTAAATTATTCACGACTATACCTATAATTCTGATAATTAATTTCTAATATACCTCGTGGGCGCCTAAGGTGTCGTCATGTGCCACAGAGATCTCGCCATGAACGTACTTCTCGTTTTTGCCCATCCCGAACCCCGCTCCTTGAACGGCTCGCTCAAGAATTTCACGATCAAACGCCTGCAAGATGCCGGTCACACGGTGCAGGTCTCGGACCTGTATGCGATGCAATGGAAAGCCGTGCTCGATGCCGATGACAGCACCGGTCGCGACGCCAAGGAGCGTTTCTACCCCGACCGCGATTCCAAGCATGCATTTGCCAATGGCCAGCAAAGCGCGGATATCGAGCGTGAGCAGGAAAAGCTGCGCTGGGCAGATGCGGTGATCCTGCAGTTCCCGCTGTGGTGGTTCTCGATGCCGGCGATTCTCAAGGGCTGGTTCGAACGCGTCTATGCCTACGGCTTCGGCTACGGTGTGGGCGAGCACTCCGATGTGCACTGGGGCGATCGCTACGGTGAAGGTATGCTTGCGGGCAAACGCGCGATGCTAGTCATTACGACCGGCGGCTGGGAATCGCATTACGGTCCGCGCGGCATCAATGGTCCTATCGATGACCTGCTATTTCCGATCCAGCACGGGATGCTTTATTACCCCGGCTTCGATGTCCTGCCACCCTTCGTGACCTATCGGACATCCCGTACCGACGAGACGCAGTTCAACACCATCTGCGAGGCGCTGGGGCAACGGCTGGACAGTCTGTGGACAACGCCGCCGATTGCCTATCGGCCGCAGAATGCGGGCGCGTACGAGATTCCTTCGCTAACACTGAAGCCGGAGTTATCGCCAGGGCAGGCCGGCTTTGCCATGCACGTCGCGCAAGCATCTCCAGATGCACCTGTGTTGAAAGACGAACCGGAACATGTCCACGAACTCGTCCAGGAATGCGCGACCTGATCTTCGTCCAGTCAGGCAAGCGTTGCCAGCACGGCCACGCTGGATCTGAGCAATACGGCAGACTGAGCGAAGATCTTCAGCTTGCTGGAACATGCCATCGGCAACCTGGAGACGAATCTGGGCATGCCATTCAACGCGACAACTCCGTCGCAGCTTAAATGCTCGGGGAGAGACCATGCAGACGCATGGCCTTGTCGTCATCATTTCCCGCCCTATGTCTCTGACCCAGAGCGTTTCGGCTACCGGGTCAGGCGGCATTGCCGCATCAGATTGACTTCGTTATGCGCTTTGCGCCCGTCGTTCCCTTTGCCTTCGCATTCGCGCGTAACTTCACCGCCGGATACTCGCCGAGCACGGCATAGTCCCAATACAACGTAATCCCCTCAACGCCCTCCCCGGCTGGCGAGGCGCTTATGCGCACAAGCTTGGCATCGAGTTCTGACGGCACGTCGGCGCTCCACGGGCGGCTATCGGGATAGGGGACAGATGTTCGGATACTGGCACCGAAATTGGTTTCGAAGCACAGGCCGGAAAGTTGACCGTCAGCCTGGCCGTAGACGGAAGCGATGTGCTCCTTCGGTTTGAGCAGCAATTCGTGGCACTTACCCGCTGCGCGACCCACCAGCGGCCCCCAGCCGGACGCACTCTGCGCCTGCACGCCTCGAACGCGCGAATCGGCGTAAATGCGCACGCCAGTGATCGGTTGATCATGGGTGAGGTCGACCGCGGCAGCAATGCCACCGCCAAACGGTCCGATCGCCGCGCGCACGGTCTTCGAGGCCGCCTCGCTGTTACCGGGAACAAACGAACTCCAGATTCTCGACGCAGCGAAGATCGCATCAAGTTGGGCACTGTATTGCGCCGTGACCAGTGCTTTGCAAGCCGGCAATAATTTGTTTGCGGCCGTATCCTGCTGACTGCGATCAAAGGGTGGAAACACGCGCCAGACGTACATCGTCGCCGCACGCCCTTCGCTTTCATCAGCGGCGTCCTTTACGTAGTAGTCGACAAACATGCCTCGTGTCGCCTCACTGCGTGAAACACCAGAAAGAAACTTCAGGCGGCGCGCCAGAAGTTCGGTACGAAATGTCTGCGCGGCCTTGGTGTACTCGGCAACAGCTGTCTTGAGTGAGCTCAGATGCGCGGCTGCGTTCGTATCTTCAGGCGTCTTTGCAATCGCCGCATAGTTCATTGCCCGCTCGCGCAACAGCGAAAGCTTGAGCGTACCCATGGTCATCAAATAGGTGGCCGTCTTCTCAGGCTCCTCTTTCCGGAAGAAGTTGCGATCCGCCATATTGAGTGCCACGATGACCGCGTTCATGAATCCGGCTTTCTCGATCCCTGGATCGAACTTGTTGTACTCGTCCAAATTGGTCTTGGCGCCTTCCAGCGCCGTCTTCAGCGCAATGACGCGCTCACGCGAGATCTTCGATTCGACCAATTTGTCGACATAGGCCGTGATCTGATCCCAGACCATTTGCAACGAGTCATCAGGCCACAGGTTGCCCGTAATGAACTTGATCGCGCCGCCGGCCGTAGGAATCAGGCCGACCGCACCCATCGTGATCTCACGCATGATATCCAGCGGGCGTTTGAAGGCCGGCAGCGAAGTCAACCCGATCTCGTCTGTCGCCAGGACCAGCTTGAATTGCTGGTTCTGCGAGTCGCCATTGAAAAGGTTTTTATACTGCACCACGGCCGCGGCAGGCGTCTTGACCGCACCAAAGACATCGAGACATTTGCCACTATGCTCCGCCTCAATGAAGTAGTAGCCGTCGCCCGCGTCAACCAGACGAAAACGCTGATTGCTACCGGAATGCCATTCACTCTGGACGACTTTCGCGCCATCGGCCACGGATGCGCCATAAATATCGACGACATGACCTGAATGTCGCGCTCGAATCGCAAATAGTCGCCTGCCGGCAGCATCGAACTTAAAGTGCTGATGATGCTCGTCTGCCGCCTCTGCCTGTTGGACCTGCGCATCGGCTGCTTTCGATGCGCCTGCGATTTCCAGCACTTTGCCGCTATGACGAGCCACGAGGTAGTAGTAACCGCTTGGATCGGGTGTAAACGCCATGAGATTCCCCCCTTTGAGGAACGCGATGTGTTCGTCGAATCTTTCCTGTCATGCCTGACAGACCCCTGTGTTCAGAATACTTGTGCAATCGCTAGCAGACCTGGATGCCGCCTTGCTCCTTGAAATAGCTACGCCCCCATCATCCCAGTCACTGCGACGGCGTTCAATCTAACACTCGTCGTGACGCGACTTTGTATTTCCTGCATGGCCTCTTCGCACAGCATGGAAATGTCGAAGCCCCGGATATGCTCAGGGTCGGCTGATGTGATCAAGAGCACCGCGCCGCGCTGCACCATGATTGCAGCACACCTTCAACTTTATCTGACAGCGGAGGGGTAGTTCACCAAGCGCCGAAAGACTTCCTGATTTTGCAGAAGCGGCTTCAGCCGGGCCCCACAGTCACGTCATGGCGTGTCGTGGCTGAAGAGAAACTCTGAAACTTTTTCCATTCGTCATTCCGGCGAAAGCCGGAGGGACTTTTCAACAGCGAAGCTGGTCATCTATTCCTCAGCGCAGACGCTTGCTACGCGCTACCTGACAAACAGAGGTCGAGGAATGGGTCCCGGCCTTCGCCGGGACGACGATGAAAACCGAGGTTATTCGAGGTTCCCTGAAGTCGGTATCTACAAAGACGACAAACTACCCGAACAGTTGTCACCAAAAGTGATGGCAACTATCAGCCGTCAGGGTCGATCAGAATCGAACACTCTAATTTGCAGCCGAGCAGGTGCTACAAGGCAGTTGCTTCCAGGCCTGAAAACGACCGGTTACTCCATGCTGCATGCCACCAAGCTCTTCTTCCGCCTTCGCTGCGGTCTCACGATCTCCTGCAAGTCGGGCAGCCTCGCTTAACCCGACCAACGAGGCAGCGCGCTTCGGATAGCGCAACAGTGCCCACTGAAAAGCCCGCATGGCGCTCTGTGGATGCCCTGCCCTCAGGTAGACCTCTCCCAACAGCTCGGCTGACGGCTTTACCGGAGCGGGCGGGCCATAACCTACGGGCAATTTTTCCTCGTCGCCGACAGCGGCTTGAAGCTGGCTTATCGCATCTTCCACTTTTCCATCCGCCAGAAGCTGCAAGGCTTCAAGCTGGGCCTGCATGACTTGAGCCGGTTTGATGCTCGCTGCGTAGGAGCTGGTAAAAAACGAATCGTGATGATGGCCTGTATCGGCCTTACCGGCGTCGTCCTGCGTAGCGTGCTGTGTCTTCTTGATGAACTCCCCGATATCGCCAATGGCCTGCCTCACCTGCTGCGGCCGTTTTTGCCGCACTGCCGCCAGGCCCGTGGCAAACACGCTGTTTGCTGGCGCCGTGAGCTCTACACCCTGCAGATCGATCGACTCGATGCCCTTCAAATCGGCGGAGGTGCCGACATCTTGCCAATTGGGGGCGTTGACGATGTAGCTGGCCCGCATCATCGCGAAGTACCACTTGACCATTGGATCCGGGTTCACCGCATAGATCTTCGCCATGGTCTTGAGGCTATCCATCGCCTTGGCGATCTGCCCCTGTTGAAGGTAACCGTACTCGAGCCATTGAAGCGTATGGAGCCCGTGGATGTCATAACCGCCGGGTCCCAGGTTATTGCGCCGAACGCGATCAAGGCTGGCAGCCCACGATGCTTCATTGACGTGCACAAATTCCTTCCACATGCCAAGGTCGAGGTAAATGTGCGAAGGCATATGCAGCGCGTGCGCCGAATCAGGGGCAACGGCTCCATATCTATCGGCCGCCTCCCGCCCCAATGAGGCGTACCTGGGATCGTCGTAGCAATGAACCAGATAATGCAGCACACCTGGATGATTCGGATTCCGGCTATAGACTCGTTCCAGGACGTCGGATGCCTTCACATTGACGAGAAAATTCTCGTTCTCGGCCTTGGTGCCAAGGATAGCCAAGCCATAAAAACTCGCCACCTCATCGTCATTCGGATACTGAACATAAAGTTGGTGCATCGCCTCCATGTAGGCCGTGTCACGCTTCGCTTTGTCTCCATCTCCGTAAAGCAGCCTGACCGCCGCGATAAAGCCTTTTTCGCGCGGCGTCAGGTTTGTTGCCGGCGCTTTGTCGAGATCAGCTAGGGCGTGCCGTGCAGACTCCAGATCCTGCTCACCCCAAAGCGGATGGTTGTAAGACATCGCCAAGCCCCAGTACGCCATGGCGAAATCCGGCTGTGCCTTGATGACGTCGCTGAATGTCTTCACTGCGTCTTCGTATTCAAAGTTGTGCAGCAATTCGACGCCGGTCAAAAAGGTCTTTTGGGCGCTAGCTGGGCCAGAGGTCGGAAAAACTAGCGGAACCCGCTTTGCTTGTGACGGAGGCGAAGCGTCCCGGCACCATGACGTTGCCGAGAACGCGAGAAAAACCAGGATGACCGCCATGGCGCGTGCCATAAGTTTCCACCGACTAATCATGACGCCTCCGCGAGAGCGTATTCATAACCATCAGAGAAAAGCCATGCATCGGATATCCCGCACTGCACCGAACTACTTCAATGCCGGATAGCCCTTGTTTATCGCCGAATCTTCCAGCTGATAGATGCGCTGGTGATACGTCTGAGCATCGATCACCACAAAATCCTTTAGCTTCATTTCGCCAAGGGCCCAGCGCAAGTCGGCGTCCGCCGGATGCGTCACGACCTCCTTGATGGCCGCGCGCATCTTGTCGATAGTCTTATCGTCAGTCCGCGCACCGGTGATCAAGGGAAGCCCTGGCGAAACGGGGGTACTGGTCAATACCCGCGTCTTTGCCGCGAGTTCGGGATAGTCGCGCTTGATCAGGTCGTAGCTCACGCTGTCGATAGCCGCCACATCGATCTGCCCGTCGGCAACCATGCGAACGCTCTTCATATGCCCGCCGGTCGTTATCACCGACGAGAAAATGCCCTGCTTGAGTTCGTTCGCCGAAAAACTCGCCGCCACCGCAGCGCGAAAAGCATTCATCCCGCTATTCGAACCCATCTCGTTCACGCCGGCCTTCTTTCCCTTCAAGTCCGCGAGGGTTTTGTACGGCGTATCGGCTTTTACGATGATGACGCTGCGATATTCCCCAGGGGCAAGACCATCATTGGTCGTGTAGACCAGGGTACCAACAATCTTGACCCCGCGCTGCATGAGCGTATGCGTGTACGGGTAGCCGCAGGTTTGCGACAAAAGAAGATGCTCGTCCTGCCATTGGTCGGCGAGATCGCCGCTGGTTCGTTCGAGTGCCATGGGCGCGTCCACACCCTGAGAGGCCAGTTTCTCTCTCAGTCGACTCCAAAAGATATTGTCGGCCTTCTTCATGGAATCCGACACTTCATACATGGGCAGAGATACCACGGCATTATGGGCGCCGTCAGACACATTGGCTCCCTGTTGTGCTTGGCTGTTTGTCGCAATCGCGGCAAATACAAAGCATGCCATTGCCGTATGGATGGAGTTTCGCCAGGTTTTTCCGGCTCCGCAAAGCAGCTTATCCATGACATCCTCCTGCCAAAGAAGAGCATTTGCCGATAACGCTGGAAAGCGATTTGACCTTAGCCGCTATCTACCGTTATCACGAGTCACGACAAACCTCGCTTCGGCACCGTAGCAACGATGAAGCTTAACGCCAGACATTTCCCCAGGGTGCCTTTTACGTTTCGCGATGTGAAAACCGTGCATACAGACGTATATGCGCCTATTAGCTGGCATTTCGCCAACTTAAACCACAGAAAATACCTGATTCTCGTAAGAGCAACTTCAGCGAATCTCGAAAACTCCTTAGTCGTCATCCCGGCACAGGCCGGGATGACGATGGGCGAGACTGAGGTCCTATAGGGATTCTACGCAAACGTATGCCGCAGCACCGGTGCCAGAATGGTACCGATCAGAAGCACCAGGAAGATCATCGCAGGAACCCAATTGAGCTGGGCTCGTATCTCCGCGATCACATACGGGTCCTTGAACCACGCAATGGTGTGGTTGTACACCGTGATCACCAAAATCAACATGATCAGCAAAAATGCGTAACCCAGCCAGAACATGCGTGACACGATATTGTCGGTCAGGACAACTTCCGGAAAGCTCGCCGCCACCGTGAACTGAAGTGCGATGGTGGCGAGTGCGGCACCGCTCAGCATGGTCGTTTTCTCCACAACACTATCGACCTTGAGCATCAGCACGATCAGCGGTGAGATCATGATGAACAGATAGGGCAAGAATATCTGCGGCGCATATTGGAGTGTGTTGCGCGTCGCAAGGATCTTTACGGTGAGATGTTCGAAGCTCGTGCCGTCCCAACCAATGCGGGTAGAGCGCTCGGGAGACAAGCCGGTCAAGGTCCATTGAGCCAGATGCACGGAACGGTCGATGACCGATGCGGCCTTTCCGCCCGAGCCGTAGGACAAGGTCAGCAGGTCGCGGTAGTAGCGGTCCGATGCGATGTCGATCGGGAACGCCTGGCGATCGAATGGAAAATCAAAATAATCGCTTCGTATATAGAAGCCGGCATTGACGGTAGTGATGACGCTGACTGTACCGTCGGGCCGAATTTCCACGCCGACTTCCGGTGTTCCCGTCGTACTGATCTGGTTGGTGAGGACGATGTGGGGGTTCCAATGGGTATCGAGGAATTGTTTGGCATCCGTGTCGGTGTGCACGATTTCTTCCGCACCCAGCTTGATCGGATCGAAGGCCAGACGAGGGTCGCGCCAGGTTTGATGAAACTCCACGGTCGCGTATAGCGTGTTCAGGTTTTCCTTGATGCCCTGAACATCCAGAATCGAAAGCGAAACACCGACCGGCATCGGCCGGGGGGCGTTCTCCGGCATTTCCTTTATGCTGGCTGCCCGGCTCGCGGATGAGCATATCAGCGCCAGCGAAAAGCCGGCCCACATGGCTATGGCCTTGCTGCGCATGAGCATCATGGCTCCTTTGCGCGCAGCTTCAGACGCAAACGATCCGCGACACCGAACAACTTACCCACTTCATCGGTCCGCCCCGGGATAGCCAATGGCGTGTTGTCCTCGCCATTTTCCAGCGCCTGCAACTTGCCTAACAGGTCGGTGACCGGTCGCAGCAGAAGACCGTTGAAAATTACAACCACCGCGCCGAAGGAAACAATGAAGCCAAGCAACATGCGCAGCACCGCCAAGCGCACGGCGTCGACAAACTCGGCGTTCAAGCCGGCAAAGCTTCGCGTTGCGATCACGAAGCCAATTTGCTGGCCACTGAAATCCATCAACGGCATGGTCAGCACGCCATATTCAATACCGCCGCGCGTTCGCGTCGTGGTTCGATTGCCACGCGTCGGCGCGAGTTCTTCAGCCGTCACAAGCGCACTTGTAACGTCCCAATCCGTGGAGTACACCGTGCGGTTCCCATCGATAAGCTGATCTCGAGCAGGCATGAATTCCTTGTCATTCTTGCGCGCCTTGTTCCATAGGTCTTCATTGATCAGGGTAGCCAGCTGCGTATCGGTAAGGGTGCCGATCTGCTTCAGCAGCGCCTGAAAATCCGACGCATACTCGACCACGCCGATGAGCCCGGCATCGTCCTTGATCGGCGCCACGGCGCGCACGGCCAGGCCCACGGGACCAAGTTCCAGGCCGCGCTGACTGGTGCCATGCAGGTTAGCCGCAATGATCATGGGCCGCGTGTCACTGAAATCCGTAATCGGCATTGCTGGGTTCTCGACGAACAGCAATGCCTGGGCGGGCGGTGTGAAGAACTGGATGATGGTTGCGCCATAGACGGCCTTCATGCGTTCGAACATCGGTTGCAGACCCTGCTGCAGCGCCGATCGATCGCCGGCACGGAAAGCCTTTGCCACCCATGGCTGATCCGCAATGATTTCGGCAGCGCCGGCGGAAATCAGCTCACGGTCCTGCAGCGCCGATGTCGTGATCTTCGCCACGTTGGCCAGTTCGTTTTCCTTGGCCGCGTTGAGCGAATGACGCTGCGCCGCCACGGCGAACAGGAAATTCATGGCGAATACGATAGCAAGGACCATACTCGCGATAACCATGACGCGTCGACGCAGGGACATAAAGACCTCCTGAAACGAAGGTAACCCACTGCCATAGCCTGAGCATTATCTAATGCCCCCGCTCTTTGCGCGGGCTGGATACTACGTCATGAATGAATATTACGTCACGATTGAGAGGCGCAACCCAAAACGGCACCCCGTCCATTCCCGCCCTAATCGCCGGGCAGAGCCACTATGCGTGCAATCAACCAGCAAAGCTGTTATCCGCGCCCCATAATCCATACAAAGCGGCGACATAATGGTTCTGATCGGCTATTGGCCGAGCCCCACCTTTGGCGGCAGGTAAATACTGGTCAACCAGCCTGCCCTCCCCGAAGGGACAATCGCAACCGGCCCTGGCCGGTTACAGCTTGTGCCCCCCCGCAAATGGCGGCTAGTCCTTAATTTGGCTGAACTTTCAGGAGTCTTCAGAGTTTTTCAGCCGGGGATCAGAGCAGCTTCAGGACTTCCGCGGCCCCGACAGGCATCGTCGATCCAGGCAACAGCCCATGGAGATTGGATCATGCGTGAAAGCGGCTTCGGCGACGCTTCGGGTAATCAGCAACCTGTCTGTGATCGGGAAAATACCGCAACGATGCCTTTGTACACATTGCGCAAAAGCGATGGCGCAATCGACGGCCTGCGAAAGCTCCTGGATCGCTATTTCTATTTGAGCATGTCCTTGCTTGTCACCGCGGTGGTGATTTTTGGCTTTGGCCAAACGATTGGGGTAAATCTGCTCCACCCCGATACGCCCCGGCCATTGATCCTGCATATCCATGCGATGGTCTTTTCGAGCTGGGTTGCCCTGTTCATCGCACAGTCCGGACTGATACGGTCATCGAGGGTCGCCTTGCATCGGCGGCTTGGCATATTCGGTGCCATGCTTGGCGGAGTCCTTCCCGTCCTGGGCTTAACGACTGCCCTGGTCATGCATCACTGGCACGACAAGCTCGGTAGCGCCACCCATGCGACGTTGAGCCTACCTTTCAACGACATGCTTACGTTCTCGGCCGCCTTCGGGCTGGCCGTTTACTGGCGGCGACGGCCGGAGTTCCACCGACGCCTGATGCTTATCGCCACCTGCTGCCTGACCAGCGCGGCGTTCGCGCGCTTTCCCGAGAGCATGGTTCCCGAGAACTTCTTTTACGTCTGTGTCGATCTGTTGCTTGTGCTGGGTGTATTGCGCGACCTGGTGGTCACCCGACGCATCCATGCGGTCTATCGGTACGGGTTGCCCTGCATGATCGTCGGTCAGGCGGTCGCCCAATACCTGATGCTCGCTGCGCCGCCGGCGTGGCTGATGATGACTCATCGGATCATGCAGTGGAGCGCATGGCTGGCCTGAGATAGCGCATCGAGTCTGTTCTTTTCCGAATCATTGTGGGAGTGGATGAAGCCGCGACGCGCGGTTGCGTTCCGATCTGTCGCGACTGAAGGGAACCTCGAATAACCTCAGTTTTCATCGTCATCCCGGCGAAGGCCGGGACCCATTCCTCAGTTACTGCTTGTCAGACAGCCTGTGGCAAGCATCTGCGCTGAGGCGTGGATTCCGGCCTTCGCCGGAATGACGAATAGAAAAGGTTCTTAGAGGCCCCCTGAAGTCGCTCCTACAAAGATTGCATGTCGAACGAAATTCTCTAAAGGAACGCCACAGATGAAGACATTGGGTAAATCCCTCTTTGTGCTGGTGTTGCTAGCGGCCGTTTTGCTATTGGGCTCTGCCAATGCCAACGCTGCCGACTGGACAAGCACCTGGATCACTACACCGCAGCCGCCAATGCCTGGCTCAGTCGATCGTTACCGCGCCCAGACCCTGCGCCTGGTCGTGCATGCCAGCGTGGGCGGATCGCAGGTGCGTATTCGCTTGTCGAACCTTTATGGCAACACGCCGCTGACGATCGGTGCTGCACACATCGCCCGCCGCGCGGATGGCGCGGATATCGACCCGGCTTATGATCGCGCGCTTACGTTTGATGGACGCACGTCCGTCGTGGTGCCGGCACATGCAACCGTGCTTAGCGACCCAACACGTCTGGAAGTACCTGCGCTAACGGATTTGTCCGTGAGCCTGTATTTACCGAAGGGAGCCACAGCCACTACCGGCCACATACTCGCGTTGCAGACCAGCTATGTATCGCGCCCAGGCAACGCTACGGCGGCTACACACTTTCCGATTGCCCGACGCATCGACACGTGGCCGTTTCTCACCAGTGTCGATGTGACAGCCACGCCACAGGCCTACGCTGTAGTCGTCTTCGGCGACTCTACCGTCGACGGCGACGGCTCCACGGAGGATGCCAACCAACGCTGGTCGGACGCGCTGGCGGTGCGCCTTCAGCACACCGGCCGGAACGTGGCTGTGCTCAATGCAGGTCTTATCGGTAACCGTCTTTTGCTTGGCAGCCCAGGCAACAAGCGGTACGGCGCTGCACTTGGTGAGGCGGGAGTTGCGCGCTTTTCCCGCGATGCGCTCGATCAGGTCGGCACGAAAGTTGTCATCGTGCGCATCGGCAGCAACGACATCGGCTTTCCCGGCGCATTGACGTCGGCGAGCGAATCCATCGATGCCGACAATCTGATCGCCGGCTATCGACGGCTTATCGAGCTAGCCCACCAACGTGGCACAAGCATTGTCGGAACTACCATCCCACCCTTCGAAAAGGCTGGTATTTCCGGGTACTTCACGCCCGCGAAGGAAGCTATTCGCCAGCAGGTCAACGCGTGGATACGCGATGGTGGCCAATTCGATGCCGTGCTCGATGCCGACCGGATTCTGCGCGACCCGAGTCATCCCACACGCGTGCTCCCGGCCTACGACAGCGGCGATCACCTGCACCCCAACGATGCCGGTTATCGCGCCCTCGCTTCGGCGCTGCCGCTGGAGACGCTCGACAAACTGGCTTCAGGCGCCATGCTGCCACCGACTGCAAATGCCAATGGCATGAAATAAGGTGGACGGGGTTGCCCGCAACAAACCCCTATTCGATACCGAACCTATCCATCAGAAAGTCGATCACGCTCCGCAGCTTTGCTGTGGGGCGGTGATCCTGGGTGTACACCAGGTACATCGGCGACGGCGCAAGCGACCAGGCGGGTAACACCGGCAGTAAACGCCCGGCAGCGAGATCGTCTGCCAGCACAACCTCAGGCTGCAGGACGATGCCTAGCCCGCGCAAGGCCGCCACGCGCAACGCATCGCCATGGTTGGCAGTGAATCCACCTTGCACGGCTACATTACGGACTTCTTCACCAGGACCGACCAGTCGCCAATGATCATGGTGACGCCAGTACGACAGGCCCAGGCATACGTGCTCGCTCAGCTGCTCGGGACGCTGCGGCGAACCATGGCGATTCAGATAGGCAGGTGCAGCCGCCATCACCCTGCGATAAGGCTTGAGAGGACGCGCGACCAGGCCGGTGCCATCGACCTCGCCAATATGGATACGGAGTTCGTAGCCGTCGCCGATCAAATTGTCCGTACCGTTATCCAACGTCAGATCCACCTGAACCTCGGGATGCGCAGCCATGTAATCGGCCAGCGCCGGCACCAGGCTGTGGCTACCGAAACTCACCGGCGCCACCATGCGCAGCAGTCCGCGCGGGTTGGCCTGCAACTCGGCGGCGCTGGCATCGGCCAGTTCGATCTCGGCAAGCGCCTGCTTGCACCGCTCGTAGTAAAGCCGGCCCACATCGGAAAGTTGCTGCCGGCGCGTGGTGCGATGGAGCAGTCGCGCATTCAAACGCTGCTCGATGGCCTGGATATGCTTTGCCACCATGGTCGCCGATACCTGACTGGCCTCAGCAGCGGCGGCAAAGCTGCCGCACTCCACCACCTGCACAAACATTTCCATGCCCGCCAGCTTGTTCATGATTGCAAACCCATAGGTTGGTTGTGTGCAAAATCATGGCAAGTTTATCAACGCCGGGCCCACGCGCATCATGCCCTCGCCCACCCCACCTCCGGGGTATCCATGAGAGCACCACCATGCCCATCCTACGTCTTGAAATGCATCCCGGCCGCACGCTGGAACAAAAGCGCGCCTTCGTAAACGAAGTAACCCGCGTTACCGTGGAAACGCTGAAGTGCCCGCCGGAAAGCGTCGATATCGTGATCACCGAAGTATCGCGCGACGCATGGGCCAAGAGCGGCAAACTGCTCGCGGACGGGTGATTTCCGCCATCGTCCGTCAGAGCCGCTGAAGGCCGAAGACCAACAGGCCCATCACCAGGATCACGAACACGATCTGGGTGCTTAGCCACAAGCAGACTGTGCGAGCAAGCGCCGCCGCTGCGCCTGAGCCGTAAGCACCGCGCAGGAGCATATACAGGTTTATCGGAACCCACGCCGCTGCGCCGGCTATCGACACACCGCGCAGCGGATCGGGCAATAACCACGCCAGACCCGTGATCAGAAACACGAAGGCGAGGAACTGCGTCGACACCAGCAAGTGATCGTAGGCGTAGAACTGCCGCTGCCATGCATAAAGCAGCATCAGCTGAGTGGCGAAGATTGGGAGCAGCAGAATGGCCAAGCGGTGTGCCCAGGTGAATACCAGGAGCTCGAAGTATTCCGGGTTGGTCAACGCACGCTGGATGCGCCCGCGAATCCAGGATCGAGGGTCAGCCCACGGCGATACACGCTGCGCTATCGCCGTCTGATCTGAACTCGGCCTGGTATCGCGGTCCCCGTTGGCAATCTGCTCAGGCGTTTTCTTACCTGAAAGTATGTCGGCCATCTGGCTCGGCGTTGCTTCGACCATCCTGGTCTCGGAGCCATGGCGCACGGTAATCGTCATGCCGTGTCCATGAGGCATGCCGCTCACGGCGACTTCCAGGGACAGCATGAACAGGAAAAGGCTTATCAGGAACAAGCGAAAAGGCGGCACATGACGCGTGCGGCGCCCTTCCATGTGATCGCGCGCCAATTGTCCTGGACGAAAAAAGAGCAGCGGCAGCGTCCGGATCAATCTCCCATCGAGATGGATGAGCCCTTCCACACCTTCCCGCAGAAAATGCAGGATCGGACGTTTATGGTCATCGGTCGATTGCCCGCAGTCGGAGCAATAGCGACCGTGCAAGCTCGCTCCGCAATTGAGGCATGCCGTAGGGAGCGCAGCATGCCCTGCACCGTCTTCTATCGGGGACGGCGTGCTAGTGACTTGCATCTCCGACCCTCTGTACGATCACGTCGCCTTTGCGAGCACCAGGCACGACGGCCCACCCCTTGTTCAACGTGAGCCGCCAACCCGTGCCCTTCAACTTCGACGAATCGATTCCCGCGGATGAAACGGACGCCACCTTCTTGTCCTGATTGACCAGGGCATCGCTCTCCACCTCAAGTGCACCCCAGTCGTCGGTCAGGCGCATGGTGGGATAGACCATCCCAAGATTCCCCAGCGGTTGCAGGGTCTGCGGATTGAATTGATAGTTGCTGTGATGGAGCGGCAGGGTCAGCACCGGGCCATCGACAAGTTTGGCCTTCAGCACCACCATACGCGCGGTTTTCTGCTGATCGCGTACCACCTCGCGAGCATGCAGCGTTCCGTCGTCGTAAATCGCTTCGCGAGCCTTGAGCGTGGCGAACGCCGGCGGCGGAAGCTTCAGCGCCGAACTCAGCATTTGATCCAGCCGCTGACCGGACCCAAGCTTCTTGCGCCAGTCGGGGTCGGCCTGATCCAGCAGGAGACCGTAAGCCGGCCCCGTGGCATAGGCAAAGGATCGAACAAACGTGGGCGCTTGCACAAAGGCGGAGAGATCACCGATGGCGTAGCTGGTGCGCGCCTCGGGCGTATCGAGCCCCAATCTCACGCCGGTATATTCCGCCACACCCTCGTTCGACTCGAGCGCGTTCTCGCCTGCCGCTGCATTCGGAAAGAGTCGATAGCGTTCGCGCCGGAACAAGAGTGCATCGGCAATCGCCACTTCGCGACCGGCACGTGTCGACGCCTGCAACGCCTTGGCCAGGGCGCGCCATTCCAGTTGCAGCAGATAACGTCCGTCCAGGCTATCGAGATGCCGATTGTCGCCATCGGTCAGCACCATTTTCAGATCCGGCTGAATGCGGTGAAACAGCTCGTGCGCAATCATCACGTGCCGCTTGGCGACATCATCGGGCAACGGCCACAAGATCTCGGTCCATCGGGTACCGGCCCACTCGATCGAGGTATTGGCCACAATCTCCGACGACGGCAAGACGCCGGTAAACACCGGGCCAGCAGCCTTCAGTACGCCGTTACCGTCGGCCTGATTGGCCGTTACGGAACGGTCCTCCGGATCGATCAGCAACATCGGACCGCACAGCGTATGCCCCCATAAGGCGCCCGCATCGCGCTCGCAGATGATCCTCGCCTCGTCGAAAACCTTGGCCGCTCCATCCAGGCTGACAGCTCCCTTGGCGTGCGTGACAGTCAGGCCGAGAAAACCGATGCCTACGGCCAGAATCCGGGAGAGCGACGCGCGAGTCGATGACATAACGACACCTCTACGATGAGCATCGTAGCCTTGTACGATGACTGTCGTACATTGTCAATCCAGCGCGCGTTTTTTCAGCGGCGAGCCTTCCACTCGATCCTGCCCTGGGGCGTCACCGTCAACGCCACGATCGGCTGCTGCATGGCCCCCATCAGGATGACGCGGTCGTCTTTCTGCAGGATGCGATCCTGCGATAACCGCTGCTTCTCGACCGACGCTTCGATGACACGCCCATGCTTGATCTGCAGCGCGAACGATCCCGCGGCATCGTGGGCGTCGATGGAAATCATCGGCCCGAAAGCGCTGGCGTTGTAGACATCGGCCATGGAGGGATCGACGCGCCCCAGCCGCCCTGCCCAAAGTGCTGCAAGACAAAGCATGGACAGTGCCATGGCCGTCATGCACAGACCGGCTGACATTGAATGTGGACGTCCAAGACCAAGCAGGCGATGAACACGAGCCGTAAGCTCGCCCTCGCTTGAAATCGCCATGCCAAAACCGGGCCGGACTCGCTTTTCCGCCAGTCGAACCAGTGCGTGAGCAAGACCTGTCGCCGACGCACCGTGCTGTATGGCCAGCGCATCGCAGCAAGCTTCGCGCTCACGCGACAGGTAGCCATAGAGTGTCCACGCCGCTGGATGGAACCACAGCAGCGCAAGCTGAAATCGCTGCAGCAGGTTCCAGCCGAAGTCGCCTCGCCGCACATGTGCCAACTCGTGCAGCAGCACGGCCTCGTATTCCACATGCGACAAGGAACACGCCAGGTCGCGCGGAGCCAGAAGCACGGGCCGCCACCAGCCAACGATCTGGGGCGTCGTGATGTCGGCCACCTGGACGATGGGAACGGCCACGCCGGTCCGATGACGAGCCAACCGATGCACAGCGTCGACCAAGGCCTCAGGCGCAGGCTCACTACGCAACCGTGCGATTCGGCGCGCGTCCAGCGCAAACCGCAGCAGCATCATTAACGCACCCGCAAGCCACAGCATCACCAAGGGCAGGCAGAACCAGAACGCCCGGCGATAACCCGCCATAAGCAATGGCAGCTCCGCTACAGGCGAACCATGCGTGGCTGGAACACCCATCCCCGAGACCGTCCAATACAGGACCACTACGGTCGATGCCGGCAAGATCGCCAGCGCCGCGAAATGGATGCAGGCCAGGCGATACCGCAAGGCGGCAGTCGCGTTCGCTGTTATCCGCTCCCAGGCCAGCCAGGAAAACACAACAAGACCACCCTGGACCGAGGCGGCCGCCAGTCCCCACACCCCGAGCCGAACGAGGTACGCGAGGGTGAATGAGCTCACGACGAATCGCCCTCGAGCTTTTCGATCAGCGCCTTGAGCTTGGCGAGCTCATCAGGAGCCACTGGCCGCGCGTCAAGCGCCTGCATGGCCAGCGCGAGAGAGGACCCGGCGAAAGCGCTGTCCATCCAACCGCTCACCAGTTGATTCAGAGTGCGGCGTTCGGAAACCGCCGCAGCGTAGACGTGCTGTCGGGCGTCCTCCGCCCGCGTCACCAGCCCCTTCGCGAGCATGTTCTGCATCAGCTTGAGCGAACTGGTGTAGCCGGTCTCGGTATCGGCGTAGACCTCTTCGTGAACGTCGCGCACGGTGGACGGGCCTTTACGCCAAAGCACACGGAGGATCGCCAGTTCCGCAGCAGTCGGTGCCATCACTTTCATCGCTGCAGAATGCAGCGGTCGTACGGATCGCGCAAGGGGCATGAGAGGCCCGGCGCGACACCGCACGCTAAACCCTTCGGTCACGCATTGCATCCAACTTCGCGCATTCATTCACGGCCCACCTGCTTCGACCGGGACATATCGCGGAGGCTACAACGTGCCCCTTAAAGAATTCCTTCAGATCGCTCTCGCCCTGACCCTGCTCGGGTCGCTTTCCGCCAAAGGCGAAACCATCGATTCCATGGTGAATGTCGGCAACTACCACCTTCATTTTCATATCGTCAAAGGAACCGGTACGCCAATCTTGTTCGAGTCGGGTGGCGGTGACGATGCCACCGTGTGGCGCGATATCCTGCCGGCACTGGCCGATATCACCCACGCCACATTGATTACTTATGACAGGTCGGGATTTGGCCAGAGCGGACTGGATCCGCAGAGCCACGGTATCGTCAATGGAATGGCCGCGCTGGAGAAAGGCCTTCAGTCACTGGGTTACAACGGCGACGTCATCCTGGTGGGCCACTCATTTGGAGGTTTCTACAGCACGCTGTATGCCGCCAGACACCCTAAAACGGTGAAGGCCGTTGTCCTGATCGATGCCAATATCGTCTGTTTCTATACGCCCGAACGACTGGTCTCGACACAAAAGGCCATTGATGAGTCATTGCCGAAACTCAAGGACACCAAGCCTGGAGCATATTATCAGTCCAGTGATTTCAGCCGCACTGTTGAAGTCTTAAGGGAGACGTCACTCCCTTCTCATATACCGGTTATCGACATCGTTTCCGAGAAAACGCCGTTTTCGGAAAACGCCGACATCCAGGACTGGAAGCGTTGCCACAAGGAATTCGGTGACGCGGCGCATCGAGAAGGCATCATCGCGTACGAATCGGGACACTACATCTTCAAAGAAAATCCTGCGCTGACGATCAACGCCATTGTGAAGGCTTACGCCAGCACTCTGAGCGATGAGCAGCGCCTGCCGATACTGGAACGTAGCCTCTCCTACAACCTGGACGCAGCCAATCAAGCAAAGAAGCAGCAAGCCGATTACAACCACTCCGAAGGTGGACTGAACGCCTGGGGATATCAGTTGATGAGGCAAGGAGAGAGGCAGCAAGCCGTAGAAGTGTTCGAATTGAATGTCGCGATGCATCCCAGGAGCGCCAACGTCTACGACAGCCTGGCCGAGGGCTACGAAGCACTCGGTAACAAGGCACAAGCCATCACCAACTATAAGCAGTCATTAATATTGAATCCCGACAACAAGCACGCGAACGAGCGGTTGCGGACACTGCAGAGTTCCAATTAGCGAACCGCTCCGATGTATCCGGCACCTCTCATGGTTGCACCTGGTCTTTTCACCGTCGCCGATGAATCGGCGACGGTGACGGCATGGTCAGACTAGTTGGCGCCCGAGGCCGCCTCGCCCGAGCGAGGCACCACAGTGATCGTCACCTTCGACGGATGCTCGCTGTCGTGATGCACGGCGTTCTGTGCGATCACACCCTTGACCTCGTCGTAGTTGTTTCCACCGGTGTTGAGGTTGCGGTCGAAGCGCGGGAAGTTGCTGCTCGATATGGCAATCCGCAGACGGTGGCCGGCGAAGAAATAGTTGCTGGTGTCGATCGGCTGGAAAGTCACCTTGTACACCTTGTCCGCCTGCATCCATGCCAACGGCTTGTCATAACCGTCGCGATAGCGCATGCGCTGGATGTTCTCGGTGATGTTGAATGCACGGCCGTCCGGATAGACGTCCATGATCTTGAAGGTGAAGTCGGTGTCCTTCGCGCTGGAAGATACATACAGGGTGACGGTGATGGGGCCGCTGACTTCGGTGCCTTCCTTGAAGGGTTCGGAGTTGTAGACCAGGATGTCGTTGCGGGCCAGTTGCGGATTCTGGTCGTACGAGCCGAACTTCACCGCATTGCCCTGGCAACAACCGCCACCGCCGAAGGTGGGCACCGGGTTGGCCGGATCGTAGATGAACTGGTCGGGATGATCGGCCGCGTCCGGTGCGGCGGTCAGGTTGCCATCGCCGTAGAGGGTATTGGCCTTGCCCTGACTGCTGAGGAAAAACTCTTCCGTCTTTGCGCCCACCGGCGGCCAGGTCGTCGATTTACGCCACTTGTTCTCACCCATGACGTAGTACATCACCTTGGGCTGCTTTTCGAGGATGCCGTTGTCCTCGCCTTTCAGGAAATGATCGAACCAGCCGTACACCAGGCTGTCGTAATCGAAGCGCGCATCGCCGACGCTGAGGTCGCCGATCATGGTGTCCTCCGTGGCACGTGTATAGGCGCAATGCAGCACGGGTGCGATGACTGCGTACTGCTGGTCGGCGATGGCCTTCGGCGCATGACTGCGCACGTAGTTGTAAGCAGCCAGGTTCGGCGATACCGAGACATCGAACCAGCTCATGAACCACAGGCCCGGCTTCTTCACCGGCATGGTTTCGTTCCATAGACCGCCCTTGGTCCAGGCCGGATCGTTCGGTGCACGCGCGATCATGTTGCCGCCCGTCGCCACCGGCATCTTGGTATCGAAGATGCCCGGCGGGCCGCCCACCGAACGCATGATGTCCTTCTCGGGCAGATGCCAGAACGCCTTGTCCCAATCCACAGGCGGCGACTGCGCATCCAGGTCGAACATGCGCGAGACACGGATCAGCTCGGCCTGCGAGGTATTGGCCGGGAACATCGGGCGCACCTGGTTCTGTTCGTCGTACAGCCAGTCGATGAAGAGCATCTGTACCGCGCCACCGCGATACCAGTTGCCCTGTTCGTAGTACGGCCCAACCTTGCCCACGCCGGCACCGAAGCCCTGCACATTGAAGGTGGCGAGCCCCGGGTCGTCCTGCGCCACTACGGCCATCTGCCATTCCGCCGTCGACGAACAGCCGGTGGTGCCCACCTTGCCGTTCGACCATGGCTGCGAGGCGAGCCATTTGATTTCGTCCGAACCATCGGTCAACGGCGGTCCGAGAATGTCGTATTCGCCTTGCGAGAAGTAATGGCCGCGCTCGTTCATCTGCACATAGGCATAGCCATGCTTCACCGCCTCCAGTTCCCTGGTCATATCGCGCGGCGCGCCGATCTTCACGTCCCAGAAATTGAAGTTATAAGGCGTGCGCGAAAAAATGATCGGCACTTTGCCCGTCGCATTCTTCGGCCGGTAGATGTCGGCAGCCATCAGTTTGCCATCGCGCATTTTCACCATCACCTTGCGGTCGATGATGGCGATCTGCTCAAGCTGCTTTTCGAGATCGTTGCGCTTGGCGATCAGCTGCTGCTGAGGATCGAGGCGTTGCTGTGCGGCGGCTGGAACGGCGGCAAGCAAGGTGAGCATCGCGCCGGCGAGGCACGTACGGAGGTGCATGGATGACATGAGGTTCTCCCTGGATACCTGTCGAGTATGTGACTTTGGGCAGGGAGGGAAACATGACTAATGGCAGGGGCGGCATTCGTAGGAAAACACGACGCGAAACCTCCCCATTCTTTGTAGGAGCGACTTCAGTCGCGACAAGCCGTGACGCAAACGTGGAGCTCGATTGATGGGAATCACAAATAACCTCGGTTTTTCCCATCGTCATTCCGGCGCAGGCCGGAACCCAGTGGCATCGGTTTTCAATTTTCGCGATAGAGCTGACTTTTGCGGGCTCTTGCGACAACCGATCACAAAGTCACTGGGTTCCGGCCTGCGCCGGAATGACGAGTAGGGAGGGTTTGTCGAGGCTCCCTGAAGTCGCTCCTACAAAAACTCGGAAACCGTCCGGCTTACTCGATCGCAGCAGACACATCGGCAACAAGACGCACAAGTCCCTTGATGTCGTAATTCGGCGGATCGACCGTGGTGCCCAGCCTGACGATGACCAGATGTTTCGAGGGCACGATCACGATACGTTGCCCTTGGGCACCCGATGCCATATACGCGCCTGGCGGCATCCCATTGATACGCGCATGGGTATCGCCCGCCGCTGCCACGTTTGTCCAGAACCCGGCACCGTAGGGACTGTCGAGTGTCGGGCTGCTCGAATAGACATCCCATTGCGGCGGAAGGATGCGTTGACCGTTCACGACGCCACCATCGAGATAGAGCTGTCCGAAGCGAGCCCAGTCACGCGCCGATGCGTAAATGCGGGTCGATCCAACCAAGGTTTGTGCGCCGTCGAATTCCATCAGCACATGGCGCATGCCGATCGGATCGAACAACTCCTTGTGCGCGAAACGGATCAGTCCCGCGGCACCACCAGCGACGTGGTCACGTATCACGCCCGCAACGAGCAGCGTATTGCCGCTGGTGTACTCCCATCTCTGGCCTGGCGTTGCCTTGAGCGGGGCCCCAGCCGCATACGCGGCCATGTCATGCATACGGAAAAGCATGATCGACACCGGGTCGAATCCGCTGTCCTCTTCGGCAAGCGAAAGTCCCGATGTCATGCGCATGAGTTGATCGAGTGTGATCCGGTGTCGCGGATCGTTCGGGTCCTTCCACGCCGTGATGGGCGCCGGCGCGTGGATATCGAGCTTGCCCTGTCCGACCAGGATGCCTACTAATGCATTGACGACGGACTTGCTGACGGAGAAGCCCAGTTGCGGTGTATCGGGACCGAATCCTTCGGCGTATTGCTCGGCAATGATGTGCCCCTCGTGCAAAACCACAATCGCATGCACATAACGGCGCGGGCCTGTCACCGGCTCCTCGAATGCGCGCGCCAAAGCATCGCGGATGGCGGGACTATTCGGCGTTACAACGGCTTCGGTTTCAGCCACCGGACTCGCCGCATCGCCGGCAGCCTGCAAGGTCGCGGCATCGGGCGTCTGCCAGGTTAACGCGCAGCCATAGGAGGGATAGTAGGTTGCAACGTTTTCAAATCTTCCATGCCAGTCGGTGGTGATGCGGCGGTGCACTCGATCCACTGAATAGTGCAATCCAGGCCGCAGCAAGGCCAGGCCCTTGTCCGCGGCGAAGTTCTCGGCAAAGACACGATCCGGCGCGAGTCCGGAAACAAACACGCCAGAACAAAGAACGTCCGAAATACTCGCCGTGCCGACTCGAATGGCATGGTCGGGGCGCTTCCAGATGCACAGCCCCGCAAGGACAAGCACCACGATGCAAAGCACGCGGACTGCGATCGACTTCCTCGATATGGCCACCCACGCCCCCTTTCCTTTTGTGGGTTCGACACCGGGCCACGAGGCCCGGCGTCGAGTAGACGCACATATAACGTCTTAGCCGTGCTTCTGTCCAATCGCTTCCAGTTCAGCAAGAACGTCGTCCGAAAGCACCAACTCCGCCGCAGCCAGGTTTTCCTTCAGGTGCTTGAGAGACGACGTGCCGGGGATAAGAAGTATGTTGGGTGCGCGTGCGAGCAGCCACGCAAGGGCGACTTGCATCGGCGTCGCGCCAAGCTTTTGCGCAACGGCTGACAATGTCTCGGACTGGAGCGGCGAAAAGCCGCCAAGCGGGAAGAAGGGAACATAAGCAATGCCCTTCTGGTCGAGCTCATCGATTAGCGCTTCATCGTGCCGATGCACAAGGTTGTACTGATTTTGCACACAGACCACGTCGGCGATGCGTTGCGCCTGTGCCACCTGTGCGGAGGTTGCGTTGCTCAGGCCAAGGTGTCGTATCAGACCTTGTTGCTGCAATTCCGCCAGCGTCGTGAACTGCTCTTCGATCGACCCTTCGCTGGGCGCATGCACGTTGCCCATGATGCGCAAATTCACCACGTCCAGCACGTCGACACCGAGGTTGCGCAGATTGTCGTGCACCGCACGCGTCAGGTCGGCGGGGCTTTGTGCCGGATTCCACGATGCGTCGGCGCCACGCGTCGCGCCGACCTTGGTCACGATCACCAGATTCTGCGCATACGGGTGCAGTGCTTCACGGATCAGCTGGTTGGTGACATGCGGTCCGTAGAAGTCGCTGGTGTCGATGTGATCCACACCGGAGGCCAGCGCCTCGCGAAGCACTGCAAGCGCCACATCGCGGTCTTTCGGCGGCCCGAACACACCCGGGCCAGCCAGCTGCATGGCGCCATAACCCAGTCGGGTCACCTTGCGATCACCCAGCGAAAAACTCCCCGACTTCTTAAGGTTGCTCATATGGACTCCAGGAAAAGGACGAGCGGAATGTTGCCAGGGCTGGACTATAGGCACTTACCAACCGCACGATAATCCGATGAAATCGGCACAGGTTGTGCGGAAAATCAAACAATGGCGACCGAGCTCCAGGATCTCTTTGCATTTCTAGCGGTAGTGCAAGCCGGCGGCTTCCGCGAAGGCGCGCGCGCCAGCGGCACTTCCGCCTCAAGCCTGAGCGAGGCCGTGCGGCGCCTGGAAACGCGTCTGGGCGTTCGGCTGCTTAACCGTACGACGCGCAGTGTCTCGCCGACCGAGGCCGGCGCTCGCCTGGCCGAACGGCTTGTGCCTGCCCTGGGTGAAGTGGAAGCCGCCCTGGATGTCGTCAACAGTTTCCGCGATCGACCGACGGGGACACTCCGACTCAATGTGCCCGCTACCGTTGCCCGTCTCGTGCTTCCTTCGATCGTCACGCCGTTCCTCAAGGCCTATCCCGAGATCAAGCTGGAAGTGATCGTGGAGGATAGCTTTGTCGACATGCTCGCAGCGGGTTGCGATGCCGGCGTTCGTTACGACGAGCGGCTTGAGCAGGACATGATCGCCGTGCCCATCGGGCCGCGCTTTCAGCGTTTCGCCACCGCGGCGTCTCCGGATTATCTCCGCGCCAGGGGACGCCCTGAGCACCCGCGCGACCTGCTGGGCCATGCCTGCCTACGCGGGCAATTTGCCAGTGGCGCCATGCCCATCTGGGAGTTCGAGCGCGATGGAGAAGTTGTACGCGTGGACCCAAGCGGGCCGCTGATCGTTCGTCTTGGCGCCGCGGTGGATCTGGCCGTCGACGCGGCCATCAACGGCCTGGGTGTGATCCATTTGTTCGAGGACTGGTTACGCCCCCACCTGGACAGTGGCGCGCTCGAGCCCTTGCTGGAACCGTGGTGGCAGACATTCACGGGCCCCTTCCTCTACTACCCCGGGCGCCGCCACCTGCCCGCCCCGCTGCGGGCATTTGTCGATTTCATCCGATCGCACTGATCGCAGCGATTCCGATTATTTTTTTGCGGGAGCCGCTGCCGGCTCAGCCCGCCAGCTATTTAATAAAGTGCGGGTTTGCTCCAGCACGTTCGCCTTGATCAAAGATCCCTTGACCGCGTCGATCTCCTTCCACCCGAGCGCATCGAGGCAAGCGCCCGGAGGGTGATAGAACGGCATGATCAGGCCTTTGAGGGTAAGCGAACGGATACGCGTGACAGGGTCGTTGGTGCCCAGGCCGGTGATGTGCGAAAGCAGCGACAGGGTTGCCTTGTTGAGTGGCTGCTTCAATCGTCGCAGGAGCAGCTGGGAAGCGACACTGGCTTCTTCGTCGCCGAGCGACCGCGCGACGAAGAGCCGCTTTTTCGACGCATGCGGTTGTGAAAGGACACTCTCAAGGATGACCTCCTGGATGCCGAGGAACGCGTCGATCAAGGCATCCATGCCGGCATCGCCCTTCAGCGCGGCATTGGCCTGCCGCATGGACGGTGCGAAACGGTCCCTGAGATCGTTGGTGATGTATTCGGCGCACGCGTGGTACAGGCCTTCCTTGTTTTCGAAGTAGTACTGCAACGCTGGCGCATTGACCCCGGCGGCGGTGGCGATGTCACGCGTCGAGGCGCCGGAAAAACCATGTTCCCCGAACAGCTTCACGCCGGCATTGATGATTCGCTGGCGCGTCTCGTCGCCACGTGCGTAACCGCCCGCCGATGGGCGACGTGGCCGTTTGGTTGCACTCATGCGCTGGCTCTCATACGGGTCTCTCTCCTGCTTGCCTTTCAAGGATAGCACTTGACAAAAATATTCCAGTCGGAATAAATATTCCACTTGGAATACTTTCGGACAACTACGCATGCCTGCTACGACCGGATCCGCATCCGACGCCGATGCCTCCAAAGGTGCTGCCGCTCCGCCGGCTCGCCCGTCCAAGATACGTCGCTTCCTCCTGCCCGCCGGCGTTGTACTGGCCATCGCGGCCGTACTGGCCCTCGGTTACTGGTGGCTGGTGGGCCGCTTCATGCAAAGCACGGACGATGCCTACCTGCAGGCCGATAGCGTCATCGTCGCCCCGAAGGTCAGCGGCTATGTCACCGACGTCTACGTCGGCGACAACGTTGCGGTAAAAGCCGGCGATCCCCTGGTGCGGCTGGATAGCCGCCAGTACCAGGCCACGCTGGATCAGGCCAAGGCCACGATCGATGCGCGCAAGGCGGATATCGAACGCGCCCAGGCGGCCATCCCGCAGCAACGGGCCGCTATCGAGCAGGCAAAGGCGCAACAACAGGTAGCGACAGTAAACGTTCGCCATGCCGAAGACGAAGTACGCCGCTACGGACCGCTGGCAACGACCGGCGCCGAAAGCGGCGATCAACTGTCGGTCCTGATCACCAACCGCGACCAGGCACGCGCAACACTTGCTGCCGACACGGCAGCGCTTGACCAGGCCCAGGGACGAATGGCCGATCTCGACGCGCAGCTCGCGCAGGCGCGGGCCCAGCTGGAAGTGGCACAAGCGTCCGCGCGGCAGGCACAACTGGATCTGCAGGACACCTTGATTCGCAGCTCGCTTGACGGACGCGTCGGAGACCGCACGGTCCGCGTGGGACAGTATGCGCAACCGGGCACGCGGATGATGACTGTCGTGCCGGTGCAGAGCATCTATCTCAATGCCAACTTCAAGGAAACCCAGGTCGGCCGGATGCGTGCTGGCCAGCATGCGAGCTTGCATGTGGATGCGCTGGCAGGCAAGGATCTGAATGGCGTGGTAGACAGTTTCTCGCCGGGTACCGGTTCGCAGTTCGCCTTGCTGCCGCCTGAAAATGCGACCGGCAATTTCACCAAGATCGTACAGCGTGTGCCCGTGCGCATTCGCATCGATACCGACGAGCAGACGCGCAGGCTGCTGGTTCCGGGCCTGTCGGTAACCGTAGAGGTGGATACGCGTCCGGCAGGCAACGATCATGGCTGAGACGGGCGCCATGCCTGCAAGCCTCCCCGAGCGCGCCAGTGCCGCGGACTGGATCGCCGTGGCCGCCGGTTCGCTCGGCGCATTGATGGCGACGCTCGATATCTCCATCACCAACTCCGCGTTGCCGCAAATCCAGGGTGAAATCGGTGCCACCGGCACGGAAGGCACCTGGATTTCGACCGGCTATCTGATGTCGGAAATCGTGATCATTCCGCTGGCCGCGTGGCTGACGCGGGTGTTTGGCCTGCGCAAATTTCTGCTGGGCGGCGCGGCGCTGTTTATCCTGTTCTCGATGATGTGCGGCATGTCGCATACGTTGACGGCCATGATCATCGGCCGCATCGGCCAGGGCCTGACCGGCGGCGCGATGATCCCGACCGGCCAAACCATCATCCGCAGCCGCCTGCCGATGTCGCAGTTGCCGATCGGCATGACGATCTTCGGCTTGATCGTGTTGCTTGGCCCGCTGCTGGGGCCGGTACTGGGTGGCTGGCTCACCGAGAACATCAGTTGGAGCTGGTGCTTTTTCATCAACCTGCCGGTGTGCATCGGCCTGATCGCCTTGCTGTTGCTCGGTCTGCCACCGGATCACCCGCAATGGGATGCGCTCAAGCAAGCCGACTGGCTGGGCATCGTCGGACTCTCGGCCGGCCTCAGCTCGTTGACGGTGGTGTTGGAGGAAGGTCAGCGCGAGCGCTGGTTCGAATCGGACATGATCGTCTGGCTGAGTCTGTTGTCGCTGGCCGGCATGGTGCTGATCGCCATTTCGCAGTTCACCGCCAAGCGACCGGTGATGCGCCTGAGTCTGCTGGGCAATCCGCGATACGCCAGCGTCATTCTCATCGTGCTGGTGGTCGGCGCAGTGTTCTATTCGGTCATCTACCTGATACCCCAGTTCCTTGGCTTGATCGCCGGATACAACGCGGAGCAATCGGGCTGGGTGATGCTGATATCCGGCGTACCTGCGTTTCTTATGATGCCGCTGCTGCCACGCCTGTTGGGCAAGGTCGACTTTCGGATCATGGTGATCACCGGCCTGATGTGCTTCGTGGCGAGCTGCATGCTGGACATCCATCTGACGGCGCAAAGCGTCGGCGATGATTTCGTCTGGTCGCAGCTGGTCCGTGGCGCCGGCCAGATGCTGGTGTTCATGCCGTTGAATCAGGCGTCGATGGCAGCGGTGAGCCGGGAAGAAGCCGGTGACGCCGCCGGTGTCTACAACATGGCGCGCAATCTTGGCGGCTCGATCGGGCTGGCCGTCATCGGTACCGTAATCGACCGGCGCAATACGTTTCATGTTGCGACCATCCGGGAATCGCTGACGGCCAATTCGGTACTGGGCCAGGATCGTCTCGCCGCCAATGCAGCCGGATGGTTCGCACGAACCGGCGACATGGCCTACGCGAAGATGCGCGCGCTCGGCCAACTTGCCCTGCAGATTCAGCAGCAGGCGGCAGTGATCACCTATTCGGAAGTTTTCTACGTACTCGGCATTGCGCTGCTGTGCTGCATCCCGCTCGCGTTGTTGTTGAAGACGCCGAGCTATGGCGCGCCGGCACCCGCTGCGGGCCACTAAGGATTTCAGTCATGCATACAACCACTTCCCATGCGCCGCACGCCTTGTTTCTGGCGCTCCTCGCCTCACTCACGGTATTGGCGGGCTGCACCGTTGGCCCGGACTATCGCGGCGCACCGGATGTCACCGGCACAGGGCACGCCAATGCCTTCGTCCGCGCGCCATCTGCGGGCGTCACGCCGACGCGTGCGCCAAGCCAATGGTGGAATACCCTCAATGACGCGCAGTTGACGGCATTGATCGACGCAGCACTGGCGCATAACCAGAACCTGCAAGCCGCGCAGGCACGTCTGCGCGAATCGCGCGCGCAGCTGCAACGGCAGCGTGCCGATGCGTTGCCGACGGTATCGGCTGATGCGGCTGCGCTACGCGCCCGTAAGCCGGATATTTCCGGTCTGCAGACATCGCAGAACAACACGGCATCCCGGGGACAAGGCCCGTTGCAGTTGTACACCGCCGGCTTCGACGCGTCATGGGAAGCCGATCTGTTCGGCGGTACGCGCCGCGCGATCGAGGCCGCCTCGGCCCAGGCTGACGCGGTCAATGCCGATCTTGCCGATACGCAGGTATCGCTGGCCGCCGAAGTGGCGCAGGCATACATCAACTTGCGCGACCAACAGCAACGCCTGGCGCTGGCCAATCAATCGGCGGAACTCGAACAGCAGACGCTGGTCCTGATTCAGCAGCGACGCGCACGTGGAGTCGCGGGCGACGCGGATGTCGAGCGTCAGACCACCCAGGTGGAAAATACTCGCGCCACGCTTATCCCACTGGATGAGCAGATCACCGAGTCGCTGGACCAGCTCGCCGTGCTCACCGGCCAGGCGCCGGGCGCACTTGATCATGAGTTGTCGACGCCCGCACCTTTGCCCACCCTACCCGCCAACGTGCCCATCGACGACCCGGCAAGCATGCTGCAGCAGCGTCCGGATATCCGCGCCGCCGAGCGTCGACTGGCCGCGAGTAATGCGCAGATCGGCGAGCGCACCGCCGATCTGTTTCCCAAGGTGACCATGCTGGGATTCATCGGAACCAACGCCGCCAATCCCGGACACCTGCTACGAAATAGCTCATTTACCTGGCTCGGCGTGCCTTACTTGCAATGGGACGTGCTTGATTTCGGACGTACGCGCAGCGGTATCCGCGAGGCCGAAGCGAGCCGCGACGAAGCCAGCGCCCGCTATGCACAGACCGTGCTCGCCGCGTTGCAGGACGCCAACAACGCGCTATCGCGCTATGGTCACCAGCGCGAAAGCGTGGCTCGCCTGCAGAAGATCGAAACATCCGCCGATCGCTCCGCGACATTGATGCGCCAGCGTTACGGCGCCGGGGCATCCTCGATGATCGATCTGCTGGATACGCAGCGCGTGCAATTCTCCGCGCAGCAGAACCTCGTCGAGGGACAAGCCAACCTGCTCAAGGATTTCGTGTCGCTGCAGAAGAGCCTCGGACTAGGCTGGCTTCCGGCCCACGATCAAGCACTGAATTAAGCAGATCGTACCTGCGCCACCTGTCGGGCCACGTTGTCAGATATCGTCACGCGGAAGCGGCGCGAGGAAATCGAATATCGGCTCGAGTACCAGCTCCGGCAGGCTTTCGGCGATGCATTCACGCAGCACTCGCCAAGCCTCCGGATCGACTGAGGCGCGAGCAAGCCCCTCGGCTTTTGCTTCGGCGGACGGCCACTGTGTGTAGCTGTACCAAAGATCGTCCGGGCCACGGTGCAAGCGCGAGCCCAACGAACCTCGTTCGGCCAGCAGTAACTGCGTGATCCGCGACCAGGCCTGGACAAAGGCCTCTTCGGATCCTGGATGCAGCCGCCAACGGTAGATCGCGCAGAACGCGGGAGAAACATTACCCATACGTCTCCAATCAGGTCGACCCAACAGGCCAAGCCTATTCCGCCGCCAGTCGAGCCGCCGGCCGCGCCAACATGTAGAACGCCGCGATATGCGTGATCATCAGCAGCGGCACGTAGATGACCGGGATCGCGTAGGCGGCTCCCAACTCCCCTGCCACGGCGGGAAGATTGGCCTGGACTGCGTGGTAATAATCCAGGAGCAAGTCGCCCATCCCGACGATATTGAAGGCGACGACGAACAGCCAAAAGAGTGGTCGCACTCTGACGGTGAGAAGCGCGAGCATGGCGAGCAACCCTGTGGCCAGGTCGGCGTACGCGGCGAATGCCGCAAAACTGCCCGGTAAATGAGGGCCGACGACACCGGGCATCACGAACACGAGCCCGAAGAATCGGAAGCTATGCAAGGTTGCGATAGCGCGCTGCGCCTCGAGCCGGTCCATCGATCTGAGTCGAGGCCAGATGTACACGCGATAGCAGAGCAGCCAAGCGACGTAACCCAGGACGAGATGGGCAGTAAAGACGTTTGCGGGCGACATGGGGACCCCTATCGACTTTTAGTGGCCGCCCCTCGGATGGAGCGCCGAACGGTTCTGGTACCGTCCGGTACCAGTTGAGCCATGCTACGGTACCCACAAGTACCAATGCAAGAGGTCTTTCGTGAAGAAGCAGCCTATCGTCGAGCCCGGTCCGCAACCGGTGCGGGAACGGATCCTGCACGCCGCGATGGAGTCGTTCATGGAGTTCGGCTACTCCGAGGCGAGCACCCTGAAGATCGCGACGCGCGCCCAGGTATCGAAGCGGGAGCTGTATGCGCTGTTCGGCAATAAGCAGGCGATGCTCGCCGCGTGTGTCGCCGATCGCGCGGGACGCGTGCAGCTGCCGAACCAGCTACCTCCGCCATCCCATCGTGAAGAGCTTGCAGCGATGCTCTCCAAGCTCGGCGCGACCGTCCTGCGCGAGGTAAGCCACCCTGGCGTCATGGCGGTCTTTCGACTGGCCATCATAGAAGCGCAACGTGCGCCGGAGGTAGCCGCGACACTGGAGACGGCTCGCGAGTCGATACGCACCACCGTGCGGAACATCCTGGTGCAGGCGCAGTCTGCCGGCATGATCGGCACGGGCGATCCGAGCGACATGGGCAACCGCTACCTCACCCTGCTCTGGGGCGACCTGATGGTAAGTCTGTTGCTCCGTATACGCGACGCTCCGGACGCAAGGGACATTGAACGGCGAGTCAGAAGCGCCACTGACGATTTTCTTCGTCTCTATCCCGAGCCGAAAAACCAGACTCGCCGTGCCACCGCAAAGAACACTCCTCGGCGCTAACCGACGCGCAGGCACTTGTATGCAGGATAGGCCAAGCGCAACCTCGCTATTCATCCAACAGGTTCGACGGGAGACCGATGGTGGATGCTCAGGATATTCGGGCTGCCATTGACCGACACTGGGCCGCATCCGCGGCAGGCGATCAAGTGACCGAGCACGACATCTATCACGACGATGCCGTGTGCGAGTACCCGCAGTCGGGCGAGATCATCCACGGTCGGCATAACCTGCAAGCACTTCGCAGCCATCACCCCGGCAAACCATCGGGGTTTGTCGTTCGACGCATCGTCGGCGAGGGCAATCTGTGGGTTAGCGAATATGAGATTACCTATCAGGGCAAACGCGCCTACACGGTGAGCATCATGGAATTTCGCGACGGAAAGGTATCGCACGAAACCCAGTACTTTGCCGATCCCTTCGACGCTCCTTCCTGGCGTGCTCAGTGGGTTGAGCAGAGGACGTGATCGTCACCAGCCATCTCAGATGGGAGCCTCTCCAAGTTTCCACGAAGGACGCGGTGAGGAAAAACCCATCGGAACACGGCTTTCGGCGCGGTAGGTTTGAATCCATCCAGGATAAGAAGCGGGCAACCTGGATACTGCATCAAGCGCTGCCAGCTCATCACTCGACAATTCGATCGTCACGGCTTTGATATTCACCGATAGCTGATCAAGGCGCGAGATACCGCAAATCACGCTGGTCACTCCAGGGCGAGTCAGCAACCAGGCTAATGCCACTGCTGGAACGGCGACTTGTCGCATTGCCGATATTTCCTTCAGTACATCAATGATATTGAGTGCGACGCTCTCATCGACTGGCGGAAAGGACACGCGCGAACGGCGCGATTCGATGGGAGCCTGAGTATGCCGATCCATGTTTCCCGAAAGCATCCCGCCCGCCAGAGGACTCCAGCAAAGAACGCCTACGCCTTCTGAGATAGCTGCCGGCAGCACCTCACGCTCGATGTCACGCCCCGCCAACGAGTAATAAGACTGGATCGTTTCAAAGCGACTCCAACCGTAACGCAACGAAGACCCGAGCGCTTTTGCAAGCTGCCAGCCTGCATAGTTGGAGCAACCGATGTATCGCACCTTGCCCATCCTGACCAGGTCATCCAGCGCTCGTAGAGTTTCCTCGAGCGGCGTCATCGGATCGAAGTTATGAACCTGGTAGAGATCGATGTAGTCGGTCTTGAGTCGCCTGAGGCTATCTTCGACGGCCCGGAACACATGCACGCGAGACTGGCCGACATCGTTGACGCCGGCGCTCATGCGGCCATTGAGCTTTGTTGCGAGTATCAGATCCTTGCGACGCTGACCGAACACCTGGCCCAGGATGGTTTCCGATGCGCCGGCACCATAGACATCCGCTGTGTCCATGAAGTTGATGCCAGCGTCGATTGCCTTTCCGATGATCTGATCGGCGGCCTCTCGCGTCACACCGCCGATCGGTTGCGAGGGCGACACGTCGGTGCCGAAGGTCATCGTGCCAAGGCATAGCCTGGAGACCAACGCACCCGTATTACCAAGTCTCGCGTATTGCATGGCGATACCTCCGTCGCTTACATGCCGGTTGCCGGTTCGAAGTATTCGGCGACCAGCCCATCCGCATGGCGGACGGTCGCATGGCGACCGCCAGGAGCCTGCTGAGGACCGTGAAGCAGCTCAGCACCCTGTGCCTGCGCCCAGTGGATCGTGTCGTCCAGCGCGTCGATGGTGAGCACCGCGGTGGCGGAACGAAAAGGAGCTAGGGCTTCGCTGGACCCCGCGAGCAGAATGAAAGCACCTACGACCGCCACCTGGATTCCCAGATCCGTCAACTCGATACGCTTCTCGCAAGCGATACCCTGCAAGGTTTCGTAGAAGGCCACACTCGATTCAAGCGCGGATGGATCCATGTATATCCGGAAAGCGTGATGCTTAAGACGCATGGATATCACTCTTCATGATTCATGACGACGCATTCGAGGCTGGTGGCATGGCGCGCTTCGACCATCGCATTCCGCAAGTCGGCAAGCGCATAGGGGCGCGGTCGTATCGCAGTCGGATCCAGCAGTCCGCCACGACAGAGATCGAACAATCGCCGGTACGCATCGCTGGGATACATGAAGCAACCGAGGATCTCCCAGTTGTTCAGCATCGCCTCGACATAGGGAATGGGAAGCGGCACGGTCATGCTTCCCATCAGCACGAGTCGACCGCCATTGGCGAGGCCACGCAGCGCAGACAGTGTCATATGCGGATCCGTGGCACCGCCGACCATATCGAACGCCATATCGGCGCCACCGCCGGAGACTTGCCGAATATTCTCCGCATCGGCACCCACGTCGCCGCTCATGACCAGTGGTGTTACGCGAGAACCCGTGGCGCCAACAAGAGCATCGAGCTTCGACCGATCTCTTCCCAAGGCAATGACCTGACGCGCGCCCATCGCCAAGGCGACCATTACCGCCGCGCTACCGTAGGCGCCCGAGGCGCCCGATATCACCAGGGTCTCACCTGCCGACAGACGACCACGTAGCAGTCCTCCGTAGGGAATGACATAGCGCATCGTCACCGAGAGTTGAATGGCCGAGAGATGATCCAGGCCCTCCACCGGCGTGAGCAGGCGTGCCGGAACGATCGCGTACTGGGCCAAGGTGCCATCCGGCCAGTCCTGCTGCATGTGAGCTGCGATGTCGCCCTGCCCGGTGATACCCAGCAGCATTTGGGCGGGGTTTCGAACGTTTTCCTGCGCCACGAGATGGGACGAAATGGCAACGCGCTGGCCCGGACGAAGATGCCAGACGTTGTCGCCCACCTCGTGCACCACGCCAATGCCATTGCCGCCAGGCACAAAAGGCCCGGGCGGCGCCCGGTAGATCGGGAGTCTGCCCTCGACATAGTCCTGCATATAGGACATGAGCGAGGACGCTTGCATGCGTACCACTACGCTCCCGGCGCGCGCCGAAGGCATGGGAACATCGTTGAAGGTAAGTGGACCGCCAAGTCCGTCGAGCTTCCAGGCTTTCATTGAGTATCTCCGATTACGACGGTTATGGTCCCGGAAGCCGGGGCGTGTTTGTATAATGGAAATGACAAAATTTATAATGGATCGTACATATGGACGCTTTGTCTGAAGTACTGTCCCTCCTGCGCGTGTCCAGCGCACTCTCTTCGCGCTTTGAGGGAAGCGGCGCTTGGGCGTTTCGTTTTCCCGCCTATCGGCACATCAAATTTGGTGGCGTGCTGGCCGGCCGATTCCATCTATGGATCGAAGGAGAGCCGCAGTCGCTGGTCCTGGAGGAAGGCGATTTCTATATGCTGACGACGGGACAACCGTTCTGCTCAGCCAGCGATCCGAAGCAAAAGCCATTGGATGGTCCGCCTGTCTATCGCTCGATTCGCGGCGAAGACGGCGTAGTGCGATACCTGGGTGATCGACTCGAGGCGTTGCCTTCCGTCAGCCTGGCCAGTGGAAGTTTCACGTTCGAAAACGACGCCGGCGAAATTCTGCTCAGACATCTTCCGCCTATCATTCACCTGAGAGCCAAGGATGTCGGAACACCCGCGTTATCCCTATTACTTATCCTGCTCAGAGGCGAGACGGGCGATGCACAGCCGGGCACGGGGGTAGCACGCGGCAGCCTTGCGGCACTCGTTCTCGTCAATGTGCTGCGCGCGTACCTGAGCGGCATGTCTTCGCCCGCAGGATGGCTGGGTGCACTGTCCGACCCCAAGATCGGACGCGCCTTGTCTCTCATTCACGGGCAACCGGGCGAGCGCTGGACACTCGACACTCTCGCATCCGCAGTAAACATGTCGCGCACGGCCTTCGCCTCCCACTTTCGTCAATTAGTGGGCTGCGCACCGGTCGAGTACCTGAATCGATGGCGCATGGCGGTCGCACGCACCGCACTCCAACACAGTGACGAATCGCTGGCCCAGATTGCCGAGCGTATCGGATATCTCTCGGATACTGCTTTCAGCATTGCCTTCAAGCGTTCGCATGGCCAAAGTCCGGGGCGCTTCCGTAGCGAAGCCCGGTCGGCTGCGAACCGCTAAGGAACGCAACCCTCAACTCTGACGGGCTACTGGTGGAAGTCGATACGACGTTTCGAATCGGCATCTTCGAATACCGCCTGATCCAACCGCCATTGCCCCATCGTTTCGACGGCCTCGATATAGACGGTCCCTTTGCCCTTGGGACCTTTCGCGCTGAAGGAGAGATTCGCTTTGCCGTCAGTACCTGAGAACTGGATGTTGCCCATCGGGATACCCGTGGTCATCGGCGTACCCAAGACCCTCGTGACTTCGGGGTTGCCCTGCAATTGAACAACCGCCAGCTTATAAGCATCCGAGTTCTTCATCGTCGTCGTTATGGCCATAAAGAGGCCGCCGCCGAACACGACAACAACCACGGGAGCGATAACTCCCCACATAGCCCAACTCCGCTGCGCTCGCTTGAAATGATCAACGCTCTCCCAGCGGCTGTTCTGCCACGCCCATGCGCTCCCCTTGGCACCCAGAACAAACCACATGACGATGTTCACACCGGGTACGAGGATCAGCAGCGCGATGAAGGTGTTGTTTCCTATGCCCCATATCCAGGTCATAAGGAAAGCGCCCCAGTTCCAACGATCAATCTCCCGCGGCACCACCGCATTGCGTCCGCCACCCGACGTGTTTTCCATGTTGTCCCCTTGAAGAAACGTATTGCTCGTTTTGCTCACTTTGCAAATGTCTGCGCCAAGTCGAAGCGGACAGTCGCCGATCAATCCCACCAACACGCTATGGGCCGGACACCTGCGGGCACGTCATACGGCTCGTACGCCTGATCGAGGAAGCCACGCCATGTTTCATCCGGCCTCATCGATTCAGGAAACCAGTTCATGACCTCCTCCGCGGGAGCTGTCGTCATCACATAAACCGTATCCGTGAACGGCCATTCGGGTGCGTCAAATGCCGTTATCTGAACGCGTATGTCGGCCACGTCATTGCGTGAGGCGATGCGACGGAATACTTCATAGAAGTCCTGAGGCGTTGGGGTCGGAAAAATGTTGCATCCGATACTTCCGACTTCATCGTTGCCCTCGAAGAATTCCCCAATGCTCAGCAGTGGTGTTGGTGTATCCGGGTCATCCGGATGACCCAGGCGACCAACCCGTTCCGTTATGCGTTCCAGTGGATTCACATCAGCCCCTTTGCGACCATTTCGAGTACCGCCATGGAGGACTTTAAAGCATCCACCACACGCCCGTGCATAGTCGCCCGGACGCTGCCGTTCCTGGTAGCGTTACCAGGCATAGGACTGATGAGAAGGCACCTGTGACCGCCACGGTTGGCGCAGGTTGTAGCCGCCTCGCCATTCTGTAACCCGATTCGACGAGAATCATTCCAAGTACTTGCGAAACCTGCTGCTACACGGACGCAAGCGAGATACCCGCCAACTGGAGCCTCTTGTGAAAATAGCTGACGTCAAAGCCAATGCGTTTGCGATGCCGCTTACGAGCCCGGCCTTCCCACCTGGGCCGTATCGCTTCGTCAATCGCGAATTCCTTGTCGTTACCTATCGCACCGATCTCGATGCGCTGCGCGCCGTAGTGCCGGAGCCGTTAGAGATCGAAGATGCGCTGGTGAAGTACGAGTTCATCCGCATGCCCGATTCGACCGGCTTCGGCGATTACACCGAATCTGGCCAGGTGATCCCGGTCAGTTTTCGCGGCCAACACGGTGCTTACGTGCATTCGATGTACTTGAACGACCACCCACCGATTGCGGGTGGCCGCGAACTGTGGGGTTTCCCCAAGAAGCTCGCGAGCCCCGTGCTGGCCACTGAAATCGATACCTTGGTCGGCACGCTCGATTACGGGAAGGTTCGCGTGGCCAAGGCCACGATGGGGTTCAAGCATCGGGAAGCGAATCGGGATGCCGTGCTGGCGGGGCTTGCCGCGCCGAATTTTCTCTTGAAGATCATCCCGCATGTGGATGGGACGCCGCGTATTTGCGAGTTGGTGCGTTATTTCACTTCGAACGTGACTCTCAAAGGGGCATGGACGGGACCGGGATCGTTGGAGCTGCACCCTCATGCGTTGGCACCAGTGGCCGATCTGCCTGTGCTGAAGATCGAATCGACGATGCATTTCATCGCGGATCTGACGCTTGAGCTGGGTACCGTGGTGTATGACTACCTTGCTGAAGGGAACTCCGAATAACCACCTATCCGTCATCCCGGCGCAGGCCGGGATCCATTCCTAGGTACCCGCTTTTCAGACGCCGTTTGGCAAGCCTCAGCGCTGAGGAGTAGATCCCGGCCTTCGCCGGGATGACGGGTAGGAGGCGGTTTTTCAGGATTCGCTGTAGTCGCTTTAGTGACCGCTTTTTTAGGCGCAGTCACTGCTGCGGACGCTTCATCCGGAAACGTTGCGCTGTGCCGACGGTGAAATAATCCGCCGGGCCGCCCGCCCGAAGGATATGGCCGGCCTCACCCGTGTCGTACACACCGTCCTTCAGCAGACTTTTGTCGATGTAAACAGCAACGACCTCTCCCAGAGTCAGCCACGTATCAACCGGTTGCCCGACCGTATCCGTCAGCTGAATGAGCTGCGTCAGTTTGCATTCGAACGACACTGGGCTTTCCAGAACGCGTGGCACGCTGATCAGACGCGACGGCGCACGCGTCAATGATGCCAGCTCGAATTCGTCGACGTCAGGCGGCACGATCGCCGAAGTCATATTCATCGCCTCGGCAAGCGAGAGCGTTGCCAGGTTCCAGGCAAACTCGCCCGTTTCGCTGATATTGCGCACGGAGTCCTTCCACCCGGTGCTCGCAAAACCGACGATCGGCGGCTTGTAGTTGAAGGCATTGAAGAAGCTATAGGGCGCGAGATTTACCACGCCGTCCTTGCTCATCGACGAAATCCAGCCGATGGGCCGTGGCCCTACGATGGCGTTGAATGGATCGTGCGGCAGACCGTGGCCATCGCGTGGCTCGTAGATATGAAAATCGCGCATGCGGTGCGTGCCTCAGCTCAGTTTCTCAAGCAGCGTCGCCAACTCCGACTGCTGCGCCGAGTTCAGTCGGGCTAGCCGGGCACCGAACGCACCCGACAACAGCGCAAGTCCACGCGTCATCGTCTTACGTCCCTCGGAGGTAAGGATCAACCGATGGCGACGCAGATCCGTAGCATCGATTTCACGACGAAGAAAACCTGCTGCTTCGAGCCGTTTGACATACATCGTCACGGTGGGCTTGGGCATGCTCAGGATACCGGCCAGCTCCGCGGGATGCGGATGCGCATCCACTTCGGCGAGCAGAAACAGCTCCTTCACTTCCAGTCCCAACTCGGCAACCTCAGGCGCGACGCCGGTGATCACCGACATCATCAGCCGGTAATTGAGGGACCAGATCTTTCCAACATCGCTTTTTGGCATGGGCGCTTGATCTTCAATTAGTTCAAGAATAAACTATCGTGAATTGGAACTAGCTCAAGATTGTACAACGCCGTCAACTCGGAGAGCCGCATGTCCCTCGATCACTATATAACCCTCGGCCGTTCCGGCCTGCGTGTCAGCCCGTTCTGCCTCGGCGCGATGACCTTCGGTGAAGACCTTGGCTGGGGCTCCAGCGTGGAAGAGTCCCAGCAGATCATCGACCGGTTCATCGAACTCGGCGGCAATTTCATCGACACCGCAAATTTCTACACGAAAAGTCATTCCGAAAAGATCATCGGCGACCACATCGGCCGCCACAGCGCGCGCCGCGATCGCCTGGTGCTGGCAACGAAGTTCAGCGGTAACCTTTATCCAGGCGATCCCAACGGTGGCGGCTCGGGCCGCAAGTCGATCGTTGCGGCGTGCGAAAATTCGCTGCGCCGCCTGCAGACCGATTACATCGACCTGTATTGGTTGCATAACTGGGACAAGCACACACCGATCGACGAGACCATGGCCGCGCTCGACGACCTCGTACGCGCCGGCAAGGTGCGCTATATCGGCGTCTCCGATACCCCCGCGTGGAAGATCGTCGAGGCCAATGTGACGGCGCGGTTCCGCGGCTGGTCCGCGTTCATCGGGCTGCAGATCGAGTATTCGCTGCTTGAACGGAGCGTCGAGCAGGAGCTCGTGCCGATGGCGCTGGAACATGGCCTCGGCATTACGCCATGGTCGCCCCTCAAGAGCGGCGTGCTCAGCGGCAAATACACGCGTCACAACGCCGGCCAGCTCAAGCCGGATCGTGGCTTTATCGCCGATACGTTCATCGACGAAAAAACCTACGCGATCGTCGACGAGCTGGAAGTCATCGCCAAGGCGCACGAGAGTACCGTGGCACGCGTCGCCCTCGCCTGGGTGCAGTCGCAGCCCGGTGTCACCTCGACGATCATCGGCGCACGCCGGATCGCGCAGCTCGAAGACAATATCAAGGCGCTTGAGATCAAGCTCTCGGCGGAGGAACTGGGTCGGCTCGACACGCTGACCAAGCCCACGTTTGGTTTCCCGCAGAACATGGAGCCGTGGTTTCCAGCCATCCATAATGGCGGCACCTCGGTCAACGGCGTCTACGCGCCGGCCACGGCTTTCGGGGTCGAAAAGGGCGACAAGGTCTACTGAGCCTCGCCCCGTCGACTGGAAAACCCCGGGATGTAACCTTCGATAGTCAGGGACCGAAGTGGTCAAAGGGATGGCCCAAAGCGAGACGCTCGGGCCATCCCACACCGCCTCGCTACGAGTATCATCCGCGCATGCATCGCCGTCGCCACCTCAGCCGCCGCCAACGCCTCCTATGGATCGTGGCCATGCTGTTCTGCCTGCTGTTCCAACAGCAGGTGATGGCCGCGTATGTGTGCACGACAGCTCAGGGCGCCGGGGTCGGAACGCCGATGATCGGCGACTGCGCGCAAATGATGCCGGGACATGCAGCCAAGGTGGCTCATCAAAGTGCCGACCCGCGTTGCGCCGAGCATTGCGCAAGCCACGCCTCCGCGCAGGCGGATGCGCGCGTACCCATGGTGCCTCCCCTGTTGTTGCCACCGGCCTCGCCGCTGCTGCTGGGCACGGTCGCTTTATCGCCGGAAAAGCGCTCCTTACCCGATCCCCTGCTGCAACCGCCGGAAGCACCACCGTCCCTGCGCTTCTGCAGCCTGCTGATTTAAGCCTCCCACGCTGAGTCTCACGCCGGTCGTGCCATGGGCACGGCTCGTATCGATTTGCGTTCGGAGTGCACATGATTTCCCGTCCTTACCAAGCCCTCGCGCTGCGCGCGCGTTATGGGCGATGGCTTTCGGCCATCGCCGGGCTACTTGTTTTATCCGCCCTGCCCGTCCCGGTCGCAGGCCAGACATTGACGCTGGATGCCGCGGTTCGCCAGGCCGTTGCCGAAGCACCGTTGCTGCAAGCGCGTCGCGATCAATGGACCTCGGCGCGTGAAGAAGCCGCACGGGCCGGCGCGCTTCCGGACCCACAGTTGACCGTCGGTATCGACAACCTCGCGACCCAGGGGCCCGGTGCATACACCGCTGGCGGCGACAGCATGACGATGCGCAGCATTGGGTTCAGCCAGGTGTTGCCATCACGCAGCAAGCGTCGCGCCGAGCGTGCATGGGCCGATGCCACCGCCGATGTCGCCGCATCATCCGTTCAAGTCACCGACCTGGCGATACGGCAGCAAACAGCGCAGGCCTGGATCAACGTCTGGGGCGCCACGGCAGAGCAAGTCATGCTCCGCCAATTGCGCGACGAATGGGCACTGGATCTGGCCGCCGCGCAAGCGCGGTTGCGCGGCGGCATGGGCAGCGCGGGCGACGTGCTGGCGATTCGTGCGCAGGCGCTGGACCTGGAGAATCGTCTGGACGACGCGCAATCACGCGAAGCACAGGCACGCGCCCAGCTCGCACGCTGGCTAGGCACATCGACCGATAATGCACTAGCCGATGCGCCTGACTTCGATCATGTCCCGCACGATCGACACACCCTGCTCGACCACATCGACGATCAGGGCGAACTGCTCGGCTGGCCGGCGCGCGAACAAGCAGCTCAGGCAGCCCTGGCCGAAGCGCAGGCCGCCAAACATCCCGAGTGGAGCCTGGGCGCGAGCTATGGCGCACGTACGCGCGGGCTGTCCGACATGCTGACCGTGCAGGTCGGCGTGAGCTTGCCGCTGTTCACGCGCAATCGCCAGGACCGTGGCATCTCCGCAAGAGCTGCCGAGGTGGATGCCGTGCAGGCGCAACATGAAGATGCGCGCCGTCAACAGATCGCCACCGTGCAATCGGCCTGGTCGCAATGGGAGGCATTGGGTCAACAAGTGCGTCGCCATCGCGAGCAATTGCTTCCGCTTGCGCACGACCGTGCCGCGCTTGCGCTGGCTGCCTATCGCGGTGGCGCGGAATTGCAGCCACTGCTGGAAGCGCGTCGCGACGAACTCGCCCATCACCTGGACTACCTGCGCATGCTGGCCGACTACGGCCGCGCCTGGGCCGTCCTTGCCTACCTCATGCCCGAAGGGAGCACGCCATGAAACGCGTCTTTTTGTGGAGCCTTGCGCCGTTGTCCGTCGCAGCCCTGATCGGCTCTGGTTATCTGCTCGGTACGCGGCAACGCCATGCGGATGCTCCCAGCACACAGATGGGTGCGACCGACCAGCGCGTGCTGTACTGGTACGACCCGATGATTCCCGCCGAGCATCACGATCAGCCCGGCTTGTCGTCGATGGGCATGACGATGATCCCCAAGTACGCCGGCGCCGAAGGTGAGTCGAGCAGTGTGCGGATCGATCCTGGCACGATTCAGAACCTCGGTCTGCGCACGACACGCGTGACCAGGCGCGTACTGACGGAAGCCATTCGTGCGCCTGGCACGGTCAGCTGGGATCTCAACGAAGCGGGCGTCGTCAGTGCACGCGCGGATGGCGTGATCACCCGACTGATCGTGCGCGCTCCGTATACGTCGGTACCCGCAGGTGCCGCGCTGGCGGAGCTGACAGCCCCAGCGTGGAGCAGTGCAGTCGCCGAATACACCGCGCTCGGCCAAGCTCGATCGGCCGATGCGCAAGCCTTGCATGGCGCTGCGCTCGAACGCCTTCGCGTACTCGGCCTCGAGCCCGGCGACCTGCGCTCGGTCGGCCGTAACGGCGCGGTGACGCTGCATGCGCCGCAAAAGGGTGTCGTCACCACGATCGAAGTTCGCGAGGGGCAACGCGTCAGTGCCGGGCAGACGCTGATGACGATAAACGGCCTGGATAAGGTATGGGTGGAGGCCTCGCTGCCACAGGCTGCGATGGCTGCAGTGCAGGCCGGTAGTCCGGTATCGATCAGTGTCGATGCCCGGCCCGGGCAGATCTTTCAGGGCAAGGTGGAAACACTCCTGCCCGATATAGATAGCACCACACGCGCCCAGCGTGCGCGTATTGTCGTTAGCAATACCGAGGGCACGCTCAGCCCGGGCATGTTCGCGCATGTCATGTTCAATCCCTCGCAAGGCGAAGCTGTCCCCGTTATACCCGACGAGGCCTTGATTACTACCGGCAACCAGGCACGAGTGATCGTGCAGGAAGACGACGGTCACTTCCGTCCCGTGGTGATTCATACCGGGCGCTCTGCCGGAGGCTATACACAGGTCACCGAAGGACTGAGCGAGGGCGAGCGCGTGGTCACGTCCGGCCAATTCCTGATCGATTCGGAAGCGAGTCTGTCAGGCGCGCTGGATCGTCTGAATCACACGCAGAGTTCATCGACTCCGGCCTCTAGTACCACGGCTCCGATGCCGATGAACGACAAGCCGTCGGAGCGCATGCCATGATCGGTGGGTTGATTCGTCTCGCTATCGCGCATCGCTTCCTGGTCCTGATCGCGGCACTGGCCTTGACCCTGGCCGGCGTGTTCGCCGCCCTGCATACGCCGATCGATGCGCTGCCGGACCTGTCGGATACACAGGTGATCATTCGTACCAACTGGGCCGGCCAATCGGCGCAAGTCGTCGAAGATCAGGTGACCTATCCCCTTGCCACCACCATGCTCTCGGTACCGGGCGCCAAAGTCGTGCGCGGGTATTCGTTCTTCGGCGACTCGTATGTCTACGTGCTGTTCGACGACAGCACGGACTTGTACTGGGCGCGTTCGCGCGTGCTGGAGTACCTGAGCCAGGTTCGCGACCGTCTCCCGCCTGGCGTCAGCCCTGCCCTTGGACCCGATGCCACAGGGCTGGGCTGGATCTACGAGTACGCGCTGGTCGACCGCAGTGGACATCATGACCTGGGCCAGCTACGTGCGCTGCAGGACTGGTTCCTTCGCTATCAACTGAAGACCGTACCCGACGTGGCCGAAGTGGCAAGCCTGGGCGGCATGGAACGCAGCTGGCAGATCATCCCCGATCCGCAAGCGCTCTCGGCCCATGGTGTCACCGTGCAGCAACTGGTCGACGCCGTGCGTAGCGCCAACGGTGCCAATGGCGGATCGGTACTGGAGCAAGGCGAAGCTGAACTCATGGTGCGCAGCGAGGGCTATCTGCGTACCGCGCAGGATTTCGAGCAGGTGCCGATCCTTGCCAATGCCGCTGGCATTCCGGTGCTCGTGCGCGACGTGGCCACCGTGCGTAGCGGCCCCAGCTTTCGCCGCGGCGTGGCCGAACTGGATGGTCAGGGCGAAGTCGCCGGTGGCGTTGTCGTGCTGCGCTCGGGCAAGAATGCGAAGGCAGCGATTACTGCGGTCAAACAGCGTCTGACGGAACTCAAGCGTAGCCTTCCTGCCGGCGTGGAGATCGTGCCTACCTACGATCGCTCCGGATTGATCGATGCAGCGGTGGAGAATCTGCGTGGCAAGTTGTTGGAAGAATTTGCCGTCGTTGCGCTGGTGTGCGTTCTGTTTCTCGGTCATCTGCGTTCCGCCTTGGTCGCGGTGATCACGCTTCCACTGGGTGTGCTGGCGGCGTTCCTGGTGATGCGGCTGCAAGGCGTATCGGCCAACCTCATGTCGCTGGGTGGCATCGCTATCGCCATTGGCGCGATGGTCGATGCCGCCGTGGTCATGATCGAGAATGCACACAAGCACCTGGAGCATTGGCGCGAGTCGCACGATGGGCAGGAACCCAGCGGGAGTGAACGCTGGCGCGTGATGGCCGACGCAGCGGCCGAGGTCGGGCCGGCGCTCTTCGTCAGTTTGCTGATCATCGCGCTCTCGTTCATTCCCGTGTTTGCGCTGGAGGGACAGGAAGGCAAGCTGTTCAAGCCGTTGGCTTTCACCAAGACCTATGCCATGGCCGCGGCTGCCATCTTTGCCGTGACGCTGGTCCCCGTACTGATGGGTTGGCTCATCCGCGGCCGCATTCGCGCCGAGCGCGACAATCCGATCAACCGCATCCTGATCGCGCTGTACCGCCCGATACTGGATACCGTGCTGCGCTTTCCGAAAACCACGTTGATACTTGCCGGCGCCCTCCTGCTGAGCGCCTTGCTACCGGCGGAACGACTGGGCAGCGAGTTCATGCCTCCGATGGATGAGGGGACCTTGTTGTATATGCCCACCGCGTTGCCGGGGTTGTCGGTCGGCAAGGCATCGCAGTTGCTGCAACTGACCGATCGCATGATCAAGACGGTGCCGGAAGTCGATCATGTCTTCGGCAAGGCCGGCCGCGCGGAGACCGCGACGGATCCGGCACCGACGGAGATGTTCGAAACCACCATCACCTTCAAACCGCAAAGCCAATGGCGGCCGGGCATGACCATGGACAAGCTCAAGGCCGAACTGGACCGGGCCGTGCACGTCCCGGGGCTGACGAACCTGTTCGTGCCGCCGATCCGCAACCGTATCGACATGCTTGCCACCGGCATCAAGAGTCCGATCGGCGTCAAGGTACTCGGTACGGATCCGGCGACACTGCAAACCGTTGCCGATCGGATAGAAGCCGTAGCTCGCAACGTCCCGGGTGTCCGTTCGGCCATTGCCGAACGCGGCGCCAGCGGTCGGTATGTGGATGTCCGCATACGGCGCGATGACGCCATGCGCTACGGACTTAGCCAACAGCAGATCCAGCAGCTCATCGCGACCGTCGTGGGCGGCGACCCCATTGGCGAGGTTGTCTCGGGACGCGAACGCTATCCCATCGTGGTGAGGTATCCGCGAGAGCAGCGCGACTCGGTCGCGGCATTAGGTGCATTGCCGATCGTCGCAGCCAACGGTGCGCAGATCGCGCTGAGTCAGGTCGCGGATATCACGCTCAGCGCGGGAGCACCGATGCTGAAGAGTGAGGACGGCCAGCTGGCGACCTACGTCTATATCGATACGGCAAGCAGCGATCTCGGCCGAGTGGTCGCGGACCTCCAGAAGGCTGTCGCGCAGCAAGTGCGACTGCCGCCCGGCGTAACCGTCGCCTGGTCGGGCCAGTTCGAATACCTGACGCGCGCCATGGAAAGACTCCACTATGTCGTCCCCGTCGCGCTGGCCATCATCTTCGCCCTGATCTACCTCGTCTTCCGCCGGGCTGGCGACGCCATGCTGATCATGGCCAGTGTGCCGCTCGCCCTGGTGGGTGGACTTTGGATGATCTGGCTACTCGGCCACGCCGTGTCCGTCGCGTCCGTGATCGGATTTATCGCACTGGGCGGTGTCGCCGCGGAGTTCGGCGTGGTGATGCTGCTGTATTTGCGCCATGCATGGGAGCAACGGCTAAGTCGCGATCCGCGAGCGGGAGTGGATGCACTCGATGACGCGATCCGCGAAGGTGCCGTGCAGCGTGTGCGGCCGAAGGCCATGACGGTTGCCGTCATCCTGGCCGGCCTGTTTCCGATCCTGCTCGGGCATGGCGCCGGCTCGGAAGTCATGCAGCGTATCGCGGCCCCCATGGTGGGAGGCATGCTCACTGCGCCCCTGCTCTCCATGCTCGTTCTGCCTGCGGCGTTCCAGCTGATGGTGCGTCACCGTTTGCGCAAGCCATAGGCGGCGGTCGACTGACCCATGACCACTGTTTGGTTTTTCTGGATCCTTGGTCCCGAAAGATTGGATAGTGGTCGTCGTCGGCCAAAGCTACAGTGGCTATCTCCATGCCACGCGCCACCGAGAAATCCCGTGTCCCGAAAAATCACGATATGGTCGATGATCGCCATGCTGCCGTTGGCGCTATCTCCCGCGATAGCGCTCGAAATCCCTCCTGGTACGGCGAAACATGAGGTGTCTGCAAAGGATCAACAGGCCATCAAGGACCTGCTTGCGACTTATACGCGCGCGGTCAGCACCAGCGACGAGGCGGCATTTGCCAGCATTCTTCTCAACGAACAGATCCCGTTCTTTTCGACCGATGGACTGGCACGGCGAGGCGCTTCCCAGTCACCGCCCGACACGAGGCAATACCAGGATTTTCGCGGCGCGGTCTTTCGCAGCCACCAGCATCTTACGCAGCGCTTTTACAACGTAAGCATCGAACAGGATGGCGAGCTTGCTTCCGTCTCGCTCGATTTTGTCACCTTGCTTACCGGCACACAGCGCGGGAGCTATGGCTGGAAAACGCTGCAGCTGATCAAGGTGGGCGGCGTCTGGAAGATCGCTAGCGAGTTCTATTCGGCTTATTCGCTGCGCCCTTCCGATGCGAGGCCCGGCAAGTAACCGGGTGTCGCGACTGAAGTCGCTCCTACAAGATAGCTGTGCCTGCCAGACTTTGTAGGAGCGACTTCAGGGAATCTCTAAAAAACACTTTCCTATCCGTCGTCCCGGCGAAAGCCGGGACCCAGCGCCTTACGCTTCAACGTGCTGAAGACGCTGGGCCCCGGCCTTCGCCGGGGCGACGATGAAAACTGAGGTTAATAGAGGTTCCCTTCAGTCGCGACCGTCCCGCTACAACATCACCATACACGCGGTTATCAACTGCAGGCCCCGGATTCAGGCACTGACCTGCCAATGCCGGCGCAATTCCACGTTGAATTCCATCCAACGCTCTTCCGGGAAAAAGATGCGTGCATCTTTCAGCTCGATACGACGAGTCGTGCCCGGAATGGTCTCGGCCAACCAATGGGACCATTTAACGTCGAAATAGATATCGTCGGTACCCCAGGCAATCAACGTAGGCACTTTCAGCTCACGCAGCTTTGCCTCGATGGCAACGGTTTGACGGTTGTCGAAAGCACCGACGAAACGTTCCAGCTCGGCGAGCCGTTGCGCGTCATCCAGGAAGGGGCGCAGATAGCCTTCGATCACTTCATCGGGCAACGCTTGCGGGTGTTCATAGGCCAGCCCCAATGCCTCGGGAGCGCGATAATTCGCTTTGTCGGCAAGCATGACCTCGATCGCTCCACGTAAACCGCCGGCTGCGACCATGGCGACGAATGGCTTGAATGCCTCAGGCGGCCAGTTGTCGTGCGTATCGCAATTGGTCAACGTGAGGCTGCGCAGATAGTGCGGATAACGTGCTGCGAATATCTGTGCAATGCCGCCACCGCTGTCGTTGGCCACCAGGTCCACCTTTTCGATGCCCAATGCGTCCAGGAATTGCTTGAGCATCTCGACGTTGTCGTTGAACGAAACGCCCTGCCCTGGCTCCGCGCGGGTATCGCCGTGGGCCAGCAGGTCGGGGGCGATGCAACGCCGACAGTCCGAGAGATGTTGCAACTGGTAGCGCCACAGATGGCCATTCAACAGCACGCCGTGCACGAATAGCGCCACGGCTCCGGCACCTTGTTCCCGGTAGCTGATGAGTCCCGACGGCGTCTGGATGGCCCGCTTGACGGGCGTGGTCGTATTCCCGTCCATGATCAGCCGATCCTCGGTGAAGCGGCGGCACTGAAAGATTCTTTCAGCTTGGTCGCGCATTCCTCGCAACAGACTTCGACCGTCTTTCCGCCCAAGGTGACGGAGATCGCATTCTCGTCCAGTTCGTAATCACATGCCGCACACGTATTTCCGCTCATGGCCTTAGCCTCGATAGCCCCGACATCCGGGTAGGGCTATTTAGTCAGGCGGCCTATGCCTGGCGCTGTCAGAATCTTTAGCGACTTGAAGGCACGGGCTTAGCGGCGGAGCGCCGCCTGTCGGAATTCGGTCGGGGTTCGGCCGTAGGTCTTCAGGAACGACGCGCTGAAATGACTGTGGCTGCTGAAGCCGAGCTCAAGGCTCAGCTGGCTGAGATCGTCGTACTGGCCCAGCAGGTCCAGCGAACGGGCCAGACGGAGACGTAGCTGATAGCGGTACAGCGGCACACCTTCCACCTGCTGAAATACCTGGGTCAGGTATACGGGTGAGACGCCGACCTCGGCCGCTATATCGGCCAGCGTCCATCGCCTGGAAAGGTCACTGGCCAGGATCAACTTGGTACGGTCAGCCAGGCGCTGACGTCCCGCATTCGCACCTGCCGTATGTGTCGTGCGCGAGCCGAGCGCGCGCTGTGCGAGCGTCAACGAAAGACTCTCCGCCTCGAGTCGTTCGGCGACGCCCTCACGCAGGCTGTGGCGCAACAACGCCACCAGGGCGTGGGCTCGCGGGTCGATACCCAGCTGCTGCTGCCGAAACGTGAAAGTGTTCTTGTCCCAGGTCAGCGTCCTGGGCGCCAGCTCCCGCAGCAATGCTTCATCCAGTGCAAGCGTCAGGCTCGCGTCTCCCCCCAGCACCGGATGGCTGATCTGGTAACCCTGCCCGGCATTGAACAAAAGGACCTGGTTGGATTCGGCAACCGCCTGAGACGCACCCACATGCCGCAGGTAAGTGCCGCGATAGGGAAACACCAGATAGGTCCCGGTGGTGCACTCCTCATCGCTCTTGTGACGACACGTTCCACTGCAATAAACGTCCCTCACCGTCACGGACGGCGTTTCGAGCAAGGGATGGACAGTGAGATCGGACATCTGGCCTCTATGCGTGACCTGGCGCCGCCCTCGGCGGGCCTGAATTCACGTCAGGTGCCGAGTATCGCTCAGCGGGGCATTAATCAAAAGCTAACGCCTCTGGGGCATGCTTTCGATACCTGCATGTTAAAGAGCCTGCCCGTGTACCTACTGTTGGTGGAAGACGATGCGATGCTGGCCGAAGCCATCTGCGATGGCGTTCGGCAGCACTCGTGGGACATCGACCGGGTCGGCGACGCGCTCGCGGCAAGGGCCGCGCTGATCGATCATCCCTATACCGCCGTTCTGCTCGATATCGGGCTGCCCGGGGATTCGGGGCTTACCGTGCTTCGCTTCCTCAGGGAGCGCTATGACACGATTCCGGTCATCGTACTGACGGCCCGAGGGCAACTCAGCGATCGAATCCGCGGGCTGGACGCGGGTGCCGACGACTACCTGATCAAACCGTTCGAGTTGGGAGAGCTGCTGGCCCGGGTCCGCGCGGTCACGCGTCGAAGCGAGGGGCAAGTCGTGCCCCTTCTCAGCTACCGCGATGTAGTACTCGATCCGGTCAAGCGAAAAGTCACCAAAGGCAATGAACCCGTCGCACTGAGCGCGCACGAGTATCGCGTCCTGCTTGCCTTGCTCAAGCGCCCTGGCCACGTCGTAACACGCGACGACCTGGAGAAAGCCATTTACGGTGACAGTGCCGCCGTAGGGAGCAATACCGTTTCGGTGTTCATCCATCAGTTACGGCGAAAGCTCGGCGACGACATCATCAATACCGTTCACGGCCATGGCTACACCATGGGGGGAGCGCCATGAAATCCCTGCAATGGCGCATGCTCGCCGCACTGGTCCTGGTCATCATCCTCACGTGGACGATATCCATCTCCATGTTCGTGGCCTACCTCACCTCGGGCCAACAGAATTTCTGGCAAGCGCATCTGCATTCTCTGGGTAACACGCTTGTCAGCGGGCTGCCGGACTCATGGCTGCCGACATCCGGCGAGCACGCCGCCGATAAGCAGGTACCCGATGCGGCATCACCGGCAAAGGCGAGTTCGGTTCGCAACATCGCACCTGCCGCACCGGCTCCGTCGAACAAAGCCGAATCCACGGAGCCCGCCGGTCTTCTCACAGCGATGCTGCTCAATACCATCGAGCTTGCCATCGTCGGCATCCTGATGTGGCTGGCCGTCGTGAAATCGCTGCGCCCGTTGAAGGCGATCTCGCTGGAAATAGGCAGCCGAAAGGTCTTCGATGCCGAACCGCTGCCCGCGGACAAGGTCCCCGATGAACTTCGCCCGTTGATCCTGGCTTTCAACGCCTTGCTCAAGCGTGTCGAGAATGCCATGCGTATAGAGCATCAATTCATTGCCGATGCCGCCCACGAGCTACGTACGCCGCTTGCCGCGCTTCATGTACAGGCGGAGGTCGCGTTTCGCGCGGAGACCATCGATGGAAAAGACGATGCCTTGAGAAAACTCCTGGAGATTTCCAATCGCAGTCACCGACTCGCGGAGCAGCTGCTCGATCTCGCCCGGATGGAAGGTGGCCTGCACGCCACAGGAGGGCATTCCACCGACCTCTTTGCCTTATCGAGACACGTGATCGACGAGTTCAGTATGCAGGCGCGAAAGAAAAGCACGCTGCTTACCTTGTCCGGCTCGACATGCCTGGTCAAATGCGACATCGACGAGATCGGCATTCTCATCAGGAACCTGGTGGATAACGCGATCCGGCATGGGCGCGACGGCGGGTCCGTCGAAGTGCGCTGTGGCCATACCTTTCGCGACAACGGACGCCGCCCGCTGCTGGAAGTAAGGGACGACGGCCCCGGCGTACCGGAAGAGGAACGCAAGGCCATCTTCGCCCGCTTCTATCGGGCGGTGGGCACGGTCGCTCGCGGCAGTGGCATAGGCCTCTCCCTCGTCGCAGGCATCGCCGAACTTCACGGCGCGGCTATTGAGACCGGCAAAGGTATCGACGGGAAAGGATTCGCCATCCGCGTTGTCTTTCCGCAGGAAGGCTAAGCGGCTTTCGCCGCAGACTTCGTACGCGTCGCTTTGCACCCTAATCAATTCTTAAAAACAACTCCCTAGCATCGAAAACAAGAAGTCCAGGAACTGCTGGCTTTTTGCATCTTCGATCTGTCGACGGATACCCCGTCGACGACTTTTTATAGGAAGGGAGTATGACCATTCATTTCAAGACGCCCTGTTTCCTGCTGCTTGGCGCCGCCGCCATCCTCAGCGGATGCGCGACCACTCAGCCGACGGCCTATCAGGGACTCGATTCATCGGAATATCTGCGTCCCAACGAGCAAAGCCGGCGCGGTCACGAGCCTTATGTCTACAACACGCCAGTTGACTGGAAGCGTTATTCGACCTTCATCATCGAGCCCGTAAAGATCTACCGTGGACCCGACAACCAGTTCGAGAAGGTATCCGAGGAAGGCAAGCAAGAGCTGGCCAGCTACATGCACGAGCAGTTCGACGAAAAGCTCCGTCAAAAATACACGCCCGTATCGAGCCCGCAGCAGGACACCCTGCGCATCAAGATGACGCTGACCGGCGCCAAGCCGACCAAGCAGTTCATCGGCACGGTGATGAAGATGGATCTCGCCGGCGGCCCCTACAACGCAACGCAGGCGGTTCGTGGCCGCGAAGGTGCCTTCTCGGGATCAGTGAGCTATGCCGTGGAGATCTATGACGCGACGACGAATCGCCTGCTCAAGGCGTATGTCGACAAGCAATATCCCAATGCGATGAATATGAAATCCACCTTTGGTTCGCTTACCGCATCGAAGACCGGTATTCGCAAGGGTGCCGACAACTTGCTCGAGAACCTGCAATAAGCGGATCGCCATGAAAGTTCTCTCCAGCCTGATCGTCTGCCCGCACTGCGACGCCGTCTATCGACGGCCAAGCCTTGCACTTGACCAGGTGGCACGCTGCAGCGAATGTCATTCGGTGGTATGTCGCTCCAACCGGCTCAACATCGAGGGCTGGTTGGCGTTGACGATGACGTCGGCGATCACTTTCACTATCGCCAATGCATTCCCGGTGATCAGCGTCGGCCTGCAAAATTTCCGCAACGACGCCACCTTGTGGGAAGCCACCACATCCCTGGTTCAGGGCGGATGGGCGCCGATGGCGGTCCCCGCCATGCTCATGGCCATCATGGCGCCGCTTGCGCAGATTGTGCTGCTTGGCTGGGTGCTGGCTTTCGCGTGGAAGGGCCAACGAGCACCGGGGTTCCAGCACACCATGAAGCTGCTCGTCATGTTGCGCCGATGGAACATGCTCGACGTTGCCTTTCTTGGCGTCATGGTGGCGGCAATCAAACTGTCGAGCATGGCGGACGTGGCGATCGGTCCAGGCATGTGGGCGATCGGTGTGCTGCTTTGTCTGACCGCCCTCACCGCGAACGGTGATCTTCTATGGTTGTGGGATGCGACGGAACGTAAGCCGCAAACGGTGGATCCACGATGACCGGGATCCAGCGTGCGCGACATCTAGGCGTCATCGGTTGCCGGGTTTGCGGACTTGTCGTGGCGCCCACCGGACACGAGAGCGACCAACGCTGCCCACGCTGCCGTTCTGTATTGCACAGGCGTCACGCGCGAAGCATCGAGCGCACCTTGGCGCTGTTGGTCGCCTCGATGATCTGCTACATGCCTGCCAATCTGCTTCCCGTCATGGAAATCAGTTCACTCGGTCATGCCGCGCATCCCTCCACGGTTATCGGCGGTGCGATCGACCTGTGGCGCGACGGTTCGTATGACGTTGCGCTGGTTATCCTGGCCACCAGCGTGGTCATACCCTGCACGAAGTTCTTTGCACTAGCTTTTTTGCTGATGTCGGTTCAATTCGGTTGGTCCTGGGCGCAGCGAACCCGATCCCGCCTCTTTCATTTGCTCGAACTTGTCGGCTACTGGTCGATGCTCGATGTATTGGTGGTGGGACTGCTGGCCTGCCTGGTCAAGTTCGACGCCTTGGGTGGCATCGAGCCCGGCCCCGGCATTTTCTTCTTCGGCATATCCGTCGTCCTGACGATGCTTGCTGCACACAGCTTCGACCCGCGGTTGATCTGGGACAGCGAGAAAGGCGAAGCATGATGCAATCTCACTCGTTTCTCTTTCCCAAGCTCTACCACCAGCCTCCACTGGACTGGGACGCCCTCGAGCGCTGCCTGCTGGACGATGAAGTGATTCTCCCCGCCAGGGGCGAAGACGTCGCGCGCGAAGACATCCGTGATCTCGCGCGCTGCCTTCGCCACACCGGCTTTTCTCCGGGCGAGGCCTTGGATTGGATGCGCTCGCCTCGCGACCTGGTCGAGTTTTTCAAGGCCAATGGAGCGTTACCGGCCAGCATTACGATCGATGCCCACCTGGGTATGACCGAGACTGTGGCGAAACTTCAGGAGCACGGCATCCAGGTCGATCGTTGCTGGCGGTCCATCGAGGCACAGCGGAGTGACACGTCGGGTACTCGCTATGTCCTGGGCTCGCGAGCAAGAAGTTTTTTTGCCGACGACTTTGCGTGGGAAGGTGCAAGGAGAACCGTGGCCCTGTCTCTGCTGCAATTTCACAAACGCCCTTTTCTCTCCATCGGTAGAAACCTGAGGCCGCCAATGATTCCAGGAAGTGACCAGGTACTGACGGAACTCCGACCCTATGGTTGCCATAGGAAGTTCATTCGGGCGGCGAGTGCGGATTCCCAGGCAACCTGGATAGACCCCAGGACCCAGGAGGCGCACTACATTCTCGATCTCGACTGGCAGGGCACGTTCGGGATAGGGCATCAAGCGGTGATGATCGAGGGCAATCGTGGCGATGGGTTTCCAAAGCGCCTTGCCGATTTTCTTGCGGAGGTCATCGGCGAGCCGATGATTGTGGCGACTCGGGATCTTTTATAGGGAGCGGTGGGCGCCACGGCTTTTCGCGAATGATGGGAAGCTTGAATACCTCAGTTTTCCCTATCGTCATCCCGGCGCAGGCCGGGATCCATTCCTCAGTCGTCGCTTGTCAGGCAGCCTGTGGCAAGCATTTGCGCTGAGGAGTGGATTCCGGCCTTCGCCGGAATGACGAGTAGGAAAGGTTTTTAGAGGTCCCCTGAAATCGCTCCTACAACTCAGGAAGGCAGTCGATTTTTTGCGGGGCTAGCTTCCGCCTGCAATTTCATCAGCGTCTTGATCCTATCCACATCCGCCGACGTTGCCGGATGGTAGACGATCATGCTGAGATCGGGCCGGCCATCGATGGCAAAAGCCGAATATTCCAGCGCGAGAAGTCCGACCTGCGGATGCTTCAGATGCTTGGTGCCTTCGCCATGCGCGCGAACGTCGTTGTCGCGCCATATCGCTTCGAACTCGGGACTCAGTCGACTCAGTTCGTCGATGAGCGCCTCCACTTCCCTGGACGCTCCCGCCCTCGTCGCATCCGCGCGAAACGCTCCCACCGCAAACCGTGCCACGCTTTCCCAATCGGCCTGCTTGGCGCGGACACGGGGATCGCAAAAGATCATGCGCAGTATGTTGCGTTGCTCCGGCACCAACTCCGCATAGTTGCCCAGCACGGCTGTGGCCGCGCGGTTCCACGCAACGACATCCCATGTAAATGTCTTGATCAGCGCCGGGCTGTATTCGAGCGCGTCCAGCACGTGTTGAAGTCGTGGCGTCACTCCACCGACCGCGTGGTAGCGCACTTCCGGCGGTCGGCCCAGCGCAAGCAGAAAGATATGTTCGCGCTCGACGTCCGTCAGCATCAGGGCTTGCGCGATGCGGTCGGGCACATTGGCCGAAGGCGCACCGCCGCGCCCCTGCTCGAGCCAGGTGTACCAGGTGGTGCTCACGTTGGCGCGCTGAGCCACCTCTTCGCGACGCAATCCCGGTGTGCGCCTGCGCGTTAGCGAAAAGCCCAGGGCCGCCGGATCGAGTTTCTTGCGACGATCCTTCAGATAGGTTCCGAGCAGGTTGTCGTTCGATACCGGCATGACGCGTCCTGTTAGTCGTTATACCCGTATAACGCCACTACTTTACCCCGATAGATGATGCGCCGAGAGTGGCCCCAAGTCCAATGGAGAGGGTTTCACCATGCGCGTTTTTGTTACCGGTGCGAGCGGATTTATCGGCTCGGCCATCGTCGATGAGCTGATCGCTGCGGGACACGAAGTACTTGGCCTGGCTCGCTCGGATGCCGCCGCAGCAGCTCTGGCTGCGGCGGGTGCGCATGTCCATCGCGGATCGCTGGAGGACCTCGACAGCTTGCGCCGTGGAGCGGAAGCGTCGGATGCGGTGATCCATACCGCTTTCATCCACGACTTCTCGAAATGGGCCGAGAACTGCGAGCTCGATCGGCAGGTTATCGAAACCCTTGGCGCCGTGCTCGCTGGCTCCGACCGTCCTCTGATCGTGACCTCGGGCACGGGGGTCGCGAGAACGCCCGGTCGCGCCACCACTGAGGAAGATGCGCCGAACTCCCCGATTCCCCGCGTAGCTTCGGAAGAGGCAGCTGCCACCGTGCAGGCGCGGGGCGTGCGCGTTCTGGTCGTACGCCTTCCGCAGGTTCACGACCCTGTCAAACAAGGCCTCATCAGCTACATGATCGATGTGGCTCGGGAAAAAGGTGTCTCTGCGTACATCGGCGACGGGCTCAATCGCTGGCCGGCGGCACACCGACTTGATACGGCGAATCTCTATCGGCTGGTGCTCGAGAAAGGTTCCGCCGGGGCTCGATACAACGCCGTGGCCGAGGAAGGCGTGTTTCTTCGGAGCATTGCCGAAGCCATTGGCCAACGGCTGAATGTGCCGGTCGTTGGCAAGTCTCCCGAAGAGGCACAAGAGCATTTTGGCTGGCTCGCGCCGCTGGTAGCGGCTGATGTCCCGGCATCGAGTCAACGTACGCGGGAGCACCTGGGGTGGCGCCCGACGGGACCCGATCTCATCTCCGATCTACACCAGCCCGGTTAGCCGCGATTAGAGCAAGAGTCGGAGTGTTCGCGACTGCGGGTGAACCTAAGGTGCTATCCACGACTGCAATTGAATGGATAGCCCCCTCATGAATGACCCGCGCGGAATCGACTGGACAAGTGTCGAGGCCGATCTCGAACGTTATGGCGCAGCCACGATCAAACACCTGTTATCGCCGGAAACCTGCCGAACGCTTATCGATCTCTATGCCGACGATGCGCTTTTCCGCAGCAGGGTCGTGATGGGTCGTCATGGCTTCGGACGTGGCGAATACAAGTACTTTGCTTATCCGTTACCCGCGCCACTGCAGGCGCTTCGGAGCACGCTGTATCCGGATCTGGCGGCAATCGCCAATCGATGGCAGGCAATCATGGGCACGGGTGTGACCTACCCGATGAGCCATGCGGACTATCTCAGGCAATGTCATGCCGCGGGTCAAACGCGACCGACCCCCTTGCTGCTCCGGTATGAGCCTGGCGATTACAACTGCCTGCATCAGGATCTGTACGGCGAACATGTCTTCCCTCTCCAGATGGCGATTCTGCTTTCGCGACCGGGGGACGACTTTACCGGTGGGGAGTTTGTGCTTACCGAACAACGACCGCGCATGCAGTCGCGTGCCGAAGTGGTGCCGCTTGTGCAGGGCGATGCGGTGATCTTTGCCGTGCATCATCGGCCTGTGCGTGGGACAAAGGGCGTGTATCGCGTGAACATGCGTCACGGCGTGAGTCGGGTTCGGTCGGGATATCGGCATACGGTTGGCATTATTTTTCATGATGCCAGGTGATATCGGGTACTTCGTTGGCGTGTTCAGAAACTCTAAAAATCCCCTCCTACTCGTCATCCCGGCGCAGGCCGGGATCCACTCCTCAATGCCAATGCTTGCCACATGGTGTCTGACGAGCGAGGACTGAGGAATAGATCCCGGCCTGCGCCGGGATGACGGTTAGGAAAGGTTCGAGGCCGTTGAAGTCCATCTCAAGACTGTCCGGACACGAGCCATAGCGTCCGCGGACACCGGACTTGCACCGGCGCCTCTCAGCAAGAATGGCTTTGCAACACGATTTGTCGATGCCTTTAAACCCTGGCACGCCATTTGCCATCTATCCCTCGAAGACTTCATTCCTAACCCTGTGGAGAACGACCATGAACTTCGAAACTCTGATGCTGAAGAGTCTTTTCGCCGCCTCCCTGCTGGTCTGCGCATTGACGCTCGGCGCCATGATCGCCTCGCATGCAACCGCACCGACCATCGCTACCCAGCACGCACCGGTCGCCACCGCGGCAGGTTAAGCGGGAAGGTTCAGGCAGCCGGGCTGTCCGTCGATTGCGAGAGTGCTTCGAAACGATCGATATCGATGCGCATGTCGTCCAGCTTCTGTTTTACCAAGCCCACTGCGTCAGAGCCCAACAGCAGATGCACTGGCGGATGCTCCATCTCGATCAGCGACAATAACGCCTGTGCCGCAAGCGCAGGATCGCCCAGTTGCCTTCCGCTTTTCGCAACGCGGGCGTCGCGGATCGGATTGAACAACGCGTCGTAGTCGCCGATCGTGCGTTCCGCCCGCACCATCGAACGCCCTGCCCAGTCCGTACGGAACGAGCCGGGCGCGACTGCCGTGACCTTCACGCCTAATGGCGCTACTTCCTTGGCCAGCACTTCGGAAATGCCTTCCAGAGCAAATTTGCTGCCGCAGTAATAGGCGATACCGGGCATGGTGATAAAACCGCCCATCGAGGTGATGTTGACGATATGGCCGCGGCGGCGCTCGCGCATGCCAGGGAGCACCGCCTTGATCATGGCGACCGCGGCAAACACGTTGACTTCGAACTGACGACGCATTTCGTCCTGGGGCGATTCTTCGAGTATGCCTTCGTGGCCGTAACCGGCATTGTTGACCAGCACATCGATCGGCCCCGCCAGTTGTTCGGCCTTGACGACAACCTCGGGAATCGCGGCGTTATCGGTAACGTCCAGCACGAAAGCATGGGCGCCTTCGGCCAACGCCGAAAAGTCAGCTGCCGCATCGTTGTTGCGAACCGTACCGACCACCCGATGTCCGGCGGCCAGCGCCGCCTGCGCGAAGGCGCGGCCGAAACCCGAACTCACGCCGGTAATGAAAAGTGTCTTTGCCATGCTGCACCGTTTCGATTTGGGGGGTGCAAAAGTGTGGCGCGCCGCAGACTATCGGTCCAATATATGGAATATTCCAAATCGATTGGTTTAAGCACTAGCCATGGAATTGCGCCACCTGCGCTATTTCCTCGCCGTTGCCGAGGAGCTGAACTTCACCCGCGCCGCTGCGCGCGTCGGTATCGGCCAACCGCCGCTGAGCCAGCAGATCCGCAGCCTTGAAGACGAGTTGGGCACGCCGCTGTTTCGACGCACGCCGGTGGGGGCGGAGCTGACCGAGGCGGGCAAGGCTTTTTTGCCCGAAGCACGCGCGATACTCCTGCGCGCCGATCATGCCACCGAAGCGGCGCGCCGGGCTGGGCGCGGCGAACTGGGCAGCATCCGGATCGGCTTTACCGCATCGGCGGCCTATCTCGATGCCGTACCCCGATCGATACGGTGGTTTACGCGCACCTATGCCGACATCGAAACCTTGCTCGTCGAAGCGGGCACGTCGACCCTGTTGGAGCAAGTTCGGGACGATCGACTCGATGCTGCCTTCATTCGATTGGGGCGGCATGATCCGGACGATGTGTCGATCCTGCCGCTCGGAGCGGAAAGCATGAGCGTGGTCGTACCGGAAGGACACGCATTGGCCAAAGCAAAAACGATCGCGCTCGGTGCACTGGCGGGCGAGCGTATGGTGCTGTTTCCGCGCGATGCGGGCCCCAGCCTGCATGACGAAATCATCGCCGCGTGCTGGCAGGCCGGCTTTGAGCCGTCGTTTGGACAGGTGGCACCGCAGTTTTCCTCCGCGATCAACCTGGTCGCCGCGGGTATGGGGGTATCGCTGGTGCCCAGATCCATGGCGCGCGTCCAGGTGCGCGGCGTGCGTTATCTCGCCATCCAGAAAGGCGCCCCCATGGTCAGGCTGGCCCTGGCCACGCCAGCGGCCGGCAACACGCGAGTCGTCGATCATTTCGTGGCATCGGTACGACGTATAATGGGCTGATGTCGCACACCCATCCCCCCGTCGTTTCCTCGTTGCTCGAACCCGTGCAACGAGAAGGTTTCTGTTTTGCCACCTCGGACACGATGCGCCCGTTGCTTGAAGCCGCGGGCGGTCTGGCGGACTGGAACACATTCGCCGATAGCTGGAATCGGCTCGAGCCGGATCCCTATATCGCGGCGACCGGCCGCAGCCGCCGCCGGCGACATGCCACCTTTTCCGCCGACGCCAACGGCGTAAAGGCCGAACCCCATCAGGCGCACTTTCAGTCGCTGCAGTACAACACGCTGCAAGGCAACATCCAGCGCTGGTTCGAGCCGATCGAGCCGTCCACCGCAGCCAATCAAAGCCTGCACACCATTCTCGCGTTCTGCCACCGGTTCTTCGGCGCGCTGGCGCCGGAACAGCTGCATTGGCATGTCGAGCTGCATCAGTTTCGTATCGAAGCGAGCGCCGATGCCGCAGGCGAGCCCACGCCCGAAGGCAGTCATCGCGATGGCGTGGATTTTGTCCTGGTGCTGTTGGTCGACCGCGAAAACATCGCCAGCGGCTCGACCAGCATCCATTCTCCCGATGGCAGACCGTTGGGCGAATTCACCTTGACGCATGCGCTGGACTCGGCGCTGATTCACGACCCGCGTGTATTTCATGGCGTTACGCCGGTAAATCCAATCGATCCGAAGAAAGCATCGCACCGCGATGTACTCGTGGTCACGTTCCGCGCGAAATAACCCAAGCGCGAGTTGGCCTACCGCCAAAGTCGTATCGCCTGCGTTGGGCATCGCGCGCATAGTCGTGTGCTTGAAGTTTGCCATCGCGGATGTTTCGGCATGGCTTGTAGCACCGCAATCGCAGCGCAATACTCGAAAATAGGCCGGCTCCTGTACCGGCCATCAACCCGCCGGAGACACGACTCATGATGGATTGGATGGAATATCGCAAAGAGCTGGTAGGCCGCATCGGCGAACTGGGCAAGCTGACGCCCGGAACGCTCAAGGGTTACCAGGAGCTTTCCAGCGCCGGTGAAAAAACCGGGCATCTGGACGCCAAGACACGCGAACTGATTTCACTCGCGGTGGCCGTCACCACCCGCTGCGATGGCTGCATCACCGTGCATACCGGCGAAGCGCTCAAGCACGGTGCGACGCGCGAAGAGATTTCCGAAGCCCTGGGTGTCGCGATCGCGATGAATGCCGGCGCGGCCCTGGTGTATTCCGCACGCGTCATGGACGCGGTGAATCAGCACAGTGCAGCCAAAGGCGGCTGAAGCCTGGTCAATACGGGCGTGCATCGCGGGCGCGGCCATCGTGCGGCGCCCTTGCTCCAGCCTGTCGTAAAAACGTCACCGTACGCTACGCAAAAACAGACGAAAGCCAACGGCAGTTAACCGGCTTGGCGACCAAATCGCCTCCGGCTGATGCTATCGACAACCGAACCATGTCATATGCGTTTGAGCTGGCACCCCCGCCAGAATAAAACGCTGGGCAGTTATGTCGGTAAAACAGACGCTGTCACTTTCGCGGCTCCAGGCGCTCCCCCCGGCGCTTCGCGATGACAACCCACATGCAGGCGCCTTGCCGCCCGCCGAAAAGACCGGCGAATCCTGGCTATCGGGCGATCTCGTCTGGATGCTGGCGGTGGTCGGCATCGGCCTGCTGCTGCGCTTGATCCATATCGGCCATCAACCGTTCTGGCTGGATGAGGCGCTCACCTTCCAGCGTATTCACCTGGATCTGCCCGACCTGGTCAACGACAGTTTCGCCAATCGGCACATGCCGAGCTATTTCCTGCTGCTGCAGCTGCTGGTGCCCTATGCCCCGGGAGCTGCACTGCTGCGCATCCCATCGGCATTGCTGGGCGCCATGTCGATCGGCATGGTCTTCGCGATCGCCCGCCGCGTCGGCGGCAGAAACGCCGGGCTCATTGCCGGGCTGCTGATGGCCTTCTCGCCGTTACAGGTGCAATACGGACAGGAAGCACGTTCCTACACGCTGGTGACGCTATTGATCACCACCGCTTTGTGGGGGCTGGTGCGCCTCGCCCAGGACGCTCAACGCGCCTCGCTGGGGATTCGGCAAGGCGGCTTCGACGTATGGGGCTGGGCCTGCTATCTGTTGGGGACGATCGGTGCGCTGGATGTATTGGGCGACGCCGCGCCGTGGCTGCTGGCTTCGAACCTGTCGCTATGGCTGGTCTGGTATCACTTGCGACAGGATCCTGAGGCACGGCGCGGTTTTCAGCGCAACTGGATCATCAGTCAGGCCATCGTGCTGGTCTGTTGCGTGCCGTTCTATGGAGCGATCGTGCTGGCCAACGGCAGCCACATGCTGCAGAACTTCAACTGGATTCCGCAGCTCAGCTGGCGAAACATCTGGATCGCCGCCAAGAGCGTCTACCTGATGCGCATGGCCACCGTGGTGCAGTTCGGCTTGATGCCCACCGCTGTACCCTTGCTCGGCCCGCTGGTCGCATTGCTCGGGGTCATTGGCATTTATCGCGTGCGTGGACGTCTCGATGGCCGCGTTCTGTTGCTCGGCTTTCTCACCCTGCCGTTGTTGCTGCTGGCGGTGTCGCTATTCAAATCGATGCTGCTGCCGCGCTATATCCTGTGGAGTGCGGCGCCTTTCTTCGTATTGGCCGGCCTGGGTGCGGCAGCCCTGCCTCGACGCGCGATACCGATGCTGGTGACGATCCTGATCCTGGTCGGTTCGATCAATCTGGCGCCGGTCTACCGGATCGAAACCAAACCACGCTGGGACGTGGCCGCCGCGACGCTGGCCGCGAATGTGCGCCCCGGCGATACCGTGCTGACCGCGGACCCGAACGCACCGACCATGCTCTCGGTGCTCCAACCGAAGAACCAGCAACCGATCGACGGCAAGGCACTGGTCACCCAGGACCTGGACGTCGCCCTGGCACGCTGGAAACAAGGTAGCCGGGTATGGGCGGTGAATGGACGATCGGCGATGGGCGAGCGCGAAGACGTGGATACGTTCAAGAGCGCACTGGCCGCACTGGGCACGCCGGCGGCGCAGATTCCTCAAGGCAAAGAAATCACGATCTTGATGTTCCAGGCGCCCGCTGCAGCGGATTGATGGCTGCGTCGAAACGTCGATGCCGTCGGCTAATAGTCCGACCCGTGATCGCTGATAGTGATTGCCTGTCCGAAAACGTCGACGAGCTTCGCCTCGTGCTGTTGTAGCCAGGCCAGTGCCTTGGGATCGAAAGCCTCGCTCTGCAATAACGCGATCGGTGCCGTCTGGCCGCTCAGTCGTGCATCGAGCACGACCCAACCTTTGCCTTTTGCCGGATGCATCAGATCGATGGAGAGGTCGATCAGCCTGTCGCGCGGGAGCAGGATCGCCATGCCCTTGTGCCACAAGCCGCAACTGTTCGATGCCTCGTCCGACCAGCCGATCAGGTGCCACAGCTTGCTGTGGACGATATGAAAAACCACACCCGTCGGCAGCGGGATATCGCGCTCGGCAGAAGGCCCCAGCGCCAGCGGAAGCGCGACGTTTTCCTCGATGGTCTTGATCCGTGGCATCCGGGCACTTCGTTGTGATCCTGTAACGACGATCATAGCGAGTGGTCGCTGATAAATGCTTACGGTAGAGTCCACACCGTATGCCGAACGCACCATGCCAGCCGCCCGCCCTGCTCCTCACCGCGCCTTCACATGTATCGGGAGGCTGCGTTGCCCGCCGCTGATGAGACGCAGCACGCATTTGCGCTGGAGCATGTGAGCAAGTGCTACGGCGATATTGTTGCGCTCGACGATGTCGACCTGGCCTTTGCCCATGGCAGTACGACGGCATTGATCGGCAGCAGCGGCTCCGGCAAGTCAACCGTATTGCGCCTGCTGCTGGGCCTGGATTGGCCCGATCGTGGCGCCATCAAGACCGATGGCCGCGTGCTCGAACGGTCGCACGTACTGCAATTGCGTCAGCGTGTGGGTTACGTGATCCAGGATGGCGGCCTGTTTCCGCATCTCACCGGCCTGGGTAATCTTGCGTTGCAACCGCGTTATCTCGGCTGGGATATGAAACGTGTCCGCGAGCGCGCGGAAGAACTCGCCGTGTTGACCGATCTCCCGCCTGACGTATTGAACCGCTACCCGGCCGAACTCTCTGGCGGCCAACGTCAACGCGTTGCCTTGATGCGCGGCTTGATGCTCAATCCCGATGCCTTGCTGCTCGACGAGCCCCTGGGCGCGCTCGATCCGATCGTTCGTCATGAACTGCAGGATGAACTCAAGCGCATCTTCGACCAGCTTGGCAAGACGGTGATCGTCGTCACGCACGACCTGGCCGAGGCTGCATGGTTTGCACAACGGCTGGTGCTGATCAGTGAAGGCAAGGTCGTGCAGGACGGACGGCTGGACGATCTGCGCCAACGCCCGGCGAACGATTTCGTACGACGCTTCGTTGCGGCCCAGCGCCGCCTGCCCGAGTCGGCGACATGAAGCGCTTGCTGATGCTGCTTGCGCTGCTACCGGCCCTGTCATGGGCAACGCCGGTGCGTATCGGCTCCAAGCAATTCACCGAATCGGTGGTGCTTGGCGAAGTGGCGCGGCTCGACGCGCAACAAGCCGGCGTGGATGCCACGCACCAGCGCGAGCTCGGTGGCACGCGCATCTTGTGGAGCGCGTTGCAGCACGGCGATATCGACGCGTATCCCGAATACACCGGCACGCTGACCCAGGAGCTGCTAAAAAACGTGGCTCCGAATGCGGATATCGCCACGCTGCGCGAAAAGCTCAAGCCGCTGGGCATCGGCATCACCGACTCGCTGGGCTTCAGCGATACCTACGCCATCGGCATGCTGGAAACCGCGGCTGCCAAGCTGGACATTACGCGTCTATCCGATCTGGCAAAACATCCCGAGCTGCGTTTCGGATTCTCCAACGAGTTCATGGACCGCCAGGACGGTTGGCCGGGGATTCGCGCGAGCTATGCCTTACCGCAAACGCAGGTGCGCGGTCTCGACCACACCTTGTCGTACCGTGCCGTAGCCGATCATGCCGTCGATGCGATCGACCTTTACAGCACGGACGCGGAAATTCCTTACTATCACCTGCGCGTGCTCGAGGACGACCGCCGCTACTTTCCGCGCTACGACGCCGTATTCCTTTATCGTCTATCGCTGGAACAAAGCGCACCCGACTTTGTCGATGTCCTGCGCCGGCTTGCCGGGCGTATCGACGTCAAGACCATGCAGCAGATGAACGCCGAGGTGAAACTCAAAGGCGCGAAGGAAACGGATGTCGCCGCGCGCTTTCTTGGCGTACGTGCCGACGACGATCGGGCCGGCCTAGCAACCCGTCTGCTTCAGCGCACCGTCGAGCATGTGAAGCTGGTGGCTCTTTCGCTCGGCATGGCGTTATTGCTGGCTATTCCGCTCGGCATCCTGGCCGCGCGATGGACACGCCTGGGGCAATTGGTAATCGCGCTCACCGGTGTTTTGCAGACCATCCCTTCGCTGGCGATGTTCGTCTTCATGATTCCGTTGTTCGGCATCGGCACCTGGCCGGCGATCGCGGCGCTCTTTCTCTATAGCCTGCTGCCGATCGTGCGCAACACGCATGCCGGACTGATCGGCATTCCGCACGAGCTGCGCGAATCGGCCGCCGCGCTGGGCCTGTCGGGCGCGGCGAGGTTGCGCCATGTGGAACTGCCCATGGCGATGCGTTCGATTCTGGCCGGCATCAAGACGGCAGCCGTGATCAATGTCGGTACCGCCACGCTGGCCGCGCTTATCGGTGCCGGCGGTTACGGCCAACCGATCCTCACCGGCATCCGCCTCGACAATGTCGGCCTGATCCTGGAGGGCGCGGTGCCTTCGGCGGTGCTTGCCTTGCTGGTGCAGGCGATCTTCGAAGGCGTGGAACGCTGGCTCACGCCGCGCGGCTTGAGAATCCAGGCCCGGCAATAGGGTCCTTGGCCGATTTGCTATCGGCGAAGCTGTGCCTTGGCAAAACGGGGTTATGTCACCGGCTAGCCGCGACAGCTCACCGGAAGATACGCTGCTCAAAATGTTGGGGCCGCCGGATCGCAACCGCAGGATACTGCGATCGATTCGCCGGTCCTTAAGACATATGCTCGGTAAAGCCTGGTGGCTCCAGGATTTGCCACACGTCAACATGTAGGAAGGGTATGAGCGCAGTATTGACCATCGCGATGGCTCTGACCGGGACGGCCACGGCCGCGCAGACCGTACCTACCCAGTACGCCGCGGGCCACTTCTACGCGACGCCGCAAACGGCTTCCGGCCAGACCCTGCGCCTGATTGTCGATACCGGCGGTGGCGGCACGGCCAACCTCTACTGGTTTACCGAGGCCACGGCACAGAAGCTCCACCTGACCCCGGCGGGCTGCAAACTGGATGGGCACCCGATCAAGGCGGTGACGGCACCGGTCTATCAGAAGCAGGCCGCCTTGCCGCCTGCACTCGGGCCGTGCGCGGGCAAGGTGCTGGTCAATACAGAGAACTATTCATACGACGGCCAGCTGGGGGCAAGCTACCTGGGGACCCGGGTGTGGACGTTCGACTACCCGCATCAAGCGCTGCGCGCCGAAGGTAGCGCCTGGCGGCACGATGCGGCCGCCAAGCCGGCCAATCTCGGCTTCCAGAAAGACGACACCGGCGGCGTCACGCAGTACTTCCCACGCATCGTGATGCGTGTCGACGGTATCCCGATCAACATGCTGCTCGATACCGGCGCCACGGCGCACCCGACTGCAGCCGGCAAAGCCGCGGCAGGTACCGAGACCGAAGCCGACGGCATGGGCGTGACCAGTTACATCACCACGCGCATGTTTGATATCTGGCACAAGAAGCACCCGGATTGGCGGGTCGTCGAAAACGGTGACGACCTGTTGGGCGCGCAATTCAGTGCGCGCCTGATCGAAGTGCCCAAAGTGCAGATCGCCGGCTGGACCGTCGGCCCCATCTGGTTTACCGAACGGCCTAACAAGGCATTTCACAAGATGATGGCGCGCATCATGGACGAGACGCCCGAGGGTGCGGTGGGCGGCAATGTGCTGAGCCACTTTTCCATCACCATCGACTACCCCAAAGCCAAAGCCTGGTTTACCTGTGCCCAGGGCTGCGTCGCGGCAGCCCCGGTCGCCAAGTAGCCTAGCCGCCCTCGCCCGACGCGGACGCCGAGCGCGTCATCTGCGGCATCTTCGTCTCGACTTCGCTCGACAAGATGCGTTTTGTCGTCCAGCGTCGGAACGTATCGATCGGGCAAGGCGCCGTGGCGTGGCAGTCGCCGAACGCGACCGGCATGTCGACTACATCGCCAGCATGGCTGACGTCGGCATTGCGCAGTGCATCCAGCCTCGGTAGCAAGGCATGGACGCGCACGGCGTATTGGCCCTGTTTTTCCCAGAGATCGAAGACCAGCGCTCCGCCGGGCGGATAGTCGTCCGGCTGCGTGGCGCTATGCCATTGCGTACCGAGCAGGCCACCGATCTGTGCAAGATTGGTATCGTGCCCGATCAGGAACACGACACGTGCGTCATCGCCGCTCAAGGGTTCGACATCACCATGCTTTCCGCTGGCGGCATCCAGTGAAGCGACGATATGCGCAAGCAGATTGGACGCACTCTTCTGTGCCAACGGCAACGGCTTCTTGCTTTGCGCGAACTGAAGGTTATGCAGTTCGATCAATCGACCGATCGTCGCCGCACCGCCCTTACCCCAGGCCACCTGTGCAAGCGGCATGCCTTGAGCATATTCCAGCATCAGGTTTTCGCTGAGCGAGCCTGCGGTCTTCATGGCCTTGGCCAGACCTGCCGTGTCGTCGAGCAACAGCTTCCTGCCGTCGGCCTGCGCCGCCTTGCGGCAGTCATCGCCGCTGCAGCCAAGTAGGATGTCCTGCAACAGGCTCAATGCGGCCGGCGGCTTGCCGGCAACCTGCGCATCATCGGCATCGTCGTTGTCCTTGGGCTGATAGTGGAACAGGCGATTGTTTTCTCCGGACGGCCGGGCATAAAAGCCAAGCCCGCAGTCCGCACCCAATCCCTTGTTCAAGGCCGCCGCGCTGTCGCGATTGCGCGGCGTGCTATCGGCGATCACTACGACGTGAGATGCCTGCGCACAATCGCCGCTCCATAAGCCATCGGCCCGATAGCGTTCGCGATAGTACTGACCGAGCGACTGCATGCCTTGCGCACCATGCTCGGTCAGCACGCCGGGCTCTACTGGCCATGCCGGCCATGCCTCGCGCGAGTACTTGCCCAGAGCCTCCGGTGCGCTCGTCGGCGAACGCACGCCATGCCGGATCAACACGATCTCGAGCTTGAGCGTGCCGGTATCGCTTGCAAACACGCTCAACGGCAACGCGCAGGCGATCGCCAGCAACGACAACAACCATCGCCGACGCATCACAGCTTCACCGACAGGTCGAGAAACACACCGCGACCCGGCAGACCGAAAAACAATGGTTGGCCGCTGACCGACTGCGTGCCGGCGTAACTGGTGAGCTTGTGCACGTTGAAGATATTGTTCACGTCCACGCTGATCGAAAAGCCCTTGGTACCGGCCGGACCATGATCGGTGCGATAACCGATCGCGCCATCGACGCTCATATAGCCGCCAAGGCGCTGGCTATTGGCAAACACCGTATCGCCGGCCTTGTCGGTGGTGTTATCCAGACCATATTGCTTGCCGACGAACTTGCTCATCAGCGAGCCGTAATAGCCTTGCTCGCCGCTATAGAGCACGCCCAGCGCCGCGGTGACCTTCGGCGTACCGGCGATCTGCACATCGGTATCGCGATAGGTCGCCTTGTTGTAGCTGGCGTTGCCGTAGAGGCTGAGCGCATGCGTCAAGGCATAGGTCGCTTCGAACTCCGCGCCCTTGTAGATGGCGCCGCCACCGTTGACGTAGACGCTCTCGTTGCCGTTATCCGTAGCCACCGTGGTCTCGGCCAACAGATTGGAGAAGCGGATGTAGTAGACGTCCGCACCAAAGGTCAGCGCGCGTGAGGCGTAGGCGGTACCCAGCTGGAAGTTGGTGGTCAGCTCTGGCTTCAGGCTATGCGAGCCATTGATTTCGATGACATCGATCGGCGGCGCCAGGAAACCCTTGGCCGCCTGCGCATAGGCGCTCCACGAATCGCTGATCTTCTGATGCAGGCTGAGCGACGGCAGCGTCGCGTGATAGGTCGCCTCCGCATCCGACGGTACCGGCGGCGTGACCTTGTTCAAAGTAGCATCTAGCGTGCGCGTAACTTCCGAATAGCGCACGCCGGGACTCAAGGTGGTGGTATCGGTGATCTTCCAGTCGTACTGCACATACGGCTGCAGCGTATCGGTGCGATCGTCCAGCATGTAGTTCTGCAGCGGGCCGTACTTGGTACCGGTGAACTGTCCGGTATTCATGTCCAACGGCAACTGGTAACGCGCATCGAGCGAACGCTCCAGCCAGACACCGGTACTGAACGTACCCGGTCCCAGATCATGCGCCAGGCGCAATACATCGCCGAAGGAATGAAAACCCGAATCGGCAAGCTTGCCCGGCACGTCGGTCTTTATCGTGGCGACCTTCTTGCCCTTGGCGTCGTAGAAGGTCACGCCATTGTCGGCGGGATTGTTATCCGAGGCGTCGCTGGTCTTGCGCGACCAGTGATCGAAGGTATTGAGATAGACCTTGTTGTCGATATCCCAATCGCCAAGGCGACTGCTCAAGCCCAGATACGTGAAGCTGGAGTAGTACGCCGCGTTGTTGTAACCCTGATACGACTGCACCGCGGGATTGTCGGTCAGACCATAACGCCAGCCGTACTGCGCGATCTCGCCCAGCGTCGCGCCCTGCACGGTGTTCTGGTGTTCGCGGTTGTAGCTGGTGACGAAGGTCAGCGCGGTCTGCTCGCCCAATTGGGTGATCGTCTTGATGAAGATGTGCTCGCGGCGATCGTCGGTACCTTTGAGATAGGTATCGCTGGCCTCCTTGGAGATATCGGCAAACAGCTTGGTGTGTGCGCCGATCGCTTCGTCGACGTTGACGCCGCCGGCGCGCGTATTCCAGCTGCCGAGGGTCAGATAAGGCGTGATGCCCGGCTCATCGCTTGGATCGCGCGAACGCAGGGCCACCGTGCCGCCAAACGTCGCATTGCCAATGGTCGAACCGCCACCGGGGCCGCGATCGATTTCCGCCTGGCCCAATACGTGGTTATTGAAATAGGCCGAGGTCGTGTGATGCAAATCGCTGGCGTCGCCGAACGGGATGCCGTCGAAGGTGATATTGAACTGGCCATCCTGGAAGCCGCGCAGACTGATGCCTTCGTTCTTGCCCAGGCCAGGGCCTTCCGGCGACGACACCGTCACGCTGGGTGCGTATTTGATGATGTCGTCGAAGTTGGCGTTGAAACGCAGGCCGTCACGGATAAAGCGCTCGTCGATCACCGAGGTGGGCTGAGTCGCATCGAGCGGCGCCGCGCTGGGGGCCAGGGTATCAACGGCGTTAGCGCTGACGCTGACGGGTGCCAGGTCCTTCATGCCGCCCGTCGGGTCGATGTTCGGCAGCGGCTTGTCGGCCGGCTTACTGCCGGCCGGTACGTTTCCCACCGTGCTCACCGGCACGATGGTGTAGGTGCTGGGCGTGACGGCGCGATAATCCATCCCCGTACCCTGCAGCAGTCGCTTGAGCTGCTGCTCGGGCGACAGGCCGGCAGGTGCGCCCCTGGAACGCAGGCTATCGGGAATCTCGGCGCGATAGACGATCTGCAAGCCGGTCTGTCGCGCAAACATCTCCAGGGCCTGATTGAGCGGCATGGCCCCGATGGCCGCCGTGCTGGTGGCGGCGCTGTTATCGGCGAACGCGAGCACCGGCATGGTGCCAAGCACCAGGGCGATATGCAGGAAAAGCGATTTACGCATGGAGAACGAACCTGTGATGGGATAGGAATCGGCAGGCAGGTTTTGCCCGTTACCCCATCTACGAGTGCCCGACGGAAAGATCGGGTACCGCTTTTTCGATGAATTTTTTCCTACAACCGTGTTGCACTTTGTGACGGCTCGGCGGCAATGACGCGCACCCGATCCTTTTCGCGCTCGATCCGTACATGCGGTAGCGTCTGCAGATAGGCGATGAAGGCATCGACATCGCGTGCGTGAAACACACCGCTCAGGCGCATGTTCGCCACAGCGGGATCTTCGATCGACAACGGCCGCGTGGTGTAGGCATTGAAGCGTCGCGCCACATTCGCGACCGTATCGCGCTGAAAGCGAATTTCCGTCGGCAGCCATGCCGTGGCCGATGCAAGATCGGTCGTCGCCGAACGACGCACACCACCCTGTGCATCCATATGCGCCTGCTCGCCGCCCGCCAGGTCAACCAGTGAGGCACCCGTTTCGTTGCGCCATGCAGTCCAGCGCGAGCCGCGCTCCAGAACCTGCACGCGACCGCTGATGACGGCAACGTCCGCACCCTGCTCGGTACGCTGTACCGCGAATACGGTGCCGATATCGCGCAAGAGATTCGCACCCACGGTGACGCTTAGCGGGCGGGCCGCATCCTTGCCGACATCGATCAAGGCGTTACCGCTTACGATCTCGATATGGCGCGCATGCTCATCGAAACGCACCGCGATGGTGCTCTGGCGGTCGAGCTGCACTAGCGTTCCGTCAGAGAGGGCGACGCTGCGCACAGCGTCGTTGCCCGAGCTATAGACGTCCGCAGGAGCTTCACGCCCCAGCCACCAGCCGGAAGCGCCCAGGGCAACAATGGCGAACATCGCCGCTGCGGCCAGCCACCCTGCGTGATATCGACGACGTGGCGCCGGCACCCGCACGGCCTCTTTTCGCGATGGAAGCGTGACTGGCTTGCGCAAGGCCACGACCGCGCTTTCCGTGGCGGCCAGATTGACCAGCTGATCCGCGCTGAGTGCTTCCATCGTAGCGGCGACCTGCATGTCGCCATGCATCTGCGCGATCGCCAGGTATTCGCTCAAATGCGCCGGCGAGCGTCGCAGCCACGCCAGAAACTCGCCTTGCTGCGCTTCGGACATGCCCGCGCGCTGATCCAGATACCAGCTTGCCGCCTGCTCGGTAAGCCGCAGCGAGCTTTCTCCGGAGTGCTTGAAGCGCTGTGTCTCATTCATAACGAAGCATCCCTTGCCGGCATGCCGCCAGTCCTTTGACGATGTACTTCTTGACCATGTTGGGCGAGATACCCAGGCGTTCGCCGATCTCGCGATAACCCAGTTCGTCGCGATAATGCAGCACCAGCACCGCACGGCATTTGGGCGATAGCCGTCCAATCAATTGCCCCAGCCGCTGCCGTCGCAGGCCTTGATCGACCTGCGCGTCGGCTTCGCAGGGCGCGCTAAGCCGGTCCAATACCTCTTCCAGGCCTTCGCTGCTTACTGGAGCGCGACGCTTCATCTGTGCGCGCTCCTTGATCAGGTTGGACGCTACCGTGACCAGATAGGCCTCCGGGTTGCGGATGTCTTCCTGCCCGCCGCGATCGCTTCGCAACAGGCGCAGATAGACCTCTTGCACAAGATCCTGCGCGTCCCAGGCGTGCGCGACCCGCCGCATGACATAGCTATTGAGCCATGCCCCTTGTTCGGCAAACAGCTTGGACCACGTGTTGTGCTTGTCGGCGCTCACTACGGACCCGTACGGAACGGCCGGGGGCCGTCTGCAATGAACCGGCCACGCTAAAGGCGATATGTGACGGCACGATGAAAGCACATCCCGCCTCTGCTACCTTCACCGCTTCTTCGATCACCGCAAGGTCCGTCATGCGCCGACTCGCTCCGTCCCTGCTTGGCCTCTCGTTGCTCTGCGCGCTGGCATTGTCAGCGGCCATGGCCTCCGAATCCGGAAAGACCCCTTCGCCCAAGGAGTTGCTGGATCACGCCAAGCCGGAGGAATGGCGCAGCCCCGATCCGCAGAACATCGTGGTGATGCAGTTGCCACAGGGGCGCGTGGTGATCGAGCTGGCGCCGGACTTTACGCCGCGGCATGCGGAAAACATCCGCACCCTGGTGCGTGGCCACTATTTCGATGGTTTGGCGATCATCCGCGTGCAGGATAACTTCGTTACGCAATGGGGCGATCCGGAAGACGACGACAAGGGCGACAAGTCCAAGCTCCGTTCGCTGGGCAAGGCCAGCAAAACCCTGCCGCCCGAATACACCCGTGCGATCGATGCCAAACTGCCGTGGACTGCCCTGCCCGACGGCGACGTCTATGCACCCGAAGTCGGCTTCTCCGAAGGCTTCCCCGTGGCGCGCGACAAGACCACGGGCCAGGAGTGGCTGACTCATTGCTATGGCGCCGTCGGTGTGGCCCGCGATGTCGGTCCGGAAACCGGTAGCGGTAGTTCGCTCTACGCCATCATCGGCCAGGCACCGCGCGGCCTCGATCGCAATCTGGCCGTGGCCGGACGGGTCCTGCAGGGCATGGAGTTCTTGTCGGCTTTCCCGCGCGGCACCGGGGCGCTGGGTTTCTACGAGAAGCCCGAGCAGCGCACGACGATTCGCTCGGTCACCCTGCTTGCCGACATGCCCGTGGCGCAGCGGCCGAAGTTACAGGTGCTGCGTACCGATAGCCCGACCTTTGCCGCGTTGATCGAGGCGAAGCGCAATCGGCACGATGATTTTTATACGGTGCCGGCGGGGAAGATTGATTTGTGCAGCATCAACATTCCCGTTCGGGATGTGAAATAAGGCGGTTCGCTCGCGATTTAAGAACTACGGGCTCGCTTCGCATCGCTTGTTGCCCCCTCACCCCAACCCTCTCCCCCGGCAAAGCCAGGGGAGAGGGGGCTGACCGAGGCAAGTTTTCAGCGTTACGAGCTCTTGCTCCCTCTCCCCTGGTTTTGCCGGGGGAGAGGGGCTGACTGAGGCAAGTTTTCAGCGTTACGAGCTTTTGCTCCCGCTCCCCTGGCTTTGCCGGGGGAGAGGGTTGGGGTGAGGGGGGCTCTTACCACCAAGCCTCACCGATACCCCGCCGCCTGCAACTCAAACAGCTCGGCATAGTGACCGCCGGCGGCAAGCAGGTCCGCATGGCTGCCGATCTCCACGATGCTGCCGCCTTCGAGCACCATGATGCGGTCGGCCATGCGCACGGTCGAAAAACGATGTGAGATCAGCACGGCGGTCTTGCTCTGCGACAGTTCCTTGAAGCGTTGAAACACCTCGAACTCCGAGCGCGCATCAAGCGCCGCGGTCGGCTCGTCCAGGATCAACAGCTGCGCGTCACGCATGTAGGCACGGGCGATGGCGATCTTCTGCCACTCGCCACCGGACAGATCGACGCCACCCTTGAACAACTTGCCCAGCATCTGCTCATAACCCTTGGGCAACTTGGCGATCACCTCGTCGGCAACGCTGCGCCGCGCGGCATCGGCAATCCGCTCGCGATCGTCACGCGCTTCGATGCGGCCCACGGCGATATTGTCGGCGGCACTCAGGAAGTAGCGCACGAAGTCCTGGAAAATTACCCCGGTATTCGCGCGCAACTCGTGCAGGTCGTATTCGCTCAACGGATGACCATCGAGAAGAATGCGGCCCTCGTCCGGGTCGTAGAGTCGCGAAAGCAATTTGACCAGAGTCGTCTTGCCGGCACCGTTTTCGCCCACCAGCGCCAGTACTTCACCCGCACGCAAAGTGAAATTGAGGTTGCGCACCGCCCAACGCTCGGCATCGGGATAACGGAAACCTACATCCTCGAACACAAAGCCTTCGCGGATCGGATCGGGGAACGGACGCGGGTGTTCGGGCGTATAGATTTCCGGCTTGATCTGGAAGAACGAAAACAGATCATCGAGATAAAGCGCCTGCCCTGCCACCTGCGAGAAACCGATCAGCAGGTTCTCCAGCAAGGTGCGCAGCCGACGAAACGAAGCGGACAGGAAGGTGAGATCGCCGATGGTGAAGTCGCCGCTTACCGTGCGAAACGCGATGATCGCGTAGGCGAGGTAATAGCCGATCGTTCCGATGGTGGTGAATAGACCGCCCCAGCCGGCGCGGCGCAGCGCGATGCTGCGGTTGGCGCGATAGATCGACTTGGACAGCACGCGATAACGGTCGATCAGGAAATCATTGAGGTTGAAGCTTTTGACTTCCTTGGCCGTTTGCGCGCTGGCGCCGATCATGCGCAGGTAGTCGAGCTCGCGTCGCTCCGGGGTCCATTGGTAATTGACCGCATAGCTCTGCGCATTGAAATGCAGCTCACCGACGAATACCGGCACCAGCGCGATCAACAACAGCAGAATCAACCAAGGCGCATAGACCGCCAGGCCCACCGCAAAGCTGATGATGGTGACGATGTCCTGCGCCTGTCCGAGCAATTGCGAGAGCAGTGAACTGCGCCCGGCCACCTGGCGTCGCGCGCGATCCAGGCGATCCTGCAAGTCGGCGTCTTCGAAATCTTCCAGGTCGAGCGAAGCGGCATGCAGCATCAATTCGATACTGGTGGCGTTGCTGTAAAGCTCGGACAGCAGCGAATCGATCAGCGAGACGATACGGCCCAGAATGTCCGCGGCGATCGCCAGCGAGAATTCCAGCGCGAGCAAGGCCCAAAGGCGATGCATCTGCGCATCCGCCAACCAGTCGGACAGTCCGCCATGGAAACCGCCGGCGCGGATCAGATGCGTGACTTCATCGATGATCAGCTTGCCGACGTAGAGCGTCACCACCGGCAGCAGTGCACGCGCCAGTCTCAGGACGATAGTCCAGATGCATAGCCAGGGGCTGGTCCGCCATATACCGAGCAGGAACGGCGGCAGGTTGCGCAGGGCACTGAAGCGCTCACGCAGGCTTTGCTTGGGCGGCGGCTCGCCGCGACTGGCCCCGCCCTTGCCTGCTCGCCCACCCATGCTGTATTCGCGCGGCATCGTTATTCCGGATCCAGCCTTAGCCGAAAGCCAGAGCATGCCATGGGGGCTTGTCTTTAGATACACTTACGATATATCGTAAGTACATCTTAGATACTACGAGAGGACCTGATCATGCGTGGACACCATTCGTTATTTCATGCGATGCGTCATCGGTTCCAGGCCATGCACGAGGAGCACCACGACCGGGCTTTTGAACACCATGCCGCACGCCACGGCTTTCGCGGCGGCCCGGGCGGGGATTTCTTTGCCGACTGGAACGAGCTGCGTGGCGGCGGCCGGCGTGGCGGCGGGCGCATGTTCGGTCATGGCGATCTGAAACTGTTGCTGCTTGCCCTGCTCGAACAACAGCCGCGTCACGGCTACGAGATGATTCGCATCATCGAGGAAATGTTTCATGGCCACTACTCGCCCAGCCCCGGCGCCATCTACCCCACGCTGACCATGCTGGAAGAAATGGGGCATGCGCAGGTGGAGAACGAACAGGGCGGACGCAAGCTCTATGCGATCACCGACGAGGGACGCCGCTTCCTCGACGAGAACCGCGCTGCGGTCGAGGCCATGACCGAACGCACCGAACACAGCGCGCGCATGGCGGCAAAGATGTCGGCGCCGCAGGCCATCCGCCAGGCCATGCATGCCCTCAAGCATGCCCTGCTGATGCGCGGTACGGAGTGGAGCCGCGCGGAAACCCAACGCGTTGCGGCCATTCTCGAAAAGGCGGCCACCGACATCGCCACCGGGCAGCGCCGTGAATAGCCCCGGCGAGGACCTGGATCGCTGGCAGCAGCGCTGCAAGGCGGCCGGCCTGCAAATGACCGCCCCCAGGCGCGCCGTGCTGGCCGCCCTGGTGGCACGACAGGACGCCGTGGATGCGGTGGCGTTGCTTGTACAGGCCCGCGAACACTATCCACGCGCCAGCATCGGCACGGTGTACCGCTTCATGCGCGAGCTGGAACAGCATGCCCTGGTGCAGGTACACAGCGAGGCTCATGGGCGCATCCATTGGCGACTTGCCGGCACGGCGCAACCCGCTGCAACGGCGCCGGACATGGATGCCCTGGCCGTACTGCGACAGATCGCCGAGCGCCTGGGCTACCGCTTGATTCGCCGCAACGGCGACTTCATCTACTGATTCCCCGCCACGCCATCGCTCATCTGAGCCAGTAGCCGGCTGCTTACTTTCCCCTAGGAGCATTCATGGCAAGACATGAACCACGCATGGTTCGTCATACGGTGGTGATGCGGCAGCTCGACGTGCTGCGCGTACAACGACTGACCCCGCACATGCAACGCATCGTTCTCGGCGGCCCCGAGCTGGCTGGCTTTATCAGCGCCGCGCCGGACGATCACGTCAAACTGTTCTTTCCCAATAGCCACGGCGAGATCGTGCGCCCGACGCTCGGCGCCAACGGCCTGGAGTATCCACCCGGGAAGGAACCCTCACCCATGCGCGACTACACGCCACGCAGCCATGACGAAACCCGCGGCGAACTGACCGTGGACTTTGTCCTGCATGGCGACGGTCCTGCGGCGACGTGGGCGGCGCAAGCCACGCCGGGGCAACAGCTTGGCGCGGGCGGTCCGAGAGGCTCGTTTATTGTCGCCGATGATTTCGATCACTACGTCATGGCGGGTGACGAAACCGCCCTGCCCGCGATCGGTCGTTGGCTGGAAGAGTTACCGTCGCATGCCAAGGCCACCGTGCTTATTGAGATTCCCGAATCGGCCGACCGGCAGAGTCTGAGCTCGAATGCACATTTCGATGTGCAGTGGCTGGATCGCAAGGGTGGCGATGCTGTGAGCAGTACGCTGCTGGAGCAAGCCTTGCAGCAACTCGCGCCGCCCGATGGCGATACGTTTTATTGGATCGCTACCGAGTCGAAGCGCGCACGCAACATGCGCCAGTGGTTAAGCGAACACCGTGACTTGCCCAAAGAGCATGTGAAAGCTACGGGTTATTGGAAGTTCGGCGATAGTGACGATTGATTAATTGGGTGAAGCATGCCGCGAGCACCCGGCCCCCTCACCCCAACCCTCTCCCCCGGCGGAGCCAGGGGAGAGGGAGCAGGCTGCGCAAGTGCGAAACACTGAAGCACCCTCAGCAAATCCCCTCTCCCCTGGCTCCGCCGGGGGAGAGGGTTAGGGTGAGGGGGGGCTTTAAGTCCTCAGGGTGACGTGAACACCTCGTGAGCAATCTCACCAATGACGACACTCTGTATGCATTGGACACGCTATCCATAGCCTCATGCCAAAGCATAGGAGCGGCAACACATGAAGCGCAGTCGGAAAGTGCTGAGCTGGATCGGAGGCATCCTGGTCTTGCTGATCGCGGTCATCATCATCGTGATCGCCACCTTCGACTGGAACCGAGCCAAGCCCTTTATCAACGACAAAGTCAGCCAGGCAATCGGGCGACCGTTCGAGATCCAGGGTGACTTGAGCGTGCACTGGCAACGCGAACCGGACCAGGGCGGTCTGGCGGCGATCGTGCCTTGGCCGGAATTCGTTGCGCAACAGATCCACATAGCCAACCCGGATTGGGCCAGGAACAAGCAGTTCGCCACGCTCGATGCCCTGCGCTTCCGCCTCTCGCCATTGGCCCTGCTGGCACATCGCATCACCATACCGACCGTGCAGCTGGTACAGCCGAACATCGACCTGCAGCGCGACAAACAGGGGCGCGCCACCTGGGACTTCACCCTGCCGCAAAGCACCGGCCCGTCGACGTGGACGCTCGACCTGGGTGCGATAGGTTTCGACCGCGGCCATATTGCTCTCGACGATGCCGCCAGCAGCGTCCAGCTACAAGTGAATATCGAACCGCTGCAAAAAACCATCCCCTATGACGAGATCGTTGCGCAGCAGTCAGCACGCGCACGCGACGAGGCACAGAAGACCGCCGGCGGCAACGCAAAGAAAACGCTAACCAATGCGCAGACCGAAAGCGAACCCAAGACGCGCCCCACCTCTGCCTACGCATTCGCCTGGCAGGCCAAGGGTAGTTATCAGGGCACGCCCCTATCGGGCGATGGAAAGACCGGTGGCGTGCTGGCATTGCAGCGTAACGACCAGCCCTTCCCCGTACAGGCGGATGTACATGCGGGCGATTCGCATATCGCCCTGGTCGGCACCTTGACCAATCCCATGCACCTGGCTGCGCTCGATCTGCGACTTTGGTTTTCCGGCACCAGCATGGCAAAGCTCTACCCGCTTACTGGATTGACTCTGCCCGATACGCCGCCTTACGCGACGGAAGGCCGCCTGATCGCCGAGCTACACAAGAACAACAGCCATTTCAGCTACCAGAATTTCCGCGGCCGGGTCGGCGGCAGCGACCTGGGCGGCAGCCTCGACTTCACCACCGCCGCACCGCGCCCGAAGCTGACCGGGAAATTGCACTCGCAGTTGCTGCAGTTCTCCGACCTGGGTTCGCTGGTCGGCGCCGATTCGAAAGAACAAAAGCAGCAACGCGGCGACACCACTGCGCAGCCTGCCGACAAAGCGCTACCGGTCGAGCCCTTTCGCACCGATCGCTGGAAAGCCATGGATGCGGACGTCACCTTTACCGGTGCGCACATCGTCCGCGATGCCAGTCTGCCGATCGACAACTTAAGCACGCATATCGTGCTGGAGGACGGCAAACTGCATCTGGATCCACTCAGTTTCGGCATGGCCGGCGGCAATGTCACCGGACTTATCCATCTCGACGGCAGCCAGGCACCAATGCGTGGGCGGATGGATCTGAAAGCGCGTCACCTGAAACTGAAAGAACTGTTCCCGACCTTCCAGGCGATGAACACCAGTTTCGGCGAGATCAACGGCGATATGGCCATGAGCTCGAACGGCAACTCGGTGGCCGAACTGCTGGCCACCGCCGATGGCGAGGTCAAGCTGCTGATGAACGACGGCGCGATCAGCAAGACCTTGCTCGAAACCGCAGGCCTCAATATCGGCAATGTGGTGATCGGCAAGCTGTTCGGCGACAAGACGGTCAAGATCAACTGCGCCGCGTCGGACCTGGTCGCTACCAACGGCGTATTCCAGACCAAGCTGTTCGTCCTCGACACGGAAGACGCGATCATCGACGTCGACGGCAACGTCAACTTCGCCACCGAACGCCTGGACCTGGATATCACGCCGCATACCAAAGGCTTCCGCGTGTTCTCGCTGCGCTCGCCGCTATATGTCAAGGGAACGCTGAAGAACCCCGATGTCGGCGTGCATTCGGCCGGGCTGATCCTGCGCGGTGGCGGCGCCCTGGCTTTGGGCATATTCGCCGCACCAGCGGCCGCGCTCGCGCCGTTGGTAGTCCCGAGTCGAGGTAACCAGGAGAATGCATGCCAGGGCGTGTTGGAGCAGATGCGCGGGACAAAGGTGAAGGCACCGGCGCAGCCGAAGGCGAAGTGATCGGCTGACACCACGTACAATGCGGCACCGCCACGACGATCCCGCACCGTGCTTCCCGCCGCCAAAGCCCGCTTCCAAATCCACTTCTGCGTCCTGCTCTGGGGATTCACGGCCATTCTCGGCAAGCAGATCACTCTGCAGGCGCTGCCGCTGGTCTGGTGGCGTACCTTGCTGGTGACCTCGGCGCTGTTACTGGTGCCGAGGGTTTGGCGCGGGCTCAAGGCCATGCCGGCCAGGTTGCGCTGGGCGTATGCCGGTATCGGTGCAGTCGTGTCGCTGCATTGGTTGACGTTTTATGCAGCGATCAAATTATCGAACGCATCGGTCGGTGCGACCTGTATTGCCCTGGGTCCGGTGTTTCTCGCTTTTATCGAGCCGTGGATCGCCCGCCGCCGCTTTGATCCGCGCGAGCTGCTGATCGGCATACTGGTCATTCCCGGTGTCGCCATGGTGGTGGGCGGCGTGCCGGTGGATATGCGACTGGGTATTGCAGTGGGCGCGCTGTCTGCGCTGCTGGTGGCCATCTTCGGCTCGCTCAACAAGCGCCTGGTCGAGCATGGCGATCCGCTGACCGTCACCTGCATCGAGCTGGGCTCGGGCACGTTGTTTCTCACCTTGCTCACACCGTTTCTGCCGCATGCGGGCTCGGCTTTCATGCTGCCCGGTGCGCACGATGCAGCGCTGCTGCTCCTGCTGTCATTCGGCTGCACCTTGCTGCCCTTCGCATTGGCACTGGTCGCACTGCGTCAGATGAGCGCCTTCGAAACGCAAATGGTGACCAATCTCGAGCCGGTCTACGCCATCGTGCTGGCTATCGTATTGCTGGGCGAACAACGTCAGCTCGACACCTGGTTCTATCTTGGCGTCGCGGTGATCCTGACTGCCGTGTTTGCCCATCCTTTCCTGCACCGCCGCGATAGCCAGCCGGCAAAGACCGAGCTGCTGGCTACCGCGGAGAGTCACAACATCGTCGATTAATGCAGGGTCGACTAATGCGCGGCCGATGCCGATGACGCCGGATGCTCGTCGTGATCATGGTCATGATCGCCGTCATGATCATCATGCCCATCATCATGATGATGGTGTCCGCCACCGTGCCCATCGTCACCGTGCGTACCGGCCAGCGCGACAAAACCGTCTTCATCCAGCTTGGGCAACTGGCGAATAAAGGCCACCATGTCCCAGATGGCATCATCGCTATGGCTGACGCCCCATGCCGGCATGGCCGTCATCTTGACGCCGTGCTTGATCACCCAGAACGCCTTGGTCGGATCGGCAATGCCGAGCTTGGCCAGATCCGGCGGCTGCGGATAAAGCCCCTGCCGCAACTCGGTGCTGCGCATGCCTGGCGTCAGATGGCAGGCGGCGCACATCTGCGCGTAGTGTTCGGCGCCCGAGTGAATGCGTGTCTGGGCATCCAGGTCCGTAGGCACCACCACGCCGGCAGACTGCCGCGCAATCGAACGCTCACGCAGTGTTTCGACGACCTGCGTGGTTACACCCCAATGGGGTTGATCCGCACCTATATCGTAAATACCGGAATACACGAAGGCTGCGGCAGCCGCAGCGAGTATGACCAAAACTGCAATCAATGTTTTCAAGATCGTTCCCCTCGTTGAGTATCTAAAACCAGAAACGGATGCCGGCGACCCAGGTTGTTTCGTGCACGGCGGTATCAATCAGGACATCGTTGGGTGCGTTTGCGATGCGCCGGTAAGCCCACGACACGCCGACATAGGGCGCGAAGCGTCGGCTGAATTCGTAGCGCAAACGCAAACCGGCTTCGGCTTCGGACAGACCGGCGCGAATCGCACGCTGCGGATCGTTGCGGCTATAAAGATTCAGCTCGATCTTCGGCGTCAATATCAGCCGCTGGGTAAACAGCACGTCATAGCTGCTTTCCAGGCGAAGAGCCGTACGTCCCTGCTCTGCCGCATAGAACGTCGCCTGTGTTTCGAACCAGTAAGGCGCCAGACCTTGCGCACCGACGGCCAGCCATTGCCGCTTGGGCCCGTTACCGATGTCCTGGCGCAGGCCCAGCTGGCCATCCCAATAAGTCGTCCAGGCGTGCCCCCATAGCACGTCGACGCGTCCATCTTGGGTTGTGCCACGCTGGTGCTCGCCCTCGCTACGTATCCACAGGCGATCGATATCACTGCCCCACCAGCCTTCACCCTCCCAGGCGGTCGCGTTGTCGCCACCCGTACTGTGCGTGCGTTCCAGGCGGTCGATCAACAACATGCCCCGCGTATCGGTGTCGTGCATGTCCATCGCGTCGGACATCGCATGCTGTGCCATGACATGTTGCGGCGGCGGTGGCGGAACATGATCGTTCGGCGGCAATGCCGACGATGAAGCCGCCGCCGGCGGCGGCGCGTCGTGATGCTGATGTGGCATGGACATGCCGGGCATATCGTCCATCGGCATGTCCTGCATGTTGTCCATGGGCTTGGCCTGTTGTGCATACGTCAGGCCCGAAACACCGCACAGCAGGAGAAACATCAAAAGCCGCTTCATGCCACCACCACTTCGCGCATCATGCCCGCTTCCATGTGATAGAGCAGATGACAGTGGTAGGCCCAGCGGCCGATCGCATCGGCGCTGACGCGATACGCCACACGTTGTGCCGGTTGCACCACCACGGTGTGCTTGCGCACCTGGAACGCGCCATCGGGAGACTCCAGCTCGCTCCACATGCCATGCAAATGGATCGGGTGGGTCATCATGGTGTCGTTGATCAGCACCACGCGCACGTGTTCGCCGTAGCGCAGCTGGATAGGCCCGACGTCGGAGAAGCGCTTGCCGTCGAACGACCAGAGATAGCGTTCCATATTGCCGGTAAGGTGCAGGGTCATCTCGCGATCGACCCTGGGCGAGATGGGTGCATCGACCGCGTGCAGGTCGGCGTAGCTGAGCACGCGCCGGCCGTTATCGCGCAAGCCCACGCCAGGATCATCCAGGTTGCTGCGCGGCTGCGGCACACGCATGTCGATTTCCGGGCCATGGCCGCGCATCGATGTGTCGCCCATGTCGCCATGGTCCATGGTCATCCCAGGCATGCCATGCATGTCGTGGCTCATACCACCGTGCTGCATCTGTCCCATCATGTCGCTCATGGCGAGCAGAGGACGAGAATCGAGCGCCGGCACATCGGCCGCCATGCCGGCGCGCGGTGCCAGCGTGGCGCGGGCGAAACCGGAACGGTCCATGCTCTGCGCAAAGATCGTCCAGGCGCGGTCGGCCACCGGCTCGACGATCACATCGTAGGTCTCCGCATTGGCGATGCGAAACTCGTCGACGGTCACCGGTTCGATCGGCTGCCCGTCGGCCGCTACCACGGTCATTTTCAGACCGGGAATGCGCACATCGAAAAAGGTCATCGCCGAACCGTTGATAAAACGCAGCCGCACTTTTTCGCCCGCATCGAACAAGCCGGTCCAATTGCCCGCAGGCGTGGTGCCGTTGATCAGATAGGTATAGGTCATGGCCGAGACATCGGCCAGATCGGTGGGATCCATGCGCATCTGGTTCCACATGCGCCGTTCGTCCAGCGCCTGCGAAAAACCTTGCCGGCTGGCGTCGCGCAGAAAATCGCCCATCGTGCGCTTGCCGATGTTGTAGTAATCGCTCTGCTTTTTCAGGTTGGCGAAGATCCGTTCCGGATCGGTATCGGTCCAATCGCTAAGCAGGATCACGTGCTCGCGTTGCACCGCATGACGCTCGTTCCGTGGCTCGATCACGATCGGCCCATACAAACCGGTCTGTTCCTGGAAACGCGAATGGCTGTGATACCAGTAAGTGCCCGCCTGGTTTACCGTGAAGCGATAGACGTATTCGCCACCCGGCGGGATGCCATCAAAACTCAGGCCCGGCACGCCGTCCATATCGGCCGGCAGCACGATGCCATGCCAGTGAATCGAGCTGGTAACGGCAAGACGATTGCGCACGCGAATAGTCACCGTGTCGCCCTGGCGCCAGCGCAACAGTGGTGCCGGCAACTGGCTGTTGACCACGGTGGCTATACGCTTGCTGCCAGTGAAATCCACCGGCAGTTCGCCGATTTCCAGCTCGAAATAGGTACCGCTCAATTCGGCGCGTGACGCGCCCGTGGCGGCAAAAACATCGCCGCCGCGAAACAGCCCGAGCCCGGCGGCAACACCGCCCAGGGTCAGGCCTTGAACGAAGCGCCGACGCGGCAGCGAAAGGCCGCGCGGATCCTGCTTACTCATGATGTCGACTCCAACTGCCGTCCGTCCGGCTATGCGAAAGCGGACGCTCGGCCACAACGATGCTCATCCATTAGCTGCACGTTCAAAGCCGTACAGCCATGAATACCGTTATTCAGGCGAAGTCATTCGCCGGTGGCCTTAGTGGAGGAGATTGCGCGCGCTGCGGCGCGGAGCGATGTCCCTGCATCGCCAGCGGATGAGCCGGAAGCCGGGAGATCATGCCCAGTGCCACGGTCGGTGGCAGTGTGGCCGGGGCATGTACGCAGGCACAGTCGGCGGTGGCCATCGGCCCCTGGCCATGCGCATGTCCGGCATCGTGCATGCCTGCGCTGTCGGGCATGTGCATGCCGGTACAACAATCGGTCTGTGCCCAGGCCATGCTCACCAGCGCCAGCCACGCGCACAGCGCCCAGGCCAGCAAGTGGTGGGAACGGCGGAAGGGCTGGAGAGAGCGGCGGGGCATGGGGTGAGGATAGCCAGCATGTACTGGGGGCTCAACTCTGGAGCAGGCTCCAAGCGGTTTTCGGAGGGCTCGGGAACGGTGGCAGCTTTTTCGTTGAATCACTGCCAGAGCCCCCTCTCCCCAACCCTCTCCCCCGGCAAAGCCGGGGGAGAGGGAGCAGGTTTCGCTAGATCGAAACTCGCCTCGGTGGGACTCCACTCATTGCTCGCTCCTCTCAACGCCTCACTACACTGTGCGCCTCCCCCTATACTGCAGCCATGAATTATCGCCACGCCTTCCACGCCGGCAACTTTGCCGACGTTCTCAAACACGCCGTGCTTTTTGCGCTGATCGAAGCGCTCAAGGCCAAGCCGGCGCCGTTCTGCTTTGTCGATACGCATGCCGGTAGCGGTTGCTATGCGCTCGATGGCATGCAGGCCGGCAAGACCGGCGAGTACAAGGACGGCATCGCGCGCCTGCTCTTTCCGGATATGCATGGCGACGGCAGCGCACCGGCACTGCCCAGCCTGCTGCAGCGCTGGCTGCAGACCATCCTCGACCTGCCCGGCAACGAGGACGGCCTGAAGCTCTACCCCGGCTCACCGCTGCAGGTAGCCCAGGCGATGCGCGCCAGCGACAGCGCGCAGCTATGCGAACTGCACCCGGAAGAAGCCACACGCCTGCGCGAGCTGTTTCATCGCGATGCGCGCGTACATGTGCATCAGCGCAACGGCTACGAGGCACTCAAGGGCTTCGTGCCGCCGCAGGAAAAGCGCGGCCTGGTCCTGATCGACCCGCCCTTCGAAGCCCAGGAAGACGAGTACCGCACGATCGAGAAAACCATCAAGAACGCCCTGCTACGCTGGCCCGGCGGCGTCTATGCGGTGTGGTATCCGATCAAGCGCCGCAGCCAGGTGCAACCCTTCCACCGCTGGCTGCAACACAGCGGCGTGAAGCGCTTGCTACGTGCGGAGCTGCTGGTTCGACCGGACGATTCACCGCTCCGTCTCAACGGCTCGGGCATGGTCATACTCAACGCGCCCTGGAAACTCGACGACGCCTTGCGCGAACCGATGCAGGCACTGGGGCGGTTGCTCTCGCAGGATCGCCCGGCCCAGACGCGGCTCGACTGGCTGGTCGAGGAAGCGCCCTGAACGCTAAGCTTGGTTATCTCCAGCCCACTTCCTGAGGAGTATGGTCATGCGTCTCGCCCCGTTACTGATCCGCCTGGCCATCCCGGCTGTGCTGCTGGCCCTGAGTGCCTGCGCACCCGCACCGATCTACAAGCCCACCGCAGCCAACGTGGTCGTCGCGCCGGCACAAGTCTCGCAGACGCCGGAGCAGTACAGCGGCCGCGACGTGATCTGGGGTGGCCGCATCGTGCAAGTGAACAACCTCGCCGACCATAGCGAAATCGAAATCCTCGCCTATCCGCTGGACAGCTCTCAGCGGCCCAAGCTGAGCGGCAATGGCATGGGGCGATTTATCGCGACCATGTCCGGCTATGTGGAATCGATCGATTACCCGCAAGGTGCGCCGATTACCGTTACCGGCCATCTCAGCGGCAATCGCTCCGGCAAGGTAGGCGAAGCCGATTATGCGTTTCCGTTGGTTGGCGTGACGCAATCGCATATCTGGTCGACGTCGGAGATGCAGGGCGGCAAGGTCAATTTCGGTGTAGGCGTGGGCGTCGGTATCCGCTAAATCCCACGCGATTCGTTCAAGGAAAGCTCGATGTCCGGACACGCCAACTCGCTCAGAGCGATCCTGCTCGCTCTGGGTGCCAATTTCGCGATCTTTATCGCCAAGCTGATCGCCGCCGTCATGACCGGTTCCGGCGCCATGCTGGCCGAAGCGGTGCATTCGCTGGCCGACTGCTCCAACCAGGGTTTGCTGCTGGTCGGTATGCGGCAGGCCAAGCGGCCGCCGTCGATGGAATACCCGCTTGGCTGGGGCCGCGTGATGTATTTCTGGTCGTTTCTGGTGGCGATGCTGCTGTTCAGTGTCGGCGGCATGTTTTCGATCTATGAAGGCGTGCACAAGCTCAGCCATCCCGAGCCCTTGAGCTGGCCGTGGCTTGCCGTGGGCGTGCTGGGTTTTAGCATCGTGGTCGAAGGCATCTCGATGCACGGCTGCCTGCAGGAAGTAAACAAGGCACGCGGCTCACGCAGCCTGTGGCGCTGGTTCCGCGAAACGCGTTCGAGCGAACTGTTGGTGATTTTTGGCGAAGACCTTGCCGCCCTGCTCGGCTTGACGCTCGCGTTTATCGCCGTGGTCGCCACGATGATCACCGGCAACCTGCTGTTCGACGCCGCCGGCACCATCGCCATCGGCGTCCTGCTCGTCATCGTTGCCGTTGCCGTCGCCAACGAAGTGAAGGCGCTGCTGATCGGCCAGGGTGTCGAGCCGGAGCAACGCGAGGCGCTGATCGCCTTTTTGAACGCACGCCCCGAGGTCGACGCCGTACTCAATCTGCTGACCGTGCAAATGGGTCCGGACGTGATGGTCGCCGTGAAGGCACGCATGGCGCCGGCAGCGGATCAGCGCAGCTTTATCGAGGCGATCAACCGCACCGAGAAGGCAATGAAAGAGGCTTTCCCGGATGTGCGGTGGAGCTTTTTTGAGCCAGATATTGCCGACTAGCGCGTCAACGTTTCAACTCAAGCAAGTCCCACGCATTCCCATAAAGATCCTCGAACACCGCCACCGTGCCATACGGCTCGTGCCGAGGCTCTTCGCGGAAATGCACGCCTTGTGCGCGCATGCGATGCCAATCGCGGTCGAAGTCGTCGGTGTGCAGGAATAACCAGACGCGACCGCCTGCCTGATCGCCGATACGCGCGGTCTGTGCTTCGCCAACCGCCTGGGCCAGCAGGATGCGGGTTTCCTGTGCGCCCGGCGGTGTCAGCAAGACCCAGCGCTTGCCGCCGCCCAGGTCGGTGTCCTCGACCAGTTCGAAGCCCAGTGCGCGGGTGTACCAGGCAATCGCTTCGTCGTAGTCGGCGACCAGCAGCGCAAAGCTGCCGATATGTTGCTTCATGCTTGCTTATTCCTTGAAGGGTGCGGGACCGATCGCCGCCTGCATTTTCTTGGTGAGTTTGGACCGTACCTGGAGATAGGCGCCGCGGATCAGTTTTTCCAGCGCTGCCGTGGTGAAGCGGCGACGGTCGGTCACGGCGATCCAATGCGCACGCGCCAGGTAAGGTGCCGGTGCCATGCCTTCCTGGTCGGTCAGCTCCAGGAACCGCTCGTCCGGCACCTTGAACATCAGGCGCCCGTCCTGACCACGATCGGCCGAAGTCACCACGAACATCTTGCCGCCGACGCTGAAGACCAGCGCATCGCCCCACTTGATGTCTCGGGTGACGCCAGGCCACCCGCTGCAAAGCTGCTCCAGCCGCTCGGTACTCAGGCCTTTGCTCATGCGTCCGCCTCACCAATGGGGATCAGCCTTGCATTCTGAGGCGAGGGGCCAGCACGACGCCAGCTCAACGCGGCATGCCGCAAGATCGGACATATTCGCCTACCGCAATACTGCACTCGCGGCAAAACGCCATCTTCAAGGCCGTAATTTCAAGCTTTCCGTTCATGTTGCAGCGCACACAATACGGTAAAGTATGGATATGTCCCTCCCCGCCATCCAGCTCACCGACACGCCCCACCAGGCGGCGCTGCCTCCGCGCAGCCGCGAGCGCTTCGCGCGCCTGCAGCTGGTGCGGCAGGCCCAGGGCGAGTTGGTGCGGATCCACGATGGACGGGAGCTGCGCCTGCGCGATATCGACGGGAACGACGTCGCGGCGATCAAGCGCTGCTTCCAGCGCCTGTCGCCAGAGGACATCCGTCGCCGCTTCCTGCACTCGATGTCCGAGCTGCCCGAGCCGATGGCGCAGCGCCTTTGCCGCATCGATCCGGCGATAGAGCGCGCCTACGTACTGGTAGACGAAAATGTCGTGCCCGGCGAGATCCGTGGCGTGGGCCGCATCTACGTGGACGAATCCGCCGACAGCGCCGAATTCTCGATCGTGGTCGAACAGGATTGGACCCGACTGGGTCTTGGCGCCATGCTCATGCAACATCTGGTCGACGAATGCCGCCGCCGCGGCCTCAGCGAGATCTGGGGCTATGTGCTGCTGGAAAACCGCCCCATGTTGCAGCTATGCCGCGAGCTGGGCTTTGTCCAGCGATTGCTGCCGGATGAGCCGGGGACGGCGCAGATTTCGCTGGCGCTCTGATCCAAATCCCGCTGCACATCGCTCCCAGGCGTTAAACTAACCCGCTTCCCTGACGCGGCAGCTCGCGGCGTCCCGAGCGATCTCATACGCGTCCTCATGCCAAGCATTCTTTCGCACCCGCCCCTCCCCACCACACCCAAGCAACGCCGTTACTGGACCCCGCCACACGGGTCGGCACGGGCACTGCTGGTGGCGGAGGCTGCGCGCTCGCATGGTGGCCTGCTGGTGGCGGTCACGCGCGACACCCAACGCGCGCATGCCCTGGAAGACGAACTGCGGATCTTCGCCGGTGGCCTGCCGGTGCTGCATTTCCCCGATTGGGAAACCTTGCCGTACGACGTCTTCAGCCCGCATCCGGAAATCGTTTCGCAGCGCATCGCTACGCTCTATCAGCTGCCCTCGGTCGAGCGCGGCGTGCTGGTGGTGCCAATGGCCACGCTGATGCAGCGTATCGCGCCACGCAGCCATATCACCGGCTCGGGCCTGATGCTCAAAAAGGGCCAGAAGTTCGACCTCAGTGCCGAGCAACGCCGTCTCGAAGCTGCGGGTTACCGCAATGTGCCACAGGTGGCCGAGCCGGGCGATTTCGCCATACGCGGTGCGCTGATCGATATCTTTCCGATGGGCACGGCCGAACCGTATCGCGTCGAGTTGTTCGATGACGAGGTCGAATCGATTCGCAGCTTCGATCCTGAAAGTCAGCGGTCCAATCAGCAGGTGGAACGCGTCGAGCTGTTGCCCGCACGCGAGTTTCCGCTTACCGATACGGCGGCCAAGGACTTCCGCGGCAAGCTGCGCGAGCGCTTTCCTATCGATGTGCGTCGCTGCCCGCTTTACCAGGACATGAAAGAAGGCGTGACACCGGGCGGCATCGAGTACTACCTGCCGCTGTTCTTCGAGCAGACCGCAACGCTGTTCGATTACCTCTCCGAGACAGCCGTGTTCCTGCTCGCCGAGGGCGCGCTCGACTCGGCCCAACAGTTCTGGCAGCAGACCGGTGAACGCTACGACCAGCGCGCGCATGACATCGAGCGCCCGGTGCTGCCGCCGGCAGAGCTGTACCTGTCGCCGGAACAATTGCGCGAGCAGCTCAACAGACGCCTGCGCGTGGAAGTCGTACCCAGTGGGCACGAGCATGCGGTCGACACCGGCACGCAGCCGGCGCCGGAGCTGCCGATCAACCGCAAGGGCGAAGAACCCGGCACGTCGTTGCGCCACTTCATGACGAGCTATCCCGGCCGTGTGCTGATTGCCGCCGATTCGGCCGGTCGTCGCGAAGCCCTGATCGAAACACTTGCTGCCGCCGGGATGAAACCCGACAGCGTCGAGAACTGGCACAGCTTCGCCCCTGCAACTGGTACCGCGCCCAAGTTCGCCATCACCACGGCCGCACTGGAACAAGGCTTCGCGATCACCCAACCCGCGCTCACCATATTGACCGAGCGCGAGCTCTACGGCGAGCGCGTGCGCACCGAGCGCAAGCGCCGCCGTGGAGCGGAGCGCGATCCGGAAAGCATCATCCGCGATCTCACCGAGCTCACCATCGGCGCGCCGATCGTGCATGTCGATCACGGCGTGGGTCGCTATCAGGGCCTGATCTCGATGGATGTCGGCGGCATGGCCGGCGAATTCCTCACCATCGAATACGCCAAGGGCGACAAGCTGTATGTGCCCGTGGCGCAACTGGGTCTGGTCAGCCGCTACTCCGGTACCGCGCCCGAACTGGCGCCATTACATTCGCTGGGCGGCGATGCGTGGGAGCGCGCACGCAAGAGAGCCGCCGAGAAAGTCCGTGACGTGGCTGCCGAACTGTTGGCGATCTATGCACAACGTGAAGCGCGCGGCGGCCAGTCGCTTTCGATCGATCGTCAGTTGATCGAAGAGTTCGGCGCCAGCTTCCCGTTCGAGGAAACACCGGATCAGGAACATGCCATCGGCGCCGTCCTTAGCGACCTTGTCGCGCCGCGCGCCATGGATCGCGTGATCTGCGGCGATGTCGGCTTCGGCAAGACCGAGGTCGCGCTGCGCGCCGCGTTCGCTGCCGCCACGGCCGGCAAGCAGGTCGCGGTCCTGGTACCCACTACGCTGCTGGCGCAGCAGCATTACCGCAACTTCGCCGACCGCTTTGCCGACTGGCCGGTTCGCGTCGACGTGCTGTCGCGTTTCAAATCCACCAAGGAAGTCAACGAAGCGCTCAAGCGTCTCGCCGATGGGCAGATCGACGTCATCATCGGCACGCATAAGCTCCTGCAGCCGGACATCAAGTTCAAGGATCTCGGCCTGGTCATCGTCGACGAAGAACAGCGTTTCGGCGTACGCCAGAAAGAACAGCTGAAAAAGCTGCGTGCGGAAGTCGACCTGCTGACCATGACGGCCACGCCCATCCCGCGCACGCTCAACATGGCGATGAGCGGCCTGCGCGATCTGTCGCTGATCGCCACGCCACCCGCGCATCGCATGGCGGTGCGCACATTTATTTCGGCGTGGGAGCCGGCGCTGATCCGTGAAGCCTTCCAGCGCGAACTGCAACGCGGCGGCCAGGTGTATTTCCTGCACAACGAGGTCAACACCATCGAGCGTACCGCGCGCGAGATCGAGGAGCTGATCCCCGAGGCGCGTATCGGTATCGCCCACGGCCAGATGCCCGAGCGCGAGCTGGAACGGGTGATGGCGGACTTCCACCGCCAGCGCTTCAACGTGCTGGTATGCACGACGATCATCGAAACCGGCATCGATATCCCGACGGCCAATACCATCATCATCGACCGTGCCGACCGCTTCGGCCTGGCCCAGCTGCATCAGCTGCGTGGCCGTGTCGGCCGCTCGCATCACCGCGCTTATGCCTACCTGGTCGTGCCCGACCGCAAGGCCATGACCGCCGATGCCGAGAAGCGCCTGGAAGCTTTGGCCTCGCTGGAAGAGCTGGGCGCGGGCTTTACCCTGGCCACGCACGACCTGGAAATTCGCGGTGCCGGCGAACTGCTTGGCGACGAGCAATCGGGCCAGATCCAGGAGATCGGCTTCGGTCTTTATACCGAGCTGCTGGAACGTGCGGTGCGTGCGCTCAAGTCGGGCAAGGTGCCGGACTTCGATCTCACCAGCGAACACGAAACCGAGGTCGAACTGCATCTGCCGGCATTGATACCTGACGACTATCTGCCGGACGTACATACGCGTCTGACGTTGTACAAGCGCATCGCCAGCGCGCGCAATGAAGATTCGCTGCGCGACCTGCAAGTGGAAATGATCGACCGCTTCGGCTTGCTGCCCGACCCGACCAAGCAACTGTTTGCCATTGCCGGGCTGAAGCTGATGGCCACGCCCTTGGGTATTCGCAAGCTTGACTTCGGCCCCAATGGTGGCCGCATCGTTTTCCGCGACAAGCCGGAAGTGGATCCGATGACCATCATCAAGCTGGTCCAGCGCCTGCCGCGCGTCTACAAGCTGGAGGGGCAGGACAAGCTGCGCGTGACGCTGGAGCTGCCTGGTGCGATCGAGCGTATTCGCAGCGCCCAGGATGTGCTGGTCGCGCTGGGTGCGCGGCGGCCCGGCTAAAGATAGGGAGGCTCTCGCGAGCACCCGCCCCCTCACCCCAACCCTCTCCCCCGGCAAAGCCAGGGGAGAGGGAGCTGAGCTGCGCAAGTGCGAAACACCGAGGCACCCTCAGCGGATTCCCTCTCCCCTGGCTTTGCCGGGGGAGAGGGCTAGGGAGAGGGGGGCTCTAGGTCCTCAAGCGCGCACAAGAAACTGCACACTGAAAAGCTGCTGCGGGTCCAGCCACACATGCTGCACTTTCAACCCGGCATGTGCGGCCAGCGTGGCGAAATCGCTCAGCGAATACTTGCAGCTGTATTCCACCTGCATCGCCTCGCCGTCGCCAAAGGCAACGCGCATCCGCCCCACCCGCACCTCCTGGCTACGCGCGCTGACGATATGCGTCTCGATGCGCCCTGCCATCGGGTTGTAATGCGCGCGGTGGCGGAAGGCGGAGAGGTCGAAATCGCTGCCGATCTCCCGGTTGAGCCGCACCAGCATATTGAGCGTGAACTCGGCGGTGACACCGGCCTTGTCGTTGTAAGCCGCCTCGATCACCGCGGGATCTTTCTTTAAATCCACGCCGATCAGGACACCACCGCCCTCGCCCATTTCGTTGCGCATCTTCCGCAGCAGATCGATCGCATCGCGCGCCTCGAAATTGCCGATGGTCGATCCCGGAAAATAGATGACATTGCGACGTGGTGCGCGCGGCGGAACCGGCAAGCGCAACGGGCGGGTGAAGTCCGCGCAGAACGGTTGGATCGCCAGCGCAGGAAACAGCTCGCTGAAGCGCTGCACGCTCTGACGCAGCGGTTCGGGTGAAATCTCCACCGGCATGTACGACACCGGCGAATGCAACTGTTCAAGCAGCATACGCGTCTTGATGGCGCTACCGCTGCCATATTCGATCAGGCGCACGTCCTCGCCCAACACCTCGGCGATGTCACCGGCGTGCACATTCATCAAATCGATTTCAGCGCGAGTGAGGTAGTACTCCGGTTGATCGCAGATGTCCTCGAACAACTGCGAGCCGCGCTCGTCGTAAAACAGCCACGAAGGCAAGCGTTTGGGCTGCAAGCGCAAGCCGCGCTGCACCACTTCCAAGACATCGTTGATCGGGGGGCGACGATCGTCGTCGCGAAGTTCATACGCCTGCATGCTCATGCGTCGGTACTCTTATCGGTCCTGCGCCAGACGAAGCCCCATGAACTGCCAACGCGCATCGGGCGGGAAAAAATTGCGGTAGCTGCTGCGGATATGATCGCGCGGTGTGGCAAGCGAACCGCCGCGCAACACCATCTGTCCGCTCATGAATTTGCCGTTGTATTCGCCCAAAGCACCGGGGAGCGTCTTGAAGCCCGGATAGCTGCTGTAGGCCGACGAGGTCCATTCCCAGACATCGCCATACATATGCAGCAGGCCGTCACCAGTGGCCGCGCGCGGCAGCCGCGGCGCACGATCGAGCAGATTACCCTCGATCGGCACATGCTCGGCGGCATGCTCCCATTCCGCTTCGGTCGGCAGGCGGGCACCCGCCCAGCGGGCGAATGCATCGGCCTCGTAGTAGCTCAGATGACACACCGGCGCATGCGGATCGAGCGGACGCATGCCATGCAGCGTAAACGCGCTGGCGAGATCGTCCTGCCAATACATCGGACGCTGCCATTGCTCGCGCTGTACCGTCGCCCAGCCTTCGGAAAGCCATAGCGTCGGCTCGCGATAACCGCCGTCGTGAATAAACGATGCGTACTCGGCATTGCTGACCGGGCGATTGGCGAGTGCGTGCGGCTCAAGCCATACGCGATGACGCGGGCCTTCGTTGTCGAAGGCAAAACCTTCGCCGGCATGCCCGATATGAACCAGGCCTTCGTGGCCCGGTATAAACGTCATAGGAACCGAGGTTGCCGATGGCGTGTCGACGGCGGTGCTGTAAGCCGGCTTCAGCGGATTGCACGAAAGTGCGTGCTGGATGTCGGTAAGCAACAACTCCTGATGCTGCTGCTCGTGGTGCAGGCCCAATTCGATAGTCGCCAACAGCGCTGCGGGAACGTCCCCGGTCAGCAGCTCTTGCAGGGCATCATCGACATATCGCCGATAGGCCAGCACATCGGCCAAGGCGGGACGCGACAGCAAGCCACGCTGCGGTCGCGCATGCATCGGCCCGACCGATTGATAGTAGGAGTTGAACAGATAATGCCAATCCGCGTTATAAGGCCGATAACGACTGTCCTGCCCCAATACGAATTGTTCGAAGAACCAGGTGGTATGCGCCAGATTCCATTTGCCTGGGCTTGCATCGGGCATGGACTGGATCTGCATATCCTCGGCACTGAGGCCCGCGGTGAGCGCGATGCTGCATCCGCGCACCTGGGTGTAACGCTCGGACAGCTCGGTAGCGACCTGTATGGAGGCCGGGCTCATGAGGTTCTCCCCGAGGGGCGCTGACAGCGGCTCGATCGCTCCCTGCCGTCCGTCCCTGCAAGACCGTCATCGCTGTAAAAAGACATACCTATCACCATGCCCGAGGTTCCGTTTATATCTTGTGATGCACCGATGGCGGATGGTTTACAGTGTGGCTTGCAGTAGCTGATCGGGCCGGCTCGCCCGGCCCCGGGTATCCCCATCCATGAGGTGATTCGATGAACGCCTTGAAACCCACCCTGCTCTCCCTGATTCTCGTTGCCGTTACGGCCGGGGCCCATGCCGCCGACACGCCCGCTCCGCTGTTCAAACCCTTGCGACCGGTCAGTTCGTGCATCCGCACCGATCGCATCGACGAATGGCATATCGTCGACGCGCGTACGGCGATCGTTCGTACCGGACCTCAGCGCTATGTCGTGAAACTTCAAAACGATTGCCCCCGCCTCGGCGTCGGCCGTCAAGGTTTGATCTTCCGCGCCAACGAAGCGAACCAGCTCAACTCGCTCGGCCGCATCTGCGGCGAAGCCGGGGAATCGGTGCACTCACGCGATCAACCGCCTTGCGCGCTCCACTCGGTTCGAATCATCGACAAGCCGACATTCGACAAGCTGAGCGCGAAAGCGACTCGGCACGGTAATGGTGCCGAACCGAACGGAAACAAGCCCTAGGCGCGTTCCGATCGGACAAAAAAAAGCCCGGCCGGAGCCGGGCTTTTTTGCTTTCTATTCAACGCTCGCGATCAATAACCGTCGTCGCGAACATAACGGGTGTAGCCCGGGTCTTCGTAGACCGTGCGGGTTTCGACCACGCGACGGGTCACGACAGGCGCGTCCTCATACACCACCGTCGGCTGCGTGTAGACCACGCGCGGGGCATAGTACGGATCCGGGCGCAGCGCGTCCGCAACCACACCTGCGGCAACGCCGGTCAGGATGGCACCCGCTACCCAACGACCGCCACTCCAGTAACCACCGCCGCGGTGATAACCGCCGTAGTAACCACCGTGATAGCCGCCGTGGTAACCGTAACCGCCACGATAACCGCCCCAGCCGTGCGCCGATGCGGTGAGCGGTGCTGCCACCATTCCCGCCAAGGCAAGGCTAACGGCAAGGATCTTTGCACCACTGAAACGCTTGGTCATGACACACCTCCGTGAATACGATGCCTATGCTAATCCGGCGGGATTAATGTGAACTGAAGGGTTTACTTTTTGATCCGGGCGGCGTCCCAAGGGTTAATCGACGCGTCAGCTTGGCGTGAACGCAACAGCCAGCAGCCGTGAATATCGTTGCGGCGCGCAAAGTCGAACGGGATGCTGGCCTGGCTGACATCCTCGATAATGAAACGTTGTTCCAACGCCTCACGATCCAGCTTGAACTTTCTGAAATTATTTGAAAAAACGATGACCCCGTCGCGACCCAGGCGGTCGCCGCACGCTTCCAGCAGCTTGACGTGATCGCGCTGTACGTCGAAATCGTCGGCCCGTTTGGAGTTGGAAAATGTCGGCGGATCAACGTAGATGAGACCGAAGTGGTCGCGCTCGCGCTGCAGGAATTCCAGTGTGTCCGCCTGGATCAGGCGATGACGCGCGCCGGTGAATCCGTTAAGCGCAAGATTGCGCGACGCCCACTCCAGGTAGGTCCCGGAAAGGTCCACGCTGGTGGTATCGCGCGCGCCGCCGGCCGCCGCATAGACGCTGGCCGTGGCGGTATAGGCAAACAGGTTCAGGAACCGGCGCCCCTCGGCCAGTTCGCGCAGACGCCCGCGCACCCAGCGGTGATCCAGGAACAAGCCGGTATCGAGGTAATCGGTCAGATTGATCAGGAAATTCAGCCCGCCCTCTTCCACTTCGACAAATTCGCCGCGCTGGTCGAACTGGCCGTACTTGGAGCCGCCCTTGCCGCGTTCGCGCGTCTTCAATGCGATACGTTCGCGCGATACACCAAACACTTCACCCGCGACACGGACGATCTCGCGCAATCGCTGACGCGTGGTTTCCACCGGTATTTCCGCAGGGGCGCGATATTCCTGCACGTGCAACCACTGGTTACCTTCGGCGTCGCCGTACACGTCGATCGCGGCGGCGTACTCGGGCAGATCCTGGTCGTAGGCACGCCAGCAATGAATGCCTTCGCGCTCGAGCTGCTTGCGCAGATGGCGCAGGTTTTTCTCCAGCCGGTTCTTCAGCATCTGCGCGCCGGCCGATAGCGGCTTCGCTTCGCGCGGCGTCTCATCGCGCACATGCAGTTCGAACAGCAACAGCACCGTTTCCAATGCGCCGTTGTAAAGCGCGTAGCGTTTGTCGGCACGCAGCGGCATGGCGCGGCCGAGTTCCTCATCGCCGGCGAGTACGGCCGCACGCCAACCGGCAAACCGGGCGCGCAACATTTCGCCGAGCGCGCGATACAGCGCCGGCATCTGGCCACGCTCGCCCAGGCGTTCGCCATACGGCGGATTGGTGATGACCAGGCCTCGCTCGACACCCGGCGGCGGCGAGACATGCAAGGCGTCGTGCTTGTCCAGCGTAAAGAATCCGGCGACACCGGCTTCCTGCGCATTGCGCTTGGCCGTCTGCACCATGCGCGCGTCGGAGTCGGAACCGAAGAAGCAGCTGCGCAAGGCGCGCAGGCCGTTGTCGGCGCGCTCGCGCGCTTCGTCGAGCAGCCGGCGCCACAGCGCGATATCGTGCTTGTGCCAGCCGAGAAAACCGAAGTAATCGCGGCGAAGACCCGGCGCGACATCAGCAGCCATCAACGCACCTTCGATCAACAAGGTGCCCGAGCCACACATCGGGTCGAGCAAGGCACCGCCTTCCTTGTACATCTCCGGCCAGCGCGCGCGCAGCAGCATCGCGGCGGCAAGGTTTTCCTTCAGCGGCGCTTCGCCTTGCAGCTCGCGCCAGCCGCGACGATGCAGCGGCGAGCCGGCAAGATCGATCGAGATCGTCGCGCGATCGCGACGCAAGCGCAGATTGATGCGTACATCCGGCTCGTCGGTATCGACATCCGGACGCGTGCCGTCGCGCTGGCGGAACTGGTCGACGATGGCGTCTTTCGCTTTCAAGGCGATGAACTGGCTATGCGTCAGCTTGCTTTGCCCGGTCACCGCATCGATCGCCAGGGTGGCGTGCGAGGCAAGATGCTCGGACCAGTCGATCGATTGCACGCCGGCATACAGTGCATCGCCATCGGCCGCGTCGAACTCCGCCAACGGCAACAGGATGCGGCTGGCCAGCCGCGACCACAGGCAGGCGCGGTAGGCGGTTTCAAGCTCGCCAGCGAAATACACGCCGGCAAGCGCCTCGCGCACATCGGATGCACCCAGCGCAATCAACTCATCGCGGAGCAGGTATTCCAGGCCCTTGGGGCAGGTAGCGAAATAAGCGCTCACGATGCTTTCGCCACGCGGTCGAGGAACAACTGGAACTGCGCAGCGATCGTATCGATGCAATCGCTGAGCCGATGGTCGTCGTCCAGCACCAGCAGCGGCACGCGGCGCTCGCCGGCAAAACGGAAGATCGGCTCGAGCGGGCAGATGTCATCGCGCCAGCCGTGGATCAACTCCGTCGGTACGTCACGACGCATATCGAAACCTTCGGCAAAGCCGGGAATCTCCGGTGGCGTCGCCAACAGGAACAGACCGGCGACCGGCAGGTCGCGCGAGACCAGCCCCGACACAAAGGCGCCCATGCTCGACCCCACCAGGATCGGCGGCGTGGACTGGGCCTGGACGGCCGCGCGCAACCGGGCGATACGTGGCGCCACCGAGCCCACATGGCCGGGTGCGTCGTCCTCGCGGTAATCGGGGCGATGGGTCTGCCAGCCAAGCGATTCGGCGAGCGCGGCCAGCGCGCTGACCTTGGTAGCGTCCGGACTGGAGTCCGAACCGTGGGAAAGGATGATCTGGCCGCGCATCGCGGTCTCCATAAGCTTTTCGGGTATCCCCGCCATGATACCGGCAACACGCGCCCTACCTGCCTCGGATACGCTATGGGCCATGCTGACCATTCACGATCAACCGCTGCCCTACGTCGAAAAGCTGCCCGAACGCCCCGCCTCGGCGGTGACGCTGGTGGTGATTCACTGCACCGAGCTGCCGGATCTGGCGACCGCACGCGAGTACGGCGAGCGCGTGCTCTACGACAACGGCACCGGGGCGAGCGGCCATTACTACGTCGATCGCGACGGCTCGATCTATCGCTATGTACCGGGCACGCGCGTGGCCAACCATGTGCGCGGGCAAAACCCTCACTCGATCGGCATCGAACTGGTCAACCTGGGCCGCTACCCGAACTGGTGGGACTCGCATCACCAGACCATGACCGAACCCTATACCGCCGCCCAGATCGCCGCGCTGCGCGCGCTGCTGGCCCAGCTCCGGCAGGATTTCCCCGAGCTTCGGCAGATTGCCGGCCACGAGGACCTGGATCTGGCGCGGATGCCTGCCAGCGACGACCCGTCCAAAGAGGTTCCGCGGAAACTGGATCCGGGCCCGCAGTTTCCATGGGAAGCCGTGTTGAAGGACAGTGGGCTGGAACGGATCAGTCATCGTCCATAAGGGGCCGGCCGCTAAAGAGATCCACGAGCAACCAGCTATTTTGTAGGAGCGACTTCAGTCGCGACCACGGCCCGCCGTTAGGCACGATGGTCGCGACTGAAGTCGCTCCTACAAAATAGGCGGTTATTCGAGATCCCTGAAGCCGGGGAGCCGAGCCACACCGCTATACTCCCCGTTTTGCAGCAACCGGCAAGGGCCGAAACGTCATGAAAGAAGCGCACGTCAGCGAGCTGGTCGACCTGCTCGATCTGGAACGCCTGGAAGACAACCTGTTTCGCGGCCAAAGCCGCGATATCGGCACGCAATTCGTCTTCGGCGGCCAGGTGCTCGGCCAGGCTCTGTCGGCAGCGCAGCAGACCGTCGACGCGTCCCGCACGGCCCATTCGCTGCATGCGTATTTTCTGCGTGCCGGCGATATCGACGCACCGATCGTCTACAGCGTGGAACGTACGCGCGACGGCGGCACGTTCTCGTCCCGGCGGGTGGTGGCGATCCAGCACGGCCAGCCGATCTTGAATGGCTCGATCTCGTTCCAGATCGAGGAAGGCGGCTTCGAGCATCAGTCGTCGATGCCCGAAGTGCCCATGCCCGAGGACATCGAGCCGATGCAGCCGCTGCCGCCCGAGCAGATGGCCAAACTGCCGGAAAAGATCCAGCGCTGGCTCGGCGTCGATGCCCCGATCGAGTTCCGCCATGTCTGGCCGCAGGACAAGCTCAAGCCCGTCAAGCGCCCGCCGATCCAGCACATCTGGTTTCGTGCCGCGGCTCCCGTGGGCGACTCGCCCGCCCTGCACCGCGCCCTGCTCGCCTACGCCTCGGATTTCAACCTGATCGGCACGGCCACGCTGCCGCATGGCATTTCCTACTACACGCACAACGTGCAGATGGCGAGCCTGGACCACGCGCTGTGGTTCCACCGTCCCTTTCGCATGGACGACTGGCTGCTGTACTCCTTCGACAGCCCCACCGCCCAGGGCGCCCGCGGTCTGGCCCGTGGCCAGATCTTCAGCCGTGACGGCCGCCTGATCGCCTCGAGCGCGCAGGAAGGGCTGATTCGGCTGCGGGAATAACCTTGCCACGCACCTCCGGGTAAACTCAGCACCATGCGCCAGATCTATACCTCTCCCCGCCCGGAAAACATCGATAAAGTCGTCGCATTGCTCAAGGAACAGGGCATCGAGACCACGGTGAACAATCGTTCCAACTGGAACAGGCCCAGCTATGAGCGCTTCAGCTACTCCCAGCGCCGGGAAAATCGCGATAACTGGCCGCAGGTCTGGGTAAACCACGCCGACGACTACACGCGTGCCCGCAATGCGCTGCGCGAGGTCGGTATCGAGCCGGTGATCCGCCATGGCGAGGAGCTGGCCGCCGCCCGTAACCCGGCGCCGGAGGCGAAACGCCGCGACGTGGCCACCCGTATTCGCCGGATCGTCCTGCTGGCGGTCGCCGGGGCCTTTGTCATTACGATGCTCCGGTATATGGGCGTCATCTGAATGGCCGGCAAAGCGGCCGCCCTGTAAGTTTCTACGGGCTCAAGCCAACTAGCCAAAGCGCCCCAAAGCAGGCATAGAATCGGGCCATGCGCTCCGATAACGTCCGCCTGTTCCAGACCCTGCCGCACAGCTGCGGCTATTTTGCCGAGCGCACGGCACAGAATCTGGTGATCGATCCGGCCGCTCCACAGCTGGATCAGTTGTACGGCGCGGCGCTGGAGCGTGGTTTTCGTCGTGCCGGCGGGCATCTGTATCTGCCGCATTGCGGGCACTGCCGCGCCTGCACGCCTTGCCGCATCGACGTGGAACATTTCGCACCCGATCGGGCGCAAAAGCGCTGCATGAAACGCAACGCCGATATCGTGATCAGCGAATCGATGGCCGGCTACAACGCCGAACGCCACACCTTGTATGAGCGCTATCTACGCCAGCGCCATCCCGGCGGCGGCATGGACGAAGCCGATGCCAGCGATTTTCGTCGGTTTCTCACCGCACCGTGGAGCCCGACGCTGTTTCTCGAAATGCGCCTGGCCAAGCGTCTCGTCGGTGTCGCGGTTACCGACGTATGCACGAACGGGCTTTCGGCCGTCTATACGTTCTTCGATCCCGACGAACATGCGCGCAGCCTGGGGACGTTCGCGATCCTGCAACAGGTGGCCTTGGCCAAGCGGCGCGGACTGCCCTGGGTCTATCTCGGCTTCTGGATCGAGGGGCATCCGAAGATGGATTACAAGCGACGGTTCCGCCCGCTGCAGGTACGCGGGACCGCCGGCTGGGCGGCGATGGAATAGCCAACACCGCTGTCGCACCGCAAATACTTTCACACCGGCACTTTGGAGATTGCCCCCGAAGGCGTCAGCGCAGTAGTCTCGTCCGGAGGACGTTACGCGTTTCTGTCAGGGGGTATTCGCGATGCATACGACCACGGGCACCGCCCCGGGGTTGCACGCGGCCGGGCTTCAGGATTCTCCGTCCGCAGCCACTCCCTTATCCGCAGGCAGCACTATTGCGGAAGGTTTTGCCGTGCCCGGATTCGATGCCGTCGTGCGTCTGGCCTCGCACTCGCTCGGCGTACCGCTGGTATCGCTGGTGCTGAGCAGCGGTGAAACCTATTGGTATACGAGCGGCGGCGCCACGCCTATCCATAGTCCGCAAGCGCTGCATCCGTTTTATAACGAAGCGGCGCGGCATCAGGTCGGGCAGTTGATCCTGGATACGCGTCTGGACGAACGCTTCGGCGATATCGATCTCGGCTTCGCCGCGACACCTGAGCCGATCCGCTTTTTCGCCAGCGAACCGGTTTTTACGCTGACCGGCCAACACATCGGCGCATTGTGCGCGATGGACATCCATCCGCGTGCGAACTTGAGCGAAAGCGAACGCAGCGCATTGCGCGATGCCGCCGCACTCGCCGGCGCAGGCGTGGTGTTGCGCAGCTACCTGGGTCGCACCGATCCGGTCACGCAACTGCCTCATCGCAATGCGTTCTTCGAGGATATGCGCGCCCATATGCGCGACGTACCGCATGCCTGGGTGATTGCCATCGACGTGGCACCGGTGCAGCGTTTCAATGCTTTCATCCGTGCCATGGGGCACAGCTATGCCGACGAGTTGATCCGTCTGGTGGCGCAGCGCACGCAGAGCTGGATACCTGCCGATGTGCATCTGTATCAAGTTGGCGTAACGCGTTTTGCGGCGCTGCTTCCCGATCGCAACATGCTGATCAATCCGGCGCGACTGGACGCGCTGGTGGCGCTGCTTCGCCGTCCCTTCGACTGCCTGGGCATACCGCTGACGATCCAGCCGGGTGTGGGTCTGCTGAAGATTCAAGCCAGCGAATTGCGCGGCGGCGATCCGCTACGTTTGGTGATGAGCGCCTCGCATGCGGCGCAATCGAGTGCGCGCGGCTGGGCCGTCTACGACCACGCGCAGGACGAGCAGCAGCGCCAGGAGTTTTTCCTGGTCACCGAGCTTGCCGCGGCGCTCGCCGATCATACCGAGCTGGATCTGCACTACCAGCCACGCGTCGATCTCGATAGCGGCCGCTGCGTCGGTGTCGAAGCCCTGGCCCGATGGAAACATCCAACGCTCGGCCTGATCCCGCCAACCCATTTCATCGGCCTGGCCGAACGTGCCGGGCTGATGCACTCGCTGACCCAGTGGGTGCTCGATCGCAGCCTGTCGCAACTGGCCGTATGGCGAAGCCAGGGACATCAGATCCATCTGTCGATCAATGTCTCCAACACCGATTTGAGTACCGGTCTGGTCGATCGCCTACGGCAGGCGGCAGAACGTCATTCGGTCGACCTGGCCACGCTCGAACTGGAGTTCACCGAAAGTACCTTGATGGAACACAGCATCACCACGCGCCGCTATCTCAGCGCGATTCGCCGACTGGGTACCGGTATTGCCATCGACGATTTCGGCACCGGCTACAGCAACCTGGCCGCCTTGCGACAGATGCCGGCGACCAGCCTCAAGATCGATCAATCCTTCGTGCGCGGCATGACGACCAGCCGCCATGACGAAGCAATCGTGCGCTCGGTGGCGGAACTGGCGCGCAGCATGGATTTTCGCGTGGTCGTGGAAGGCGTCGAAACCGAGCACATCTACGATAGCGTGCTCGGCATGGCCTGCGACGAAGCGCAGGGTTTCCATGTGGCCTATCCGATGCCGGCGGACGAGGTGTCCGCATGGCTGGACGCTTACCGCGGCATGCGTTCACGGCAAGCGCCCTGATTCGCCTTACCGGATTTCCGCGGTTTTCTCAGCCTGCGTATTGGCCGGCAGCTTCGGATACGGAAACAATTTGATCAACGGTACCGACAGGCCATCGTCGCCGACGACACGGCAATGCGTACGATCGAGCTGACGTGGTTCTTCCACGCCGCAGCTGTGCGCAATGATGCCCACTTCCTGCATCACGTTACGTGCATAGTGGAATACACGCTCGCTCTTGTCGGTGACCACCAGGCCGCGCTGTAACTTGGGATTTTGCGTGGTGATGCCGGTAGGACAGGTATTGCGATTGCACTGCAGCGATTGGATACACCCAAGCGCAAGCATGAAGCCGCGTGCCGAATTGACGAAGTCAGCACCGATCGAGATGGCCCAAGCCACGTCGTAGGCGGTGATGCACTTGCCCGAGCAGATCACTTTGACGCGATCGCGCAGGCCCTTTTCGATCAGCACGTTGATCACTGCCGGCAGCGCTTCATGCAACGGCAGGCCAACGCCTTCCATCAGGGTCTGCGGCGCCGCGCCGGTGCCACCTTCGGATCCGTCGATGATGATGAAATCGGGTGCGCTTTCGATGCCGCGGCGATGGATTTCATCGCACAGTTCGACGATCCATTCGACCCCGCCAAAGACCGCCTTGAAGCCGGTGGGCTTGCCGGTCAGGTCGCGGATATGGGCAACCTTGTCGAGCAGCTCGTAGATATTGCCGATGTCGGTATGGCGATTCGGGCTTTGCGAATCCTCGCCCACCGCAATGCCGCGGATAGCGGCGATTTCCGGCGTCACCTTCGCACCCGGCAACAAACCGCCCATGCCGGGCTTGGCACCCTGGCCGAGCTTGATGCTGACCATCTTGACCTGCTTGTGCGCGCAGATCGCTTTCAACTTGTCGTCGTCGAGCTTGCCATCCGCCGTGCGTACACCGTACTTGGCCGTGCCGATCTCGAACACAATGTCGCAACCGCCTTCGAGGTGATACGGCGCCAGACCGCCTTCGCCAGTGTCCATCCAGATGCCGGCCTTCGCCGCACCATGGGATAGCGCGCGCACCGCCGGTGCCGACAGCGCGCCGAAGCTCATCGCGGAAATATTGAAGAACGCCGAATGGCTGTACGGCTCACGTGCGTACGGCCCGATCGTTACCGGCTTGGGCTCGACCGCCTGCTCGCCCAGCGCCGGAAACGGTGCATTGACGAAGAACGGCACGCCTTCGCCACGCAGGTCGCGACTGGAACCGAAGGCGTTGGTGTTGTCGACATTCTTCGCGGCGCGATAGACCCAGGTGCGCTGCGCGCGATTGAACGGCATTTCTTCGCGGTCGCTGGAATACAGGTACTGGCGGAAGAACTCGCCCAGGTGCAGGAACCAGTAACGGAAGTGGCCAATCACCGGGAAGTTGCGCAGGACCGAATTGGCCTCCTGATTGCGGTCGACCATCCAGACCACGGCAATGACCGCTACCAGGATCACCAACAGCAGAATGAACAGGGCCGCGAAGGTCTCGACAACCACGATCAACCAATGTGCAAATCCCATACTGCGCTCCGTTGCGGTGATTCGAATCGGGATAGCGTATACCCGACTGCATGCTTGATGCTTTCGACGCGATGAAAGAAAGCCTCGAAAAACCTCACCTTCTGCCGTCGTCGCAGCGAAGGCCGGGACCCATTCCTCAGTTTTCGCCTGTCAGATAGCGCTCGGCAAGCCTCTACGCTGAGGAGTAGGTCCCGGCCTTCGCCGGGATGACGGATAGGAAAGGTTCTCAAAGGTCGACGCGTAATTTCCTGGCGGCGCGAATCGCCTTGGCCTTGGCCGCCTCGATGTCCTCGTCGCGGGCCAGGGTGACCGCCATGCGGCGGCGGCCCTTTACCGTCGGCTTGCCGAAGATGCGCAGCTGTGTATCGGCCTCGACCAGCGCCTCAGCGACCCCCTGGTAACGCGGCGCTTCGCCCTCGCCTTCCACCAGCACCGCGCAGGACGCCGAGGGGCCAAGCTGGCGAATCACCGGAATCGGCAAGCCGAGGATGGCGCGCGCGTGCAAGGCGAATTCGGATAGCTCCTGCGACACCAGGGTCACCAGACCGGTGTCGTGCGGACGCGGGCTGACCTCCGAGAAAATCACCGCGTTGCCCTTGACGAAAAACTCCACGCCAAAGACACCCCAGCCACCCAGTGCCCCGGTGATCGCTTCGGCCTGGCGCTGCGCGTCGGCCAAGGCCAGCTCGCTCATCGGCTGCGGCTGCCAGGACTCGCGGTAGTCGCCGTCTTCCTGGCGATGCCCGATCGGCGCGCAGAAACTGACCCCATCCTTGTGGCGCACGGTCAGCAGGGTGATTTCGTAATCGAAGTCGATAAAGCCCTCGACGATCACCCGCCCCTTGCCAGCACGGCCGCCGGATTGGGCATAGTCCCAGGCAGCGTCGAGCTGGTCCTCGCGCTTGACCACACTCTGGCCCTTGCCGGAGGAGCTCATCACCGGCTTGATCACGAACGGCAGGCCGAGCGTGGCAGCGGCCTTACGATATTCGTCCACGCTATCGCAGAAGCGATACGGCGAAGTCGGCAGTTTCAGCTCTTCGGCGGCGAGGCGGCGAATGCCTTCGCGATCCATGGTGAGCAGCGCGGCACGCGCGGTCGGGATCACTTTCAGGCCGGTTTTTTCCAGCTCGACCAGGGTCGGCGTGTGGATGGCCTCGATTTCCGGCACGACCAGGTCGGGCTTCTCCTGCTCGATCAGCGCGCGCAGGGCAGCCCCGTCGAGCATGTCGATCACATGGCTGCGGTGCGCCACCTGCATCGCCGGCGCGTGTGCATAGCGATCGACGGCGATCACCTCGACGGCGTAACGCTGCAGCTCGATGGCCACTTCCTTGCCAAGCTCGCCGGAGCCGAGCAGCAGGACGCGCAGGGCATGGTCGGAATGCGGGGTGCCGAAAGGCTTCATTGGGATCTCCGGTGGTCCAATTGGCTATTGTAAGTGGAGCGCAATTGGCCATGGAAACGCCCATCCATCAGATTACGCTGCATGGCAGATTGACGCCGGGCTTTTCCAGGCGTTCACTGTAGCTGTCCCACCCCAGGACACTCATCATGCGTAGCCGTACGACCGCCCTGCTCTTGCTGGTGCTGTTATGGTGCGTACCCGCCTGGCTGCCAGCCCAGGCCAATGTCGGCACGTCCGACGAAACCTGGATGAGTGTGCGCCTGGCCGGGCGCAAGATCGGCCATCTGCTGATCGAGCATGAGCGCGACAGCGACCGGATCGTCACCACCCAGTCGCTGACGATCCTGCTTAACCGCAATGGCAAAAGCATCCCGATGAGCAATATGACCCGCAGCGTGGAAACGCTGGGCGGGGAGCCGCTCGCATTCGCCTCGCGTACCTCGATGTCGGCCATCGACAGCACCGTCAATGGCAGCCGTCAGGCCGATGGTTCGTACAAGGTCGTGAGCAATGTCGGCGGCATGGAACAGCTGTCGAGTATCGACTGGCCGCAAGGCTCGCTGATGGCCGAAGGCCTGCGCCGAACAATGCTGGCCCAGGCCGGCCGCACCGGCCAGCGTTACCAGGTCCGCGTATTCGACCAGGCCACCCAGCAGGCGGTGCCGATCCAGGTCGACGTGTTGGGTTACGAGCCGGTCGAGCTGCCGGGCAGCACGGAAATGCTCAATCACCAGCGGCAAACCCTGCAGACGTCCAGGGGCTTGCAGATCATCGATCTGTGGCTGGACCGCGATGGACAGGTTCGCAAGGGTGTCTTGACGATGATGGGGCGTCAGTTGGAAATGCTGGCCTGCGACCGCAGCTGTGCGCTGGCGCCGGAGCAGGACCTGGACATGTTTCGTGCGGCCATGATCGACTCGCCGCGTCCGCTGCCGGTGTATATGCGCGATGCCTTCCTGCGCTATCGCATTCGCGTCAGCGGCGATTCCCCGCAACCGGTGATCAATACCGACGAACAACGCGTATTGCGCCTGCCCAGCGGCGATTGGCAAGTCGATGTCGGCGTGTCGCACCCTGGCGGGCAGCCGCCGCCGACCGACGCCGATCGCAAGGCGAATCTCTGGGTGCAATCGGATGCACCGGCCATCCGGGAGCTGGCCGCCGTGGCCGTGGGCAGTGCCAGCAGCGACCAGGAAAAAATGCGCCGGATGCGCGTCTTCGTCAGCAACTACATTACCGAGCACGGCCTGGACGTGGGCTATGCCTCGGCGTTGGAGGTGGTGGGCAGCCACCAGGGCGACTGCACCGAATACGCGATCCTGCTGACTGCACTGGCCCGCGCGCAGGGCATCCCGGCACGCATGGTCACGGGCATGGTCTATGCCGATCGCTACGCCGGCAGCTCGCGCGTCTTCCTGCCCCACGCCTGGGTGCAGGCCTGGGTGAATGGGCGTTGGCAGAGCTACGACGCGGCCCTGCGCCGTTTCGATACCACCCATATCGCGATCGATTCGGGCGACGGCGACCCCTGGCATTTCTTCAACGCCAGCAATGTGTTCGCCACCTTGCACATCGAGGATGCGAGTGCTTATTGGGAGCTGTTCTCTTCCCCGCCGCCGGCCGGGCCATCGATCTGAATCCGACGGCACTTGCAATCTGATATCTTTTTGATATCTACTTCTCCCACCTAAGGGAGGGTAGTCATGAACGAGCGTGAAGGGTTTTCCGTCGCCGGTATTCCGATGGTGCTGTTCTGCATCGTGCTGGCGATCGTCGGCGCGGCTTTTTACCTGAATGCCGACCACGATGCGCGCGCGGTATTGCTGGGGGTCCCGTTCCATATCGTCGCCGCTTTCCTGGCCAAGGGTTTCTTCCAGGTCGCGCCGAACGAAGGGCAAGTATTGCAACTGTTCGGCAAGTACTCCGGTACGGTGCGTGAGGAGGGACTGCGCTGGACCAATCCGTTCTACAGCCGCCGCCGTCTCTCGCTGCGCGTGCGCAATTTCGAAAGCAGCAAGTTGAAGGTCAACGACGCCGACGGCAATCCGATCGAGATCGCCGCCATCGTGGTCTGGCAGGTCGTGGATACCGCCGAGGCCGTGTTCTGCGTGGACGACTACGAAAACTTCGTGCTTATCCAGAGCGAATCGGCGCTGCGCCAGATGGCGCAAAACTATCCTTATGATGCTCACGACACTGGCAAACCATCGCTGCGCAGTCACGGCGAGGTGATCAACAATCACTTGCGCGACGAGATCCAGGCGCGCCTTGAAAAAGCCGGCGTCAGCGTCATCGAAGCACGCATCAGCCACCTTGCCTACGCACAGGAAATTGCCCAGGCGATGCTGCAACGGCAGCAGGCGAACGCGATCGTGGCGGCACGCGAACGCATTGTCGAAGGCGCGGTTGGCATGGTCGCCATGGCGCTGGAAAAGCTGCGTCAGCAAGGGGTGGTGGAACTGGACGAAGAGCGCAAGGCTGCGATGGTCAGCAACCTGCTGGTCGTATTGTGCGGCGATCGTTCGACGCAGCCGGTGGTCAACACCGGCACCATCTACAGCTGACGAATGGCAGCCGATAAAAAAGCCTATCCGCTGCGCATCAGCGCCACCGTGCTCGACGCCATGCAGCGTTGGGCCGACGACGACCTGCGCAGCGTCAACGCCCAGATCGAATTCGTGCTGCGCGATGCCCTGCGCAAGCACGGCAGGCTCAAACCCGGTGGCATCACACCGGTCATAGACGACGCAATCGACGAAAGCAACGATACCGATAGCTGATCGGAGTCACTTCCATGAATACGCTTCCTCCCGCACTCCCGCAACGGCGTGCTCACCTTCGGCTTGCCTTGTATCTGGGCCTCGCCGCCATCGTGGCGAACCTGCTGCTGCAACCGTATCAGATGGCCTTGATGCCCCACGCATACGCGCGAGTGACGCTGCCGTTGTGGCAGGTCATGGCCTTGCAGGCACTGCAATCAGGCGTCATGTGTTTTCTGCTGGGCTGGGCGGGTCTGATCCTGGGGGCACGTCATGGGCTTGGCGCGCCGTGGCTGCAGGCGTGGATCGAACACCGTCGACCCACCTTGCGTGGCCACTGGCTGCTGGCGATCGGCCTGGGTGTCATGGGCGCATTGATCGTGATCGCGTTGATGCATGCCGGAACCGGAACCGCGACGCATCATGCCGGTAACGCCGGGACCGGCATGGCCTGGCGCGGTGCGCTGGCATCGTTCTATGGCGGCATCGTCGAGGAGACGCTGTGCCGGTTGTTCCTGGTCGGCCTGTTCGTCTGGTTGCTGGCGCTGCTCAATCATCGGCAGGCCTCTGGCTGGATGTATGTCGCCGCGATCATCCTCGCCGCCGTGCTCTTCGGTGCAGGCCACCTGCCCGCCATGCTCGCCAGCGGCGGACATCCGACGGCATTTGCCGTGACGCGCATCGTCGGCCTCAACGCTATCGTCGGCATCTTCTTCGGTGGCGTGTATTGGAAATACGGGCTGGAACACGCGATGGTCGCGCATTTTTCCGCCGACCTCGTGCTGCATGTGCTGTTGCTGGTGGGCTGATCCGAGCAAGAAGCGGATGGTCGGCCCTGGGGATCGGACGGAAACTGGCCACACCCGATACCCAGGAGCCCTTTCATGTCCTTTCGCATCACCGGCCTGCCGGCCGAACCGTTCCAGGATCTGTTTGCGCTATCGGATAACGAGCTGGCCGCACGCAAGGCGCGACGCTTCATCGCCGATTCGCATGGCTTTCCCTGCCGGATCAGCCTGACCGACGCCGAGATCGGCCAGGAGGTCATCCTGGTCAACTACGAGCACCAGCCGGCCGACTCGCCGTTTCGCTCCACGCATGCGATTTTTGTTCGCGCCGGCGAGCAGCAATACGACGCCATCGACAGCGTTCCGGAACAACTGCGTCGCCGCTTGTTGTCGGTACGGGGTTTCGACCATCAGGGCATGATGCATGACGCGGACGTGGTCGAAGGCAAGCAACTCGAATCGCTGATCGAACGGCTATTGGATAACCCTTCGATCGACTACCTGCACATCCACATGGCACGCCCAGGCTGCTACGCCGCGCGGGTGGAACGCGCCTGAGCGGTCAGGTGCGACGACGCACGGCAAAACCCAATGCGATCCAGCCGACAATGAAGGCCACGCCGCCCAGCGGCGTAATCACGCCGCACCAACGCGGTGCACCTAGCGCCAGCGCATACAGGCTACCGCTGAAAAGTACGATACCAAGCGCAAAGGCAATCGCCGCCCAGCGTGCGCCGCGACCGCCGAGGAAAACGGCAAGGCCAAGAGCCAGGGCGTGCCAGAAGTGATATTGCACCGCGGTATGCCAAAGCTCGCTGCCACGCGCATCGAGTACCTCTCGCAACGCATGCGCGCCGAACGCGCCAAGGATCACCGCACTGGCACCGGCCAGGCCCAACAGCCAGGCCGCCCATGTGCTATCGATGGAAGATGAGACAGTTTGTCGCATGACAGGGAATCTCTTGGGAATGACGCGGCGACCGGTCGCGTGTCGTATGCTCACGTATCACGACCGCTGCCGATGTTCTCATGATTGATGTTCGCATGAAGCTCCCTTTCGCGCGCCTCGCCTTGCTGATACCACTCGCGCTGGCCAGCCTCGGTCTTGCCGCCTGCCATCAGCAGGACGATGCAGGCTGGCGACTGGTCCAGGTGGCCGGCCATATGCCGGATCTCGATTTCCGCCTGACCGATGACCAGGGCAAACCTGTCAGCGGCAAGGACTATCGTGGCAAGGTGGTGCTGCTTTATTTCGGCTACACCCACTGCCCCGACGTATGCCCGCTGACACTCGCGCAACTGCATGTGGTGATGCAACGCCTCGGCCCGCTGGCCGATAACGTGCGCATCCTTTTCGTCAGCGTCGATCCGGCACGCGACACGCCCGAGATCATGCACGCCTATGTCAATGCCTTCGATCCGCGCGCGATTGGCCTGACCGGTTCGGCGGGCGACATCGAGGCGTTGAGCAAGCGCTATCGATCGGCCTTTACGCGCGAACCGGACAAGGGCGACGGCAACTACGAAGTCAGCCACAGCTCGGCGATCTATGTGTTCGACCGGGAAGGCAAGGCACGTTTGTTGTCCACGCCAAACAATCCGCAGAGCGATATGGTGCACGACCTGCATCTGTTGATCGAACCGGGAACCACGCCATGATGCTGCGACCGCTGTTATTCGTCGCTTTATTGATGCCTGCGCTCGCCGGCGCTACCGAGGCTCAGCACGTCAAGGCCAGCGGCGCCTGGATTCGTTTGCTGCCAGCCAATCTTCCTGCGGGTGGTTTTGTTACGTTGCAAAACGACAGCAACCAGGTCGTTACGCTGCGCAGCGCCAGCAGCGCTGCTTACGGTAGCGTCATGCTGCACAAGAGCAGTACGGAAGGTGGCATGGGACGCATGGAGATGGTCGATAACCTCGCTGTCCCCGCGCATGGCAAGGCGGAACTGTCGCCGGGTGGGTATCACCTGATGTTGATGGATGCGCCCAAGCCGTTGGCAGTGGGCGATAAGGTCGTCGTGACCTTGGTGTTCGGGGATGGGAGTTCGTCGGAAGTTGGGTTTGTTGTTCGGCCGGCGAATGCGGTGGATGGGGGATGATTTTTGTGGCGCTGAGGACTTAAAGCCCCCCTCACCCCAACCCTCTCCCCCGGCAAAGCCAGGGGAGAGGGAGCTAAGTTACGCAAGGGCAAAACATTGAGGTTGCCTCAGTCAGGCCCCCTCCCCCCTGGCTTTGCCGGGGGAGAGGGTTGGGGTGAGGGGGCTGGGTGCTCGCGAGAACGGTGAAACGTGCCGCCAATCAAGGAAGCGTCTGCACCCCACCCGCCCGCCGCGTCACCACCCGCGGCTTGCGCCGAATCCGCCCACTGCGCGACAACCGCACCCATTGCCGCATCGCCAACAACCCGCCAATCGACTCGATGATCGCCGCCGGCACCCACATGATCACGCCACCCGCGAGCTGCCCAGTCAGCACATTAAAAGTAAACGCACGCCCGCAGATTTCGAAGATCGGATAAAGATCCGATTTCGAAAAAGTGACGATCGCTCCAGCGAGAATCTGCGGACTCATCGTGAGGCCCGGCGACAGCACGCGTACGCCGGCGATCATCCGCCCCGGCGGATGCGGACGGTGGTCGAGTACCAACCACCAGTAGATGAATCCGCTGACGATCATCGACCAGTTCATGAAGCGGTAGATGCGCCAGTCGAGCATCGCCAGCGTCTGCATCGACGGGATCAACCATACGATGATGAAGGCGACAAACAATATCGTCGCCACCGCCGGGTTGAGAAACACCGCGCTGAAAAAACGCCACGGCCAGGAGCGCAACACCGGGCGCAGTAGACGAATGCGCAAGCGCAACGGCAAGCCGGCCCGCAACACCGAACCCGGGTAGGACGCAATGATCAGCAACGGCGCGAGGTGGTGCAGCAACACCTGCTGGATGCGATGCATGAAGAATTCATGCTCCGCGAAGTAATCCAAATAGGTATGCAGCGACAGATACACGATCGCCATGCCGACCCAGAAGGCGAGACGCCGCCCGAGGCTGACATCGAGCCGCCGGCAACCACGCACATAAAGTACGCAGGCGACCAGAAAAGTCAGCAGGAAGACCCAGGAGAATTCCCAGGGCACGATCCATTTGAGCAGGCTGGACGTCATCGGTGATCAGGCCAGGGCCGGGCAATAGCGCAGCATAGTCGTTCGCACGTCGTTACCCCACTGCGACAGATTGCCGCCGCGCTTACGTGGCGCGACGGCGGTTGCGACGCGAGCGCCGCCAGCCATAGAGCAGGCCGAATATGGCGATCAATGCCGGGGCCAGCACGATATTGATGAACTTGAGGCGCAGCCCCAGCGCATCGATTTCGGCATTGAGCTGATGCTGCACGTTGCGCAGCTCCTTGTTGATTTCCAGCTGCCGCTGCAGGAACTGTTCGACCTCGGCCTTCTGTTCGGCCGTGCCTGCTTCGGCTCGGCCCGATTTTGCCGGCTGCAGTTCGGACAGGCGGCTGCGCGTTTCGGCGAGCTCACGCTGCAGTTCCTGCTTCTTCGCAAGAAATTTCTGATCGGCAGCGCTTTGCAGCGCCTGCACGCGTGTAAATGGCCGCTGCGAAGTGGAGTGGCCATGAATCGACAACAGCGCCGATGAGCCGCTCAGGTTGTCGGCGATATTGGTAATGAAGTCGCCGTTGTTGGCGATCGCGCTCAACTGCGTCTGGCCCAGCAGATTCTGTGCGTAGGACACCCATAGCCGGTCGGTCAGCAGATCGGTGTCGGCGACCAGGATCACCTCCGCATTGTCACCAGATCGGGCCAGATGTCCCGGCGCCTTGGAGCGCTCGGGAAACGCGCTGGGGAATCCCCCGTACAGGCGCGCGGCTATCACGTAATGCTGATTGTCGCCCTTGTAGTCGTCCAGCAAGGTCGCCGGATCGCGGCTCGATTCGCGCACGCGCTGGGCCGGCACCACTTCGGCATCGCTCGTACTCTGCAGCAACGGCACCAGGCGCGCATGTGCGTCGGCGGCCAGATCGAAGTAGCCGACACTGGCGACATTGACGCGTTGCAGACTGGCGGTCACCACGTCATCGTGGTTCAGCTCCTGCCCGGTCAGGCCCAGCATCGCCGGGTGATTGAGCGCGCTGCTATCGGCCAGTTCGATGCGTAACGCACGTGAGCGATCCAGCACGACCTTCTGTGGGTCGTACTGCACACCCCAGGCTTTGAACAACCGCGGCAAGTCGGAGTTGTGGTCATCCATCACGCCGTTGCTGTCGACGAAGGGCGTGTTGTCCAGCTCGGCGTCGGGATCGACGAACACCACCAGGCGACCGCCGCGCAGCACGTACTGGTCGATGGCATATTGCGCATCGTCGGGCAGGTGCTTGGGATGGATCAGCAACAGCACCTGGATGTCATCGCCAATGCGCTGCAGCTTGGATGGGTCGATCGTCTTGAGATCGAACAACTGACCGATCTGGCGCATCACCGTCCAGGGTTCTTCGCCGATCAACGGATTGCCCTGCACCGGCAGGCTGCTGATCACGCCGATATGCGGTTTGGACGGCTGATTGAGCTCGTACAACAGCTTGGCGATATCGTACTCGAGGAAGGTTTCGCGCGACGGGTCGAATACCGGAATCGACAAGGTCTTGCCGCCGGGACGACTGTCGCCGTCCGCTTCGTTGTCAGCGCCCGGTGCCAGCGTACTTCCGACCAGACCGAAGAAAACACGCTCGCCGTTGTTGCCGACATTGACCGGGCTCAGGCCATACCCTTCCGCGCTGGCCTCCTCGTCCGAATACGGCACCGGATCGACGATCTGCAACCGGATCCGGCCATGCGAACGCGCGACCATTTCCTGCAGCATTTCCCGCACGCGTTGCTCGTAGCTCCGCAGCTGCGCCGAATCGGCAGTGGCGTGATCGGAGAAATACAGCGTCAGCTTGAGCGGTGCGCGCAGCGAATCGACGATCTGCTCGGTACCGCCGGTCAGCGTGTAGAGCTTGTCGGAGGTCAGGTCGATGCGGTCGGCGCGCATCCAGCGGCTGCCCACCAGCGCCAGCAGAATGAACACGATCACCAGCAGCACGAGTGCGGCGGTCAACTTGGCGCGTCGACTGAAACGATAAATCACCATCGCGCTACGACGTCCGCTTGAGGTCGAGCACCAGCACGCCGGCCGTCAACCAGGCGGCAATGCTGAGTACGAAATAGAAGATGTCGCGCACGTCGAGCACGCCTCGCGCAATCGCTTCGAAGTGGCGCAGCATGCTCAGATGCGCCACTCCGTTGATCAACTTGCGTGGCAGCGTCCCCTGGAGGAAATCCAGCACCTGCGGCTGTCCGGCAAGAATCAACAGAAAGCACACCACGACCGTAAGAATGAAGGCGACGACCTGACTGCGCGTCAAGGCAGACAGACAAGCCCCGACGGCCAGCAAGGCACCCGCCATCAGCCAGCTGCCGAAGTAGCCGGCGACGATGACGCCGTTGTCCGGTGAGCCGAGATAGTTGACGGTAATCCAGATCGGAAACGTCAGCAGCAGCGCCAGGCCGATAAACAGCCAGGCGGCGAAGAATTTGGCCAGCATCGCCTGCACCAGCGTGACCGGCAGCGTCAGGAGCAGTTCGAGCGTGCCGCCCTTGGCCTCTTCCGCCCACATGCGCATCGATAGCGCGGGAACCAGGATCAGGTACAGCCAGGGATGCATGGCAAAGAACGGTTGCAGGTCGGCCTGCCCGCGTTCGTAGAAATCGCCGCTATAAAAAGTGAGGATGCCCGACAGCACCAGAAAAATGACCAGGAACACATAGGCCATCGGCGTAACGAAGTAGCTGCGCAGCTCACGCCGCGCGATGGCGCCGATCGCGGTCATGGGCGCGCTCCCAGATGCGTGCCGGTCGTGATCTGCCGAAATACTTCATCGAGGCGTCCGCGTTCGAGCTGTATTTCCGATACCTCCAGCCCCTGCTGGCGCAGCAGGCTTTCGACCGGCTCGAGAATGCGCTCGCCGGCCCGCGGGAACACCGTGATGCGCCCATCGAGCGGATCGACCTCGATGGAGGCGACCTGCGGCAGACGTCCAAGCATTTCCTGCGATACACCACTGCCGGGAGCGCTGAACGAGACAGCGCCGTGGTAGCGCGAGCGTTCTTCCAGCTCGGCGGGTGTCGCATCGGCCAGCAGGCGGCCGTCCGCAATGATCACCACGCGATTGCATAACGCGTGAACTTCTTCGAGCAGGTGAGTGGAGATGAGGATCGTGCGTTCGCGCGCCATCGCATCGATCAACTGACGCACAGTGTGTTTCTGATTGGGATCGAGGCCGTCGGTGGGTTCGTCCAGCATCAGTACCGGCGGGTCATGAATGATCGCCTGAGCCAGGCCGACGCGCCGACGCAACCCCTTGGACAAGGTATCGATGCAGGTGTCGAGTACGCTTTCCAACTGCAGCCGGCCGACCACTTCGTCGAAGCGACGGTATCCCTGGTCCGCGCCCATGCCGCGTACGCGCATGATGAAGACGAGAAACTCGCGCACGGTCATTTCGCCATAGCTTGGCGCGCCTTCGGGTAGATAACCCAGCGCACGCTTGGCCTTGACCGGTTCCTTGACCACGTCATGCCCGCATACGCGCGCGGTACCGCCGCTAGGCACGAGAAACCCGGCGACCATGCGCATCACGGTGGTCTTGCCCGCGCCGTTGGGGCCGAGCAGGCCGAGCACCTGACCGGGTTCGGCACGAATGCTGAGTGCATCGACCGCAGTAAGGTTGCCGTAGCGTCGGGTGAGGTTGTCGGTCTCGATCATGTCCGTACGGAAAGCCAAAAGCGGAACGGCGCGAGGGCTCGCAACCGTCCTGCAATGTACCCCAAGAGTGGGCGAAAGTTCTCTCCAGGAGCAAGTTGAGAGTGGAGAGGAGTGAGGAGTGAGGAATGAGTGAGAGCAGTGTATGCGCCTGTTTCTCACTCCTCCTTACTTCTCAACTCAAAAGAAAGCCCCTCACGAGGAGGGGCTTTCTCGGGTAGTGCTGTGCCGGGCGGTTTACTGCGCGGGCTGGGCGGCCGTGCTGGCCGGGGCCGGCGAGGTACCGGACGAAGCCGGTGCGTCATCCAGTGTCGGCGGCTTGATGCCGGCTTCCTGCTCCGGGGTCTGCTCCGGTGCATTGGTGATCGGCAGGTAGACGTCGTAACGAGCGTAGCTGGTGACTTCGTCGCCCTTCTTCTCTTCCGGCTTGGCCAGGATGTCGTACGACGGGTTGGTCACGTCGTCGAACTTGTAGCCGTGCGTCTGCGAGTAGGCCTTGAGCATGTCGCGGGTCTGCGGCACACCGGCGAAGGTACCGTTCCACTCGCCCTTCAATGCCGGGCCGCCGAAAGCGAGCATGCCGCGCACATTGTTGTCGACGATCAGACGGCCATAACGGTCGGTGCTGCCCGGAGTGGTCGAATCGGCAGGAGCGGCTGCGGTGCCGGCGCTGGCGGGAGCACCGCCATCGGTCAGCTGCGGCGGCTTCGGCGCGGTCAGGTCGTGGCTCTGGCCACCGACATTCAGGCTGGTTGCGCTGATCGGCAGGGCCACATCGAAGTTGTACGTCTGGTCGCCGTAGTTCGTGGTGAACAGAATGCGCGGACCGGTGACATTGACGTTGAGCTTCTTGGCCGCAGCCTGGATCTCGCTGGTGGCCTTGTCGACCGCGTCGTTCAACGCGTCCAGGCCGCCCTTGCGCTCGATCGAGGTCGAGACCAGCAGCACAGCCGTCGGCTGGGTCTGTTCGACGTACGGAATCAGCTTGCTGTAGTCGATGTTCGGCACCTGGGCCAACACGTTCTGCAAGTTGTTCAGGCTGAACTGGATGAAGGCATCCGGGTCGCCATGAATGTACAGGTTCGAATAACGGTTGATCAGGTTGAAGCCGTAATCGACGTCATAGGACCAGGTGACCTTGGTCAGCTGATTGCGGCTGCCCTGGCGGTCGAGCTGCAGGGTGAAATGCTTGTCGTTACCGCGCCAGCTGCTGTCCAGATTCCAGACGATCTTGGCGGTCTTGGTCTGCGTATCGAACTTGTCGAAGCTCGGATCGTTGCTGGCGATGGTCAGCTTGCCCGTGCCGACCTTGTCGTCGTCACTGGACCAGCTCATCTCGGCGCCCGGGCCATAGGCCTTGCCGCTGAAATCGTATTTGGTGTTGCGGTCGTACTGACGCTGTACCGAGAAATCGGGGAAGCGACGGAAATTGTTCAGCACGTCATACACTTGACGCATGTCCTTGCCGACTACCAGCGACCGTTCCACGTGGCCACTGCCAGGCATCACAAAGCCCACCACGACGCCAACGATGGCGACGATGATTAGGGCAACAATAAATTCTAGAACACGCATCATTCCAGGGTTCTCCGAACATCTCTCTAGGCGGCACAAGGACGTCGCCGGAGACCTGATCCGCCACGGTTTAATCCCCAAAAAATCGCGTCGTGACGGGGGTCGGCCAGCGCCTAAGCCCTCGATGGTACTTGCTTGCGGGCGGGAACGCTATTGGGGCGTAGGCACGAGACGATGCCCGATTTCTGTGCTGCGTCGCGCCATTCTGGTGCATGGCGAGGGATCGACGGCGCCATGGCGGGCCACGAAGGCCGCCATGGCGCAATCAAGGCATCAGACGATGCCTAATTCGAGTGCCTTGAGCACCGCGCGCGTACGGTCGCGTACGCCGAGCTTGGAGAGAATGTTGGACACGTGATTTTTCACGGTGCCCTCCGCCACCTTCAACGAGTTGGCGATTTCCTTGTTGCTGTAGCCGCCGGACAACAGACGCAGGATCTCCGTCTCGCGCTCGGTCAACGGATCGGGCTGTTCCAGGCTGGTGAACTGGTTCTGCATCCGCCCCACCCCGGCCAGAAGGCGCTGGGTGACCATCGGCGCCACCAGCGAGCCGCCAGCGGAAACGGTACGCACCGCCTCGACCAGTTGCTCCAGCGACACGTCCTTGAGCAGATAACCGCGTGCACCGGCCTTGAGGCCCTGCAGCACGAGCTGGTCGTCGTCGAAGGTGGTGAGAATGATGGTCGGCGGCAATTCGTTGCGTGCGGATAATGCCTGCAGCACTTCAAGCCCACTCATATTGGGCATGCGCAGATCGAGCAATACCACGTCGGGCTTGACCCGCGGGATGTCCTGCACCGCCTGCGCACCATCGGCGCACTCGGCTACCACCCGAATATCTTCGGCCAGATCAAGCAGGGAGCGGACGCCCTGGCGGACAAGGTTCTGGTCGTCAACGAGACAAACGGAAATCATCGCGAATCCTCGAAACGTAAGTAGCCCACACGATCATGGACGACGGGGAGAACGATGCTGCATCCGGGTCGCACATTCTGACACGACACGGCAATTTCTAGCGATCCTCTCACGGGACCCACCCCTGGGGCACCGATAGCGCCGGTGGCTCGAAGCGGGCCGGGGCGTGCGCCAGCGACGACTCCTCGCCCAGCGGCAGGCGGATATTGAGGGCAAAGCCACGGGTCATGCCGGTGGCGTCCACCGTGACGCTGCCGCCGAACTCCGCCAGGCGCTCGCGCATGCCCGACATGCCATTGCCCGGCTCGAACTGCGCCGCGCCACGGCCATCGTCACGCGCGTACAGCCCCAGCAGATTGTCCTCGGCGTAGGCGAAATTCAGCCAGAGATTGCGCGCATCCGCGTGCTTGGCGGTATTGGTGATGATCTCTTGCGCGCAACGCAGCAGCACCTGGGCGCGGCGCGGGTCCTCGACACTGAAGCGCGGCGGCGTCTCCAGATGGACCTTGAGGCCGGGCACGCCTTCGACCAGGCTGCGCAAGGCATGGGTCAGGTCGATCGCATCGTCCTGGCGCAGTTCGCTGACCGCCTCGCGCACATCCGACAGCAGGTGCTTGGCGGTAGCCTGCGCCTTGCGCACGTGCTCGGAGGCCTCCGTATTGCTCAAATGGCTGGCCACCTCGAGGTTGAGGGTCAACGCGGTGAGGTGATGCCCGATCAGGTCATGCAGCTCGCGCGCGATGCGCATGCGCTCGGCGATGCGGGTCGACTCGGCCAATAGCGCGCGGGTGGCCCTCAGTTCGGAATTGAGCCGCCGCTGCACCTCACGCTCCTCGACCAGCTGGCTGGCGATGGCCGAGGTGAAGAAAGCCAATACCGACATGCCCATATACACGCAGACCTGCAGCACCGCTCCCGTCCAGGTCCAGGTCGGGTAGTAGGCGATGATCGGAATCAGCAGCAGGTGCTGGGCCAGCATCCAGGCCAGGCCCGACACCATCGGCAGCTGCCAGGGCAGCACCATGGCGATCACCGTCATCAGCATCGCCGACAGGCCGCTCTGGCTGAACCAGCCCACCGCGATCGCCGAACCGGTCAGCAGGACCAGGCCGACCACCTTGGTCAGGCGGATGCCCGCATCGAGCCGGCTGGTCAGCAGCAGATAGTTGGCGCCGAACACCAGATAGCTGATGACCCACCCCAGAATGATCGGGCTCTTGCTCCAGGAAGCGTTGACCAGGGCCAGGCCCCAGGTGCTCTGCAGCAGCGGGACCCCTACGCACAGGTAGGTGAACAGCCCGATGTAGCGCAGTACGCGCTGATGATTGAATGAGTGCCATGGCATACCGGCATCATAGGCACAGTACGGCGTGGTGCAATGCGCGAGAAGTCATTGGCCCAAGGGGGCAAACGGCCCTGCAGTCCGGCACTTTACAAACGTTTTACATGGTGCATCGTGATATGTGTCGCTGTGCGCACCGTGTCATAATGGCTCAACACGCGGGCTGCCCAAACGGGCTCGTCCTGGATCACCCTAGATTGCGGAGCAACGAATGGCCCTAGCCATCCGCGACGTGCGCGAGCACGACCTGGATGCCGTACTGGCGCTCAACAACGCCGCCGGCCGCTCCATCCTCGCCCTGGACGCCACGAGGCTGCGCTTCTTCTTCGAGCATGCGGACTATTTCCGTGTGGCCGAGATCGACGGACACCTGGCGGGCTTCCTCATCGCGATGCGCGAAGGCCGTTCGTACAGCAGTCCCAACTACGTGTGGTTCGGCGAGCACTATCAGCAATTCGTGTATATCGACCGCATCGTGATCGCCAACGCCTATCGGCGCCATGGCCTGGGGCGCATCTTCTATTGCGACGTCAACAGCTACGCCGAAGTGCGCGTACCGTTGCTGACCTGCGAAGTGTTCCTCGAGCCCCGCGACGACGTGGTGGTGCTGTTCCACGGCACCTATGGCTTCCAGGAAGTCGGTCAGCAGCGCATGGGCGAAGACGGCCCGCAAGTCAGCCTGCTGGCCAAGGACCTGCCCAGTTATGCCTATGTGCGCGAAACCTATCTGGAGCACGGCGGCCTGCCCGACGTGCCCTGGCTTGCCGAGCGCGCATCCCCTCACTCCCCCGACTCCAACCAGCGCCGCCTCGCCGGAGAGCGGCGCCAATGAATGCAAGAATGGATCAAACAACTTCAGACGCCTGTGATCTGCGCTTCGGCCAGGTCGGTATTGCCTGTGTACGCATCAAGCGTGTCGACGCCGCCGCACTTTGCGACGAGCTGGAACGCCGTGTTCGCTCCGCCCCGCAGCTGTTTTCCCGCGCCGCGGTAGTGCTGGACCTCAGCCATCTGCTCGACCTGCCCGATGACGGCACGGTCGATGCCCTGCTCGAAGCCGTGCGCAGTGCCGGCATGCTGCCGGTGGGCCTGGCCTATGGGACCAGCGAAACCGAAGCACTGTCCAAGCGCATGGGCCTGCCGCTGATCGCCAAGTTCCGCGCGGCCTACGAGCCGGCCAATGGCGGCAGCATCGCTCCTCCGGCAGCCGAACCGGCCGCCGCGGCCGTTGCAGCACCAGCACCGCAGCCACAGGTGGTGGAATCTGCCGGCCCCGTGCTTGGGGCGCAGAACCACGATGGCGCCGTGCGCTCAGGCCAGCAGATCTATGCACGCGATCGCGATCTGGTCGTGACCGGTGCGATTGCCAACGGTGCCGAAGTGATCGCCGACGGCAGCATCCATATTTACGGCGGCCTGCGCGGCCGCGCGATGGCCGGCGCGCAAGGCGACGAGAAGGCGCGCATCTTCGTTTCCAACTTTCATGCCGAGCTGGTGGCCATCGCTGGTCACTATCGCGTATTTGAACAGATCCCGAAGGACCTCGAGGGCAAGGCCGTGCAATGCTGGCTCGATGGTGAAAAACTGCTGATCGCCAAGCTTTGACGTTCTTCAACCCATTACGTATTCAACTACTACAAGAAATATAAGCGGAGATGACCCTTGACTGCTGAGATTATCGTTGTCACTTCAGGCAAAGGCGGCGTCGGCAAGACCACCACCAGCGCCTCCCTTGCCACTGGCCTGGCCATGGCCGGCAAGAAAGTCGCGGTGATCGATTTCGACGTCGGCCTGCGCAACCTGGATCTGATCATGGGTTGCGAGCGCCGCGTGGTGTATGACTTCGTCAACGTCGTGCAGGGCGAATCCACGCTCAAGCAGGCGCTGATCAAGGACAAACGCTACGAAACCCTGTACGTGCTCGCCGCCAGCCAGACGCGCGACAAGGATGCATTGACCCAGGAAGGGGTGGAAAAAGTGCTCGACGGCCTGTCCGAAGAAGGATTCGAATACGTCGTCTGCGATTCGCCCGCCGGTATCGAAAAAGGCGCGCATCTGGCGATGTACTTCGCGGACCAGGCCGTGGTCGTGGTCAACCCCGAGGTCTCCTCGGTGCGCGACTCGGACCGCATTCTCGGCCTGCTCGCCAGCAAGACCCGCCGCGCCGAACGCGGCGACGGCCCGATCAAACAGAACCTGCTGTTGACCCGCTACAACCCGACCCGTGTCGCTGCCGGCGAAATGCTCAGCGTCAAGGACGTGGAAGAAATCCTCGGCATCAGTGTCGTCGGCGTGATTCCCGAATCGGAAAACGTGCTGGCCGCCTCCAACTCGGGCGTGCCGGTCATCCTCAACAACGATTCGTTCGCCGGCCAGGCTTATAGCGACACCGTCGCGCGCGTGCTCGGCGAAGAACGTCCGCTGCGTTTCATCGACGTGCAGAAGAAGGGCTTTCTCCAGCGGGTATTCGGAGGTTGATCGCGATGGGTATTCTTGATTTTCTCAAGCGCAAGCAGGAGCCGACCGCCACGGTGGCAAAGGAACGCCTGCGCATCATCGTCGCGCAGGAACGTTCCACCCGCGGCGCTCCCGACTACCTGCCGCTGCTGCGTAACGAGCTGCTGGAAGTCATCAAGAAATATGTCCATGTCGATCTCGAAGCCATCAACATCAATGTCGAGCGCGACAGCGGCCACGAAATCCTGGAATTGTCCGTCGCCCTGCCCGATGGCAAGGTCGAGGCCAAGCCGGCTGGCTGATCTCCAACGCCGGGTGCGCGACACCCGGCGATACCTTGCACCACGATGACCGACCCATCGCCCGTACCCGATGTCATGCGCCTGGGCGAGCTGGGCTTTTCGCCGGCATCCTCCCTGTTGTTCCGCTTCGGCCTGACGCTTGTACCCGTCGCCGACGGCGAGCCGATTCCCGGCAGTTTCTGGGGCGACGACGAAGCCGGCATCATCGGCCACACCGTTTACGCGCGGGCCGACACGCCGGTGCATTCGCTGCTGCATGAAGCAGGGCACTTGCTCGTGCTGCCGGCGGAACGGCGCGGCGCGGTGCATACCGATGCCACCGACTCGATCGAAGAGGAAGACGCCACCTGCTATCTGCAGGTGGTGATGGGCGATGTGCTGCCTGGGGTCGGGTCCGCGCGGATCATGGCGGATATGGATGTCTGGGGGTATTCGTTTCGGTTGGGGTCGACGCGGGCGTGGTTCGAGGGGGATGCGGAGAATGCCCGGTTGTGGTTGATTGAGCGTGGGTTGCTCGATGGTGGTGGCTTTCTGGTTTTTCCCGATGTTGTGCTGAGGACTTAGAGCCCCCCTCACCCCAGCCCTCTCCCCCGGCAGAGCCAGGGGAGAGGGAGCTAAAAGCGCGCAAGATTCAAACTTGCCTCAATGTGCTCCCTCTCCCCTGGCTCTGCCGGGGGAGAGGGCTGGGGTGAGGGGGCGCCTTGCTCACACCGCATCATTTACCCCAACTCGCCCCCATGCCACGATTGCATAGCTAACCGCACCACTTCAGGCTCCGACGTGCTCAAACTCCTGCGCTCTTCCACCCGCGTCAACGACCAGCGCCGCCGTGCCGCGCAGAGCCTGATGCGTCTGTTCTTCGGCAAACCGGTGACGCAGAGCAACGAGCCGTTGCCCACGACGGGCATCTACAAGATCCTCGTGTGCCATTACAGCCATACGCTGGGCAACGCCCTGCTGCTGACGCCGCTGATCCAGGAACTGGAAGCCACCTACCCAGGCGCCACGATCGACATCGTCACGCGCAGCCAGATCGCCGAGGCCATCTATGGGCGTTATTTCTCGGTGGATCGGCTGTTCAAGCTGCCCTCGCACAGCGCACGCCATCCACGCACGCTGATGCGCCAATGGCGCGCCATTCGCAAGAACCACTACGACCTGGTGATCGATCCCGATCCGCAATCGCAGACCGGGCGCCTGTTGCTGCTGCGTGCACAAGGCACCTACAAGCTGGGTTTCGACAGCCCGAAGAAAAGCGGCAACGTCACCCACGCGGTACCGGTCGCCGATGCGCCGACCAGCAAAGGCAAGCGACCGGTATTTCTGCTGCGCGCCGCGTTGGGCAAACCGCTCGATGCGCCCTACCCCGTGCCGGATATTCACCTCAGCGGCGAGGAACGCGCTCAAGGTCGTGAAGCGTTGCAACGCATCCTTGGCCACAAAGGCACCGGCAAGCGCATCATCGGCGTGTTCGCCAACGCCACCGGTCCGAAGCTGCTCCGCAAAGACTGGTGGACACCGTTCCTGGAAGCCTTCGAAGCCGCCGCGCCGGCATATCAATGCGTGGAGATCATCCCGGCATTCGGGCGTTCCTTGTTGGATTCGCGCTATCCGGCCTACTTTTCCAACGACCTGCGCAAGCTGGCCAGCGTGCTTTCCGCGCTCGACGCCTATACCAGCGCCGACTGCGGCATCATGCATCTGTCCTGCGCATCGCGCACGCCCACGCTGGGTATCTTCAATACCACCAGCGCGGAGGAATGGGGACCGTACGGCGGACGCAACCATATCGTCTACGGCTATGACCTGACGCCGGCCGACGTGGGCCGCAAGCTCGCCGCCATGCTCGCCGCCGACGGGGGCTGAAAAAAGCCCGAAACATCGGCTAGCATGCGCACAGGGAGATGGCATGCCTCCCGCTTCGCCAGAAGCAAACCACCCCTACGGGTTGATGATGCCTGCACGACCGGACTTTCCGGGAGCGCAGGCGCGTGCCTGTTTCCATGGAAGTCCTCAGACCTTGCCAGGAGACATGCGACGTGAGTTATAGCGGCTTTTTAGCAGTAGGCATCGGCGGCATCCTGGGATGCTGGTTGCGCTGGGTACTGGCCATCCTGTTGAATCCCCTGTTTCCGACGCTGCCCCTGGGCACGCTCGCCGCCAACCTCATCGGCGGCCTGTTGATGGGCTGCGTGCTGGGTATCTTCGATCATTTCCAGACACTGCCGCCGGAGCTCAGGTTGTTCGTCGCAACCGGCTTTCTCGGTGGCCTCACCACGTTTTCGACGTTCTCCGCCGAATCGACCACGCTGCTGCTGCGCCAGCAGTATCTATGGTTTGCCGGCCACGTCGCCGTACACCTGATCGGCTCGATCGCACTCACTATTGCCGGCATCGCCTTGATGCGGGCGCTGCTGCGCGCTTGAGGAGAACACCCATGACGAACGCAACCATCCACGGTGTCTGCCTTAGTTTCTATTGCCATGCCCGCGCCAAACACCATGGGAAACTGGTGTGCGAATGGCTGCTCGACCAGGCCAAGGACATGAAGCTCGGCGGCGGCTCGGTGTTTCGCGCGATTTCCGGTTTCGGCAAAAGCGGTGTGACGCACGAAGAGCAATTCTTCGACCTGACCGACGATCTTCCGGTCAAGATCGAGTTCCTGCTCGAGCGCGGTCAAGCCGATGCCCTGGTCGAACGCGCGCGCTCGGCCGGCGTCGACGCCATCTTTGCTTTTGCCCCGGTAGAGTTCGCCTCGTTGAAGTGAGTGACGCAGATAACGCTGCGCCGGCCCGAAGCGATCTTTCGATATGAGGCAAGCATGCGTAAGGACTCCCTCAAGCAACGCGCGGCAGCCCTGCTTGAAATCGCCGGCATCACGGTCGATGGCCCTGCGCCGACCGACATGCAGGTACATGACGATCGGTTATATGCACGCGTCTTCGCCCATGGCTCCCTGGGCCTGGGCGAGGCGTATATGGATGGATGGTGGGATGTGGGCGATCTCTCGGGGATGTTTACCCGTTTGCTTGCCTCGCATATCGACGAAGAACTGAAAACACTCGACACCTTGCTGGCGCACTTCAAGGCGCGATTTATCAATCTGCAGCGCGGGCAACATGCTTTCGAGATCGGCCGGGTCCACTACGACCTGGGCAACGATCTGTTTCACGCCATGCTCGGCAAGCGCCTGGTCTATTCCTGCGGTTATTGGGCCGAGGCAAGCACGCTCGATGACGCACAAGCGGCCAAGCTCGACCTGATCTGCCGCAAGCTGCGGCTCAAACCTGGCCAACGTGTGCTCGACATCGGCTGCGGTTGGGGCGAAGCGCTGAAGTTCGCGGCGGAGCACTACGGCGTCGAAGGCGTCGGCGTGACAGTCTCGCAGGAGCAGGCCGAGTTCGCGCGCGAATTGTGCAAAGGCCTGCCGATAGACATCCGCCTGCAGGATTATCGCGAGCTCGACGAGACCTTCGACGCGGTCTTCTCGATCGGCATGTTCGAACATGTCGGTGCACTCAACTACCGCACCTATTTCGAAGTAGCACGACGAGCGCTGAAAGAAGATGGCTTGTTCCTGCTGCATTCGATCGGCAGCAACGGCTCGCCCTCGCGCCCCGATCCTTGGATCGAGAAGTACATTTTCCCCAATTCGATGATTCCTGCGGCAAGCCAGGTGACCGAGGCGCTGCAGAATCTTTTCGTCGTGGAGGACTGGCACAATTTCGGCGCGGATTACGATCGCACGCTCACCGCATGGCGACAGAACTTCGATGCCGCATGGCCGTCGCTGTCGGCGAACTACGATGATCGCTTCAGGCGCATGTGGCACTTCTATCTGGGCGTTTCCGCGGCGGTGTTTCGCAGCCGGCGCGATCAATTGTGGCAACTCACGCTAAGTCCACATGGCGTGCCCGATGGTTATCGCGTACCGCGCTGACAGCGCTTCGTGAACAAGGGTAGACGTGCCCGACCAGTCCGGTTAGCCTCGAACGATGTCCAATCCACAAGCGGACATCGTCATTACCGACGTACCTGCGCGGCTCGACCGGCTGTGCTGGGGCCGTTTTCATAGCCTGGTCGTCGTCGCGCTCGGCATCACCTGGATACTCGACGGGCTCGAAGTCACCGTTACGGGCTCGATCGCCGGCGCGCTGAAATCCAGTCCCGTGCTACACCTGACCGATGAACAGGTCGGCCTTGCCGCCAGCTGTTATTTGATCGGTGCGGTGACTGGCGCATTCGGCTTCGGCTGGCTTACCGACAAACTCGGACGCAAGAAACTCTTCAACATCACGCTTGGACTGTATCTGACCGCGACCGCCTTGACGGCTTTCAGCTGGAATTTCTGGGCCTTTGTGCTGTTTCGCGCACTGACTGGTGCCGGCATCGGCGGTGAATACGCAGCAATCAATTCGGCGATCCAGGAGCTGATTCCAGCACGCTATCGCGGCCACACCGATCTTGTGATCAACGGAAGCTTCTGGATCGGTGCGGCGCTGGGTGCGCTGGGTGCGGTGGTATTGCTCGACTCGCACTGGCTTCCGGCCGAACTGGGCTGGCGACTCGCGTTCGGCCTGGGTGCCGCGCTCGGCCTGGTGATTCTATTGCTGCGGCGCTACATACCGGAAAGTCCACGCTGGTTGATGCTGCACGGTCGCCTCGATGAGGCCGAACGCGTCATGGCCGGCATCGAAGCGCGGCTCGGTGTGACACTGCCGGATGAGCCGCTGCCGACACTGCGCCTGCGCCCACGCGAACTGCGCCTGCCCGATGTCGCACGCACGCTGTTTCGCGACTACCCGCAACGCACCCTGGTCACGCTGGTGCTGATGGCTTGCCAGGCGTTTTTCTACAACGCGATCTTCTTTACCTATGCACTGGTCTTGAGTCGCTTCTACGGCATCGCCGACGATCGCATGGGCTGGTTCCTGCTGCCCTTCGCGGCCGGCAATTTCCTCGGGCCACTCTTGCTCGGCCGCTGGTTCGACACGATCGGGCGCCGTCCGATGATCGCCATCACGTATGCGATGTCGGGCCTGTTGCTCGGGTTGACCGCCTGGCTGTTCGGGCAAGGCGTGCTTAGCGCGCAGACCCAGACGCTTGCGTGGAGCGTGGTGTTTTTCTTCGCCTCCGCCGCCGCCAGCTCGGCGTACCTGACCGCCAGCGAAAGTTTCCCGCTGGAATTGCGCGCCCTCGCCATTGCCTTGTTCTATGCGCTGGGCACGGCCATCGGCGGCGTGATCGGGCCGTGGCTGTTCGGCGTCCTGATCGGCAGTGGCCAGCGCATCGCCATCGTCTGGGGCTACCTCGGCGGCGCCGCGCTGATGCTGATCGCGGCGCTGGTGGTCTGGCTCTGGGGCGTGGCCGCCGAGCGACGGGCGCTGGAAGACATTGCCGCGCCGTTGTCGCTGGACGAATCGTAGGGCGTGTCGCGACTGAAGTCGCTCCTACAAGCTAGCCATGCTTTCCTATCTTGTAGGAGCGACTTCAGTCGCGACAACCGGTCGCTCCACGATATAGTCCCGGCATGGTCGATAAGGGGAATTCCATGAAGCGCTATGTCGTTGCCTTGGCCGCCTTGCTGGGCGCCTGTTTCAGCCTTGCTACTCCGGCCGTGGAGAGCTCACCCAAGCCCGGCAGCTATTTCGACCAGAGCGGCCGCGACGACGTGCTCGCCGGCGGTGTGAAGATGATCGAAATCACCACGCCCAAGGGCAAGTTTCACGTCTGGACCAAACGGGTCGGCAACAATCCCAAGCTCAAGGTCCTGCTGCTGCACGGCGGCCCGGGCGCCACGCACGAATACTTCGAAGCGTTCGACAGTTATTTCCCCGGTGCCGGCATCGAGTATTACTACTACGACCAGCTCGGCTCGGCCTATAGCGACCAGCCCAAGGACGACGCGCTGTGGACCACCGATCGCTTTGTCGAAGAGGTGGAACAGGTACGCCAGGCCTTGCACCTGGACCGCGACAACTTCTGCCTGCTCGGCCATTCCTGGGGTGGCGTGCTGGCGATCGAATACGCGCTGAAGTACCAGCAGCATCTGAAGTGCCTGGTCATTTCCGACATGGTCGACTCGATCCCGGCCTATAACGAATACGCCACCAAGGTCCTCATGCCGAAGATGGACCAGGCCAAGCTGGCCGAAGTGAAAAAGCTCGAGGCCGAACACAAGACCGACGATCCGCGTTACATGGATATCCTGATCCCGATGCACTACGAGCAGCATCTGCTGCGCATGCCGCACGATCAATGGCCCGATCCGGTGAACCGCGCCTTCGCCCATCTCAACGAGCACCTCTATCAACTGATGCAGGGACCCAGCGAACTGGGCGCCAGCGGACGCCTGCTCAACTGGGATCGCAGCAAGGATCTGCATCGCATCGATGTGCCAACACTCGTGATCGCTGCACAGTACGACACGATGGACCCGGCCTATATGGCACAGATGGCCAAACGCCTGCCCAAGGGACAGTTTCTGCTCTGCCCCAAAGGCAGCCATATGGCGATGTATGACGACCAACAAACCTACTTCAACGGCCTGATCGGCTTTTTGAAGAACGTCGAGCAACACGACTGACCCGAGGTTCACGTGCAAAGGTTTTACCGCTTTCTCGCTGTTATCGCGCTGTCGTTCCTGCTGGTCACGACAGCGTCGGCCAAGCCGCTGCTGTGGTCGGTCAAGCAGGGCAACACCACGATCTATCTGTTCGGCACCGTGCATCTGCTGCCGTCGGACACCGACTGGATGTCGAGCAAACTCGACGATGCACTCCATCGCAGCCAGCGCCTGAGCATCGAACTGATCGATGACGATCCGGTCACCATGCAGTTGCTGGTCATGAAATACGGGTTGGACCCCTCGCATCCGCTATCGCAGAAGCTTCCCGCCGCCGACCGGGAAAAGCTCAAGCTGGCCGCGGTCGAAGCGAAACTTCCCCGCGGCGAGCAATCGCTCGAACCGATGCGTCCCTGGTTGGCGGCCCTGGTGCTTACGGTGACGCCGCTGGTGCAAGCAGGCATGGATCCGAGCCAAGGTGTCGACAAACAACTGAAGGCGCGCATGACGAAGGATGGCAAGCCGGTCGACGGTCTTGAAACATCGGACCAGCAGTTGCGCATCCTGGCCGGCATGCCCGAACCGATGCAGCTGGACATGCTGCGTCAGACCTTTCACGAAATCGAAGAAGGCCCGAAGAAATTGCGTGAGCTTGTCGATGCCTGGAAAAACGGCGACACCCAGGTCATCGCCAGGCTGGAAAGCACCGAGCTTCAGCAGGAAAGCCCTGAGCTCTACAAACAGCTGATCGTCGACCGCAACAAGGCCTGGGCACAGACCATTGCCAAGCGCCTGCGCGATCCGGCCGGCGGCACCAGCATCATCGCGGTGGGCGCCGGACATCTGGCCGGGCCTGACAGCTTGCAGAAGCAGTTGGAGGGGTTGGGGTTTACGGTGGTGAAGGAGTGACCAGGATTCTGTGATCCCTTATCACCTCAGTCTCTCAACACCGTCATTCCGGTGCAGGCCGGAACCCAGTGAGGTCAAGGCTGATTTTCTAGCCAAGCCTCAAGAGCACTTGTGCTGACTGCACCGCAATCACCCGACCTTGAAGCCACTGGGTTCCGGCCTGCGCCGGAATGACGATGTTGGGGATCGAGGAAACCCTGTGACTACCTCAGCCAGGCGCACCCGGTGAGACCCGGGCAAGCCAAAATCCCTTCGATCTGGCACCATCTCCCGGTTAAGGCCGCCCCGCGGCAACCCTATAGCTGACGTAACTTCATGAATCTGCAAGCCAATTACGAACAGATCCCGCTCAAGGAATACGCCGAGCGCGCCTACCTCGATTATTCGATGTACGTGGTGCTCGACCGCGCCCTGCCTTTCGTTGGCGACGGCCTGAAACCCGTCCAGCGCCGCATCATCTATGCGATGAGCGAACTGGGCCTGGCCTCGGGTGCCAAGCCGAAGAAATCCGCCCGTACGGTCGGCGACGTGATCGGTAAGTTCCATCCGCATGGCGACAGCGCCTGCTACGAAGCGATGGTGCTGATGGCGCAGCCGTTCTCCTATCGCTACCCGCTGATCGACGGCCAGGGCAACTTCGGTTCGCCCGACGACCCGAAGAGCTTCGCGGCGATGCGTTATACCGAGTCCAAGCTCAACCCGATCGCCGACGTATTGCTCGGCGAGCTGGGCCAGGGCACGGTGGACTGGGTTGCCAATTTCGACGGCACCATGGAAGAGCCGAGCTGGCTGCCCTCGCGCCTGCCGCACGTACTGCTCAACGGTTCGATGGGCATTGCCGTGGGCATGGCCACGGATATCCCGCCGCATAACCTGCGCGAAATCGCCAGCGCGTGTATTCGCCTGCTGGACGATCCGGACGCCACCATCGCCGACCTGTGCGAACACGTGCGCGGCCCGGACTACCCGACCGCGGCGGAGATCATCACGCCGCGCAACGAAATACTGGCGATGTACAAGACCGGCAACGGATCGGTACGAGCACGCGCCGTGTACCAGCGCGAAGACGGCAACACCGTCATCACCGCGCTGCCGCATCAAGTCAGCCCATCGAAGATCCTCGAGCAGATCGCCGCGCAGATGCGCGCGAAAAAGCTGCCAATGATCGAAGACCTGCGCGATGAGTCCGATCACGAAAACCCGATCCGCCTGGTGATCGTACCCCGCTCGAACCGCGTCGACGCGGACGAGATGATGCAGCACCTGTTCGCCACCACGGACCTGGAAAAGAGCTTCCGTATCAACCTCAACATGATCGGCCTGGATGGCCGTCCGCAGGTGAAGGATCTCAAGCGGATCCTTTCCGAGTGGCTCACGTTCCGTACCGACACGGTCACGCGCCGCCTCAGCCATCGCCTGGCCAAGGTCGAGCGCCGGCTGCACCTGTTGGAAGGCTTGCGCATCGCCTACCTCAATCTGGACGAAGTGATCCGCATCGTTCGCACCGAGGAAGAACCCAAGCCGGTGCTGATGGCGCGCTTCAAGCTGTCCGACGAGCAGACCGACTACATTCTCGAAACCAAGCTGCGCCAGCTGGCCCGCCTGGAAGAGATGAAGATCAACGCCGAGCGCGACCAGCTCGAAGAAGAGCGCGCGCGCATCAACGTGCTGCTGAAGTCGCCGGCCAAGCTCAAGAGCCTGATCAAGGAAGAGCTCCGCGCCGATGCCGCCAAGTACGGCGACGACCGTCGCTCGCCGCTGGTCGAGCGCGAAGTGGCGCAGGCACTGGACGAAAGCGCCCTGGTCGCCAGCGAGCCGGTCACGGTGGTGCTCAGCGAGAAGGGCTGGATCCGCGCGGCCAAGGGGCACGATATCGATGCCGACGGTCTGTCCTATCGCGAGGGCGACAGTCTGCTTGCCGCGGTGAAGGCGCGCACTACACAACAAATTGCGGTGATCGACTCGACCGGTCGCAGCTACTCCACGCCCGCACACACGCTGCCTTCGGCACGCGGCAACGGCGATCCGCTCACCGGCCGCTTCACCCCGCCATCGGGTGCCAGCTTCGATGCGCTGGTGGCCGGCGACAACGACACGCGTCTGATCCTGGCGACCGATTTCGGCTATGGCTTCGTCACCCGCTTCGAGGCACTGACCGGCCGCAACAAGGCCGGCAAGCAAATCATCAGCCTGAGCGACGGCTCCAAGGTGCTGCAGCCGCAGGTCAGTACCGATCCCGCGCGCGACCGCATCGTGGTGGTGACGACCGAAGGTCACCTGCTGATGTTCTCCGTGGCCGAGTTGCCGGAGCTCGACAAGGGCAAGGGCAACAAGCTGATCGAAATCCCCAAGACCAAGCTGAGTTCGGGCGACGAGCGTGTAGCCGGCGTGGCCGTGGTCACCGAGGGCAAGGGCGAAGTCACGCTCTACGCCGGGCAGCGCAAGCTCACCCTGCGCTGGTCGGACCTGGTCGAATTCGGCGGCAACCGCGCCACCCGTGGCGGCGTACTGCCGCGCGGCCTGCGCCGCGTCGAGCGGATCGAAACCACCGGCTGAAAACTGAACGGCGCGGCAGGAACTCCTGCCGCGCGCGTATAGTCCAAGGGGAAGTAGTGCACGCCGATGCGCCACCGCGCGTTACCAGCACCGTCCCCTAGAGTGTCCCGCCCCATGAAACGAGCCCTGATCGCCCTCGCCTCCGCCCTGCTGGTCGTCGGCGCACACGCGCAGTCGGCCAACCCGCCGCTCAACCTCAAGCTGCCCAACGATATGCCGCCGAGCAGCCTGCCGGCATCGAGCAGCACCTCGGCCGCCAAGCCGAGCACGGACAAAGGTGCCAATACCGCATCGAGCGACAGCAACAGCACCAAGCCCAAGGATGCGCCGGGCGTGTACTACGGCGACACCAGCGGACGCACCTACCACGAGGACGAGGACCGCGTAGCCGCGGCCCGTCAGGATTGCGACGACGCCACCTATAACAACACCCAGGTCCACGGCAGCGTGGGCATGGGCGTGGTCAGCGGCAGCCACTTCGGCGGCAGCTACCAGACCGGCGACGTCAACTTCACCAAGCGCACCGGCAGCTGCGACCACCCGACCGGCGGGGTCAGCGTGTCGATCGGCGTGGGGCAGTTCCACGGGCATTGATTCGAGTGTGAGGTCGGCCGCCGTGCGGCCTGTGAGGTCGCGCCTTCGGCACTGTGAGGGGTGAGGGGCAAAAGCTTGCTAGAGCCGTGAACTCGCCTTTCCTTCTCACTCCTCACAGCGCCAAGGGCGCGGCCTCACAGGCCGTGCAGCGGCCGACCTAACTCCCAGAAAGTTCTCAGAAAGAGTCCAGCCCCACACTGGAAGCTCAATCTCAGCCCTTCCCGGTACCCATGTTCCCTGCCGTCTTGTCCCACGTCGTCGCGCCTAAGGCGGTCCGTTCATGATCGAAAACGTCGAATTCCGCTTCGAAGGCGGACGCGCCGGCGTGCTGCTGATTCATGGCCTTACCGGCACTCCGGCGGAAATGCGCCTGGTCGGCAAGGGCCTGAGCCGTGCTGGTTTTTCCGTGTACGGCATGCAGTTGGCCGGGCATTGCGGCAGCGTCGAGGATCTGCTGAAAACCGGCTGGCAGGACTGGTACGCCAGCGTCGAGGCCGCGGCGGAGAAGTTTCGCCATGAAGTCGACCACCTGTTTGTCGCCGGCCTGTCGATGGGCGCCGTGCTGTCGCTCAAGCTCGCCGCCGAGCGCCCCGAGTGGGTCAAGGGCGTCGGTGTCTACGGTGCGACGTTCCGTTACGACGGTTGGGCCACACCCTGGTACAACCGGTTGTCGTTCATGCTGCCGCTGATCGGCAAGTTCGGCATCGGCAAGCATCGGATGGTGCATGAGAACGAGCCTTACGGTATTCGCGACGAACGCCTGCGCGCGCAAGTGGCCGGCCTGATGCTCGGCGGCAACAGCGCCGCCGCCGGACTGCCGGGCAATCCCTGGCCGTCGCTGGCGGAGATGTACAACATGGCCAAGGTGGTGCGTCGCGATCTGCCGCGCGTACAGGCGCCGTGTCTGGTGGCGCATGCGGTCGAAGACGACATTGCCAGCGTCGCCAATGCACGTCTGGTCGAGGAAGGCGTCTCCGGCCCGGTGGAAATGCTGATGCTCAAAGACAGCTATCACATGATCACGATCGATCGCGAGCGCCGCCTGCTTACCGAACGCTCCGCGGAGTTCTTCGGTCGCGTTGCCGATACGTACAAGCCCGCCGCGCGCGCAGCGGCCTGAGGGCGCGCGCGTGACGCCTCTGGTTGTAGTGCTCTGGCTGCTTAACGTCACCCTCGACACGGTCGGCCAGCTCGCGTTCAAGGCAGCGGCCGGCGATCCCAATGCCGGCGATGGCCTGGCGCGCTGGCGCTATATGGCCTCGCGGCCATGGATCTGGGTCGGCATCGTGTCCTATGTGGCCGAGTTCCTGGTATGGATCGCGTTCCTTTCGCTGGTCGATCTGTCCGAAGGCGTGTTGCTGGGTTCGATCAACATCGTGGTGATCATGATTGCCGGACGCATTCTTTTCCGCGAAAAGCTCACACCGCTGCGCGTGACCGGCATCCTGCTGGTAACGCTGGGCGTGGCCATCGTCGGCGTGGCGGGAGGCTGAGCCGATGAAACGTTTCTACCTGATCGGTTTCACGGTGCTGGTGCTGTTCGACACCATCGTGCAGTTGAGCTTCAAATATGCTGGCAACCATGCGTTTCCGCCCGAGGCGAACTGGGCGTGGATCGTGCGTGTCTTTGGCCATCCGTGGATTTACTTTGCGGTGGTCGGCTACGTCGGCAACTTTTTTACCTGGATGACCCTGCTCAAGCATGCGCCGATCGGACCGGCCTTTGCCGTCACCCACCTGGAAGTGGTCAGCGTGATGCTGTTCTCGGCCTACCTGTTCCACGAGCCGCTGACCTGGCCGCGCGTGCTGGGAGCTGCGGTCATTGTTGCCGGCATCGTCTGCCTGGCGTTTGCCGAAACCGGTGCGCATCCGGAAAACGATGCGCCTACCGAAGCCAAGGGAGCGCTGGGCGTAGCTGCCGGCGACTGAGACGCGGCCATGCGCGAACTTCCGCCGACTGCCGGACTTCCGCTCAACGTCGCCGATCTGCGCCCAGGCAGTGCGGACTTCGCGGCGCAAGCTACTGCATGGCTCGGTACGCCGCCGCTGCAGTTGGAGTGCTCGGGAACAGCGGCGCTGGTCGTCACGCTCCACGCCATGCGCAAGCTCAAGCCCGAACGGCACGAAGTGGTGGTACCGGCCTGGACCTGTCCGCTGGTCGCGCTGGCCATTCACCGCGCCGGCTTGATACCGCGCCTTTGCGATCTTGCGCCGGATCACTACGACATGGATGCCGAACAACTGGCGGCTGTCACGGGTCCTGACACGCTGGCGATCATACCCACGCATATCGCCGGCCGCGTCGCCGACGTGCATACCGCCAACACGATCGCGCGCCGCGCCGGTGCCTTCGTCATCGAGGATGCCGCACAAGCCACCGGTGCACGTCAGGATGGTCGCAGCGTCGGCCTGCTCGGCGATGCGGGCTTCTTTAGTCTGGCGGTCGGCAAGGGGTTGACGCTGTTCGAGGGCGGCCTGCTGACGGCACGCGAATCGGCCATGCGCGATGCGCTTATGGCCAGTCACAACGAAATCATTCACGCCGACCCGCGCATGGACCGGCAACGCGCGCTTGAACTGGCAGGCTACGCTTTGATGTACCGGCCCTCGCTGCTGTCGCTGGTCTATGGCAATCCGTTGCGCAAGGCGCTGGCCGCGAATGATCCCGTTGCCGCCGTCGGCGACGATTTCGGCCCCGATATTCCCCTGCACACCGTCAGTCGCTGGCGCCAGGCAGTCGGCGCACGCGCGCTGCCGCGTCTGCACGGGTTTGTGCAGGAGACACGCAAGCAGGCACAACGGCGACTTGAACGGTTGCGTCGCATCCCCGGCATCGTCGCGTTCGATGATGCCGTCGGTGACGAAGGCGTGTGGCCATTCCTCTTGCTGTTGATGGCCAGCGAAACAGCACGCGACGCGGCACTGAAAGAACTCTGGACTGCCGGCCTCGGCGTCAGTCGGCTATTTATCCACGCCCTGCCCGACTATGCGTATCTGCGCGACATCGTCGCACCGGCCGCATTGCCGCGAGCGCGCGACTTCGCCGCACGCTCGCTGACCATCAGCAACAGCCTGTGGCTGCGCGATAGCGAATTCGCACGCATCTGCAGCGTGCTTGAACGAATCGCTACTGCTTCAAGGCAATAAAGGACATGTTGCGATCGCGCAGCTTGTCCTGAATTTTCACATCCATGCTCTTGCCGTCCGGCATCACCGTCATATCCGAAATAGTGACGACCTTGCCGTTGCGTTTGTCGGTTTCGACGATATGCCGCTCGCCCATCTGCTTGACCGACACCGTAGTCACACCAGGATCGCCTTTGAACGGTGCGTCTGCACCGCCAAGCTTGGCGTTATAGGACATCCCGGTCGGCGTGTTCATCTGCAGCATGTCGCCGTCTTTCTTGAACGTCATGAGCATGGCGTTGTCGGAAATCGAATCGAGTTTCTGCGTCTTCCACGAACCGGAAAAACCCGATGCATCGGCCGGGGCCTTGCCGACACGCGTCATGACACCCTTGCCCGTCACAGCCTGACCATCGCCGGCGGAGCTGTCGCTGAACTCGAAACTGGCCTGGTTGCCATCATCGCTAAGCGTCGTCGTCGACGTCGCAACCACCTTGCCGCTGCGCTTGTCGGTTTCCTGCAACGTATGCGCATCGACCAGCTTGATCGCCATGGTATCGAAATACGGATGGCCCTTGACCGGTCGATCGGTGCCGTCGGCCTTGATATCGATCGGCGGCACACAGGTCTTGCATTGATACATGCCGTTCTTCACCACCAGCACCTCCGGCTTCTCGGAAAGGTGGATCTGATTGGCGTCGATCTTCCAGGTGCCGTCGAATGCGCTCTGCGCGAGACAACATACCGGCACGACTCCCGCTGCCATCACGGCAGCCAGCACAAACCGTTTCATCACACACCCTCCGCGACTGGATCGGTCCGACCAAAGCTACGCTGCGCCCTGCCAGTAACAATCGACTGAAGGAGGTAGAGGTTTTGGTCGAGTGGTGTGTGCGGCCACGCGCGTCCGATCGATACGACTTGCTGTATCGAATCTGTTACATCTCGAGGTCAGATACTGCTGGCTGCGATCGCCGTCAGCAGCCGCGCATTCAACGCACGCTGCTGCGCCTGCCAGGCGTCGAGTTCGCTTTGCGGTACCGGTGTCTGGCCGTCCATGCCGCTCAGCCATCGCTTCCACCAGGTGCGGTAGCTATAGGCGGACACCTCGCCGTTGATATCGCTGGCGATGATGCGCCCGCGTAGTGCCTCGATGATCTCCAGGGCGTGGTGTTCTTCAATGCGCCCCTGATCCCAATTGGTGCGTGCGGTATCGATGCTGAAGGCGTCCTTGTCGATCGAAAGATAGGTTGCCTGCGGCGCGCTGCGCAGCTGCGCCACGAAGGCAGCCGTCAATGCATCGGGATCGTCGTAACGCCGGAAGGCGTCGCCAAGACCAAGCCGCGCCGCCCAGGCGACATCCACATCCATGCACCAATAGCTCAACTTGCCTGCACGCAACGGCTGCAAGTAATTCTCCCATGCGTGCTTGGCGCCGATGTCCGTCGAGGTGATGCCGACCACATGCACGTGACTCACATAGGGAAGCATCGCCACTTTGCGTACCCATGAGCCACAGTGGATGCCCCAGGGAAAACGCATATTGTCCGGATGGTTGTCGAACACCACCAGTTGAAACGGACCCTTGCCGCGTTGACGCTCCACCAGCGGCCACGTCAGGTGGTGATAGTCGCCCGATCCCATCAGCACGGTGCCGTAATCGGCCGGCATGTTCGCATCGAGGTGCTTACGCAAGGTACTGAACGTTCCCAGGGTGCAGCCGAAGCGGATCGCTTCCTGCCAGTCGTTCAAGGCAATGACCGTCGCACCGGGCAGCTCGCCGATCGAACGGTCGAAATCAAGAATCAGCGGATCACGCTTGCTCATGCGTCGCCCATTGGCTGTCGCTTTCAAAGAATCGGCCAAGCCGCCGCGCCAGTGCACGCAATAACGGATTGCGCAAATAGATCGCGTGCCGGGTCAGGGTAAATTTTGCACCGAGATAGGATTTGATCTCGGGGTCGGTCCAGCCGGCGACATAGTGGGTCAGGCCACGCTCGCGTGCCCAGGCCAGATTGTGAAACCAGCTGGTGAAATACAGATTGTGCTCGCGTGCGGCGGGATAGACAAAGCCGACGTATTTATCGATCAAATTGCCGTCGACGACGAAGCAGATGTTCCAACCGATCATCGCCTCTTCATGACGGTAGACGAAAATCACCCCGTTCACCGCTGCATCACGCAGTACGGCAGCGAAGAAGTCGCGGCTCAGCCGATCGAAATGGATTTCGCTCTGTGCATAGACGTTTTCGTATAACGCATAAAACTGATCCACCACCGCATCGACGGCGAAGAGCGCATCGCCGCAGTGCATGACCTCCACCTCGACCTGTTCGCGCTTGCGCAGCTTGCGACGGATATCCTTTCGGCGACCCGAGGAAAGACGGGCGAGGTATTCGTCCTCGTCCGCAAAATCAATCGGCACATAGGCCAACGCCTGCCCCTCGAGCAAAATAAAGCCCTCGTTCGCGCAAGCGTCTGCAAACGCCTGGTTCCAGCGATTGCTGGCATCGTCGAGCAAGGGCGACACCGAAGGGATGTCCTTGACGACCGAGAGCCGCTGCTGCTTGCCGATGGCCTGACGCAGGGCACGCGGCAACGTATCGGCGTTCGCATCGCGGGGGAACAAGGCGTATTCGGAAACCGTGGTGCCGACAAAGGTCGTGCGCCAACGCAACAGGCGCCCCCACCAACGGTATCCCGGCGCGGCCAGCATACGCTTGCGCACCGGGGCGTCGGCAGTCGTCAACAAATCGAAGGCCGCGGCGAATGCCGGCGTGCCCGCCGCATCCAGCACACGAAAATCGACAGGAGGATGCTCGGCGAACTTCGCCACCAGGGCGTCGGGCTCGAGCTGATTCAGGTACCGCACGCGTCAGGATTCCACCGCAAACCGACGCATAGCATACGACCGCGCGCGCCTGGGTTCGAAAAGCCCGGCGAAAGGTTGGTGGATCAACGTCCCCTTCGGCCCCTGCTGGACAATGCCCAACGAGTTCGTCAGGCTTGCGAAAGCGGCGGGCGCATCGCGTCCGAAACCTCCTTTTGTGGATAAGAGGACAGCGGGAATGAGTACGCAACAGGAAACGTTCGAGATCATCGCCAAACAGGCCAAGATCGACATCGACACCATCAAGGTCGAGTCGACCCTGAAAGACCTGGGCATTGCCTCCCTCGACGCCATCGAAGTGATCTTCGACCTGGAAGAACATTTCGACGTCACCTTGCCCAACGAAGATACCGACTTCGACAACGGCACCGTCGGCCAGCTGGTCGAAGCGATCGATCGGCAGCTCGCGGCCAAGAACGCCGGATAACCCATGCGCCGAATAGTGATTACAGGCATGGGGGCCATTTGCGCCCTCGGGCATGACGCCGCTTCCACATGGAAATCAATGACCCAGGCCCGCAGCGGCATCGGCGTCATCGAACGCGTCCCGGCCGATCAGTTGCGCGCCGGCGGCGTGGTCGCGGAAATCAAAGGCTTCGATCCCACCTCTCGCATCCCCGAACAGCGGGCGGCGATGATGGACCTGGCCGGCCAATACGCGTTGGTGGCGGCCGATGAGGCGATCGCGCAGTCAGGTATCCGTTTTGAAGGCGAGGATGCTGCGCGTACCGCAGTAGTCGTCGGCACGGGCGCCTCCGGCGAAGCCACCCGCGACGATCAGTATCGCCGCCTGTATGCCGACAACGCGCCACGGTTGCATCCGTTGGGCATCGTCAAGATGATGATCAACGCCTCGGCCAGCCATATCAGCATGGCCCATGGCATCACCGGCCCCACCTTCGTGGTGGCGAGCGCCTGCGCCTCGTCCAACCATGCGTTTGCACAAGCGGCGATGATGATCCGCTCCGGCCTGGTCGATGCCGCCGTAGCCGGCGGCACCGAAGCCTGTATCACGCTGGGCACGCTACGCGCATGGGAAGCGATGCGCGTACTCGCCCCCGAATGCCGTCCCTTCAGCGCCGGCCGTCGCGGGATCGTGCTGGGCGAAGGCGCGGGCATGTTCGTGCTGGAAACCCTGGAACACGCACAGCAGCGCGGCGCCACCATCCTGGCCGAACTGGCCGGTGCCGGCATGAGTTCCGATGCCGGCGATATCGCGGCACCCTCGGATGTGGGTGCCGCGGCAGCTATGAGGGCCGCGCTGCGGGACGGGGAGATGTCGCCGGATGAGGTTGACTACATCAGTGCGCATGGCACGGGTACGCAGGCGAACGACAGCACTGAGACGCGTGCCATTCATCAGGTTTTTGGCGAACACGCTCGCAAGCTTGCCGTGTCGTCGACGAAGCCGATGCATGGGCACGCGCTGGGGGCCGCCGGGGCATTGGAGTTGATTGCCGTGATGGGGGCGCTGCGCGAGGGGATTGTGCCGCCTACGCTGAATTATCTGGAGGCGGATCCGGCTTGCGATCTGGACTATGTGCCTAATGTTGCGCGCGAGATGTCTGTTTCGGGGGCGATAAGTAATTCGTTTGCGTTTGGGGGGTTGAATGCGGTGGTGGCGTTGAGGAAGTGGAAGTAGGTTTTTGGGCGCCTTGTGCGGCTCTCCCTATTTCGTCATTCCGGCGTAGGCCGGAACCCGGTGGCGTCAGTGTTTGGTTCTTGCCTGAGTGTTCGGGCGACCTGGTCGCTTACGCAGCCAGCGCAAACGATGGTGCACTTGCTCCTTGACTTCGCCAACCAAAGAGAGAATGGCCTTTAGAGCCAAGGCTCTGAGCAGCATTGAGGGATAAAACCGTTCGTGCCGCCTACTCGAATCGTCAGGGGACACTTCTGGCGCTTCTGAGGTGCGCCGAATCGGTGCGCGAGGCGTCGTGATGCTGAGGACTTAAGGTGTTCCCTCACCCTCGCCTATCCCTCTCGTCATTCCGGCGCAGGCCGGAATCTACTCTTCTGTCTTCGCTCGTCAGACAACCTGTCGCAAGCCGATGCGCTGAGGGGTGGATTCCGGCCTGCGCCGGAATGACGGAGATGGGAGATGGGAGATGGGAGATGGGAGCGAGGCAGGGGGTTGCTCTTAGCTCTTCGCAAGCGATGCGCAGCGAGCGGTCAGCTCTTTGGGCCCCCTCGGGAGCCGAGTGAGGTTTGGACGATCAGGCCCCGAAGGGGGCATCGACAGGACGTCGATGCCTTTAGGACGGGACACGGATGTCCCGTCCTAAAGCCCGGCCAAGCCTCACGG